>ERZ761609.14-NODE-14-length-274251-cov-19.853452_pt1 | contig 274251 bp, 259 predicted proteins | sample MGYA00511163_ERZ761609 | MGnify/ENA primary metagenome ERZ761609 (study PRJEB28899, sample SAMN02445070) | bioreactor sludge metagenome | biome: EBPR sludge | place: Australia: Brisbane, Thorneside Wastewater Treatment Plant | collected 2011-12-16 ... | reverse complement strand
CAGCGTCGCAACTCCAAGTCGCTCGGCATCGCTGCCGACATCCGTTCACAGAGCGAGCGCGATCAGGGTGAAAACATCCTGCAATTTGTTGAGCCCGACGACTTGGTTCGCTTCGGCTTGATCCCTGAATTCATCGGCCGTTTGCCGGTGGCCGCTGTCCTCGACCCGCTGTCGGAAGAGGCGCTCATCGACATCTTGATCAAGCCGAAGAACGCCCTCACCAAGCAGTACGCGAAGCTGCTCAGCTTCGAGAAAGTGGACCTGAAGTTCACGGACGAAGCTCTGCGCGCCATCGCTCGCGAAGCCTTGATTCGCAAGACGGGTGCCCGAGGCCTCCGCGGCGTCATCGAAAACTCGATGCTCGACGTGATGTACGAGATTCCATCTCGCACGAACGTCAAAGAGTGCATCATCGATGAGGAAGTGATCACGAAGAAGAAGCAGCCGACGCTGATTTATCGCACTGACGATGAGATGCGGGCGCTGGAAGCCGAGAAGAAAGCCGGCACAGGCGGTAACGGCTCAGCTGAGAGCGCCTGATCCCGGCGCACGGGCGCCGCGCGAAGAGCGCGGCGAGCGATCGCCGTACGATGAACCGAGGTCAGCATGTTACGAGTTCAATCGGGTCAGGCTCATCGAGAAGGTCCCGCGATCTGGCGCGGACTGATCCTGCCGCTCTCGCTCATCGTGTTCGCGTCCGGCGCATCCCACGCACAATCTCAGACTCATTCAACGAAACGCCAAGGCGCAGCTTCGTCCACAGACTCCATGGTGATCGAGGTCGAAGCTGTGGCCTCGACACCAAGTTCAATCAAATCTAAAAAATCGAAGACTCCGGCCAAAGCCGCGCAAGCGGCGCCACCGCCCAAACCCCCATCGACGCTCTCCGAAAAGGAGCAGCGTATGTATGACCACTGGGTGAAGTTCTTGGCGGATCCGGCCCAGAGCCAAGTGGCGGCGCTCAGCGAAGCTTGTGGCGCACCCCTCAAACTCAGCATCGCGCCGGATTTCACAACCGAATTCATGGCCGCCAATACGCACGCGGCCCAGCTCTGCGATCAGATCCGCGGCACTTTGATTGAGGTTTGCCGTGCGGGTCGCGCGGAGGCTGTTCGCGCCCAAATCGCCTCCATAGCCTGCCGCAAAGGCGCAGCAGCTTCCTTGGACATGAGCCTTGAGGGCGGGCGCCTCATCGTGCGCATTGGCCTCAATCCCCCCCGGCTTCGCGAGTCGATGCGCGAGCGACTTGACGCCCTCTTGAACTCCGCGGCGAGCGCCGAGGCGCCTTCCCGCGACTAAAGCTTGTTCAAGCGTGAAAATAAGTAAGTTCAAGCCTCATTTTCCTAGCTATTCCGCACATTCCCATTCAAATTCGGTCCTCCTGTGAGCCGGTCGGCTCGCCTCGTTCTGAAAGGTATATCGTGTCCCATCCCAGCTCCTTGTCTCATGTTGAAACTCGCGCCGAATCCGACGTCAGCTCCGATTCATTTGAACTGAACCCTAGATCTTCGATGGCAAATGATCGGATGGACGAGGCCTCTGGCGATGCGGATCTCGATTTCGACGACGAAGTCGCAGAACCCGTTTCGGCATTCGCGAATCTCGGTGTGTCCGAGTGGCTGTTGCCCGCGATTGAGCGCTTGGGATGGACGGCGCCGACGGAAGTTCAGGCGAAGGTGCTGCCGTTGCTGATTGGTGAAGAGCCGCGCGACATCGTCGCTTTGGCACAAACTGGTACGGGAAAAACCGGTGCGTTTGGCATTCCATTGGTCGAGCGCTGTGATGCGAAGACTCGCAACATTCAGGGCTTAGTTCTCTGTCCGACTCGTGAGTTGTGCATGCAAGTTGCGAAAGTGCTCGAAACCTTGGGCCGAGATCGCCGCGTGCGCGTGCTCGCGGTTTACGGTGGCGACTCTTACCGCCGTCAGTTCGAAGGCCTGGAGCGCGGACCCGCGATCGTCGTGGCGACACCTGGTCGACTCATCGATCTTCTCGAGCGCAAAGCCTTGGATCTGAGCGCGGTTCGCACGCTGGTTCTCGACGAAGCCGATGAGATGATCTCGGTGGGTTTTCGCGAAGCTGTTGAGACCATACTTGGTCACTTCCAAAGCGGCGAAACCAAGTCGCACAAGACTTGGTTGTTTTCAGCCACGATGAGCGCCGATGTGAAGCGCATGCAGACGCGCTTCATTCGCGATGCGGAAACCATCGATGCCCGACGCGACGTCGAGCGCCCCAAGATTCGCCAAGAATACATGTTGGTGTTTGAAGAGCAGCGTACAGAAGCTCTCGTTCGCTATGTGCTCGCCGCCGAAGACTTCTACGGCTTGATTTTCTGTCGCACGAAAGCCGAAACGCAGCAGCTCGAAGAGCAGCTCAAGCGTGAAGGTTTCACGGTGGAGTCTCTGCATGGTGATCGATCGCAGCGCGAGCGCGAAAAGGTCATGGCGGACTTCAAATCGAAGCGCGTGAAGATCGTCGTGGCCACAGATGTGGCGGCGCGAGGCATCGATGTTTCCAACATCACGCATGTGGTGAACTTCGGTTTGCCGGTGGAGCTTGAGTCCTACGTGCATCGCATCGGCCGCACGGGTCGCGCGGGTAAAGAAGGCGTGGCTTGCGCGATTCTGTCGCCCAAGCAAGTCGGCCTGCTTCGTCGTCTCGAACAGAAGACCGGCATTAAGTTGCAGCAGTTCAAACCGCCGAGTGCGGAGTCGGTTGTCGCGCGCGCGATTGGCCGCGAGATCTTGGGCTTGATGCGAGCGGAAACCACGGAAGATTTTGTGCGTTGGGAAGGCGCGGTTCGCGAAGCTCTTCGCGGTGGCGGCATGACTTCGCCGGCACCCGAGCTGGTCAGCGTGCTCACGAAAGTGATGCGCGAGAAGCGCCCGGCGCTGTTTGAGCGCCAACCCTTGCGCGAGCTGAGCGAGGATCGTCCGCAGCGGCCTCAACAGCGCGGCGGCGGCTTCGGGCGTTCGCCGTTCCAGCGTGGTGGAGATCGTCCACGCGGTGGTGGCGGCGGAGCGAAGTTCTCTTCGCCGAACAAAAAACGATTTGGACCGCAAAGTGATCGCCTTGAGCGCAAAGGCTCAGACGGACCTTCGAGCCGCGATGGCGGGCGAAATTCAGGTGGCTACGGCCGACCAAAGTCCAAGGCGAGTGGCGGTGGTCCTCGACCGAAGTCGGGCTCGAGACCGGATTCGCGCTCGCACTCATAAGTTTTTCCTATACTCAGCCCCTCTGGAGTCGATTTCCAAAGCTTCGGGAGGCCGGACGAAAGTGTCCGCCTTCCGGACGCGCCCCCGCTCATTTAAAATTCACCGATGCTTCCGCCAAATGGGTCTGTCATCATCGAAAGTGAGGGGCCGTGGGCACCTCGCGACCACCATGAGGGGAGGCTTGCATGTCCGGTAAAAAAGACAACAAATCCGAGCAGAAATCGCGGGACGCGAAGGCCAGTGGCGAGACCGCCACATTGCCGCTTTTGCCATTGCGAGATCTGATCATCTTTCCGCACATGATGATGCCGCTCTTCGTGGGCCGCGAAAAATCCATCAACGCTTTGGAAGAAGCGATGTCCAAACAAGTCGACATCGTTCTGTCGGCACAGAAGGACGCGAAAACCAACAATCCCGAGCCGGGCGAGATCTACGAGATCGGCACGATGGGCACCATCATTCAGTTGCTGCGTCTACCCGACGGCACGGTGAAGGTTTTGGTCGAAGGTAAGCGTCGCGTGAAGATCGAGCGCTTCGTGCAGACGGAAGGCTTTTTCACCGTCGAGGTCACACCCCTCAATGAAGTCCCAGAGCAAGAGGTGGAGACGCAGGCTCTCACGCGCTCGGTGAAGTCGACATTCGAACAGTACGTGAAGCTCAATAAGCGAATTCCGCCCGAAATCCTCATGAAGGTCACGAGCATCGATAATCCCAGCGAACTTGCGGATATCATCGCCGCTCAGCTGAACCTCAAGCTTGAGGACAAGCAAAAGATTTTGGAGATCAATGATCCCGCGCAACGCCTCGAGCAGTTGTTGGAGATGATGACGGGCGAGATCGAAATTCTTGAAGTGGAAAAGAAGATTCGCACGCGCGTGAAGAAGCAGATGGAGCGCTCGCAAAAAGAGTACTATCTGAACGAACAGATGCAGGCGATTCAGAAAGAGCTCGGCGAGAAGGACGACTATCAGGCCGAACTTCAGGAGCTTGAGGATCAGACTAAGAAAAAGAAGATGACGGATGAGGCGCGCGAAAAGACCCTCAAGGAAATCAAAAAGCTCAAGATGATGTCGCCCATGTCCGCCGAAGCGACAGTCGTGCGAAACTACATCGACTGGATGTTGGGTCTGCCATGGCACAACTACTCCACCGACAAACACGACATTCGCAAAGCCGAAGATATTTTGAACGATGATCACTGGGGACTTGAGCGCGTGAAAGAGCGCATCCTGGAGCATCTCGCCGTTCAAGCCATCGCGCCGGATATGCGCGGGCCGATCCTTTGTCTTGTGGGTCCTCCGGGTGTCGGTAAGACGTCGCTCGCGCGCTCTATCGCTAAGTCGCTCAACCGCAACTTCTCGCGAATCTCGCTAGGTGGCGTGCGCGACGAAGCCGAGATCCGCGGTCACCGAAAAACTTATGTCGGCGCCATGCCAGGCAAGATCCTGCAAGCGTTGCGCAAAGTGGACACCGGAAATCCGGTCTTGTTGCTCGACGAAATCGACAAGATGTCGAACGATTTCCGCGGTGATCCGGCGTCCGCGCTGCTTGAGGTCTTGGACCCCGAGCAAAACGCGACCTTCAACGACCACTACCTCGAGGTCGATTATGATCTCTCCAAGGTGATGTTCGTGACGACAGCGAACTCGCTGCATCTGATTCCGCGACCACTCCTCGATCGGATGGAAGTCATCAATCTCGAGGGCTACATCGAGAGCGAGAAGTTCCATATCGCCAAGAAGTATTTGGTTCCGAAGCAGCTCAAGCAGCACGGTCTGACCGACTACAAAGTCACTATTCCCGATGCGACAATTCGCGCTCTGATTCAGTTCTACACGCGCGAAGCTGGCGTCCGAAATCTCGAGCGCCAAGTGGCGAACGTGTGCCGCAAAGTCGCAACGGTTTTGATCAAAGAGCGCACGATGGAAGAAACCAAAGCTGGCGGCGCAACCAAGGAGCGAAAGGCGACAGGCAAAACGCCCAAGGCCTTCGCCAAGGGCTTTATCGTCACACCGAAAAAACTTGTCGAGCTGCTCGGCCCGCACAAGTACAAGCACGGAAAGATCGAAGAAGAGAACGAGATCGGTCTGACCAACGGTATGGCGTACACCGAAGTTGGTGGCGACCTCTTGCCGATCGAGGTCACTGTTGTGCCCGGCAAAGGCAAGTTCACCATCACAGGCCAACTTGGCGATGTGATGAAGGAGTCGTGCTCGGCCGCGATGAGCTACGTGCGATCGCGAGGACCTTTGTTCGGCTTGGACAAAGACTATTTCAGCGAGATCGACGTGCACATTCACGTTCCCGAAGGTGCGATCCCCAAAGACGGCCCGTCCGCCGGCTGCGCGATCACGACTTCGATCGTCTCCAGCGTGCTGAAAATTCCAGTTCGCCGAGTTGTCGCGATGACAGGCGAAGTGACGCTTCGAGGTCGCGTGTTGGCGATCGGCGGCTTGAAGGAAAAGACGCTCGCCGCGCATCGAGGTGGAATCCGCACGGTGATCGTGCCGAAGGAGAATGAAAAAGATCTGAAGGACATTCCGAAGGAAGTTCTGAAAGATTTGAAAGTGATTTTGGTCGATCACGTGGATCAGGTCTTGGTGAACGCCCTGGATATCAAGAATCCCAAGGAGCTCTTCAAGACTCGCGCCGAGCGCGGCTCGGGACTTAAGCCTCAGTACACGGGGCATGAGCTGCAAACGCACTGATCCTGCAATCGCATGTATTTGATAAAGGGGTGGCTCATGCCGCCCCTTTTCTCTTTCTGCGATTCCGAACGTGTGAAAAGTCAGAGCTTCTTAAACTTTACAGAAGTGTTTTATCTGCGAGCGCAAATGTCCCAAGCGTGGACAGCTCCCACAGTGTCAAGGTTATGATGGAACCATGACCGCACCACAAAGCCGCATGCGTCGGCGCCTCATGGCCCTGGCTTTGGGAACATTCACTCTGGCCGTCGTGCTCGAAGTCGCCCTGCGTGCCACAGCCTCACCGGAAGACGAAGACCTCACGCCGATGACCGGCGATTACGATTATGTCTGTGTTGGAAACTCGCACACAGCCGGCGTGGGCGAGGCCGTAGGCCGCACCTACTGCGAGCAACTGAGTGACATGCTCTGGGTCGGCGATCGCCCAGTGCGTGGTCTAAATCTCGGCCGAGTGAACGGCGACACTTGGCGCCTGAAGAACGTGATGAAGCATCACCTAGCGGCACTGAAAAATCGCGAAGTGTTTTTGATGGTGGGCGAGGCCAACTTTTGGAATCTCATCCCGCACGCCGATGACGAACATAGAGCCGATGGTGATTCCGCTTGGCGGCCGAAGCTTCTTAAGTTCTGGGATTTGCTCGGGCGCACACTTTCTGGTGAAGCGCGCTTTGCGGGCTTCGGCCAATCGACGGTGTTTGAAGGCGTGCCTCGGGACTCCGAGGCCGCGCGACTGAAATGGTTGGGCCTTGGCGTGGAGATCGGCGGTCTCAATCGCCTGCTTCGCACTGAGAGCGGACAGATGCCACCTGCGCCTGTGGCCGAAGCGCGCGAAGCTTTTCAAGCTCTGCTCAAAGATCCCAAGCGCATGTCGCTGGCCCAAATTGGTCTTGTGGAACTTGGCGGTGCGCTGCCGACGAATGTGGATTGGCAGGACGACAAGTGGTCGTACTTCGTCGCGTATCTTTTCAAGTCGGGCAAAGCGTCTCGCGAAGTTTGGCGGGCGATTCCGCGACGCGAACGCGAGGAAATCACGACGGCCATGCGGGCTCGAGGCACTTACATGATTTCGCTTCGAGCCGAGTTGGAGCGCTGGCAGCCTGGCGACGATCGCATTCTCGAAAAGTATTGCGGCTATGACCCGCTCTGCATGGCGCGCGCGTTCGTGGTTCGACATCGCGAAAATCCCCAGACTCGACCGCTCGAAGTTTTTCGCGAAAGCATGGCTCTCAATCCCTATCCGTCGCTCAGTTGGTCACAGGTGGCGAGTTGGATTCAGCAAGAGTTGAAGGTGGAAGGTGCCGTGGATGAAATTCGCGGCGAGCTCGCCCGCTTGGGGGTCAAAGTCGGTGAATTCGAAGACATTGAAGCGTGGATCAAGCGAGACACTTTGGACATGTTGCGAATTGCGCGCGAGGCCGGTGGCCGCCCGATCCTTCACGGTTACCCGATTTCGACTTCGGGTCAGAGCCGCCGAGTCGACACAATTTTGAAGCAGATCTCGACCGAGACGGGTGTTGAGTTCATTGACTCGGCCACTTATTTGCGGCGCTCGGCCCATCATCTTAAAGTGCCGTTTCCTAAGCTATTTTTAGAAATTGGCGGCGATGTCGATGCGCATCTCAATGTGTTCGGCAATGAGTTGATGGCGCGGCAGCTCTGCCACTGGTATCGGCAGCGCGACCCCGGCCGCTACAGTTGTCGCTAACTTTTGTCGATTTGCGGTCGCTGACTCGCTGAGCCACAGGCCATTCTAAAACTTACATGGTCCCGCGATTTTCGCGGATTTTCGAACAAAATGGCGGCGCTGCACCGCCTGTGTTGACGCCAACTCAAGCCAGTGCCAGAACGTGGGCATCCGCCCGACAGATGTTTTAAGATCGAGATTTTCTCAGTCTGAAAGTTACGTCAGAGAGCTATGTCAGAATTAGATAATTTAAATTCAGATTTAAAAAATGATCTCACGACGACGCCGGAATCCTCGTCTGTGGCGGCGGCTGGTGCGATCTTGTCGAGCGCGACGTCGGGAATCGAAGCGCAAATGGAGTTGGCGAAACTCTATTATGAACGCTGCGATTTTGAAGTTGCGATTCAGAAGTATCGCGGCGCCGCTGACGAAGCTTTTCGTGTTCGCGAATACGAAAAATATTTGAAGTGCCAAAATCACCTGCTGCGCATGTATGCGGAGCGCGAGGACGTCGCTGCCATCAACGCGACCAAAGAGGCACTGCAAGACTTGGTGTTGAAAGAAGGCTTCGAGCTCAACGCCAAGACTTACTACACGCTTGGCATCTGCGCGTCTTACAAAGGTCAGTTCGACGTGGCGCTGGATTACTTCCAGAAGTCGCTGGCGATCGCGCTGGCTTCGGACTCGAAAGCTGACATTTGCTACGCGATCAACGGCCTGGCCGTGACTTACTACTCGCTGGATCGCACAGCGGAAGCGCTCAAAGAAATTTATAATCTTCAGGTCTTTTTCCAGGTTCTGCCACTTCGCGAGATCAAGATTTCGAGCCAGATGATCAACGGCAATATCTTGCGCAAGATGAAGAAGTTCGATCAGGCGCTGGAAATTTTCTGGGACTGCTACGATCTGCTTCGCGAAGAAAAGAATTTGTATCTTTACTTGCAGCTTCTGTATTCGACGGCCGCGACTTATCGCGATTCGGGCGAACTCGACATGGCCCGTATGTATTTCAAGCTTGCGAAGAAGTCGGCGGATCCGGCGAACCTCAAGTACTTGAGCCGCCACATCGATCAGCAGCTCGCCGACTTGGGCGTGACCTCGAAAGAGGACTACGACTTGATCTTCGATGCAGGTTCGCACTCGGTGTTGGAGCGCAAAAAGGGTCGCGTGGACTTCAAGAATCAGTTCATCTTGCTCGACATGCTTCGCTTGTTCATGCGGCATCCGGGCGAGGTCTACTCCAAGGAGCAGTTGGTGAAGCAGGTGTGGAAGCAGGATTATGATCCGGCGATCCACGACAATAAGATCTACGTGACGATCAAGCGTCTGCGGAAATTGATTGAGCCGGACTATGAAAAGCCGCGCTACATTTTCCGCGCGAAAAACGGTTACTACCTGAACAAGAACACGAAAGTGCTACTGGAGCAGTAATGAGGGAGGGGAACTTGAACGCCTCATCGACATTCAGTCTAAAAGTGGTGATGCAGACACTCTGCACTTTCGCCGTCGCGCTGATGGTTTACGACGCGACTTCGACACCGGCTTCGGCTGCGCCCAGTCTGCCTTGTGCGGCGGCGCCCGCAGTTTACCCAACTTCTCCGGCTTCGGGCGCATCGCGCTTGGGCACGGACCCTGTTGGTCCATTTCCGTTGGATGCTTTGCAACCCTTCCCGTGGGCCAGCATCGAGGGCATTTGGACGGGCAGCCTGCCGGACGGCACACAGGTTTACTTCAGCTTTGAAGTGAAGACGGACTGTCAGCGCAAAAAATTGCTGGAAGTTTTGGCCTTTGACCAGAAGTCGATGCGAGTGACGGCTGAGGGAACTGGATTGGCGGCTTCAAACGACACCATGGTGCGCGCGGCGATGACTTCGGGTTCGGTGAACTACATGGTCTTCATCCGCCAGTACAAGACGAAGGCGACGCCCAAAGTTCGCGCACGCATCGTCAATGTGATCACAATTCGTCCGTTCAACGGCACAGAAGCAGATGACATTCATCTGCCAATCCGTAAAATCTCGACTCTCTCGCTGCCGGCTTTGATTCGTCAGCAGCAAGAGGCCGAGGCCGCTGCACAAGCGGAAGCGGCACGACGACGCTCACAGCAGTGAGCGTTCTCGCGGACGATTTGAATTCGTCAGAGTTTTCGTTAGGCGCTTAGCTCAGTTGGTAGAGCAATACCCTTACAAGGTATGGGTCAGGGGTTCGAGTCCCTTAGCGCCTACCATTTTTTCCCCTGAGTTGTGCTTTGGTCGGCACGACTCGAGCGCGGCCACTTCGGCCGAATCTCACGATGAATTTCTTGATGTGTCTGACGCGGGGCTTTCTCGGCGCCGCGGATTTCAGTTCGCCTTCGCGCAGATCGGCAGTTTGCGCGTGGTCGCTTGGATCTGCGAGATCTTGCTGTAGCGGCCGCCGATTTTCAGCACGGCCCAGTACACTCCGGACTCCAGCAGTATGCGATTTCGGCGCTCGACTTGGCGGTTCATGATGAGCAAGCCGCAGCGGAGATTCTTGAGCGGGTGAAAAATCGTTTTGCGTGGATCTGTGGGCGAGAGACGGCGGTCGGTGGACCAGTCGAACTCATTGCAGAACGGGTAAGGTCGCACATCTTGATAAGAGAGTTGCAGCAAGCCTTCGCTGTACACCGGCTGGCCGGTGACGGGGTCTGTACCCATGGTCGATTCATGAAAGCGCGTGGTCGGTTTCCAGCCGCTTTCGTAGTAGGCGACGGACGATATGAAGTGGGCCCAAAAGGCCGCGCGGCTTCGCGCATCGAGCCGAGCGTAGTTGGGGCAGAGCTCGGCGATGTCGGCTGAGCCTTCGAGCAAGTTGGGTGTGGACTCGCGCACGAACTTGGCGACGAAGAGCGACCAGTCGCGAGCCTCGGGGCGCGAGGTTTCCCATGCGGGAGCCGGAACACTTTGCGGCCATTCGTCGGTGGGGATCGGCGGGAGATCCGGATAGTCTTCGATCGGGCCAGCGAGCGGATCTTCCTTTTCTGAAATGGAAGACACGTTCTGCGAGGGCGGCGCGCAGGAGGAGAGCAAAGCCGAAAGCATGATGATCGCAGCAAGGGCCGATAGGCCGACCCTCGCGCTGTCGTGTTTTCGAAGCATCACTCTATCTTACGGAAGATCAGTGCTGAGAGATTTGTGAGGCGCGAAGATCGGGACGAAATTCAGACTTAGGTCGGTGGGCGATCTGCGGTGAGCGCAAGTCTCAGGACTCTGGTTGAGGTGTCGGCGACTCATTGGGCGCGCGCTGCCGCGACTGACGTAGTGTCGAGCGCAAGCGCTCGTGCAAGTCTTCGATGCGGGCTTGGCGGGCGTCGGACTCGGTGGGTGCGCCTTCGATGAGATTGTTCACGTACTCGTAGGCCAACACAAAGTCGATGTAGACGCCACCGGGGATGGGAATGACGGGCGGAATGTAGTGCGTGAAGACTTCGTGGATCTTTTCCTCAAGGCGAGAGGGGACGATCGCATCGCGCGCGAAGCGCAGGTGATTTTTCTGCGCGCCGATCGGCGCGGGGTTTTCCGGCATGCCGAGTAAGCGCGTGCGGAAATCAAAGTCGAAAGCGACGTGGACGCGCGGGTGCGGAGCTTGCTCCTGCGGGCGAAGTGGCTTCTCAAGAACTTGCGTGAGCAGCGCCATGAGGTAAGCCGGCAACACGCGATCTTCCGAATTGAAAGAAGTGAAGCGAAGTAGGCGGCCATCTTGTGCGAGTTCGGCTTCGATGCGCACTTGGCCTTCGATGCGATGTCGGGCGAAGTCATCGGGATACACGAGGTGGCCGTCGATGCGCCGGTGCAGGGCCTGGAAGAAGTGCAGGGATTCGAGAGTTTGCTGCAGGCCCATGGCGTTGCCGTACTGGACGGCGGAAGAGTAGCCGTGGCCTGCGGCCTCGACCGCGAGCCAAGGATCGGCAGTACCGTCGTTCGAATTGGTGGTGTGCACGGCGATGTCGCCGTCTTGAGCGGCGCGATTCCACTTCTCCGCGCGCTGAGCGGCGGAGTGCAGGCCAAACTGCGTGGGCAGCTTGCGCGAATCGCCGCGCTGTGCGGGTGAAGATTGCTGGCGTGGGTGAATCGCTGAGGTCGCAGATTCGACGGCGGCAAAGGTCAATTCCAGAGGTTGCGGCTCTGGCGTCGGCTTGAGGGTCTGAAACAAGAAAATCAACGTCGCATGTAATGCTAGAGACGCGATCAGCGCCGCGACTTGAGGTCGCGACCTGAGGCTTTGATTTAAAATGCGTCGGACCAATGCGACGGCCACTTTGATTTCTCCATGAGAAGATCAACGAGGATCTTGAGGCCCTCAGCATCCACATTATCAAAGCGATTGGGAAGAGGAGAGTCGAGGTCCAAGACGCCGAGAAGTTTTTCGTCGGCTTGGCCGCGATGGAGGAGCAAGGGAATCACGATTTCACTGCGTGACCTGGCGTCGCAGGCAATGTGACCAGGGAACTGCTCCACATCCGGAACGATTTGAATTTCACGCGTGCGGGCCGCGGCTCCGCATACGCCGCGCGAAAATTGAATGTCGAGGCAGGCGGGCAGGCCGTGAAATGGGCCGAGGCGGAGATGTGAGGCTGTGTTCGCCAACTCGTCGACAAAGTAAAAGCCCGCCCAATTGAGATCCGGCACGTGATGATAGATGAGGCTTGTGAGATTGGCGCAGTTGGCGAGCCATCGGGGGCCGACAAGGCCCGAGAACTCCAGCTGCAGTTCGCGATAGAGCGAGGCCTTTGGCAGGCCTCGCCGATCATGAAACTGATAGGGGCCCTCGCTCACTCCAAGTCCTTCGCGAGTTGTCGAAGCGCTTCACGTTGAGCGGCGTCCGTCGCGAGTCGCGCGTCGGCGATGGCCTTTGCACGAGCCTCTTGAGCCGCGAGCTGGCCTTCGGGCAAATCCATGTAGCTACGCAGAGCTGTTGCTGCATTTTGACGCTCGAAGAGGCTTGCGGGTTGGCCGAGGATCAGGCCGCCGGTGAGTGCGGACTTCAAGTGACCGAGCAGCTGAGCTTCGAAGTCGACCGCGCGACCTTGGAGCGTGCCCAAGAAAAACGGCGCGTTCGGCGTGCGCTGCAAGCTGCCGAGCACGCGACCACGCACACGCGTGAGCAGATTCTGTTCGGTGTTCTCCAGCGCTTCGTGCGCGACTTTCAAGAACGAGAAGATGCGCTGCTGCTGTTGATTGGAATCTTGCGCTTGGAACCAAGCCGTTTGCTTGAGCCAGTTGGCTGTGGCCTCGCCCGCCAAGAAGAATGCCTTCTTCGTCGCCGGAGAAAGTTCGCGAAGCTTGAGGAAGTCGTTGAGCGCCGTCTCCACGCGCTGGCGAACTTCAGCTTCGTCATAGGCCGGTGAAAGACTTCCGGGGCGGAAGACTTTCAGCACGCGAATGTTTTCGCGCAAAGTGGCGCCAAGTCCTTGCGCAACATAATAGCTGGTGAGCGCGGCGAAGCGATTGCGCAGTTTGTACTCGCTCATCAGAATGTCGAACTCAGTTTTCGCTTCGGCGGGATCGCCGAGATCCGCGACCAGCTCGGTGAGTGCCGTCGCGAGGCTGTGTGTGCGACCCATTTTCGCTGCGGGGTCTTGGATGAGTTGCATCCAGCGCTGCAGAATCTGCGTCGGGTCGCGACCGATGTCATAGCGCACGCAGAAAGGATCGACGCCGCCTTGTTGGGCGTCAGCCATGCCGTCGTCGCAGAACGGAACTTGCGGATCCGTCGCTTTCACATCAGCGCCGTTGTTGTAGAGCACCGAGATGATTTGTCGGTCGTACTCGAGCAGCGGACCTTGCGCGACGCCGTGAGCGTCGAAGGCGCCGTCTTCCAGAGCGTAGGAGTTGTACTCCATGATGGAATTGGAGAACACCGGCTTCGCGGCGTCGGGATCATAGCTGAGCGAACCTTTGAAGTTGTGGGCCAGGCCGAGCACGTGTCCGACTTCGTGAAACAAGACACCTTTGAGAAGTTCTTTGGCCAGGACTTCCGGCGACGACTTCATGCCCAGTGTGATGGCGCGCTCGCCTTCAAAGAAACAAGGCAGCGAGTGGCGCTCGCCCATCCAGTGCAGTCGCTCGAGTGCGGCTTTCAGCGCGGCCGTGCGAGTTTGCGTGAGCGAGCCGGTTTCCCAGAACTCGCGACCGATCTCGATCCACGCGTAGGGAAGATAGATCACGCCATGTGAGGTGATGCCGGTTTCGGGGTCTGAAGCTTGCGAAGCATAGGCGCTCGAAGCGTTCATCACCGAATCCCAGTTGATGACGTTGTAGCGCGGGTCACCCAGCTTCACGTTCTTGGGCAACACGCCCATGAAGCGCACCATGTCTTTGCCCCACATGGATTGCGAGTAGCGGTTCCAGGCTTCGACACCGTGACGGACCGGCTCGAGATAATCTTGCGGGATGTTCGGCGTGACCCACCACTCGATGGGTTTGTTGCCACCCTGAACATCAAAGCGTTTTGCGGTCGCTGTGCGCATGCGACCCAGACCTGCGGGAAGATCCAACCACACGGGCTGGCTCAAAAATCCATAGCGAGAAGCTTGCGGATTCAGGCGCGGATCATCGAGCAGCGGATCAGCGCTTGCGGGAACCAAAGTGTCGCGCGGAAAGCTCGACTCCATGAACTCGACGACGGAGCCATCGGCCATTTCAACCGTCGACTCAATCAGCAGGTAATTGCCTTGCGGCACGAACTCGATGCTGCGAATCCAGCTCACGCGTTCGCTGGATCCTGGACCGAAGAGTGAGCCCAGCAGCGTGGCGGCGCGATGAATTTCAACGGTGATCGACGTCGGAGTTTCCGCGACGATCGGATACTCGGCGATGAGTTGCTGAGGTTGATTGATGTTCGATTCAAAGCGATAACGTTCGGTTGCGCGAAGTTGCAAACGATCACCTTGCACGACAAAGCGAGACAGCACATGCCCGATGGCGATGCTTTGCAGCAGCATGCCGTCTTCTTCGCCGATCGTGGAGTACTGCAAGTCCGAACCAAACAAGAAATCGCGGTTGAGCAGCGTCGCCTTGTCAAAGGTCACACGGCTGGCGATGGCGGCGGATGGATTTGAAGTGAGCGAGCGAGAAAATTCCCGACCCTTTTGCCGAGCCCGCTGGGCCATCTGGGTTTTGACGTTGGCGAGGCGCTTCGCGCTCGGGCTGACCGAAGGCAAAATCTCTGTGTCGATGTGAAGCACCGTCGGCGCTTGAGGATCGATCTTGGCGCTGGGTCGCGAGCAAGAGGACAAGCCGAGTGCGCCGAGGCTGATGGCCACGACCGCGGACAGCGTCCAACTTCGAAATACTTTTGCTGTAGGAATGTTTCGCGACATAAATCCCCCCGGTGTCACGATCTGTGCTGGGCCCGCACGAGGCTCGACAAAATTTGAGGCTCACAACATGCGCTTTTTTTCATGCTTTGGCTAATAAAGAGCTTCGATAACGGGGATTAGTTTCATTCACTGTGATGCATGTCGCGGCGCGCTCCCGACGTGCAAACTTGCGAGCTTCGCGCATGTTGAGTTGCGGAGGCCTCGGGATGCGTTTAACTTGCTGTCCGCTATGGCGCTCGACACGATTCCCACCTTACTGAAAGTGAAATTGCAGGATCGCGATCCTGACTGGGAGGTGCAGTTCCTTACTGCGCTCTGTCATGAGCGAGTGAGTTTGGTGCAAGATCAACCTGTTCAAGGGCCGGATTCATGGCCCTACATGATGATTCGCACAGGTGGCGAAGAGCCGATGTTGAATTTGGTTCGCTGGGCCTCGACCCGCGGGATTGGCTTTGTGGTGAATCCGGATCAAGCCATGCCTGACTATGTTTTGTCGTACGGCATGGTTTGGAATTGCCGAGAGCGCGGCGAGTTTCTCACGCCAGCGCCGGAGAAGACTTCGGAGTTGATCATTCGCGACGGCGAACAACTTTTTGCGGGGCCGCCGAGCACGACCTACTTGCCTGAAGATGTGCGACAAGTGCTGCGCGATTTTTTGCGTCGTCAGCGCGTGCAGGCGCCGCGCGTGTTGATGCTCAGTCGCGATGAGAAGGACTGGGATTTGGCGTTCAGCATTGAGAGCTTGAATTCTCCGCCGGCGACTGAACATGCGGGAATTGCCGAGGCCATGAGTTGGTTTTTGCCCGCACATTATTCCGTCGCGCTGGTCAGCGAGCGTGTGGTGCCGGGCTTCGTGGCCCTTTAGGCCCGAGTGAAGCCGTGGCGCCCTCAGCGCGCGTCTTAAATTTCTTCGCGCAAAGCGCGCAGCAGTTTTTCAACGTCGGGCGCGGAGATGTTGAAATGCGGAGAAAGTCGCAGCACTTCGCCGCGCTGGCTGACGAAAATTCCCTGCTCTTCAAGCCGTTGCATGAGTCCCGCGCGCCAAGCATGCGGGTGTCGAATGCCGAGCATATGCGGCGATCGATGTTCAGGCGGGGGCAGTTGAAATCCCATTTCCCCGAGCTGGTGGGCCAGCAGGTCCGTCCAAGTCGACAACTGCTCGGCGATCTTTTCTGGCGTGACTTCCCGAATGAGACGCAAAGCTTCGATCGCCATGGGCAGTAGCTGCAGATTCGCGCGTTCGCCGACGTCGAATCGTCTTGCGCCCGCCTGATAAGTGTCGAGATCGCGCACCAGTGCGGTGAAGTCTTGAGCCCCTTCGCGCGACGCCCAATACTCTTCCAAAGGTTCGGTCATCTTCAGCGCGGAGTGAGGACTGACGTACATGAAGGACAGTGAATAGGGGCCGAGCAACCACTTGTAAGTGGGTGCGACAAGAACGTCGGCTGACCAGTCTCGCACATTCAGGGGCACGGCACCGGCGGACTGGCAGACGTCGACGATGACGACGGCGCCGCGGTCGCGAGCGGACTGCGCGAGGGCTCCGACATCGATGCGTGCGCCATCCGTCCAATGACAAGGTGTCAGCGCGAGGACACGAGTTCGCGAGTTGATGGCCTCTTTGATGGCGCGGGTCCAATTCTGATCTTTGGGACACGGTACACGAACAAGTCGCGCGCCCGACTGCTGTGCGAGACGGGTGAGAGGATAGCGAAGCGCGGGGAACTCTTCATCGGGCATGAGAATCTCGTCGCCGGTCTTCAGCAGTCCGTGGACGAGGAGATTGCGCGCGCAAGTCTCGACACCGTAGGTGGCTGAAGGCTGGAGCGCGATGTCTTCAAGCTTCGCGCCGATCAGGGCGGCGAACTCGGCGCGCGCGAGATCTGTTTCAGCAAAAAAGTGGTAGTCGATGGGAAGAGTCCACGGCTGGGACTTGCGTTCGACGGCCTGGCGCCCGGCATTCAGCACGCGTTGAGGCAGTGCCGACATGCCGGCGAAATTCCAGTAAACAATGTCATCGGGAATTGAGAAGTCCGCGCGCGTGAGCATTCACGACAAAAAGCGGACTTCAGCGTCTTTGTCAAAAGCCGCCCGGTCGCGGCAGAAGTTCCAGCAAACACTCGCGCCAATACTCGGGCGCGTCTTCTGAGAAATCGATCGCGATTTGCCAACGGTCTTTGGTGAGGCGCTTGGTGCGGGCGATGGTGCCACCGATCTCCAAGTTCATCGCATCAATCGTCAAGTACACGCGGTCGCCTTCGAGCTCCTGAAGCGAGAGTGAATCGCGAAAGATCTTGGGTGCAAGGTCTTTGCGGTCCACCTCGAGCAAGAAGCCCCGGGTGGAGGCTTCGACGAGCCAGCCCTTTCGCGACAACTGGGTCATGTGATCCAGGGAAGTGAAGCCTCGAATCGCGAGCGGTTCGACCACTTCTCGTTGCGAACCTCGGCGTTCGCGCGTGCTCTTTTCTGACATCACATCCCCCCTTCGCTTCTGCTCTCGCTTGGGTCTCCGCCCAGGCGATTCTCACTGCGGCTTCTAACAAACTCTTCGGAGAGGGCAGGACCTAAGTTGAGCCTGAGACGCTGTCTCGGTGTCTCAGTTCGAGATGAGGCCCAAAACCACTTAGGAATTCGCCGCAGATTTTGCTGTCTAACTTTTTTTACTCAAGTTTTTCCAAGGACCTACGCTAGCTGAAGCTGGCGAAATTGGTGAACCGAGCGACAACTTCCGTCACTTCAGTGCACCTCGGAATGATGGCGGGATCGCCGCGGCGATCTTCACTTGATTCGGGCGCAATGGCTGATGCTGATTTCGCTCGAGTTCAAGCCGATCGCCTCGAACATCACCGAACGTCGACCTCTGGGGTCTCGCTTTTGCTCCATGGACAGCTTCGATTGGGAAAGTTCCACCACCCGAGGAGGTCCGTATGCGACAAGGGTTTTTGTTTTTGGCGTTGTTGGGCGCAGTCATCATGGCTCAGGCCCCGGTACAGGCACAGGCCGATTCGCCCGCGGCAAGTATTCGGCTCAAGATCGATAACAATACTTTAGTGGATAGCGACACCTTCGCGAGCATCTCCCGTCGCGGCGGACCTTCGCCCGATCTTGAGAGTGAAGATGGCAAACTGTTCTGGGGCTTCTATTACAGCTTCATTATGGAAGTCGTACCGAAGGCGAACCTGCGTGCGAACTCGTCGTCCATCGCTTGCTATGCGGGATCTGCGCAGGCTGTGCCGGCGATCCTTGAGGGATTGATCTCTTACACTGAAATCAACGGCGAAGAAGTTCCGTCCTTACGAAACTTCCGTATTCAAGCCGACGACTCGATCAGCTTTGAAGCGCGCAACACGCGTGCTGAGACCGATGAGGAGCGTGGGCGGTTCCGAGTCATCGAATTGCCGCGCTGTCAGGACTTGGTGTCCTGAGTGCGATCGGCCGACTTCGGCAAGTAGACTTGGAAGCAGGTTTCACGGCGGTCGAGATCCAGAAGAAGTCTTCCGCCGTGACGTTCGACAATTCGTCGCGAAATGCTCAGTCCCAAGCCTGTGCCAAGTGCGGGCGGCTTGCTGGTGAACAAAGGCTGAAGAATTTTTTGCTTCATCTCTGTGCTCATCTCAGGGCCTGAGTCGATGACTTCAATCAAGCATTCAGCGCCGCGATCATGGGTTTGAATTTGGATCCAGCGATCTTTTTGCCCTCGAGTCGCATACTCGGCGTTGTTGATGAGGTTGATGAGCACTTGAGAGATTTGCACGGGCCGGCACTCAACCAAAGTTTCGTCGTCGATCAGTAATTCGATGCGCAGATCGCGCCACTGATCCTGGGCGATTTCCAGAGTTTGTTCGATGACATGACGAAGTGAAATGCTCTCCAGGTCTTCGGAGAAATCGGCACGCGAAATCAGCCGCAGTCCGTTGATGATTTTGGCGATGCGCTGGCAGACCGAGACAATTTTGCTGGTGTCACGCAAGACAGCGCTACGGAAGTCGTCGGGCAAATTTGAGGTTTCCTCGATGCGATCAAGAATCTTTTGACCTTTGAGCGAGATGATCGCCAGGGGATTGTTCACCTCGTGAGCGATGTTGCTCGAGAGTTCACCGATCGCGGCCAGTCGACTTTTTTGCATGGACTCAGCCTTCGCGGTTTCGCTTTCGATCAAAAGCCGCGCGAACTCGCGAATTCCCAAATAGAAAAACGCCCCCAAGATCACAGCGACGCCGACGGCAGTAATCAGCGGTGAAAGTTGCATGAGGCCTTCGACGGGCGGGTAGATCAATTGGGCCGGATAGGAAAGTTGAACGAACCACAGCGCGGCAGAAAGAATGCTCAGCGCGATGCCGTAGGCGTTTTCGGATCGCGGGAAGCAGGCCAGGGGCACAAGCAGGGCGGGAATGTAGAACATGTGCACGCCGGTTGAGACTTGCGAGCTATCGGCGAAGGCGAAGATCGTGAGGTTGGCTGGAATCAAAAACATGAGCTTGGCGGCTCGCGAATGTCCGCGCTCCAAAAGTAGCAACGCGGAAATTGTCAGCGCCATAAAAATGATGTTGTTGGCGGTGAGAACGACGCTCTTGAACCAAGCGGCCAGTAGTAGAAACACAAAGATCGACGGCAAGGTCGCCAGAATCAAAATGCGTGTGCGGTGATTGGCGAGGCGGGCCTCGATCGCGGCATAGTCAAAATTTGAACCATGCGTGAGCGAATCGGCCATGGGCGCTACACCTCTGGAGCGAAACGCGGGATCAGGCCGCGCTCGGCTCGGTAGGGCGGTTCGGCGGGAAGCTTGGGATCTTCAAAGCGCTCCGGCCAACGTACGCTTTCGCCATCCGTGATGCGCATCATGCGATCCAAACTCTGACGAGCGTGTTGCGCCACCTCCGGCGGGACATCGACTTGCGGTGCGAGATCGCGAAGTGAATTGCGAAGCTTTTCGAGCGTGTTCAATTTCATGTAGGGGCACTCGGCGCAAGCGCAGCTTCCCTCGGGCGGCGATTGAATCAACTCCGCATCGGGACGGGCCAGCCGCATCTGGTGAAAGATCCCGAGCTCCGTGGCGACGATGAATTTGCGCACGCCGCGGTTTTCCCGCACTTCTTGCAGCAAGCGAGAGGTGGAACCGACCACGTCAGACTGGCGCAAAATGCCTTCGTCACATTCCGGATGTGCCAGCACACGAGCCTCGGGGTGACGGGCGCGCAGCTGCTCAAGTCGACGGGCGCTGAACAGCAAGTGCACGTCGCAATTGCCGGCCCAGAGTTGCATGGGTCGATTGAGTTTCTTCATCAAGTAGCGACCTAAATTTTGATCGGGTCCGAACAAAATTTCGCGATCGCGCGGGATCGCCGCCAAAACCTTTTCGGCATTGGACGAGGTCACACAGACATCCGTGATGGCTTTCACATGGGCGCTGGAGTTCACGTAGGTGACCATCAGGGCTTGAGGATTCCGCAGGCGCCACGCGAGGACCTTCTCGTAGGGCGAATTCTCAACCAGCGAGCATCCGGCATTCAAGTCGGGCGCGAGCACCGTTTTATCAGGTGAGAGTAATTTCACGCTCTCCGCCATGAAGGTCACGCCCGCCAGCAAGACGATCTGATTCTGCGAGCGAGCTCCCCACTGCGCCAAAGCCAAAGAGTCGCCGACATGATCGGCGAGATCTTGAATTGCGGCGTCTTCATAATAGTGCGCGAGGATCAGCGCCTGACGTTGCGCCTTGAGCTTGAGAATTTCATCGCGCAGCTCGTGCGGGTTGTTCATGCGCGCAGTTATCCCTCTGCACTGTGGACTCGGCAAGACCTATTGATGAAGGGCGTTGTCGTTCACAAAGGCGAAGTCGGGCCCTGAGGCACGGGGAGCGTCCATCCCCACGTATCTTCGCTGCGACCGTATTGGAGATCCGTCAATTGCTTGAGAAGCTGACGTGAAAGCGGGCCGACTTGTCCCTGTCCCACCTGCAACTGCTGCCCGTCGATGCCGAGGGTGGATACGGGGGAAATGCTGGCGGCCGTTCCGGTGCCGAAGATCTCGCTGAGTTGGCCGGACTTCAGGCCTTCGCGGATCTCATCGAGTTTCAGCGCGCGTTGCACGACTTCAATGTTTTGCGCGCCCAAAAGCTGAATCACAGAATCGCGAGTCACGCCGGGCAGAATGCTGTCGTTCAATGGCGGTGTGAAGACTTTGTCGCCCAGTTTGAAGAACACATTCATCGTGCCGACTTCTTCGACGACTTCTTTGTGAGCGCCATCAAGCCAGAGCACTTGCGCGTAACCTTGTTGCTTGGCCACCAGCGCCGCTTTCAAGCTGGCCGCGTAGTTGCCGCCGGTCTTCGCCGCGCCAATTCCGCCGGGTGCGGCGCGAATGTAGTGCTGCTCGACTTTGATCTTCACGCTCTCAGCGCCTTCGCCGTAGTAGGCGCCAACCGGTGAGCCGATGAGATAGTAGAGATATTCTTTAGACGGTCGCACGCCCAAGAAGGCGCCGGTGCCGATCAAGGTGGGTCGCAGATACAGCGCCGTGCCGGGTGCCTTCGGAATCCAACGGTCTTCAATCTGGCAAAAGCGTAAGAGCGAATCGATGAACACCTTCAAAGGTGGTGCTTTCATGCACAGGCGATCAGCGCCAGCTTGCAGGCGCTTCCAATTCATTTCGGGACGAAACAGACGCACTTGTCCGTCATCACCTCGGTAAGCTTTCAAGCCTTCAAACAAAGCTTGTCCGTAATGAAGTACTGAAGCCGCGGGATCCAAAGGCAGCGGGCCATAGGGAATCACGCGCGGCGAGTGCCAAGCACAAGCTTCGGCATCCACGTCGCTCACGGCTTGCGTGATTTGCGACGAACATTCCACCAGCAACATATGATCGGTGAAGTGCTTGCCGAAGCCCAAGTCTTGCGTCGGCGGAAGAGTCTTGGGTTGCTTTGTCGGTTCAAAGCGAAAGGCGATCAAAGCTCGCCGCCCTTCAGGGTTGTGACGATGGTGCGCGAAATGGTTTTCAAAGTTTCCATGACGCCTTGGCCTTGCGAGGCCACGGCTTCAAAATCCGGCGCGTTCACGCGATTGAGGGCGGCGCGCATTTCGGCCAAGGGCATGGCGTTGGGCAAGTCGCGCTTGTTGTACTGAATCACAAACGGAATGCGACGAATGTCGTAACCTTTTTGTTCGAGATTTTTTTCGAGGTTGCGCATGGACTCGAGATTTTCTTCCATGCGCTCCGCTTGCGAATCCGCAACGAACACCACGCCGTCGATGTTGCCCATGATCAGGCGTCGGCTGGCGTCGTAGACGACTTGTCCAGGCACTGTGTAGAGGTGAAAGCGAGTCTTCCAGCCGCGAATATCGCCGACGTCCATAGGCAGGAAGTCGAAAAAGCGCGTGCGCTCGGGGCCCACGCCGAACTCGAGCATCTCCGATGCGCCAAGGCCGGCGGTGCGGGAGTAGGCCCACTGCACGTTGGTGGTCTTACCGCCCAGCGAGGGGCCGTAGTAAACGAGTTTGCAGTGAATTTCTTTGGCTTCGTTGTTGATGAACGCCATAGCTTACAACTCCACCCGGTTTTCGAGCGCGCGCCCGAGCGTGCGGTCGTCGACGAAGTCGATGTCGCTGCCGAGGGGCACGCCGCTGGCGATTCGCGTGGCCTTGATGCCGCGCTCGTGAAGAACTTTAGCCAAATACAGAACTGTGGTGTCGCCTTCAAGGTCAGGGTCCAAAGCCAGAATCACTTCTTCAATGGGTTTTCCCGCGGCTTGAGCGCGATCAATGCGCTGCCAAAGCTCGGCGATCTTCAGATCATCGGGTCCAACGCTGTCGAGTGGCGAGATCGCGCCGTGCAGAACGTGAAAGCGACCTCGGAATACACCAGAACCATCGACGCGCACGATGTCCGAAGGCTCTTCGACCACACACAAAACATCGTCGCGTCTTGAGGCATCAGCGCAGTAGCGACAGATCTCGGCTTCGTCGGTGTAAGAGAAGCAGCGTTCGCAGAGGTGAACTTGCTCGCGCACGCTGACCAGCGCCTCTTGCAGACTTTGCGACAGCTCAGGCTGGCGCAAAATCTGATAAGCCAAACGCTGAGCTGTCTTGGGGCCAATACCCGGCAGACGGCTCAATTGGTGGACGAGTTTTTCGAGGGAGTTAATGCGAAGCATGATGTCCTAGTGAAGTGAACGATCTTCAGAATGGCAATCCAAAACCGCCCGTCACGGCCTGCATTTCTTTGGCGTTCACGTCTTTAGCTTTGCGAAGTCCGTCGTTGACAGCCGTCATCACCAAATCTTGCAACATCTCGACGTCACCGCCTTGCAGGACTTCGGGCTTGATTTGCACGGCGATGATCTCGTGGTCGCCACGGAACTTCACGGTGACCGCTCCGCCACCGGCTGAGCCTTCATGCTCGCGTTGGGCCAATTCTTCTTGCAGAGCCTTCATCTTGTTCTGCATCTGATTCGCTTGGCGCATAATATTGGCCATTCCGCCGCCACCGCCACCAAATCCGCCACGTCCCTTCATGTCGATCTCCTTCAAAATTCTTTCAGTTCAAATTCTTAGCGGTTGAATCTCAAGCCTCGCGACTCATTCGGCGTCGCGAATGCCTTTCACCTGAGTTTTAAAAACATTCTTTGCATTGCGCACGATTGGATTTTGCTCAATCGCCTGCTCGATGGTTTTCGCGCGCTCGGCTTTAGACGCCGACTGCTTGTCTTTGGGAGTCTGCGCCGGGCCACTGGCCTCGGCCATGCGCACGCTCACTTTGAGTCGCTGGCTCCACAAAGTCTCAATGAAGTTCTCGACGCGCTTCACGTTTTCGGGATCCGAAATCTTATCGAAAATGATGGCTACTTTTTTGGGGACGCCGACGATGAGGTGTTCCGCCGATTGCTCCACCACATGCGTATTTTCCAAGAGCGCGCCGAGAAGTCCGTTGGACTTTTTCACACGATGCACGAACTGATGCCAGGGATCATCGCTGGTCGGCTCGTCGTCAGTCGCGGCAGCGCTGGGCGCGCTGGCGGCCTTCGGCGCTTCGACTTTCGGCTCGTTGAGCGGCGGAGCAATGTTGACCTTTTGGCCTCCGGGCTTCGCGGGCTTGGTGAAGTCGTCGACGCTGTACTTGCGAGCTTCGGCATTCGTTGGCGACGTGCTCGAGGCCACAGGCTCGGTGCTTTGTGGTGAAGTCGCTTGTGGAATCGCGCGGGGCATGGACGCCGATGAGGCGACAAGCGAAGCGGCTGGCGAAGTCTTTGGCGAAGTCGTTGGTGAAATTGGGCGCATCGGTGCGCCAGCGAGAAGCTCGCTCAGCTGCGCCAGGCGCGGCGATCCGGCCATGCGCAACAGCCCCATCTCCAGCACCAGTCGCGGATCGGGAGATCGCAAGATGTCGTTGACGGTCTTCAAGCTCATATCGAAGAGCATGTGCAGGTCTTCGTTGGTCGCTTCTTGGGCCAGCGTCTGCAAGGCTTGGATTTCGCTGTCGGGAAGATCGACCACGCGTGTGGGATCTTCCGAGCAGAGGCGCACCATCAGCAAGTTGCGCACTTCTTCGAGCAAATCCTGCGCATAGAGTTTGGGGTCGACGCCGCTTTTGCCGACGGACTCTGCGACCTGGAGCGCGCGGGCCAGATCGCGCTGCACGAGCGCGGCAAGTCCGTCGATCACCAGTTGGCGGTCGGTGAGGCCTAAGACCTCGATGACTTTGCTGAGTGTGATCTCGAGATTGCTGAAGGTGATCACTTGATCGAGCAAACTCTGAGCGTCGCGCATGGACCCGTCGCCTTGGCGGGCGATCGCCCAGATGGCTTCGGTTTCGGCGCGAACGCTTTCGGCCTCAATGATTTTTTGCAAGTGTGTCGCGATCACGCGCGAGGGAATGCGACGGAAGTCGAAGCGTTGGCAGCGCGAGAGAATGGTGTTGGGAATCTTCTGGGCTTCGGTCGTTGCGAGCACGAACACGACGTGCGCCGGTGGCTCCTCGAGAGTCTTGAGCAAAGCGTTGAACGCCGCCGTTGAGAGCATGTGCACTTCGTCGATGATGTAAATCTTGAAGCGACCTGAGGACGGCATGTAGCCGACGGTGTCGCGCAGTTCGCGAATCGCATCGACACCGTTGTTGGACGCGCCGTCAATTTCGATGACGTCGATGGCGCGCGAGGTGGCGATGTCTTGGCAGTCGCGACAAGTTCCGCAAGGCACGAAGTCTTGCGCATTGGCGCAGCGAAGTGACTTGGCGAGGATTCGAGCTGTGGAGGTTTTGCCGGTGCCGCGCACGCCGGTGAAGAGCAAAGCTTGCGGTAAGCGGTCGCCGCGCAGGGCATTCAGTAAAGTTTGTGAGATATGCTCTTGGCCGACGAGATCTTGAAAACTCTGCGGGCGATACTTGCGCGCGATCACCTGGTAGCGGGAAGTGCCCACTTTGTTTTCGGCGTCCGCTGCATCTAAACCAAATCCAAGCTCTTGGCTCATTTGTTCTCGCTCTGTGAGTCCTAAAGTGCGTGTGCGTCCTGACCTCATGGTCCGCGCGCCTTTGCTCCGATTTCGCGGAGGCCCCTTCGGGCCGACCTCTGTCGAAATTCAAACGGCATGAGGTCAAAGCGTCGCGGTTTTTCCCCGAAGCGGCCGAGCAAAAAAATGGTGACCGGGCACCCCACGTCGCACGCGGCTTCCGTTACCGTTGCTTCCTTTCGGACCTGGCGGGATTAGCGGTGCCTCGTCGCGTGGGACCCGGCCGTACGCCTCGGCGGAGAAACCGCCGGAGACTAGCAGGGAGTGGCCTTGCGCGCATCCCGTAAGTCAGTGGTGCGATGAGTAACGCAATGCGGAGCGCGGGGTCTGCTCGCTAGGGGCTTGTGGAAAACTTGGGCTGCTGAAGATTTGAGCGCTGTGCGTCTCTGTGAGGATTGCGTCAGGCCGCGCGGCTTAGGTTGAGCGTCCTGCAATCTGTTCGAGCCTGAGGCACTCGTCCAGCCACCAAGCCTCGCCGGTGAAGCCGGGGAAAAGTGTGGGGAAAAACCGATCTGACCAACGCGAAGCAATCCAACCCGCGTAGTTGATAATGCGAAGCCCCCGTAAAGGTTCAATCAATGCGAAATCCGGTGGCGCTTCGCGTAGCTCTTCGTAGCCAGCGACTAACTCTTCGAGTTCGGCCGCGGCCTCGTCATCGGTTTCGACGCTTCCGGAGAGCAGCATCCAGAAATCCTGCACCACTGGGCCATTTACGAAATCGTCGAAGTCGACGAAGTAAAAACCGACGCCGTCGTGGCGATCGTCCTTGAGCAAATTTCCCTTGTGGCAGTCGCCGTGAATGCGAATGTGGGAGCGCGGATCCATGTTCTGTTCAAGAAAGTCCAGAATGCTTTCAGCGGCCTCTCGATAGCGAGGCCACACGGCTGGAGGTGCATAGCGCTCAAGCAGCGCCAGCGGCACGCGTCCGTAGTTCTGTGCGGTCATGGTCACGCGATGGCGCGCGGGACGGCGAGCGCCGACGTTGTGCAGGCGCGCGAGCAATCGACCGGCGGCGCGCAACTCGCCCTCGAGAAACTCCTGCGGCATGCGACCGGCGCGCTTGGGGAAGATCGCCGTGATGAAGTCGCCATGCTTTTGCGTGTAGCCACCGCGCGGATGCGTGAGAGGCGCGACGGCGGGCACACCTTCTGCGGCGAGCTCGGCCAAAAATTCGTGCTCATCTTGAATGGCTTCGGTGGACCAGCGACCAGGTCGGTAGAACTTGGCGATCACGCTGCTCGGCGCGGCCGGATCTGCGGCGTCGCGCTCCAGGCGAATGTCAAAGACTCGATTCTCATAGGAGTTGAGCTGCACCAATTCGCCGGTGGGACGAAAGCCCCACGCCTCTGCGGCGCCCAAGATTATGTCCGGCGAAAGTCGATCGTAAGGTGAACTCATGGGCCGGTCATAACAAGTTGTCTGGACTTTGGGTATGGGCGAGGTTGAATAGTGTGAACTTCAACTCGCATTGAAACTTGTGGGAACCGCAGACGAGAGAAGCATGAGACGCCGCAACTTGCTGAGCCTTCAACAAATCGAGTCTGAATTGCAGGCGCCGCTTTGCCTGCTTCGCCGACGTGGACTGAAACGTTTGACCTTAATGGTCAACCGCCGCGGCCAAGTGCAAATTTCCATTCCGTGGCAGCACAGCGACGAGTTCGCGTTGCAATTCGCGCTCGACAATCTCGAATGGTTGCGAAAGCAACTGGAGAAGTCGAAGGAACGACGGGCGCAACTGGAGAAAAATCAGCCCGTACTTCGCTTGGGTGGTACGGTCCCGTTTCTCGGTCAGGAGTTTCGCCTGCGTTGGATTTCCGGCCGCACGCGGGCTCGCGCGGAGTTCGCCGACGGCGAGTTGCGCGTTTACTGCACCGAGGTCGATGCGGAATTGTGGAGGAAGCTGATCTGCCGCCAGTACGAGGCGCAAGCGCGTTGGCACATCGAAGAGCGCGTCGCGTATTGGGCCGAACGAATGCGCGAAACCTATGGGCGGATTTCGTTTCGAGCGCAACGCACGCGTTGGGGGAGTTGCACGCGGTCGGGAAACTTGAGCTTCAATTGGAAGCTGATGTTCGCGCCACCTGAAGTGATCGACTACGTGGTGATTCATGAGCTCGCACATCGCCAACACCTTGACCATTCGCCGAGATTTTGGAGTCGAGTGGCGGAGTTCGATCCCTATCACAAAGAACACCAAGACTACTTGAAGCGGCACCAGCATCGCGTGCACTTTCTTGAAAGCTTCTCGCTGGCTATGGACCCCATAGCGACCGATCCTGTGACGGTTGAAGTTGAGAACGGGAATCTGTCGCTATGAAGACAGCCGGCGCGACCCACCTCCAAGATGTTCGTTTGCTGCGGATTTGGGGAGCGGCACTTTGCGGATTGTTGATCTTTGGCTTGAATGCCGTGAACGCCAATGCGAACGAAGTCGACAAGCCGAAACCTTCAGCTGGCTCTCGGAAAAAATTAAAAGCCGAAGACCCGGCGATATTTTCGAAGCTTCAGAACGGAGATTTGGTATTTCACACGTCGCACTCCAAACAATCTTACGCGATTATGTGGGCGAGTAAGAGCCTGCGCAGTCATGTCGGAGTGATCGAACGTCACGGAAAATTGGTTTACGTTGTCGAAGCAATTGGTCGGGTGTCGCGCACGCCGCTGCAGCGCTGGATCGCACGTGGTCGCTTGAAACGTTGGGAAGCCTACCACGATCCTCGACTCAACGATGAGCAAAGGACGAAGATGGTGGCGGCCGCAAAGACTTTGATTGGTCGTCCCTACGACTTGCACTTCACTTCGGGGAATAAAGAAATTTATTGCAGCGAACTTGTTGCACTCGCCTACGAGAAAATCGGTTTGCCTGTGGGCCAATGGCAAAAGGTTCGCGAGCTTGATGTCGATAATCCGCTCGTGAGAAAACTCGCGCTCCAGCGCTGGAAAAAGCATCCCGTTTGTAAGAGCGAAAAGAGTTTTGAGGCTTGTTGGCCAAAAATCCTTGAGGACACTTTGATCTCGCCAGAGGCCTTGGCTCAAGACAAGAGCCTCGTGCGGGTGTTTTCGAACTATCCCTGAGCGCACGTCGCTGACTGAGTCACGGCCTCGCTGTGAACAGATGGTCGCCAAATACGCACATCGAGGCGCCCTAAAACGTCACATTCAATATGTGAAATCCACAAAATTCGATCTGAGGCGCTTCAGCCTGAGCCCCGGCCTTGCAACTTCCGTCGACGCTCGACATCCACCTGAGGTGGAGACGCACATTCAAGGGCCGTTGGCTTTAGCCACGCGGCTCAAATCGGAACGTGGAGGCGGAACGTGACGCAGAAAACTCTTTGGCGAAGTTTGATGATGGTGGCGCTGATCTCGACTTCGATGTCGGTCGCCTGCACCAAGAAGAACTCATCGTCCTCGGCGCCTCCGGCCGCTGGTCCGTCCGTGCCGAAGGAGCCCACCGAGTTGGATGGCCAAACGGCCACACCGGCCCAGGAACCAGTGAGCGAAGCTCAGGTTGCGCGCGGCAAGGCGCCGCGTGATGTGGTGGTTTACTATGATCCCTCGGGTTTGACGCCCGAACAATTGTTCGAAGCTTCGCAAAAACTCGGTGCGCCTTCACTGGATGTGCAAAGTGATATTCGCGGTGCGGATGCACGGCCTCTGTTCTATACGGGCGCGAGTGTGGATCAATTGCGCGAGCAATTGCGAGTTCGCAAGGCGGCTGAAGAAGCGCAGGCCTCGCCCGAGCAGCGCGAAGCGAATCGCGAGTTGGCGCGAGAGATCGGCGTCGCTGGATTTGATGTGGATTGGAATCGTCGGCGCGCCTCTTTGCGCTTTCACCTGCAAGGGCAAAACGGACCGATCGAAATGCAGGGGCGCATCGATCAGAACATGGGATTCCGCGTGGGTCGGGCTGAAGTGTGGCCGCACATTGAGGCTGAAGCTCAGTGCGTGGATCTCAGTGGCGGATGTCGCAATGTGGTCGTGAAAGTTCGCGAGGCGATGCAGGGTGGCTTGGTGAGAACGGCCTACATCATCGCCCGACAGACCAAAGCTGTGCTGACTTTTGAGGGTCGCTCGCCGCAGGCTTCTAGTCGTGGCGGTGCGGATCGCTGGATGCGAATGGCCATTCACTCCGAGCAAGGCTCAGGCGATGAGCGCATGATTCAAGCGAGCCTGGCGACATCAGAGACGATCGACGGGGCCTCGAGCTTTGGATTGTCGATGCGTGTGCGTCGAGCCGGTTCGGATGAAGTCATTGGCGTGACAGGTCCGCTGGTGGCGCCGCGTGGCTCAATGGATCTCAACATCGGTTTGAATGTTTCGCCGACGGTGACCACGATTGACGGACGTGTGGTGCAGACCGAAGGTCGCTTGGTCGATACTCTGCGTGAAGTGCGACTTGTGCGAAACGACTCGCGGGGAAATTTGCAGCTCATCATCGTTCCGCAAGGAGCTGACGCCGCTGTGGCCACGGAAGTGGTGCGCGTGACCGTCGCTCGTCAACAAGTTCCGACGCGAGGTTTGTGAATTTTGTTCGGCGCGCAGGGTCGTGCGATTGGAATGAAATCAGTTTGATTTTGAGCGCCGCGATGAGCGGCGATCGACGCTGAGCCGATGAAACTGGCGCTTGGGTGCAACGTGTCCAACGCTGCGAGAAGTCTTGTCAATTCTTGGACCCGGTGAAAGCCTCTCCAGTAATGGCTTACACCGAACTGTCTCCTCTTGAAGGATCTGCGATCGAAGCTTCGAGCCCATCAAGCGACCAACTCTCTGAACCCAATTCTGCTGGCCAAGTTGCGAGTCCATTCAGTGGTCAAACAGTGGGTCAAACAGTGGGTCAAACGGGCAACAGCAAGGCCGCGCTCGGTGAATCGGGTGCTGGAGCTTCGCCTGCGCACACGAATTCGCATTCGGCTACGGCTCAGCCCCACGGCGTCGCGGCGCCTTTGGCCTCGCCCGAAAAGCCGCAACCACCACGTTTGGCGGACTACACCGATTTTCGCCAGTATCTGAAAGACGTTTATGAGTTTCGTCGCGAAACGGAGAGCACGGGGCTTCGTGCCTATTCGTACTCGGCGTTTTCCGCGGCGGCGGATATTCGCTCGCCGAATTATTTGAAGCTCATCATTGAAGGGCGCCGAAATCTCTCTGATGACATGATCTCGCGCTTTGCGCGCGCACTTCGTCTGAACAAACTGGAGACGGAAGAATTTCGTGTGCTGGTTCATTACGGGCAGGCGACCGAGCCGATTCAACGCAATCAGTTCCTCAAGGAACTGGCGGACTTGCGAGCCGAGCGGGCTTTTGCTTCGGGCGCGATCAGCGAGCAGGCTTGGGAGAAGATTCCAGGCTGGATGGGTTGGGTGATTTTCGCGATGACGGATCAAGCGGGCGTGCAGTTTGATCCTGAAGAGCTTTACAAGCTCATTCGAGCGAAGACCTCGCCGGATGATGTGAAGGGCGCGCTTCGCAAACTCATGCAAGAAGGACATTTGGTGGGTGAGTCGGCCTCGCAAATGGCGAAGGGCCGCGATCTGATCGAGTCGCCGCAAGACTTGCCGGTGGCGATGATTCGCAAGCTCCAAGCGGAGTTGATTTACTTGGGTATTGAATCGCTGTTTCGCGATTCGCCGAAGGAGCGCGAGTTCGGCGCGATGACGATGGCGATGACTCAAGAAGAATTCGACCACGTGCGCTTTGAGCTGCGCCAGTTGCGCAAACGCCTGCAGAAAGATCTGATGGTGCGTCGGCAGTCATCGAAGGGTGATCGCGTTTATCAGCTGAACATTCAGCTGTTCCCCGTGACGGATCCAGCGGGTCACTGATCAAAATCGTGAAGAATGAAAATGCGGGACGGGCTGTCGGGCCGCCAAGAGCGATCGGGGGGCGAGGCTCTCGGCCGCACGGCCTTTCCTTTCAGAGTTTTGGCAGCCTCCAGGAGAATTCACAGTCCAAGTGAATCCAGGGATTGGGGGAGGGGGTCCAGAGCCCGCCAAAACGCCGAAACCGCTAGACGTTCGCTGGCCGCTCACGTCCCGCACCCTGCAAAAGGAGCAACTGTCAGGCCAAGAGCTGGTCAATATTGAGGGCCAAAATTCACTTTGAATCCTCCAACTTGGGTGTCGGTCCGTGCGTGTTCCGCACGGGCAGCCGGCAATTCCGTCGCGTCCAAGAGCAATGTCTCGCAATTCAATCGGGAAACTTGAATTCTCTTCATGAATCGTCCACAAACTCAGCACTTCAGCAGTTTGTGAAGTCGATCTCGGCCCATGGAGGGCGGTGTCAGTTCTCGGCGCTTTGACCGTGAAGTGGCGACGCTCGAGGGCACTCTTTGAACTTCGACCTGGATTGAATCAGGGCTGTGTGGACCATAGGAGAAATGAGCATGCCGATCACGCGCGAAGAGCTACGCGAAGTCCCTAAAAAAGTTTGGCTGGCGGTGATCGTCGCGGCCCTTGGTTACTTTGTCGACATCTACGACTTGCTGTTGTTTTCGATTGTTCGAGTCCAAAGTCTCAAGGATCTGGGTTACGGCGAAGCCGACGTGCTCTCCAAAGGCGTGATGCTCATCAACATTCAGATGGCGGGGTTGTTGGTTGGTGGGTTGATTTGGGGCGTGTTGGGCGACAAGCGTGGTCGGCTGTCGGTGCTGTTTGGCTCGATCATCATGTACTCGGTGGCGAATTTCCTGAACGGCTTCGTTCAAAACGTCGAGCAGTACGCGATTCTTCGCTTTGTCGCCGGAATCGGACTGGCGGGAGAGCTGGGCGCAGGCATCACCTTGATTTCGGAAATCATGCCCAAAAAGATTCGCGGTTTTGGAACCACGATTGTGGCGTCCGTTGGAATTCTCGGCGCCGTCTTCGGCGCCTTGATCGGTGAAGTCTTTGACTGGCGAACCTGCTACATCATCGGCGGCGTGATGGGCTTTGCGATTTTGCTCCTGCGCGTGGGCGTGACGGAATCGGGAATGTTCGAGCAGGTGAAACAAAAAAGTATTGAGCGCGGCAATGTGCTGATGCTGTTTAAGCGCAAGGCTGTGTTTTTGAAGTTCGCGTACTGCATCCTCATCGGCGTGCCGATTTGGTTTGTCGTCGGCATTTTGTTCACCTTGGCACCGGAGTTCGGCAAAGCCTTTTCGATGACGGAACTTCCCACGGGCGGCAAGGCCGTGATGTGGGGCTACATTGGTTTGGCGTTGGGTGATCTGACCAGCGGCTTAGTTAGTCAGGCGATGCGCTCGCGAAGGCGCGCGATCCTCGCGTATATGTTGCTGACCATCGCGGGAACCGCCGTTCATCTATTGTGGCCGAACCACACTCTCGTGAGCTTCTACGCACTTTGCTGTTGGATCGGCATCGGTGCGGGATATTGGGCAATGTTCGTGCAAGTCGCGGCCGAGCAGTTCGGCACGAACATTCGCGCCACCGTCACCACCTCGGTACCGAACTTCGTTCGAGGCGCGACCATTCCGCAAACGCTGGGCTTTAAGGCGCTGCTGCCCAGCCTTGGGGTCGTGGGCTCGGCCTTTGTTGTGGGTGGCGTTTCATTTGCGATCGCGCTATTTGCGCTTTGGCGATTGGAAGAGACCTTTCATAAAGATCTCGACTATCACGAATGATCGGGCGCTTCGTCGTCAGCTTCGACGGCGGAATCCAACGCCGAGATCCACCAGACTCGGCGGAGTTTTTGATCGCGAAAGTCAAAAGGCAGAGTCGACTTGCTTAAGTCGCGAAGCTTCGCGTGTTCGGCGATCTCGGCGTCGATCTTGAAGTCGCGCTTGTTGGTCGAAAACACCAGCGTGCCGCCCGGTTTAAGGCGCTCCAGCAAGCGATCAATCAACCAACGATGATCGCGCTGCACATCCCAGGTGCCGACCATCTTCTTCGAATTTGAAAACGTCGGTGGGTCACAAAAGATCAAGTCGAAGCGACTTTGGTCATCGCGAATCCAGTCGAGTGCGTTTTCAACGATGAAGTCGTGATGCGCGGTCAACAGCCCGTTGGCGATGAAGTTCCGCTCGGCCCAAGACGAGTAGACCGGAGACATGTCGACGCTGGTGACTCGCGCGCCGGCCTTTGCCATCGCGACACTGGCCATGCCGGTGTAGCTGAAGAGATTCAAAGCGCGAACGTTTTGGCCGCGAGCCTTTCGATCGCTCACCTCTTGGGCGAGGCGGGCGCGGACAATTCGATGATCCAAGAATAGTCCGGTGTCCAAGTAGTCATGCAGGTTGACGAGGGCGCGCCATGTGCCTTCGCGAACTTGCAGTTCGACCTCGCGCTTGGCGCGCTTGGAGTACTGCTTCAGGCCATCGCCTTCGCCGCGACGATGTTGGACTTCGCGGCGCTTGATAATCAGATGCTCGTTGTCGAATCCCAACTCGCGAAGAGCTTCGAGCGTGGCGCTGAAGTTGGCCTCTTTGCCTTGGTCGACGGCTTCGCGCCGATCCCACAGTACGGCGTAGTCGCGATGCACTTCGATGATGGAGGGGAACTCGGGAATGTCGCGATCGTAAAGTCGAAAGCTTTCCACGCCGAGTTTGTCGGCCATGGGCTTGAGGCGGTCCCAGTTCTTTTTGAGGCGATTGGCGATCATGGATGTGGCTTTAGCCGATGTCGGCGCGGGGCGCCACAGAAGTCTTTTTCAGAGACCTCGTCGGCATTGACCTGGGCGGTGAATTCCGTCACTTGTAGGGCGCTCAATGTGGGTTTTCCAAACTCGGATTTTCTCTCGGGTTCCCGATGGAGGTCGCTGATGTCGTGCTTGAAGTTGGCTGTTCGCACTTTGTTTGCCTTGGCTCTGGTCGTGACGGCTATGAACTGGGGAATGTCGGCTCAGGCGACGAGTTCGACTTCGTCGGCGACGAACTCTGCCGTGGATCCGGTTCAACAGTGCATCGACACTTGTCATGCGTTCATCGAACAGCCGGGACCTGAGTTGCGTCGTTGTGTTTCGGATTGTTTGGCGATGGAGGCAGCTCGCTGGAGCAACTTCACGGCGACGAAGTGTGAGACTTACGAAGATGATTGTGATCGCGGCGGAGATGATCCCTCCAATCCCAGCGATCCCGAGCCTTCCGACGACGGCCTGTTCTGATTCGCCACTGGGACGGCTCATCAGCGAGATGAGATTACCGCGATGATTTGATGGATCCGTCTTCGTAGTATTCCTCGTCCTTTTGGAGCACGCCATCCTGCCAGGTTTTTTGGCGTTGAACTTTGCCCGCCTTGTAGATCATTTCCACTTCCAGCGCGCCTCGTTCATTGAATACCCGATGCGCGCCTTCGCGATCGCCTTCGTTGTTGTAGTGAGTCTCAGTTTCTTTGCTGCCATCGCGGCGATAGCTGGTGTGTTTGCCGATGGGGCGAGCTCCCCATGAGCGTCCTTCGCATTGAATGAGAGACTCCAATGAAAATCCGCGACGATTGCGAGGGCTGTCATCGATGGCGAAGCGGCCGCTGTACTGTTCTTTGCCATTGTCCCACCACAGGCGCTGCTGCATCTCGAGACTAGCGGTGTTGACCACCAGACTTTGCTTGCGCTGACCGTTTTGCCACCAGCAAGTGGAGTCCTTCACAAGCGTGAGGTCGCGAAGCGTGACAAACTCTGTTTCACGAGCTTTTTGTCCGGATTCAAAAAACTCTTCGTCGCGACCGACCAATTGACCTCGATCGTCGACCTCCATGCGTCGCTTCACTTGGCCATTGGCATAAAGTTCGGTGATGCGCTCGTGGCCGTTCGGCTGTTTCTCTGATTTCTGCGTCGCCGCCTTGGGCTCGCGAATGACGCCGGTGTTGAGCAGGCTCGCCCAGTTTGAATGCTGTTTGGCTGCGGTCTCTGACTCGATCGACTCGCCCTTGAGATAAGTCGCTCGACGCACGACTTTTCCCGCATCGGACTTGAACTCGAGTTTTGAGGGTCCTTCGAATCCACAGAGTTTGGCATCGAAATTTTCTTCGCGCTTCTTGGAGCAGCGTAAGTAGGTGAGGTCGCCGTTCTCCAAATAGCCGGCGGATGAACCCACGCGCACGCTTGAGTTCGCATCATCGCCATCTCGAACATAAAGTTGCAGCTCTTTGAGTTTACCGTTGTCGTGAAAGCGTTCGGATCTTCCGAGCTGGCGCCCGTCCACATATTGTTCGCGTCGAATGACCGTCTTGCTGCCGGGCTTGAACTCGAGCTGCTCGCCGTGAAGTTGAGTCTGTCGGTTGATCACTTTGTAGCGGCTGAGAGTGTGTCGTTCCTCGGATTTAAACTCCTCCTCGAGGACACGACCGCGACTCATCACAAATCTTTCAGTGACGGGCTGATCCATGATCTTCCTTCGACAAAGCACTTCGCCCTCGATGAAGACGCGAACGTCACGATCCTCGTAGTCGACTTTCTTCCCGGCGTGCGTGCACTCGCGTGCCGTGGTGCCTGAGGCGCCGGCCAACCCCGTCAGCGTCGTCGCGAGGCCAATACAGAAGTGAGCCACGAACATCTTGGGGAAATTCTTCATGTTCACATCGTCGCGCCGCTCGGCAGGTGCGGCAACTGCACTTCGGTTTCAGGTCTCGCCGTGATGGACGGAGGTCGAGGTCGGGTCGGCAGTTTGACCAGTTACCCAATGCGCAGTTGGAAATTGGCGAATTTGTTTTCATGCTGTGAGGCATGCAACGAATCTCAAGATCTCGGGCACTAAGCTTCATATTGATGTTGGGCATCGCTTGGCGAGTCGAGGCGGCTTCGGCTTGTCCGTTGGCCGAGGCACACGCGCAGAAATTGAATCAAGAGTTGGTCGAGGCCTGCGGAACCGGCGCCCCGCAGTGGGATCTCAGTGAGTATGTGCCCGACGATGAGATTTGCTCGGGACGTCAGGCGGCGTTGAGTCTCGTGCAACGACAGATTCGCGAACTTTGTGAAGCGAACTCGCGCGACAAGCTGAAAGAGATCAAAGTTCTTCACGCGCGTGCCCGCCTCGTCAGTGACTTTCAATTTAAACGCGAGGGCCGACGACTTTCCATGGTCGTGCCGATCAAGGAGTCGCCGGTCTTGTCGAATTGGAATCAACATGTGGAACTTTTGGCTCGATATATTGGTCAGCCTCGACCGGCCTCGTCTCAGGTGCAGTCCGAGTCAGTGGCTTCATCGATGGCCGACGATGCAACTGAGCGGGCCGAGAACAAAGCGAGGCAAGAGCGCGAACAAGCTCGGGAAAGACGATTGAATGCCTTAAAGGCCGAGCTCGACGCTGCGGGAAAGCGTTTTCAACTTCGCATCAAGGCCGTCTGGGCTAGTCCAACGACTGACGCCGATGAAATCGCTCGCCGACAACTCGAGGTGGAGCAAATCACTCAGCAATTTGAAGCTGAGCAGAATCGAATTCTCGCCGAGATGCAGAGCGTGAAGTGAGAGGTCCTGCATCGGCGAGTTGTTGCGATGCTGTTGAGGTCTACGCTGCTGTGGCCTCGACCTGCCTTGAGGCGAGTCCGGATTTGCACAACCCACATTGAGTGACGTCTAAAAGTTTGAAAATCTACTCCAGGTCGAAGCGAGTCTCGGGTGTGGTCTGTCCAAACTTAGACGGTTGAGGGGTAGAAAATGGGTTTAGCAGAAAAGCGCGCCTTGAATGAGTTGCAGACGACAGCTTGGCCGAACTTCATGACTCGAATTCAAAGTGCGGCGAAGTTTCCCGTTGCGATCGAGCCGAATTGGGACTCGCTCATGCCGCACGAGAAAAATGCGACGCGCTTCACGCAGTTTTTCGAGCAGGCTTTTGTGAAGCCACTTGAATTGATGTTTGGAAAGTTCACGCAAGACGAATTCACCAAGGGCGCCGTTGCTGAGGGTCTCAAGAAGATCATCATCGTTGGAGACAAGGCCGTGTACAGCGCCACGCAGTTCGCCAAATTTGAAGGCGGCGTGCTGACCGTCACGCATGATGTGTGGACGAACATCACCCAAGAAAAAGATCGATCTGAAAACGCGATTAAGGCCGTTGAAAAGGGCCTGTGAACATTTGAATTGAGGAGGACATTGTGGGTTTAGCAGAAAAGCGCGCACTCAACGAACTTCAAACTAAGGCATGGCCGGGGTACTTGGCGCGCATTCAAGCGGCGGCGTCGTATCCGGTGGAAGTCGTTCCGAACTGGGATTCCTTGATGCCGACAGAGAACAATTCGGCTCACTTCGTTGAGTTCTTCGATCGAGCCTTTGTGAAGCCTTTGGAGCTGATGTTTCAAGAGTTCTGCAAAGATGACTTCACCAAGAATGCGGTTCGCGAAGGTCTTAAGAAAATTGAGATCATCGGTGACGCCGAAGCTTGGAGCTCGACGAAGTTCGGCGAGTTCAAGGCCGGCACGCTGACGGTCCGCCACGACTCGTACACAAATTTGGATGATTTCAAAGACCGCTCTGAAACGGCTCGAAAGGCTGTCGAGTCCGGTCTGTGAGTGCTTGAGTTTCGAAGAGACGAGAAGTTCTGCTTTGAGACTTCCCTTGGTTGCGAGAGCCTGAGTGATCAGGCTCTCTTTTTTTGGAGAGACCAGGGGAATTGCGGTCGCGCGTGAGATCAGTCGTCGGCCAAGCCGTTTTCGAAAGCCTCGAAATCGACAAAGACGTAAAAGCTCTCTGAATCGAAGGACTTCAGTTCGGCAATGGCCTCATGTCGATCGATGTACTGAACAGATTCGCGCGCCACGGTGACGCCACGGCCGATGTAGGTGTCGTCGAGGTTGAAGTCCACGCAAGCGTCAAAGTCCATCACCAGTGTGGTGAAGCCGCGCGAGCCTTCGTCAATCTTCACGAGACAGGCGTCGCCCACGGCAAACGGATCAATTTCGCCAATCCAAATTTCACGAATGATGCCTTGTAAGTCGCGCGGGAACTCGCGAACGCTGGCCGGTTGTGGGGTCTCTGTGGCCCTCGCAGCTGTGAACGAGACCGCGCTGACGCAGACCGTGAGTGCAAGGAGAGCTAAATTTCGAGACAAGATGAACTTCAACATAGGAGATGTTTTCCTTTCGCAGGCGGAGTGGCGGGGGGCACAGGGCGACTTCTAGAACACTTGTCGGCGTTTAGAAAACTGCGAATCCGAAAATAAGCTATGCACCTCCTGCATGGAAAAGATGACAACATGATCTCATGACCGTGGGTTACAGATCGTGGCGTGCTTCGTTTCGGGCTTCGTGGTGCGGCGAGGTCGTGAGCCGATTCCGAGTTGGCCCAAGTAGAAATTGAAGTGAGGCGAAAGTGTCGTGGCTTTATGATTTCGGTTTACTCAGTCTGATTCAACTCGTGGCGAGTTCGGCCATGTTCGGCATCATTTGGTTGGTGCAGCTGGTGTTGTACCCGGCCTTCGCATCCATCGATGAAAGTCGGTGGTTCGGATTTCACAAGCTTCATACGGACAACATCACTTGGTTGGTTGGTCCCTTGATGTGTGTGGAGCTGGCAGTGAGTTTGGCGACTTTCCTCATGCGCCCTTCCGCATGGAGCGGTGTTGGGCTGGCGTTGACCCTGAGTCTCTGGGCGATGACGTTCTTTCGAAGTGTGCCGCTGCACATGCGGCTCTCGCGGTCGCGCGATTCGGCGGAGCGAACGGTTTTGGTCGAAGCCTTGCTTCGCCACAATCTGTGGCGAAGCTTGCTGTGGACGGCACGCCTCATCGTCGCTGTGGTCCTCGCGCGGGGATGAGGCCGCGCTTCGGCTTGGTGTTAGGGCGTGCACTCACTGGCTTGGCGATAAATTGCGCGATACTCCTTAGCCGTCATCGCGATGGGCGAAAACAGACATCCGAGGCTCTCGCCACGAGATTTTGCGCGTTGAACGCGGGCTTGCAGACTGGGGAGCTTGTCGCGACCCAGATCCCAGATGGCGTCGAACTCGGATTGAAATCGCGAGAGCACTTGTTGGGCCGAGCGGCCTCGTAGCTCGATCAGGTTCTCAATGTGATTGGTCTCGGCGGACTTGGACCAGTTGAAGGATCCCGTCAGCACATCTCGGCCATCCACGATCATGAACTTGTTGTGCATTTGATGCGTGAGGTATTCGGAGGGCTGTAAGTTGAAGGCCTTTACGCGAAGTTCGATGTTGTCTCTCTCAAGCCAAGATTTGCGTTTGTGCAGATCGCGATAGTCATCTTGATTGATCACCGCGCGGACTTTCACACCGCGATCGGCGGCACGGGCGAGGGCCTCGAGGACTTCAGGCAGGCGAATTCGCGTCGTTGCGATGTCGAGTTGCCGATCGGCGGCGTCGATGGCGCGCACGATCTGCGAGGTCAGAGTCGGAGCTTGCCGGTCGATGCGCAGGCGCTGAAGCGTGTTGAAGTGAATGTCGAGATCGCGCTGCGATCGCTCTTGGGTTTCGACGGCGGGATGTTGGAGAGCTTCGCCGAATTCTTCGGCGTGCTGCCACAGTCGTTCGAACTCAGTTTGAAACTGATCCGAGGCTTCGGCCTCGCCCTCGAAGAACACGATGTTCTCGTGATAGTTGCGATACGAACTCAACGACCAGTTCGCGCTTCCTGAGATGACACGTTCGCGCTTTGTGCCCGTATCGATCGTGGCAAACTTGTGATGCACCTTCACGGATCGACCGAGAAAACGCACGTCGATCCCGAGATTTTCCAGGGCTTGCATCTTCACTTCATTCTCAGCGGGTGTCGCGTAGCCTTCGAACAAGAGTCGGATGCGAAGTTCGCCACTTTGGAGTCGTGCTTGGGTCTGGGGAGATTTCAATTCGCGAATGACGGGTGATCCGTCCGTGGTATCCATGTTGTACATGGCGATGTCGATCTGTTGATCCGCTTCTTGAATCCAAGTCGCAATTTGTTCCAGCGTCGGATCGTGGGGATGAAAGAGAACTTCGATTCGCGCCTGTGCCGAATGCGAAAGCGCGAGGCTCGAGAGAAAAAGAGAAGTCGTCATCAGCAGCTGATTCGTCAGGCCACCGAGTGTCGAGTTGAACTTGGAACTGATGTTTGCAGTGACGAGTGAGTGTTTCATGCGCTTTCACCTCATGGGTCGAAGTTTTGTGGTTCGCGCGCGATCCGTCGTTCACGAATGAGCACCTGCTTAGTGCGAAGGCTTGGAAACAGCGAATACCTAAGCCCACAGTTAATATGCCGATGGTGAATGATAAATGATTCAGTATCAGAAATTGGTATACAATTTCAGCTGGCTCACTTGGCTGGTAGTGAGCCTAAGCCTCTGTAATTCATTAAGAAATCCAATTGATCTGAGCGAGTCAGGACTTCTTCGTCAAGCGGCGAGCGAGGTGGACTCCGCCGACACAAAGGGCGCCGACGGCGACCCCTACGAGGAAGTTGACCCACATCGGGCCATGGGACTCGAGCGTTGGATCCTGACTCACGAGTTGGTGGACTTGTTCGTACACGATGCCGCCACCGACCAAGAACATGGCGAGAGTTCCGGCGATTCCGAGAAAGCGCATGAGTTGCGGGGCGAAGAGGAGAATGCCGCGACCGAGAGTTTGCGCAGCGGCGGATCCGCGCTTGTGCAGCCAAAGTCCGAGGTCGTCGAGTTTCACCATGCCGGCGACAAGTCCGTACACGCCGATGGTCATCACGGCGGAAATGCCACAGAGGACGGCGAGTTGTTTCGTCCACGGTTGGTTGGTCACTGTGCCGAGCGAGATGACGATGATTTCGGCGGACAAGATGAAGTCGGTACGAATCGCGCCTTTGACTTTGGCTTGCTCAAATTCTTTTGCGGTCATGGAGGCTTCGGAAGAGCTGTGTGAGGGCTGAGAGTCGGCGGCTTGGCGCCGCTTGAAGAGCTTTTCGACAACCTTCTCAAAGCCTTCGAAACACAAGAAGGCGCCGCCGAGGATCAGCAGCGGTGCGAGCAGAGGTGCTAGAAAAATGCTGATGACGAGGGCCAGGGGGACGAGGATGACTTTGTTGATCGCGGATCCCACGGCTACGGCCCAGACGATCGGCAATTCGCGGTCCGCAGCGACGCCGGAAACTTGCTCCGCATTGACGGCCAAGTCGTCGCCGAGAACGCCCGCGGTCTTTTTTGCGGCGACTTTGGTCATGACGGCGACGTCGTCCAGTGTCGTGGCAATATCGTCAATGAGCGCGAGTAAGTTGGCCGAGGCCATAGCGACGTATCCCTTCAGCTGACTCAGTCCGAGTCGCGTGAGTTCTCACTCAGGATGGGGAATTCGTGCGGCCTTGTCCAGTCTCTGTTCAATTCAGCCAGTTTGGCGTGGCTCGACGACAAGGTTGACCAGTGTTTGGTTCAGCAGAATGTAGGCGACTTCGCCGAAGGTCATGGGGGCGACAGGTCCGACCTTCTTTCCCTCAAGTTCGGCGTACACGTAGTTGAGGATGCAATTGCAAGAAAACACCGGGTCACGGGAAACCTGCCGAGTGTGCTCGGCAAAGGCGGCCGCGTAGTCGGGAACCGGCTTCGCAAAGTGATACTTCACGCCTCGGAAAACAGGCGCGTAGAGATCGACGTGTCTTTCAGCCAATTGATTGAAGCTCACATTGATGTGCGCGCCGGAAAAGTCGGCGATCAAGGGAAGACGCGTGTCGATCTTGTTGGCGCGCAAGAAGTCGGCGAAGTTCACCACTTCACCGTTGATGCGACAGCTTTCGATGCGGAATGAGGTTTCAGGGAACTCGACTTGATATGTGGATGTGGGCTCGAAGATGTTCACGATTTCGGTTTTTGCGATCAGCTCGTTGGGCAGATCCACGTGCAGCAGTATGGCCGAGTTGTCGAACCTCTCGAGTGTGCGACCATCCATGACGAAGGGGGCTTGGTCCGCTGGGGCCTCGAGGCGATTGCCCGTGATCCAACCGACGAGGTTGCCCGCAAACAAGTCGGGAAAGTTGAAGACATTCTTGGCGAACTCAAGATGCGCTTGGGACATTCCGGGAATGAGAATGAGCGAATACCCATTTCCAAAGTAATGAGCGGGGATGCGCGGCAATTCTTCGACGCTGTAGGATTGAATGCGGAAGTTCTTGGGTGCGGGAATTTGGCAGACATGCAGCAGTTGGTCCGACACCAAGCCTTTTTCGGAACCCATGAAGTAGGAGGTTGATCCCGCAATCCAGTTGCCCGGTTTGAGTTGCCAAATCGCTTCGCTGGATCCGGCAATGAAGAGAATTTCACCGCGGTCGATCAACTCATTGACTTGGGGAGGGGTCAGTAACTTCGTCATCTCGCGGTCTCCATGTTGGCGTGACTCTCAAGCGCTTGCAGAAGCATTTGGACGTCTTCTTGAACGCGATGTTGTTGGCGTTGGAAAAATTCTCGAGTGGTGACGGCTGCCGCGGCGATCGAAGCTTCGCTGGGATCGGCTTGCAGCATCAGACGCACACGAGAGAACATGAGTTGAGAGACGAGATGGCGAAATGCCGGCGGTTGGTCGGCCAATAGCAGGCGTCGCCAGCGTGGATCGTCCGTGGGAGGAAGTTGAAGCTGATCGACTTCGTTCATGCCGCCTCGGCGCGTAGCCATTTTGCGAGTTGCACTTGCAGGGCCTTGATGTCCACCGGCTTGCCGAGGAAGCCGTCCATTCCCGACTTGAAGCAATTCTCCACATCACTGCTGAAGACATTTGCTGTCAGGGCGACGATTGGCACTCGGGCGGCTTTGGGATGGGGAAGATCGCGAATTAACTTTGTGGCTTCGATGCCGTCGAGCTCGGGCATCTGACAATCCATAAAGACCAAGTGATAGTTCTGTTTCTTTACGGCTTCGACGGCTTGTATGCCGTTTTGGGCAAGGTCGACCTTCAGTCCGAATTTTTCAAGAGTTGCTCGCATGACAATCTGATTGACGGGATGGTCTTCAACGAGCAGCACATGGAAACCATCGTAGCGTGTGAACTCGTCCGTCTTCACTTGGCTGGCGTCGGTGGAGAGAAGTTCGTCTTGTGAGGGGCCGAGCGGCAGGCGCAAGTCGAACCAGAATGTTGAGCCCAGGCCCGCTTGGCTTTCGCAATCAAGTTTTCCGCCCATCATCTCGACGAGTGTGCGACTGATGGCGAGACCAAGGCCTGTGCCGCCAAACTTTCTTGTCGTGGATGGATCGGCCTGTTCGAAGGGCATGAAGATACGTTGAACAGTTTCTTGGTCCATGCCGATGCCGGAGTCGCGCACCTCGAAGTGAATGGAGACTTCGTCGAGCGAAATGTGTCGCTCCGTGGCCTCAAGATGAATGGTCCCACCGACGGGGGTGAACTTAATCGCGTTGGTGAGCAAGTTGACCAACACCTGGCGAATGCGAAGCGCGTCGCCCACCAACATGCGATCGCAAGAGAGTCGACGAATGCAGCGCAAGTCGATGTTGCGCTTTTTGGCCGCGAAGCCGACGTTGTTGACGACCATTTCAATGAGTTCATCGAGCGAGAAGTAGGAGCTTTCAATGCGCAATTTTCCGGCCTCGATCTTGGAGAGATCGAGAATGTCGTTGATGAGGCCGTGAAGGTAAGAAGCTGAGTCGAGCAGCATCTCGACGTTCTTATGTTGGCCTTCACTCAGGCCGCCTTCGTCTTCAATCATGCGGGCCAAGCCGATGATGCCGTTGATGGGGGTTCGGATCTCATGGCTCATGTTGGCCAGAAAGCGCGACTTGGCGATCGAAGCGGTTTCAGCGATTTTGCGCGCGGCCTGGAGTTCGGCATGACTGCGCCCGAGCACTTCCATTCGCTCGCGAAGCACAAACAGACATTCAAGCGCTCCGACTCTTTCGGATTCAGGAAGATTGCGGATCTGCTTTTCAAAGCACTTGAGCAATTCGAGCTCTTGGGAGGGAGCCGCTGATGTTGTCGCGGGCGCGGTGTTGGATTTTGCCACAACGCTTTCGTCTGAGTTCGCTTTGAGACTCATCACTCACCTCGCGTGTTAGGCCGTTGCCAAGTTGGTTTTCCAGAGGCTCTTGCAGAAGATGCGAATCTTCTGAAGATCTCCTTCTGAGAGGCCCACGATGGAACACTTAATGACGAACTCGTCATCGACGGGCGTGCAGGCTTCGATTCGACAAGGCACTGAAGTGATGCTGACGTCTTTAAACAGCGACGTGTCCAACGAGAACACGGATCCGGGGAGCGCGGACATGGGGCTTTTCACAGTCATGGTCAGTTCGCCCACTGAAACGAGAGTGCCTGGAATTTGCAGACTGACGCGTCCGTTGGTGCTCTGATTGAGGCGGTACTCGACCCACTCTTTTTGCGCGGCTGAAGTGTCGACCTGTAAGATCCGCGAGAGTTTGCCGTCAAACACCATGGGATCGAGAGGTTTGACGATGTAGTCGACCGCGCCATTGGTGATAGTGACTTTGACGGTGTCCACCGAGCAGTCGCCCGTCATCATCATGATGGGGATCTCGCGATACTGTGGATCGCGCTTGAGGCGCTTGAGAATATCGACACCGCTGAGGCCCGGCATATTGACGTCCAAGAGAATGAGTTTCACTTGGTCGCGGGCCGTGCGAATGAACTTGGTGAGGTCGCTGAACAAGTCGAAGTGCATGGGGGTCAGTCCATGGCGTTCGATCATCAGGCTTGCGATCGCGACGTCGGTTTTGTTGTCATCGACGATGGCGACAATGCCTCTTTCTGAAATTTCCTGATCTTGATCTGCGGGCCGATCTGATTTCATGGGCACTTCGTTTTGGTCCATTTAGGCCTCCGGCAGTTTGGGTAATGTGGCGGCATATTCAAGTTCGATGTGCTTGAGCAGAACGCGGAACTCATTGCAGTCCCGCCCGCCGACGCGGAGGAAGAGTTCGCCGATCAGGCAGAGCTGATGCAGACGACTCAGGCCGAGATTGCCGGCTGAAGCTTTCAGTTGATGTAGAAGTTGACGAATTTTGTCGAGCGAGCCGGCTTGCAGAGCGGGACGCAGCTGTTGAATGAGGCTTTCATTGGTGGAGATATAGGTCTGACGAAGTTCTTTGAGGAACTGATGTCGTCCCAGGGATTCGGCGAGCGCTTTAAGTTCGCCGATCTTGTGGGTGTCGACGTTTTGAACCAGCAATGCTTGTTCGATCTCATTGAGCAGATTCATGCAGCTCCTCCCTCTCACGTGCCACGGCCGCGGATCTGTTTTGATGATCAAGCCCGAGGCCCCTTTGTCTTGATCACTCTCAGGTTAGGTGGGGAGAAATTTGTTAAGACTCAAAATTGAGTTAAGATGCAGCACGGTTAAGTCGAGCCCAATCCGCTGTTAAGGAATGTTGGAGGAATTATTGAATCGCTGGATCAGTGTCGAGGCTCAGTGACTTGAACTCGAAGCTAATTGAGTTTCGCGATCTTCGTTGGAATGGAGTGTCTCTAGACTGGACACATCTCGAGTCGAGACACTTGCTCAGCGGTCACAGCGAAAGCTTTGGAATGTCTTTAATTTCAGTTTTCAAATCCTCAAGGTCATATGAAGAGGCGAAGCCTCGGCATTCGCAACCTTGCGGAATCTCAATTTGATACGGCTCCGTAGTGAAGTGCGGATTGTCGTCAAGCTCTATGAATCTCGCCGTTGAGTTGGGGCGTATGTTCCCATGCTTCGTCGGATCGCGAGAGTGAAGGTGAACGGCTCGCAACAATTTGTCTCATGGTCGAAGTGTCTGTCGTGTCATTCGGTGAAATTTCAAAAATGCATTGTGAGTGATCCGAGGCACTGATTCTCTGAAGCTATGGAAAATCAGAAAGCTTCAGCTCGCGCGACCGGGCCCACGACAGTTTGTCAGAGCGAAGAGATTGCTCTGAAGAGCTTCTTTCTAGGTCCCCAGGCCGAGAATGCAAAGTGGGTTCAATATCAAATCGAACAGATCTTCCTGGCGATGTTTGGGTGGCGAAGGCGCTTAAGGCCAGAGGACGGCGCCGCAATCTCGGAGCAAGATCAACAAGTCGCCGAGTTCCAAGCTCAACAGCAACACACCGAGGATTTGCTCACTGAGCTCTCGCGACGCTTTGAAGCTGAGATTCCGAAATTCTCGCCGCGCTATATTGGGCATATGTTTTCGGAAATCAGTTTGCCGGCTCTCTTTGGTCACGTGCTGACTTTGCTCCACAATCCCAACAATATTTCTGCAGAGTCGGCCCCTGTCGGTGTGCAAATTGAAAACGAAGCCTTGGCTGAACTTTCCAACATGTTGGGTTGGCCCGAGGCCTACGGTCACTTCACCAGTGGTGGAACGATTGCGAACTACGAAATGTTGTTTCGCGCCCGAGCGGATGCGGAAGCACGGGGCCATCAGCTCGATCAGTGCGTGCTGATCGTGCCGGCGCACAAGCATTACTCGTGGGTGAAGGGTGCGTATGTATTCGGCGTTCGCCATCTCTGGACGGTGCCGCTGGATGAGAGTGGGCATATGAATGTCGAGGCCCTTGGCGAACTCTTGCAGAAGGCGCACGCGCAAGGACTGTTTGTGATGGGCGTGGTGAGTGTGCTGGGAACGACGGAGATGGGGCTTCTCGACCCCATTCACCGCATTGCAGATCTCCTGGAAGCGAAGACTTCCTTACAGGGACGGATCTGGCATCACATCGATGCGGCTTACGGCGCATTTTTTCGATGCCTTCTCGTTCCCGACGCAACAGCGGACGAGTTGCAAGAGCACTTGAGCCCACAGGCGCAAGCTTCACTTCGCGCGGTTGAGCGCGCCACCTCAGTCACCTTGGATCCGCACAAACTCGGATATGTTCCCTATGCGAGCGGCGTGTTTTTATGTCGTGAGAAAAACGACTACACGCGCGTGGCGTTTGGTGCGCCCTACGTGAATTTTTCCGAGCAGAAAGACAAGGGACTGTTCACGCTGGAAGGATCGCGATCGGCGACAGGCGCGGCGGCGACTTGGATGACGGCGAAGGCCGTCGGTTTCAATCAGCGCGGCTATGGTCGGATTTTGGCGCGTGGAATCCGACTGCGACGCGAGCTCGAGCAAGCCTTGATTCAATCGGGCGTCGCGCAAGTTGCACCGGGCGCTGAGACGAACCTGCTGTGCTTTTGCCTTGGGCGTGTTGGCGATGATCTTGAGCAGTTGAATCGGCGAAGCTTGAAATTTTACTCGAGGATGAATCAGGCGGACTCGCCCTTCTTTGTTTCCAAGACCAAGCTGTCACTGAATGAGGATTCGGCCTATGCCTCGTATCTCAAAGCTTGGCTGACACCTTGGGTGGATGGTCTTTCTTCAGGCCGCAAGGAGGGGCAAGACTTAGTCCTCATTCGCTTGACGCTGATGAATCCATTTCTTGGCAGCCGCGAGTTGAAGCGCGACCTGATTCAAGACTTCGTCGCCGAAGTCGTGAGTGAGTTCGCCTAAATTCTCTTGGATGAGATGCCTAGAATCGATATCCCAGCGCCGCGCCGATGAGCGCGTTGGATCCAAACTTCACGCTGTCACTGACCGCAAAGAGTGAGCTGGCTTCCAGCGAGAGGTGCCAGTGAGCGTTGAACCAGTAGCGAGTTCCCAGTAGGGCCTGACCATAGTCATACTCGGCGCTGCTGACTGTGAAGGCGACTTGTCCGGTGTCTTTGTTTCGGAACTCCAGCGGGTCGGTCTTCACCTTGACGAGACGAACTGTTCCGTAGGGTTCCCATGAGCCGGCCATCGTGCTGGTGATCAAATCCAGATAAGTGTGACTGCCACCAACCGATGATCCTGTCCCCAATGCCGCAGCCAATGACCACGAATCTTTGCTGTTGATGAAGGCGTACTTGGCGCGCACGCCAATGCTGAGACTTTCCCAATGCAAGCCGATATCGAAGTTCTCACTCACGCCGTAGTTCCACTTCAACGCGTAGCCCGCTTGGCCATAGCCGCCGAGGATCTCGTGATTCGAGTCTCCCACGGTGCGTGCGGTTTCGTGGCTCACAAGTGGGCCGACGGCGCAGCTTGATAGCAAAATCGCGGCGCTCAGTGCGGTGAGAAGTGACGGGATCAATCGTGAGGCATTGAGTTTGGGCTGATGAGCTCGCATTCCCTATCCTGCGCCTGGAGTGCGGGAATGGGCAAACTCTTCGTGTGTAACTCGACTCGGCCCTGCTCCGAGCTTGGAACATCGCGATCCAATTTGCGTTGAGGGCGCACCCGCTCAATGTGGCGCATGGATCCTGCATCGTTTGCACGATTGCGGTGGACTGAGGTGGATCGCGAAATGATTTGAGGAGTTTGAGTGAAATTTTCCCTAGGGGGAGCGTTTATTGTCACTTTGCTGGTCTTGTCGGCTTGTAGCCGACCGGGCCAGACTCCGTCGCAAGAAGGTGTGGGGACTCCGCCGCCGCTGCCTCCCCATACTCTCAGTGAGCTGAAAATCTGTTCGTTCAACATTCAATTTCTCGGCAACTCTTCACTTCGCGACAATGAGGCTTTGGCGCGTATGCTGAAACAAGCCGATTGTGATGCGGTGGTGGTGCAAGAGCTTGTGGCTCCGCCGGATCTTCGCTTGCTCAAAGGCTCGCCGCATTTTGGAGCAGCCGAGCCGCCTCGATTCCCGGATTCGAATAAGTTGATGAACGGTTCTGAGAAATCCACCAAGTTCTTCTTGGCGATGGAAGCCGAAGGTTATGCCGACTTCGTTTTGTCAGAAGAAGACACAGGACCAGGGGCCGTGTTGCACATTAATAGCAGTGCGACGGAGTGGTGGGTCACTTTCTATCGGCGTGATCGCATGACACCTGCCGCGGATTTACCGCAGGGCTATCTGTCTTCGCAGCGAGCCGGAAATGCGAAATTCGATCGAGTCCCCTATGCGACGGCATTTCGTAGCCTCGATCAGAACTTCGATTTTGTGTTGATCTCCACACATCTTCGACCCGGAGCCCGCCGCGAAGATGCTCTTCGTCGCAAGCAAGAACTTGAAGGAATCGCGGAGTGGATTGATGAAGCTTCGAAGTCGAGTCCTGAGCGAGACTTCATCATCTTAGGTGACATGAATATTGAGAGCGGTCCCGAGTTGGCGCAGGCAACTCCAGCGGGATTTGTGTCGCTCAATACGGAGAGTCGATTCATGACCAACACGAATGTGGCGGGCCCCAAGCCCTATGATCATGTGATGGTGAATCCGAGATTCACTCCCGAGGTCCCTGTGGTGGGTAACTTCACCGTGCTCAATCTCATCGAGCTCATGCGTCCGTTTTGGAAACTGCCGACGGCCTTTCCCGGCGAGCCCTACATTCACAATATTTTTCGCATGTACTACTCGGATCATCATCCGGTGCGCTTCGTCGCACAGCTACCCGTGCGTGATGACGACTGAGATTCACTGAGGCGTGAGGCAGTAGCCGTACATCTTTCCCGACAAATTGTCCGTCAAGATCAAGTAAGCCGTCGCCGTTGCGGGGCACTGCAAGTCGGCCGCAACAAAACTTTGTGCGAAAGCCTCGTGCTGCAAAAGTTCAAGCGTGCTTTGAAAGGCCTGGCCAAGGTTGAGGCTCCAGCCTAAATCGCGAATCGGTGTGCCTTGGGGATTGCGTTCGAGATCGCTCGCCGAATAAGAATCCGGGGCGACTTCGACCTCGCGCAACTCTTTGGCTTCGCCGGCGGCCCACCAAATCAAGCGCTCATCGCCGACGATGTTGGCGTCATCGATGAGTTGCAAAGCATTGATCTGGCCGGGGCTCGACTTGAGGGGATGGGGCTGGCCACTCAGATCGCTGATCGTCCAAGTGGTCGTGATGACGTTGGCGAAAGCCGATGGAGCTGTGCCGAAGCCCAGCGTGAGAGCGCTCAGAATCCAAAGAAACTGCGGCATGGAATCCCCCAACATTTTGACGAGAACCTCGGCCCCGAAACCTCGGTCTAGACTGGAAGTGCGGGATTCCGCAAGCCTCGCTCGCTCGAATGCGTGGATAACTCATCGAATCTCAAGGCGGAGCAGGAGAAATTTCCACGCCTGAGCGCGGGGAGGGCGAGGCCGCAGGGGAAGGAATGCAAGTCCGTCGTCCGCACTGATTACGAATTGCTCCTGAGCAAAGGCGGGAGGAAACAGAGCTGCTTTGATTCAATGGGGGTTTCGCCTTTAGGCCAATTGGAATTGGCGCAAGGAGATTTGTATGAAGAAGACGTTAGGGGTTGGGGGTATTGCATTGGCGTTGTTGGTTTCGATCAGCGGCGTGGCTTGGGGCGCGGGGGCGGAGGTCGAAGGCAGCACAGAACTTGAGGCCATCGACTTGTGCACCAGCGATGCGTACGCCAGCGAGCGAATCGCTCAGGAGATTTCGCCGGAGAACAAACTGGATGTGGTGAACGACGACGATCAAGTTGTAGGTGCCGTGGATTGGGATCCGCAGACGGGCGAGGCCGGAGCGCTTTATCTTTGTGGTGCGAACTCGGGCTACTACTACATGGAAGGCAATCTGCTGAAGGGCGAGGTCGATTCCATTCACAATGATGAATACGACAGCGTGTTCAATGTCGAAGTCGAAGGCTCGGATTTGGTGATCTCGATTCAGGCGATGTACTTCATCGGCTCGCCGGATGGCGCCGACTATCCGCCGTTCGCGGGCGTGATCGCAGTGCGCCTTCCGCAGCCGATCACGGCGACGGACTTGGCACCTTCCGCCGAGGTTGATGCCGACTAAGTCGATGCGCGTGTCTTGTGTCGAATGCAGAGCGAGAGCCTTTCCGGGCTCTCGCTTTTTTGTTTGTGGGGTGCCATGAGACCAAAGAGTTCAACCAAGATCCGAAGCTTCTCGAATCTGCATCATGATGTCGTCGAGATCTTGTTCAGTGATTTCGGTCTCCTTGGCGTTTGAATTGAAGTGTCGCGCCATGCGGGTCAGTATGGACCTCGCGAGAGTCAAATCATCGGCGTCGATCGCATCCAGAAACTCATCGACTTGCCCAAGTTCGGCCAATTTCTCCATGACAAGGCTTCCGTCTAAAGATTCACGCGGCATGTGCTGACTCCTTTTCTGACTTGTCGAGGATGAGATGCCGAGGAGTCACGCGAATCACGGACTCTCGCGCTCAATTTAGAGTCTGACGGGGCTCCAAGCCTTGCGCCTAAACTCGGACTTGAGACTAACATGGCTCTTGCCTTCGGTTTTGCCGACGAGATCATGGCCGTCATCGGCATGGTCTTCGGTGGTCACTGATCCGCTCGGAGAGTTGTTTTGATCTTCAGGCGCGCTCGTAAGCTTGCTTCAAAGTTTTAAGATCCAACTTCACCATCTTCCACATCGCTTCCATCACGGCCTGCTTCTTCTTTAGGTTCCGACTTGTGTTCCACTTATCAAAGTCAGCCGGAGCCACTTGCCAGCGCACACCAAATCGATCGATGAGCCATCCGCACTGCACAGGTTTGCCGCCCCCTGCGATGAGATTCTTCCAATAGGTGTCGATTTCACGCTGCGTTTTGCAGGGAACAACGAAAGAGATCGAATCATTGAATGGCATTTCCGTGAAGCCGTTGAGCAACATGATCTTCTGGCCGAGCAAAGTCAGGTGCATGGTGAGAACCGAACCTTCTTTGACGCCCATTGGATTGGGGCCCCAGTAAGCGGTCTTGCCAATCTTCGTGCCTTTGAAGATCGACTTGTAGAACTTCGCCATCTCTTCGGCTCGATCATTCGACCACACGCACGCATAAATCTTCGACATCCAGAAATCTCCTCGTTAAGTCGACATGCTAAGCTGAGATGTTTCACGCCGACAAACTCAATGTCGGATATCAATGAGGACGCGTCGGAGCTAAAAGCCGTCTCGATCTTTTGGCCTGCTGGGCCGAGATCTTGAAAGGGATGAAGGAAGTGATCTCAATTGGGCCATTGGTGTCGAGTCCGACGGCAATTCCTTCGCGCATTCGGGCGGTCAGCGAGCCCCGATGGCAATCAAACAAATCATGCACCATGGCTGTTTTGAGCGAGGTCCTTTGAGTCCGGGTTGCGGAGAAATATGCCTGAGGGGCCTGCATCTCATTGAATCTGTGAGTCGCGCCCCGCATGCATGCTCAGCATGAAGTGATCCAGGAACACGTCTGCCAGACTTGGACGGGTCCTCAATTTTGGCCCTTGAAAATATGTACTCTAAAGTGTACTATCGGGAGAGTGGGATGCCGAACCATGCATCAGCCCCTACGAAGCGTATTCATGCAATCTTCTACGCGTCCGAGTCGGGACTCGAGCCGGTTAAGGAGTCCTTACTCGAACTCGGGCGGCCAACAAAGACTGTCGTCGGTGAGGACATTCGTTTTGTCGAGCTGAACTGGCGTGTGGATCGGCCCTATGTCGATCGTCTGAGAACTGGTCGCGGGGAATTTGAAGAGACGCTCTACGAGGTCCGACATAAGGTCGGCCACGTGGCATATCGAACTTTGTTCTTCGTCTTCGGATCGCAAATGATTTTGGTTCACTTTTTTAGAAAGACGAGTCGGAAGGCGCGAAAGTCCGATCTCGATCTGGGCTGGCAGCGGATGAAGCTCTGGATTCGCGCTGAGCGTGAAAGTCGACGTCCAACTCAAAAGGGAGACAGACGTGAAAAGAAAGGCTAATCGACATAGCGGCTCAAGCTTCAAAGACTTTCTTGAGGCCGAAGGCCTCGAGTCCGAGGTGTTCGCTCGTGCCTCAAAGCGAAGCTTTGTTCATCAGCTTGAAAAACAAATGCTGCTTGGCAAGATCAACAAGAATCAAGTTCGTAAAGCTCTAGGCAGTCCTACGACGACGACGCGAGTCTTTGATGAAGATTACACATCATCTTCACTTGAAACGCTGACCAAGGCCGCGATCGCCGTGGGTTGCGAGCTTCACATTTCATTGGTGCCGAGAAAGTCCTCTCGATGAAGCGAGGCTCCTCGCCCACCCATGAAGGAGACGGACTCAACGTTGAATCTCCGAGCATACTGAAGTTCGTTAGCTGAACTCTCATGCAGGAGCATCGTCGGCCTATTGAGAGCTGGATCGGGGACGCGAAGTTTGCGAAGCATTCGACCAACTGGTCACGAGCTTTCCTTTGCGTACGTAGATCTGCATCCAGTCATCAACAAAGGGAGCGTCGCAGTCACAAGTGACCGCTTGATGAAACGAGATCGAATCGCGAATGATGCGCAAGTCGTATCCCATCTTTCCCTTGAGCACGGCGACGTATTGATTCTTGCTTTGTCCAAGAGTTTTGAAGTCAACGAGCTCGCCGGACTTGCTGTTGAGAAGTGCGACATGAATGCGATCATAGCCCGGTCGCCCCGAAGACTTCAGAAACAACATGATGTGATTTTTGTCGGCGGCGTAAGCTGTTGTCTCGATGGCCGAGCTTGAGAGTTTGCAAAGTGAGCTCTGAGTTTTGGAGATGTGTGAAGTGAAGATGTACCAATCTTTTGGCAGCGCCAGAGTCTTGTTCACTCGTGCGCTTGGTTCGATGAAGCGGATGGACATATCATCTTCAGGGCAGTCGCCCGATTCCGAATGAAAGGCGAGATCAAAGCTGCGGCCCTCATGCTGGCAATTGAGCACAAAGCTGCAGCTATTCTTGTTGCTGACTTCGGCTTGAACCAACGGAGACAGGAGAATGGCCAGGGTAAGTGAAGCGAAAAATGCTAGGCGAAGAAAGATGAGTCTTTGGATCATGACAATGATCCAAGATGCATTTGTGAACGAGGTCAAGTTGAGCCAACTCTTCGACTAGAAAGTGAAGCCGAGGTGAGCGCCGGGCTCGACTTGGAACTTCCGCCACTTGTCCTCTTGGGCCTGGAAGTCAGCAGGCATGCCCGACTCGATCGGCCAATGTGTGACAGCGAGGGAGGGCTCGATGAAGAGACGGCCCGAGGCCACTTCGATTCGATAGCCCGCTCGCAATGTGACAAAGAGCTGCTGGCCCCACTCGCTCAGTTCTTTGATGTTGTTTCGGTATTCTTGGCGAAACCAAGTCGCATGGAGAGCGAGATAGAAGTTGGATGAGCTTCCAAGAAATCGCTGATAGGCCAGGCCTGCCCCGTGGCTTGTGACATGACCTGGGAATTTATCAGCGGCTGTGGTTGCATCCCAAAGTGCGCCGTGAGGTGCGTAGTAGCGCCAGGTGATCAACTCCAGGGAAATCGAGTCGCGTGAGGTGAGATAATAGCCGAGGTTGAGTTGCGCAAAGCGCGGAGGCTCGGTGGTCTCACGATCTAGATTGGCCAACATAAAGGCCGAGGTGCCAAGAAAGTAGGAGCCGGCTTTGGGTTCGGCATGGGCCCAGATCGCACTGAAGGCTGCCAAGCCTAAGACTAAGAATCTCATCTCGCCTCACTTTGTTCGCGTTGTGAGTGAGAGTGTGACTTGGACTCAGTGTGATCTCATTGATTCAAATCAATTTCGGTCGTGGCAAACTGTCGCCGAACTCGACTCAGAGTCTCGGGCGTCATGCCAAGGTATCTGGCCAAAAGTCGTTGAGGCACTTGTTCGATCAGCTCACGGCGATGTGTGAAGATGTGCCGATACTTTTCCATGGGCGATGAGCTTTTGAGCAGGTCGTTGAACTGAGATCTTTGATTGAGTTGCGATTCGGCAAAGAGGCGGCAGACGCGTTGGAAGACGGGAAGTGTCTCAACATGCTCTGCCAGATTGCGGAGTGGAGCGTGACCGACCTGTGAGTCTTGGACGCACCACACTTCGAGATGCGTGTCGGGATGAGGAAGAACGACGGGCTCGCCCGAAAAAAAGAACTCGGAGATCACCAGTTCGTCGTGATGGAGAAATGATGCGCATACGATGCCGTCGAAAACAAACAGCGCTTCTGTGCTGGGACTTTGCGCGGGTTTAATAACTTGGCCCTTTTTTAAGTCCGAGACTTGCCAGGTACTTTGTGTGAGGCGCGAAAGTTGCTCGCGCTCAACATCAGTGAGTTGCGTAAACTTCTCCACGAAGTCGATCATGCGTTGCATGGATGCATCATCCTTTCGCTCGGGGCTATGAGATGGATTCTGCGGATTGATTTCCTGACTGTCGAGGTTTGAGTTAGTTTCATACAAGTCGTGGCACCAAATAATGGCGATGTCGCGAGGTGATTGGAAGGACTTGGATCGCGCTGTCTCTTTGACGCTCGCGGAAAGCCTAAGCTGATTTCGATCTGCGATCACATGAACGCCTTCGAGGTAGCACGACGCTGCGATGGTGTGGCTAGGCGTGGCCAGGCTCACCGAAATGCAGGGCGCTTCGCCACGTGCGAAGTCGAATCTGTGGACTTCGAGTGCCAATCGAGGAGCATTTGACGACCAGAGACTTAAGCCTTCCGCACATACTCGGACTTGAGATTGATGCTGCCAAGGCCATCGATTTTGCACGCAATATCATGGCCGTCGCCGGCGTCGGTGAGGCGAATGCCTCGAACCTTGGTTCCGCCTTTGACGACGAGACTTGAGCCTTTGATCTTGAGATCTTTGATGACGATCACTGAATCGCCATCTTGCAAGCGGTTGCCGTTGGCGTCTCGAACCCCGTCAGGAATTTCCGAAGTCGGAGTGGGAGAGTCAAGTGCCGCTGATTCCATCCACTCGTGACTGCACTCCGGACAAATCCACAGATTGGAATCTTGGTAGATGTTCTTTGAGTGACACTTTGGACATTGCTCGAAGTTCATCAGGGACGCTCCGCTGTGATGGTATGGACGGGTGCGCCTTCACTCGGTTGTGGGGGCTCGAAGATCGATTCAATGAAGTCGAACATTTGTCGATCAACGGTCATCGCAAAGGTGTCGCCCTTTTCGGAGTTTCTCTGCTGAACTCTCTGCCAGCGAATTTCGGCGGGCACATCCAAGAAGTGTGTTTCAACCGAAATGCCTTGGGCGGTGAATGTCTGAATGAATCGCTGGCGGTGCTCAGCTGTTGAAAAACCCAAATCGAGAATTGTGTTCTCGTTCCGGCGGGCTCGATCGAAGCACAGCTTGAGAATCAGATCCTCACAGCGGCTGATTCGGTCCGTGTACCACTTGCTGTTCTCGATGAACCATTGATTGTCGGGGTTACTGGGCATGTCGGGCCAGTACAGCGCCTTCATCCAATCATCGATGGAATAGACGGCGGCGGCCGTGTCTATCTCCAGCCGCTTTGCATAGGTTGTTTTGCCGGCCCCGGTTGAGCCTACGATTAAAATGATCATCAATTGGCCATAATTCTATTTGCCGAGCTCACATCTGCAAGCAGGAGTTTGCGCGGGGAGGTGGGGACCAAGCATTTACTGAGACGACAAATTGTTCCCCAGCGAATGTGCAAATGGAGTCGAATGTTTCCACCACGACCATCTTCGAAAACAAGGCCTTTCTAAATCAAAAGTCTACCGTTGAAGGGCTCTCCGCATAACACTTCGCTGTCTTCATCGGGTGCGCGCATTCGACCATTAGCCATGCGATGGCGAGACTCGGAATCTTAATGAAACGCAGGCATGGTGGTCAGGTTCCATACAGATACAAGATGGCGAAGGGTCATTGCGTGAAGCACATTCGCGAGCAGAAGATTCTTCAGCAAATTCGTCGCATGAAAAAACATGGTTGGTCGAACGCCAAGATCTCCGATTGGCTCTATGCTCGGGGTGTCCGAAGTCCAGCCGAGAGTGTCTGGCATCCGGTCACAGAAGGGCGAGTATTGTGGACTGGCTTATCGTGAAAAATGCAGTACTTCCAAGCCGTTGTAGCTCTCCTGACCGTGCTATATAGGAGCTCGTTGGAGGTCGGGAATGACAAAGAAACCATTGAAGAGCTGGAAGACTTTAGCGAGTGAGTCTAAAGCACGTCGTAAAACGCCGCTTAATCCGGAGCAGGTTGAAAAGCTGAACAAAATTTTCGAGGAAATCGACAAGAAGCAAGAGCGAGCCGACGAAGATTCGAAGCGCAAGATTGCTCGGCAGCCAGAGGTTTAATTGGGAAAAGTCATTCCGTTTTCAGAAATTGAATTTTACCTGACATCCATCGAGAAGAGTAATGCTCCCAAGGGAACAATTCTCGACACGAATGTTTTGATTTCAGCGAGTTACGATGTGCGTGATTCTCATGCGCAGATCACTGAAATTCTGGATATTTTGCAATACAAAAGCTATCGCATATTCGCCACCGTCAACACCCGCTCAGAGTATCTGGAGTTTCAACGGCGACTGATCTTAACCGAGAGCCTTCTCGATCTGGTCGATGAATTCTCCATTGCGAAGCTTCCTAAGAATGCGAGAGCGAGAATCCAAACTCTCAAAGGAAGCCTCAAGACGAGCGTCGCGGCTGATTCCGAGAAAGACGAAGTCTTCAACGAATCACAGCTTAAGAAGATCAAAAGAGAGTTCTCTGCAGGCCCACACTCGGGCCAGAAAAATTGGTTGGAAATTTGTGACACGTTTCTCAAAGGCAAGATTGCGAATGAAGATCAATCGTTGATGGATCGCGGAGTTGAGTACATCAGCCCCAACGATGAGTCGCAAAAACACTTGTTCGACGCGTCCCTGGGATGGCCCGAAGCTATTGGTATTTGTGAAAAGACTGGAACAGCGTTCAGCGACTCGATGATTCTCAATGCTCTTAAAGCATCGAAGCTGACTTTCATTGTCACCCTTGATTTTGATGTTGGTTACGCAGCACTGAGCGATCCAAACATGAAAGATGTCGTCGTACCTGACCGGCTCTTCAAAGAAACTCGCCACTATCACTTTCCGAATTGAAAAATCACGTCGCCGCCCCGTCGTCTTATCCATGCATCCGGCGCGGACGCCCGCGGAGCTGATGCTCGCGTTGGTCGCATCACCTGCGGGTCGACGCCTCCCTTCGATTCCCGCGGCAATCCTCACACAAACCTCAAAGCAAAGCCCCTTCGCTTGCGCTCAGGAGATTTGCTTTGAGGTTGAATGGTGGAGGCGGAGTTTCGATTGTCGAACCCGAGTCTGTGACAATCAAGATAGCTCTCTGAGTTTACAGCTTAAAGTGAGAACGCCATGAGTTGTTCGATGGCATCTTGCGGGCGGACTCAGGAAACAAAGTCGCGGTTAGGTCAGCCATCCGATCTTGGTAGAGTGCATTTGATACCGGATTGAACACTTCCTGTACCTGTCCTGAAACTAAATAGTATCCGAACAAGAAGCTCTGAAAACTTTCCTTCTTCCAGTCCTCACTTAGTTTCTCTCGCATCATGTCGGCAATGCTCGCGCTTCCAACCAGACCGGTGAAGGCTTCCAAAGCCTCAACATCCATGAACTGCGGCCAGTCCACCTGCTTGTTTTGGAAAAACGAAAGGGTCCCTACTCGTTGAAAGTAGTGACGCCAAAGGAAGTCATTGATTGGGAAGTGACCTCCCGTAACGAGGATTGGTGTGATCCGTCCCGTGAAGCCATCCGCGATCATGTCTTGGATCCGGAGATCAAGTTGCTCTAAACCTTCAAATGCCATCTGCGCGACCGATCGAAGTTCAGCTGGAGCTTGAGTGCCCGATACCATGTCTCTCGTTGGTCGCTTTGCTTTCACTTCAAAAACCAGTCGCCAATTCGGTTTGAGATCCACAATTGCATCAGATATCGGGTTTCCTGATGACGACACGAGTTTTTTAAAACGCATTTTGAAAGCGGCTTGAAGGAGACCCTGAACGTACATTTCAAGAGTGCGTCCTAGGAAACGAAAGAACTGATCTTTCTCGCGGTTCGTTCCTGACGCAATAACGTCGTAGTACGGTCCATCCCAATACTTGCGCATAATGAAATTCAAGTTGCCGCACAAGTTTCCCTCAGGAATTTCCAGCAACGGACGAGCACGAAGATCAAAGAGCTCGTATAGAAACGAACGAATTTCGTCATGTGTAGACGCCGCAGTGACTGTAATAGGTGAAACCCAAGCTTGTGTGAATCGAGTAAGAACCGGGTTGATTTGTGCACGAGCGGCAGCGTTTTCGAGCCACTGCTTTGGTTGAATGATATTGTACCGAGGATCAATATGATCGAACTTCTGACGGCACCAAATGCTAAAGATTGCGAAAATTGAGTGGAAATAGACTCGTAAAGAAATTCCCAGCTTTGCTTGATAAAAATCTTCTACATCGAAGAAATCATCCGGAAATTCTAAGCGGCACCGATCTTTAAGGCCGTCGTAGACAAGAAATGATCTGCCAACCATGTATTTGAACTGGTCGCTGTGGTTGAAGAGTATTTCACGCAGAGCAAAGGTCGCGTAGTTATCAGGGTTTGAAAGGTCTTGAGTTGGCGCAGCTGTTATCGCGTTGCAAATATCATTTGCAATTAAGATTGCCTCGATCAGCGGCTGAATAATTTGATCGGGTGGAGCCTCTGGAAGAGTCGGATCGTGGTGTTGGCGAAAGATCTCCTGCACCAAAAGTATCGGCATATCGGTGAACAAACGGACTTTGACGTTCTTGGAAGCAGAGAACCGCTTGAGTGCTTGCAAAGCTTGCGGGCTTAGATGGTGCTGTTGCATTCGCTTTTCAAAATAGTCACCCTTCTCGTTAACAATCAGGCATTGAATTTGTGACAGAATGACTTGAGTAGGACGCGCCGGCAGGGTCGAGAGCCGCGTAATCAAGTCTCCAATTGTCCGCGGGCTACCGCCGACCAAATCAGACAGTCCAAATCGAGCGCCATGTGTAGCTCGGAAATGTATCATATGCTCCTAAAACCGAAAGTGTCTGCGAGGAGCTACAAACCTTCGCTGAGGAACAAAATGAGGGCGAGGTTGCGATTTCGGTCCTTCGATAAGTTGCCAGATCGTGTTTCTAAAATTTTTCATGAGGTCCGCAAAGTAGTCTGACTCGATAACTTCGTTCCGATGAAATGCTATGAAGCCAGCTCTCCAGAATTCCAAGACGTAGATTTCCCCTTCAGAGAACTTTGATATCAGGCACCAAAGCACAGGATCTTCACTGCCGAAATCGACAAAGATAGGCGCATGTCCACCAGACCAATCCCGAATGAGAGCGGAGTCGTTGGGTAATACTTTGAAATCTCGTCGGACTGGCGACTGCGGATTGCTTACTTGTGCCACCTCTCTCAATGATTCAAAAAGCTGCTGCTTGTCCCTCTTACGTCGGGTTCCGTCTGCAACCCATACAAGCTTTTTGTAAAAGGCATTACGAACCTGCAGCTCTGTCAATTCGATATACGAGTGCTGAAATTCAAGTACCCAATCTTTGATGATCTTTACGTCAGCAATGTGCCGCTCAACGTTTTCATCAGTGTGAATACGCTCCTGCCAATCATAAGGAAAGTGGCCTTTCCATACTCGGTGCCATTCAGCTTCATTATCCTGCCACGGGTCGCATTCGCATTTCCCTTTGTGAGCCCTGTGCCAGACTTTAATTTCGCCGCATTTGGAAACAACGGGCCTCTCACATACTGGGTTGCTACCTGAAAGATCTGGTTTAGCCACTTCACGTTGTCCATTTGCTTGCGCAAATTTCATGGGAACCCCCAATAAATCCAGACCGATGGCTCGGCGCACCGGCCCCCTGCTGAACTTTTCTCTTGATTAAAAGATGCATGGGCTCTCTACTATTAGCAAGTGTTAGCTAATACTTGCTTACACGTAGCGAAAGGACGGACGCAATGGGAAACGAAAGGATTACTGAGACCTTCGCTGGTTTCATAAGAAATTTGAGAATCGCCGCAAATAAAACGATGGGCCAAGTTGCCAGAGAACTAGGTATTACGGTCGTCTACTATTCAGAAGTTGAAGCAGGAAAGAAGCCCGCCTTCCCGAATGGCAAAGTCGATTACGGAACTTTAGCAAAGGCACTTGGTACTGCTGAGAAAAGTCTGAAACAGATGGCTGACCTTGATAGAGAGAAACGTCAAATTCTAAAGATGTTCGGGTGCGATTCTGAGACAGCTGACTTAGCCGTGGCGTTTGGTCGGCGCCTAACGAACAACGAGCTTACGGAAAAGCAGATTGAAAAAATTCGGAAAATTCTGAACGAGGAGCAGTAATGGACTTCAGCTTGATCGCAGTGCCAGTTGTTCGTGGGATGTCCCACGCCCAGATTGAAAAAGAAGCAACCGAGTTCTTACGACTGGTGGCCCCCGAATGTTTAGTTGCACCTCGCCCTACTCCGATGCTCGAAATTTTCGAAAATAGAATGCATCTACTGGGCTTCCGAGTTGTCGTTGGCAAAAATGTCAAAGGCCTCGGAGGCGTAACCGATGTCACCAACCGCTTTATCGAAATCCCCTTAGCAACATACAACCAACTGGAAAAGGGTGTCCCGCGTGCACGATTCACGATGGCACATGAATGTGGTCACGCCCAAATTCACGGGAAACAGGCCCAGATGGGAACCTTCGCATCAAGTGAGAATGTACAGTTCGCGAGAAGATCTGAGCTACGGCCCTTCGAGGATCCAGAATGGCAAGCGGACACGTTTGCTGGTGCTGTTTTGATGCCGTGGCAAACAATGAGGATTCTCTATGAGCGAGGGGAAATGAATGTGCAAACTGTGATGTCTATTTTCCAGGTATCTCAAGCAGCAGCAAGTAGGAGGGTTATGCGTTTACAAGCATCGTTCGAGAAATAAAAAAGGCAGCTTTGCAGAGCTGCCGATTTCACGTCGGATCAAGGATCGACCCAACAAGTTACTTAGATCTCTTGTTTTGCCAGTTAGTGGGCGGCTTGGCAAGGGTGTTCTTTTGTGTCGAAGCCTTCCCGACGTTAGAAGGGAGGTAAATCATGAAATTTTGTTCTAAGTGCAATCAGCGCGCTGGTCGTGAGTGTCCTATCGGACTCAAGCGTATCGTGTGCAAGTACATCGTCAGAAACGGTAAGGTTGTTTACCCAACTGATAAGCAGTGCTTCGCATTCTGCGTTCCGCACGACAAAGCGTAGTTAACGACAAAATGGCGGGATGCCACTACGTCCCGCTACTTCAAAAACAAAGTCAGTCCAAGGAGGACTAAATGAATAAAAATAAACACGTTGTTCCCAACAAGAATGGTGGCTGGTCGGTAAAATCTGGCGGACATGAAATCGCACGCCAGCGCACCCAGAAGGACGCAATTCAAACCGCAAACCACATAGCAAAAGTGGATCGTACCGAAGTAGTGATCCATGGACGAGATGGAAAAATTCGCGATAAGAATTCTTTTGGTAACGATCCGTTTCCGCCAAAAGGATAAAAGCGATCGCCCCCGCCGTCTCAAGCGTGGCGGGGGCAGTTTGAATAAATCGGCTTTAGATTCCGCCCGATCGTCAACTGGCAAAATCATCTTAACTCTCACAATAATTGGAGTTGAGTTTGAAGCCGTGTTTGTTGGTAGGCGACATCGTGAAACTGGGAGCCTTGGACGGGACATCACTTCCAAAGTTGATGCGCGGCTCGATTCAGCAGTCGACGAGACTTACGAGCCGTCCAGCAGACGCCATCAATCAACATGAGGCGATTGACCGAGGCTCGCAAATGGTGAAGGAAATGCGTGAACACCACAATCATGGGTTTGTGGCAGGCGGGGAAGAGCATCTGCCATCGCAGCCCACTTGAATGAATGGAAGATTCTAATTCGGTTGGGCAAAGAGTGGCTTCATCGCACAGTTAGTGCCATCATTCAGCGCGAGCTGAAAGAGTCAAAACCAAAATCAGGTTAATAGGAAAAATAGAAGAATCAATCGTATCGCTGGACTAGTGCCTTATGTTCGAACAAGAACTTCTCGGCACTGACAAATGAGCGCACATTGACCTTTTTTAATGACCTTTCGATTCTATGGGCAACAGTGTGGTCAGGATTAATAACGTAGACGTTCTTCTTTTTCCGATTGTTCGCAAGAGCACTCTTGAACAAGACGTGCGAAATGGTGTCAGTTGTTGGAAACGAATATCCCCATATGATCCAGTGTCGCGTCTCATGTAGCCGATCGAGCGCCTCCTCCCAACGCTCCTTGAAGCTACTCGAAGGAATGTCCATCTTGGCTGCCACCGGCGGAATAATCAGCGGTCGCTTAGGCACTTGCCTATAGGTGAATAGACTCTCGCTCTCACTCGGTAGCGATACCCCATTCAGGCCGAAGTCTTTCCCTCGCCCTCGTCTTCCGAAATGGATTGAGCCATGTAGTTTATAGAGTGGCACTCTTCTATCCACGTCCGGCGGAGAGATCTTTCTTGCATAAAGGCTTCCACTCGATGCACTCGGAACCATGGCTGTTAATGCACCTCTATATAGTTTGTCATCTAGGTGCAGCCATTTTAGGTCGAGAAGTGTCTGGTCCGCGATCAGATCATAGTTGAACGAAACCACAGCATTGGGCCTTGTCGCCTGGAAAAGAGACCTGTGAATAGGACAAACTCTATCTCCTCCACATGCCCACAGTGTGTAGGCGATGACTCGTTCAAGTTCTTCGAGCGCTTTCTTGAAATTTTTCGGCTTGCCTCTATATAACTGAAGCCCTCGAAGATTTGCCCTCGCTTCCAAAAAGGTAGAAAGCTGTTCGAGTCGCCAATCTTTTACTTCATTTGGTTTCAGGCCAGTTTTCTTTAGTTCTTCGCAGAAGCTTTTCCACGCTTGTTTCGCAGAACGATTAACTCCACGTGCTCGAATGCGCGTAAATCGATCGAATGCGTAGGCAAGCAACTCCACATCTAATGGTGGTGTTGTCTTTCCAGGCAGGCTCGCTCCCTTTGAAGCGCCTGCCCCCAACACTACTGTAACTCCCCCAGCGAATAACATCTCAAGACTCCAAGTCTGACGTCGAACCAGTGGCTCGAGACTCTCCGTTAGGCCCACCCCTAAAGAACAGAAGCAAAAGTATCCAGCCGCTGTAAGCGTCATCTAAATTATACTTTGTTGACAAACTGTGGACGCTGGTGCGTTAAAAAATTGGTTGGGGCGGGGGGAATCGGTCCTTCACTCGCTCCCGTGGTGGTCGCTCGCTGCAGAGCCGCCCCGTAGTCTCGTCCGTGCATCCGGCACGGACGCCCGCGCAGCTGATGCTCGCGTTGATCGCATCATCTGCGGGTCGACGCCTCCCTTCGATTCCCGCGGCTATCGCCAAAAAAACAAAAAGCCCGAACCTTACGGTCCGAGCTTTTTATTTTTGGTGGAGGCGGGGGGAATCGAACCCCCGTCCGCGAGAGATCCGTCACGAGGCGGGCTACATGCTTAGTCGCTCAATTGTGGATGACAGAATGACGTTGAACGACACACTTCTTTCTGTCCCTCCCCCAGCTTGTTTAGAGCGCGCTCGCTGGAGAAAACCAAGCGCGCCCGAGATCGCTAAGTTGCGCGAACTCGACTCACACGATCAAAGAGTCGGTCGCGTTGCGTGCGTTAAGCAGCAAGAGCGTAATCGTTGCCAATTACAAGTTGCACGTTTTTACGAGGACCTCGTGCGCCCCGGCATGCTCCTCGGAGTTCAGCACCCACGTCGAAACCAGTGCGCCCCCGGTGAACTCGATGAGTGTAGCAGAGATTTGGCGGGAGCGTGGGGAATTTTGTTAGCTGGGATTGTGGCGTGACTGACGCCAGTGGCGGAGGGCTCGGGCGGTGGCGGCGGGGAGTTTGCGATACATATTGTTGAGGTGGGTTTTGAGTGTCGCGGGACTGATGTGAAGTGTGGTGGCGAGTTGGCGGTTGCTTGAGCCGTTGAGCAAGGACTCCAGAATGTTGGACTCTGTCGCGGTCAGGCGGGGGATGTGCGGCGAAAGTTGGGCGCGAAGATGGTCGAGTGCAGGCCGTCGATCTAGCAAGAAGGTGAGCAGGTGTTCGCCGTCGTTCCACAAGATCGAGTCGATGGGTGGGGCGTCGCGAGGAGATTGCGGGGCGATGAAAACTTCGTGTCGAACTTCGCCGGGCGGTAAGGGGCCTTCACGCATGCAGGCTTTGTCGCAGATTTGGCCGATGCAATCGCCGCAGAGCTTGAGGCAAATCGCATTCTGCGACAGCACTCGGCCGTCGGCATCTTTGAGACAAAGCCCGACTCGCTTGAGGAATTCATCATTCATCTTCGGGCACGATGCCGAAGTCCGAAGCATTGGTCGAGAAGGAACTCGTTGAGCGATGAGCCGCTGGGACTAAGCGCCCGATTGTGAATCAAAATTATCATTCGCGCCGTGCCAGAGATCACGAAATCCACCCGGGGGTTCGATGTTCATTCACTCAGCTTCGGCGTGGAGTGAAATCCAGAGGGAGGTGTGTATGGACACACGCAACTGGGGAACTGCGATGAAGCGAGCGTTCGGAGGGGTGTTGTTGCTTTCGGGGATTGCAAGCGTGGGCGCAAACGCGCAGTCGCAAGAGATCGAGATTCGCGGGCGAGCGGCGTTCTCGCTCGAACCTGAGCGCTTTGTGGTGGAAGGCGAGCAAGAGATCTGGCGCATAGCGCGAGAGTCATTGCCGCACGAAATCGCCACAAGTTTGGAGCATGCGATGATCGAGAGATCTGAGGTGAAGCTGAATGTGCCGACGGCTTCGGTGTTGAATCGGTGGCCGTCGTGGAGGCGAGGTGAGCGCGAAGGTGTCGGGCCGCCGGCCGAGTTGATGAAAGCCGAGGGCTTTCACGCCAATGTGTCGGATGAGATGGGAGTGGTGGAGTTGTTGGGTCGGTTGGGCGCTTCTTTTAGCGAGTCGGAGGTGCTGATCGAGGCCAGCGGTTGTCTCTATCGCATTCACGCAGAGTCGTTGAGTGCCGATCAGGCGAAACAAGTGCGACAGAAAGTTGCCGGAGAGAAGGTGCAAGTGAAGGCCGCGGCGCGCGACTTTGTCTGGCTAGGACGATTTGCGATCGAAAGTGGTGAGACGAGTGGCGAAGCTCGGCGTGGACGCCGTGCTTGGTTGGCGACCAAGGGTGTGTGGGCGATTGAAGCTTGGCTTGAGGCCTCGCTCGATGAGCGATTGGTGCTTTTGCGACTTGAGTCGGAGTATCTGCAGCTTGCGCCGCGAGACGCGAACGCGTGGGCAAAGCGCCGTGTTGGAGACTGGGTGGAGTATGAAGCGAAGCCTGAAGAGATTCGCTTTGCGTGGCAAGTGGCGACGATGTCGGAATTCCGCGACGCCAACGATCCGCAGTTGGTTCCCGTGATCTCCGCACCGTCGCTTCGATGAGGCTCAGCGCTTTGTCGGAAGCAGCGATTGATTCAGCAGGCGGGCCAGCTCTTCGCCGGGCTGGCCGAGGCCTTCGCGGCTTTTGAGCAATTGGCCCTCGGCATCGACGGCGTGCACCCAGTTGGAGTGGACGAATTCTCCTGAGGGGATCTGCTTGTACTGCACGTTGAGGAGCGCGGCCATCTCGCGCGTGTCGGCCTCGTTGGCGACGAGCAGATCCCAGTTGTCGCCGAGTTTCATTTTGCTGGCGAAGGCGCGCAGCGCTTCGGGTGTGTCGTTCTTGCTGTCGAAGCTCATCACCGTGAAGCGAACTTTTTTGCGCGCGGCGGGGGTGAGGGCGCGCTCGATTTTTTTGAGGTCGTTGATGATCATCGGGCAGGCCGAGGGGCAGCGTGTGAAGATCATGGTGAGCACGCGGGGCTGGCCTTTGAACTCGGAAACTTTGATGCTCTTGTCTTGGTGAGTGGTCCACTGACCTTCAGAAAGGTAGAGCGAGTCCGCGCTCGCGAAATTTGGAATTGCGAGCAGTGTGAGTGTGACGGAAGCGATGAGTGTTGTGAGACGTGAGTTCATTTGGGTTTCTCCTGTGAGGTGGGAGAGTCGTAAGCACAGCGAAAGCCGAGACTGCGCGCCGACGAGGCGGCGCGAAGACTGGAGCGAAAGGCGAAGCGCATGAAGGTGGCGTATTCGTTGGGGCGTTTGGCGTTGAGTGCGCCGGCGCCGCAGAAGTTGTTGGACGTGTCGTTGCTGGAGCGTGAGTCGCCTTGGATGAGAACTGAGGAGAAATCTTCTGTCCATTCCCAGATCACGCCGTGCATGCCGATGAGACCTCGGCCGTCGGGCTTGAGGTCACTGGACTGCGGAAGTTCGTCGGCGGGCTTGGCGTACCAGTCGAGAATCTTTTTGAGATTGGCCGGGTTTTGCGCGTCGGCGGCGAACTCCCATTCGTCGACGGTGGGCAGACGTCCACCTTGCTGTTTGCAGTAGGCGCGCGCCGCGAACCAGGAGACATTGCTCACCGGTAAATCTTCGGTGCCTTGCGGGGGTGAGTTGTCTTTCCAGCCTTCTAAGTAATTTTTGTCGGCGAGGCGGGACGCAATTCGACCGGGCGAATATTCAGGCTTTTGTTTGAGAAACTCCGCGAATTGTCGACGTGTGACGGCGCGCTGATCGAGCGCGAAGCTTTGGATTTTTCGATCGACTTCGTCGGGCTCGCGAAAGAGGGGCGAGTAAATGCCGGACTTGATGCCCACGCGCGCGGCCGACTTCGCGTTTTCGGCGTGGCTAGGAGTGATCGCGAAGAACAAGACGCCGAAGAGTGAGAGAGAATGAAGAAATCTTCGGCGTCTCATGGATCAGGTCACTTTCTGAGCGCTTTCACTTCGCTCGGTTTTACGGCTTCGCCTTTGTTGCCCCAAGTGTTGCGAACATAGGTGAGAACGTTGGCAATGTCTTCGTCATCGAGGCCAAGGGCCGGCATCACGCCATCATAATCGACGCCGTTAACTTTGATTTTCCCTTCGAGGCCATGCAACACCACATTGATGGAGCGCTTTTTGTCGGCCATCAAGTAGTCGGCTTTGGCGAGCGGCGGGAAGGCGCCAGGTAGGCCCATGCCGTTCTCTTGGTGACAAGCGGCACAGCTGGCAGTGTACACGCCCTTGCCGGCTTTCATGCGCTCTTCGAAGGTTTCAGCTTTCGGTGCGGCCTTCGCTTCTTGCGGCATAGTTTGGATCGCGCCACCTTCAGGCAGATAGATCGCGTCCACGGTTTTGCCGGTGTAGATCGCCGGATTGTGTTCGCCTTCGACCTTCAACATGCCGAGCGCACCTTTGTTGAAGGCGCGGAAGATGGAGTGGTCGACCAAGATCAAGTTCGCCGCAGTTTCAGTTTTGAACTCGACGATGCTCGAACCGCCTGCGGGAACCAAAGTGGTCTGCACATTGTTCTGAGTCACCTTAGTGCCGCCATCTTGGTAGACGTTGTCGAAGACCTCGCCGATCACGTGGAAAGACGACACCAAGTTCGGGCCGCCGTTACCGACAAAGATGCGGATCTTCTCACCGACTTTGGCTTTGATTGCGCCATCGCCAGTGAGTGCGCCGACAGAACCGTTGAAGACGACATAGTCAGCTTGCTCTTTGACGGCCTTTTCCATGTCGAAAGGCTGCAGACCTTTATCGCCGTACTTGCCTTTGGTGTAGAACTCGCTCTGCACGACGTAGAATTCCTTATCAACTTTCGGCAAACCTTTCTCCGGCTCAACCAAGATCAATCCGTACATGCCGTTGGCGATGTGCATACCGACCGGAGCGGTCGCGCAGTGATAGATGTAGAGGCCGGGGTTCAGCGCGCGGAAAGAGAAGGTTGAAGAATGGCCGGGCGCTGTGAACGAACCTTCGGCACCGCCACCTTGGCCTGTGACCGCATGCAAGTCGATGTTGTGAGGCATCTTGCTGGAAGGATGATTCGCCAAAGTGAAGTCGACATAGTCACCTTCGCGAATGCGAATCATCGGCCCCGGAACTGTTCCGCCGAAAGTCCAGAAAGTGTACTCGACACCATCGGCCAAGCGCTTCTTCACCTCTTTAGTTTCGAGATGAATTTTCACGCGCGCGGGTTTGCGCCGAGTGATCGGCGGCGGAACTTCGGGAGCGTAAGTGAGCTTCGCTTCTTCGGTTGGCAGTTTTTTGAGATCGATTTTGAGGTCGATGCCTGAGTGCGCGAGAGAAGGCGCGATCAACACGGCCAATGCCGTGAGCCACCACCTTTGCGCGGACTTGCTGATCATTGGGGTTCTTACTGGGGTTTTAACTGCCGGTGCATTTCGGCTTACTGCTTGCTGACGCATGGCGCCCTCCTTCATCACTCTGTTTGGGCTCGTCGTGTTCATCACTCATTGAGAGTGAAGTCGTTGAACTATTGAAGTAAATTTTTGGTGAAGCACAATTCTCAGGGAGTTTTTGACATTGGCTGAGCTGAATTGCCCCATTTGCTCGACCCTCGAAGAGGGCATCACGAATGAAATTCTGAGTCACTTGCGACGCCAAGATTTCACGCGCGACTCGACCATCATCCCATCCGAGCAAGTTTCGCCCGGCCTTTTCCTTCTGCAGAGCGGTCGCGCGAAGGTGATGCGCTTGAACCCACAAGGCAAAGAACTGCTGCTGCAGATTCTTGAGCCCGGCGATTGCTTTGGTGAAAAATCCGCGTTGGATGGGACGGCACAGTCGGACTTTGTCGTGGCGGGAACTGACGTCCGTCTTTACTTGTTGCCACGAGAAAAGCTGCTGGAACTTTTGCAGAAGCATCCCTCGCTCTATCCACAAGTTTTGAAGTCGATTTGTCGATGGATGGATCATCTCAACGGCGTCATCGACTCGATCGGCATGGCGTCGGCCCGCGAGCGAGTCGCGGCCTTCTTGAAAAAGTTGGTGGTCGAACAAGAAAGTGAATTGATCACCTTGCCGCATAAGAAACATGAGGTCGCGTTGATGCTCGGCCTCCGGCCGGAGACTTTCTCTCGCGCCTTGGGTGAGATTGAAAATGCGGGTGCGATTCGACTCAATCATCGGCAAATCCAAGTGGTTGATGCCAGCCTTCTTTGAGGAAGATCGCGCCCCAGTAGCCGAGCGCGAGCACCCACAAGATCGCGGCATAGGTGAGATGGCTGAAGTAGATGTCAGCTGAGAGCCCTGCGGACCAGCGAGTCCAAGCGGCCACAACAGTTCCGAGAATCACAGGCGACATGAGACTCACTTTTCGCTCAAAGAGCAGGCGTCGACTTCCGTGAGCGAGCAGAACGCGAGTCGCGATCATCAAAGTCAGTAGGCCAAGACCTCCGACATAGAAGAGATGCAATGCGTGCACGCGAGTCTCCGACCAAGCTGAACCGAACAGTCCGATGGGGAGCATCCAAGCCGAAGCCCAGATTCCCCAAGCATGCGCGCTGCGTGTGCGAGGCGCGCGGAACACTTTCCAGTCGCGCACGAGCACATAGAGAACGATGGCGGCGCGGAGTGTACGGAAGCTGTTGGCGATGAGGCTGTCGTCGGCTGTGGCCTCGGCCAAAGTGCTGAACCAAAAAATTGCGAGCGGCCAGCGCAACGACCACTTGTTGATGGGAGCGTGTTGTCCCTGCGACGGGTCAGCTCCGCCATGCATGAGAAAGGGACCGAGTCGTCCGCCGATGCCAAGAACTAAACTGAGGATGAAAGCTTCGTAGATGAGGATGCCGCCCCAGCGCGCGAAGGCTTCGGATTCGAAGTCGTAAACGCGGCTGAGACTACCGATGAGAGCTGCGATCATGCCGAAGGGCAGATGAATGAATTCATCGGGCGGGGATTTGCGACGTTCAAGAAAGCGACGAGCGAGAATGAGCGCGGCGGCCGCGAGCGCCAAGAACATGAGGGCGAAGACGGCGCGATTGGGGAGTTGCGCGAGCGAGGCGATCACCACACTCATGAAGAGTGTGAAGCTCAGTGTGAGCTCAAGCGGATGCAGCGGGCCTGTGCCGGTGAAGCGAGGTCCCGCGGTCAGTAGAAATCCCAAGACGTGACCCAGAATGAATCCGCCCATCATGGCTTGAGGGTGGAAGACTCCTGGATATGGAATCCAGCCGAAGTGGAAGAGCGCCCAGACGAGCACTCCCCAAAGTCCCATGGCCCAAGCGACAGGGAAGAAGATGCGGAAAGGATTCTGGGTCAGGCCGAGATTGGCGATCATGAGTCGTCTCCTCCGCAGGCGCCACAGCAGCCGCCTTTGAGGGGTTTAAGTTGCACTTTGGCTTTGCGCTCGCCTTGCGCGGTGATGCTGATGCGCTGATCGAAGCTTGTTTGCAGAAGCTTGATCGCGTCTTCCATGATCTCGATCGCATCGGCGCGAGGGCCTTGTGGGGCCTCTAAGCAGAGTGAGTCTTGCGGTGTGAGATTCTCCACAGCCTTAAGAATACGCTCGGCCCTTTTGCGTTCGGTCCAGTCGGTTGAAATCGTCAGTGAAAACTCCGCCATGTCTGCTGTCCTCCTTGAACACATCATCGGCGTCCGCCCGCTGAAATTCCTTGATTCCGGTCAAGTTTCCACCCGGTCCAGTTGGATTTTTCGCGAATTTGCGCGCATTGGCCGACCTTTCGCTCGAATCGAATAGGCTCGGGCTGAAACAACTGGCGAGGAGTGCGCAATGTCCACCCAAAGAAAACTGCATCCGAAAGTTCAGCATGAAGTCCAAGTGAAGGCGGCCTTCGACGAGTACCTCAGTCGATCGGACTGGCGAGTGAAGGCGAATGCCAATCAAGAGTTCGGCTTGGGCGGCTTGATCTTGAGTTTGGCCGGCAAGATGACGGCTCACTATTGGTTGAACGAAGTGTACTCGGCCGCGGTGGCCGATGCGCATGTGCAAGCCGACTATCACATCCACGACTTGGACTTTTTGTCGGGCTACTGCGCGGGCTGGAGTCTGCGAACTTTGTTGCGCGAGGGTTTCAATGGCGTGAGCGGGCGGGTGGAGTCTTGTTCACCTCGACATCTCTCGAGCGCCCTTGGGCAAATCAATAATTTTTTGGGAACTTTGCAGAACGAGTGGGCCGGCGCGCAGGCGCTGAGCTCCTTTGACACTTATCTTGCGCCCTATGTTCGTTTGGATGACTTGAGTTACGAAGATGTGCGGCAGGAGATGCAACAGTTCGTCTTCAATCTCAATGTCCCGTCGCGATGGGGCGGGCAGACGCCGTTCACCAATCTCACTTTTGATTGGGTTTGCCCCGAGGATTTGCGGCGTGATCGCCCGATGATCGGCGATCAAGAATTGGACTTCACCTATGGTGAGCTGAGTCGCGAGATCGCGATGATCAATCGCGCTTTCCTTGAGGTGATGCGCGAGGGCGATGCCCTGGGACGCGTGTTCACTTTTCCAATTCCGACCTACAACCTCACGCCCGACTTTCCTTGGGAAAGTCCTGAAACCGAGCTGCTCTTTGAAGTCACCGCCAAGTACGGATTGCCTTACTTTCAGAACTTCATCGGTAGCGGCCTTCAACCCAACATGATTCGTGCGATGTGCTGTCGTCTGCAACTGGATGTCAGCGAACTGCTCCGGCGTGGAAACGGCTTGTTCGGCAGTGCCGAGCAAACCGGAAGCATCGGTGTGGTGACCATCAACTGCGCGCGCTTGGGCTATCTGTTTCGACTCTCTTGCGGCGGAAGTTGGGAAGCCTTGTTGGGGCGCCTCGATGAGCTGCTGGAGTTAGCTTACGAGTCCTTGGAGGTGAAGCGCGCCAAGATCTCGCAGCTCATGCAAATGGGACTGTTCCCCTTCACGCGTCGCTACTTAGGTTCACTTCGAAATCACTTTTCCACCATCGGCATCAATGGCGTGAACGAGATGCTCAGGAACTTTTCGGGCGATCGAATGAACTTGGGTGACGAGTCAGGGCGCCAGCGGGCTGCCGCTTTGGTCAAGCACGTGCGCGCGAAACTTGTGGAGTTCCAAAACCGAAGCGGGCACATGTACAACTTGGAGGCCACGCCGGCTGAAGCGACGACGTATCGCTTTGCCAAGGAAGATCGGCGTTTGTTTCCCGAGATCCTGCAAGCCGGCACGGAGGAGAATCCGTACTATACCAACTCCACACAACTTCCGGTCGGCTGGACGGACGACGCGTTTGAGGCGCTTGAGCTGCAAGATGAACTTCAGACGCTCTACACCGGCGGCACAGTGCTGCATCTCTATATGAATGAAAGAATCAGTTCGGCGCGCGCGTGTCGCGACTTTGTTCGACGTGCGGTGGAGAACTTCCGTTCGCCCTACTTGACGGTCACGCCGACATTTTCGATTTGCCCGCGGCACGGCTATTTGTCGGGGCATCACGAGTTCTGCCCAAAGTGTGACGAGGCTTGGCTGCGTCAGCAGCAGGATCAAGCGACCCCGATCTCGATGGGTCCCACTCAGCCGTACAAATTGAAGTCCCCCCAACAACAACGGGCGCAGGCTCAAGCCGAGTCAGCGTCGAAAGGAGAAGCCGATGTCGAAGACAGTCGCAAAGAACGCAAGCCCCGCAACGAACCCGCCGAACACAAACAGGAAGCCTGAGTTCGCGCTCGAGTGGCGGCAATCGGAGAGGCGAGCGAATTACCGGCCCGAGAACGAACGTCAGCGCTGCGAAGTGTGGACGCGCGTGATGGGCTATCATCGGCCTGTGGCCTCGTTCAATCGAGGCAAGGTCGGTGAGTTCAATGAACGAAAGTTCTTTGACGAGAGAAGCTCACGTGGCGCCTCAAGTTGAAGTCAACGATTCGGAACTCTTGTCGTCATGGAGTTGGTTGATGGAGCTCCAGCCGCCGGTGAGCGGCTGGGTTCCACTGAGCAATGTCGATTATCCCGGAGTTTGGTCGAGCGTTGCGTTCTTGGGCGGCTGTCCGTGGCGCTGTGGTTACTGTCACAACAAGCATTTGTGGGATCGAAGCTCAAGTGTGTCTCGCTATGAGGCTTGGGCGAAGTTTCTCACGCGTCGCCGCGGTTTGATCGATGCGATCGTCTTGAGCGGTGGCGAACCGACGGGATACGAGAGTTTGGCGGAGTTGGCCTTTGGACTTCGTCAACATTGGCGCGTGGGACTTCATTCAGGCGGTGCGGACGCCGAGGTTTTTGAAGCGAGCCTAAGGGCCGTCGACTGGGTCGGATTTGATCTCAAAACGAGTTGGGACAATTATTCTCGCCTCACTCAGAATGAGACGAGTGGGACACAAGCGTGCGCGAGCTTCGATTTATTGGCGGAGAGCGGAGTGAATTTTGAAGTGCGCAGTACGATTTGGCCAATTCATCACGACATCTTCATATTGCGCGAGATGCTTGATGAGATTCATCGACGCGGCGGAAAGGCATGGTATCTTCAAGAGAGTCGCACGAGTTCAAGAGCCGTGTGGCCAGGACTTCGCGAAGAAGTTCTGAACGAAGCGAATTGTCGGAGCTTGGTGGAATGGGCCGAGCCGATGGGGATTCGGATTCGCCGACGAAGGAGCGATGGGCTTGAAGAAGATCTTGTCACCAACTCAGGATGTTCTGCAGAAGATCGGCCTTTGTCAGAAAGATGAAGTTGGCCGCGTTGAAATTCAGAATCAGGCCTGCGTGAATCTTTGCGGGTGGCGGATCGGCCAAGTTTGCCGCGACGGTTGCATGCGTGCGGGTTGGCCGGCAGAGGCCGTCAGTGAAAGAAAAGTTCAAGTCGGATCGAACTTGGTCGAGGCCGTCTGTCTTTCGACTGAGGGTAAGCGCATCACGATCCTCACGCCGCTACCTGAACGCGAAGTCGCGATGACGGCTTCCAGTTTAAGTTTGGCCGAGTCCGCTGTGTTTCGACTTGCTGAGCGCGGGTTTTCCAATCGGGAGATCGCGGAAAATTTGTCGATCTCTATGGCGACGGTGAAGTCGCATGTGCATGCGATTCGGAAGAAAATCGGCGCCGACTTGTGGAGCGCGCAAGTGCGACCTCGAGCTCGACGACTGCGAGCCGATGCGGTAGGAGGATAAATTGCCAGCCATCTTGTTGTTCAGCCACGACCTTCAATTGGCAAAAGACCTCCAGGCGTCGTCGCGCCTTTGTGTGGAGCCCTTGATCGTTTATCCGTGTTCCAACGGGCGGAAGTTTGCCGAATATGGCCATCAGCATAAATTTGCGGCGGTCCTGATTGATGAAGCGTTTCATGATCCGAATTCACCGGATTGGGTGAAAAAGTTGCGGGCGGGACTATCGGTGGAGTTGGGAAATCAAAAGGCCCCCGTCATTCTGCTTGCGGCCGAGCGAGATCTAGAAGGTGTCGAGAAGATTTTGTGGCAGGGCTATGCCGACTTGGTCACCAAGCCCGTCGACCTCAGCCTGCTGCTTCAGAAGATTCAGCTCGCTATGGGCTCGGCGCGACTTCTCAAAGAAGATTTGTTGTTCAGTATGGATGTGAAAAGTCCGGCGCGAGTCTCGTTGACCACCGAAGTGTTGCGCGCTTCGGAGTACGGGGCAGTGATTCGAAGCTCTCGCCAGTTTCAACAAGGCGAAACCTTGAAGCTGCATAGTCCCATGTTTGGTGAAGGTGATCCCAGTGTGTGGGCGAGAGTGGTGAGCAGCGAGGTCACTTCGTCGTCCGAAGGCGCGAGTGGTGGAGCGGGGAATGCAACTCAGCCTGAGTACGAAAGTCGGCTTGCCTTTCTTGGACCGACGCGTGCAACGCTGACGGCGATTCGACTCTGGTTGAAGAAGCAGTACATCGATGCGCACGAAGCTGGTCGCGAGGTCGACGGGCCAGGGGGAAAGCGTGGTGCGGAGGGACAGCCGGCGGCGAAGTCGGAGATCGCGGCGCCGTCATCACGCATGACGATGAAAGTTCAACCCTCCTCACCTGTTCGGACCTTAGATCGAACTTCGACAGCGGCAAGCGGGACGCAAAAGGGAGCAGGCTGATGGAAGAGCGCTATCGGATTGGAGTGCCGGAAATGGATGCGCAGCACGCGCGACTCTTTGAGTTGCTGGAGCGGGCCCAGGTTCCAGATCCCGACGAAGGCGAAGTGCAGCTTCTGGTGCTTGATCTTGTGAATTACGCTAAGTCGCATCTGGAGCTCGAGGAAAAGTTTTTGGCCGAGCAGGGGCTTCATGATTTTCTCAAGTCTCACGTGGGACTTCATCGGGACTTTCGAGTTCGCGCTATGGAAGTTTATAATGCGCTTCGCGAGGCCGACAGCCTCGAGCTGAAACAAAAGATCCTCAGGGACACCGTCGAGTTCTGTGACCAGTGGTTGCGAGAGCACATTGATGTCGAAGATCGAGCCTACGCGGATCTCTTAAGAGCCAAGGGCTCAGTCGCTGTGGGCTGAGGTTGAGCTCTTCGCGCGGCTGTGCGACTCTCTTGCGCATGGCCAAGTTAAAAGCTCCGCCGAAGGGCGCTGGTTCAATTCAAAAAGGAAGTTCACTCGCTGAGATTTTGTCTGCGCCGGCGCTGCGTGTTCTGGCTGACAACATCCACAGCATCCACCCGCAGTTCGCGGCCGATCAATTTGTGCGTGAGGCGAGTCGAGGCTTGGCTGAGCTGTCTTTGTTTCAGCGATCGCATCACATTGCCGCCGTGCTGCGGTCGACTTTGCCGAGTCGCTATGAGGCTGCGCTTGAAATATTGATGAACTCGATGCCTTCGCGTGAACTCGAAAAGAATCTTGGGCTTGGAGTTTTCTTCTATCTTCCGCATAGCCAGTTCATTGCGAACTATGGATTGGATGCGCAGGGAAATGCGGGAAGAGATCCGTTCATGCCATCGATGCTGGCCCAGCGGCAGCTGACGCAGAGGTTTACCGCGGAGTTTTCCGTGCGGCCATTTCTGATTCACCAGCAAGATCGTAGTTTGAAGCTGCTATCGAAATGGGTGGATCACGACAGCGAACATGTGCGGCGCTGGTGTTCGGAGGGAACGCGGCCGCGCTTACCTTGGGGGATGCAGATTCCAAGTCTGGTGCAGAACCCGCGTCCAACACGAGGTATTCTGGAAGCGCTGAAAGACGATTCTTCCCTGTATGTGCGACGAAGCGTGGCCAATCATCTGGGCGATGTGGCCAAAGATCACCTCGATCTTGCTTTGGACTGGGCCGAGTCTTGGCTGCGTGGCGCTTCACATGAGCGACTCTGGGTGATTCGCCATGCGATTCGATATCCAGCCAAGAAGCTCGTGCCGCGCGCCTTGAAATTGAGGAAGTTGGCCAAGCCCACTTCACTGGCTCGCCAATCTAGTTCGGCAAGTGACGGCTTGGCGAGCGCGCACGCACGGGCGAAGAAAGCGGCGAAGAAAGTGGCGAAGAAAGTGGCGAAGAAAGTGGCGAAGTTTGGGGCGTCGCCAAAGTCGTTCGCGAAGTCGGTGCGGGTGAAGGCCAAGCCCAAATGACTTTCTCGCGACGAATTATTTGTTCGACGGTGGTCGCGACGAAGGCGTTGCCGGAAGCGTTGAGATGCGAGTCCCAAACTTGATCGCTTCGGAAGTGAAGCGCATTGAGGGTTTTGAAGCTTTGTTTAATGTTGCCGTAGCGAGCAAAGAAGGCGCGCTCCAGTGAGACAAACTCAAGATCGAGCTCGCGGGCGATGCTTTCAAGATTGTCGTTGAGCGTTCGACGATATTTGAAAAACACCGAACTTCGCGGCGCACGCACCGGATGATACCCGAGGACCAAAATTCGCTCGACATCATAGTCCTGCGCGATTTTCTTTACTTCGCCAAAAACCTCAAGCAGCAGGTCGCGCATCTGATCAGGCGTCGAGTTCTCGAGAGCCGCTTCCATGCGTTCTGTCAGTTCGCTTTGCAAGTCGCTGTCGTCCATGGGTGGCAGTGCAGACCAAATCTGCAAGACGTCAGACTGAGTGGACTTGGTGTTGTAGCGAAGCCATAGCAAAGTCTGGACAAGAACGGGTGAGTCGTGAAGCCAACTCATATGCAGGCGAAGTTGCTGAAACACCGTCGCCATCGAGGCTTGGGATTTGAATCCTCGGATGATCACTTCCCAAGCCAACGATGGCATCTCAGGAGCCAACTCAAACAAGGCGAGAACTTCATCATCTTCGAGTTGAAACAGCTCGTGCCCTTCCATTTCGCGGAGTTCTTCTAAGAGCGTGGGCTTTTGCGCGAAGGGCTTGAAGCTCTTGAGTCGATCGATGTGAACTTGGCCGAGCTTTCGCCATGCTTCCGGATTGGGAGCCCATTCACTCACCTGCTCGATGAACAGAAGGTGCGAAAGCGCAGGGTCCGAGCTTTGCTCGGACCACGCTTGCAGCACCGCGAAGGATGCGCTGAAGTCTGCGGCCTCGGTCAAGAGGAGACTCGCGCGCGTGAGCGCCCAATGCCGGGGATGCATGCGCCGAGGCGGTGTGTCCGCCTGTGTGTTTTGCACGATGCTCTTCAGTGAGGTGCCGGATGGGCCGGGCGGAGCTTCGATCGGATCTGTGAGTGGGTCCACTCGTGCGGCGATCAGTGACAACATTTTGTCTTCACTGTTCTGCGTGAGATCGGAGTAGCGCGTGTCACCTTGGGAAGTGGCTTGAGTCAGACGTTTGAGTTTTAAACTTTGCAAGATCCAGGTGCCGAGTTGCACGAGCTTGAGATTCTCTGCGAGCTCAGTAGCCCAAGCCTGAGGTTCGCGGAGTGTGTCGGCTTCAAAATCATGGTCACCACTCCAGATCACCAGCACATGAGGCCTGTGGCGCTCTAGGAATTCCGGCAAGCGCGCGAGATGTCGTCGCGTCGGCCAGCCAGGGCGACCGCGATTGATGACTTGCGCGTTCAGCCCTTGCGCGCGCAATCGCGATTCAAGTTGAGCGGGATAGGTGAGTTGCGGTGGAGATTCGGCGCCGAGAGTGAGTGAGTGACCGACGCAGAGGACTCGAGGTGCGAAGGAATTCAAGTCAGCGGCTGAAGCTGGTGCTTCACTTCGTTGCTCATGCAGGAAATTGGCGAGCGCGGAAAGTCCACGAAGCCCAAGCTCCATCAAGAGCACCGCCATCACGATGAATGTGAGATGACGAAACCAACGATGGCGTCGTGGGTTGAGATTGTTCGTTTCGATCTGCGCGCGACTCTGATTAGACACGGCTTCCTATCGGTTAAGCGGCGATAGGCGGGACACAAAGCTAAATGTAGGTCGCTTGCGGGCCGGGCGGCAAATCAATTTCAGGGCCCGCGGCGTCTGCTAGGGCCGGGGCCGGGGCCTGGGCCTGGGCTGGCGCTCCGTGAATTTGCGATTCACTCATCAAGAATTTTGCGAATGGCCTTGAGCAAAGTGTCGGCTGTGTAGGGTTTGGGGAGAAAGTGCTTCAAGCCCGCATCGGCGGACTGCAGAACTTTGCCGTTACCGGTGATGCCACTGGCGCCGATGATGCGGATCTTGGGATTGATCTTCAGCAAAACTTGAATGGTCGCTGGACCATCCATGACCGGCATCATCATGTCGGTCAGCACCACAGCCACTTCATCGCGATGTTGCACATAAGTTGAAACAGCTTCGCTGCCGTCGACAGCCAAGAGAACGCGGTAGCCAAAGGCCTCGAGGGTCTGCTTGGTGATTTGCCGAATCGAAGCTTCATCGTCGACGACCAGCACAAGTTCGCCGCGTCCGCGCGGCATATTGAGAGCTGGGTCCAAGAGCGCACGGTCGCGCGCTTCGGTGACCGCCGGAATATAGATGCGAAAGCGCGCGCCCATACCGGGATCGCTGTAGGCGCGGATGAAGCCGCCGTGCGACTTCACGATGGCAAGCGAAGTCGAAAGACCAAGGCCTGTGCCCTTGCCGACTTCTTTGGTCGTGAAGAAAGGGTCGAAGATCTTTTCCATGATGGCCTTGGGAATTCCGCTTCCCGTGTCTTCGACTTCGATTTTGATGTGGGGCCCAACGCGCGCTTCGATGTTCATCGCGGCGTAGTGTTCGTCGATCACCATGTTCTCGACACTCAGTTTGAGGCGTCCGCCGTTTGGCATGGCGTCTCGCGAGTTCACGCAGAGATTCAGCAGGACTTGGTGGAGTTGTGTCGGATCCGCGATGAGATTCCAGGGATCGTCCGCAAGTTTGCAATCGATCTGGATGTTCTTTGGGAAAGTTTCGCTGATGATTTGGACCACATCGCGAATCAATGTCGCGGGTTCAATCTCAATGCGCTGGCCTTCCATGCCGCGCGCAAAGGACAGCACCTGACTCACCATCTCGGCTCCGCGGCGAGCGCTGCGTCCGATGTTGTCCAGGCGCTCCACGCTTTTGGGGTCTTGAATTTCCATTTTCAGCAAATCGACGGACAAAAGAATGGGCGTCAGAATGTTGTTGAGATCGTGTGCGACGCCGCCGGCGAGCGTGCCGATGCTTTCCATGCGTTGAACGCGCAAGAACTGCTCTTCGAGTTTTTTCTTGTGAGTGATGTCGGTGTTGATCACCAAGATGGATTTCGGCTGACCTTTTTCGTCAGTGACTAAGTTCCAATGTCCTTCAATGACGATGCTGCGTCCGTCTTTGGTGCGCTGTTCGAGCTCGCCCGTCCACTCGCCTTTGGACAATACAGTTCGCGTCGCATTTAAAAAGTGGGTCGGGTCTGAGTAGAGCAGCGTTTGAATGTTTTTGCCGATGGCCTCGGACTTCGGCCAACCGTAGATGCGCACGGCACTGCTATTCCAGAAGAGAATTTTGTGCTGAAGATCGCGGACGATGATGGCGTCTTGAGCCTTTTCAAGCAACGCGGCTTGTTCGCGCAGTTTCTCTTCGGTGGCTTTGCGCTCGGTCAGGTCTGTCATGCCGCCGACCATCCGAACGGGCGTGCCTTTGGCGTCGCGCATGATGTGGCCGCGATCCAGAACAAAGGCAAAGCTTCCGTCGGCTTTTTGGAAACGATAGTGAGCGGACCAAGAATTTGTCCGCGTGTTTTTGAAAGCTTGGTCGAGGGTTTGATTGACGCTCAGATAATCGTCGGCGTGGATGTAGTTGGTCCAAGAGCGAATGTCGGGAAGTACTTCTGACTTTTTGTAGCCGAACAGCAATTCAATGCCATCGTTCCACCAAAGTGAGTCGTTGGTCAGATCCCAGTCCCAAAGCGTGTCATTGGTGGCGCGAGCCAAAAGTCGAAATTTCTCTTCGGAAACAGCCATGGCCGCTTCGCTGGCGCGCAGCTGAGCATACTGAGATTTGTGACGCATGAAGGACTTGAGTCGTAAAAGGTACTCACGCTCTGGAATCTCATAGCTGAGATAATCATCGAAGCGGATTGAATGTCCGTCGAGGGTGGCATTCTCTAAGTGATGGGGCGCAAAGGAGAGCACGAGGAAGCAGGAGCTGAGCTCGGGAAGTGCCTTGAAGTCGGGGCAGCTGCGCGCGCCCACGAAGTCGGCGCAGACGAGAATCAGATCGGGCCGAAACTCGCGGGCCGAGTCCAATGCCTTTTCGGCTTGATCCGTCCAAAGACACTCATAGCCTTCGCGTTTCATGATTTCCGACCAGCGCTCAAGCGCTGGCGTCGGGTGACTCAAGATGAAAACGCGAGATTGGGATGCGTAGCGATTCGGCATAGGGACTTATCGTCTCACTCGGAGCGTGCCCCCGCAAGACAAGCTCGAGGAAGGCGGCCTTTCCTCAAGTATTCCTTTGGCAGTTGTTAAGGAATCTTGGGGTTTCCGTGTTCGCTTCGTGCGTAGTCGCGCAGGCTCTTCAGCCAGCTTTGACCGGGTTCATGTTGGGCGAAGTGCGGCCGCGTTACGATGCAAAGTCGATCTCGATACCGCGGTCCGTTTTTGATCAGAGGCCGCAGCGGCTTTTTGGAAAGCGCGGCAACGCGTGCGGGAAGAATCGCCGCGCCCAGTCCTTCTTCGGCAAGCGCGCGAATCACTTCGAGACTACTGGAGTGCGTGTGGGTTTTGAAGTGATGACCGAGGCGCCGAAGGGACTTCAGCATCCACTGCGACTGAGCGAGCGCGGGGTCATAGATGAGATGTTCCTCAAAGTGCGTTTTCCGCGCCGCCACAAAGACTTCGACTTGATCATCCAAAATTTCGCGAATGACGAGCGAGGGATGCTCGGCGGGGTTCATGGCCAGCGCCAGATCCAATTCGCCTTCGAGAACTTGGCGAACAAGATCACGAGAGAGCGAGTGAACCAGCTCCATACCGAGGGTCAAGCCATTCTCCATGAAATGTCGAAGTAGGCCCGGAGCGAAGTAAGTGGCAACGGACGCATGCATGCCCACCCGAAGTCTTCCCGTCGGAACCGCCTTGGTCTGACTCAAGCTTTGCCATTGTGGCAGAAGGCTTTGGCTCTCGCTCTGCAAGCGCTGACCGGCGAGAGTGAGTCGAAGTCCTTTGGTGGTCCGCTCAAACAGCTGCGCATCGAGCTGGCTTTCGAGGCGTTTCAGCGAGTGGCTGAGCGCCGGCTGCGTGACGTGGAGCTCGGCGGCGGCGGCTCGCAGAGAGAGATGCCGGGCGATGGCGAGGAAATAGGTGATGTCTTGGGGTGAAACCATATGCCTCAACTGATTAATAATCTGAATCAGTAAAGTAAATAAGATTCAATTTTTTTATCGGAAGAGCGGGTCTAAACCCATCTCCGGAGGTGCGAAATGCCCAAACAAAGAAATATCGAAGTGAATGTCGAAGTGATGGATGGGAAGGATGTTCAAAATCGAATGCCGCAGGTGGGATCGCGGGGAGCTTTTCTGGCGCTGACCTTGCTGGGCACAGCGGGCTGGTATGTCGCCAGCGTCAGCGCTGCGGAAGTGGCGAGCCCCGTCGCAGATCGCCCGACTTTTGAAACTCGAGTCGTCGAGGTTCATAAGTCGGTGAAGTCCATCGGCGTGGAACTGAATGCGAAGAGCGTGCTTTGTTCGCGAGCGGATTACTCGAGGCCGATGCTGAAGGTGCTGATTCCTGAATTGGCGGGGATCACGCTTCTTGATCACCAAAACACAGGCGCCGGAGCGCCCTGTGTGACCACGGGTCAGGTTTGTGACTTGGACGGTGTCATCGGTCCGCAGTTGATTCTCCAAGGGCGCGATGGACATGAGCAGATTCAAGTCGAAGTGAAGGCTGAACGAGTTGAGAATGTGGATCACGAGCAAAAGAAGTGTCAGATCAATCTTCGTGAAGAAGTCATCACAGTGATTCGCGGCCAAACGTTAACCCATGAGCGCTGGGCAGATCTCGGTGAGCGAAGCTACGCCGATTGCGTCGCGGCCTCGACAGGAGGTGCTCGATGAAATCGCGACGTGGATTTTTGAAGTCGACGGGTCTGGCCTTGACGGCCCTAGGAAGCTGGAAAGCGATCGAGGCCTCCGCCGCACAAGTTTGCGGTGTGACCGCGCCACAGCCTCGAGGGCCCTTTTACCCGATCGTCAATCAAGCGGATAAAGATACGGACTTGACGACTGTAGTTGGATCCAGCGCCAAGGCCGTGGGCGAAGTGGTGTGGGTGACGGGAACAGTGCGCGATCAGAATTGCGCCGTGGTCGATGGGGCGCTCGTGGAAATTTGGCAAGCTTGCGCCTCGGGTCGATACAATCATCCGAATGATCCCAACACAGCTCCGCTCGACCCTAACTTTCAATACTGGGGCCGCGCGATCACGGATGCTCAGGGCCGATACGCCTTCAAGACGATTCGTCCCGGGGCCTACCCGGCGGATCGAGATTGGGTTCGACCTCCGCACATTCACTTTCGAGTGATGAAGCGTGGCTACCATGAATTGGTGACACAAATGTACTTCGCCGGTGAAGGACTGAATGCCGACGACCGAATCTTGCAGTCCATGTCACCTCAAGATCAAAACGAGGCCGTCGTTCAGTTTCAAGTTCCTGTCGGAGGCGGTGAGCCAGTGGGCGTGTTTGATTTGAAAATTGCGAAGGTGGGTGCGCGGGTTTGAAGCTCACGGGCGGGCCACGACAAGTTCTTGGGCTTTGTGCGCGAGGACTTGTCGTGGCTCGAGGTGAGTTGGTTGGGAGCGTGTTCATTGGGGCGTGTTTTTTTGACTGATTTCGCAACGAATCTTTCGCATCATCGACATGAATGAAGCTTCTGGGAGGTTCACATGTCACAAGATGCGAGTTCGACTCTGCGAGGAAAGTGCTTTTGTGGGCGCGTCCAATATGAAGTTCGCGAACCGTTGAAGTTTGTCGCACACGACCATTGTAGTATGTGCCGTCGTCTGCATGGTGCTGCGTTTGTGACTTGGTCGGGAGTTCCCGAAACGCAGTTCAGGGTTCTGACAGGTCAAGATGAGCTCAAGAGTTTCGCTTCATCTGCGGCCGCGACACGCCAGTTCTGCGGCCATTGCGGAACGCAGATGTTCTTTCGCTCGACGCGATGGCCGGGCGAGGTGCATTTCACCTACGTGAGTCTTGAGCCAACACCTGAGCGAAAGCCGAGCGCGCATGTGTTCTTCTCGGATCGCGTTCCATGGATTGAGATCAAGGACTCGCTCAAAAAACTCGGTGGGGCGAGTGGAACGGAGCCGCTTGAAGCCTGAAAGCGCGAGATCGCGGGTCCGTCTTTGATTTTTCCTCAGTGCGTGTTTTTGGAGTCAGCTTTTCGCCACTCGCCACTCTCGAGGAACTTCTGCATATCTTGCGGATCATAGGGCTTTGAAAAGATCTTGATGAATCGAGACGTCGGCGAAATGCGAAGATCGCCTGTGATCAGGGCCTTGGGAACAGCGCGCTTCAGTTTTTGATCAATCTGCTGAGCGAGATGATCACCGTTGGTGCCAGGAAGTCTAAAGTCGATCAATACGAGATCGGGCTTCTTCGTACTGAGGGCATCCATAAGATCCTGAGGCTGAGTGAAGACGTGAATCTCAAATTCATCGCCTGAATGTGAATCCACGAACATCTCAAGAAGATCCGCCTCGTCATCGATGTAGAAGATTGTGTAGGTCAATGAGCCTCCTCAAACTTCCTTGGTCGTTGCAGTCTGTGTCGCCGATTGAATTGCGCCGAGTTTCCGAGGGAGGCGAACTTCAAAGCAAGTATGGGCGAAGCTCTTGTTAAGGGCGAGTTGGCCTTGATGGCGATCGACGATCCCCCTTGAAATCGATAGCCCGAGGCCAGTGCCTTCGCCTATCGGTTTGGTCGTAAAGAATGGATCGAACATTTTGGCCTCCGCATCCGGAGTCAGGCCAAGCCCAGAGTCCACGACGCGCAAGATGACTTCGTCGCTCGGGGCTTGGGCGGAGGTCTCGATCACCACTTTCACCCACCGCTGTTCGGCATCGTCATTGTGTTTAACGGCGTCGATGGCGTTATTGACGAGGTTGATGACGACTTGCTCGATCTCGATCGGGTCACAAAAGAGTGTCAGATCAGATTCGTTCAGATTCGGGGCGATCTGCAGATCGACGCGTGTGCCATGGCGCTTGGACTTTGTCTCGGTGATGACAATGGCTTCGCGGGCGATTTGCGCAAGCGAGGCTGAAACAAAAGTTTCTCCGTCCGTGGTGCGCGCGAATTTTCGCAAACCATTGACGATTTTGGCGATCCGCGTGACGGCTCGCTGAAGTGTCGCAACCTTCTCTTTGAACTTCTTCTCATCGAGTCGGTGTTTGCCGAGTAGGCCGAGATTGCCGTTGATGATCGCGAGAGGATTGTTGATCTCGTGGGCGACGCCGGCCGACATTTCACCGAGCGAAGCCAGCTTCGCAGTGTGAATGGTCATGATTCGTTGTTCTTCAAGTGCGAGCTCGCCGGCGACCTTCTCGGTGATGTCCTGACAAGTGCCGGTGACGGCGTTGATCTGCGATTCATCCGTCTGAACGCTTTGTCCGATCGTTTCGATCCACCGCGAGCCGCTCATTGTGCGACTGTCGGCGGAATCGGGTCGTAGTCGTGAGCGAATTCGAAACGCAATTCCGAGACGACGACATTGTTCAAAGGCATTTTGCCAGGCATCGCGATCTTCAGGATGCAGACGAGAGCTGATCGCATCGATGCGCATCAGTTCGACGTCGGGATTGAGCGCGAGAATTTCAAAAAGTTGCGGCGAACACTCAAAGCGACCGAGATCAAGATCATATGTCCAGTTCCCAATACGCGCCACACGCTGAGCTTCTTCGAGCTGGCGTTGCAGGCGTCGCTGTTCGGTGAGGTCAAAGCGGATCGAGATGAATCTGTCGACTTCTTCAGAGGCGTTGTGCACGGGCGCGACGAGCGCTTTGACGATCGACGTGCGACCATCCGCGGCGCGGTGGCGAAGTTCTCCGGTCCATGTTCGTCCCGAATTCACAATGGGCCAGATCTCGTCGAACTTCTCTTTCGATTCAAATCCTGACTTGGAGAATTGGGGTGGCTGACCGATGAGTTCCTCACGTCGCAGGCCACTGATGCGACAATACTCATCGTTGACTGTGAGCAAGCGCCCTTCGCGATCGAGCGTGGACACGATGGCGCTCTGCTCGATGGCGCGCATGACCTCGCGCATTTCGTTTTCGCGTGTGCGCTCCAGTGTGACGTCGCGGGCGGCGGCGTACACCACGCCGAGCTGCAGGTCAGGTGTCGCTGTCCATGAGATGATTCGATAGCGGCCGTCTTTGCAGCGGTATCGATTCTCGAAGTGCATGGTGGAGCGACCGTCGTTCAGACGTCCCATCTCAGTCTGCGTTCTTTCGAGATCGTCAGGGTGAATGAAGTTCAAATAACTTTGCGACGTGAGTTCAGCGTCAGTGTATCCCAAAATTTCGCTGAATGCGGGATTCACGCGGCGAAAGCGTCCATCGAGATCGGCGATGCAGAGCATGTCGATGGAGATGGCGAAGAACTGATCCAATTCTCGCGTCTTGCGAAGCAGTGCGAGCTCCGCGGCTTTTTGTTCGGAAATATCCCGCACTGTCGCCTGCAAGAAGCTTTGATCTCCGTAAGACACTCGGCTTAAGAGAACCGTGCAGGGAACTTCGACGCCATCGAGAGTTTGATGTGTCCACTCAAAGAACTGGCGTCCCAAATTCATTGCCGCCTGAATTCTCTGGAGCGCGGCTTCGCTGGAGAGTTGATCGTTTGGCTGGCGTTCCGGAGAAACTTCCCAGGGCCCGCGGCCGATGAAATCCTCAAGGCTTTTGGCGCCAAACAACTCAAGCGCGGCTTGATTGGCGCTGGTGAAGCGCCAGTCGGGCGGGTTGAGCGTCATCATCGGATCGCGAGACTGCGTGAAAAGCGCGTTGATATAGGCCTCGCGACTTTGCAGCTGCATCGAAGCTTCGTAGCGTTCGGTGACGTCTTGGAGCGTGCCGCGAAGGCGTACGACTTCGCCATTAAGTCCATGCACGGGCTCGCCGGTGCCCTCGATCCATCGGGCTTGGCCTTCGAAATCGGTGATTCGAAAAGTCTCGGCGTACTTTTCTCCGGCCTTCGCCATTTCGAGGCACTTTTCGATGCGTGGCATGTCCTTCGGGTCAAAGAATCCCATCACTCTCTCGAAGTTCAGAGGTTCGCCGATGGGGAGTCGGTGGACGCGATAAGCTTCTTCGGTCCACCAGATCTTTTGCGACTGAAGGTCCAGTTCCCATCCGCCGATCTTGGCAAGGCGTTGAATTTCACCCGACAGAATCTCGGACTCTTTGTACTCAGTGATGTTGAGATGTGTTCCTGAAAAGCGGATCGGCCGGCCTTCGACGTCGCGTTCACTCACTCGGCCTCGCGCCAAGATCCAAACCCATGATCCATCGGCGTGACGCATGCGATGAATGTTTTCATAATATGGATCTTCGCCCAGAAGGTGCCGACGAATATCGCGCTCGGCAATCTCAAGATCATCGGGATGCACCAAGCGTCGCCATGTCGAATAGACCTGCGGAGTCTCCTCCCACTTTAAGCCGATCATTTCGCACCAACGACGATCGAAGGTGACGTCATTGCTGTTGAGCCACCAGTCCCAGGTTCCAAGACCTGCCCCCTCGACGACAAAGTCGAGGCGTTCGTTGGTCAATCTCAGGGCCTGAATGAGTTTCTTGTTCTCATCCATCTGTTGGACTTCGCGTTCAAACTGGCTGGCGAAGACGCGAGTGAGTTTTCGACCATAGACCACGATCGCGCCAAGAATGAGCACGAACATGCCCACGAAAATATATTTGTGAATCTGCGAGGCTTCGAGTTGCGCCTTGAAAGTTTCAAAGAGACGTTGATGGCGATCGGTGAGCTGGACGCGGATTTGACTGAGCTCACTTCGCGCTTTGGCATTGAACTCGTCCATTTTGCGAAGATGGCGTTGGCCTTCGGCCGGTAGGCTTGCGAGGGCGAGAGCCTGACTCGCCGTTCGCGCCTCTTTGAACGCGTCTTCAGCTCTCTGTAGTCTGGCCAAGTCGCTGTCTGAAAGATCAGGCCAAGCGCGAAGTTCGTTTCGCAAAGTCGTGAGGTGCTCAGCGAGGCGGGACTCGATCTCTTGCAATTCTTTGAGGTGGGCTGAACCCGAAGCTGGGTCGTGGGGTGCCTTGAGTTTTGATTCGCGCTGACCCAGTTGTTGGACGACTTGGCCGGCGAGTAGATCCGCGTCAGCAATGAGGGCCGTTGTGCGATTGAGGTCGTGAAGAACCTCGATGGACTGTTGGTTGCGATCAACGAGGATTTCAAAATCGGAAATGTGTTGATGATTGAAATAGAGCAAAGCCGCGATCGCCACCAAATCAAAGGCGGCCAAGGCGTAGTAGATTCGATACCAGCGAGTTTTGAACTGAGGACGTAAGGACATAGCCTCTAAAGAAGTATCGAACTTTGAGTATGAGGTCGCGCTATGATTTGTGAAGTCATTGTTGAAATTTGAGGTGGAAGATCCTCGATGGACAACGGGCCGGGCGCCGAAAGCCTAGTAGGCAAGGGCCCGATGAGGTGTTAGCGTGATCACCTATGTTTGCGCATGCGCTGAGGCAGCGAACCTACGTCTCACTCATCTTTGCGATGGGCGTCTTGATGACGCTGCTCTTTGTTCGCCAGCCGCGAGACGTGCACGACGACGCCTATGAGACGGCACAGGCTCCGCCCGCGATTGCGGACCTGCTGCGATTTCGCGAGGTCGCGACCGAGCGTGGGTTGGTCTACGCCCACCGCTACACGAGGGATCAAGAGCGGAAGCCGGGTCAGGCCCGTGCTAACCCACATCCGTCCATCAGTGTGGCCGATGTCAATCAAGATGGCCGGCCGGATTTTTTCATTCCGCACACCGAGCAAGGCGAAGCGAATCTGCTCTACGTTCAGCAAGCCGATGGACGATTCGTCGATCAGGCTCGCGAGTATGGTCTTGCCTTTGAGCGCCAAGAGCAGCCGGGATCCATGGCGTTGTTTGCGGACTTCAATCGCGACGGACTTGTGGATCTCGTGTTGGCGCAATGGGGTTGTTCGACCTACTTCCGAGGCCAAGGGCCCGGGCAAGTGTTCATCGAGGAGCCACACCGGATGATCGGCTACTGCTCGCGCCCTGAGGGTGTGAACGCTTTGGATTTTGATCGCGATGGCGATCTGGATTTGGTGTTTGGAAATTTCATTCCGCCACCGAATGAAGGTCGCTACTTTTCGCTTTGGATGTCCTCGACCCGCCAAGATAACACCACGGGCGGACGCAATGATTTGCTGAGATTTGACGGCGAGGCCTGGCGGCTCGATGAGGCGGTGAACTTTAAATCACGAAGCTACACGCACACGGTGGGTGTCTCGGACATCAACCGCGACAACTTCCCCGACGTGGTGTTCTCGAATGATTATTCCTACGATGAAATGTTCCTGAATCAAGCCGGACGAAGTGTTCTCGAGGTGACGGACGAGTACATTCCCAAGCGTTCGCACGGATTTTCGGGAATGAATACGGAGTTCGCGGATTTCAATGGCGACGGACGCTTGGACTTGTTCATCACCAATGTGCACAAGCCTGGATTCTATCGACGGCACAACACTCTCTGGCGTCAGCGGGAGGATCATCGCTATGAGGAAGTGGCGATGCAATTGGGTGTCGGGCGTTGCGGATTTGCCTGGGCGGGAAAATTCGCCGACTTCGATTTGGATGGCGACTTGGATTTGATGGTCGTCAATGGCCGGGAGCGCAGTGAAGGTCTACAGCGACCCGAAGACGGCGAATCGCTTTGGTATCGACGTGTGATCGCGGCCGAAATCATCAAGCCTCTCAAGTCCGTCTATTGGGAGGCCGAAGAAAAGTGGGGCAAGTCCTACATTTCGGCCTTCGAGAGAAGTTGTCTGTTCACCCAGCATGAAGGCCGATTTTATGATGTGGCCGAGGCCGCAGGCGTCGCGGATCGACAGGAAGGACGAGGTTTGGCGCTTGTCGATTTCAACAATGATGGACGCATGGACTTTGTCACCGTGAGCATGAAGGGGAACTTACAGCTCTACGAGAATCAATCACCCACACAAGGTGATTGGTTGGGCGTTGATTTGCGCTTGCGATCGGGTGGCGTCGCATGGGGGGCTTGGGCCGAGCTTCGCGCTCGCGCGGCTTCCCCAGATTCCAGTGTGCCGAAGTTCGTGCGCGAACTTTATCCCGCCAACGGTTTCCGCGCGCAGAGTGATTGGCGCCTGCATTTCGGCTTGGGACGCACGCGATCGGCCTCGCCCGCGCAGGAGGGGCGGAAGCCTGATTGGCAACTCGAAGTGAAGTGGCCCGACGGCGAAGTGGAAGTCTTTGAAAATCTGAAGCTGGGTGCTTACTCGGTCTTGCGCCAAGGCGAAGGTTCGCGAAAGGCTTTGCCATGAGTGGCATTGCGAAACTTTGGTCATCAGGATTTTCGAAGCTGGATGGACGCTGGCTTTTGTTTGGCAGCCACATCAGTTTGCTGATTCTCGCCGTGCCATTTTTGGGATTGAGTCGCACGCCCTTGCAAATTTTCAGTGGATTGTTGGCCGCCGTGGTGACCGAGCTTCTTTGGCATCGGTGGGCGCCTCGCTACGCAAAGTCGGCTTGGCGCGATCGAGTCCTCTCCGCACTTGCTGAGGGCGCGGGCTTGCTGATTCTGCTCCAGTCCGAACGCGAGTTTTTTTTCGTTTTGGCTTCCGTCATTGCCGTCAGCTCGAAGTACATATTTCTGCGCGCTGATCGAAGTCACATATTCAATCCCACCAACTTCGCTGCCGTGGCACTACTGGCGTTCCTGCCCTTTGATTGGTTTGCGGTTTGGCCCGACGAATTCAATACGTCCCTGTATCCAGTTTTTCATGTCGTGATCTTTGGAATCTACGCTGTTCGGTTGGGCGGCACCTGGCGAGTGACGGCGGGCTACTTTGCCTGCATTTTGTTGAGCTCACTGGCGGTGTCAGCGGGTCAAATGGATGAGCTGATCTACTGGCTCGGCCCGGAGCTGGGTGTGCGCGGCATGATCTTCGCGTTTTTGATGATCACGGATCCCAAAACCACTCCGCGATCACATTTGGCGCAAATGCTCTTCGGCGCGGGCATCGGAATTGTTCACACCATCCTCAAGGCCGAGGGCATTCTCTACGCGAAGTTCATCGCTTTGTTCGCAGTGACCACCGCACTTTTAGCTTACGAAGTGTTCCGCAATCTCAAACATAATCGAGCGGGCTCGAGGCATCAGCCGGCGAGTTGATGCAAGGTGGGTCGAAAAAAATCTTTCGATCTCCGAATCTTGGCTAGGCAGTCTTGGTCGCCTGAGGTTAAATAGCAGGCATGCTGCATTTGCCACCTTTGATCTCGGATTTGGGAATCATTCTCGCGACAGCGGGCATGGTCACTTTGTTGTTTAAGAGAATCGGTCAGCCTGTCGTCCTGGGATATCTATTGGCTGGCGTACTAGTTGGCCCAGAAATCAGTTTTCTTCCGACGATTCAAGAGCGCGATGCGATTCAAATTTGGGCTGAGATCGGCGTCATCGTCCTGCTCTTTGGCTTAGGGCTAGAGTTCAGCTTTAAAAAACTTGCGGCCGTGGGTCGCGGCGCCACAGTCACCGCCACGACGGAAATTCTGGCCATGTTTGGCATGGGGTATCTCGTGGGCCGTGCCTTCGGCTGGTCGGAGATGGACTCCATTTTCCTGGGTGGCATTCTCAGCATCTCATCGACGACCATCATTGTTCGCGCTCTCGATGAATTGAATATGAAGCGTCGGCATTTTGCTGACTTGGTGTTTGGCGCACTGATTGTCGAAGACTTAGCCGCGATTCTTTTGTTGGTGATCCTCACCTCCATTTCGATTTCGCAAACCTTTGAAGGCACTCAGTTGCTTTGGTCGGCCACTCGACTCGGATTTTTCCTCACGCTTTGGTTCCTCGGCGGCATCTTGTTGGTGCCTTGGTTTCTTCGCAAGATTCGTCCGATGCTGAACGAAGAGACGATGTTGATCGCCTCTCTGGGGCTATGTTTGACCATGGTGCTACTCGCCACGCACTCGGGCTTTTCACCGGCACTGGGCGCCTTTGTCATGGGCTCGATCCTCGCCGAGACACCAGATGGCGAGCGCATCGAGCACGTGCTTCGCCCTGTACGCGATTTGTTCGCGGCGATTTTCTTTGTCTCGGTCGGCATGCTCTTGGACTTACAAATTCTTGCCGACAATGCGTGGCCGATCTTTGTGCTCGCGGTGGTCACCATCGTCGGCAAAACACTTTCAACCGGTTTGGGTGCTTTGATCTCGGGCTATCGACTCCGTCATGCGCTTCAGGCGGGTATGAGCATGGCGCAAATCGGTGAATTCTCCTTCATCATCGCGACGCTGGGCTTATCGTTGAAAGTGACCTCGGACTTCCTCTATCCGCTTGCGGTCGCGGTTTCCGTGATCACCACTTTCACGACTCCCTATATGATTCGCTCGTCGGATTCATTGTATGATTGGATTGCCAAGCGTTTGCCGCCGCAGGTGCTGGCGCGTCTGGATCAAGATGTGGATCGGCAGGTCCCACGAAATTCGACGGCCAGTCCTTTGGATGGTATCGGGCGCATACTTTTGCACGCGGTGATCGTGATCGGCATTGGCCTATCGATGTCGCGAGTCGGTCTGCCTTGGCTCTTGCAAACATGGGGAGACGAACCGATCACCCGCTATGCGAGCATGGCGTTGACGGTGTTGATGGCTTTGCCATTCTTGTGGGCGATCATTCTGAGTCGCGCGAGTTTGCAGAAGTCACTGTTGGTGCTTCGGACTCGAGCCCAAGATTTCAACTTGGTTCGCTTTCGCGAAGTGTTCGCGCTCCTAGGCCGAGCCTTGATTGCGACGATTTTGCTGGGCTTCATCATTTCCGAATTCATTTCGGCTGTGACCAGCCTTGTGGTGATCGCCTTGATCGCCATGTCGGTGGGCTTTTTGGGAGTGCGCAATTTCACTTGGATCTATGATTGGCTGGAGCGTCGATTCATCGGACATCTCAACGAACGTGAACGCGAGCGTGAGCTGGAGGCTCTGCGTGCGAAGGCGCAACTTCCAGCCCTGGCGCCTTGGGATGCACATTTGACGGAGTTTGAAATTCATCCGGATTCGCCGGTCGTGGGACATTCGCTCGCCGAATTGAAGTTTCGCGAAGACTTGGGTGTGACGGTCGCGATGATCCGCCGAGGTCAGCGGCAAATTCTCGCGCCTCGCCGAGATGCTCTGTTGATGACTCACGATCGGATCTACGTGATCGGCACCGACGAACAACTTGCGAATCTCACTTTGAAGCTTCAGCCGCAGCCGAGCGAGGCCGCTGGCCCGCAGGGTGTAGTGAGCGAGCGCGCTAAGGACTATGGCTTGTTCGACCTGATTCTGCATGAGGGCTCCAGCGTTGTCGGACGAAGCATCCGGGAGAGCGGATTGAGGGAGAAGACGGATGGCTTGATCGTCGGTGTCGAGCGAGATCTTGAGCGCATCCTGAACCCCGATTCTTCGATGGTCCTGCGAGCAGGCGATCGACTTTGGGTCGTCGGGCGAAAGCCTCCGGAGATGCAGGGGGGCGGAGAATTGGCACCTCTCGTGCCCTAAATCAGCTGCCTCACTTGAGTGGTTGTGAAGTCACTTAAGCCCTTGAAGTCTCTCTTGAAAGTTCAAACTTTTTGCCGCAGCGGCGTGGTCTGACCGCGGCTCAGAACGCATTGGTCGAACGACAACCACGCAAGTGATCCAGCTCGAGAGTTGCACCAAACGCACGCCTGCGTGGGATTTGATTTCCCCCTCGGGTGTGGTCCGCCCCAGATCGCAGACTCTCGGCGAAGTCGTTTCGTCCGAGATTCGGCGATCCTAACTTCGTTGAGGAGTTGAAGTGGTGCGGCTTCATTTTGCTCTCCTAGCGGTACTGATCGTTGCGGGCCTTTGGCTCGCGCCCGCACTTTGCGATGAGCGTGAGGTCCGCAGCAATGCGATCACGGACTTTGGCCGTTACACTTTGGCCGAGCAGGCGCTTGAAGTTTCCGCACAAATCGAATTGGAGCTTCTCGAAAATCGTTGGGCTGAGTGGCGAAACGCGACGCCCGAACAGCGCACGGAAGTGCGTCGGCGCTTGCGAGTGTACACGCGTGAAACGCTTCGGCGTGTGAAGAGTCTTGGTCGATTCGTCGAGGGCTTGATGATTGAAGCACCCGAGGTGGTGGCCATCGATGGGCTTCAGCGAATCAGTCGATTCACGCTTCTCTATCCGATGCTCATTTCAATGGGGCACTACGAAATCGTGGCCCTCATGGCGACTGTACCGGCTGATGTTGAGATCATCGACTACAGCTATGTGCGGGTGAAGCGCATGCTGCAAGAGCGACGCGTGGCTCGGCTAACGGGTTTGAGTGCGTCGGAGCGCGCGCAAGCGGGAGTAGCGCCGCTCCTCACCGCGAGAGCTCGTGAAATTCTGGGTGCGACGCCGTCGGAGATCGATGCGCTGCGAGTGAACTTGGATGGGAAGGCGTATGTCTTTGCTGTCGGCACTGAAGAGCGGCTCGCGCAAATTTTTGAAGATGCGGAATTGATGCGACTGATTCGGCGCGAGACGCCGGACCGGCGACTGCGACTTCGCATGATGATGGCGGAGTTGGATCAGCGAATCGCCGAGCAACCTGAGTTGGGCCAGCGTTTGCGGCGTGAGTTCGCGCTGATCCCGCAAGCTGAATTGAGTTTGGAAGCATGGGCGTTGTTGGCGCGAGGGGCGCGGCTTGCGGAGGCTGAAGATCGTTTGCGCCTGGCGATCGCGCGCGCAGGATTTTGGCGTCGCTTGGGTGTGGTGTTTAGGTCGCCAGAGGCCATCGAGGTTCGCGCGGCTCGCGAAGCTTGGTTGGCAGGCTTGGGTCAGGTTGGATTTCAATGTTTGAGTTTGTTCCGTCCCGCCGGCGGAGGATGACGTGACTTTCACGAGGATTGGGCCCTTCGGGCGATGTGTGTTGCAAGTGGCCGTCTTGGTCAGTTTGCTGTGGCCTCGGGCGGTGGCTGCTACCGCTGGGGCCGAGGCGACAGCTTGGGAGATTAGCTTTGTTCGCTACATGCGGATGCTGGATGAGCGGATCGAGCGCGATGTTGTGCAGTTTTTGCGCGAGCGTGAGAGTGGGCGAGAATTGGAGATTCGGCTTGCGGGCGTGCATGAGTTTCGTCGCGCCTTGCGCGCGCGCGGCGAAGACTTTTTGCAGCGTTATCGTGTGTTGTTCGCAGGTGCGCCGGCGACGCCGGAGGTGCGGCAGTTGTATGCGACACAGCTTGCGAATGATGAAGCGGGCTTTGTGAAGGCGCTGGATGCGGGCCTTGAGACTTTGCGAGAGATGGCGGAGTGGCGAGGTTCGGCGCATCCGCGAGAGAGTGAGTGGAGTGGACTTGAGCGTCGCTTGCAAGCGGCCACGAGCGTGTTGCAGCGACCTGGTGAAGTGATCTCGAATCCTCTGATCAAAGATCTGAACTTGGTGATGCCGACGGCGCGAGCCAAGTTCGTCGTGCCGTATCGCTATGTCGCGGACACGGTGGTGTTGGGGCGCAGGCTCTTTGAGCACATGCAGCGTTTGCCGGATCACACATTTTCGCGTGCGGACTCGCGCGAGGCCTTGCGCTATGTCGGATTCGATCTGAGCGGGGCGCCTCGCAACGCGATCTTTGTGCTCGCGTTCTCGCATGACTATGCGATGTTTGATGTGATGATGGCGGAGCGAGTGGCTGCCCGTTTAGGTGATGCTTCGCCGGGACTGCTCACGGTCGAGAGATCTTGGCCGCATTACAAATTGGGCCGAGCGCGCGAGCGCAATGTGGTGTTCATCGAGGATGGAGATCCGATTCGGCGCTTGACCTCGCTGGCCTTGGATCGATCATCGTCGTCGCCCGAAGGCCGACGCGTGGTGAGCATCGCTCCTGAGGGGCAAGTGCCTTACTTTCACGCGCGCTTTCCTCCGATCACGAAGTCCGGTGCGTTTGTGTTGGCGCGTCGACTTTCAATTGAAGCCTCGGCCGAGGCCAACGGCTCGCGGCCCGTCTATGTGCTGCCCGTATTCTCGAACGCGATGGAGCATTTGTCTTCGACACGAGGTGCGCCGTTGACGGTGACCGTGGGGCAGCCGGTGTTGGTGCCGACCGAACCTCTCAGTCGGCAGGACGCATGGGTCGAGAGTATGCGTCGGCAGTTTGAAGAGGCGACTTTGCGACATCGCGGGCTGCAGATGGCGGATCTGAGTGTGCGAAGTTTTGTGCCGGGCAGTCGCGTGCCGATTGCGACGCCGAGGTTGCCGGCAATTCACGGTGTTCGTTGTGAATCGCTCTTTAGCCCGGTGGTGTCGCCGATGTTGTGAGTCGGCGATTGAATGAAGGCGAGACTGAGTTGCAAAAACGAATCGCCGCCGCGACGGCCGAGATGAACGCCGTCATGCCAAAAGTTCGCACCTGTGGGCTCGGCCAAAATTCTTTTGCGAATGAAAGCGCGGGTGATGGCGGCGAGCGCTGGAGGAAACTGCGTGAGGGGTTCGTCTTCGGGAGGCGTGGCTTCGAGAATTTCAAGAGGAAGATGGGCTTGGTGGAGATCAGCGCGGATTCGCTGCAAGCACTTTGAGAAGGGATTGCCAAGTTGTGAGGAATGAGGCGGCGGTGGCAGCAGGAGACCGACGCGCGCATAGCGAGTCCGAAGTTGCTGGGCGATCTCGAGCGCGTGGGAGAGCGAAGACTGAGATCGCGCTTGCGTTCCCCAGTAAAGATCATAGGCGAGCGCGACGAGATTTGAAGTTTGCGCGAGCGCATCGTTGGTGCCGCAACTGATGAGAGCCAGATCGCCGTGAAAGCGTGGGGACTTGGATGAGTGGTCGGCGAGAATGAGTTTATGAAGCGAGGCGAAGGTTTCGCCGTTACGTGCGTAGTTTTGAACGTGCATCTTCGTCGTGGGTAGTCTGAGCCACCAGTCGTCGCCAAGATCGCCGCGCATGAGACTATCGCCAAACAGATGCAGGCGAAGGGGAGCTTTGGAATCATGTGCGGGCATGAGCATGCCCTGAGTTTAGAGGCTCGTAGATCGTCGGGTCAAAACGCCTGAAGCGGCGCCTCGGCACGACGGCATTTGGGGCGAGTATTGTGGTGGATTTCGCGACGCTTTTGTTGAGCTTATTGCGAACGGCGCGCCCTTATTGCGAATGATTTGCAATAAGTTGCCGGGGCCTTGGACTTCAAGTACAAGGAAAGACTCCCGCGTGGCGGGCCCAAACACAGGAGGCCATTGATGAAGTTCGGCACGGCATTTTTCAGCATTTTCAGTGGATGGGTTCTAGCTCTCGGTATGGCGAACTCCGCAGAGGCTCAAGCTACGGTCGGACCGAATTTGCTCCAGTCGGGCTGGGCAGCCCGCGAAGTCTTTGCGCAAAATTACTTGGCGGCAACAGGTCAGGTGTTGGGTGCCGAGTTTGTCGGTCTTTCGGCGCAAGTTGACGCGAGCTCGGGTGAGCATGTTGTGCGTGTGTGGATTGGCGATTCAGCGAACTCGATCGTTGGGCAGGAATTGCGATGTTCGGCGACCTGCAACCTGGGCGCGGCTTTGCCGTCGCAAGCGTATTCGCATCCGCAGCGCCGCGTGAGTGAAGCTCTCCTCAAGGAAACTGTGCAGGCGGCGGCGGATGAGTTCAAGCGCAAGATTGCGCCCCTCGAGCAGCTGACCACTGTCAAACTTTGGGTTCGCGGCGCTTATGTTTACTATCGCATGGAGTGGGTGAAGCCGGGTGCGGGAACGCAAACGAGCTTCATGGCCTGTGATCAGCATGGAGCGCATGTCGACTGCCATCGACAAACACGCGCTGGCGCCGGCGAGTTTTGAAGCTCGTCCTATCAGTCCCGCGTGATCCGTTAGAGGCGGTCGGTTTCAGGTGTTGTGACCGGATTTTGTGAGAGAGGGTGACATGCAAATTCAAAGCTTGTGTTCGAGAATCGATCAAGCTCGCTTTGGCCGGGCTCAGCGAATGCTGAAGTCGATGAGCCTTGTCGCCTTGGTTCTGCTTTTGGGTGTGAAGCTTTCGGGCTGTGGATCTTCTCGCAATCCAGATCGTGAAGCGGCCGAGGCCCTGCCGGAAGATCAAAAGCTCGGCGGATTTAAATTCGAAATTTTGCCGGGGTCCCAGCTCAGTCTTCGTGCTGGAAAGCTTGAAGGTGATGGGCAAATTCGTGTGGCATCGCCGATGATCAAAGTGAACTCGGGCCACAACTTCTACTTCAAGTTTAAAATTGAAGATGGCGGGGAGTTGCGTGTGCAGACCTTTGCGCGCGCTGATCTTTCGGGCGGCGTGGAGTTGATTTTGCGTCGGCCCGCGGGTGCGGAGCAGATCTCGGTGGCCTTGATGGTCGGCACTGAGGAGCGGGACTACACAGCATTGTTGCCTCGTTTTGCCGCGAATGATGTGCATGAGCTCTGGTGGGATGTGCACAATAATGATGGCGATCAGATGCACACTGTTCTTTGGAATGAGGCGCAAGGCGACGAATTGCTCGAAGACCTTGTGCCGATGCAAGGAGTCGGTGTGCAATGGGGTGTCCGATTGCGCTCGGCAAGTTTGCTGGGACTGGATCGGCAAGAAGTTCGCGATCGTCACGAGTGACGATTTCCCCAAAGCGAGAGTTGAGGCAGGGGCCTCACGCGAGAGTCGAGGCGGGGCCGATCGCCTCCTGAATTCGGGCGACAAATCGAGCCGGAGAGCAAAAGAGCCAACATGCGAAGTGCAGCGCGAGAACGATTTGTCAGTTTGTTGCCATTAGCCTCGGTCTTCGCTGGGGCTCTACTGTTGCCGTGGACATCGCAGGCGACGAGCATGAGCCAAGCTTCGTCGATGCCTGTCGCCAGTTCGAGCGACAATTCATCCGACACTGTGGCGCGAGCCGTTTCATCACTGCCGATCGACATTTTTGCAGCTGTGGATTTAGTCGGACCGTTTTCGATGGACCAAGATTCTCAGAATCGTTGGGTGCCAAGATCGGCCGAGTTCTCGTTTTCCGGTGCGATTGACCCGATGTTTGATGGCGCATTGGTCTTTGCGGGCCACACGGAGTCGGATGAGTTCAAGTTCGGCTTGCATGAAGCTTATGTGGGCTCGACGCGATTGATTCCGCAAAGTCGATTTAAGCTCGGAAAGTTTCTTTTAGGCGTCGGTCGACTCAATCAATTTCATCAGCATGATTGGCCGTTCATCACCGCACCCAAAGTGCATCGACAGTTCTTCAATGCCGGTGCGGGTGTTGTGCAAGCTGAGAGCGCTGCGGATTCTGGCGTGGAGTACACGTGGAATTTGCCGACTGAGGCCGTGGTGGATCTGACTTTGGGTGTGACGAACGGTTATTGCTTTGGGCATTGCCACACCGAAGGTCAGCGGCCGATTCATCCTCTCGTCTATGCGCATCCGACTTTGTTTATCGAGAATGAAACTTCGGGCGGTCACCTCATCGGCGCGACCTACTTGCGCCGTAGTGATTCGGTGGGAACGATCACGGAGCTGGTTGGCGTGGACTGGACCTATAAGTTTCGTGAGGCGCGCCGATTGAAGTGGTTGGTGCAGAGTGAGGCCTACCTGCAAAAGCGGCGTCGTTCGGGCACTGACAATGTCGAACAGGCGGGGCTTTATGTTTATCCGCAGTATGCTTGGGACTCGAGCTGGAGTTTTGGTTGCCGTTTGGACGCGTTTTCCGAGTTGAGCTTGAAGTTTGTGTCGACGGGCGAACGGCGTGCTGATTTGGATTACGCGATTGTGCCGACACTCACCTATCGATCCAGTGAGTACTTGATGTTTCGTGTCGCCTACGCGCACGAAGTGGATACCACCGAAGGCGTCGGCGATCAGCGCGATCGGCAGTTTATGCTCCAGGCTGTTTACATTATGGGCGCGCATCCTGCGCATGACTTTTAATCGAGGTTCGAGATGAGTGACCTCTTGAGTGACTTCAGGCTAAAGGTACTCATCGCGTGGAGTGTCTTGGCGGTGCTCGTTGGTTCAAGCCGAGCGCAGGCCCAAGAGGCTTTGCGCGTGCTGACCACTTTGCCCGAGTTTGCCGAGATGGCTTTAGACCTCAGTGGAGGCGAGGCTGGTTTTCCAGTTGAAGTTGAGCACCTGTTGCGAGGTCACGAGGATCCGCATTTTGTCGAAGCGCTACCTTCGTTTGTGAAGCGGGCTTCGCGCGCGGATCTCGTCGTATCGGTGGGATTGGAACTTGAGTCGGCGTGGTTAACTAAAGTTCTGGCCAAGAGTGGACGCGCGCAGGTGCAAAAGGGTGGTCAGGGTTACTGCGAGCTGGGTGCGGGAGTCGAAGTTCTGCAAAAGCCCCAGGGTCCGATTTCACGCGCGATGGGCGATGTGCATGCATCGGGAAATCCGCACTTCTATCTGAGTCCTTTGCATTTGATTTCCGCCGCCAAGCGCCTCGGCGAGTGTCTGACTCGGCTTCGGCCGAAATCGGCTGAGGCCGTTGCGGCGAATGTGAGTCGCTTTGAGAAGCGCATGCTCGCGCTTCATCAGGAACTCACGCGGAAACTCAAGGCCAGCTTGGGCCGAGGCCAATCTCTGGAGTCACTGCGGTTCATCGAGTATCACCAAGATTTCACCTACTTCTTCGCCGCCTATGGCTTGCGAAGTATTGGTGCCATCGAGGAGAAACCAGGTGTTCCGCCTTCGGCGGCTCGAATTGCACAGGCGGCGACATGGGCTCGCGCTGAGGGTGTTCGTCTCGCGCTAGCGGCGACTCATCATCCCGATGCGAGCATGTCGAAGTTTTCCGAGATCAGTGGCATTCCGAATCGACGCTGGCCGGTGATGCTCAGGCCTGGCGACGAAAAGTTTGATCGAATTGAAAAGTTACATCGCTACTATATCGAACAGTTGATTGCGGCGATTCAGGCCTCGAAGCCTGGGTCTACGAATTCGGGGAAGTCACCATGACGAATGGAACTGAAGATTCTCAAGCCGTGCGGCTTAGAATTTCGAACTTCCAACTTCGTCGCCCAGATGGTCGAGGCATGTTCGATGAGTTGAGCGCGAGCCTTGGTGCTGGCGAACTCATGGTGATTCAAGGGCCAAATGGCGTGGGAAAGTCCTCTCTTCTGCGGGCGATTTTGGGCTTGTGGCCGCATAGCTCGGGGAAAATCGATTTGCGAGTGAGCTTCGACAATGACGAGATCGCTTACTTGCCACAGCAAGGACAGCTGCAGTTTTTCTTGCCATTGACCTTGGGCGAGGTCGTCGAATTGGGGGCGGGTTCGCCACGGCAAACGAAGGAGATTTTGGCTGCTGATTTTTGGGATGTGCAGTGGGACTCGGCAAGCGGGGGTGAGCGACAAAAGGCTCTGCTCACGCGCATCTTCAGATCGCCGGCGGCGCTCTTGATATTGGACGAGCCGTTTAATCACTTGGATCACGAGTCGGCTCGAGCGCTTTGGGGTGAGATGATCGCGAGCCTGCAGCGAGGCGCCTCGGTCTTGCTCGTGGCCCATGGTGAAGAGCAGCGGATTCCGAACGAGTTGCGAGAGAAATTTCCTGTGAAGCTGCTTCGTTTACAAGGATTGCAAGGGCGAAACGCAGCCGCCGCCTCGCTACGAATTGCCGAGGCCCCAGCCGATGAACAAGTCATCGATCCGCATTCGCGCGGGGCTTCGCATGAGTGAACTGATTTTGATCTACAAGTGGTCGATTCTCGCGGCTGTCGTTGTGTCTTCGGCCTTGGCGTTGATCGGCACACAACTCGCGGCAAGGCAGCAGGCCATGCAGACTTTGGTGGTCAGTCAGTCGGCCTCGTTGGGTGTGGTCTTGGCACTAGGACTTCTAGCGAGTTGGCACGGAGAGCACACGCATCCGCACGAACCAAGTTTGTGGCCGACTTTAAGTGGATTTCTGTTCGCCTTGGCGATGGGCCTGGTGTCGCAGAAACTGATTCGCACCAAGTGGCCCTCGCGCAATACTTACTTCATTGCCTTATTCTGTTTGTTGATGGCTTTGAATGCGTGTGTGATTGCGATTTCGCCGGGACTTGAGGCGCACACATCGGCAGCCTATTTTGGTGATCTGGCCGTGTCGAGTGAGGTTGAGGCTCAGCTCTTATCCGTGCTGGGAATCTTGGTTGGCCTCGGCATGCTCATGGCGTGGCGCCGGCTGACGGGGATCTCGTTTAACTTGATGAGCTTTGAGCTACCGCCACTTCGCCGCCGCGATCGACAATTGGATTGGGCGATGAATTTGGCGGGCTTCATACTGATTGCAGGTGCGGTGCAATTTCTCGGTTTGCTGTTCACGCTAGCGAGCCTGTTTTTGGTGCCGGTGATATTGGTGCGATGGCATCGAAGCCTTCGCGGCTTGGCCGTGCGAATTTTGTTGGCGACTGGAGTGGGTGCGGGTGTCGGCTTTTGGATCTCTCTATCTTGGGGTGATGGACGTTTGCCGACAGTTCCAACGATGGCGCTGACTTTGCCTTTGAGCGCTTGGCTCATCTATTTGCTGGGACGCCTCTTGTCGTCAAGCCAGCGAGTGGTGTCGCGAGGTGTTGCGCCATGAAGATTTGGCGAGAGCGTGTGTCCGTGATTGTTCGACATCAGGGCGCGATTCTCGCATTTCGTGCGACGGATCCGACGACACAAGTCGACTATGTGTTTTTGCCGGGCGGGGGTATTGAAGGCGGCGAGAGTCGGGAGCAGGCGGCGATTCGCGAGTGCTTGGAAGAGACGGGCTATCAAGTCCGTCTCAATCTGCAAAGCGAGTTCGTGCGTGAGTATGACTTTGCATGGGACGGCCAGATGTATGCATGCAGAACTTGGTTCTACGCGGCTGAAGTGATTCAGCAAACACATCGCCATGTGCGCGATGCTAGTTATCATCGAGGCGTTTTGTGGGTTCCTGAGGCGGAGGCCGAAGCGGTCTTCAGTTATCATCCGGAGATCTTGAACGCCGTCCGACATTTCCTTGGGAGTTCGAAGGCATCGAATCAGGGGTGAAAACGTGTCGGAATGCGCGGGAACTTTTGCCCGACAAGTTTCTCGGCCGCTTCTTCGACACTCATCGGATTCGTAAATGCGATCCCGCCAATCGGCTGATCTGCCAGCGCTTGATTCTTTTCCACGTCAATCAAGCGAACTCGACCATCGGCTTCCAGCTCGAGCCCATCGAAGACTTCGTTCTTGGCATTCAGCAAGAGTAGGTAGCGCTGACCTTTGGTGAGAGTCCCGTGAGTTTCAAGCCCAACGACTTCGGCGTCGCTGGTCGGCGTGATCCCGATGATTTCGGATTGTGTGAGATAGGTGAGGCGTCGAGTTCCCAGCGAGATGATGGGGTAATCGTAGTTCGGCGAATCCAAAACGCGTGCGACGATGAGAGCGTGGACTCGAGCATCTTGATCGTCGTAGGAAGCCAGTCGAATCAGCGGCAGATCTCCCCACTTGCTCCAGCCATGACCGTCGGGCGAATAAAATATGCCGATGAGCGGAAGACCCAATACGACAATGAGGATGCTGAGTGGGATCAATTTGTTCTTGAGCGATGATGTTGGCGAGTGAATTTTTTGGGGAGTTGGGCTTGTGGATGACATGCTTCGAGGTCAGCACGGCAGGGTCGTGATGACAAGACGCCGTGCCGCTGGAAGCTTGCCCATGAGATTGACCTAAGACCTTGAGATTGAAAGAGTGTGGGCATGGCGATGCTTCTTCGCGCAAGTTCATTGCGACTTCAATTGTCGGGTCGTGTGATTCTCGATCAGGTGGATCTGCGTGTGGCCGAGGGCGAGCGCGTGGCGATCATTGGTCCGTCGGGCTGTGGGAAGTCGACTTTGCTTCGTTGCCTGAATGGGCTACAGAGCGTGGATCAGGGAAGCGTTGAAGTTGCGGGCGAAAGTCTGTCGTCGCTGAACGAATTGGGCGAAGCTGAGTTTGAGCGCCGTGCCCTGCGCGTTCGTCAACACGTGGGGATGGTGTTTCAGTCCTTCAACCTATTCCCACATATGAATCTCATCGAAAATCTCATGCGTGCGCCGATGGTGGTGCAAGGCCTGACTCGAGAGGCCGCTCGCGAACGCGCCGAGACCTTATTGGCGAGAGTGGGTTTAAGTGACTTCGCCGAGCACTTTCCGCAGCAGCTCTCGGGCGGCCAACAGCAGCGCGGCGCTATGGCGAGAGCTCTCGCAATGACGCCCAAGATTTTGCTTTACGATGAGCCGACGAGCGCTCTGGATCCCGAGATGGTGAGCGAAGTTCTGGCGGTGATGTCCGAGTTGGGCCAAGGAGAGGCTCGCCCGACGCAGATTTTGGTGACTCATGAAATGAAATTCGCCGAGCGATTCGCTGATCGCGTGCTCTTTATGAGCGCGGGTCGAATCGTCGAAGAAGGTCCTCCGGTTGATGTGTTGAGGAATCCAAAGAATCCGATGACGCAGAAATTCTTGAGGCACTTCGTATGAGGCAAAGATTTGGACTGAAGTGTCTTGGGAAGATGCTGCTTGTGCTGAGCCTGGGTTGGGGTGCGGTACTAGCTTCGCCGCTCAGTTCTGCGGCTGAAGACTCAAGCGCCAAGCTGGGTTGGGGAGCCGATGCGGAAAGCGGGGCGCCGTTCTCATTCAAGGATCCGCAATCACCGAATGTGATGAAGGGCTTTGAAGCCGAGATCGTGGCTGAGCTTGCCAAGCGCTTGGGCCGAGAAATTGAGTTTAGGCAGAATAACTGGGAAGGCTTGGTTGAGGGCCTCAAGCGCGGCGATTGTGATTTGATCGTGAATGGCTTGGAAATTACCGAAGATCGCGCGCGCGTGCTTCGATTCTCTCGCCCCTATTACATCACCGCACAAGTCATCGCCGTACGCCAAGAAGTCGAAGGCGTCACACGACTTGAGGACCTAGAAGGCCAACGCGTCGGGAGCCTAGCGGGAAGTTTGGCGCAACGAATGTTGGCCGAGGTCGACTTTCCACTGCAAGTCGTCACCTACAGCGAAGAAATTCATGCTTATCAAGATTTGGCATTGGGTCGCTTGGATGCGGTGTTTTTAGATGAGCCGATCGCGATCTACTACGCGAAGACCAATCCGCGCTTGAAGATCGTCGGTGAGCCGATCGGGCGTATGGAGTACGGGGTTGCGGTTCGACTTGAAGATACGAAGTTGGCCGAACAAATCGACAGGGCCTTGGCGGACATGATTCAAGATGGAAGCTTGCGCGAAATCTTGGAGAGGTGGGGACTTTGGAATCCGTTGACTGCGCAAGCTTGGTCGCAATCTGTCGCTCCACGAATTCCGCCTGTGGAGTATCAAAACTTTGTTGAGAACTTGCAGCAGTTGCAGGCCTCGCGGAACTGGTCGGACCGCTGGGATCGCTATGCGAAGTACGCGCCGATGCTTGCTCGTGGTGCGTGGATGACGCTGAAGATCTCTGTGACCTCGATGCTCTTGGCTATTTTTGTCGGGGTGCTGGTCAGCACGATGCGACTCTACGGCCCAAAGCCTGTGCGGTGGCTGGCCATTGCCTTTGTCGAGATCTTTCGTGGCACACCACTTTTGATTCAACTCTTCTTAATATTTTACGGACTGCCGCGTGTGGGAATTGAGTTTTCTCCTTTTGTTGCGGCAATTCTCGGCTTGGGGTTGAACTACGGGGCTTGTGAAGCTGAGAATTATCGCGCGGGTATCTTGTCGGTTCACAGTTCACAAGTCGATGCGGCTCGCGCATTGGGAATGAACTTGTGGCAGAGATTGCGTCATGTGATCTGGCCGCAAGCGGCGAGACTGGTTTTGCCGCCGATGACGAATGACTTCATCGCGCTTCTCAAGGATTCCTCATTAGTATCGGTGATCACCATGGTCGAGCTCACTTCGACTTATGGTCAGTTGGCTTCGGCATCCTTTGATTACTTAGGTTTGGGACTGCTCGTGGCGGGACTTTATTTCTTGTTGGGTTTGCCCTTTGTGCAGCTAGCTCGAAAGGCCGAGGCCTGGGTGCGACGCGAAAGTGCGCGCGTCTAGAGTTGCTCCGCTGCGAGCTTCACCCTAGCGTGAAGCCATGGACTTTTATCAATCCGCGCCGAATCTCGCCGAGCATCTTCAAAACGCCTTCACGCAGGACCGTCGTCTTGTCGGTGTCGCCGAAGGCTTACGCCGTCGATTGGATGCGCGGGTCTTTCAAGATGTTGAGTCGCAGTGGCAAAGGTGCGGGCGATTGGCCTTCACGGAATGGCTGCGTTGGAGTGAACTTGCTGAGTCAGAGTTGCCTCGGCACATCGCCTTCGATGCTTGGGGAAAACGCGTTGATGAAATCCGCATGAGTCGAGGTTGGTCGGAGCTTGAGGCTGTGGCCGCGCAAGAGGGAATCGTCGCGACGGCCTATGAGCGCAAGCAAGGTGAATATTCGCGCGTCGTGCAGGGTGGTCTGCTCTATTTGTTTCACGCTTCAAGTGCCTTCGTCTCTTGTCCGCTGGCGATGACGGATGGCGCGGCGAGAGCTTTGGAATTGTACGCCAATGATGATCAGAAACGACGTTGGCTGAGTCATTTGCTCTCTCGAGATCCAGCGAAGTTTTGGACCTCTGGTCAATGGATGACTGAGCGAGCTGGCGGCTCGGATGTGAGTGGAACCTCAACGCTGGCCAAACGCGTTGGCAATGAGTGGAGACTGGAGGGCGTGAAGTGGTTCACCTCCGCAACGACTTCTCAGATGAGTCTTTTGCTCGCGCGCCCTGAGGGTGCCGAGTCGGGTAGTCGCGGTCTTTCACTGTTCGCTCTGGAACTTCGTGACGCTAATGCCAAGCTTCGCAATATCGAAGTGCTGCGACTCAAGGATAAGCTGGGAACGAAGGCGTTGCCGACCGCGGAGCTGAGGCTCATGGGGGCGCCCGCCGAACTTTTGGGTGGCGAAGGTCAAGGCGTCAAAAAAATCTCAGCGCTGTTGAATATCACGCGCTACTACAATTCGGTTTGCGCGACAGCGCACATGCGACGAGCCTTGGACTTGGCGCAAGTGTATTCGGATCTCCGTCAGGCTTTTGGTCGCAAGCTGCGCGAACATCCATTGCATGCCTCCACGCTGGCGCGCCTCGAGGCGGAATTCGAGAAGTGTTTTGATCTGACGTTTTTCATCGCGCATCTGTTGGGCCGCGATGAGGTCGGATTGGCGAGCGAAGATGAGCGCGTGCTTTTAAGGGCCATGACGCCGATTGTGAAGGCCTACACGGCGAAGCGCTGCATGGAAGTCGTCAGCGAAGTGGTGGAGATTTTTGGCGGAGCTGGTTACGTGGAGGACACTGGTATTCCGAAGCTCTTACGTGACGCTCAAGTCTTCTCGATCTGGGAGGGTACGACGAATGTGTTGGCTCTCGATCTTGTGCGGGCGTTCGCCAAAGAAGGTGCGGGTCCTGTGCTGCTGAAGTTCTTGGAAGCGAAGCTCGGGCCCGGAACTACGGGCGCGCAACAAATGACGGCCGCGACTCGCGCGCAATGGGACTTTTGTCGGCAACTGCTCGCAGGTGATGCTTCAAAGCTTGAACCGCAAGCGCGCGAACTTTTGATGTCCTCCGCTGAGCTCTTGGCGCTGGCGATCCGTGATCATTGGTCGTCGAATTGAGGGCGATCAACAGATGAGTCGACTTTCTTCTTACGCCACGACACCTCGGATCTGGGCCGGGGCTCTAGCAAGTTTTGTAGGATTGAATTTCGCGCTCGCGAATGAGCCGAGCGTAGAGTCGTCGCGGTCAGTGAATGTCGGGCGTCCGACCTCTGTGACTTTAGACTTGCCGCTCGCAGCGCCCGAGTGGACCAGTCTCCAGTTCAAAAAGATTAAGGCCAACGAAGTTGAGTTTGCAGAGGCTTCTCTCAAGGTTAAGGTTCGATCCTCGGCGTCTCCGCTGATTCATGCTTTGCCGGAGCCGGTGCGGGTTCAAGCCGTTCGAGTTCACGGAAGCTGGGAGGACCTGAAGGCGCCCGAGCGTCAGCCCAAAGAATTTGATGAAGACTCACTGCTTCGCGTGGGGCTGGTGGTCCCGGGGAAACTCACACTGAGCGGTCCGAAGCGATGGCTTGCAGCCGATTGGGTGAAGAGGTTGTTTGATTTAGCGCCAAAGGGCTCGGGTATTGATCGAATTGATTTTTTGATGTTTGCAAGTCGCGAGGCTTGGATCGGTCGAGATCGGGTGCATCCGAGCTCTGAGCTGATTCGCGAGCGTAAGATGAGCCTTCGGCCAAAGCCCGGAGCGTTTGAGACGCTGTGGAATTTGCCGGAGCCTCTGCCGGTGGTCGCCATTTGGCTGAGTGTGGACGGTGACGACGGTGCTGCGAGCTTCGACTTGCAAGTGACGAAGCTTCAACTTGTGATCGAACAAAAATGAATCGAGCGATGAATGTGTCGGGGGAGTTTGTGGGGGTGCAGGGCCCGTGCGCCAGAGGGCCGGTCGGCCATGAGGTGAGTTGGTCAGTTGACGATTCGGCGCGCATGTTCGATTTCGAACTTCTCGGAACTCGCGCCCATGCGTTCGTGTATGAAGGCCTCAAGACTTTCGCGATCCCGTCGAGTTGGCTGTCGCTCCCACTGCACGTGCACGAGCTTGTTTGTCGCATCGGTGGTTGCGGCCACGCGAATGAGGTGCAGGTGGGGCAGAAAGACTTTGGCCTCTTCTGTGATCTTGGTGAAGTCCCGCGCCAGTTCGCCTAGTCCTTGTTGAATGAGATCGCGACCCAACTCTGGAATCTGCAGAATTGCGGCGCGAAGTTGCGCAGGATTGAGGCTCTCCAGGACGCTACGCTCGGTGGCTTGCTTGAGCTCCAACTGATCTTCAGAAAGTTCGTAGCTCTTCAATCGCGATTTGAGAGTTTCGATTTGCGCCTCTGTGAGCGCTTCGCCGCCAAGTCGGACATAAAGTCGAGGTCGCTCGGACAGTCCCCAGCCTTCCCAGCGGTACTCCGCTTCGTGATCGATCACAAAGCTTCGCTCGAAGGAAAGCTCGTTTTCCACAAAGTTATTCGCACGCAATTCGAAGCTCGTTTTGGACTTCAGGTACCAAGCGAGAATCAAACTTGGCACGATGAGCACGAGACTGATCCAAGCCAGCCAGCGGCGCACCTTGGATTGTCGGACTTGATCATCGTAGCTGAGCTCACCAAATCGCAACACGCGCACAAAGATGTAAGTCGCCGTGCAGATGAAGACGGAGTTGATGACGAAGAGATAGAAGGCACCGGCGACGTAGGTGAAATTCAACTGCGAAATACCAAAGCCCACTGTGCAAAGCGGCGGCATGAGCGCGGTGGCAATGGCCACGCCGGGGATCGCTTGGCTCTTCTCGGTTCGCGAGGCCGCGACAATCCCAGTGGCTCCGCCGAAGAATGCGATCATGACATCAAAAAAGGTCGGCGTAGTGCGAGCCAGGAGCTCGGACTGTGCGGTGGAAATGGGAGAGATGATGAAAAACAAAGACGATGCGACAATACTGATGGCGACGGCGATGCTCAGATTCGTTCCCGCTCGCTTCACCAAATCAAAGTCGTTGATGGCCAGTCCGTAGCCGATGCCCACGATGGGGCCCATGAGTGGAGAGATCAACATCGCGCCGATGATCACCGCGGCCGAATTAACATTCAGTCCGATCGACGCGATCAGGATCGCAAAAGCCAAAGTCCACGCATTGGCCGATTTGAAGGCGACATTGGCGCGAATCGATTGGTCAGTTCCGACTTGATCTGTGTCGGATCTCAAATCGAGAAGCCCCTGCCAGCGACGGAGGCTCTTGCGAAGCAAAACTTGGGTGCGCTTTTGAAGGCCGAGCGACTCGATGTCCATGTGAACAGTTAACCCGTGGCATGCTGACGAGGCAAGCGAACGCTCGTGCCGAACTTTAACGGCGCTGAGGCAATCTCTGACTGGCTCGTTGCGCGAGAATTCGATCGACAAGTCCGTCGTCGTCTTCGTCGAAAACATCGCCAATCACTTCTTCGAGAATGTCCTCGAGCGTGACAATGCCGACAGGCTTGGCATTTTGCACCACGATCGACATGTGCTTTCGCTGCTCTTGCATGCGTCGAAGCGTGTTGAGCAACTCATCTTGAGGCTGACTGACCAGAGCGGCTCGCAGAATGCTTCGCCAGTCCTGATTTCCGGCGGCGGCAAAGGACATCAATTCTTTGGCGTGGATCACGCCTTTAATGTCGAAGTTCGAGTCGTCATAGCTGACCACGGGCAAACGCGTGTGTCCGCTGTTGATGATTTGATCCAATACGTTTTCAAGTGTGGACTCCCACGGACAAAAATCCACTTCGTTCCACGGCAGCATCACGTCGCGCACGCGGCGTCCCTCAAGGCTGACAAGATTCATTACGTACTGGCGGTGTGTGCTGGAGAGTGACTGCAAATCCACATCGGAGTTGGACTCGGCCGCGATGGCGTCGTCCTTTTTGGAAAAAATCAATGATGTGATGAAGTGCGTGGAAGCTTCAAGAACGGCCACCGCCGGGCGAAGGCTGCGTGCGCCGATGATAAGGATGTAAGTGCCAATGCGCAAAACCTTGGCGGGATAGCGAAGTGCGATCGTCTTTGGCACAAGTTCGCCCAGTACGACGCTGGCATAAGTGAGCGGTATGACGACGAGAGTGATGGCCAGGATTTCCGCCAAATCTTCTGAAAGAAACCACTGCGATTGAAAGTAAGGTGCGAGACTTTCTTGTGCACCTGCTCCGCCCACGGCCGCCGAGACCGCGCCGACAAAGGTGATCCCGATTTGGATGACGGAGAGCGCGCGCTCTGGATTTTCTCTCAGTTTCAGCAGGTGTTCGGCACGCGTGTCGCCTTTGCGGGCGCGAAGGCGAAGTTCGGGCTTACCGATGGTGACGAAGGCCATTTCGACGGCAGCCAAGATCGCATTGAGTAGGATGCACAACGCGACGACTATAAGTTCGATCATAGAGAGGCAAGGATATGACGGAGCCTAGGGCAACTGCAAACTCAATTCTGAAAGCCAGAACGAGTTGCGCTGCGAGTGGAACTTGACGAGGCTTGTCGAGCGTCGCGAGAATGCCAGCGGAGGCTCTATGACTCATTGCCCATGCCAAGCTGCGAATTCCACGCTCAGTTTTGAGAGCTGCTGCGGACCTTATCTGAACGGCACTCGACGCCCGCCGACGGCCGAAGCTTTGATGCGATCGCGCTACACGGCGTACACTCGCGTCGACATTGACTATCTTCGAAAAACTTTAGCGCCGGAATCTCGGCATGATTTTGATGCGAGCGCGACTCGCAAGTGGGCCAAGGACTCCAAGTGGAAGGGCTTGGAGATTCGTCGCACGGAAAAAGGTGAGGCGAGTGACGCTGAAGGCGTCGTGGAGTTCGTCGCGCATTACGCTATGGCCGGCCGAGAGTTCGCGCATCGCGAGATCTCTCGATTTCGCCAAGAGGACGGCCAGTGGTACTTTATCGACGGCGATGTTGTGGATGAGGGTCAAGAAGCACCTGTGCGTGAAACTGTGGTGCGTGATCAGCCGAAGCTCGGCAGAAACGATCCTTGTCACTGTGGCAGTGGGAAGAAGTATAAAAAGTGCTGCGGCGCCAATGACGCCGCAGTTTGAGTTGTTGGGGTGAAATTGTCGGTTTGAATGTGGGCTTTCGTTCGGTAGCTCAGTCTTTGTCGTCGAGATGGCCCATGCGCCCAGCTTGATAATCTTCGATGGCTTGGACAATTTCTTCGCGCGTATTCATGACGAAGGGTCCATGAGCGAAGACGGGCTCGCCCAAGGGCTCTCCACTCAGCACCAGAATCTCGCTGCCGCCACTCAACTCAAGACGAACTTGGCTGGCTTTCAAACTCAACACAGCCAAACTCTTCTCGGGAACTTCTTGTTCGCCGATTCGCAGCTTGCCTTTGCGGAGTAACAGCAAAGTGTTGCTGGTCGAAGACACAGGAAACTCCACGATGCCGTCTTGTTCGGCGCGCAGATCCATCACGAGCATCGGCGAGTTCGTCATCGCGGCTCCTTGGTGAGTTTGGCCATCGAGAGTCAGCTCGCCCGCGATCAGGCGACCTGTCGCCGTTTCGCCAAACTTCAACTTAGGGAATTGTCCCCCTTGTAGAGCTTGATATCGCGGGGCCATCATCTTTTTGGCCTTCGGCAAATTGACCCACAGCTGAACCATCTCAAACTCACCGCCCATTTCGCTGAAGACGCGGCTGAACTTTTCTTCGTGGACCAGACCCGAGCCTGCCGTCATCCATTGCACGTCGCCCGACTCGATCTTGCCGCCACCGCCTGCGGAGTCTCGGTGTTCGACCTCGCCCGCATAGGCAAAAGTCACGGTTTCAAAGCCGCGATGGGGATGCTCGCCGACGCCACGGCGGTGACGTGACGGACTAAAGGATCGAGGTGGCGCGTAGTCGAGAAGGAGGAAGGGGCTGATGCGTTCAACCAAGCGCGGATGAGGATGCATGAGCGTGTGAACGAAGAATCCGTCGCCCACCCAATGCTGCTCAGTCGGCGGCAATATAAATTCGACTTGTCGCGCGGAAGCTGGGCTAGCGGATTTTGTGAACTCCGAATTTGTCATCGGCGACCTCTCTTGCTGTCGGCACTGAGCCGACCTGTTGTTGTCGCGAGTTGATTCGCGGCGGATCAAAGTCTTTGGCGATCTCGGAGCTATACAATTCTTGAAATCGCCCTACGAAGAAGTATCGCGCAGCTTTGAGTTTTCGAGTAGATGCAACAAAGTCAACTTACTGTTATCCCAAAGGCAACAATCATTTCTTCCTTAGGTCGGGGCTGTAGGGGGTTGAGGTCTTGTGGAGCTCGCCCAGGCGAGAAGGGCGAGGCCGGCTAGGGCCAAGGCTCCGCCGAGCCACTGGCGGGATGAGAGTGTTTCATTGAGTAGAAGCGTGCCGATCCACATCGCCGCGAGGGGCTCGGACATGCCGATCAGGCTGGCTTCCCACGCGGGGATTCGCGAAAGGCCCAACTGAAAGAGGCCCATGGCTAAGAGCGAACAGACCAGCGTGAGGCCGAGCACGGGAAGCCAAGCCACTTGCAGTGTTTCCACGATGCGCGCACCGCCTTGAATTTCGCTGGTGATTAACAGCGCGACACCGGCGCTCATCTGGATCACGCTCAGCGCGGGCCCGAGCCATTCGCCGCGCAGATACTTGCGCGAGAAGAGAATGTAAAGCGCATAGAGAAATCCGGAACCGAGGCCAAAGAGAAATGCGCCGAGGCTTTCAACTCGAATTTCACCCCAGAAAATCAGCAGCAGTCCGCCTAAGGCTAACGGCAAACTGATGAGCTGTTTGGCGCTGGGCCGTTCTTGCAGGAGAAAGTGTCCGAGGGCGAGTACAAAGAGCGGGTAGGTGTACAGCAACAAAACCGCGAGGGATGAACTGAGACCGCGCAGACTGGTGAAGTAGAACATCGAAAACACCGCATAGCCGCCGGCACCCAGACCTAGAGCGAGGAAGAATTGTCGGCGTGGCCAGCTTCGCCACATCCGAGGCTGCCAGAGAAGCGTGATGAAACTCATGATCAGACCGGCCAGCAAAAAGCGAAGTCCGAGCAGATCTGCGATCTTCACATTCAGCTGCTGGGCTTGCGCGCCGAAGTAGCCGAGAAATCCAAAACAAAGTCCGGCACACAGCACCAAGAGCTGACCCTGACGATGCGGAGACGCAAGCTTGAACATAGAGACCCCAGTATGAGGGTCTTCGACTGTCTTCGCCAAGTGAGAATCCTACATGTCGAGTTCACCGCCATCGGTTCCTCCCGCTTCTTCTCCGGCTCGCACGGCACATTCATCAAAGGGCGCTGATCGGGCGACTTCGCTGCTCGATGCTCTGGTGCGAAGGCCACTTCGCGCGGCCGAAGCGAAAATGGGTGGATGGCGAACGGCAGCCGCGCTCATCGGCTTGGCCGCCGCCGTGATGGCGGCACGACCAGCGGCGCCCTCGCATTGGAGCTGGGTGGCGATCGCGAGTGGCCTTGTGTTTTTCGTCTTGCTCTTCTTGCACCAGAAGCTGCGCGCGAAGTTACGTCGCGCGGATCTGCGGGCGGCGCTCTATGCGCGCGGCCTTGAATTGCGACAACTGCGCGTGCCTGCAAACTTGAAGTCTCGGAGCTGGACACATGAGCTGGAGAGCAGTGCGGAATGGCGGGATTTGGATCTAGGTGGCGAGCAGGGTGTGTTCCGCTCGCTGGCTTTTCCGCTCTCGACAGGTGGACTGCAAAGGTTGGGATGGCGATTGGCCGGCGGCAGTTCCACTTCAGCGACGACGGCACAAAGCGCGGAAGATTTGCGAGTTCGTCGGCAACAAGTTCGCGAGCTGGAAGGCCGACACCTCCTTCGGCGTCGATTCCTTCAGCTCTCATTGCGAATGGCCGAGGAGCGCGGTGGTCACTTTGATAGCGATGAGCTGCGCCAACAGCTCGCCAGTCCGATTGCGAAGTCAGGAAGTCCCGCGGTGTTGATTGCGATCGCGTTGGCGCAGGCGGGGATTTGGCTTTGTGCGCTGATGCAGGTCAAAGTCGGCTTCACGATCTTCGGCGCTCTGACGCTCGCCTTGTATGGTGTGGCGGCAACGCGCGTGCAGTTTCTGACCGCCTATGGACAAGCGCTTTCATTGGCGAGGTCACTGGGAGCTTTGATGGAAGTGACGAGGCTGGCGCAAGCGATCCGCCAATCCGGAGCCATCGAACTTTCGAAAGTGCTCAGCGGATTTTGGGGCGAGACTTCACCCGAGCAGGAGCTGAAGAAAATCGAACGCGCGGCGGGTGCACTGGGACTTCGGCAGAATTTCATTTTGCACATTCTGGTGCATCTGTTTTTGCCATGGGATTTGTTCTGGTCAATTCGCCTCGAGCGGGCTCGCGAGCGCATTCAAGGCGAAGTGGCGAAATGGATGGCAGGTCTGGAAGAGCTGGAGGCGACAGCTCCGCTCGCGGAATTCGGTGCGCTTAATCGTGACTACGTCGAACCTGAGTTTGTCGATTCGTCGGATGCACAGATTGAGGCGATCGCACTTTCGCATCCCCGATTGCCGCGCGAGCGACGAGTTGGAAATGATTTGCACATGCATCGCCGAAGCGAAGCGGGCGCCTGTCATTTGATCACCGGTTCAAACATGGCGGGGAAGAGTACGTTTCTCCGGACTGTTGGACTGAACGTGATGCTGGCGAGAGCCGGAGCGAAAGTTCCCGCCAAGCGCATGCGCCTGTCACCTGTGTGGGTTGAGACTTCGCTGCGTCCGGGGGACTCGCTCGACGATGGCTTTTCGTCATTCTATGCCGAAGTTCGAGAATTGCGGGCGATGTTGTCGAGAGCTCAGGAACGACATCTCACTTTGTATCTGATCGATGAGATCTTTCGCGGCACCAACAACCGCGAGCGACGACAAGGAGCTGAGGCCTATATCCGCGCGATTGCGGCCACCTCTGCAATCGGGGCGGTGACCACTCATGATTTGGATTTGGCAAGTTTGGAATCGCAGGTTCCTGGCCTTAAGAACTTTCATTTTAAAGACGAAGTCATCGATGGTCGCATGCAGTTTTCCTATCGGAAAGAGCATGGTCCCTGTCCGTCGACCAACGCACTGCGGGTCATGCAACTGGAAGGCTTGCCGGTATGACCACGGCGGAGCTTGCGCGGTCAGCTCAGCATGAAAAAGTATTGTTCGTACTGGCGCATCCGCGACTGGCAAAGTCGCGAGCGAATCGCCGAATCGCCGAGCGTGTGCGCGCGTTGGAGCGCATTCACTACTTAGACCTATATGAGCAGTTCGCGGATTTCGCACTCGATCCGTATTCAGTCCGTCGTCAGCAAGATTTGCTGCGCGCGCACGATGTGCTGTTCATTCAGCATCCTGTTTATTGGTACTCGATGCCGCCGCTTTTGAAGCTGTGGTTGGACGAAGTTTTTGTGTCGGGATTTGCCTACGGCAAAGGTGAAATGGCCCTCAAGGGCAAGACGATGCAGCTCTCGCTCACCACAGGCGGCGGACCCGAAGCCTACTCACCTGCGGGATTTCACGGACATCACTTTGAGGAGTTTTTGTATCCTTGGAGGCAAACCGCGAAGCTCATGGAGATGAAGTTCGCAGAGCCGATCGTATTGCACGCTGCAGTGAGATCCAGCGACGATGATCTGTTGATTCATGCTGAAAAGGTTCGCGATCGCGTGATGTCCTACACTTTGCCAGGATACGTTTCTCCATGAGCCATGGATTTTTACATTTGAGTTTGGTCTTTCTGGGCGCGGCGGTGTTGTTTGTGCCGATCTTTCAACGCTTGGGTCTTGGCAGCGTCTTGGGATATTTGATCGCCGGAATTGTGATCGGCCCTGGTGCGCTTGGTCTGGTCGTCGACGTGGATGAGATTCTGCACTTCTCCGAATTTGGTGTCGTGCTTCTCTTGTTCTTGATCGGCTTGGAGCTTGAGCCTCGTCGCCTGTGGAAACTTCGGGTGCCGATCTTTGGGACGGGCGGTTTGCAAGTGCTCGGCAGCGGTCTGATCGTCGCACTTTGCTTCAAAGCTTTGGGCTGGGATTGGTCGGCCTCGGCCGTTGTCGGGATGGGATTCTCCCTCTCATCCACGGCCATCGCCGTGCAAGTGATGAAGGAGCGTGCCTGGCTTGAAACGACGGGCGGCAGTTCCGCATTCTCAGTTTTGTTGTTTCAAGATTTGGCCGTCATTCCCATGTTGGCCGTACTCCCACTGATCGCCACGACGGCTGCAAGTGATGCGGCACCGCTGACTTTCCTCGGTGTGTTGAAAGTCCTGGGAATTTTCGCAGGCCTGATTGTCTTTGCGCGCTTTGGCCTGCGGCCACTGCTTCGCTTAGTGGCGGGATCGCATTTGCGAGAAGTGTTCACGGCGCTCTCGCTCTTTTTGGTCGTGGGCATGTCTGCCTTGATGACCAGCTTGGGACTTTCCATGGGGCTGGGTGCCTTCATGGCGGGAGTGATGCTGGCGAACAGTGAGTATCGGCATGCCTTGGAAACCGATCTCGAGCCCTTCAAAGGCCTGTTGCTCGGACTGTTTTTCATCTCCGTCGGCATGTCGGTGAATCTTGAAGTCGTCGCCGAATCACCTTGGCAGGTGTTGGGCATGGCGATGTTCGCGACCTTGGTGAAGCTGATCTATCAACGCGGACTCGCGCATGTATTCTCCTTACCTCGGTCACAGAGTTGGGGATTCTCTGCTGTGCTTGCACAGGTGGGCGAGTTCGCTTTCGTGTTGTTTGGCGCGGCGGCTGCACTTGGAATTTTGTCGCCCACGCAAAGCGGTCAGCTGATTGCGGCGACGGCGCTCACCATGCTGTTGTCGCCGCTTGTGCTGATCTTGCAAGCCAAGTGGGATGCGCGCACGGGGAGTGTGAAGCCTCCCGAGGACAAGATTGAAAATGAACACCCCGAAGTGATGATCGCGGGATTCGGCCGCTTCGGGCAGATCGTCGGTCGCCTTTTGTTCGCACGTGGACTGCGCGCCACAGTCGTGGATCATGAGCCCGATCAAATCGAGTTGCTCCGGCAATTTGGTTTCAAAGTTTATTATGGCGATGCCACGCGTTTGGAGTTGCTCGAGGCCGCGGGCCTTCGCGAGGCCAAGGTCTTAGTTGTTGCCATCGATGATCCCGCTGAAGCTTTGAAGCTGGTCGACTTGGTTCAAAAGGAGTTTCCCGAGGTCAAGATCTACTCGCGGGCGAGGAACTTGCGACATCTTTACGATCTTATGGATCGGAAATTGGCGGGTATTGAGAGAGAGACTTTCGAAGCTTCGTTGAGTTTGGGCCGTAAGGTCTTGGTCGGCCTTGGCGTCAGCCCGCATGAAGCTTGGCAAGCTACGAATCAGTTTCGTCGTCACAATTACGACATGATTGAGGACCTGCACCAACTTCGCAATGACCGCGAACTGATGGTCGCCAAGGCCAAGCAGTCCCGTGCGGATCTTGAACAAATGTTTCAGCGCGACCAGTCCAGTCTGCAGAATCCCGATTCGCATTGGTGAAGATGTTCGGCGTTCGAGGCGTCTTGCTGGCGTCGAGTCGGGTTTCGACTTCAGGCCTAACGCAGCTCGCTAGTAGCGAGTGATTTCGTCGCACATCACTGTACACTTGAGAGCATGGAAAATTTAGATGTGAGTTCGTTTGGACCAGTTTGGTTTTGGGCCGCCGTCAGCGTGATCCTTCTTGCGGGCGAAGTTGCGACCGGAACTTTTGTGTTGATGTTCTTTGCGGCGGCTGCCGGCTTGACCACCGCGGCTGTCGCGTTGACGCCGATGGGTCTGTGGGGCCAGCTGATCTGCTTTGGTGCCACAGGACTGATCTCACTTGTCGCCGGGAAAAAAGTCATCCGCGCCCGCATGCAAAGCTTAGCGAAGTCGAGCTTCATGAGTGATGAGCGTCACGAGTTTGTGGCGGACGCCTCTTTGGAGGTCGGCGCCGAAGGCCAACTCTCCTATCAAGGAGCGCCCTTCACGGCGATCAACATCGGCTCCGCCGCTATTCGTTCGGGTGATCGAGTTCGCGTTGAAGGTACTCAAGGCATCAAAATCAAAGTCAGCAAATTGGGGTAAGTCGTGGAATCACTATTCGCGCTAGGTGTTGTCGCATTCGCTATCGTCGTCGTCTTCAAAGCTGTTCGCATCGTGCCACAGCAAGAGATTTGGATCATGGAGCGATTGGGTAAGTTCCAAACCTCGATGCAGGCGGGCTTACACTTCGTTGTCCCGTTCATCGACGTGATTCGCTACAAGCATTCGCTCAAGGAAATCGTTCTCGATATTCCCGCTCAAGTCTGCATCACTAAGGACAACGTCTCCGTGCATGTCGACGGCGTGTTGTTCTTTCGCGTGATGGACGCGGTGAAGGCCTCTTACGGAATCAGCGACTTCATCGCCGCTGTCACGCAATTGGCGCAGACGACTTTGCGTTCAGAGATCGGTAAGATTGACCTCGATCGCACATTCGAAGAGCGCGACAAGATCAACTCGGCGGTGATTCTCGGTATCGAAAACGCGACACAGCCCTGGGGCGTGAAGGTGTTGCGCTACGAGATCAAACAGATCCAGCCGCCGAAAGACGTCTTGGAAGCTATGGAAAAGCAGATGCGAGCCGAGCGAGAAAAGCGCGCGTCGGTTTTGACTTCAGAAGCGGAGCGAGATTCGAAGATCAATCGCGCTGAAGGTGCGAAGCAAGAAGTCATCAAGGCCTCGGAAGCCGATAAGCAAAAGCAAATCAACGAAGCTGAAGGTCGCGCGTCGGCCATTCTCGCTGTCGCTCGCGCTTCTGCTGAAGGCCTTCGTCAGATGGCGGAAGCCATCGAGTCCAAAGGCGGAGATCGCGCCGCACAGTTCAAAGTCGCCGAAGAGTATGTGCGGCAACTCGGCCAGGTGGCCTACGACGCGCGCGCGATCATCGTGCCAGCGAATGTCGCGGATCCTTCCAGTGTGGTGACGACAGCGATGGCGGTCATCGAAGGTGTGCGCGGCTCCGACGCACGAAAGTAAAAGGCGCACGCGCTACGTGAGTCGCGGACTCGGGGAAGCTTCTCGATGATGGATTGGACCAAAGTCATTCGAAGCGAAGCTGAGCTCACGCGTGAGTGGACTTGCCCGATGACGGGCACTCAAGGACGCATTGCGAGCTTCGCGCCTTACTTCGATTCACAGCGAACAGCCGTACACGTGCTGGAGCTTCCGGCCGGAGCTTGGTCGTCGATTCCGCATGCTGAGAGCGATGAAGAAGAATTCGTTTACCTCCTAGAGGGCGAAGCGACAGCTTGGTTGAACGGGCGCGGCTTTGCGTTGCGTGCCGGTGATTGCATCGGCTTTCCGGCTGGCGAAGGCTTGGTGCATGCGATGCAAGCCGTGCCGGCTGTGCCGAATGTGCCGAATGTGCCGTAGATGCCGGCGATGCCGGCGAAGTCTTGTCGTCTGTTGATGATGGGCGAGCGGACTCGGCCGACGAATCAGTGGATCTATCCCTTTCATCTTGATCGACGCGCAGAAACTGGCGACTCGTGGTGGTCGAATTGGCCCACGCAAAGTTTGGGTCCGGAGTTGGCGGCGGATTGGAGTCATCGAATTCTGCATGCGCCTTCGGCCTCGCGCGAGAAGCCTTGGTCGTATCCGGGGAGCGACGAGGTGTTTGGATTGGGCGCGCGTTTGACGTCGCGATTGGGTTTGCAGCGTTTGGGAATTTGGCACGAAGTTCATCCGCCGGGTCGGCGAAGTTCGTGGCCGCACGCGCACACGCACGAAGAAGAGTGGTTGGTGATGTTGGCGGGCGAGGTCGAAGTTTTCCTGCACGGTTGGACGCGAAAGATCGCGCCGGGTGATGTGGTGTATTTCAAGCCCGGCACGGGGCTCGCGCATTGTGTGATCAACAACTCCGGCGCCGATGCGGAGTACATCGTGCTCGGCGAGACCGCGGACTTTCCCGACGAAAAAATTTGGTATCCGCTGCACGAGGCGCGCAATGAAGAGATGCGAGCGCGCGGCGCACTTTGGGAGTTGCGTCCGGATCCTGGTGTCCCGTGGGGACCGGCGGGGGATGCGGCCCGTTTTCGTCCCTGAGCTGCCCTAATTGAGTGTGCGATTTTTTCGATCGATGACGCATAACTCATCGAAATTATTCAAATATCTGTCTTCTTCGACGTATAGAAGTATCGCGCGGGCGTATATCATCGATTTTCGCTATTTTCTTAAGTTAATCCAAATACTTACAGGAATCCCTGCACACTCATCCATGGCAGCTCGGGAATTGCAGCCAACCCCTCGCGCAGTCTGAGTTTTGCGTTTCAAGTCTTTGATGGGTTGAGGGCCTTTGGCCTCGGCACGAGGAGTTCGCGATGTTGTTGGGTGCAAAGTCGAGTCGGAATGTTGATGGCGCGGGACGCTCTGCGGGTCGGCGCGTGTGGAGTGCGTTGGCTGTGATGGCCGTTGGTTCGCAGATCCTTTTGGCGTGTACGCGTTCAGCACCACTGACGAATACTTCGGATTACTCGGTGGCGCCGGACTCGCCGGAAATCACGATGGCGGCTTATCGAGACAAGCGCGTGTTGATTGCGGTGCCGGCGGGCAATCGCCAAGCTGTGCAACCCGAGTTTCCGGAAAGTACGAAGGCGCGCTTCTCGACGGATCTGCGAGTGCGCGAGGCGGAAGTTCAAGCGCGCTATGTGAAGGCGATGAATATGTTGCGGCGAGATCCTTCGATTCTCCAGGAGATTCGTCGCGCGGCTTTGTTGCACGGCTTGGATCCCATTCACGTGGTGAGCGCCATCATCGGCGAACACACTTACAATGTGAGCGGTCAGGATGCGGTGCAGACTTATGCGATTCTGGCGACGCGCTTTGCGGCCTCGTGGGCGCTTCGCTTTCGTGCGAGCGGCATTGGCTTGGACGAGCTGATCAAGGGCGAGCGCTTCGCGACTTGTCGTGCGAATGGACCTCAGGCGGAATACTGGGATTGCATCGGTTGGATTTGGGAGCGCGACTATCGCGGCAAGACTGTCGATGGCCGAACTTTTCCGAATTCCTCTTTGCGCATGACCTTCTTCAATCCTGTGGCCTCGGGCCTTTCGTATGGATTGGGACAGTTGGATCCCTTGCGCGCGTTGATGGTTGCCGATCGCGTTCATGAGCTGAGTGGGTTGCGTCGGTTGGATGTGTCGCGACCTGTGGAAATCTATGAAGACATCATTGAGCCGACGACGACGGTGCATTACATCGCCGCGAACTTGAAGCTTGCGATCGACACTTACATCAACGAAGCGAACTTTGATATCAGCGCCAATCCGGGTTTGACCGCGACCTTGTACAATCTCGGTCGAGAAAAGGGCCGAGCGCGCGAGCTGTATCGACGCAATCTCGAGACCTTGCGTCGCGGACAGGGCGTGATCTTGCCGGAAGAGAATTATTACGGCTGGTTCATCAATCAAAAGCAGGCAGAGATTCGCACGCTGGTTCCGTGATTGGCGAGGCGGTTCCAGCTTGGAACTCGAGTCGCTCTTGGCCTGAGTATCAAAAATGACAATTTGAATTGCGCGGACACTCCTTCAACACTGATTGAAGAAGAAGGAGTCGCGCATGTCGACCATCATCTCGGTTCAATCACTTCACAAGAGTTTCATACGCACGCGCACGAGCGGGTCATTGCTTCAGCGCATGAATCCCATGTCTCGTGTGGAAGAGCGACATGTCGCGCTTCGCGCCTTGGACCTTGAGGTCCAAGCGGGTGAGACTTTGGCGCTGATTGGTCCGAACGGCGCGGGCAAATCGACGACGATTAAAATTCTGACGGGCATTTTGTTTCCGACTTCGGGTGACGCGCGCGTGTTGGGTCTTGTGCCGTGGAAGGATCGCGTCGCATTGGCTTACGAAATCGGCTCGGTATTCGGGCAGAAGTCGCAGCTGTGGTTGCATTTACCGGCGCTGGACGCTTTTGAGTTGCTCTCGAGAATTTACGAATTGGATCGCGAGAAGTTCCGGCGACGTCGTGACTTATTGATTGAGCTGTTTGAGCTGGGCGAGTTCGCTGATGTGCCCGTGCGAAAGCTCTCATTGGGACAACGTATGCGTTGCGAGGTCGCCGCAAGTCTCTTGCACGAGCCGCGCATCTTGTTTCTCGATGAACCGACGATTGGCTTAGATCCTGTTGCGAAGGCCTCGATCCGAGACTTGATTCGGCGAGCAAATGTGGAAACGGGATTGACGGTGTTTCTCACGTCACACGATGCGGGTGACATTGAAAGTCTGTGTCGACGAACGGTGATCGTGAATCGGGGCGAGGCCGTGTACGACGGATCGACCTCGGCTCTGCGCCAGAAAGTTTTGGCGAAGAAGGAGATCGACTTGAAGCTTGTGCGCGCGGTGGAAAACTTTGTCGCGCCTGAGGGCTCGAGCATCGTGAAGCAAAAGGGTTCTGGGATCAAACTGAGCGTTGACACGCAGAAGACGGGAATTGATCGCGTGGTCGGAGAGATCTTGCGTGTTCATGAAGTCGAGGACATCGCGATTCAGCCGGCGCCACTCGAAGATGTGATTGCCGAGATTTACCGGCGAGGTGGCTTGTGACTTCAGTGAGTGTTGCGTCCGGTGTGGTTGGCGCTGGCGGCGCTGGTCGCGTTGATGGCGGCGGCTTGGGCGCCGGCGGCGCTGGTCGCGGTTGGGGCGATCGGGGTGGGTGGCGGCGGGGTTTGCTCGGCGGCATGAATAAGTTTTGGGCCGTGATGCAAGTGACTCTGCGCTCGCGTCTGAGATATCTCGGCGACTTTTGGAGTGCCGCGATTTTCATTCTGGTGGTGATGTACGTTTTCGTCGAGCTTTGGCGCGTGACTTACGCACAAGGCGGAGATGCGAGTGGCTTGGTCGCGGGATTCAGTCTCACGCAGATGATCTGGTATCTCGTGGCAACGGAGACCATCATCTTGTCGATGATACCGATTCATCGGCACATCGAGAACGAAATCAAAAGTGGTGACGTGGCGATTCGGTTGAATAAGCCGTACTCATTTCTCGGTTGGCATGCTGCTGTCTTTCTCGGCGAGGGCGCCTTGAAGGCTTTGGTGTTGGCGAGTGCTGGCGGTGCGATCGCCTTTGCAGCGGTCGGCTTTCCGAGTTTCGATGCGACACAAGTGCCGGCGCTCATCGTGAGCTTTGTCCTCACCGCCTTATTGAACTTTTGTTGGGGCGCGATGATCGGCTTGCTCGCGTTCTGGACGGAGGACGTGACGGGTTTCTTCTTTGTGTTGGATCGACTCAAGTGGCTCATGGGTGGATTCTTGATGCCGATTCCGCTGTTTCCGTTGTGGATGCAAGAGGCAGTCGCATGGAGTCCATTCCCCTTGATGATCTACGAGCCCGCACGATTGGCGATCGATTTCAGCTGGACGAGATGGCTGGATGTGAGTGGACGACAATTCGGCCTGTTACTTCTCTTGGGTCTGATGGCGTGGGGAATGTATCGCGCAGGTGTGCGACGTCTCGACGTCAATGGAGGTTGATGTGTCAGATCATGAAAAGCGAGATGCGACTTCGGGTGGTGCGGGTGGCGTGAGCGGTGCTGGTGTTGAGCGCGGTGAGCGTGGCGCGGGTGGCGCGGGCGTAAGCGGTGAGCGTGGCGCGGGTGGCGTGGCGGAAGTGGTGGCCCGCGGTGGGCCTCGCGCGCAGCTTGTTTTCTTGACGACAGCACTTCGTAACAACTTGGCCTCGGCGATCGAGTATCGCACGAGCTTCATCACGCAGCTGGTGGGGATGCTCATCAACGACTCACTTTGGGTGTTGTTCTGGGCGCTTTATTTTGAACGCTTTCCGGTGCTGAAGGGATGGCAGCGCGAAGATCTCTTTCTCATGTGGGGAGTGATCACATTTGCGTTCGGTATAGCGTTCGGGTTGTTCGCTCAGGTGTTGCGACTGGCCGAGCTCATTGCGGCGGGCCAGCTCGATTACTACTTGGCACTACCGAAGAACGTGTTGTTGCAAATCATGTGTGGGCAGGTGCGCCCAGCGAATCTCGGCGACTTACTGTTTGGTCCATTGCTGTTGATGCTGTTTGTTCCTCTCAGCGCGGAACAGTGGTTGTGGTACTTCGTCGCGAGCAGTCTGGCCGCGTTTGTGTACTTGGGATTCTTCATTCTCGCGGGCTCGCTCGCGTTTTTCTTGGGATCCAGCGAAGCTTTGGCCAACGGCATCGGCATGACGCTCATTCACTTCTCGACTTATCCGTCGCGGATCTTCTCGGGTGGAACTCGCGTGATCTTGTTCACTTTGATTCCAGCGGCATTCATTGCCGAGGTCCCCGTTGATTTAGTGCGACGTTTTTCATGGAGTGATCTCGGGTTGATGTTTGCGGGCGGCGTCGGATTCTTCGTGATCGGCGCGGCAGTTTTTCATCTCGGCTTGCGGAGATATGAGTCGGGAAACATGTTGGTGTTGCGGTCGTAGGATTGTGGTGCGGGTTTGTGGACGCGAGTGGTGAGCGCGAGTTTGCGGGTTGGGTGTTGGTTCGTGGTGGGGTTGCATGGTGGCGCGTGGTGCGGAGTGACCCGCGCCAGCGCGGGTGGCTTTTGCGGAGTCGTGCGTGATGTGTGACCCGCGCCAGCGCGGATGGCGTGGGCGCGCGGGCCTTCGCTTTGTCCGGCGACGGTGTCCGGATTCCGGACGCGCGCAAGGCTTGCGCAAATTTTTGTTGACGCGATTTTTCGATGAACTCTCTCGCGCACAATCGCCGAGAGCGCTCCTCGCCACAAGCCATCGCAATCACCGCACGCACGCGGCTCACAGCTGGCGCGCGCGAGCAAACCCCGCTTCGCGTGCCTCTGCGCAAACGCCCGCCATAGGCGATCCTCGAGCGAAAAATCTGAGCGAAAAAACCCGTGCTAAACACAGGGTATGACAGACAAAGAACTCCACAACAAATTGCTGGGGCTTGTGCGCGAGGAACGTCGCGTGCTCGCCGAAATCCTAACTCATCTCAAAGAAGTCGAGCGCCGAAAGCTTTACTGCGACTACAAGCGCACCTCGCTCTTCGATTACGCCGTGAAGGAACTTGGCTACTCCGAAGACCAAGCACAAAGACGGATAGAGGCCATGCGACTTCTCAAAGATCTTCCCGAGATCGCGCCCGCAATCCGCGATGGGCGACTCACCATCACCAACATCGCACAAGCAAACCGACTCTTCCGTCACACGCAACCAACGCGTGATGAAAAGGTCGCGTTCATCAAATCCATTGAGAATAAAACTAAGCGTGAAGTGGAACGCGAGATCGCCGCAATCGCGCCTGAACTTCCACGTCCTGAGCGCACCCGCGCCACAACCGCGAACACTTCGCGACTCGCACTCGAACTTCCAAACGAAACGCTTGAACTAATCACGCAACTCAAAGGTGCGCTCGCGCACAAGTATCCGAACATGACGACGGCGGAACTCATCATGCTGTTGGCGCGCGAGAAACTCGCCGTACTGCGACCCGCGCCAGCACAGGTGCAGCCGACTCCGAAGCCAACACACGCGCCTACTGACGCCGCGCGACCCGCGCCAGCGCGGAACACACACGCGCCCCCAAAGCGCTCGCGCTACATCCCAAAAAAACTCCGTCGCACAATCCAGCACGAAGCGCAGCACAAGTGCCAGAACTGCGGTTCACAACATGCGCTCGAAATTGATCACATACATCCCTACGCCCAAGGAGGAACGCACGCGCCAAAAAATCTCCGCGTACTGTGCCGCAATTGCAATCAGCGGCGGTTGCGGGGTGAGGACTTCTTGGGTACGCGTCGGGATTGGATCTCGGCGAGGAGTTTGCGCCATGAGTGAACGCGATCGTGATCGAGCGTTCCTTGTTCAAGGCTTGTGCGGATTTGACAGCCGGGCTCGCGTTCGTGTCCGCAGTTGGTGAAGCGGCAGCGGAGGGCGAGCTCTTGGATGTCGGAGAACTCTTCTTCGAGGCGGGATTCGAGGGAGCTTTCGGGGTCGGCGAGTTGGAACTCGCGCACACCGGGCATATCGATTAACAGCATTTGGTGAGGGGTGCGCAGAAGGCGGCGGCCCGTTGTGGTGTGGCGGCCCTTCGAGTCGTCACTACGGATTGAGCTTGTGCGCTGAGGTTGAGCGTCTTCGCCGAGAAGGGCGTTGGTCAGCGTTGACTTGCCGACGCCTGAACTGCCCAACAGCGCGATGGTGGGGCAAGAGTTCGGCACAAGTGAACGCACCGAATGCATCAGCTCCGTCAGACCGTTACCGGAGAGGGCTGAGACGGCGGTGATGTCGAGTTGGTTGAGGCGGCTGCGCAGATCATCGAGTAGCGTTTGTAATTCAGTGGGCTCGATCAAGTCGCACTTATTGAGCACGAGAAGTGGCGTGGCGTTGGCTTCGCGAATCGCGAGCAGCATGCGCTCGATGCGACGAGGACTGAGATCTTGATTGGGAGACGTGACGATCAGCGCACAGTCGATGTTGGCCGCGAGGGCCTGAATGTCTTCGCTTTCGCCAGCGGCCTTTCGTTGCAGCAGACCTTTGCGTGGCAGGACTTTTCGGATGAGCTGGGAGGAGTCGATGGCGACCCAGTCGCCGACGGCCGGCCAAAGTGCGTCGCCCTTTCGCAATTGACCGATCACCTCGGCTCGAGCCGGACCTTCGTCGTGTGAGATTCCTTGCACCATGAAGGCGCCGCGAGGGTCTTCGACGATGCGGGCGATTTGGCATTGCTCGCGGGTCGCGACATCAAGTGCGCGCCAGTGTTCAGTGAACTCGTCCGACCATCCCCAAATGCGGAGGGTTTCGAGATTTTGAGGTGCGCTCAGCGTGTCCGATGCCATAGCTCATTCTGGACCAAAGCAGGAGCAGACGTCCAGCTCGGGACGCCGATAAGTGGGCATGCCGAAGCCACAAAAAGTCGTTGTGTCGTTCTCTTTGGTGCTGATCGCGTTTGCGGTGAGCTTTGATTACTTGGCGAAGATTGATGAGGGCGGGCGAGCCGTCCAGCGTGAGCCCGCAGCCTACGGCGAGGTTGTGCAGGAGCTTCAGCAGCTCTTCGCGCAGGTGCGTGACCCTCGCGTCTTTCGCGCCGACACTGCGACGGCGATCATTCATCAGTTTGCCGATCGCGCTTACGCGTTGAATGCCGATCAGTACTTGCCGATTGCGGAAGCGGAGCGGGCGGATTTTCTGCAGCGTGCGGATCAGTTGGTGAAAGACTTGTTCGAGACGCGATTGTTGTTGCGAGAGCGGCAACGAGTTTTCGAAGCGCAGTGGTCGACGGCGGAGCGAGACGCCGCAATCGATGCGTTTCGACGGGCGCATTTGTACCTGCGATACGCTGAGGATCATGCCATTGAGCTCCTCAATACCGAGCGCAAGTGGGCTCCGAATCCAGCTTACTTTAGCGGCGAGTTTCCGCGAACACTGACGCCGACATCGGCCGCGCCAGATTTTAAACCTGGCGACGTGTTTCTTGTGCGGGGTGGATCCTTTGTGAGCGCAACGATTGCGCGCAGTGGAGATGTGGTCACGAACATGAGTCACCTTGCGATGATTGGCGTCAATGAGACGGGTGAACTGCGAGTCGTAGAAAGTCTGTTGGAAAAGGGGTTGGTCGAGTATTCGCTCCAAGACTATTTGAAATTCGAGCCTCTGCCACGAGTCGCGATCTATCGATTTCGAGATCAGGCCGTCGCCGAACAGGCGGCGCGAGAAGTTTGGTCGCTCTATCGCGAATCCGAAGTGAGACCAATTCCGTTCGATGTGGGGATGAATGTTCATGATCACAGTAAGGTCTATTGCGCCGAAGCCGTCGCGATTGCTTACAAGCGTGCGGGCGAAAAGCTCAGACGGAGTGTGCAGATTCCTTCCGCTATGACGAGCTTTCGCGGGGCTCGCGAGACTGTCTTCTTTCAAGAGGTCGGCATGAACATCGAAAGATCATTTGCGCCAGCCGATTTGGATGTCGACACGCGCTTTGACTTGGTGGGCGAACATCGTGACTTGTCGCTGTTGGCGAAGTCGCGTCGCTTTGATGTGGTGCTCTCGATTCTGTTTGATCGCTTTAAGCAGGGCTACACTTACCGGCCGGATCCCACGGCGAATCTCGAAGGTACATTTGGTTTCTTCGCTCGTAAGCTCGGGTTTTTCAAAGACAAGATTGCCCAGGATTTGCCGTTGCGGGCGGTGGTGGCATTCGCCCGACATCGAAATCTTGTCGATCATTTGGTTGAGCAATTACGAATCGCTGAAGAAGCGCAGCAAGCGCGTTTGGGTCGGCCGCTCGCATATCGAGAACTTGAAGTGTTGCTGGATGAGTATTGTCGTCAGAGTGCTTGTGTTGAGAAGCTCAGCGAGCAGCTCGAGCGTCGCGCTCGTCAGCGAGGCACGGAGCGTTCCCTAGAGCCGAGACCTGAACAGCGCTCCTTGGAGAGTCTCGAAGATCGCGCGCCAGCGAGAAGTCCGCGCTGTGAATCACTCTTCACGTCGGGCTAAAGTACGCCATCGCGTAAGGCACGGCGACCTCGACCGACCAACAGCGTTCACCAAAGCTCCAAGCTTCAAGTCCCGCCTTTTGGAAAAGCTCGAGTTCAAAGTCGACAAAGCCGCCTTCAGGCCCCAAGGCGATCAGCAAATCTTTTGAACTTTGCAATCGTCGTTCTTGTTCACTTCGAATGGGTCCTGGATGAAGAACAATTCCGCTCACTCCATTTCTAACTTCAGCAGAATCAGATGGATTTGAAGTGGTGTGCAGAAGCTCAGGAAGTTGATCTTCAGCGAAGGGACGAAACAGCCGGTGCTGGTGAACTTTGGGAAGAACAGGCAAGGTGGCGCCGGCACGGCAGGCGATCTCGAGGCCTTCGATCAAAGCGGCGCGCAGAGCTTCGGATTCAAGCCATGGTGAGCCCCAATAAGATTTATCCACGCGCGCGGTGTTGATGAGATGTAGCTCATGGACTCCGAGATTACCCACCATGCGTAAAACTCGTCGCAGGCTCTTAGGCCTCGGAAGACCGAGAACGAGGCTTCGTCGCGGTGAACTTGTCAGGCGAGTGTCGGTCGCGACACTTCTCGTTGGTGCGTAGGTTCCGTGAATCGCATCTTGATCCACGATTGTGCAGACACCGCGGCCGATGCTGTGATCGATGACGCCGAGGTGGAACTCGCGACCGGGTGCGAGCTTAAGGACTTCGAGCAAATGCCGCGCGCGTCGATCTTCGCGTCGCAAACTCCAAGTGAAAAGTGCGGAGGCTTGGTCGGGGAGCGCCGTACACTCCGCCTCTTCCAGTAAGATGCTGTTCAAACTTGTTCGTCCTCGGTGAGGAAGCTGGGCAGTTTGCGTACGTAGTGGCAGGTGTAACCGTCGGGGTGCTTCTGCAAGTAGTCTTGATGCTCGGGTTCGGCGGGCCAGAAATCGCCAACGGGCCAAACTTCAGTGACAACAGGTCCTGGCCACGCACCGGATTGATCGACGCGAGCGATGAAGTCTTCGGCTGCGGCCTCTTGCTCTTCGCTATGAAAGAAAATGGCCGAACGATACTGCGTGCCGATGTCATTGCCTTGGCGATCTTTGGTCGTTGGGTTGTGAATACGAAAGAAGAAGTCCAAAAGCTGTTTATAGGTGATTCGGGAAGGATCGAATTGAATGCGAATCGATTCTGCGTGACCTGTGTTGCCCTTTTTGACGTCCTTATAGGTGGCACGGGGTAATTGACCGCCCGTGTATCCCACTTCAGTGTCGATCACGCCTGGCAGGGCTCGAAACAATTCTTCCATACCCCAAAAGCAGCCGCCCGCGAAGGTGGCCAATTCTGTAGCCTGAGTTCCTGAGTGGGATGAGGTCGAGGACATTTCGCGACTCCTTACCAAGACATGAAGGGCGAAGCACTTTCGCCGTGAATTCTGCTGGGCGAAACTTCAACTTCGACATTATAATGGGAAAGTGACCCTAGCACGAGTTGAAATCAGCTGTTCAAACCACATTAGCGACGCGCGCCGATCGGGTCGGCGAATTGGCTTGCGAGCCCACTCGCTGACAGCCATTTTGACTCTGAGTGCATTGTGCGGATTCGTCAGCTCGGCAGAGTCGCGCCAGCCGCCGGCATCGCCGACGAAAGCGAAGTCGGCCGCACCTCAACCTTCGCCGACGCCTTCAAGTCCCAGCGAATTGCCCAAAGAAAATGCCTTGGTCGTGGGCGATGGTGCTGCCGCCACGCTGTTTTTAGTGCTACCTGAAAAACCACAAGGAACGAAACGCGAGTCGGGAAGTCTGGAGTTGGTCCGACATGATTTCAGTGTGCCGCTTCCGGGGCCGATCGCGCGCGCCGTGCTGTTGGAGAGGCGGCATGATCCGAAGGCTGCGCCGGACTCATTGTTTGGGCCGGCTTGGTGTTCGAATCTTGATCTCAAACTTCAACTTCATGATTTGAACTCACAAAAAATTCCGGCGCGAATTGATCACGTGGAATGCGGCATGGGCCGAGTGCGTGTGTTTCGCCAGCGCATGGGCGCTTGGGTTGAGGAAGTCAGTCCGGCCCGCATTTTAAAAAAATCGGGTGGCGGCTATCAACTCACCGAAGCGCCTTACCCGCACTTTGATCGCAGCGGTCGCTTGGAGAGTTTTGAGACGACGGATAAGCGGCGTTGGGAGATTCAACGCGATCGTGTTGGTCGAATCCTCGCTTTGCGACAAGCCGGCAAAATGATTTTTCGTTTCGCGCGAGATGCGGACGGGAGATTGCTATCGCTGCACGATGCTGACGGCGTCGCCCGTGCCAGTTACGCCCAAGAAACCTATCTGCGAGCCGCGACCCGTGGCGATCGCTGGGAGAACTACGATTTTGACAATCATGATCGCCTCGTCGGCCTTCGCGAAGAAGGCGAGAAGCTGGGCTATCGATTCGACTACACAGGCTACCGCGTGCAGACGTTTTCGTCGCCGGATCGCTGTCGTACGCGTGTGATCTACGAGCCCGAAGGGCTGAGATCGAATCGTGAATGCATTCAGATTCAGACTCCGGCTTTGCCGATTCGAGCCATGGCGACGCCGAGGCCATTGGCCACGCCTGCTCCCATCGATGTGCGAAAGTTCAAACGCCAAGACGCTTTTGGTGCGGGCGAAGAAGTCGCCGAGATCACTTTTGATGACGAGGGACGACCGCTTCGGATCGAGATCACCGACTCGATGAAAAAGCAGCGCGTATTGGTGATCGAGCGAGATTCGACAGGCGCGGGTCGGAGTTTGACGGAATTGTCGGGCACCAAGCAAGTTCGTGTGTTGTTTGACCGCGCGCAGTCGGGATTGGAAGTGGAGCGCGATCGGCTACTTGAAGAATATGAGAAGTGGATTCAGATCATCGACTTTGAGGACCAACGTCCTCGCTATGAGTAATCGCCGAAATTGAGCGGCGCAAGTCGAGCCAATCACTCGAAATTGAGCGGAAGAGTCAGCGTGCTTGCGCGGGGGCAGGCCGGAAATCGCACGCGACTGGCGAGGCGTTTCATAGCGGCCTTCAAGTTCTTGCGATCGCGAAGTTCTTGGTCCGGAGTTGGCGCTCGAAGACTATCGGCGAGGGACTCGAGCGATTGAACTTTCCCTGAGGCCAAAATACGAAGTCGAAATGCGGCGTGACCGCTGCTTCCCCAGGTCTGGGTCTCGTCTTGGATGAGCTTGAAGACTTCGCCGTCGAGCTGCTTGAGGAATTCACGAAGTTGCCCAGGCTTAAGCGCGCCGTCGATGTGAATCTTCGGAGGTGTGAACCAGCCATGTAACACCAGTCGACCGAGCAAAGGATCGCGAGTGCCTTCGACGCGACTGACGCCGTGGGGGATTCGCGGATCAAAAGTGATGAGTCGGGAAAATTTTGGTGAAATTTTATCGACGATCGCATCGGCGTGAAACTCGCCCTGTGCGGCGAACGACCATCGTGAAAGCACTTCGGGACGAAGGAGCTGCGTCTCACCACCGCGGAATGCTCCCGGCTTGGGTGTGAGCGAGTAGACAAAGGCCCAAGGTCCGTGAGGGTGATCAGCATGCCAATTTTGTTCACAGCCGTCGACATAGAGACTGAGCCAAATCGGCGAGATCTCGCCACATCCTAACTCGCGCCGGCCCCATTCCTGAAGTTCCGAGCGAAAACTACCTATGAGTTCGGGAGAAAAGAATCGCGCCGCTGGCGTGCGAAGATGCGTGTAGCGATTCGGAACGTGCCACCAATCCCATGCAAATCGGTCCGCGGATCGAGGCGCTTCGGGCTCGGCCATGACGTCTTCGAAACGCTGACGAAGCTGCGTGGCTTTGGAGCAGAAACCATCGACGATGAGATGAGAGGCCATGGGGATTCCTTTGTGACTTTGGGCGCATGGGGCGCGCCGATCGCGGCGAGCCCAATTTCAAATGTGTTCGTCGTCTCAGGGTGGCAGGCGGATGAGTTCAAGTTCAAACAAGTTCTCACCGCGCTCGAAATATTTTCTCTCAAAATGAGTTCGTACTTGGAACTTCGGTTCGGTCGCCTTCGACCAACTTCTTGATCGCTGCATTTCCCAACTTCTCCGCCAATGTTCATGGGCGTCACACGAGTGCGTGAAGTAGTTTTCGGAATTCGTCGCCAAGGTGAGGCGACCGCCGGGCTTCACGATTCTTGTCAGATGAGAGAAGAAGGGCTCGCGCAACCAATTCCGTTGCGGTCGGCCAGGCTCGGGATTGGGATACAGAATCCAAACCTGATCAAAGATCGGCTTGGTCACTTCTCGAGCGCACCAAAGCCGAGCATCGGCGTGAACGCCTGTGAGGTTCGGCACTTGGTGGACAGAGTGCTGCGCCAAGCGCCGCGCAAACGCGTCGAACTTTTCGCGTGTGCGCTCGATGGCGACCACGCCTCGCGAGCTTCGACCTTCGCGGGCTAATGTCATGGCTCGATGCAGGCTATGCCAACCGACACCGCACCCGATCTCAAGTTCGAGTTCGGGTAAAAGTCGCAACTCTTCCCAAGCTTGTCCGATGCTTCGCTCGCGAGCTTGAGCTCGATTCATCGCGATCGCCGATGGAGCGCGAAACTCACGGGGATGAGCGGCGATGGAGTTTCGGTCAATTTTGAAGCAGCTTTCAGGCTTCATACAGCTTCACTTGGCCCTGAAAGCTCGCAGTGGTCAAGGCGGGCGCCCTCGGCTAAGGAGGAGTCGCCGCGACTTTCCAATTTGCGAGACTGTGGTCTCGCTCTTATCTTGCCGCCTGGGGGATTTTCATCTTTGATAGAGTGAGAAAGACGAGGCCTTCAACGTGTCAGACACCACTCCGACTCCGGGCGATTCGAAGAATTATAAGTTTGTCGATCCTTCGGGAAGCCAGCGCGGTGGCTTGGGTGGGCTGTTCGAGTCCGCGCTGCGCCGATTCAAAACGCTGTTGCATCTGATGATGATTTTGCCTCTGTATGTTTTGGGATCTGGCATTTTGGGATTGTCAGTGGCTCCTGGTGTTTATCTTGTGAGTTGGGCGTCAGCTGGGAGCATGGGCTGGTCGGCTTGGGCCAGATCTTGGGCGATCGGCAGTGCCGTCGTCGGCGCGATTTTTTTGACGGGCGTCATGATGATTTTCATTCTGCCGGCAACCAATCGAGTCTTCATGCTGTTGCTCGGCGGTGGATTGAAGCCATGGCGCGGGCCTTACTACTCGCTCGAGGCCATTCGTTGGTACATTCACAACGGCATCACCTACATGCTTCGTTACACCGTGCTTGAGCTGTTCACGCCTTCACCGCTCGCACATGTGTTTTATAAAATGATGGGTATGAAGATCGGCGACGGAGCGGTGATCAACACCACGGCGATCTCGGACCCGAGCCTCATCCGCATTGGTGAAAAGGTCACGCTAGGTGGAAGTGTGACCATCGTCGCTCACTACGGTCAGGGCGGCTACTTGGTGTTGGCACCCGTGGAAATCGGCGATGGCGCAACCATTGGACTCAAAGCCAGTGTGATGGGTGGAGCAAAGATCGGTAAGGGTGCGAAGATTCTTCCGCACTCCGTGGTCATGCCCAAGACCGTCGTGCCCGACGGAGAAACTTGGGGCGGAGTTCCAGCTCAGAAATTGGATTTGCGCGCGACGGTCACGCCTCGTGATCCCAAGGGCGCGTAAGCCCACGAGTCCACGGACGCGTCAGGCAATTCTTCGAATTTGTTCGAGCTTCGTTTTCGCGATGGCCAACTCATTCTTGAGCGTGACGTTGGCGCGCTCAAGTTCATTGACACGTTTGCGAAGCTTCTCAACTTCTTGAGCCAGGGCCTTCTGATCGCTGGTGTCGATCGGCGTTGGCGTGCTGGGCTTAAAGGTGTCCAGACTTCGCACGACGGCGAGATGTGAATCTTCTGTTTCGCCACTGCCACTTTGACCGACGGAAGTTTCAACGTGCACGATCTCGTGATCATCGATTCCCGCGATGGGTCGTCCTTGTGCAAGACGTTCTTCAATGTCGGAGTCGATGTGAAGTTGGGGATCGATCTTGTCAAAACGCAAGACGCCTTCGGCGGCGAGTTTGCGCACGGCCTCGACCAATTTGTTGATCGAAGTTGAAACTTCGCCCGGAGTGGGGCGCGCGTTTTCAAGTAGTTCCTCCACCTTGCGACGACGTTGGTGAGGAAGCGTCGCGATCAAGCGTGCGCGTTGCGACTCATCGAGCGTCGTGCAGATGGCGACCACGTTGATTTCTTGCAGTACGCCTGTGACCTCGGCCAGGGCGGCATCGCTCCAACTCAAAACTCGGTTGAGATCGATGAGTTTGGCTTCGAGCACGCGGGCCCATCGAGAGTCCTCTTGGCGAATGATCTCGAGGAACTTGTCGCGCTTTTGCAGGCCACAAGTATCAAGCAGAGTAATGAGCTGAATGAACCCACCAGTTTTCTTGTAACGATCCAACATTCCCATGTTCTTCGTTTCGGACTTTTTCACTTGCGAGATAACGACGAAGTGAAGGGCTCGTAGCTTCTTGCGGTGCGAAATCAGGAGAAAATTTTGTGGATCAGGTCCGGCGCGATTTCATGGACGAAGGTCTGTCTCATTTTGAGACGGGATTGTGAAAGACCTGCCAAGGAAAGACTCGGAGGATGGATTCGGGAAGTCTCCATCCTTGTGGCGTAGGGGAAGTTTAAGTCTGGCGCGATGGTTTTCCTTGCGAGCACAATTTTCTCGACGCTGATCCTGAGCCGAGGTGACACTGAAGGTGTGAGTCTCGCCTCCTGCGATCCGCTTGGTGAGTGGGACATGGGGCGAACAGGCCGCAGGCTTCGGTCTTAGGGTCTCAATTTATTGGGGAGTTTCATGGGAAGTGCCTTCACGTGTCGATGGACAATGGGACTCATCCTCTGTGTGACAAGTTTGTTTGGCGTCGAGTCTTTGTCAGCGCAAACTTGTCGGACGCAATTGCAGCCGAATGAGATTGTGCTGATCGGTGACTCGCACACGGCGGGACCATTTGGTCGCGCGCTTGAGAGACAGTTGGAGGCGCAAGGTGTGGGTGTCGCGCGCTATGCTGTCGCGGGCTCGCGCGCTTTGCAGTGGGCGAACTCGAGCGAGAATCGGTTTTCGCAGCTCAACATCACCAGCAGTTGCGAGGGGCGGAATGCGCAGAAATCCGCGAGCGATGTGCCGTCGGCGCTGCATTGGCGCGAATCGCGTCCTCCACCTGCGGCGATGGTTTTCGCGCTCGGCACCAACGATGCCGGCGCGCTTTGCCGAGGCTCGCTGGGGGCAAGTGCCTTCGCGGACGTTCGACGCATGTTGGAGGCAGTTCCTCGTGGCACGCCTTGTTTGTGGATTGGTCCGCCTCAGTTTCCGACGGGCCCTGTGGCGCGAAGTTGTGGTGAGCGCTACGGCGCCTACGTCGATGCACTTCGCGAGACTGTCATCGCGCGATGCCACTTTTTGGATTCGCGAACTTTGCGTCCTAATGCCAACGCGTCCAACTGCTCGGACGGATCACCGTTGATCGCCAACGCGGGTGATGATTTGCATTTCAGTGGTCAGCGTGCTGAGGCCTGGGCCACATGTGCAAGCTCAGGCATTCAGCAGATTCTGACGCCGCCACCGAGTGGTAGTTCACCTGCGGGCTCATCACCGGGTGTGCCGGCGCCGGGGCGGACTTCGCCTCCGACTTCGCGCTGATTTTGGGCTCAGCTTGAGGCTACATCCCACTCATTCTAAGTCTCAATTCATCTTACTTCGACATCTTCGACAAGTGCGGCCAAATGATCTGCTCGACACCAGCTCAATTATGAAGACGCCGAGGCGTAGCGCTTCAAGCCAGTTTTCCAAATGAAAGACGAGACAGCCAACATCATCGCCGCCAGTGCGATTCCCCAGAGCACCATCTCTGAACCTGTGCGGTTGAGGATGACTTGCGCCGGCACACTGGCGAGAAAGGCGATCGGTAGCACGCTGAGCACAGCGTAACGCAAGAACTTGGGATAGACGGTGTCGGGGCGTGTGCCGAGGCGATAGAGTTGATACCAAATGTAGTTAATGGCATCCGCCTTGGTGAAGTATAAGGCCGTTGAGGCCGTCGAAAAGCGAATCGCATAGACGACGATCACGCCGCAAGGCACGCAGATCAAGAGCCACAGCAGTCGCCACCAATCGAAGCCAGGAACTTGCATGAGCGACCAACCCAACCACACAGCTGAGATGATGAAGTTGCCAAAATAGGCGACGCTGATTTTCTGAAAACTCAACATCCACTGTGAACTGACAGGTTTGACCAAGAGCAAGTCGAGATCGCCGCGACGGATTCGATCACTCAAGCGATCGAGATTCTCCGAAAACAACATCATGTAAATGGAGTCCGTGAGAAAGAGGACGCCCATGAACACGCGCATGGTCTCAAGGGTCCAGCCACTCAGTGAGTCCGTGTGGCGAAATAGAACTTCGAAGACGGAGAGTTGAGCCATGTACCAAATCACGTCGGTGAAGATGCGCACGGCAAAGTTAAAGCGATATTCGAGTTCGGACATGAGGCTCACGCGCGCGAAAGCTCCAACTAAGGCGAAGTGCTTGGCCAGATCTCGCACTTCATGCACGACACGTGTGGACCAGCGGTGAGTGAGTGTGTCCGTTGCGGGGTTCGACATGATTAGGCCCCTGTTCCCGAATATCGTCGTCGTCCTGCGCGCCAGAGCACGAAAGCTAAACTTCCGAGAATGACTTGCCCAATCGCGATCGACACGAAGCCTTCGCCCAATTGCTCGGTGGTCAGGCGGCCAGTGAGGTAACCGACCGGTCGAAATACGGCACTTGAGAAAGGCAGCGCAATCATGAACTCGCGCAAGTTCTCAGGCAAAATATCGAGAGGAAAGAACTCTCCGCCGAGCATCCAGAGCGTGATGTTTTTGGCGACCGTCACGTGGTGGACTCGATTGAAGAAAAACGCCATGGACGCCATGATGACGGCAATGGTGTGCACGAAGATCAGGTAAAAGACCACGAGCAGCAAGGCCAGTGGCAGTCGCTCGATCTGCACAGGCAGTTTCATGGCCCAGCAAACGAGCAAGGGAACGGCGAGCGAAAAGCTCGACGTGAGAAGCTTGTAGCCGAGGAATTGGCCTAGCCAAAATGAATAGAAGCTAATGGGTCGGACGAGTACGGCATTAACGGCTCCGGTCTCCACCGAGTCGATCATGTTCCACTCGTACATCCAGTTTGCTGAAATTCGCGCGACGAACGCGGCCCAGATCGCGTAAGCGAGATAGTGATCTTGGCTGAAGCCGGCCAATTCACTTCGGCCCGTAGATTGAAAGAAAGCGAGCCAAAGTGTGAGCTCGACGGCTGCGACGATGAGCGGCTGAATGGCGACATCGGAAAACAAATTGAAGCGATACGTGAGCTGTTCGAGCGCCGCCAGTCGGGCGCCTCCCCAGAGCTTATTGAGATAAGTGGTCATGTCGGCCTTCAAGGAAGTCGCGAATGATGTCTTCGAACTCGACCTCCTCAATCTTGATGTCTTGAATGGGTGAAACCGCCAGCAGCTTTTGCAGAGCGGGCCCGATCTGCTGCGAAGGAATTTCGATCGACAGGCTTCGTGAGCCCGCGGCGATGCGGTGATCCGCAGTGAGCTGCAAATCTTCACTCAGTGGCTGCAAGATCTTCAGTGACAAAGTTTGTCGAGTCTCAGCCCGCGACATGAAGTCATCCACCTGTCCGTCGTACACGATGCGTCCCTTGGAGATCAGCAAAAGGCGATCTGCCAAAAGTGAAATGTCATCCATGTAGTGACTGGTCAGAATGACGGTCGGTCGACGATCGCGAACATATGTCGCAAGGAACTCGCGAATAGAATTTTGCGCGACGATATCGAGACCGATTGTCGGCTCATCCAAGAACATCACTTCAGGCTCATGCAAAAGCGCGCCGATCAACTCCATTTTCATGCGCTCGCCAAGAGATAGGCGGCGAAGCTGGGTGAGCAATTGGTCGCGGCATCCGAGCATTTCCGCCAACTCTTGCACGCGCTTTCGCGCCTGCGTGCGATCCAGTTCATAAATTCTTGCCAGCAAATCGTAGGAATCGGCGGGCGGAAGATCCCACCAAAGTTGATTTTTCTGTCCCAACAGAATCGAAATGCGGCGAAGAAATGCGGCCTCGCGTTTCCAAGGTTGGTGACCAAGAACTCGGGCATCGCCATGCGTGGGGTGAATGAGTCCGGAGAGCAATTTGAGCAATGTGGTTTTGCCCGCGCCGTTTGACCCCACAAGACCGATGATTTGCCCTTGTTCGAGTTCAAGATGCGTGGGCTGGAGCGCGACTTTCGTCTCGTACTTGCGATTCCACAAACCTTTGATGGAGTTCAAAAGCCCTTCGGGCTTTTTGTATGTGACGAAATCTCGACCAAGGCCCATGGCTTGGATACTCAAGCGCGACTTGTCGATGGGACGCACGCCCGATTTCGCTCGGTGATGGCTGTTGGTTTCAAGATCACTCACGCTTTTTCCCGTTCTGTTTCCCGTTCTGTTTTCGGGCCCATTGCTTCGAATCAGTTGGCCCGTACCGTTGGTGATCGAGGCCAAAGCCCGCAAAATGTTAAGCGGCGCCCGCTAATTGCGAAGGTTCTAGCGCCCCTTGTGACAATCTGTCCACCTACGGCTGAGATGAACGCGAAACAGCGTTTCGCTGCAGTGGCTAGAATATGAACCGAATGAAGCGAAGGTCTTGGCCGCGCACCCTGAGCGCTGTTAGCCTAAGTTTGTTTGATTCTGGCGAAGTCAGTCGGCAAGACCCAGTGCTCAGGGGCGAAGTTGCGGGTGGTGTCGGCCCATTGGTGTTGAGTGATGGGTTCGAGGCTCTTTGCTGGGTTGCGAATTGTGCTACTCGCCGAAGAAAAACCCCTTCTGCGTTGAGGTGAAAATGGGGCGAATTTATCTGGTTGTCGGAACTCTGGTGGGCATCATCGCGACGGGCCTTTTGGTCTTTTACGGACCGGCCAGCATGAACCCCATGAACTTGATGTCGAGTGGCACTGTGAGTACGGGCGATCGCATGCAGCCGGATCCATTGCGCTTGTTCGCTTCCTTGGAGCGACCGGAGCTTGCGTCGAATTCTCCCATCAAAGAGACCTCGGGATGTAGTGCGCTTCCGGCGTGGTACCCCGTGAAGATCGCTCAATCGCAGATTGATACCTTGTTTGTCCGCAACTCTGCTCTTCGCGTGAGTCGGGCCTTTGCACTGGTGTTGGATGGCGCCGCGAATTGCATCAAGCCGGGGTACCCCGCGCGCCTCAGTGCCCAAGCTTCGCTATCGCCGTTGCACGCCGAAGTGGGTTGGATGATGCCCACGGCGATCTTGCCTTTGAATGAACAAAACAAAGCCGTCGCGCGACCGCTCATCGATGCAGCTGAAGGCGATGAAGCCAATTCCGTGATCGTTGTCGGCGTCACACTCTCACAAAGAGGTGTTTGGCAATTTGGTGTACCGCTCGCGCCACGCATGGAAGGCGCGCGCGTGATCGATCGGGCTGAGTTCGAGGCCGCTGTGCAGAGTGGCTGGACGGTGATTGATGTGCGATCCGCAAGTGAGCACGCTGTGCTGAACGTACAAAACTCCGTGAATCTCCCGTATGTGCTCGCGCCGCGCGCCCTGATTCGCGAACCGATATCGATGTGGGAGTCTAACGGAGACGAACACCAGTTGGCGCGATTGCAATTGGCCTTGGATAAAGAAGTCGTCGTGGTTGGCCAAGGAAGCGCGGATTTACGAGCCTATCGAACCGCCGCTTTGCTAGCAGATCGCGGCTACCAAAAAGTCTTCTACTTCTGGGAAGGCATGGACTACTTCTTGAGAAATCGCCAGACGCCACCTGTCACCTCAGAGTTGATTCAGGTTGTGAATCTTGAAGAGGCTTTCCGCGTGATGAGCGATCCGGCGAATCCGCCCATGGTGATCGACGTGCGCGCTCCCGCTCAGTTCGAGCAAGGCGCGATCAACAAGGCTCGCAACTATCCGATGCAAGAAAAGGGACCTGTGCCGTTTCGCCGATCCGGTTTGAGTGCGCGAGCCTTGAAGGCTTACGGCGAAAAGTGGGATTTGCCGACGGACATTCCGCGGACTCGGCCACTTTTGATCTATGGATTTGATTCAGACTGGACAGCCTACAAGGCGGCCCTACTCGCAAAGGAAGATGGCTTTTCCACGGTGTACTGGATGCGAGCGGGATACTTGGACTGGAGCACTTACTTCCCGTCGTCAGTGACTCGGCCGCAGCGGCCCACTTCTCGCGGAGGCGCGCCGACTCAACCTGGACAGTCTCGGTAATTCAAAACTTGAAGTGTAGGTCATGAGTTCCAAAAACAAGCCGCCCTATGAACGACTGGATTTGCAAATCGATATCGCGCGCCTGCGCGAACATTTGCAGAACGTGGTCATGAAGAATCCGCCCTTTATGCAATCGCAGAGCTTTGGCGGCTGGTCGGTGTGGTCGGCAGACGGCGAACTCTACGACGGATGGAGCATGGGCCACACTTGCTACAAGACCGTGAACGGTAAAACCGTGTTCGACAATGAAAAGGCCATCGCGCTCGGCCTACGTCGCCGGGATCAGTATCGTCAGCCCACTGAAATTTGCACGGGTTACTTAGACGAAGTGATGAACCGTCTCTTTGAAATGCAATTCAATCCTCGGCGCGTACGTCTCAGCCTGCTTCGTGCGGGTGGGTCCTCCAGTTGGCATCGCGACGGTGTCGAGCCCAACTACGCGGTTCGACTTCATATACCGATTGTGACGGATCCGCTCTGCACCTTCGAGTGCGAAGATGGAGTGTTTCACTTTCCGGCCGACGGTGCAGGTTATGTGGTGCGGGTGAATCGCATGCACAAAATTTGTAATCGATCCAAAGTTGATCGCTATCATCTGATGATGGACATCTTCGATTTCGCGGGTGTGACGCGAGAGCATCGCTTTGATCCAGAAACCCAAGTGATGGAGCCATTTGATTTATGACCGATTGGGCGCGTGTCGAAGAGATCAACAGCAAGCGATTGTCGTTGTTTCAGCAGCTGCATGTTTATGGGGATATTGTTCCACTGAAGTTCCGACTGAACGTCGATGCGATCGAAGAGCAATTGAAGCCCTTTGCTGATCGGTGGGTGCAGTACAACAAAAGCAAGGCGGCCAACGCTCGTATGGGGCTTTCAGTGACTTCACTCGATGGCGGAATGAGTGGTGTTCCGGATCTTGATTCGATTTACGAGTGGAGTCAGCAGACAGGAAAGAAAGTTTCCGAGGCCGACTTCAATCAGCCGACGGACGCCTATCGAGCCTGCCGCGAAATTCATCCGCTCTTTGAGAGCTTTATGCCGAACGTCGGGCGCTGTCGCTTTGTGCGCTTCGGAGCCGGCGGACACTTTCCTCCGCATCGAGATGGTTCAGTGAGTTTTCAAGTTCCAGATTACTTTCGCATCTTGGTGCCGCTCACAAATACAGGAGAAGATGCGTTTCACTTTGTTCACGATGGTCGACTTGTCAGCTACGAAGTGGGACGTCCCTACTTGTTCAATGCGCTGAAGACGCACTCGGTGGTGAGCTTTCAAGATGCGGCGCTGACTTTGGCATTGAGCGTGTCGCTCAAGCAAGAAACCGTCGCGCAGGCGATCAAACTCTTTAAGATTTACTAGGCCTGGGTTTGTGCGCAGTTTGCGCGCGGTCGGTGCGCGTGGCCCAGTAAGCCCAGAGACTCGACCAACCGATCCACCAGACGTAAACCGGAACGTACTCTTTGAAGTTCACCAGCACGGTCAGGTAAATGCCGATCTGCATGCCGGCCACCAGACCCACCACGGCGATGCGCCAGCGCCAGCTTTTCAAAGCAAGTGGTGCGATCAATTCAATGCCCAAGCCGAAAGCCGCTAAGAATTTGCAGAGCAAAGGCCATGCGGCCAATGTTGCGGCAATTCCCCAGCGAAAAGTTTCGCGCGCCCAATCTTGGTAGAGGTACTGATTGGTGAGAAAGATGTTTCGTAAATTGTCCGTGAGAACCCAATCCAGTCCTGAGGCTTTGAGTTTCGAAAGTGCAGCGGAGAAAAACACCAAGCTCCAGACCACGCGCACGCATTGAATCGGCCACGCGTAACTCGCGTCGGCGATGCACATGCGCTCGCGAAGCTTCGGCCAGCGCCAGGCTTCGGGAAGTTGCATTTGCCGGAGGGCCTGTGTTTTGGCGCTCCAGGCTGAGCGAATGAGGTCATCGATGGAGAAGGCATCGCCGGCGCGGGAAAGTGCGAGAATGAACATGATCGAGATCAGCACGCCGTCGCGGTGATGATAAAAGCCGTGGGAGTGGGCGAAGCTCAAAATTAAGTAGCCAAGAATTGCCGCGATCCAGTTCGAAACTCGCGTCAAGAGACCCAGAGCTGATGTTGCAAGTGCACCCACCCAAACTTTTTGGGCCATGAGTACTTCATCAGGGGTCGGTCGATAGAAATGAATGAAAGTCCATGGCTCTTTGGGCTGCCAAAATGCAGCAGAAAGTTGCGCCCAGCCCGAGTAGTCGCGGCCTGAGTAAATCCATACGCAAAGTGCGAAGAAGATCGCCCGATGTACACCCAGATCCACAGCGAGACGAGGCGCAAGGAAAATTCGGTCGAAGCGATCGCGTGCTGAAGTCCACCACTTCATGGCAGCACCACTTCGCGAATCAGCTCGAGGTGGTCGGGCTCATGAACATTGGGCGCGCCGGGCAGCGCTCGCCAATGCGCGCGGTAAAGCGAGAGTCCGTGAATCTCAGGAAAGTTTCGTTCGGGATAAAGTTGTCGGCGAACTCGATAGCGATGCGCAATCTCTTGGAGACCTGCGCTCACATCATCCATGCGTCGTGCTTGAATGAGGCCTGCGAAGCTCTGCAGGAGACCGGGCTCGTCAAACGGCCACAGGTACTGCCGAGAGCGAAACTCGACGTCTTCGCGCTGGATTTGGCCGTTCACCTCGACATGGCGAAAGGCTTTGAGCATAAAGAACTTGTACACGGGTTCGCGCCGAAGCGTGGAGTACATGGGATAGCTTGAAAAAGGAAACCACTCGAAGCTGAGAATCCCCGCGGCCAAGTGGGGCGCGATGATCACAAGGATCAGCAGTCGTCGACCCGTGGCGAGTGAGAGTTGCAAGCTCATATCGACAGTCTATGCACATTGTTCTGAAAATCGAAGCTCGAAGTTACGACTTGTTCCGACTCACTTGAGTCGACGGGCCACAAAAATCGCGACAATAGAAAAGCCAATCGAGATCCAGCCGACTTTTCCATAGTGCAAGATCCGCCCGTCGGGCGCGCTTTGCACGATGCTGGACCCAAGCCAGGCCGCCGCTGCTCCGGCGAGCGATTGGACCGCAGAGTTCAGACTTAGAAAACGACCGCGTTCTTGGGCGCGCACTGTACTGGTGATCATCGCCCATGCTGAAACAAAGCGCGCATTGTTGAGTACGAAGAATAACGCCGCCACGCTGAGCGCGGGAATGAGCGGCGTCGGTCCGAGGTGAGTCACGACATAGAAGGGAATCAAGACCAAAATGGACGCGATGAGAAACACCGGCGGTCGGCCGTAACGATCGCAGAGTTTTCCAACCCACGGACTCGTGAAGATCGTGAATCCGCCGCCGATCAAATACATCAGCGGTAATTGATCTTCGCGAAATCCGACGTTCGCGACCAAAGAAGGTGAGATGAACGGAATGACGGTGAACTGCGCCAGCATCAGCAAGGCCGTCAAACCCAAAGCCGTCAGGCGCAGCGGATCTTTCATTGTGTCACGCAAAAATGTTGGCGTCGCCAAAGGTGCGTCCTCTTGAGGATCCAAGTGGGCTCGCTGAGATTTCACAAAACGTGCGACGGCAAGGCTGAGTAGAATCGCAAGCCCGCCCACTAAAACGAAGGGCGCATGCCAAGTGTAGACGTTGGCGAGTGCAAGCGCGGCCGGAACGCCGACGACCGAGGCCACGGCGAAGGCTGACATGACGATCCCCATCGCGCGTCCACGCTTCGATGCGGGGATGGCATCGCTGACGATGGTCATGACGGTGGTGCCGAGCAAACCGCCGAAGGCCCCGGTGAAGGCGCGAGCCGCCAACAAAGTCGCTGAGGTTGGAGCTAATGCGCAGGCAAATGTGCCGACGATGAAGCCGGCGTAAATGCAGAGGAGAGCACGCTTGCGATCAAAGCGATCGAGAAAGAAGATGCCGGCAAAGCCGCTCACGCCTGCGGCAAAACTGTACGAGGAAACGAGTAGGCCGAACTCGTTGGCGCCGATCTGAAAGAGGCGCATGAGTTGCGGACCCAAAGGCATGAGAATCATGAAGTCGACGATGTGGGTGAAGTTGAGTCCGGCGAGAATGATGAGAAGTCGCCATTCCGCGCCGGTGAGGGCCGGTAGGTCGCGCGCGCCCAAAGTTGTCGATGCCTTCATGAGTTGAGAAATCCTCGCAAGCTGTCACTGAACTTGCCGGCGAAATGCAAACCGTCTAAGTGTCCGCCCTCTGTCGGAAGACTCACAGTTTCGACATTCACGCCTGCGTTTCGCAAGTCCTGAACGCCGCGGGTCGAGTACTCCGGCAAAATGAGCAAATCCGACGCGACTGTGGCCCAGAGCACTTTCGCGCGGATTCGTTGCACGCGATCACGCAGATCATAGAGCTGAACGGCTTTCGCGAGGCGCAAGAAGGCGTTGGCGTCCGTGAGCTCGGCGCGGGCGCGAGCGGTTCCTGCCAGCGCTCGTTCGATGGAAAACAAGTTTTCGAGTTTTTGTTCGGGAGGCAGTTTTCGATCCGCCGGCTGGCGCGCGAAGATTCGACCTGCCCATTCTGGCGAAAGCGCCGTGAGTGTGACCAATTCGAGGGCCGCGGAAAGCCCGTCGAAGGGCGGATCTTCGGGCGGGTAGTGACCATCTTTGAACTTGGGATCGAGCAAGATCGGCGCGCACCACTGGCGAAGCCAGGCAATCAAGTAAGCCTCGGTGGCGATCCCACCGCCGATGGCACCGAACACGCGCGGGACGAGATCGGGGAACTCGGCCGCCCATTCGAGAGCTTGCATGGAGCCCATCGACGGACCGACGACGGCGTGGAGTCTTTCGATGCCGAGGTGGCGGAGAAGTTCGCGTTGGACTCGGACCATATCGGTGATGCGAATCACCGGGAAATCGGCGCCGTAAGGTCTTTGCGTGCGCGGATCGAGTGATGCGGGCGTGAGCGACACCACGAGCGGATGGCGCGCGTTGAGATTGCAGAGGCTATCGACACCAATGACAAAAAATCGATCTGTATCAATCGCTCGACCGGGGCCGATCAGCGCGTCCCAATAGCCGGCTTCGACGTCGTCGGGATGATAGCGCCCAGCCGCGTGCGAAGTTCCGGTGAAGTAGTGCAACACGAGGATGGCATTGTCGCGTGCTTCGTTGAGGTGACCATAGCATTCGTAACCGATCGGCACAGGGCCCAGGTGCGCGCCGCTGGCGGTGGTGTATTGATCTAGAGTAAATGCTCTTTTTTGCACCTGCGAAGTCGCGGTATAGCGAGGCTCGCGCCCGGTCGGCGCTTCTTGCAACACTTTGCCGCTGGTGCTGGTCAAAATTGTCGGGACATCGCGCGTGCTGCTCATGTATTCAACTCCGTGGCCTACAACTTCGGCTCAAAACTTCGCTGGGACTATGGCCCATAGGCGATCTGCGAGCTGAAGTCACTGAGAAGTCTCAGTGGAAGTTGAGGTGAATGTTGTTGTCGATTAAAGCCGAGGTCTGAATCTCACCGTCACAGGAGAGCCCCACATGCCTTCTCAAAAATCCTGGCCTGAATTGAACGGGCGCAATGCCTTGATCACCGGTTCAACCAGCGGCATTGGTTGGGGACTGGCGCGCGCTTTGGCCGAGCAAGGCGTACACGTGACCCTCAATGGACTGGTGCAGGATCAACGGGAATTTCAGCGAACGCACGTCGAAGCTTTGGCCGCGGAATGCGGTGTGCGCGTTCGATACTCCGGTGCGGATCTCGCCAATCCGTCGCAGATTCAAAGTATGATGCAAGAGCATGTGGCCGAGTTCGGCGGCCTCGACATCCTCATCAACAATGCGGGCATTCAACACGTATCGCCGGTTGAGAATTTTCCGCCTGAGAAGTGGGATCAGATTCTGGCGATCAATTTGAGTTCGAACTTCCACACGCTGCGCGCGGCAATTCCCGTCATGAAGCGGCAGGGCCGAGGCCGCCTGGTGCAGATTGCGTCTGTTCACGGCTTGGTGGCTTCGCCATTTAAATCCGCCTATGTCGCTGCGAAACACGCCGTGATCGGATTGACCAAGGCTGTGGCGTTGGAACTGGCGGATACGCCGATCACCTGCAACGCGATCTGCCCTGGCTATGTACGCACGCCGCTTGTCGAAGGTCAGATCGACCAACAAGCTCGCGCTCATGGTCTCCCGCCCGAGCAAGTTGTGCGCGATGTGATCCTCGCGGCCCAGCCGCGCAAAGAGTTCATCGAGGTCGATGACTTGGCTCAGCTCTGTCTCTTTGTGTGCTCTGATGCGGGCAAGACGATGACAGGCGCGGCTCTCAACATGGATGGCGGCTGGACGGCGCGCTGATTGGCGCGCGAGTTGAGGGCGCGACGTTCCCGAGCATTCGTCAAGATTCTTCCTAGGAGAATCGAGCGAAATTTCCTCGCGTAAAACCGATAAGAATTCTGGAATCTCAAAGTGAGACGCAAAATTCGCTTGCGGTCGCGTGCGCCGAGCAAATCGGCGAGACTTATTTTCAGCAGGACGTTAGCGAAGGAGGTTCGATGACAGGACGCATGAAGCTGTTGCGCCAGGCAACAGGCTATGACCATGAAGAGGCCTTTTTCTTTTCTCGAGATCAAGAATTGATCGCGCAGAGAAAAAAGAACGCGCGATCGCGCGAACACCTTAAACTCTTGCCGGGTGGCAAAAGCTCCGAGGTCCCGCAGTTGCCCGTAGGCACGGGAAGCGGAGTCACGAAAAAGGCCGCCTGAAAATAACTTTCAAACATCAGCGCTCGGGTCGTGCGTTCACAGGCAGCAGCGTGATCTCGACCTGAGTCTGGGCCGTGTCGGCGACCGCATCGGTGCATAGCGAGTTTGCCAGCTACGGATTGGCCCTTTGAACAGTCAATGCTCAAGCTCTTTATGACGAAAAGAGAGCTTGAGGTGATCTGATGTCGGGAACCAAGACCTTTAAGCGTGGCGAAGTGATCTTCCGCGAAGGGGATCGCATTCAATCTGTTTACTTCATCCAGTCTGGCCAGGCCTCGGCTCAATTGCAGCGGAAGTCGCCGATTGAATTGATGAGTCTGCGCAAGGATCACGTGGCCGGCGAACTGGGCTTGGCCGGTCAGGCCACGCACACCTACACGCTGGTCGCCACATCAGAGACCACGTTGATCGAGTTGCCTTTGGACGCGATGAAGGCGCAGGTGGAGCTTTGTCCGCCAGCCGCAAAAAAACTGATCGTGCCGCTCTTTGAACGCAATCGCGAAATGCAAAAAGAGCTGCGGAGTGTTCGCGTCGAAAAGGACTCCACGCCGGTGCCGTCGGATCAGCTCGCCAAAATCTTGGCCAGTGTCTACCACACGCTCAAACACAAGGCAGATCGCGATGAGAAGACCGGCCAATCGAAAATTTCTTGGTCACTGTTTAAGAACTATGTGCAGCGAATGTTCGGCGAAAATCCCAAACGCGCCGAGCAAGTGATTTCCATCCTCGTGAAGTTCGGTCGCGCCCAGTATGTGTTGGAGAAACCCGAGGACGATCCTAAGGCCCCTGAAGAAATCACGGCTATCATTCTCAATGACTATGAACTCCTCGAGGCGACGGCTGAGTTTTGGCAATACTACTATTTCAAAGGTGCCAAGCCCGAGTTTCTGAAGACGGATGAACGTGTGATGCAAGTGGTGGCATCCCTCGTCGATCAGTCGTCTGAGCTGACGCCGGATCGAAATGGCGTGGTGCACTTGGAGTTTGGCAAGTTTGTCGAGGGCTATCGCGCTGTGAGTGGGCAAACACTCAACGCCGAGTTCTTTGGCGTCATCGAACAAAAGGGTCTCTTCATCAAGCGCCATCCGACGGACAATGGTGTTGTCTTGCAATTTGAGCGCGGTGAGTTTCACCGTTGGCTGAATGTGTGGATGGTGCTGAAAGAGATTGAGAAGTGGAACGAAAAGGGAAGCGTCGATCCTAATGAAACGCCCTTTGATCCACGAAAGTTTCAAAAGACGACGGGCGCGGGCTCAAGCTGCTGTCCCGCGTGCCAACACGCACTTGAAGGCGCGCCGAAGTTTTGTCCTGAATGTGGACACAAGTTGGCGCAAGCGGCTTGATCAGATCTTGCCGAGTAAAAGATTGCGCAGATCTTCCATGCGCTTGCGATTCACGCCCCAATCGCTGTAGCCGATGCGCGAGGCGCTTCGGAACTGCACAGTCTTTGTGGGCTCGTGAATATAAAACTCGACATCGTCCACGAAGCCTAACGCGCCCACCTTGAAGGCGAAGTGCATATAGCGCTTAGCTTCGTTCTTCTCCAGCAATCGCACCTTCGGATTTTCAAGTAAGCTCGTCTCAATGCCCGCCATGACTTCTTCAGGAGTCTTCGTGAACGTGAAGGCGACGATGGCATGCTCAGGATCTTGATCAAAGGTACACACGCAATTGGGACTTGAGGGACAAGGCGCCAGTCGCGCCTGCTCCACTGCGGTTTCAAGTCCCATGACTTGGCGTGAAGGACCGGGAGACGGATAGGTAAAGGCCGAACAGCCTGTCAGTCCGCTCATTACCAAAACTCCAAAGAGGATCGCGCGTAAGTTCATAATGTGCAGGCTAGCCGCAATTCAAGGCGGCTGTCACCCCTACTGAGTGTGGACTCGGGTCGTCCGTCAATTTTTCCAGCGTCCGATTTCACGAAGCGCCAGCGCCAACATGCGATCCATCCAGCGGAGCGTTCCCGTAATGGGCGTGCCAAGCGTCGGTGCATCGACAAACCCCATGTGTCCGCCACTTTGATGAGACACAACGGCGAGGTTGGGATCAGCACGCAATCGTTCACGCTCTTCGGGTGCAAGATCACTGAGTCCGTGCGTGATCGGATCATCTTCGGCGGTGATCAACAGCAAAGGTCGTTGCAGTCGACCCATCGCATGGCGGGACGAGGCGCGCTCGTAGTATTGCGAAGCGCTGCCGAATCCGCCTGCGGGACCGGTGTAGAGCGCGTCGAATTGAGCGACGGTACTCCAAGGGCGAAGTGTGTGCAGGGCTCGTTCCGCGAGTGTGTCGCCGAGTTCGCGTCGGTCTTCCAAGCACTCCATCAGCGGCAGCATGAATCGCTGACCATAGATTCGACTGGCCTGAGCGCTGAGGCGTTGAGCCGCGCGCGATAAATCCATCGGCGGATTGAAAGCGATCGCGGCGTCGGGCAAGTGACGTTCATCGAGTCCCGCGCGTGTCCACCCTTGCTGCAGAGTCGAACTTGATAGTTGTGTCGGTGATGAGTCCAGCTCCGCGGGCACAAGACCCGCGGCGGTCAAGCATGTTGCATTCGCCGAAAGTGAATAGCCGAGCAGTGCGTGTGTGGAAAGCTGTGGAAAGCGCTGGCGACTCCAGCCGACGGCTCGGGCGAGATCATCGCTACGGCCCGAGTGATAGGGCTCGAGTGATTTCTTCCGGCCTGCCCCACACCCACGATGATTCCAAAGCACGGCGATCCATCCTTCGCCGAGTGCCGCAGCAGCCGCACGTGGCATGTAGGTCGACTCCGTACAACCGGCGAGTCCGTGAAAAATGTGAAGCACGCCCAGGCGACTCGGCAAATGCTGGCCATAGATTTCACCCACCAATGTGTCAGACCCACTGGCAGCCTTGTCCCCACGTCGAGGCACTGCCAACTCGATGTGCTCAGGGGCAGAAAGGTGCAAACTCGCGTTGGGAAGAAAATGTCCAGACAAGGTCTGCACATGTCCGCCGCGGAATCCGGTGGCGGGGTGAAAGCTTTCGCGCGCCACAAGTTCGCGCCAGGATTGAATGAGGCTAGGGGGGGAATTCATGGGCCCCATTATGAGCTGGCGCACTTGCGTGGTCATCGACTTATCCGGGTTCAAAACTCTTTAGAGTCCCTCCGCGGCTGGCCTTGCCGCGGCGGTATTTGAGGACGGCAAAAAAGTAAAAATGCTCAAGCCAGACAAGGGTTTGGGCCAAGGGTCAATTGAACTTAGACCACGCCAGTGGGTCGGTTGGTGAAATTTCTCCCACGCCCTCCCTTCAAATCTCGCTTTGAACGGACGCCCGCCCTTCGAGCAGGTAAGATGCGTGCATCTATTGCGGGAATTCCAGCGCGGGAATGCCAGCGAATACAGCCAACAATCAGCCAACTCAGTTTGGCTCACAGGTGGTGGACGACGATGACGATGAAGCTTTCGAATCTGTTCAAGGAATCATCGGTCGGCGTCTATGCCAAGCGTGAAGTCTGCGGGATCCGTCAAGCTTCGGCGTTCGCATTGCTGACAGTCTTCATGACACTCGCGGCGGCGTGGTCGTTGCCGGCTCACGCGGATCTCACGCTCACCTTCGGTGGCGATGTGAACTTCAACAAGAACAAACAAGCGCCTCGCGGCGATCATGTTTCGTACTTTGGCCGACGCGTGACCTATGAGGAAATGACTCGGCACCTTGCGCCTTTGATCGATGGCGATGTGAATTTTGCCAACATTGAAACTGTGGTCACCGACGATGAGCATCTGCCGGCGCAGCAAAAGGCGTTTGTGTTCCGATCCCACCCGAATTCGATTCGTCACTTGATGGATTTGGGTTTCAACCTTTTTAGCTTGGCGAACAATCACGCCTACAATCATGGCTCGGCGGGTTTGGATCACACTTTGGATGCGATGGAACATTTGCAGCGGCGGGGGGCTCGGCCCATTGCCTTCGCGGGCATCGAGCGACGACGCGCTGACTTTGAGCGCGCGCGAATCTTTGAGGTGCGTGGCTATCGCATCGCTTTCGCGGCCATCGGCATCATTGATCCGCGGTTTCGTTCGCGCGGTGAAGGTGTGGGTGTGCTCAACTATCACGATGAGAGCGACTACGCGCTGACGCTCAAGAGTCTGCGCGAGGCCGACGCCGACTTGAAAATTATTTCGATTCACTATGGCACCGAAATGCAAGTCGAGTTGGATCGTGGGCAACGAGCCAAATTTCTTCGCGCCATCAGCGAAGGCGATGCGGACTTGGTGCTGGGTCATCATCCGCATGTGGTGCGACCGGTTGAGTTGCGCGACGGGCGCGCGATCTTCTATTCGCTTGGTAACTATCTGATGGCCGGTGCGGCGGATCTCACGCGACGAGCCGAGGCGCAAGACTACGGTTTGTTTGGTCGAGCTCACTTTGCACGCGATGCACGTCGCGGTGGGCGCTTGAGTTTGCAAGCGCTCGAAGCCGTTCCGCTGACGGGCATGCACCTGCAAGCTCGGCCGATGCCAAAGGCCGCGTCTGAGCGTCGAATTGAGTTGTTGAATCAACTTTCACGTCAACAGTTGGGTGTTCACGCGGCGGAGTTTCGCGTGCGCTCCGATGGGCGTGGTGTGGAGTGTTCGAACATCAGTGGCTTGGCCTTAAGTGCGAGAGCCGCAGAAGTCTGTGGGAATTGAATTGGGGAAGTGATTGTCGGGCGGGGTGCCATGACGATCGCAAAGGGAAATGACCAGGGGGATTCAAATGACGGGAAGATCTGGGTCGCGCCTTGCGACCTTCGCGAAATTGCGAGCGTTTGCTTTCGCTCTGGGATTGGTGATCGCGGCGGAGGCCTCGGCAGCCACGCGACACTTGTTGATCACGGATGTGGACGACACCATCAAAGTTTCGAACGTGCGGGACAAGTGGGACTTGGCTTGGCGCTGGGCCTTTGATCCTCGCGCGTTCACGGGAATGGCGGAGCTCTATCATGCTTGGCTGAAGCCGAGCTCTTCAGAGTTTCATGTGGTGTCGGGCACACCTCGACTGCTGGAGTGGTCGGTCGAAGGCTTTCTCGACGATTTTAACTTTCCGGCATTTCATTCCTTGCAGACGCGTCCGATTTTCACTTGGGAAGAGTTTGTCATCGCCAGCATGCTTCCGGGATTGAGCGAGCTTTATTCAACACGAACTTTCAAAGAAGCGGCGCTCAAAGAGATTCTCCAACAACGTCAAGTCACGGGTGACGACTTGGTGGTGCTCATTGGTGATGACACAGAGTCAGATCCCGAGGCCTATGCCACTTGGCCCAATCCCGCCGCGATTTACATTCGACAAGTTGCAGGCCGAGCGATTCCTCAGGGGCAAATCGGCGTGTCTTCGGCCCTTGAGATCGCCGCGTGGGAGTGGCGCGCGGGGCGCCTGAGTGCCGCGAGCTTCGAAGCTGTATTGAGCGAAATCGAAAATGAAGGCGATGCGGAGAATTTGTTTTTGCCGAACCAGCACTGCCCAACGGGACACTTTCTCATCCCCGGACTTCCCAGTGCGCTGGCGCGCCGAGCCCAGCGAGCACAAGTTGAGCTGGCTCGCATTTGTCTTGAGATGTCACCTCAGTCGCGGCTGAGATGAGACACGATTTCGTAGTGGCGAGTTCGCGGGAACTGATCGACAAGATGCAGTTCCTTGAGCCTCCATCCGCCCTGTGAAAGTGTCTGGAGATCCTGCGCCCAAGACTCTGGATAACAGGAGACATAGGCGAGCCGCTCGGCCTCAAGCTTGGCTAGCTCCGAGGCAAATCGCCCAAGTCCAGCGCGTGGCGGATCAACCAGCACAAAGTTCGATGAGTTTTTTGAGCCAGATTCCGTCGTGGGACTTTCAGAGCTTTGGCCGCGGATGAAATCCACGGCGCGCACTTGCGCTTTGTGAGTGAGACCCGAGCTTTCGAGATTAAAGCGCAGATCGTCGAGTGCCGACTTGTCGTTCTCCCAAGCGAAGACGCACTCGGCGCGTGCGGCGATCGGCAGTGTGAAGTTGCCTATGCCCGATCCCAGTTCCAGCGCCGTATCCGTGGAGCGAAGATGTTGGAGCGCCAAGCGAATCAATTCGCGATTGGCGCGACGGCTGGGCTGCGTGAAGCTTGCGATTTTGCCATAGAGCGGCTGCGCGACAGCATGAGCGTCGGCCGCTTTCGAGTCACGCATCGTGGCCGATGTCGTCAGCCAAGTTTCAAACCAAGCCTCGGGCTGAGGGTCGATGAGTCGCCATCGCGTTTCGTCCCTGTGGGCTCGCTTGCGACGCTGACCCATTTCGATGACGACACCTTGAGCGGCTTGGCGATCGAGCCAAGCGCCTTCATCCAGAATGAATTTGATATCGGCATTGGCGAAGTCGAGCCAAACGCCGCGAAGGCCGGTGGGTGAAACGCGAAGCCGCAAAGATCCTCGGCCATTCAATGGCGGAAGGTCGCGACGAAACTCGCGAAGCCAATTCTCGAGCTGTGGGCTGAGTTGCGGGCAGCCCGTCAGGTCCACGAGTTCGCGCGATCCGAGGGCTTTGCCATAGAGGCCCAAGCGCGTGATCCCAGCCGCGGACTCGAGGGTGAGATCCACTCGGTCGCGCAAAGACCATTCACCGAACTGATGAATCTGCGCGGGCAAGTTGGTCCATTGCGACACATGTTGCCTGAGTTGCGAGGCGCGCTGCTCAATCGTCCACTGCGGACGATCGCAGCCACTGCAAAGATGATCGTAGAGGCAAGCGCTCACGCCAGATCCTCGGCGATTTGTCGAGCGGCCATGAAGCCAGAGAACACCGCGGCTCGCACGCCGACTCCGGCCCAAGCATCACCTGCTAGCCAAAGCTTTTGGCCAAGATTCAGCGAAGGTGAGCGCGCGGCCTCGCTCGCTGCTGCGGAACCGTCGCCCACGGGATAAGCGTATCTCCAAACTTTGAGATCAAAGAAGTCGGGCTCAAGTCCAGCCTGCTTGAGATTTTGAAGAATCAGAGTGGTGGCTTGTGGAGAAGGCGCGAGAGGCTTGGCGCCTTCGTCGAGGGTGTGAGCGCGGCTCCACGCTTCGTTCATTTGTAAGCTGAGTGCGGGTTGTGTGGATGGACCGTGCTCATCATTCCATCTCCAGCTCATCACGTCGGGCCACTGCGAGCTCAGTGCCGCCCAAGCTTGACGAAGTGAAGCGGCGTCGCCGCGAAATCCGGCAAGTGCGGTCACGCAAGGGGCATACACCGGCGGCGACTTTAGACGTGGATCGGCGAGCAAGCGTTCTCGCCATTCTGTCGGCGCACTCTCCCAAGTGGTGGGCGAGTTCGCACTGAAGCCGAGCAGATCGCGCGCTTGCGGTGCCGGTGCTGTGATCAACAAATGTGTCGAAGTGAATTCTTCGCCCGAGTTCAAGGTCACCGTCCACTGTGAGTCGTGACGATCCACTTTGACCACTTGGGCTTCGAGGCGTGTGTTGGTTTGCGGCGAAAACTGCGCGAGCGCGCGCTTAGCCCAAGCGGTCATGCCGCGTGAAGCTGTGTGCGGATGGGAAAACTGCCGAGTAGGAAGCGTGGAGTCGGAAGAGCTGTCGGGGAGATTGAACTCGCCCAAGGCCCAAAGATCGCGATTGTAGTCGCCAAAGCTTTCGATGCGAAGCGCACCGTGATCGAAGACCCACTCTTGATGACGGCGAGTTGCCATGCGACCGCCCCAGCCGTGAGATTTCTCGAGCAGGAGGACGCGCGTTGATGGACGCCATTGTCCCAAAATCCAAGTCGCGGCGATGCCGCTGGCACCGCCTCCGATCACGATTAAATCGAACTGAGTTGTTGGCATGGCCCTTACTTTCGCTTCTGTCTGAGGGTGAAGCAACGATTTGCGGCACCTCAGAGGGTGGTGTTTTGGTCAATTCTACAAGGCTGCGATCGGGCGTGGAATTGTGGCCCATTGGTTGAGAAAAAAGTGATGTGAATTCACAGGCTTTGCCGGAATTGGGGTGGGACGATTTGTCGTGGCCCTGAGCCCGGATCTTGCCTTCCCGATAGCCATCCCGATCGCCCCCGAGGGCGCCCCCTTTTGAGGAGACGCTGTGGTCCGCATGCTGAGCCGACTCAACTTGAAGTCATTTGTGCGCTCGTGTTGGCGTCGTGTGGCTTTTGAGCGTCCTGAGAACTTCAGCTTCTTGAGCGGCAAATTTTTGGTTGCGGCACTGCTGAGTGCATCCGCATGGGTGCCAGCATGGGCCATGGACTCAACGCAAGTTTTGCCGGTGTCAGTGAACTCGCCCTCGATTCGCATGGGCGTGGTGTCGGGCTTAGGCATGAAGTTCACCGGCTCAGGTGAGCTGATGACGCTCAATGATCTCAACAGTGTCGAATTCGATGTGAAAATGCTCTCACAGTTTGAGCCGCGCGTGCGCGACTTGGTGGGCGTGTTGAATCAGTTTGGTGCACAACGCTTTGGTGACGAGTTGCATTTGGGCACGCTGCGCGTGAACACCTCGCCGGAAGTGCGTTACTTGGCGCCGGTGTACGCTCGCGGCGTGAATGAGAAGTGGACGTTGGCGATCGGCATGCCGGTGCTCACTTACACCAATCGTCTGCGACTCGAGCAAACTGGCGGCAACTTGCAGGCGATTCGCGATCAAGTTGGTACGGGATCAGCTGAACTCAACACGGCGTTTGAGCAACTGAACATCAATCTGGCGAATGCGGCGCACGCGGAAATCGCCAAGAAGGGCTACAAGCCTTTGGGCGATCGCGCTGAAACTTTGTACGGCGACATGCAGTTGGCCAGTCTTTATCAGTTTCTCAAGCGCGAAGCTTTCTCAGCGCAGTTGAAAACCATCGTGTCGTTGCCAACAGGCGAAGGCAATGATCCGGATGATCTCGCGGATCTGGGTGCCTATGGGTACACGGCTGTGGAGAATCAGCTGTTGGCGAACTTAAGGCGCGGGCGCGCGCTCTTCGCCGTAAAAGGCGGATACCGCTACGTACTTCCAGATCGCGTGATGCGCCGAGTGCCGCGCGACGAAGGTGATTCTCTGCCGGATGCGGACACCAAGGAGCGAGTTCAACGCGCGACAGGTGGTACGGCCTTTGTCGGCGCCGCCTCTTCTTATGAAATTTCGGAAGCACTCAACGTCGCGATCGGCTATGAGCACGCGATGAAGTCCGCCGACACCTACGCCGGTCGAGAAGGACGGCGCTACGATCTTCTCGAGCGCGAGACGGCGAGCCAAGTCGGTCGCATGCGACTGGGTATGTCGTACTCTTCGGTCTCGGCATTCTTTGCGGGCACGGCGTTGTTGCCTGCCGTTGTCGCCTATGAATTTTCGGATACAATCTCGGGTTTCAATACGGAGAGGATGAGCGTTCATGAGCTTTGGTTGCAGATCTTCTTCTGAGTCTCGCCACACGCCCAGCGCGCGTGAGAAGATCGGCTCGGGCCTCGCCCAGCTGAAGGGCCAAGCTTTGTCTTCTTCATGGAGTTCATGGCGGCGGTGGGCATCGCCGCAACGGCTGTTGATGGGATCGGCAATTTTGATGAGTCTTTGGACGGGTGCGTGTTCGCCGCAACCGAAGGCTCGCTATTTTAAGCCGATCAAAATGGAGTTTGGGCCGACGCAGACGGAAGTCGATCTCGGTGAACTCAAGCCGCAACAAAACCCGAGTGCGGCTTCACTGACTTGGCAAGGCGAGATCGCGACAGAGCAGTGGATGTCGTTGATCGAAGATTTGACGACGCTCGCTCTGCAGCGCCGAGATGACCGCGTGGCTCGGCTTGTGGATCGAATGCGATTGAATGTCGAGGTCGCTGGCAATGTCGTGCAGCTTCCGGCTTCACGTAGCTTTTTTGCTTCGGCGGCCATCGGCGAAACGCGCGAAGACGTCGCGGATCTGTTGGCTAAGGGCATTCGCATGCTCGGCGAACAAGCGGCCCCGCTTCGCGCCTTGGCGGCCGCTCGGAGTTCGAGAACAAATTGGCCTCGAGGCGAAGTGAGCGTTGAGATTGTGGTCGACTCGGTGACCACCTATTTGCAGGCCTATGTCGCAGACGTCCAAGCGGCACCCAATGTGGATGCCGCGGTCAAAGAGGCGATTGCCAAAGAGTTGACGGTGAACTTCATCCCGCGCTTGGGAAGAATTCGTCGCGAAGTTATCGATGTGTTTCAAGAGCGAGATACAGTTCGCCTCATACAGCGCGTGCAGGCTTTGCTGCGCCGAGAAGGCGTAGAATTGGGCCGCGATACCAATCAGCGTTTGGAAATGGCCGAGCGCTTGGTCGGTGAAGTGCGCGCCATTCATGATGCGCGTTCAGCGCTGGCGGTGCTGGTCGAATTTTGGCGCGCGTCTTCGCAAGAGGTTCGCGACACTCGCTTCAAGCCGGTCTCGCCGGCGCTCTATGATTTTTTGACGGGAAAGTCCGAGAGCCAGCTGGAGTGCATTCGCACGGGATGTATTGGCATCACAGGATTTGCTCGCTTCTTCTTTGTGTTGCCTGAAATTGATAGCTATGGTGTGCCGAAGCTCAAGCAGGACTTAGCCGTCGCGGCTCATGATGCGATCTTGTCGGAAATGCGAAGCCAAGCGGTGGCCTTCTTGCCGTCTTTGCATGAGGAAGTCGCCAATCAGATCGACAAAGAATTGAATCAACAGATCACGAACTTGCGACAAATTGCTCGCGACTATCCCAGCTTCTTCCGCATCGTCTTGGATCGCATGGCGACGGCGAAGCTCGGTCTTTTGCCCGACTCGCGCTTGGGCTTCTTGGAAGCTTCGCGCTTGCAAGTTGAGCTGGCGCCGGGTGCGCCGCTGAAGGCCTCGTCGGCGGACCGCGCGGGTGGCACAGGTGCGGCGGCGCTGGGCGCGTCGATGAAAGTCGCCGTTCGGCATTATGAGCACATCATTCGTCGTCAGCGATTGCTCAACGGTGAGAATCCCTATCTGACAACTCAAGGTCTGGGTCGATTGCTGTTTCGCGAGATCAATAAAGTTTTGTCCATCGGTGGCTACCGCATGGAAAACTTAGAGTCCTTTCCGGCGCTGGCACTAGGATTTGATGCGACTCGAACAAATGGAGATTGGCCGCGCTTGAATCTGCGCCGCTTGAGCGACAGTGATGTTTCATTTGCGGTGCCGGATCGGCTGCAGGTGCAGCTGGGATCTTCGGCGACGTCGAACTCATTGCGCACAACGCCCACGCCTGAAGTGCCCAGCGTCAGCGTGCGAGGCCAAGCCGAGTTGCTCAAAGGACTGAGTCGTCTGACCCGATTGGCTCGGGACTGGGAGCCGACGGCATACGATCCCATCATGGGTAGCATCAATGCGGCGGATTTTTTGCCGGATCTTCCGCGCGATGCGGTCAATCAACGTCTGTTCCCGAAGGATCTGATCTTTGCGGCCTCGCTCGGCAACGCCGGAGTCTTGTTGCAAAACCTCACTAAAAAGTCGTCGCCGGTGATGTTGATTGGCGCAGCAAATGGTGAGGGTCAACGACGAATCAAGTTCGCGGATCAAGTGGGTCTGACAGGTGAAACGCCTTCGGAGCCGACTTCGGCATTGGCTGCCATTGTCGATGTCACCGGCAGCGAGCGAGGACAAATCGCTCGCACAGGAGATGTGGCCCGCTATATTCTGGCTCTCGCGGAGTTTTCGCGTTCCGTTGAGGGACTGGAAAAGACCAAGAGCGCGCCACTTCTGGAGTCCATCGGTAGCGGCAAAACCGCGGTTGAACAAATTCTGGATGCACGCGAGGACTTGAAGTTGCTGGTCATGGCGATGAGTAACTTCTTGGCCTCTGAGATGGTGGATTCTCGAGGTCTGTTGATGGCGGAGTTTGATCGCACTTCAGTTCGCGCGCGACCGCGTGACTTGCAGCAGGGATCTGTGATTCTCGACCATGCCTGGGCCATTCGCGCATTGATGGAAGCCTCGTCCTTGTTAGGCGCGCAAGTCTATAAGACGTCCGCCTTGGATTTGTATCGATCACTCTTGCGCCATCACTTTCATGCACCCAGCGGGTTCTTCCGCAATCGACCCGAGCAGGCGCCGACACCTGAAGAAATCGTCGCCATGCTCGTGGCGGGCGAGGCCGTGCATGCGCAAATGTCGCCGCTCGAACAACGACAGTGGCGACAAATCCTTGCGACCTGGATGTCGGCATGGGGCGATTTGGCGCAGCAGGTGAAGTGAGACTTCGCCACATGGCCGTTTGACTTCTTTCTCGCGCACGTCAGTTCAATTCTTCCGAGTTCAATGAATCCCAAGTCATTTCGTGGAGCTAAACCGCGCCTCGCGGCCGTGGCCTCGCGCTTGTGCGCGGATGCAGCCCGTGCATGCAACTGCAGCCGTGCTCGCGTTCAGCTCAAAGCGAATCACGTCCCGCGTTGTTGGGTTTAGGCGAGCACTTTGTTAAGCTCGTGGTCTTGGAAGCGAGGAGGGGACATGCATCCAAATTCCATGCGGACGTTTGAAAAGTCCAAAGGTCTGAGCCGTTCGGATCAACTTGCACCGGGGCTTCGGCCTTGGTCGATCTTGAGTTCGATGTTGAAGATCAGCTTGGGAATCCTCGCGTCCCTCGGTAGCGGGTCGATGTCGGAGTTAGCCTACGCGACCACGAACACGGCGGCGGCTCCCGCGGTTTGCGCGGCACAAAGTTCCGAAGATGAGGGGACTGACCGAGCCAAGAGCGTCGATCGATTTTGGGATCTCAGCGCTCCGTCATTAGAGGGCCGCGAAGTCGACTTCGCGACATTCCAAGGGCAAGTCGCACTGGTTGTGAACACGGCCAGTCGCTGCGGGCACACGCATCAGTACGAAGGTTTGCAGCGAATATTCAAGAAGTACAAATCGCGCGGCTTTGTCGTGTTGGGCTTTCCGTCCAATGACTTCGCGGGGCAAGAGCCGGGCACGAACGCGGAAATCAAAAGCTTTTGCCAATTGAAGTACGGCGTGGACTTTCCGATGTTCGCCAAGGCACCCGTGAAGGGTGAGGCGCAGCAAGAAGTTTTCCGCTACCTCACCTCAAGAGATTTGCCGGCGGAAAAGTTTCTCAACTCCGCGCGAGATCCGAGCTCCGCGACGGCTGAGAGTCGGGAAGTGGCGTGGAACTTTGAGAAGTTTCTGATTGATCGTGACGGGCAGCTCATCGCCAGGGCGCGATCGCGCGTTCAGCCCGAAGACCCAAGGCTCATCGCTGCAATTGAGGCGGCCCTCAAGCAAAAACCCCCAAAGAAGAATCCAAAACAGAGCGCGAAGTCCGCGGGATCAAAATCCAGCAAGACAAAGAGTGAAGTTCCGTGTCAGCCCGAGTGAAGCTCACCGATGTCGCGAAACGTTTTCGCGACTCCATCATCTTTGATGATCTCGATTTGCAGATCGAGCCGGGGAGCTTCGTGGCTGTCATGGGCCCATCGGGATGTGGTAAGTCGACTTTGCTGCGATTGTTGGCCGGACTTGAGAGACCGGATGTTGGCCGAGTGCAAGTTGAGATTGCGGGGCAAGAGTCGCCCCGCATTTCATTTGTGTTCCAAGAGGCGCAGCTGTTGCCTTGGCGTAGCGTTCTGCAAAACGTGACGCTGCCGTTGGAGTTGGGCGGTCAAGAAGCGCGAGAGGCCACTTCGATGGCGCGCGAAGCCCTGATCCGAGTCGGCTTGGGCGAAGCGCTGAGTAAATATCCTCACCAACTTTCTGGCGGCATGAAGATGCGTGTTTCCTTGGCGAGAGCCTTGGTGACTCGACCGCATCTGCTTTTGCTCGATGAGCCCTTTGCCGCGCTCGATGATGTCACACGCTTTCGATTGCAAAATGATTTGCGGGCCTTTTGGTTGGCGGAGCGGATGACGGTGGTGTTTGTGACACATTCAATGACGGAGTCGGCGTATTTGGCGGATCGGCAAATCATGCTGTCGCGTCGACCTGCGGAGATTTTGCTGGATCGCATTTCGGAACTTCCGCCACATCGCCAAGATGAACTGCGCGTGACCTCGGCCTACTTGGCGGAAATCGAAAAGCTGCAAAATCAGCTGCAGTCCGCCCTGCATTCACGGGCTCAGGGTGGATGGCGCCTCGATGAGGAGTTCCCCTAATGCGCAAGGATTCTTCGACCACTTCGTTGCCGGACTCGCACAAGGGTGTTCAGACGCGACTTCAGACACTCGCGAAAGTCTTGGGTCCCTTGCTCATCGTCGGTGTCGGACTTGAAGTCGCCGTCCGAGCGGAGTGGATTTCTCCCTTCGTGTTGCCGCGGCCGACAGATGTTCTCAAGTCTTTGGTGAATGATCGCGTCGAGTTGCTGGATGGGCTTCATGCGACCGCAATGGCAAGTTCGCTCGCTCTGGGCGTGAGTGCCAGCGCGGCGATGGTGATGGCACTCATCATGTCTCAGAGCCGTTGGGCTCGGCAGGCGCTTTTACCTTACGCGGTTTTTTTCCAGACTGTGCCGATCATCGCCTTGGCGCCGATGTTGGTGATTTGGTTTGGCTTTGGATTTCCGACAGCCTTGGCCTCGGCTGTGGTGGCCTCGTTCTTTCCGGTCTTGGCTTCTGCGCTTGCGGGGCTGGATTCGGCGGATTCGGCGTGGGTGGATTTGTTTCGCTTGCATCGAGCATCCGCTTGGCAAGAACTGGTGAAGTTGCGATTGCCCGCGGCGCTTCCCTACGTCTTTGCAGGCTTGCGTGTGAGTGCAGGACTTGCCGTCATCGGCTGTATCGTGGGTGAGTTCATTGGTGGTGGAGGTTTGGGTTCGGTGATCGATGCGGCCCGAACCCAGCAAAAGCTCGACAAGGTTTTTGCCGCCGTGTTTTTGTCGTCGGCATTGGGATTCTTCATGATTGGAGTCGTGGATCAGCTGGCGAAGTGGAGCTTAAGCCCGTGGCATGTTTCAGCACGAGATCAAGACGCGTAAGTGGGTCGGGCTTGTGCGAAGTGAGCCGAGAATAGGGCGACAAAAGGGACCAGAAGAGGGGACCAGAAACGAGGACAAATCGTGAAATTGAATCGAAAGATCATGGCTCGAGTTGCGAAAGTAAACTTCTCCCGCCGGGCGATTCTTCATTTGGGCTTATGTGTTTTGGCCATGGGTTGGACGATGAACAGCCGAGCCACCTCCAGCGCCAACGCCGAGGCTACAGTTGCCGAAATCAAAGTGAAGCTGGGGTTGAATTGGAAACCCGAACCGCAGTTCGGCGGGTTTTACGCCGCTCAAGTTCATGGTCTCGATCGCGAAGCGAAGGTGAAGCTTGAAATCGTGCCCGGAGGATCGGGTACGCCGACCATTCAAATGCTCGCGACCAAAAAGCTCGACTATGCCATCGCGAGTGCCGATGAAGTGGTGATGGCGCGCGCCCGTGGTGTTGATGTGATCGCGCTCTTGGCCGTCTACCAAACCAACCCGCAAGGCATCATGGTGCACGAAGAGCGCGGTTTCAAAAGTTTGGACGATGTGTTTCGCAGCGAGGGAACCTTGGCCCTGCAAAAGGGATTGCCGTACGCCAAGTTTTTGATGAACAAACATGGCCAGGGCGCGAAGGTCAGCGTCGTTCCGTATGTCGGGGGGATCTCGAACTTTGCGATGGATCGCCGTCATTCGCAGCAGTGCTTTGTCACGGCTGAGCCACTTCTGGCGGCCCAACAGAAGTTGAAGACGAAAGTCTTTCTCGTCGCTGATTCGGGGTACAATCCCTACACCACAGTGCTTGTGACTCGCGGGGATGTTTGGAAGACACAGGCGGAGCAGGTCCGTCGCGTGCGAGAGTTGTTTCGCAAAGGATGGCAGCAATATTTGCGCGACGCCTCGGCGACCGACCAACGTATGGCGGAACTCAATCCCTCGATGGACTTGGCGACCTTCAAAGCTTCGGGCGAGGCCCAACGGCGATTGATTGAGACACCTCAGGGCATTGGTCACATGCAGATTGAGCGATGGCGTGTGTTGGTTCAGCAACTTCGAGACCTCAAATTGGTCGATCGCGATGTGAAGGCCGAAGAGATCCTTCCAAGCTTCGAGTGAGCTCGAGGCGCAGGCGCATTCGAGGCATTGAGTCTCATGATTTGGTGAACGCTCTGGTGTTTGTCAGATCTCACCTGAGGCATTTCAAATTGGCTTAGCCAGATCGTGACTTGCTCTTAATGGGAAATTCAAGATTGAGAGACTAGGGTTTGTTAACATGTTAGGAATGCCCACTCTCTCGCGACGCACATTTCAAGGCCATCGCATACTTGTCGTCGACGATGAAGCCGATCTTGTTGAGATTTTGGCCGAGGACTTTTCGTCATATGGCGCTGAGGTGTTTTCCGCAGCGAGTGGTCAAGAGGCCCTCGCGATTTTGGATCACGAGCCCATCACTGTCATTGTTTCGGATGTTCGCATGCCCGGTATGGATGGCGTGGAGTTGCTTCGTGAAGTTCGCCGACGTTTTCCGCAAGCTCCGCCCTACGTCTTTTTGTTGTCGGGATTCGCGGATCTCAAACCTGAACAAGCCTTGGCTTTAGGGAGTCAGGCGCTCTTGCCGAAGCCGTTTGACCTTCGATCTCTGCGCCGAACAGTGGCGCAGGTCCTCAAGTCCAACGATTCCCAGCGAGATTGAAGCCTCGTCCTGTGGGCTCGACCGCTCGTATTGAAAATGCCTTGAACTGCCGCCGAAGGCAGCCGCGCTAAGCTTTGCCTTTTGCCAGGGGAACAGATTAATTGCTGACTATGGCGAGTGGATGGGAAGTTCTCAGCTGGTCGGTCTTTCAGAGCCTGTGCGGCTTGATCGCACTGCTCGCCTTAACACATCGAAGTCGGAAGCGAGGTCAGGCGTCTCAATCGAAGCTCGCCACCAATCTCAATTTGAGTCATGTGAGCGTGATTGTTCCGGCCCGCAATGAAGCGGAAAATTTGCGTCGACTCTTGCCATCACTTTTCCGTGGTGAAGGTGCGCAACTCGAGGTGATGGTCGTCGACGATCACAGTCAGGATGCGACGGCGAGTGTGGCCGTGCAGTTGGGGGCGAAAGTGATTCCCGCGGGAACGAGGCCTGAAGGCTGGACGGGAAAGTCTTGGGCTTGCCAGGTGGGTGCGCAAGCGGTCTCGCGCGAAGTGCTGCTGTTTATCGACGCTGATACCTTACAGAATCCCGCAGCGATTCGGGCCTTATTGCCGCACTTGGAACAAGCCAGCTTGGTCTCGGCCGCGCCCTTTCACCTGAATCCGACTTGGTGGGAAAAGCTCTTGGGTCCTTTCCAAATTCTCATCATGCTGGGGTGTGCGGTTCAAGGTGGAGATCGCTACGCGATCGGACAGTTTATGATGTTTCGTCGCTCGACCTATGAGCAGATCGGCGGGCATGCGCGAGTTCGCGAGACGATCTGCGAAGACTTGGCGTTGGCGCAATTGGTGAGAGATGCCGAGGCCCGCGGCGAGTTGCAACATGGCGTGTGGTCGGACTTTAGCGGCGATGTTTACAAAGTTCGCATGTACGAAAGCTTCGCTCAGTTTTGGTCAGGCTGGAGGCGGCTCATGCGCCTTGGCCTAAAGCGATCTTCGATGCTGGGAGGACTTGCCGTTTATGCGGTGATTGCCAATCTCACGCTCGGCTTCGCGCCTCTACACGCCAACGCGCTTGTCGCCGCACTTTCGGTCGGCGGTTGGATTTTGACTTTGCGGCTGCAACAGCGCTGGGGAGAATTCAGTCCACTCGGATTTTTGGCCTTTCCCTTCACGTTGCTGCTGTTTGCGATTTTGTCTGGTGTGGCGATCGTCGATCAAATTTTTCGGCGAGACTTCGTGTGGCGCGGGCGGCGCTATTCTTGGCAGGTGAGCTGATGAGTTCTTCGGCTCGTGCGCATCGCTTGAAGGCGACAAACACCAAAGGCGCTTGGATTGCGGCGGGCGTGATCTTGGCTTGGCTCTTGAGCGGCCTGATGCTTTGGTGGCAATGGTCTGAATTGTCCTGGTGGGCGCAAGTCTGCGCGATGCCACTGATGAGTTTTCTCTACACCGGACTTTTCATCACCGCGCACGATGCCATGCACGGTCTGATCTCGCCGGGCTCCGCACGCGCCAATCGCCGATGGGGGCAATTGGCTTTGGCTTTGTATGCGGGATTCTCCTTTGAACAATTAAATCGCGAACACCATCGTCATCATGCGCGACCGGCATCTGAGGAAGATCCGGACTATCACGGTCGCGCACTTGGAGATGATCCTCCATTCTGGAGTTGGTGGGCGCGCTTTATGTGGACTTACCGAAGCTGGCGACCCTTCGCATTTTTCTCGGCGTTGGCGGCACTGAATGTGATCGCGCGCGGTGAGTGGTCGGCCTATGTGATGATTTGGGCTTTGCCGTCCTTGCTGAGCACTCTGCAACTCTTTTACTTTGGAACCTATCGGCCGCATCGGCAGGCCGATGTCTTAGATCGAGAGCAGGGCGAACGAGTTCGCGCGCGCAGCGATGATTTCCCGATCTGGCTTTCGTTCATCACTTGCTATCACTTTGGCTATCATGAAGAGCATCATCGTCGGCCTGATGTGCCTTGGTGGGCTTTGCCGCAGGCTCGGCGCGCTCAGAAGACAATGCGGGGAGTGCTGTGATGAGCGCGAGTGCGATGCTGATCCCTTTGTTGACTGTTGTGCTGAGCTTCTTTGCGATGGAGATGCTGTCGTATGTTCTGCATCGCTTTGTCTTTCACGGAATACTTTGGCGCATACACCAATCGCATCACATGGCGAAAGTGGGACGCTGGGGTCGAGGCGCATGGCAGATCGAGGCGAACGATGCCTTCTCGATCTTCTTCGCCGCTTTAGCTATCGCTGCATTTGCCTGGCCGCCGACTTGGTGGGTGGGATTTGGTATAAGCGTCTATGGCGCCGTCTACTTTGTGGTGCATGATGCGGTCACGCATCGACGGTTTTGGCCGCTGGACTTGAAGTGGGCTTGGGTGGCTCGAGTGCGGGATGCGCATCGCGAGCATCATCGCGATTTATCGCGGCGAGGTGTGGGCCCGTACGGACTGTTTCTCCCCAACTGGCCTCGTTGAGTGTTGCGAGCCGCAGGGTTTGAGGCGAGGGCCTTGAGCTGCCACACTTGAGTGTGCAAGAACACACCTAAGCCTTTGAACTCATTGAAAATCATTGAAATTCCGAATGCGGCGAGGCCGATGGCCACTTCGCCTCATGAAATGCTGTGGAAGTGCCGGGACTTAGGTGATCAGTAGCGCCGATTTTGCACACTCAAACCGGGCAGCTCACCAAAAAAAACCGGGGCGCTGATCAGCGCCCCGGCTCCATTCACAGACTGATTTTACTGAGTGATGACACTCGTGTTCGATGGATCCGAAGATCAGTTGAACTGTGAAGCGCGGTCAGCTTCGCGGCGAGCGGCGTCCTGAGCTTGAGCAATCGCAACGAGTTGCTCCAACATGGCCTTGGTCGCCTCGGGAGCTTGGTTCAACACGCGAGCCATACGGTCGATCCCAGTGGCCTCGGGAAGTTGGAACTTTGCCAGGCGCTCAACGTCGGAGCGCTCAAGACCGAGTGTCGAGATGCCGGCGGGGTCGCCAGCTTCCGACTTCGCGAGAGCCGACACCAACAATTCAGCCGACTCAAAACTCATCGAGTACTTCGAGGCGATTTCATTGGCGTTCAAGTCCTCAGCCTTCGCGACTCCGCTCAGCAAATAGCGACGGTAGCCGCCGCGACAAGAGTCATAGACTTCCCAGCGGCATGTGCGGTGATAGACTCCCCAGTAGTCGCGATGTGAAGAGCAGACTTCACGGCGAGTTGTTCCGCAGCGGGGAGCCGGAGCGGGTTGCGAGTGCGCTGAGCCCACGATGATGGCGCCGACAGCGGCGCCCGCCATGCCGGCTGCGATCTCGCGATCCGTACAGCTGGTTTGCGCCAGCGATGTAACCGCAGCGAGCACGAGGGCGAGTTGACCGAGCGACTTTGAGCCAAAGATTCGGCCCGATGTCGCCGTCGAGTTTCCAGTCACATTCTTCATTTCCTACCTCCAAAAAAGTGGTGGACTAAAATTTTGCGCGTGGAGCTCATTCCCCATGCGCGCCTTGATCTGTCAGTTCCTGCCTCAGTTCAGTGGTGAACTCGATTGGCCTTCGGGTTGACGAAAGCGAACGCAATTGAGTCCTTGGCAACTCCACCCTTACCGCTAGCAAGCCGAGGGCCCTTAACATGTTTGAGTGGATTGGCTGCTAAGGCCCCGCTTGGTTTGGGGCGGAGCTGGGAATCAATTAGTTGATTGGCAGTTGATCTGGAGGTGCGGGGCGAGCGAGGGAGGTTGTGTCTGGTTTTTTGACACAAAGAATTTCCAAAATGCTCGGCCAATTTGTGCCGAAAATGGGCAAGCCTGGGGAGCACGGATCAGGTGTGCTTTCCGGCGAGCTGAGTTGAGAGTTCGCGCCCACTGAGCCGCGTGTCGAGCACTGACAAATGGCTTTTGGAAAACAAGACTGCAGCAAGTGAACCGCGAGTCGTTGAGACAGGAGACTCCAATGCGTCCTTTTCGACCAATTCAGCTATTTGATCGTGTGATGTGGATCGCGATGTTGTGGGCCCTCGTCGGCCTTACGGGTTGTGCCAGTGTGATCTCGCAAGTTTTGGAAAAGCCTGAAGTGAAGTTTCAGGGACTCTCGATCCGCGATGCCAATGCTGAGGGCGCGACAGCCGTCATTGGTTTGGATGTTCACAATCCCAATGGCGTCGGTCTCCAGCTCGATGAGGTTCAGTACCGATTGGAGTTGGCGGGCCGTGAAGTGGCGCGTGCGAAAATGGATCGTGCCGTCGCGCTTGAAGCGAAGTCGACCTCGCGCGTGGAGATTCCCGTACCGTTTTTGTACAACCAAGTTTTTCAGTCCCTCTTGGATCTGATGAAGAGTGGGACGGCGGCCTATAAGGTCACGGGCTCGGCGCGCTTGGGGATTTTCGAACTGCCATTTGAAAATGGCGGCGATGTGAAGCTGCGATGATGGAGTTCTGGCTCTTTCGACATGGCGAAACAGATTGGAATCGCGCAGGTCGGCTTCAAGGTCGAACGGAGATTCCCTTGAATGAACTCGGCTTGGCTCAAGTTGCCGAGTTGGGAGAATTCCTCAAGCACCACGCCGACAGTTTTTTGTGGGGCGTGAGTTCGACTTTGGGTCGCGCCCAGCAAACGGCGAAATTGGCGCTGCCGAATCTGCAGTGGAGATTGGATGAAAGTTGGGTTGAGACGAACCTTGGTGTTGCCGAGGGGCTGACTCGCGAAGAAATCGTGACGCAACTTGGGAGCGAGGCTTGGGAGCAATGGGCGGATCTGAGCCACAACTCTTGGTCATCCGCGTTTGTGGGTGGCGAGTCGCGCGCGCAAGTTCGCGATCGCAGCTTGCGGGCCCTCGAGTCCCTGCGAAATGAAGTTCTAGGGCATTTGGCCGCGAACGCCGATCGGATGAGCGTTTCAAGCGCGCCGCGAGTGGCGATCTCGACACATGGTGGATTGTTGCGAAGATTGATTATGCACTTCTTGCCGCACGAAGCGGCGCGGATCTCCGTGCCGAATGCGGCGCTGTTTGTGTTGCACTGGGATGCAGAGTCGGGATGGCGAGCCGAGGCTGAGCCGCGGTTTGTGCCGTCCAAAAGATCATGAGCTGAATCTCATTAGCGAAGCGCGACGCTTTCCACGCGAAGAATGCCGGACTTATCGACGACGATTCGGTGTGACTGAGTGACCTCGGTCAACTTCTCTTGCTCATGTGAATACACCGTCGATTTCGAAATGAAATAGAGGTGGTAGACGCGGCGAGATCGAGAAACAGTCCATGAGCCATCGTCACCCAATTCGGAAATTTCCTTGAAGGGGTCATCCAGAAACTTCAGATGTCGTTCCAAGTTCACGCGAATGTTTTCGTGAAGGGTGCGCGCTTGCGTGGCGGAACTGCCGCGTTGATCAAAGCGAAGCATCTTTTGCAGGGCCAAGACGTCCTCGCCGATTTGCAGTTTGCCCTCGAGATCTTGTGGCGAGTGGCGAAGCGCCAGAGCTTCGGGCGCCAATTCTTTGCTCTTGGATTTTTGGAGGCGGAAAGTCTCTTGCACCAAGCCGAACTCGCGCCCTTCGGCGGCAAGCTTGACCTGGAAATCGGGAATCCAGTTCTTGGCCTTTTCGCGCAAAACTTCTCGCGACCAATCCTTCAGGCGGTCGCGCAAGACGTAAAGCAACACACCAAAGCTCACCAGCAAAAGACCCTGTGAGGCCATGTGTGTGAGATTGCGAATTCCAAACTGCTCGAGGCCAGCGGCAATTATACCGGCCGTCGCCGTACCGATCAGCGCGGCGGACTCGTTGATGCGTTTTGCAGTTTGGACTTTGCCGACTTCGATGAAGCTTTTGGCTTGAAAGAATTTTTTGAACTGGCTCAGGCGCATGAGATGAGCTTCGCGCTGAGCTTCATCTTCGCAGTCAAAGGAATAACCTTTGGCGCGGCGATAAGTCGCTTCATCCTCTTGCAGAGCTTTGAGCAAGCGTCGCGTGCGATTCACTTGGAAGTGGCGTGCGCCCTGCGGATCCATCACCGAGCCTTGTTCAGGCATGGAGCTTGGAGATTCGGCGTTGGCTGGAGTGACCCCGTCGTTCATCTGATCGAACTCGGAAGAGGTCGCGCTGAGGTACTGCACGTAAGCTTGGCTGACGTGCTCGTCCACATAGGAGCAGAAAGTTCGCAGATCATTGTCGGGAGCGAACATGCTGAGCGCATCGCGCAGCCGATCAATTTTGCGTCGTACTGACTGCAGGGACTTTTCGAAATTTTCGACGCCATTGGAGCGGGACCGATCCGTCGCCCACACACTTTGCGAGAGGAAGAACTGGCGCGAGTGCTCGGCTGAGTGCCGCTTCAAACGTTCGGTCAGCATCGCCGCCAAGTCGCGGAGCGCTTCGATGCTGTGCTCTTTCAGATGCGCGGACAGCGAGGCCTGACGAGACAACTCCTGCAACATGCGTCCGTGCGCATGCAGAGCCGCCAGCGCGCTTTCGAAGTCTTGATCGGCGTGAAGGTCCTTCAGCGGCACCGAAATGCGGTACTTGGTGCGCCAATCGCGAGTGAGATCCTGAAGGCCCGTCGCGGCCAAGTCGAAGGACTTGGGAACGAACAGCCAGTAGTTGGTTTCCACGCGACCGATTTCCGGTCCAGCTTTAGGGTGCAATTCGATGGCGCTTTTGATTTCAAAGTTGTGGTGATCATGGCGATGAACCTGATTCAGCACAATGTTGCGAGGCAGGTTCGAGTCCGCATCGTCGGTTGAGGCTTTGCGCTCGGCGCGAGTGGGCTCAGCGCTCACAACAGAGAGGACGCGAGAAGCCGCCCAACGCGGCGATAACGACATGAGCTTCATGCGGATTGAAATCAACGAACCCGGTCCTCCAGCCTCTGACCCGACTGCGTGTCAAGTCAGAACTCTGTCAGGTTAAGGTCAAACCGTCGCTTTTCAAAGCCTTAAATGCCTTTCCTACGACAAATTTCACATCTCGGGAGAATCGCGCCCAGACCGGCCTTGCGGGCATCCTGCGCGCCTATGAAATGACCCGCAGGATTGAGAAAGACTCGTCGGGGGCTTACAAGGGCCTATGGCCTCGCTCGAAGCTGAGATTCAAAATTCTAATCCTCGGCAAAAGCCCGAACCCGGTGCTCCGGGTGCGCTGATTCAGAATGATTCAGCTCGTGTGAAGGTGGGCTGGATGAGGCGCTTCCTCCAGCAGTTGGCCAGAGGCCTCGCGCTGATTCTAGGGCAAGTGATGCAGTGGATTTTGGCGACGGCGGTCACTTCCGTCGTGGGGGTTGCAATCGCGGGATGGGTGCCGATCACGTGGACGCCTTTAATGGGGCTGAGAAGTTTCGAGTCCTTGGTCGCGGGGCAAAGTCCTTGGGCTCGACAGGTTTGGCGAGATGACTTGTCCAAGCATAAACATTTGGTTCGCGCGTTGCTCGCCGCTGAGGACGAGAAGTTCTTTGAGCATCATGGTTTTGATTTCGAGGCCATCGCGCAAGCTTGGGAATACAATCAGAGTCAACGTCAGTCGAAAAGGCTGAAGTCCAGCGGGCGAAGTGAATCGCGACGAGGCATTCGCGGTGGCTCAACGATCACACAGCAAACGGCGAAGAATGTGTTTCTCTGGCCGCAGAGATCTTGGGTGCGAAAGGCGCTCGAGGCCTGGCTCACGGTTTGGATTGAAGTGCTTTGGCCAAAGTCGAGAATCTTGGATGTTTATCTCAACGTTGTGGAGTTCGGCCCGAATGTTTATGGCGCCGAAGCGGCGAGCCGAATTTACTTCGGCAAAACTGCCGCGCGCTTGAGTCGCGCAGAGGCTGCGCGTTTGGTGGCGGTGTTGCCCAATCCACGGCGACTGCGAGTGGATCAACCCAACAGCTATGTGCTGCGGCGACAAGCCGCGATTCTTCGGCGCATGTCTCGCATGGATGTCTCAGCGCATGTGTCCGCCCACCACGTCTCAAATTGAGGCGGGCCCTGGGGGCGGCGGCATTCGCATTCGACCCACCTACGGTCCTTAGTCGGGAAATTTCACGATATTGCCGAATTTTAAGCCAAGTGAGCTTCGGAAACTCAAGGTTTACGCCGAAATGAAGCTTGGAGGTCGGCATGCGCAATGAACGCAAACCCACGGGTCGTCCTGCAACTTATGATGTGAGCTTGAATCGGTCTCGGCTCATCCAAGCTTTGATGAGCTATAGCCTCGCTGCCGGTCTGTTCCTGACCTTGGCGATGGTCTCGCCCGCGGCGCAAGCGCAAATGTTCTTGGATGAAGGCGACGAAGTCTCTGGCGCTGGAGTGTCGGACTCTGTGACCTCGTCTCCGCGAGGCAAGGCGACTTCGAATCAGCGCAAGCCGCAGTCGAAGGCGGCTTGGAGCGACAAGCGAAAATCGCATTCGCAAAAGCAGTCGAAGGCGGTCGCGAAGAGCCAGCAAAAGCGTGCGTCGACCAAGACGGCGGCGAGTTCGGCTCCGTCGAAGGGTTCCAAGACGGCGAAAGCTGCACCTGTTGTGAAGAATTCGAAGTCGAGTGCTTCGGCACCGGTTGCGAACAAAGTTTCCAACGCAAAGTCTGGCCAAAAAGTCGCGGCTGTTTCCCCAGGGCGATCGCCAGCCAAGTCGCAAAGCCCATCCGCGCCGAAAGTGGCGACGAAGGCGGCGGCTAAGTCTTCGGCGGGCAAGAGTCGCGCGCCGGCATCGGCATCGACTTTTGCGACAACGAAAAAGTCTTGTCCCTTGCAAGTGTCGCCGGGCGCGAAGGAAAACATCGGCGTCACCAAGTTCCCGCGCAAGCTTTGGGTTCAAGATGCGGGCAATCCGAACTACTTCAAAGTGGTCAATCGAGAGGGCCGCGAAGGCTTCGTGAAGAAGTCCTGCTTCGAGTGATCTGCGCTTCGAATCCGAACGCACGCGAACTCTGATAGAATTATTTGAACTGACCGCGGCTCCGAGAGGGGCCGCGATTCGTTTTACCCTCGACAAGTTCGTTCGACTCGGGCCAATTGATGGCATGAAGCCCATTGCGCAATTTCGAATTCAAAGCTGTCTGCCGCTGACGATGTGTGGGGTTATGGCATTTGCCGGCCCTACATCCAGCGCACATGAAAGTCATCCGCCTGTGGCGCCGACGAAGTCGTCGAGAAGTGTGGACCCTATGAGTGCTGAAGATTCCCGATCTCGAGCTGTGTTCAAGGATGGTAAGTTCATTTCGCCATTTGGTTCGCCAGAGAAGACTTTTGGAAGTTTCTTAAAGTGGCAATGGCAGCGACTTTTCACGAATCCCAAAGCTCAGTGGCCGGATTGGGTCGGATCTGAGTTCGAGTTCAAAGGACTGCCGAAGTTGGCCGCCGGTGAAGTGGACGTGACCTTCATTAATCACGCGACAGTTTTAATCCGGGTGGGATTGAACGAATCCGCGGGGCAAGCGTCGAGCAATGAATTTCGAATATTGACGGACCCGATCTGGTCACATCGAGCCAGCCCTGTGAGTTTTCTGGGTCCAGCACGTGTGCGACCGCCTGGGGTTTCATGGGATCAGCTGCCCAAAATCGATTTAGTCGTCGTGAGTCACAATCACTATGACCACTTTGATCTGCCGACGCTGCGGCGACTGAGTGAGCGAGATCGCCCACAGTTCCTTGTGCCGCTCGGTGATGCCGAGCTCTTGCGTGATCACGGTGTGCAACGCGTGCGCGAGATGGATTGGTGGGAGGTTGAAGATTTCGAGTGGTCGCCCGGCCATGCCCAGACTGAAACGTCGACTGAAACGCCGACCAAGAAGCAGACTCAGGCGCCAACTGAAGCGCGAACCGACGCGCGAACCGACGCGCGAACCGAGACGCGAGCCGATATGCGTATCGAAGCTCAGTTTGTGCCGGCCCATCATTGGTCGGCTCGAGGCATGACGGATCGCTTGCGATCACTTTGGGGAGGCTTCGCATTTAAGATTCAAACTCGGACGGGCGAGACGAAGATCTTTTTCGCCGGTGACACAGGTTATGCGTCGCACTTCACTGAGCTTCGAGAAGTGTGGGGTGTTCCGGACTTGGCGATTTTGCCAGTTGGCGCTTATGAGCCGAGATGGTTCATGCAAGCCGCGCACATGAACCCAAGTGATGCGGTCAAAGCTGCGTTAGATCTTCAAGCGCGCCAAGTTTTGGCGATTCACTATCGATGCTTTCAGCTGACGGACGAGTCGATGGAGCAACCCGAACTGGATCTGCGCCTCGCGCTGACCGAAATGCAGTTCGCTGACGAAAAGTTTTGGCGACTCAAGGAAGGTGAGACTCGACGTGTGAATGCTCAGCCAGTTCGCGAAAAGAACAAGCCCGACCGCTGAGGGTCGGGCTTGTGTTGTCGGCTTCATGAGCTTTTTCCAGCTCAGGCTCAAGCAGCGGGTTTGAGCTTTAGGCTCGCAATTGGCCGCCAGCTTGATAGGCCTGAGCGGCCGTGCCTTTTGACTTATGTCCGAAGTACTCATCGCGAGTGAACGAGTCCACTTGGATCGCTTCCCAGCGCATTTCTTCGGCTTTGATCATTTCCTTGTATTCATCCTGTGAGATGACGCCTTTCGCGAGGCAGTTTTCAATCAAGGCTTTGCCCTTGGACTTTGGCACGAGGCGGTCTTTGACGGCCTTGCGCATTTTTCGTTCCGTGGCCTCGGCGCGTTTGATGACGGAGAATGTGGCCTCGAGCTTACCGAGCTGCTCGATGGTGTTCTTCGGCACGAAGATGCCGGAGGTGTGGCGCTTGCGTTGATCCGTGTCGGCCAAAATCATGGATGCGATTTTGTGCGTGTGTTGATCGTTATGCTCGCCCGCGAGCGCATTCAGATTCGACCACCAACGAATGGGACCAGCGAAGAACCAACCGAGGCCCGGCGGATTGAGGTTGGCGAAAATGCCGTCAAAGGCCTTTTGCATCTCGTTCAAGCAGTGATTGAGCGAGAAGTGCACGAACGGCAAATCTTCTTTGAGTCGACCCTCAGCTTCGAAGCGTCTCAAAACCGCCGTGCCGATGTACATCCATGACAAGACGTCAGCGAATCGACCGGTGATCTTTTGGCGCGACTTCAGCGAGCCGCCGAGTGAGCCCATGGCAATGTCCGACATGATGGCGAAAGTGGCCGAGGCCCACGCCAGCTTTCGATAGTAACGAGCCGTTGAACCGCCGACGGGGCTTGAGGCCAAGTGTCCGCGAGTCACCGACAGCACGACGGCTCGTGAAAGATTGCGAACGATGTGGCCGATGTGTCCCCAGAACGCGCGATCGAAGCTTCGCAAATCATTGCGGCCAATCGCATCGACTTCTTTGAAGGCGAAGGGATGTGCGCGAAGCGCGCCTTGGCCGAAAATGATCAGTGTTCGGGTGAGAATGTTCGCACCTTCAACGGTGATGCCAATGGGCGTGGCCATGTAGAGATGCGCGAGCAGATTCTTTGGACCTCTGGAGATCGCGGCTCCACCCATCACATCCATGCCATCGTTGATCACTTTGCGCGCTAGTTCTGTCGCGTTGTACTTGGCCATCGCGGTGATGACCGGAGGCTTGATTCCCTTATCGAGAGCACCCAGCGTGTATTTGCGCATCGACTCCAACATATAGTTGGTGCCGGCGATTCTCGCGATCGGCTCTTCCACGCCTTCCATCATGCCGATGGGAAAGCCGAACTGCTTGCGAATCGAAGAATGAGCGCTGATCACGCGCGTGACGAGCGAGGTGCCGCCTGAAGATTGCGCCGGCAGCGAAACGCCTCGTCCCGCAGCCAAACACTCCATCAGCATCTGCCAGCCCTTGCCGGCGCCATCCAGTCCGCCGACGATGGTTTCGACGCTGACAATGACGTCTTTGCCGAAGGTGGGACAGTTGTAAAACGGCGTGTTGAGAGGATCATGTCGCTTGGAAACATCAACGCCCGGCGTGTTCGTGGGGATCAACGCGCAAGTGATGCCGATGTCTTCGCCGCGACCCAAGTGATTCTCCGGATCGCGTAAGCGAAACGCGAGTCCAAGGATTGTCGAGATGTGCGCCAAGGTGATCCAGCGTTTGTTCCAGTTCAGTCGAATGTAGAGCTTGCCGTCGTTGCCTTTGAACAAGACGCCATCGCTGGTGATGGAGCCCGCGTCCGAGCCCGCGCCGGGTTCTGTGAGAGCGAAGCAGGGAATCTCTTCGCCGGTCGCGAGGCGCGGCAACAAACGCTTCTTTTGTTCGTCGGTTCCGTAGTGAATCAGCAGTTCCGCAGGGCCAAGTGAGTTGGGGACCATGACGGTGATGCAGGCGGGGATCGAGCGCGACGACAGCTTCTTGATCACTTCGGAGTGCGCCAAAGCGGAGAAGCCCAAGCCGCCGTACTCTTTGGGAATGATCATGCCCAGAAATTTTTCTTTCTTGATGATCTCCCACGACTTCGCCGAGATGTCGCGCGTTTCCCAGATCTCCCAGTCATCAATGCTCTCGCAAAGTCGCTCGACAGGGCCCTCCATGAAGGCCTTCTCTTCGGCGGTGAGCTCGGGATAGGGCTCTTGCATGAGCTTGCCGAAGTCGGGTTTGCCGCTGAAGAGTTCGCCCTCGGCCCACACCACGCCGGCTTCCAAAGCCACGCGCTCAGTTTCGGAAATCTTGGGCATGATGCCTTTGAGCACGTTCATGACCAACTTCGAAACCAGAGGAGCGCGAATCGCGGGGATGTTGAAGATCGCGAGCACCACGGCGATCGCAATGAGGATCGGCAGAGAAACTCCAAAGCCAAATCCCACCGCGAGAATGGCAAAGGTCCATACGATAAAGGGTGCTCCGATGAAACCTAACGCCAGCGTTAGGCCGAGAGCGCCCGCGGCCCATGCCGCCGTCGACGATTGCAAGAAAACTCCATGTAGCTCCACAACTTTCCCTTCTCCTGATGAGAGCCATGTCGAATTCGCATTGGACGTGGCGATCAGGTTTTCAGTTCACTTCAAAATCTTTCGTCAATTCCCAAACCGTTTCCATTTCCTTCATCAGCCCGCTCACGACTTCGCCTTGGGCCGCCGTCCCGAATTCGTCACCCGGCTCGGGCGACGAGATCGCGGAGCCGACGAGGCCCCGAGCTTCGCATTTTGTCGTCGTCGTGAATCCAACGCTGAAGCGCGAGGCTTCTTCTTGGCGGCGCGCTCGGACTGGATTTGTCCGCGTGCCACCTGAAAAAGTCCCGCGACGGATCGACGCAATCTGCGTTCGGCTTGGGGGTCTTCCAACATTCTTGAGAAGTGGTGATAGCCCAAGACGAAGGAGTAAAGCGACCAAGCGAATTGCTCGCAGTCGAGATCCGCTCGGAAGTGCCTTTGCTCCACGGCTATTCTCGCTGCTTTTTCGATATTGGTAATCAATTCTTGTTGAGCTCGCTGAACAAAATCTCGAAGCGGACCTGGACGGTCGTCGAGTTCGATCGATGCGGCGATCAGAATGCTGCCGCCAGGTTGTGAGTCCGATCCATCGATGAACTTCAGCCAGTGGTTCAGAAGCGCCATCAAGCGAGGCTCGCCGGGCGGCTCTTGAAACGCTGGTCGCATGACGGCGTCGATGAAGCGGTCGACGGCGGCTTGAAGCACTTCAAGCTGTAAGGTGTCTTTCCCCTTGAAGTGCGCAAACAGTCCGCTTTTGGACATGCCAACGGCCTTAGCGAGTTCGCCGATCGTCAAGCCGCCTAGACCTTCGCGACTGGCGATTTTCACAGCGGCCTCGAGGATCTGGGATCGCGTCGTCCGGCCTTTGGGTGTTTCAGGAGCCACTCTCAGGGTCATAAGCTAAAAATAGCACGACCGTTCGTTCGGTCGCCATGACTTTTCCTCAGTTCGATGAAAACGAGACGAGGTCGAGAGGAAATTGGGCAGAAATGCCTCGAAGTGAGGCGCTGGACAACTGCGGCGAGCTTTGCTGGGATCGTGAGGAAGCGGAGGTTGGACTGTGAATCAAAATTTTCGAAACTTCCTGTCGTGCAAATCGGTCCGTCGCGCTCGGCGGTGGCTCGGGCTGGGTGCGGTCCTTCTCATGTCGGTGTTGGCGATCTCGCCGGGCGTGTTTGCCGCCACACCAAATTCCAGTTGGCGAGAGAAGATTGAAGCTGTGCTTCAGCGCGGCTCAACGCCTGAAATTCGTGAAGGTTTAGTTTTGGGTGCTGTGCTTGAGGTGCAGGGAACGGAAAGCGCAGAGACCAAGAATCGCGGGCGTTGGTCAGGCCGATGGATTGAGGCGCTCCATTCTTTGTCGCCGAACATGAAGAGCCAGCGGCCCGCTCATCAATTGGCCGCCTTGCACACGCCGCAAGGGCAATGGACAGTCGAAGTTCGCTACATGGGCGAGTCGGCTCAGGGTGCCGAGCGAGAGCGCGGAGATTTGGCGAACTTGTCGCGCGACGAGGATCGAGAGGCTTTGGGCGCACAGCAAGTTGAAGTCACTTGGCTTAAAGACGGTGAAGTTTCGCATCGGGAGGCTTTGAATCTCACTTGGGGTGTCACCGGTGAGGCGCAGTATCGTCCCGTCGGCGGAGATCTGATGCGCGCCTATGTGAAACTCGTGAAGGTCCGCTACTAGTTCAGGATTTGTGGTGCGACGGACGGTCGCTTCCTGAGCTTAGAGTGGAAAGCGCTGAACAAAATGCTCGCCGCTTTCTTCGTGGCGATGCACTTCCAACTCAATGATGACATTGCGGTCTTGTCGGCGAATGACGATTTGCACGGGCGAGATCTGACCGACAAATTGACTAACGCGTTCGGCGTGCGCGAGCGGCGTCTCGCCTGGCTTCGGAGCGAAATGCGCCAGCGTATTTTCCGCACGAAGCGCGAGAGCTGTTTCTGGAATTTGATGCCGTCGAAAGACGTCGCGCAGACGAGCTTGAAACGAGAGGCTTGTCAGTTGAGACATAAGTGGAGAGAGCGGTTGACCGCTCATCCGATGCGACGTCGACAGTCCCGTGCCTGAAGGCGGGGCGGTGAAATTCGTGATGGTCCCGGTGGTGATGGGCTCAATGATGTCCAAGTCCGAGGTGCGCAGATGGGCGTAGCCGTTCACGAAGCTTCCGGCGAGACGAATCTCAGAGTTGAGACTGGTGTGCCGATATTCACTTGCGATCAACTGAATCACGTCGCGCACCAACGCCGGTGTGTAAGCGGCCAGCTCGGGATCTCCGCGTCGCATGACGTGCATGACCTGTTGCAGATGCGCTTCATAGGCGCGAGGCGCATCGACCTGCGCTTGTCGAGAGAGATTCTCCGGCCAAGAATTCATAATGCTCAAAAGTCGAATCAGAGCCCGCTTGGGTCCCAGCTTTTGGTAGACAAAATACGTCGGCAACTTGGGCGCGCGCCGCAGATGCGCGGCGATCTCGACACTGAGGCTTTCGCGTTGTGTGGGAGGCAAGGCACGAAGCTCTTGGCCTAGCAGTTCAATTCCCAAACGATACTCGCCTTCGCGGTAAACATGCTCCACGAAGCGGCTCGGAACTGTGATTCGGTGAGGTGCCGAAAAGAAAATTTGCGCACACTGCTCGGCGCTTGCCGACATCGACGTCAAGAGTTGGACGGCGAGGCCTATGGCGACGGTGAGACGACGGATCACGCGCCCGCGCGCGGCCCAAGCTGGGTGCTTATGTGGCTTTGGCTGAAGTTGATGCAGCGGGGAGTGGTGACTTCGCATGATGTGTTGGGTCCTCAATTCACGTGCGTGAGTTTCAAAAAATTCGCCGAGATCCGATGTGCCAGCCGTTATCGAATGCGAGTTTCCTTAAGTGCCAAAGAATGGCCCATGGGTCGCGGGCCCTCAGCGAGGTGTTGTTCAGCAAACGTGCCGCGCGCGTAGGGCCTGAGAGCGGATATACGGGAGTTGGGGGCGGGTGGGGTGTTTAGCCACTTTACAAGCTGGCTCACAAGGGTAGGCCAGCGGGCCGCTCGGTGTTGTGCCAAGTTCGTCGGAAGCCGCCACGGCGGATCCTTGGGTCTATTGATCGCATGGGGGCTTCGGCTCGTGGTTAGCCAACTCAAGCCAAAGCAGTAGTTCACGGCTGTTCGTGCCTGTATCGTGCCCAGAAAATTCGGAAAATCTGGGAAATTTACTTCAGAGAGACGTTGGGTCCTTGCGCACTCTTGACCGGCTCCCCATGATTTAGAGAGTCACGAACTTAGCATTCGGGAGTTACCCATGAACCCGTTCCATAGTTACTCGGTTGAATTCAAAACTTACGAACTAAGTTCTAATGATTTGATAACGCTGTGTACGCCAAACACGACTACCGGACAGAGAGTGTTGGTCGTTTTCAATTTCAATACGACGTTGAAGGGTCCATGCAGAGATCTCCTCAGCAATTTGATTCTTGAAAATCTTCACGGCTTCAGATTTGCTACGTTCTCTGCGGCGCCGGAAGTGGCATCACTTTCGATCGATGACTTCGTAGCCGCATTGGACAAGACCTATGGGCCAGACAAGCCAGAGCTTTATCCGAAACGGGTCGTTCTCATTGAAATTTCCCATCAAGGTTCAAAACAAGACCCTTGCACACTGATCATTGACCCGAAATTCACCTCATCGCATCCAGACTTCGTATCTGATTTGAGGAGAGTTCCCCCAGGCGACACGATCCCAGTTATTCAAACGCCTCTCGATGAAAGCAGTAAATTCGATTTTTTTAAAATTGTCGTAGCGAAGAGTATGAATGAACCCAACGAGCGTGATCTTGCTGAGGAGCAAATCTGGACGATTTTGGCTCACCTGCGCTTCATGGGATATTCCGTGCCGACATAATCTGGGGTCTAATTCTTCCCGATGGGTCGTGTGTAAGCTCTTGAGTGCGTTTGTCGGGCACTCGAAACTTTGATCATCGCCGAATGTTGTCCGATGAGCCGACGAATTCGGCGCAGCGGTAAACGGCTTTTCAGGGTGCGCCTTTGGCCAATCGCTGACACTTGTTGGCTCGCGCGCCTTGCAGGGCTTTGAGCTGTAAGAAATCCGCGCAGGCGTTCTGAAGTCCACGCTCCGAATCGAGAGTCTCGGAGATGAGCTCTTGAACGCGGTCTTTTTGTGAGAGCAGATGTTTCCAACAAGTCTTGAAGGCGACCTGACGAACATCGGCGAGTTCGGGAGTCGACGGCTCCCAGGCCGACAGTGCGCTCGACAATGTGCTCACCATGTACTCGTGTTGGCAGAGCTCAGCGACCTCGCGCTCGGTGGGTGCGGCTTGCAGGGCCGCTTTGAAGTACGGGAAGGCCGCATGCTTGGTGGAAAAGCTTCGCCACACGAGGGGCGGCAGCTGACTTTGCAAGTGCCAGTTCTTCGCATCCTTGTCGCTGAAGAGCTTGAGCTGCTTGTTGCACTCAAAGACCGAGTGAGCTGGACCAAGGCACTCGCCGAAGTATCGCACGCCGACGTCGGCTCGCGTGTTCATGAAAGTTTTGTTGGACGTCAGATGAGGGTGCAGAGCCAGTTGCGAGTCCGCCCACTGAATGAGGTCACTGGGGGCTCGGCCTGGTGCTTGAATTTCCGCGACAGCGGCCTTTTGCACTAGCTCCTGCCAAGTTTGATCGCGGGAACTCACGCTCACCTTGGGCGCTTGGTCCAAAAGTTCTTTCCACGCTCCGCGCTCAGCGAGCGTCTGTAAGGCCGAGACGGTAGGACCCGAAGCTTGGCCCTGATTCTGGGCTTGATCGGCAAGGCGTTGATCGATGCTCTCCAGAGTTGCCGCCATTTGCTGCGTTCGGTTTTCGATGCGCAGGAGCGAGTTTTGTAGCTTGCTGACCCACTCCACTTGATCGGCGACGACGCCGCGATCTGAGTCGGCCAGAGCTTGTTGAGCGGCGAGGAAAACACCCATCACGACGGTCGCGACAAGGCCGAAGGAGAAGCCGACGGACCAGCGATCGGAAGCCACGATGGTTTCAAATTCACGCTGATCGATTTTTCCATCCGCGAGTGCGGTGAGGATCTGTCGTTTTTTGACTCCGAACCAAAACACCGCGCTCACCGCACAAATGCCACACGCGAAGATGAACAAGTATTTGAGAAAGGGCCCAAGCGGGCTGAGAACATCCGATACAAAGCCACCGACGACTGCGATCGGGACGACAACTTTGGTCGCGCGTTCCCAGATCGAATTGACGTTCTTCAATTCGCTCAATCCATCATCGACTTTGGGAGTTTGTTTGTTGGCCATTTGTGTCTTCCTATTTGAGTTGCTCAAGCATGTCGTCGACGTCGTAAACAATGACGGAAGCGACGTCAGCGCCACTGAAGTACACCAAGTCGCGGGCGCCATCGGTGTCGCGCTCGATTTCAAGACTCAGGACATAGTAGCGAGTTCCCGATTCGGCGTCGGGATAGGCCGCGTTCAACAAGTAGCCGCGGACGGAGTGGCCGAGTCGCAGATAAACCTGAATGCGTGGGTTTTCAGCCTTACCTTGGGCCGCCAAGAGCGCGATCTTCGCCAGACGATCGAGAATCTGGACGGGGTGGTGGGCGCTCACTCGTCGCGTGAGTTCTTCGTTTGAAATCATTCGGCCTCCTGTGCCTTAGCGTCCAATCTGTAAACTTCGATAAGGGATGACGCGGAAAACTTCTTCGAGCGAGGTCTCGCCTGAAGCGGCTCTCTCAACCGCGTGCTCAAAGAGCGAGCGCGAACCGCGTTGCTTGAGATGCGCGCGAATGTCAGACAGATGCGCCTGTGAGCTGAACAGTTCAATCAGTTGATCGTCCATGGTGACCAATTCAAAGACGCCCAAGCGTCCCGAGTAACCGCGTCCGAGACATTGATCGCAGCCTTCGGCCGCATAGAACGTGGAGTTTTCAGCGACGCTGCCGAGAGTCTGACGGAGTTTGTCGGAGATCTCTTTGGGCTTGCAGCAGTTGGGGCAAAGACGGCGAACCAGGCGTTGGTTGAGAACGCCGAGCACGGAGTTGTGAACCAAGTCTTGGTCTTTGACCAAGGCTTTGAGGCGCAGAAAAGTTCGGATGGCGTCGCTCGCGTGCAAACTCGCAAAGACCATGATGCCGGTGTAAGCCGCTCGCAGAGCGACCTCGGCCGTTTCAGCGTCGCGAATCTCGCCGATCATGATCGCGTCGGGATCTTGGCGGAGAGTTGCGCGCGCATAGTCGGCGAAGTCCATCTTGTCGTTCACTTCCTTCTGATTCACTTTCGGAAGGACTTGCTCAACGGGGTCTTCGATCGTGACGATCTTGAGGCCGGCATTTGAGAGTTCGCGAATGCACGCATACATCGACGAAGTTTTCCCGCTGCCGGTGGGTCCAGAGAAGAGCAAGAGACCTTCAGGACTGCGGACTAAGTTTTTGAACAAGATGGCTTCACGTCGATCGAGGCCCAACTGGTCGATGTTGAGTCCGCCCGAATCAACTGTCGAGAATCGCAGCACGAGGTCTTCGCCACGACTTGAGGGCAAGGTCGATAGTCGCGCGTCGATTTGGCGGGTCTTTTCGGGATCCAGAAAGCTGATGCTGACTCGGCCATCGAGCGCACGCGTGCGCTCGGTCAAGTCCAAGCCCGCCAGAACTTTGAGTCGCGAAGAGATTTGGCGGACTAAGTCCGGAGAGGCCGGTGTGTTGACCTGATGGAGAATGCCGTCCAAGCGAACGCGCACATCGACGTCGTCGGCATAGGACTCGATGTGCAAATCGCTGGCGCCAAGTGTGATGGCATAACCCAGAATTTGGTTGAGAAGCTCAACGGCATCTTTGATGTCATAGGAGACTTTCGCCGTTGGTTTGACCTGAAGGGACTGCGATGCACTGGTTTTTGCGCTCGTCGAATTTTCATCGCCAAACGCAATCGAAAGAGCTTTGCGAATTTCGAAGCTCGAAAGCTGCACAGGCTCGATCTCGCGTTTGAGATGAAGGCGGAGCTGATCAATGAGATTTCGATCATCTTTCCTCAGCATGGCGACGAGGATCGGCTCGGTCGCACCTGCTGTCGCATTGACTTGATCGAGGATGATCACTTGATTCTTGATGCAGAATTGTTGCGGAAGAAGGCGAATGCTTGGAGGGTGCAGTTCGAACTGCGAAAGCTCGACATGATCCTCGAGTGATGCGCGCGGAGCGCGACGAGCTGTAAGCGACATGCGAGTCCCCCCGCATGACAGTTTTCTAGGCTTCCTGATCTGTGTCAGGACCAGCTTATTGGGTTCGCGGCCAAAGTCCGAGGCCACGCCGCTCTAGAAGCGGCGGCTTCGTCATCGACGAAGGTCGCGTGGGGCGAGTTTTCTTGAGGATCGGAATTCGGAGATCAGTCGAAGTGAACGATGCCCGACTTGAGATCGTAAAGTGCAGGTTGAATTTTGAGATCACCTTTTTCGACCCGAGCTTTGAGAAGCGGAGATCGCTTGGTCAAGTCAGCCGCCACGCTCTGCGTGAGCGCTCGACCTTCGGTCGCGAGATTCGGCGAGGGCTGCGCAGCGGGGGCGCGTGCTGGGAGTCGCGAACGCACATCTGTCAGCCATCGGTCGAGGTGCGCGCTTCCCGCTGTCTGACCTTCGGTCGACCCGAGCGCCGCATGCACAGCTCCGCAACTGGTGTGTCCCATGACGATCAAGAGCGTTGGTCCGAGATGCTCGACGGCATATTCCAAACTCGCCAGCGTCGCATCGTCGACAGTTGCGCCAGCCGAGCGGACGACGAAGATTTCACCCAATGCTTGATCAAACACAAGTTCGGGTGGAACTCGCGAATCACTACACGACAACACGATCGCGTGAGGATTTTGTGCCGAGGTCAATCGCTGTCGATCTTCCGCACTTCGCCCATCGCGTCTTTGCGTCTGTTTGATGAATCTCTTGTTGCCGTTCTTCAGCCACCCCAAAACCTTTGCAGCGTCGGGTCCTCGTGGCGAGGCTTTCGTTGTCAGGTGCGCCGAAGTCTTTGCATCGGGCGCTGGAGAAGTTGTGGCGGTGCTTGTCGGTGACGCTTCCTGTGAGGCGGGGACACGAGGTGCGCCGGGTGCGGGCGAAACCTGAATCTGCCCACTCGATGTGGGGGCGCTGGCATTTTGTGGAAGATTTTGCGTCGATGCGGTTTCGGGTGCTGGATTTGCGGGTTCTGGATTTGTGGCGGCCGCAGGGACTGCATCGATGTCTTGAACCGTGACGGTCGGGCGGACTTCGCCTTCGGTGGTGGTGTCGGTGGTTGTGTGATCGGTGGTCGCGTCGGCGTTGTCGACGAGGATCACTTCGACACTTGTGCCGCTGCCACTGCCGACTTCACCGGGCGATGAGGTGATCTTTTCGATGGATTCGGAAGCTACGGCTCGACGAAGTTGTGAGCCGCCACCTCGGGCGCCCATGGCCCACAATTTTTCTGCGGCCTCGACGGATGAAATCGTAAAGATCTGCAGAAGGCTTGCGACCGCGACTACGAAAATTCCACGAAGCGGCCAGCGGCGACGATGCGAAGTGAGATTGGGCTTGAGCAGAAAAGGCACGCAAACTCCTTGAAGCGAGCGACCCTTTCTCATCGGCAGGTCTCGTCGAGTTTGTGAGAAGAATGTCACGATTTTGCGGACGTTCGGAGTTTACGAACTGATGTCGCAGGACGTGAAGAGATTTGAGTGTGATCTCGAGATCACGCGTCTCATGTCGAGACGCGTTCGTCACATACCAAACTGAGATTTTTGGAAGTTGGGAAGCACCCAAATGCGCGAGGCGCTGCGCTCGCCGTACTGAACTTGCGCCGTACCATGACTGGGCAGTCGCAGCACATCTTGGCGTGGGATGCTGAAGATCAACACGTCGGTTTTTCCTGAGCTGGGGTAGCGGCTCACGCGGAAGAACTGATTGGCGAGGTTCAACACTGGAATTTCGCTCATCACATCAAAGCGCTGATCGGCGCGCACGGCGACCTCAAGCGCATCTTCGCCTCGTAGGTAACGCGACTTGCTCACCCATCGGCTGGTGACCCAGCTCGCTGTCCTGCGTGGAGCCCGCGGTCCAATCGGCGTGAACGGCGAAAGACGATAGGGTGTCAGCGTGCGAGCGCTCGGAGGAATCGCGAGATCCAAAGCGGGGTTGCCGGAAGGACGCGCGAGTCCACTTTGCGGTTGCGTGAAGCGAATCTGCGTCACGTAGATCGTCGATGCGTGAGATCCGGGTGTGTTCTTGTTGAAGGTCAATCGAACGCCGCGAACCTGACTCAGGTCAAACTGTCGACCCGTTGAAGCAGCGATCAGCGCCGCCATTGGGATTCGCGCCGTCTGCATCACGCGAGCATTGTCGTTTGCGGGGCCATGAAGCTGAGAGAACTCCGCCAGCTCCACGCCTCCCGAGAGGCGACCTTGTGAGTCGGCCAATTGCACGGTGAAATTGACAGCCTGATTCAAATCCAAAGGCGATTGGAAGACGTCTCGCGACACGCGCATTTCCAGCCACTGAGTTTGGCGCAGATCGCGGCCTTGCCCAAGCGGTGTCCAGTTGCTTTGCATGAAGTTTCCTTCAGAGGCTTGTCGCCAGCTGATGCGCGCTGCGGACGGCTCGTCGTCGGTGTTGTGTTCGATGTCGACTCCCGAAGCTTCGTTGGCGGCTCCAGAAGAGCTTTGTCCTGTTGCAGCTGTGAAGTTGTCGAGGACGAGGTACTGTGCGGAATCCAGAGCGCTGATGAAGTCGCGGTCGATTCGCGTGAGCTTTTGCAGTGAGCTGGGGAGGCCAAACTGCGGATCAAAGGTTTGCGCGAGATTTTCTTGGCGATCTTCACCCACATGGGCGCGGAAGAAGGCCGACATGCTTTGCAGTCCAACACTTTGTTGCTCGACCGAGAAGTGCTGTTGGCCGAACAGCGGTCGGTGTTGGGGCTCATGCAAGCAACCATATGAATCGTTGCTCTGCCATTCAGTGTTGAAGAAATTGTGGTTAGCGCCCCAAACATGCTGAAGCGTCTTCGGCGAAGCTTGATCTTCATCGCGTTCCGCGCTCGGGAGTTGGGTGTTGAACAGCGCTTTAGCCATGCGTTCAAACGGCATGCGCCCTTGCAGGTCGCTCACATCGCCATCACAAAGTGGCAAGAGCTGTGACCAAGCCGTACCTTTGGCGTCGAGCACGCGATCGGATTGACCGTCAACGGCGCCGATCTCAAAGATGCCTTTGACCTTCAATTGCGGAATCTTCGCGACCCATGGGCTTTGCGGATCTCGGTAGAGATTGTAAGCCGCACGCACACCTTCGCCGCCTCGAGAATGTCCCATAAGTCCCACATTGCTGAAATCGAGGCGTGGCAAAAGGGGTTGCATCGAAGTGAGCTCGGTGGGTGCGCCACCTTGTTGGCTCCACTGCGTCCAAAGCTGCAAGTGCTTGAGCACCAATCGCCCTCGGGCCAGCACCAGTCCCCAATCCTCAGAGTCGCCGCCGCTGCAAGTGATGCCACGGTTTGCATTGATCGATACGACCACATAGCCCCAGCTTGCGAGATGGCGAGCGACATAGTTGTAGCCATCATGATTGGGCACAACCACCATTCCCGCGGGGCAAGTGCCTTCATGTGTGTATTCGCAGGAAGAATCTTCTCGAGGAGCCGTGCCTCGGCCGCAAGTCGAGTGATTGCCGTGGAGGAAAAACAGCATCGGCAATTTCTTTTGCGCGGGAACATTCTCCGGCCAGAACACACGCGCCCAAACTTCAGTGGTCACGCCGGGCAACACGTCGGCGTCGACGCTGGGGCGTAACTTGTATTCCGTGTTTTGCGTCACATAGGGGCCGTCGGCATCCACGCTGGGAGCGGCGGCCGATGACCAAGGATGTGTGAGGCCCGGAAGTCCCGGCTGAGTGCGAGTCGGGACAAAGCCTTGCGCATGAGCGATGGAGTTGAACCATGAAGCTTGCGTTGCGACCGCGAGCAAGAGTCCGACGAACAACGACAAAGGTCGAGTGAGCGCAGGAGCCGCATGATCAACGACAGGCGAAAAAGTCATGAGCCGTGATGGGAGTCGTCGGACTTCGCGCCAGTGCATATTGTCGCACTCCTTTATCGATTCGTGACGGGCTCAAGTCGTGATCCTCGGGTGTGATTCTCGCGCTCGTCTGCGGACTGACTTTCTGGCTGAACTTCTGGAGATCTGCTGATTCAATTGATTCAATCAGCATTGAGGGGAACAAGTTCGGGAGCCGGGCCAGCTTCGCAAAGTGGATCCATCAGAGCCTTCGCCTACTAGGGCGCATTCTAGGTGAGGGCGGGCGAACTGGCGAGTGGCTTGAAAGCTTTACCGCGTGTGCGGAGGAGTTCGACATCGAGGAAAGTCGATGCCTTGAGAGGGGCAGGTTCGCCGCCGCAGAGTCATTCGGATAGTCCTAAAAAAGCTGAGATATCTCTAGGGTTTGGGAGCAAATGGGAGAGCCGTTGTTGAAGCGAGAAAGTGCCGAACTCAGATTCAGAGCCGTGGCCTCGGAAATGACTTTTCCTGTTCGAGGGGGCGGAATTTTGAGTTCCAAGCTGCGGACATTGATTTTGGCCGTGGTTTTGGCCTGGGCCTTCTGGGGCCCGACGGACGCGAATGCAATTTGTTCGGCTTCCAGCAGTGGTCGCGCGACCCAGGGTGGATCGGCGGCGCCAGGGCCAGCGATGTCCGAGGCTTCGAGTGAAGTGCTGGGTCACTTCGCGAGTTCGAGAATTGATGAAGCGAGTGGATTGGCGCGCACGCCGGATGGCGGATGGGCGATCATCAACGACTCTGGCGACAAGGGACGAATTTTTTTGAGCCAGAAAGATGGGTCCAATGTGCGCGAAGTCGGATTGAAGATTCGACCTTGGGATACGGAAGACTTGGACGTGGCAGAATGTCCTGCATCGATCGCACCCGGTGAAACTTGTGTGGCGATTGCCGACATCGGTGACAACCGACGCAAACGTCAGTCGGCCGTGATCTATTTTTTTCGCTGGAAGGATCTCGAGGCCGCCGCTCAAGTTCGCGAAGGCAAAGCGAATACTGCGGAGCCGCTCGCTCCGCTATGGAGCTTTCAGTTTCGCTACCCGCAGGGCGCTCGAAATGCCGAGGCCTTTCGGATCACATCGGCTGAAGACGCGATCATCGTGACCAAGCAACAAGATCGAAAGAAGCAAGCGGCTGAGCCCGCGGAAATTTATCGACTTCGTTGGCGGGACCAAGTTGCGCCCACCGAGACGACGCCTGATACGACGCCGGGGGCGACGATTGGTAAGACGACTGGTAAGACGGACGCCGAGAAGTCCGCCTCGAAGACGGATCCCCATGCTGCAAAGCCCGTTTTGCCAGTGGCTCAGTTCATGGGAAAGATCGATGTGCCTTCTATGATCCGCGACAAAGGTCTAGCTGGCCTCGTGACGGGAATGGCGATTTCGCCAGACCGAAGTCGAGTTTTGTTGCTCACCTACAGTGCCGTCGTCGAGACTCGATTGGTGGTGACAGCCGATCGTGTGGAATTTCAGGAACCGAAGGTGATTCGGTTTTCTCCACTCGAACAGCAAGAGGCCATAGCTTATGATGAAAGTGGGAGAGGATTTGTGATCACCACGGAAGTGGTCCTGTCCTTCTTTGCGCAACCATTTCGCAAACGGCAAGGAGCGCCCATTGTTGCGATTCGCGACCCTTACTGCGAGGTCAAGCCATCGACGGCTCGGCCAGCTCAGCCTTAGAGCGACGCGATCATTCGCATCCTCGATGCTCGTCGCAGTTTTCGCCTTCGCTGAAACTGCGTCTTCGCAAATTGTATCCGAACTTGAGCCAGAGTCTCGTCGGCCCGCAAGCGATTCGGCTCAGCCCACCGCTCCCACCGACAACTCAAATTCTGCCAAAGCTCAGAGCGGTGCGATCGCGAACTCAAAGACGATGGGTTCGACAGTAAAATCAAAGGCGCTTTCAGCGGAGAGTGCGACGGAGTCACCGGCGCACGTCGAGCTGGCTTATGCAACTCCGACGACTCGTGGTGATGCGTGGGGGCCGCTTTGGGGAGAGACCACGCAGTTTCCGTCGGAGCAGCGGCACTCCAAGCTTGTGTACCTTTTGGATCAGGCCGTGCGACTCAAGCGAATTCAGATTGAAAGCTGTGGCGCGGACTTCAGCGACGCCGCGGAAGTTTGGCTGGATCATTTGCGAAAGGCAGAACGCCTCGAGGGCGGCCGTTCCCAGATGTTGTGGAAGCTGGAAAATGATGGAGAGAAAGTCCAAAGCATCAGCATCGCTTTTCTCGAGTCCGCCGGAGTTTGTCTGAAGAAAGTCGAATTGGAAACTGAGCCACCTTTACGGACACCGAAGTGGATTCGCGTGGGCGAAGATTCCGTTGTCACTTGGGCCGATGGTGTTCCTTTGGCCGAAGGCTCGGATCGCGGTCGATTGAGTTTCAATGAAGAGATTGAATTTGATGGCGTGCGAATTTGGTTGGGGGATCACTTGCCTCTTGAGGCGTGGCCATCGAGTGGTCGGCCTCGCGAGGTCGAACTTCAAGCGCAAGGCATCAGTCGCCATCTCGTTTTGCCAGTGCGAGACACAAGATTTGCGCAGGAGTTCCGCTTCGCCGATCTTGTTGCTGGGGACTCGCCCTGGGCCAAAGGCATCAAAGCGCGCTCGGTCAGCCTGGCCATGCGGGGCGTGCACTCCGGAACATCGGAGCAGACGCAGGCTCGTGATCGGGCGAGAATCGCTGAAGTGCAACTGCTGAGCCGAGATCAGGCGACGCCGATCTTGTTAAGAGCTGCGCGAATTCCGGAGCAAGATGACGTCAAAGCTTGGCGCGCCGTGGACTTTGCCAAGGTTTTGGATCGCGAACTGAAGAGTGACGAGCGAGAAGGTATCGAGGCAAGTTGGGTGTTTCGCTTCCGAAGTGACGGAAGCTACTTTGCGGGCAATGCCTCGTGGTCGAGTCAGGGGCGATGGCGAGTCTTGGGTCGACCCTCATCTGATGGACTTCGTCTGGAACTCAAAGGCGGCAAGTGGCGCACGCCGCGCCCGAGCGATTCGGTTCCATGCGCCTCACGATGCCATGCTGTGGACGAACAGAGGAGCATCGCCTCGCAGATGCGCACTCAGGCTGGCGAGATCAGCGTGAGTGAAGTGGTGGAGCTGCAAAAGTTTGATCGAGCGCGATGGATACTCCGCAATCGCAAGCCCGCAGCCTCTCGGCATCTCGATTTTTCTGATGTTCGTCTGCGTGTGAACTCGCTGCTGGATTGAAGTTCGGTGAGCGTCGGGGCGATCTTCGGAATTCTGTCGAGCAATTGATCAGTTCACTGAGGAAAAGCTCCAGCTCAAGCTTAATTAAGAACTTCGTGGCGAGCTTAGGTGCGAGCTTCTGGGTGAGCTTTGGGCGGGTTCGAAATTGAGACGTAATAGTCGAGCCAGGGTTGACGCGTCGAACAGGAATCGCGACCATAAATGTTGATGAAAGATTACAATCCCGACTCATTCCGACGCTCTTTCAAAGAGCCGCGCCGTCTTCACGACACTCAGACCAAGGTGTCGAAGCTGGTGGCTTCGTTGGGGAGCCGGGTGTTGGTGTTTTTGCTTCAAGCTTTTCACGCTCTCGCGGGGCTCATAGCCTTAGGTCTGGTGAGTGCGCGTCGATCCCTCGGCTACTTTGATCGCCCCGGACGAATCAGTGTGTTGATGGTGGTCGCCGGAGTTTCGGCCATCGTCTTCGCAGTTTGGGCCATGCGTGGATTGCCATTTGGCTTGAATCAACCCACGGCGGAGCTTTCGAGCGAATTGCAGCGCCAATTGGTGACGAAAGAAGAACTCTCTAAACATTTGGGTGAGTCCGTCAGAAAAAACCAATTGCCTGAAAACATTCAGCTCGAGATCGCATCCATTCCCGTGCAAGCCAAGGTGGCCTACGCCTTGGATGAAGAGCTGCAGCGAGTATCGGATCGCTTGCTCAAAAACTATCGGCCTGATTATGGCGTGATCGTGGCGATGGATGCGACCACAGGTCGAATTCTGGCGATGAGCTCGCACAGATCCGGTCGACCCTCCGATGAGAATCTCGCGCTGAAGGCGAGCTTCCCGGCCGCCTCAATTTTCAAAGTGGTGACGGCAGGTGCCGTGCTCGATACGCAAAAAGTGACGCCGGACACTCTCGTTCCCTTTCAGGGCTCCAATCACACGCTCTATAAAAGAAATGTGATCACGCAAAAAGAGAATCGGTGGACGCGTCGAATGTCGGTGCGTGAGGCCTTTGGTTCATCGGTCAATACGATCTTCGGGAAGCTTGGTCTGTTCTACGCGGGTCCCGAAGTGCTGCGTGAGTATGCCGAGCGATTTCACTTTAATCATCCCATTCGCGCGGATGTTCCTGTGGATGTGGGCTACTCGCGCTTCTCCGCTGAGGATCCTTGGAGCGTTGTGAGCGCGGCTTCGGGATTCACACAGGACAACACCATGTCGCCGCTGCAAGGCGCGATGATCGCCGCCGCCGTCATCAATGATGGCGCAATGATGGAGCCTTGGATCATCGAGAACGTGGTCGATCAGCAAGGCAATTTGCTCTATAGCGCCGAGCCTCGTCTTGCCGTTCACGCCATCGATGCGACGACGGCAAAAGCCATGCGGCGCTTGTTCCGCGCAACCGTCGAGTCGGGAACTTCACGGCAAGCATTTCGAAAAGCACTTCGCCGTCGCGCCTTTGACGAGGTTGAAGTTGGCGGCAAGACGGGTTCGCTCACAGGTCTCCATCCTCGCGGCAAGTGCGATTGGTTTGTGGGCTATATGTCGAATGGCACAAGAAAGATCGCCGTGGCCGCACTCACAGTGAACGAAGAGAAGTGGCGTGTGAAATCGGCGACGCTCGCGGAATCCTTATTCACGCATGAGCTGACGTCGGGTGTGGTGGAGCAGCGACGGCCGGGTTCGACGAGGGCTTCGCGGTAAATGGGCTCACCGAAGTGACTGAGTGATGAAAGCCCCGTCGGCGTGATCGCCACGGGGCTTTGTCGTTGTTGGGCCCGCAGAGAGCACGCGCACCACGCTTGGCCGCTTGGGCCAGCTGAATACAAGTTCGACAAATCCCCGCATCCCTCGCTCGGCATTTTGCCCGACTTTAGGGGCTTGCCCGTACAAGCGACTTAACTTGAGACGGTCGCCAAACCTCGACTCAAGACTACGGTATTCGTGATCGATAGGGAAAGAGCGACGGAGGTCAGACGATGTCAGCTCAATTGGTCCAGTACCATGTGTCTCGCGGTGGTGAGACGTTAGGGCCTTTCACATTGGAGCAGATCGCGCAGATGCTCGCGGCGAACAGCCTTGCTGTGACGGATTTTGTTTGGGATGCGAGCGCACAGGATTGGGTTTTGATTCTGCAATTCGCTCAACGTCCTGAGATGGCCTCACTGTTGATGGCTCGAAAGCCGAAGGCCCCCGTGCCGCCATCGCCACAGGTGGGTGCAGACTCACGACTCAAGCCAACGACCCATGAGAGCGCCAGCGAAGCCAGCAAGTCGACGGGCGCAACTGCAACAGCCGCCCATGAGAAGTTGAATTTGGATGCTGTCCAGGTTGTCGCAGTTGAAGGCGGCTTGGCTGAGTCCGACGCGATCGAGTGGTTTGTGATGCGCGGTCAGCAGCGCTTTGGTCCCTTCACTTACTTGGGTGTTGTGCGTGCGCTGCAGGAAAAGACCGTGTTCGAGTTCGATCATGTTTGGAAAGCGGGTATGGAGCGCTGGGTGCGGATCGCGGAGCATGAAGAGTTCAACGCGGTCGCCATGCGTGAGCTGATGCGACGGCAGGAAGCTCGCGAAGTCTTTGCCAAGCGCCAACATCGCCGAGTTCGCTTGGAGAACAATGTTTTGGTTCATGATCAGAGACAGGTGAGTCCGGCGCGCATGTACGAAGCGAGCCGAGGCGGAAGTGGATTATTAATTCAGAACGCCACTTTGATGCCGGGGCAAATCGTCAACTTGCACTTCTCAGCCGTGGATGGACTGCCAGCTTTCGCAGCGAAGGGCGAGATTGTCTCGAAGAAGTTTACGCCGTTTGTTCGCGATGCGCGCACGCCGGTGTTCTATGGGGTTAAGTTTGTGCAGCTTGAGCCGAAGGCCGAGGCGCAGATTCAGGCTTACTTCGCAAAGCTTGGTGAGTCCTCAGGTGGCGGTTCGGCGAAACGAGCGGCAGGCGGGTGAAGTGACCTGTGCGAGGGTCAATTGCCCGAAGCGGACTGAAGTGAATTGGGATTCGAAACAAAACCGATAACGGTTCGAAACGATGGGGGAAACGATGGACGGACTGATGAAATGGGCGGTCGATTACTACATGGTCGACGCCACGATTGGTTTGATGGGCTTGTTTGCACTCGGATTGATTTTCGAGCGAGTGCGAGCTTTGTACTTTGATTACTCGATGAACTCGCAGGAGTTCATGGGCAAAATCTTGAAGTTCGTCGAAGAAGATAAGATTGAAGAGGCGATCACGCTTTGCGGTGCCAATGAGAAAAAGCCGCTTGCGAAAGTGGTGAAGCGAATTTTGGAGCGCGCGGATCGCGATGACTCGGCCATCGAGCAATCCTTGGATATCGCAGCTTCGGAAGTTGCGCCGGGGATCTCGAAGAACTTGTCGTATCTCTCGATGGTTTCGAACGTTGTCACCCTGATCGGTCTGTTGGGTACAGTTGTTGGACTCATCATGTCGTTTAAAGCGGTGAGCTTCGCGGATCCTTCGCAAAAGCAAACGCTGCTCGCGGATGGTATCTCGCTGGCGATGCATGCGACGGCGGCAGGACTGTTGGTGGCCATTCCAGTGATGGTGGTCTACTCCTTCTTGCACGCTCGACAGTCGAAGCTGTTCTCAGAGATTGATCTGCACTCGAATCGATTGATCGAAGCCCTGCGCTCGCGCGACTTCACGACATTCGGTGTGGCGTATCCGGCGGCAGCTGGTTTTGAGAAGGCTGGTCCTTCAAAGTCCAAAACATCGCAAATCAAGACGGTGTGAAGTTGAAACTTCGGGCGATGCCCGGGAGTGCTTATGCGGATTCAGCGAACTCGAACGGATGACTCGACATTCGAACTGAACTTGGCGCCGATGTTGGACATCATCGTGTCCATCGTGCCGATGTTGCTCTTGAGCGTGGTCTTTGTGCGGATCACGGTCGTCGATACGCCTGTCCCCCAGGCGGTTGAGCAAGCGGTGGCGGCAGCCAATGAGAAGAATAAAGATCTCGTTCAAGTCTCAATGATGGTGACCAAGGATCGAGCCGTGAAGATCACGGTGGTCGATCGAGGTCAGAACAAAGAGTTTGATGTTCCAGGAAAGCTCTCCGCAACAACGACGGACGGCAAGGTCGTGGTGGATCTCGATGCACTTTATCAGAAGGCCGTGGCGATCAAACGCGAGTATCCGGATGTGTTTCGAATGGAATTCAATCCGGATGAGTCTTTGCCGCTTGAAGATCTGGTCGTGGTGATGGATCAGGTGCGCAAATTGAAGAGCAATGAAACCAAGGTGCAATTCACGGATGTGACCTCGGGTAAGCCGATTGAAACGGACTTGATGTTTCCTGACGTTGTCTTTGGCAACGTGGCCGGGGGTTGATCATGAGATTTGGCAGAAAGCGCGGCATGTCCGCCTACATCGAGCGACGTTCGCCTTCGACGTTTAAGATTCAAATCACGTCGATGGTCGACATGTTCGTGATCTTGTTGGTTTTCCTCTTGAAGAGTTATTCGACCAGCCCGGTCAACGTCACCCCTTCGGATGATTTGACCTTGCCGGCTTCGAGCTCGCTGAAAGATCCGGCTGAGAATTTGAAACTCGTTGTTTCGAAGGCCGGAATTTTCGTTGAGGACGAAAAGGTTTTGGATCTCAAAGATGGTCGCTTGGACGTCGCGGAAGTTGACGCCAGTGACACTCAGTTCATTCGCAAGCTCTATGAAGCTTTGGATCAACAGGCGAAGAAGTCTCGGGACATTGCGAGCCAGAACTCCGAACTGGAATTTGACGGCAAAGTCATCATGCAGGCGGATCGCTCGCTTCCCTATGAGATTCTGCGCAAGGTGATGTACACGTCGATGCTCGCGGGATATTCGGACGTCAAAATCGCGGTGATGTTGAAGGAGTAAGCTATGGCGAAACCAGAATTGCTCCTTGAGCAGAGTCGAGAGGGACGTCCTTCCAAGAAGGTGCGTGTCGCCCCCGATCGAGGTCTCTACGTCATCGGCTCATCGCCGACGGCCGACCTGCGATTGCCGGATTTAGATCCTTGTCACGTGGTCCTCGAGTATCGATCTCCGAACTGGGTGGTTCGCAGTTTTGACTTGGAAGAAGACCGAGTGCGTGTGAATGACGCCTCAGTGTCGGAGTCGGTGGTCTTGGGCCGATCGACCCTGCAAATTGGCCGACATAAAATCGAATTGTTCGCACGCGAACAGCACGACTTATTCCGCGAAGGTGGATCAGAGGCCAATACGCTCACTTTGCACCAGGCCATCGTGTTGCGAAACGGTCACGTGATCGAGACGGTTTTGCTCGAGGCCTTGGAGAGCTTTCGATACCACGACGGTTCAGAGACGCACACATTGCCGCCGCCCACGTCTGGGAAGTGGATCGACACCAAAATTGGCGGACGAAATATTCGTCAGCGATTGGTTTCGCAGCAGGAAATTTTGGCGGCTGAGGGGATTTCGTTCGATCGCGAACTTAAGAAACCCTTTGCTCTGGCGGCGGCGGTGTTGGCCGCGCTGGCGGCGATGATTTTGACGATGTCGTTGATGGTAAAGAATGAACCGCAAGTGGTGTTGGATCAGAAGTCACGCGACGTGATCTTCAATGCTCAAGCGATTCAGAAAAAACGCGTGGAAGCCAAGAAGGTGACGAAAACCGCGAAAGCCAAATCAGGTGGTCAGCCGAACGCGGCGCCGACGGCGTCGACGGTTTCGCAGCCGGATGTGTCTCAGGCGCCTGTGGCCTCGGCCAAAGCGCAAGCGGCTTTGACTTCGTTGCGAAATGCGGGACTTTCATCGTTGGTGGGCAAGGTCGCCAAGCGCGCGAACAAATCGGGAATCTTGGTGGCCACGCAAGGAGTCGCTCCCGATACGAAGGGAGCCGGTCGCGCCTTCTTCTCGACGGGAACTTCGACTTCGGGTGGTGGAGGTCAAGCGGCGACAGCGGGCTCGACTTATCGATTGGGTGGCGTGGCGACCGCGGGTCGCGGTGGCGGCGCAAAAGGTGTGGCCAACGGTACAGCCTTGGCTGGTGGCACGATCGGTACGGGTGATGTGGCCTTGGTCGACGAAGAAACCGTGATCGAGGGCGGATTGGATCGCGACGTGATTGCGGAAGTGATCAAGCGTAACTTGGGTCAGATTCGTTACTGCTATGAGCGTCAGCTCAGTTCGAATCCTGATCTCTACGGAAAACTGCTGGTGCAATTTACGATTGGTGCCGATGGCAACGTCATGGGCCCGTCGATCGGTCAGAGCACCATGAAGAGTGCGATGGTCGAGGGCTGCGTGCTTCGACGAGTTGCGGGCTGGCGCTTTCCTTTGCCGAGAGGCGGAACGCAAGTGCGCGTGAGTTATCCCTTCCTCTTCAAAGCCTTGGATTGATGACGAGGCTGAAGAGTTGTGAGAAGGAATGCGAACCGTAGAGACGCTTGAATTCGGCCGCATGCGATGAAGTGCAACTTGAGTCAAAGTTCAACCTTGGGTCCAACCTGAGTCAGAGAGCAACATGAGTGAGTCGAAGCCTAAACCGAAGACGACGACATCGAGCATCAGCTTGGATCGCGTGCAGCCGCCGGGTTCGTCTTCGGCTGAAGTGAGCCAGAGCGATGAGGCCGATGTGAGCGAGGCCAATCCGCTGGTTCGCAATTCCGCTCGAAAGCTTCAAGTTCAGGATCGAGTGATCGAAGAGAAGCAAGCTCGCGAAGAGGGCGTGTTCACGCCGGCTGCTGCCGAATCAAATCCAGATGATCTCGACTTGACGGTGTCGGGACACAGGGCCCGAGGCGACGATGCGCTTCGGCCAGGGCAAGTGTTCAGCGATGAGAATACAGCTGTTCGGCCCCCCACGGACGCTCAAGGGACAAAGCGTCGCGCTTCGGGAAGCTAGGCTCGCTTCGGCGACAATCGCCTCAGGGTGCAATTGCGGCGACTCGAAAACATTGTCGCCACCTCAGCATCTCAACTTCACAAATTCCACAACCTCAGCTAATCCCTTTGCTGTGTTGAATCTCAAGCCTTCGCAAGCCTTAGAAGTCCTGCATCGGGACGACGATTTGATCGTGATCGTCAAGCCGCCGGGCTATCACGTGCATCAGCCGGAAGACGCGCGACATCGTGTGACCCGGGAAATCGTCGTGTTGACTTTGCTGCGCCGACAGATCGAACAGAAACTCTTTCCGATTCATCGTTTGGACGTAGCCACTGAAGGTGTTTTGGCTATGGCGCTCAACTCCTCAACCGCGGGTCGGCTGCAGAAAGAGTTCCAAGAGGGACGCGTGCGAAAGGTCTATCACGCTGTTGTTCGTGGTTGGGTGGACGACGAGGGCGAGTTCAATTTTCCCTTGGAGCGAGATTCGAATCAAAGTTTGGCCGAAGCGATCACGCGCTTTCGTTGTCTTGGTCGGTCGGAATGCGCATTCGCCATCGGCAAGCGATTTCCGACGGCGCGCTTTTCGTTGGTGGAAGTTGAACCGCTCACAGGGCGCTGGCATCAGATTCGTCGACACTTTGCGCGCTCGAATCATCCGATTGTCGGTGATCGCGAGCACGGCGATTCACATCACAATAAATACTTTCGACATCAGTTGGGTCTCGACGGACTTTGGCTCAAGGCTTCGTCGCTGGAACTTGATGGAAAGAAATTTGTGGCGCCTCCCAATGCGAGGTGGGAGAAAATGAGTCAGGAACTTGGACTTCCTTTCATTCCAGATCTACGAGAAACTGTGGTTTCAGTCTAAGGAGATTCATCGTGCCTTCTGAGTCACAACTTGATGTTTTGGATTGTGATGGTTATCGACCGGTTCATCGAGCTGTGTTGAGCGATGATCTCAAGCTCTGTGAGCAGCTGGTGAGCCAAGGCGCACTGCTTAATGCATCGACGGAAGATGGCGAGGGCATACTGAGCCTCGCTTGTCGCGCACTAGGTGAAGACAGACTTGTGATTTGGTTGCCGAAGCTTTTAAGCTGGGGCGCGGAGATCATCGATCGAGATCAGCGTGGCGACACGGCTCTGCATGTCGCGGTTCGCGAAGGCAAGCTCAAGGCGGTGACTTTGTTGATGAGCGCTGGCGCGGATCCGCTGATGAAGAATGCCAAAGGCGAAAGAGCTACGGATTTGGCCGCGACGCAATCGCCGGAGTTTTCGAAAGCTTTGCAGCTGGGTGGTCGCGCTTAAAGTGGACCCGTCGATGGATCGCTCAAATGGCTCATCAATTATTCTTCCGCTATTAGACCGACGCTCGCTCGCGGCTCAGCTCGACGGGGGTGATCGCTCTGATAGGGCGCAGGCAGCGGCGCCTGAGGCCGCGGAGCCTCGATGAGCGAGAGCGCAATCAGATCAGCGAGATGTGCGGTAAGTCGTCGATGCGCGGGGTGTGCGGACCAGATGTTGATCTCCACCCAGTTTCGCGGCGTTTCGATCCAGATGCTGGAGGAAACGGCGCCGGGCTCTTGGTCATTTTGTGTTTGAAATCGGCACACAGCCAAAGCGTCTCGCCAAAGTGAATCAGATTGAAGAGCGATGAATTCGAGAGTGGACTCTTGGCCGATCGGCAGGCGACGTTGACCCTTCGAATCTTGATCGAGGGCAAAGCACTGAGCCGTACCGGGTCGTGAGTAGAAGTCGCGATGCAGGCTCTTGGGAATTTGATCCCAGCGCCCTTCGCGCTCAAGCTCGCTCACAAGCAGCAGCGGACGCGACTCAATCATGCGGCGATTGCGAAAGCTCATCAAGTCGAGGCCTGGGGAGTTGGATCGAGCGCGACTTTGAATGCTCAGTTGCCATTCACCGGCCGAAGACATGCAAGCCGAGACGTCCGTAGCGGCTTCGCGAAAATTCGATGAGCGAGAATCTGAGTCGGCATGCGCAGCGCTGTTCGTCGCTGTATCCAGGCGCTGGCAATTGTGGAGGGCCGTCGGCAAGAGCGCGCGAATTTTTTTGCGACCGAGGCTCAGTGGGGTCCAACGCCAACTTTGAGTCGCGGAGGGATCGGACGTGCGCGTCCACGTTTTCAAGCGAGGTTTGATATGCTCGGCGATCCAAGTGTCGGCGGACTGCGTGACTTGTTGAATCTCGTGGGCTCGAGCACTTTGCAATTTGCGAAAGCCAAGCCGCTTTGATTTTCCCAAGAACTCTCGAATCACTTGGGCGGATATGCCGAATGAAATATTTTGGCCATGGCGCTCGGTTTGATAGACAAGGCCGATCAAGTCGCCCTGTTTGCCAAAGATCGGACCACCTGAGTTTCCAGGATTGATCGCGGCATCGATTTGCAGCTCTTCAAACGGCTTTGGAACTTTGATCGGCTTTGTCGAAGCTGGCTCCGCTGTGAATGTGGAAGCTGGCCGCAAGCCTGAGACGATGCCTGTGGTGATGGAGTATTCGAGTCCACGCGGGTGACCAATCACAGAGACGGCTTCGCCGGGCGAGGGTCGACGTGAAGAGGCCTTCAGGAATTTGTTGGCGCGAAGTCCGTGCACCTTGAGGTGGCAAAGGTCCACGGTCTGAGTGAGGGGACCTGAGGTGCAATGACCGATTCTCACGTCGCTGTAGGACTTTTGATTTCGAGAGCGGATTTGAATTTGGGCTTGTGGATGATGGAGTAAGGGACGGACGACGTGTTGACTTGTGAGAACTTCGCCGTCGCGGCTGACGATGATGCCTGAACCCGTTGAGATGATTTGCTGGTGCAAGCGAACTTCAATGCGGACCACGGCATCGGCATTTTGTTTGTAGATCAGCTCGGGAGACTTCACAGCCGTTGACTTGGGCGAGGCCCAAGCCACGGCATCATGTCCGAGAGACGCCAAGATCATGCTCGCGAGGAGTACGATTGAGACACTTATTCGTGAAGGCAAAGTGAGCTTTGTCGTGCGGCAAAGAGCTTTCCACTCAAGTGAGTGCCGCCGCAAGACGAGCTGAATTTTCTGATGCGTTCCGCACACTTCGCGCATGTGATCTCATCGGCTTTTTTCGGCGAAATTTTGAAGGATTACAGGCCGTCGCGGTCGCCCAAATACGGAACCAGATGCGGAAGGAGAACCGTGCATGCAGGCCACTTAGACGAAGGTCGGGATCTTGTGGGATTGCTGTCGAATTGAACGAGTCGGCTCGGCGGAAGTGCGTGTTGCGGAACTCATTGCGGTCGGGGATGTGGCCGAGGCTTGTCGCGAGACATTTCGGAGTGGCTGGCGGTGCCATTTGCCGAGCCCATGTTGAAACCCCATCGACTTCGGCGGAGAATTTCGGTCGAGTCGAGAGGAAGTGCAATGGGCCAACATGCAAATCAGGTCGGGCCAAAAGACACGCGAGTCTCACAGGTCGATGTGATTGTCTTTGATTTGGGTGGCGTGCTGTTGGATTGGGATCCGCGCGAAGTCTATCGGCGAATGTCCGATGACGAAGAGAAGATCCAGAAGTTCCTACGAGAAGTGGCCGTCAGCTCATGGAATCAACGCATGGATGCCGGTGAGAGTTTCGCTCAAGCTGTCGCGGATCGCGTTCGAAGTTTTCCGGAGTGGAAAGAGTGGATTGAGGCCTGGCGATTCGAGTGGCCAACGATGTTAAAAGGCGCCAAGCCGGATGTGCTGCAAGTCTTTCAGCAACTGCGGAAGCTTCGACAGGTGGGACGACTCAAGGGCATCTACGCGCTGAGCAACTGGTCCAGCGAAACTTTTCCGATCGCGACGTCTCGCTTTCCATTTTTGGCCGAATTCGATGGCAAGTTGATTTCGGGGCACGAGAAGTTGGTTAAGCCGCAGCCTGAGTTTTATCTGCGACTTTGCGATCGCTATGCACTTCGACCTGAGCAGTGCTTGTTTATCGATGATCTGTCATCGAATATAGAAGTGGCGCGAAAATTGGGCTTCGCCACGCATTGGTTTCGTGAATCAGAAGGTTTGATTCGCGATCTCAACGCGCTGGGTTTGCAGGTCTCACTTTCTTCGCCGAGTTTTTCAGCGAGGTGAGCGCAATCCATCGCGCGAAGCCCAGTTTGCTGGAATGAGTTTGTCGTCCTGAGATCTTTGGATGGACTTTGTTCGATGCATTTTGGAGTTGAGGCCTTGCCGACTTTCGGCGCTTTGGCCAAGGAGGGATTGATGTTATCGCAGGCCCTGATTGAAAAGGCACAAGGTCAATCGCCATCCCTCGGTGATAGTCTCCGAAGAGATCTGCGGCCTGTCGTGATCATTCTGATCGCGCTCGGTGTGGTGGTTTGGTTCAATCGCGGTTTTGTAAAGCCCATGGCGATGGCCGCACTATTTGCCGCCACACTTTCGCCGTTGGATACGATGCTGCGGTCGCGAGTCCCTTGGGCGGCTTTGCGGGCTGGGCTTTTGACGGCACTCTTTGCCGTCACCTTCATCGTGCCGATTGGCATCGTCGCGTTTTTGTCGGCTGAAGCTGGTCTCAAGGCCTTTCATGATTTGCCGGAAGATGTGTTTCAGATGCAAACCTTGGATCGATGGATTTCGTCGGCGCTGAGCTGGGCGTCGCAGTTCATCAGCATCGACACGGATCAAGTGAAGCGCGTGCTGCAACAAGGCTTGGGCGCCGCGGGCCGCTCGGCACTTGGGATTTTGCGCAATCTTGTGACGGATCTGCCGAAGCTCACTATGGATAATGCCGTGATCGTTGTCGGACTTTATGTGTTTCTTTGCGAAGGCGAAGCGCTCAAGCGTTGGGTGAAACGGCTATTGCCCATGCGCGAAGAAGCTGGCGAGGGTTTCTTGACGCATCTGCAGTCGCTGGCGAAGTCCGTCGTGTTAGCGAGTGTGGTCGCCGGCATTGTGCAATCGCTCATCTTTGGTCTGGCCTCGGCCTTCGTGGGTCAAGGGCATGCACTGCTCATCATGATGACAGCCTTCATTCTGTCGTTCATCCCTGTCATCGGCACGGCTCCCGTTTCGATCTTTCTGATCGGTTCCAATCTCATCGAAGCCGAGTACGCAACGGCGATTGTGTTTGCAGCAGCGGCGGGGCTTGCGGGATTGTCCGACAATTTGATTCGTCCGTTAGTGATGAGTGGCGCGGCTCGAATTCATCCCGTCGTCGGATTTCTCGCGGCGTTTGGTGGCCTTGAGACGATTGGATTCTATGGCCTCTTTCTAGGTCCAGTGATCGTCGGTGGCGCTCTTTACCTCATCGAGATTTCGGCCCCTCGCAGAACGTCGAGTGGCCCAGCCTCGACTTCGCACGCCTAGGGCGCGGTCGCAAAACAGCTTAAACTTGTGGAGTGACGAATGTTTCAGGCCAAGCCTCGCTTTATGATTTGATTGTGATCGGTTCCGGTCCCGGCGGTCAGCGGGCCGCTGTTCAGGCGGCGAAGCTCGGCAAAAAAGTCGCCGTGATCGAAAAGGATCTCTTGGGCGGCGCTTGTCTGCAGTTGGGAACAATTCCGTCGAAGGCCCTTCGCGAGTCCGCATTGATGGCTCAGGCGGGCGACATGTCACTGCTGGGCGTGATGGAACGCACACGACGAATCATCCGCGAAGAACGCGAAGTGATTGAAAAGAGCCTGCGCCGAAACGACATCGAGTTCGTGCGAGGCACGGGTCGTTTTCAAGACTCCAACACGGTGATTGTCGAACACGAAGGTGTGGCGCGAAAGCTCAGCGGCCGCTTCATACTCATCGCGACTGGCACGCGTCCGCGCCGGGCCGCGGAATTTGATTTTGATGGCTTCACTGTTTTTGATTCGGACACGATCTTGCAGATGAAGTTTCAGCCGCGCACGATGTTGGTGGTCGGCGCCGGCGTGATCGGTGTCGAGTACGCTTCGATTTTCGCGCGTACGGGTGTCCGAGTGACGCTCTTTGACTCGAAAGCCGAGATCTTACGAAACATCGATGCCGGAATCGTAGCGGCGCTGAAAAAGCAATTCAAGAAAAATGGCATGCGCCTCAAATTGGGTTGGACTTTGCACTCCGTGGAGACGGTGCCGGGCGAGACCGGTCGCGCTTGGCGTGCGGACGCGACGATGAGTCGCGATGACGAAGTTGTGACGGAAAAGTACGACGCCGTGTTGGTTTGCCAAGGTCGAACGGGCAACTTTGAATTGCTGAATCTCAGCGCTGTGGGCCTGAAGCCGGATGAGCGCGGAACTTTGGACGTCGATGCGAACTATCGAACTTCGGCGACCTCGGGGAATATCTACGCCGTCGGCGACATCATCGGCGCTCCGGCCTTGGCCGCCTCGTCCTCGGAGCAAGGGCGACTGGCCGCACTTCACATGTTCACGGGGGCCGAAGCCAGTTTTCCCGAGACTTTTCCTTATGGCATTTACACCATCCCCGAAATTTCAACTGTCGGAGTTCGCGAAGAAGATCTGCGGGCGCGCGGTGTGAGGTTCGTCGTCGGAGTAGCGAATTACTCGGAGCTGGCGCGCGGAAAGATGATTGAAGATGAGTTCGGATTTTTGAAACTCATCGTGCACGAGCAGACCCGACGAATCATGGGCGTGCACGTGATCGGCACGGGCGCGACGGAGCTTGTGCACATTGGTCAGCTCTGCATGGCTTTTGGTGCAACTGTGGATTTCTTGGTGGACAACGTGTTCAACTATCCGACGCTGGCGGAGGCCTACAAAGTTGCCGCCTACAATGCACGCAATCAACTCACAGACTTAGAAGGAACATCATTGTGATGGATTCGGGTCGACGAGATCACGTGTGTTCCCAGCGAGGGCCGCGATCGCTCCTCGCGCAAATCTGTCAATGGGGAGTCGGAGGACTCTTTTCGGCAGCCGTGGCCTCGGCATCGCCCGCCAGTCCGCCAGCCTGCCAAGATCACAATCCGCAATCACCTGATGTTCCCGAGTGTCCAGCGCCGGGCGCGGATGGTCGCACGACATTGCTTTCGGAAAATTATCCGGCCATGGCCGTGATGATTTCAGATGGCGGCGGCATCAAGCAGTTTGGCTTGGGCAAAATCGTCATGGGAAACATCAATCGCTCGATGGGGATCGATGCGCAACGAGATGCCGTGGATCAAGCTTGGCACGCTCTGGAGTCGCAGCCGGATCGACCTCCGCAATTGATATTGAATGTCGAGGCCGCGACTCTCGAAGCTCTTCGGCAACGCATTCAGGGAATCGAAGATCCGCGCCGTCGCGCGCTTTGGATGCGCGCGATCACCTCAGTTCCGCCATCGCGATTTTCTTGGTCCTACCCTTGGCAACAAGACTTGCTGCAAGCCTATGTGAATCCCCAGACGGGTCGTCCTGTGCTGCGCGCACTTGATGGATATTTCGGCGGAGAGTTTGATTCGGTGACTCGGCAGCTGATGGAAGCCGCAAAAAACAATTGCGCGGCTGAGATCGGACCGAGTCTGGGTGGCGATGACCTCGCTCGAGTGAACGGACGTGCGGGTGGAAACGTCGAAGGCTTTCCAGGCGGTGTTTGCGCCGTGGGTGAAGATCACTTTTCCTACGGACACTATCGCCGATTCGCGAACCGCGCTTGTGGCGGCAACACGAACTTGGTCGAAGTCGATACGCAGTTCTTGGGCACCGGGCATGTGGATGAGTTGGTCTCCATCGTGCCTCGCGGGGGCGCGCAGAATCCTCCGGATCCTTGCGCATTCTCCGTGGTCGTCGCCAGCCCTCGCCTGGGGCTTGAGCTGGTGGAGCGTCATCCATCGCAGCCGGCGTTTAGTTATGAACGTGAAGTCGGCGACGCCGCGATGGGGCGGCGGTTTCGTGAGCTCGAATCGTGGAAGATGCTCTGTGAGCAAATGGTCGAGGCCGATGCGGCCCGCGGCACGCGTGGCACGCGAACGCGCTCGCAGTGGTCGCGACCGCTTTTGGAAAGCGCGCAGGCGAGCGACTTTGAACGTTGCGCCAGGATGACCAACGCCAGCCTCATGGCGACACTTCGCTCGCCAGGCCGAAATTTCCAAGGCAGCTGGGCGGATTTCAATCGCGCCCTGCAGAGCATTCAGGATCGGAATCGCGATCGGCTTGTGCGCGCGATCAAACGCCGACTTCCGCAGTGCGGAGAGCCGCGCGTGATCGAAGTTCCTGCGCTCTTCGTTGGACGCCTGCTGCCCAACGGTCAGCCGGCGCAGCACTCGGCGGTGAGTCTTTTTCCTGGCCCAACCAATGCGATGCTCACCGGCGGGCGAGCGCTTGTTCCTGATCCGGCGAATCCGGCGTTTCGCGCGCACATTCAGCGAGCTTACACGGAAGCCGGCGTGCAATTTCGTTTTGCGGATTCGTTTGGCGGCCACATCATCGGCGGCAATCTTCATTGCATGACGAATGTGATTCGCTACTGCAGGCCTCGTGCGGGAACTCGTGCGCCATGAGGTTGCGAATCGGGGTGAGCGTAATTGGGGTCGCGTTGGGATGGGTCGGTGTGGCCTCGGCAACTTCTTCATCCTTGGTCATGCAGTGCCATCTGAAAGCGCCGAAAGCTTCAGTGATGAAGTCGCTGGAGGGACGCAGCATTCTCCAACTCGATGCCGTCGGCGACGCCCACTTGGTGATCGACGATGAGGCCGGCAAGCGCAGTGTGTGTCGGCTGCAGATTCTCGATTTGCGGGATGCCTCGCGAGAGAAAATTCCCGCGCTGAGATTTCGCGCTTCGCGCGAGAGCAAGTGTTCGCCAGCGCTCTCCAGCAAACTCAATGATGAGATCGTCAAACGCGTCGAGTTCAGTTACTCGGTGATCACGCAAAAGGCCGACGTCGTGTTCCTGATGCGCGACGAAACTTGGGGTTGTCAGTTGAAGCTTTGGAAGCCCGAGGCGTTTAAGCGATTGGCGGAGGGGCGGATTCAGCGTCGCAACTAACCCAACTGGCCTCGTTGACTGTTGAAAGTCCGAAGTGACGCGTGCGAATTCACCTAAGATGTTGTTTTTAATGGGCTTTATTAGGTCCGCCCTGCTGGTGAAATTTAAGCCTGGCAAGTTTTCTCATTTTCTAAGTAAATTCGTATACTTAAGTTGATCTCATCCGATTTTCAACAGTCAACGGAGCCAGGTCTGAAGTCCAGCTGGCTTTCATCCGATAAGCCATAAGGTCACAAGCGACGTTTTCGTCGAGGTGTGGGGCGTGAGTTCAGGGCGTGGTCCATTGAACAAACTGACGGTCGACACTTCGGCGCGCACAGCTGTGCTTTGCGCATGGCTGATCCTGTCTGTGTTGGGCTGGCCCGACACTTCCCACGCCAATCGAAGAGGACCTGCGAGCTGTCCGATTCCCCCATCGCAGCGACCCGATGTTCCCGAGTGTCCACCTGACGGCACGATGTTGCCGGAGACTTATCCCGCGGCCGCCGTTGTGCTGTCGGACGATGTTTTAGTCGGCGAAGATCGGCTCGCGGCGCGTATGGGGATCGATCGTCATCGCGTGATCGGCGACAAAGCCATCAGCATTCTGCGTGCGTCAGGTCAGCATCCGCCGGTGATGTTTCTCAACATGGATGCGGCCTCGGTCCGCGTGATCGAGCAGCGTATACGCCGTGAAGCTCCTGATCGCACCACGCAGGCGCGCTGGTTGGCATCGCTTCGGCGCACCGGCGCGCAATCTTTCAACTGGCAGCAAGACATCATGCAGCCGTTCTTTGATCCGCGCACGGGTCGGCCGGTGATTCGCGGTGTGGATCGCTACGTGAATCAGGGATTCAACGCCAATGCGACGCTCGCGGCGATCAGTGCAGCGGCCGCGCAGTGTGGTGTGACGACGGGGCCGACGATGCGACGTGAAGGCTCGCTGGAAAATGGACATGGTGGCGGAAACATCGAGGCTTATCCCGGCGGCAACTGTGTGTTGGGTACAAATCATCTCGAGTCGGGACAATGGAGTCAGTATTCGACCGAGGCCTGCGGCGGCCAGCGGCCTTTGCAAATCGACACTTCGTTTTTGGGTGTGGGTCACACCGATGAGATCTTCAGTGTGGTGCCGTCCAATCAAAGTCGATGCGGCTTTGCGGTGATGGTGGCGTCGCCGCGTTTGGGATTAGAGTTGCTGGAGCGAAATCGTTCGCAGGCGATGTTGAACTGGGAGCAGGACGTGGGGCCTGAACAACGACGCGGACGCATCGAGAATTACGATGCTTGGCGCGATGTCTGTCGTCGTTGGCGCGAGACGCGGGTCGAGCGGCGCGAGCGCCCTGGAGGATCACGGGGGACTCGCACGCAGGGCCTGCGTTGGATTTGGTCACCTCGCGAGGCGAGAGCCGGCATCAGTATTGAGCCGGCTCCCGCGTCGGAGCCCGCGCCGCGAAGCTCACGGCCCACCACGCCACGATCCACCGAGACGCCCGTCGGCGATTCGCCGGTCGAGGCGAGGCCACTGCTGAATTGCGAAGACATGACCAATGCCGATCTGCTGGCGGCGATGGATATGCCGGGCCGAAACGGTGAAGGTTCATTGCGTGATTACAACATGGCCATTCAGGCCATCATGGATCGCAACACCGAGGCTTTGCGAGCGCGACTTCGTGAAACGAACAATGGTTGCGACGTGCCGTTCATTGAAGTGCCGAATCTCTTTCACGGTCGAATGGCGGGCTCAGGAGCAGAAGCCCGGCCCACGAACGCGCTGGGTATCTTCAGCAATCCGACAAATGGTTTAAACATCAATGGACGCTTCATCTTTCCGGATCCAGGCAATGCGGCATTTCGACGCGAGTTGAATCAGCGAATGCGCGGGCACGGAGTGGAGGCGGATCATGTCGACATGACTTATGCGCATTTGGCCCAAGGAAATTTGCATTGTTCGAGCAATGTGTTGCGATACTGTCGTCCTCGGGCGAACGCGCGACCACAGGGAGGGCGTCGATGAAGATCTCGCATGCGAGCGAAAGACTCAGCCTTCGGCCTCCGGGCTTTTCGGCTCGGCGATTGTTGATCGTCTGGTCCCTATTCTGGTCGATGGCGTCGACGTTCATCGCGCTCGACGCCGAAGCGCGGGACCTGATCCGCTGCTCGGGGCAAGCGCGCGATGTGCGATGGACTTGGAAGATCGACACCAATGGCAAAGCGGGAATTGAATTTGTCACCGCTCAAGGCCAGCGACATAGTTGCCCACTGTTTCTGTTGAACATTTCAGACTATCGCCGAGGTGTTGCGCCCGAAGTGGTCTTTGATGTTGAGCGCGTGCGCGCGTGCACGCCGCGCTTGCCGGACACTTTGCGTGAGAATTTGGCCGTGTCCCATCAGTTGCGTTCATCGACTCGCGATGATCGCCGAGGCCAAGCCCGTGCGGTGATCTTCCGTGCGGATTCAGAGAGCGAGTGTCGGCACCAGCCGATGCGGTCCGTGGATCTGGAAATGTTGATTCGAAAAATTCGCGCGCGTGGTCCGCAGGTGCCGGCGGGTGTGCCCGAAGAAGCGCCCGACGACATTCGTAAAGCCGCCGAGCAGGGGCGCGCGATGAGCGATGGTGTTTCGCGATAGGCGACGACGGCCCAAGTCTCAGCTTGGTCGTCACATCAGCTTTCCCAGCGCACTAGGCGCGCGGCGCGAGTGCTTTTTCCACGATCTCTTTCACATTCGCCGAGAGGCGCGGCTCACCGAGCACGCGTCGCAACTCCGCTTCCATCAACTCACGTCGGTCGGCCTTGTAGGTGCGCCATGAATTGAATGCGGACACCAGTCGCGAGGCGACCTGCGGATTTCGCGCGTCGATGTCGAGAACCTGATCGGCGATGAATCGATATCCGGCACCGGACTTTTGGTGAAAACCGACTTGGTTGAAACGAGCGAAGGCCAACAGCAATGAGTAGATCTTGTTGGGGTTGTTGCGATCGAAGATCGGCGAGTCCATCAGTTCGCGAATTTCCTCAAGCGTGCGAGGTGCCGGTGATGTCGCGCGGATGGTGAGCCACTTGTTGACGACCAAGGGCTCGTTTCGCCACTTGCCAATGAACTCTTCAAGTGCGGTCAGGCGCGCGGCTTGCGAGCTGCGGTTGAGGGCCTCAAGCGCACCCAGCTCCGTGGTCATGTCTTTGGCCTCGCGACGTTGGCGAAGCGCGCGATCGAGGTCGCGAACATCATCTGACAAACAAAGATAAGTCAGAGCCGTGTTGCGCAAGGCGCGCTCGCCCATGGCTCGGCCGCTTCGCGGGCCGCGTGGATCTTGAATCGCGGCGGCGCTGAGGCGCTGATTGAGTTGTTCGTAAATTTCTTCGAAGCGCGGGCGAAAGCGTTTGGCGATCTCACGTTGCAGACCGGAGTGGGCTTGAAAGACTTCGTCCGGATCCACGTCGGAGAGGAACTGCTGCACATAGGCTTCGGCGGGGAGTTGCAACATGAAGCTCACAAACGCCGGATCCAACTCAGGCGCTTGGTCGAGCAGTCGCGCGAGTGCATCGAGGACGCCGGCGCGAAGCTCAGGCGCTTGGGCCTCGGCTCTCAAGGTACTGAGCAGGCAGCGGAGCATGAGTTCCTGCGAGGTTTCCCAACGCGCGACGGGATCGGCGTCGAACGACGCCAGAAAGCGCAAGTCGTCGACGGAAATCTCGCGCATGAGTTTGACGGGCGCGGAAAAGCCGCGCAGCAAAGACACGCGAGGGCGTTCGCGCAAGCCGGATTTTTTCCAGCGCTGTTCGAACTGTGTCACTTCGACAATCTCACTCGGGCCGAGATCGCGGCCATCCGCACCGATCAAGCCCAGCGCGACCGGGATGACTTGCGCTTGTTTGTCTCGTCCTTCGAGCTGTTCGGGAGTGCGTGGCAGTTCTTGGCGAAAACTCAATTCCAGCTCGCCGCGTTCGGCGTGCCAAATTTCATGAACGAAAAGTTTGGGTGTGCCGGCCTGTTCATACCACAGCTTAAACTGCGTCAGATCACGGCCGCTGGCATCCGCCATCGCCTTGACGAAGTCGTCACACGTCGCCGCCGTTCCATCGTGTCGCTCAAAATACAAATCCATTCCACGACGAAACTTCTCAGCGCCAAGCAAGGTGTGAATCATGCGAATCACTTCCGCGCCCTTTTCGTAAACCGTCAGCGTGTAGAAGTTGTCGATTGAAACATAAGACTTCGGGCGCACCGGATGCGCCATGGGTCCCGCGTCTTCAGCGAACTGATGTGTGCGCAGGCGAATCACGTCTTCAATCCGCTTCACCGCGCGCGAGCCGATGTCGGAAGAAAACTCCTGGTCACGGAACACCGTGAGACCTTCTTTGAGCGAAAGCTGAAACCAGTCGCGGCAGGTGACGCGATTGCCGGTCCAATTGTGGAAGTATTCGTGACCCACGACGGCCGTCACATTGTGAAAGTCCTTATCCGTCGCCGTGGTGGGATCCGCCAACACGTAGTGCGCGTTGAAAACGTTCAGGCCTTTGTTCTCCATCGCGCCCATGTTGAAATCATCGGCGACGACGATCATGTAGACGTTGAGATCGTACTCCAAGCCATAAACGTCTTCGTCCCATTTCATCGCCAGCTTGAGCGAATCCAGCGCATGCTGGCAGCGCGCTTCCATGCCTCGTCGGCAATAAATTTCGAGCGAAACATCGCGACCTGAACGTGTGGTGAAGCGGCCTCGCAAGCAACCGAGATCGCCCGCGACGAGTGCAAACAAATAGCTGGGTTTATTGAACGGATCTTTCCACACCGATTCGTGACGACCGCCATCAAGGCGGCGCGAGCGCACGAAGTTGCCGTTCGATAACAGCACGGGATATTTGGCTTCGTCGGCCTCGATCTCCACCTGATAAGTTGCCATGACGTCGGGACGATCGATGAAATAGGTGATCTTGCGGAAGCTTTCGGCTTCACATTGCGTGCAAAACATCGAACCGGTTTTGTAGAGACCTTCGCAGGCCAAATTTTTGTGGGGTTCGATTTCGACGACGGCCTCGACGATGAAGTCGTTGAGGTGTTGCGGAACGGCCAGCTCGAGACCGAGCTCGAAGAGTCGACACTGACCGGCTTCTTGCGGTGAGGTGGTGCACGGATCGACGCGCTTACCGTTCAAAGACAATTCGACGAGTTTGAGGTTTTCGCCGTCCAACCAGAGCACGGTGGCGTGGGGATCTTGGCGCTTGACGCTGAGGCGCGAGCGCACGACGCATCGATCTTCATGCAGCTCAAAGCGCAACCACACGGTGTCGATGTTGAATGCCGGCGGCTTATAGTCTTCGAGCCGAATGGTGTGCGGAGGCTTTTGTTGAGATTCGAGTTCGCGCATTCGCATTCCTTTATGACGGATTTCAGTTCCGCTCAACTTTTGCTGGCCAGTTCAGCCAAAAGCCAAAGACCAGCGGCCGATTTTTAGCCGACACTCACCTTCATCGACATGAGCTTCTCCCAAATCATCGGCGGCAAAATTTCACTGCCAATCAGCATGACCGGTTGCTCCGTCGTTGTGCCGGGTCGCTTGGCGAAAACTTCGGAGGGCACCTGGCCGCGCACATCACCGCGCTCCATGAGCAATCGCCGCACCGCCAGGGAGTTGGAGACAAAGAGTCGCGATTGCGAAGTTTCGTCCTTTTCGCGTTTGGCTGAGCTGCGCTTGCCGGTTTGGATCAAGTTCGCATACTCGAAGGGACTCAACACGCGTAAACCTTTAGTGGGACCCACCATCAGCAAGTCTTGCCAGCCCAATGAGCGCACATAGCGGTGTTTGGCGCGGCCGGGCTCGCGGCAAGTCAGCACCAAATCAAGCTCATCTTTCTCAAAGTGCTCTTCGAGCTCGCTCAAATCATAAACATTGAGTTCGAGTACCGGAATTTTGGTTTCGCGCAGAAAACCATGCGCAATTTCAATCGCCAGCGGCACCAAGCCTTCGAGCGTTCCCATATGCACATGTTGCAGTTGATCGCCGCTTTGCAGCTCTTGCAGTTGTGCGGAGAGTTTGCGGGAGTTGCGGAAGTAAACGTCCGCGACTTTGTACGCCACTGGCGTCCAACCTGACTTGCGGCGCGCGGCGCGATCCAGGAGCACGACACCCAACTCTTCTTCGAGCTTGGCGATGAGTCGCGAGAGTTGCGGCTGCGAGAGGCCAATGTGCGAGGCCGCTGCGGACAAGTTCTTGTGGTGAATGGCTTTGCTCAGCACGCTGAGTGGCCAGTGAAGATGGTCCATGCGGCGAACTATGTATCAGGCGAATATTGAAATTCCAAGTATGTATTGTGCGGGGAGGGTGGGCTCGACTTAGGTTGGGTTCAACTGTCTCATAGGAGGCCCGTATGAACATCATGACGCGTTTAATTGGATTTGGCGCCTTGGCACTTTCCATCAGCGTCCTGCTGACCTCGACGCCCGCGATGGCACAGACGGCGGTTGATTCGGAACAAACCGATCCCGCATCGACCCAAGCCGCAACTCAAGGTGCCGACTTAGCCACTGAACAAGCAACTGAACAAGCAACTGAACCCGCATTGGGCCACACGGCCTCACATTTGCCATCACATCTAGCAGCAAAGACAACGGCTGGCGATCCGCTGATGATCCTTTGCGACAGTCTCGATGGCGACACGCATTTTCAGGTGGATCTTGAAGAAGGTGTGGCGAACGAAGCGCCGACGGCCTTGGACATGTTTGTCTACGATCCGACGGTTTCTGAAGCCAACTCACTCATCGCACATTTTGATTCCGAAGATGGTTTGTTGAACAACACCAATGGTGTGCTCGTGGGCTATGTGGATCCCAAGAACCCCAAGACTGGTCGTAAAGGTGAGCGCATCGGCGGCACGCGCCTTGGAGCGCTTCGCAGCGTGATGTTGGATCTGAACATCGATTTGATCTCGAAGCGGTCGCGCAAGGCTTATTCAGGCCAAGCCATTTACCTGAAGAAAAACGGCGATCAGCTGGTTCAAGATCTGACCTGCACCATCGAGTGATCGGCGCGTCGGCCCCGATTGTCGGGCCTCGGGCTCTGGGGATCAAAGCTCAGGGGCGACTCGACGCGAATTGAATTTCGCGGGCACTTCTCGCAATTTCTTGGGCGTGAACTCGTCGCAAAATCCAAACTCCTCACAGCCACAGGTTCGTCGGCGCCAAGCGGGCGGACTGCAAGCTATTGAAGTGCGCTCGCCACTTGCTGTGCCCAACCAACAAGTCGATCAACTGATCGTCTTGTTTCATGGTTATGGGGCGGACATGACGGACTTGGCTTCGTTGTCGATGGAAATCGAGGCCGAGGCCCCTGGCCGTCGCGTGTGGCTGTTTCCGAACGGCCACCATGAAGTGGATCTGGGCGGTCACTTCACCGGGCGAGCTTGGTTTCCGCTTCGCTTGGCGGAGCTCGAAGCTCAAGGCGTCGATTTCACGCAAGCGACACCGCCAGGTTTGGAGCGTGCGCGCGATCTGGCGTTGAAAGCTGTGGACCAAATGCGTGAAGAGTTGGGCCTTCAGTGGTCGCAAGTGGTGCTCGGTGGATTTTCGCAGGGCTCGATGCTCGCGCTGGAGCTTGCGCTTGTGACGCCGGAACCACCGCGGGCTTTGGTGATTTTGTCGGGATCATTGGTCGATGAGCCGCGCTTAAGGCGCGAGCTTCCTCGGCGCAAAGCTCTGCGGTTCTTTCAGTCGCATGGTTTGCGCGATGGAATTCTCAATTACGAGTTGGCCGAGGGCCTTGAGCGCGTGTTGCGCGACAGTGGTCTGGATGGACAGCTGCTTGCGTTTCGAGGCGCGCACGAAATTCCGCGCGACGTCTTGGCCGCGCTCGCCCAATTTCTAAAGCGAACTTAAGGACAAAGATAAGCTTGGCCGCGCACAGCTGTGCCGGTGCCTGAAGTGCTCTCAAGCTTCACGACGTTTGCGCCTTTGAGGGCCGCATCGTTTTTCAAATCCTCTAGCGCTTGTTCGAAGCTGCCCTTCACAGACATATTGCGCCCTTCGACAAGTCCGAGATCTTTGCAGTCCTCATCAACTTCGTCGCGCGTGACTTTGATGTTTTTGCCTTCGGGTTTGATCGGCGGCGTGCTGGAGCAGCCGGCGATCGCAGCGGCGCAGGCCAGTGCGCTGGCGATAAAGAGAAACTGCAAGGGAAGGCTTTTTTCGGCGCGCGATGATCGATCTGAGTTGTTCATGCCTTAAGGCCAACTGAACTTCGCGGACTCGTCCACTCATGGAGAATTGCGTCGGAGTGGCTTGAGCTTCGGGGCGAACTCAGTAGACTTGGGTAACACTTAACGCCTTGCGCTCCGGACTCGACTTCTGTCGAGGGATGGCGGATGCGGCGGGCGAGGCCAAAGCTCGAGACCCACGAGCAGAAATGAGCGTCGTGAACGAAACCCAAGCGACGAACACGGCAAGCGCGCCCGCGACAAAAACTGAGTCACCTGAACGCTGGTGGCGCGCGGTCGCGCAAATCTTGGCGGATACGTTTCGGCGCGTGCGGCAAGTTGAACTGAAGATGGTGGTGGGCTCTTTGTCGTATGCGACAGTGTTGGCCTTCGTGCCATTGTTGGCGGTCTCGGTCTCTGTCTTTCACCTGCTCGGTGGCTTCGAAAAAATGCTGAGCCTTGTGGGGCCGTTCATCGCTTCGCATTTGCGAGAAACTTCCGGAGCGGGTGCGACGAAGTTTTTGGAGACAGCTTTGCGGCGTGTGCACTCGGGCGCGTTGGGGGTCAGCGGGGCGGTGGTCTTGTTGTGGATCTCCACGCGTTTGTTTCATGAGATGGAGTCCGCGGTGCAGAGAGTGTGTCGCGTGCGGCGTCCACGCGCCCTATGGAAGCGACTGGGAGTTTATTGGGCGGTGATGTTCGCCGCGCCTCTCGTGCTGGCGGGGTTGTTGGGAGCTTTGGGCTCGAGGCATCTGCAACTTTTGGCGATTTTGCCGCACACCTTGATTGGTGTGGTGGTGATGCTGGTGGCGTTGATCGCGGTGTACAAGTGGATTCCGGCCCGGCCAATTCAGTGGGGCCCAGCGCTGATCGGAGCATTGAGCGCGGCGACGGCCTTTGCGCTGGTGCAAGCGTCCTATGCGGCAGTGATGAAGCAGCTGTTTCGCTACTCGAAGGTTTACGGTTCGCTGACGGGCATGATTTTGTTTCTCACGTGGATCTCGGTGATGTGGTGGATTGTGCTTACGGGCGCGGCACTCACGGCGGTGTTGCAAGAGCGTCGCGAGCAATTGGCGCAATCGAGCGGGCCAGCCGCTGCCCGAGGTGAATGGGGCGGCCCGCCAGATGAAAAGTCAGATGGCCAGTCCGGTGGCCCCACTTAAGAGATTCAGTGTCACCCGAGATTCTGTGCGGGTCGAAGCTCCGAGTTGAACTTCGCAGGGGCGAAGTCGATTCGCCGGCGGCCTCGATTTGTCGGCCTCGCGTTTTGACAAGCGCGCCGATTCGTTCAAAAGTGCCTTCATGTTTGCCCGACCACTCAATACTCTCGAGCGCCTGCTGCCGGTGTTGTTCATCGGTATTGTGATCATGCGTTTGTTTTTGGCGGGCATGACCGGCCTCGGTGATGACGAGGCCTATTACTGGGATTGGACCCGCCAACTTCAGCTGTCTTACTTCGATCATCCGCCGATGATCGCCTGGTTGATTCATCTTTCGACCGCGGTGTTCGGTGACACGGCCTTCGCAGTGCGATTGCCGGCGATTTTGTGCAACAGCTTGGCCACGTTGTTTTTGATGCTGCTGGCGACGGAGATGTTCAGCTGGCGAACGGCCTTGGTGGCCGGCGCTCTGCACATGCTTGTGCCGATCTTCGCGCTGGGTGGCATGATGGCCGTGCCGGATGCGCCGATGGCTTTGGGTTGGAGCTTCATGCTGTGGTTGGGGTGGCGTATGGCCTCGACAGCTGAAGGCGGCACCTTCATGGGTGATAGCGAACGAGTTTCGCTGGGCTCATGGATGATGATGGGTTTAGCCGTGGGATTTGCGTTCTTGTCCAAGTACACGGCGTTGATGGCGGCGGTGTCGCTCTTGATGTTCTTTTTCTTTAAGCCCGTGCTTCGTCGCAATCTCATGACGAGCGGCTTTAGCGCGAGCCTTCTGGTCGCCTTCATTTGCACTTTGCCGGTGGTGTTCTGGAACATGAAGCATGGCTTTCCGAGCTTCGCTTTCCACTTGAGCGATCGACACGGCGGCGGCGGCGGCGCGGACTTCAACCGTTGGCTGCAGTTTTGGGTCTCACAAGTTTTGTTTTTATCGCCAGTTGTGTTCGTGATGAATCATGTGGCGCTGGGCGTGGCGTTTTTGCGCGGCCGCGATTCGCGTTGGCGCTACTTGTTTTGGATGGCGTTTCCAACCTTGGCGCTGTTTTCCATTCAGTCGCTCTTTTCCGAGTTCAAACCTCATTGGCCGGCGCCGGCTCACTTCGCGTTGATGATCGCCTCGGCGCGATTGTTTGAAGAAGGATTCGGCGGACGCGAAGAGTTTCAACAATCCGCGCGCCGAAAGCTGGTCGGCTGGCTTGCGGCGGGTTTCATTTTGCCGCTGTTTGTGTTGTTTCACGCCGCGCTCTTGCAGCCGGTGATTCCACGTTTGGCTGCGAGGATCGCGCCTTCAGCAAGTTGGGATCCGAAGTTTGATCCGACCAACGATTTGTTTGGCTGGGATCAATTGGCTCAACATTTAAAGTCACTTCGTGCGGATCGAATCGCCAACGAAACCGGCGATCCCATCTTTGCGTCATGGCGCTATCAGTTGGTCTCGCAAATGGCCTTTTCCTTGGGCGAAGAGGTTTGGCGTCTGTCGCCAACGCGGGATCATTACAGCTTCACTCAGCCGCCCGAGCGCTGGAAAACTGTGGCGGGACGACCCGTGATCTTTGTCAGCGACAACCGCTATCACCGTGATCCGAATAGCGATGTGGAGTTCAGCCGCTTGTACTCGATGTGCGCTGAGCTTGAGCCGGTGTATGTGCAGCGCGACGGTGTGCATGCGCGCAGTTTCCGACTCTGGGAATGTCGTTAAGCACAGGTTTAGTTTTCCTTAAGCTATCAGCTGAGTCGGGTGGCCCAACTTATTTGGCTCGTGTCTTTGGTTTGTGTTTTTTGGGCCGCGCTCTCTTTCAAATTTGTTGGGCACTTTGAAGTTGTATCGGCGACCTGTCTGCGCCAACCTAATCGTGTTCTGTGATTTGAGCATTTGCACCAGGGGAGGGCGCGATGGCGAAATTGAATTCAGTGAATCGAGCGATTTGTGTTTTGGCGGCCGGGTTGGCGGCGGGATCTGCGGCGGCCTCGGGCTTTGAGAAATCAATTCCATGGGGTGGTCGAACTGCGGGCTTGGCGGGTATCGGCACCGTGGACCAAGAAGGTGCGGCGGCTTTGTACTTCAACCCTGCGGCCTTGGCGGGCAAGAGCGCAGGACAAGACCTGTTCTTCTCAGTTTCGCCGACACAAGCGCAGTTCAAAGGCCCGATCACCAACACCAATGATCAGATTTCTGGAGCAACGACGGTGACAACGCCGTTTGCGCTGATTTACTCGGCCACAGTCGATGAGACCTGGGGTTTCGGCGTCGGAGGTTTTGTCAGCGGCGGAGCTAATGCGAAATTCACTGATATTGAGTGGGTCGCCAACGGTGCGTACAAGCCCGAAGTGAAGACAGATCTCAAGATCTTTGAATTGTCGGCGGGCGCTGGCTATCGCTTGAACGACAAGTGGCGCTTGGGCGCGGCTTGGCGCATGGTCATGGCCGAGGCCGACTTTTCGTTTGTGAAACGCGCCAACGCGGCGGCGACAGCAAACGCCAAACTCACAGGCTTGAAGAACACGCAGTCGGCAGCCTTCCGCTTGGGTGCTTCGTATGATCACAGCGAGGACACGCAAATCGGCTTGAACTTCCGCAGCGAAGTGAACTTCTCGGCGACAGGTCGCATGAGCAACACCGTCTTCTTAAACGGCAGCGGCGCCGTGGTCGGTGGTTCATCGGTCTCTGACACTGACGCACAAGCCGAGACATCTTTCCCGATGGCATTGGCTTTGGGACTTCGTCAGAAGCTGAATGAAGGTTGGACGTTCTATGGTGAGTACGCGCTCACTAAGTATTCGAAGATCAACGAAATCAAGCTGACATCGACCGGAACGCCGGCGTTGAACACCAACTTGGCCACCGAGTGGAAAGATCAACACAACCTGCGATTGGCTGCTGAGATGGCCGGCGATTGGCCGCTTCGTTTCGGCTACGGCTACACGTCGACAGTGACGGATGCTTCGCTGGCGCGCGCTTCGTTCACGCCTCCGGGCCCGGCGCACACGCTGACTGTCGGCACGGGACAGGCCTACGACACTTTGCGAGTCGACGGCGCATTTGAATACACCACGGTCACAGGCGATGGTGGCTCGGCGGGCGTCGGCGAGACCAACCCGACGACGAACACGAAGGTCGATGCGCGTACAGGTTCGTATGCGGCGACGGCGATGGTTTTGCATTTTGGTCTGACTTACGGGTTCTAACTTCGGGAAGATCTCGATGGGCCCGCGACGTTTCGGGTCATCGAAGTCAGAGGTTGGAAAGTGGAAGTGGCCGGGCCTTGGGGCTCGGCCATTTTTTATTTGCTTCAAGAGCAGCGGAGTCGGCGCGAAGTGGCTTGACGCCGCTTGAGCCTCGGGAAATGGATAAGAGGGCGGAGGTCGCAAAATGGCGAAGGGTCGAATTCGACGTGCAGTGAAAGACGCGATTCAGAAGCGAATCGGCCGAGCCGCCGCGACGGACGACGGCGATGTGATCGTGATCAAGCCGAAGCGTGAAACTGGCGCTCGACGACGAAAGCTCAAAGGCGTGACGAAATCTGTGGCCTCGACGGTTGCCGCGCAAGTGGTGCGAACGGCGGAAAAGTCTCGCGTTTCAGAGAAAGTCATTCAGCGCTTGGGCGAGCTGCGCAAAGCCTTGGAAGTCTTCAATGCCGAGCTCAAGCTGCAAAAGTACAAAGTCCGAGAGTTTCAACCGAAAGTGAAGTTCAGCGTCGACAAAGGTCACTTCACGGTGAAAACCGCCGAGACGCCGCGTGAGTTGGAAGATGCTCTGCGCTTGCGCTTCACCGTCTTTCACAAAGAGTACATGAAGAAGTCGCGCACCTTCGGCGTTGATGTCGATGGCTTGGATTTTGTCTGCGACCATCTGATCATTCGCGACAATCGTACCAGTGAAGTTGTGGGCACTTACCGCTTCAACTCGTCGACCTATTCGTCGACGTTCTATTCGACGAGCGAATTTGTTTTGGATCAGGTGCTGGCGCTTCCAGGTCACAAGCTGGAAATGGGTCGTGCCGCGATCAAAAAAGAGTATCGCACCGGCGCGATCATTTCGCTGTTGTGGCGGGGGCTTGCTGAATACATGCGACTCACGCAGACGCGCTATCTGTTTGGCTGCTCCAGCGTGAAGACGGTGGATCCTTTGCAGATCGGCTTGGTCACGCATTACTTGGATCAGATCGGCGCGATCAATCGCGACTATGGAGTTGAGCCGACGAAGAAGTTCAAAGTCAAAACTCTGCGTCAGGCGCTCGAGTACATTGAACAGAATCCCTACGAGTACGATGAGTCGACAGTTGAAAAACAGATTCCGACATTGCTCGCGTCCTACATCAAAGCCGGAAGCAAGGTGTTGGGCGAGCCCGCGATCGATAATGACTTCAATTGCATCGACTTTCTCACCTTGCTGGATTTGCATAATATGAATCCGGCCTACAAGAAGAAGTTTCTGAACATGGAAGGTGAGGCGTGAGTCCGACCGGCCTGCTTCGGACCGCATCACAGATGGCCGGCATGGTGAGCTACATCGGCGCCTACACGGGTCAGGGATACTCCGCACATGCTTTGATTCGCGATCAGCAAGAGCGCCTGCGCTTTCACATTCACAATGTCTCGCGCTGGTGCCGTCGCGCTTTGCGATTGTTGAACTTTGAAATCGAAGAGATCGGCTTAGAGAAAATCGATTTCGAGAAAGAGAACTTTCTCGTCGTCGCCAATCACATGAGCTACGTCGATGTGTTGGTGATGAGTTCCAAGCACCCGATGGTGTTCATCACCAGCAAGGACATGGGCGAGCAGTTTTTCATCGGCACGATGTGTGAGCTGGGCGGATCGATTTTCATCGAGCGTCGTCATCGAGGACAAGTTGCGCAGGATTTGTCCGCCATGCGCGACACTTTGGCGGCGGGATTCAATGTGATGATTTTCCCAGAAGGCACGTCGACCAACGGTCACGAAATTTTGCCGTTTAAAAAATCCCTGTTGATGAGCGCGGTCGAAGCGCGAAAGCGGATTTTGCCAGTGGCCGTTCGCTACGTGCGAATCAATGGTCAGCCTTTTGATAAAGTGAACTGCGACAAAGTGGCCTGGTATGGCGACATGACCTTCGCCGATCATTTTGTGGGCCTGTGTGGGCTATCGGACGTGAAAGTGCAGCTCGTTTACGGCGAGCCCATCAGCGTTCCCGAAAATCTTGAAGGCGTTGATGCCAGCGAGCTTCGCACTCGACTGGCCACTGAGGCGCGCGATCAAATCGTGAAAATGTACGACTTGCCGGCGCTGTTACAAGGTCGTTGATTCAAGCTCGCGCCATCGCTGGGATCGGCGAGCTTCGCGATTCAAAACTTAAAGCCAATCGTGCCGCGATAATACGGCCCCGACATCGTCACATCCACTTTCTGTCCGTTGCTGAGATATTCGACGCCAGCGTCCGTCTTGAGGTTGCCGAGTGGGGCATGCATGTAGCCCACTTCAGCACCCAAAGTGATCAACAGAAGTTTGATGCCCGCTTCGACGCCGAGTGTGCCGTTGAGTTGCGCCTCGGCCTTGTAGTTGGTTGTGACGTTGCCGCTCGTGATCGAATACTTAAAGTCATTGGTCATCGCGAAAGTGGCGATCGGCCCCAGATACATGCCGGTGTCGATGAAGCGCTTGTTGACGATGACACTGGTTCGCTTCCAATCAATCTTGTTGCTCGTGCCACCTTGATCGCCTTTGAAGCTCAGCATTTCATGCCGAAGGCCAAGGCCAACGGGCATCAGCGGGACATTGGCCATGATGTCGGCGTTGAGTGATTGCAGCTGATTGATTTTAGCGACGCCCGTGAAGGCTCCGTCGAGCGAGCTGGGGGCGACGGTGTGGCTTGAGTACCCGCCTTTGAGCTCCACCAGCGCATAGGCCTTTGGACTCGACAACAAACCCGCAATTGAGATCGCGACAGCGAACAACAAAGCTGCGTGCCGACCCATGCGCGGCGCGCGTGAGTTCGGCGCGGGATTTGGGGCGTGAAGGGATTGGGTTGTCGACATGAGGCCTCCTCGAGCTTGGCTGCACAAACAACAGTCTAGCAGGCGAGCTGAGGAGGGGAAGTGGGCCAAAGACCAAGGGTGGTCATTTCGTTCCAAATCTCGACGTCGGGATTGGAAAGTGGACGTGAATCATCCTCGAGATCTCTGGCGCGAAATCTGTGGCGCGAGATCTCTGGCCCTCGACGCAGGTCCGAGAGCCGATGTTCACGTTGTTGTGGAATTCAAATTAGCGGCAGTTGTTGAAGCAAGTCGAAGAGGGGTAGCTCTCTTCGCAAGTTTGCACGCAAACGTCGAACGCATCGACCACGCAAGCGGGTGCGCGCGATTTGAACGCCGGCCACTCGTTGTTGTAGCAAGTCGAAGCGGGGTAGCTGCGTTTGCAGGCGTTGTAACGTGACTGATAAGTGGCGATCGCGCGCGTGCAATCCGGAGCTGCGGGACCGGCGGCGCAAGTCACTGTGGTGGGGAAGTTGGGTTGAATGGTCACGGTGTCGCCGGGATTGAGGTTCAGGGTTGCGGCGTAGGCGGCAGTGGCGACGCCGATCGCGAGCGAGCAGAGTGCGGCGAGAGCGGCGAACACGTAGCGGTTTTTGGCAATCTGAGATTTCACTGGGAACTCCTTGAAAGCGGGTTTGTAGACACGGTTCGATTGGCGAGTCGCTGACTTCTACGTCATGTCGAGCGCGGACCACAGCGGACGAATCGTCTCGCTGGAAATCTTCGACATGCAATCGTATTGCGAGCACTGCGGACCCAAGCAAGATTTCTTGCCGGGGCAATCCACTTCGGGCACCAGCACTTGCACGGTGTCGCCGATCGGTCCCCAGCGACGCGGATGTTGCACGCGCACAGGCGAGTAAATGCCGATGAGCGGTCGTTCCAGCGAAGCTGTGAGATGCGCGATGCCTGTGCTCGGTGCGAGCACGCGTTTGGCGTGTGCGAGAATTTGCAGAAGCTCGGGACCTGTGATCTTGCCGTCGAGCCAGAACAAGTTTTTGGCGCCGCCGAGCGCTTGGCGAATAGGATCCAAGTAGGTGGCGTCGCTCGCTGTGCCGGTGATGACGATGGGGCCTTGTTCGGCGGCCTCTTGCAGCCAAGCGACGTACTGCGTGGCGCTCCAGTTGCGCGCGGAGCCGCCCATCCCAGGGTGCACGACGGAGTATTCGTTGGCCGCGAGTCCGTGGCGCGCAAGTGTCGCTTTGGACCAAGCTTCGCTCACGCTGAGTTTCAAAGTTTCGCGTTCAATCGAGTTTTCATCCAGGCCGAAGCCTTGTTCGACAAGTCGGTAATTGTATTCGAGTTCGCTGAACTCGGCGAGGCTGCGCTTTTGGCGCACGCCTTTGTTGGCGAAGATGAACGTGTGCCACTGGCTCTTCACCGCGATTCGCAGTGGAATTCGCGCGAAGGCAGTGAGCGCGCTCACCCACCAAGGCGCATGAAAGATGACCGCGGCGGCGTACTGACGTCGCTTCACTTCTTTGACGAGCGCCCAGAAATCATTCCATCCGATTTTGGATTTCACTTCGCGAACTCGGCGTCGAGGCGAGGCGTGATCGGCGATGAATCCCAGGCCGGGTGCCACCCACCAATCCGCGCGCGCACTGCCATCATCGCGGAGGCCGAAACTTGCATCGCAAGGAAGCGTGAGCACCAAATCGCCGATGCGATCCATGCGGATGAGGAGAATGGGCCCGTCGGGAAGTCGTGAATCTTGAGTCATGACAGGACGATAGCTGGGCGTAGGGCTAGGACGTCAACCCGCTTAGGCGTCGCAGGGAGTCCAGAAGCGTGCGTTCTTGACTGGTAGGCTTTTCAGGCTCGTGAAAGACTGACTTAGCGCGTTAGCTATTAGAGCGAGCGCGGGATTCCGAGGTTTCCAAAGCCGGGAATCAGATGTTGGAGCCATGACAAGAGAGCGAAAGCTCTTTATTTTGAAGGCACTTTGACGAGATCGGGGTGATTTCGTCAAAGCAAGTGGGATGAGGGCGAGAGCTCAGCTAGAACTGAAGCTTTTGCGACGGGCACTGACCGAGAGGGCGAGGCGAGATTGGCAATCGACACGAATATTTCGCAGTTCGACTCCATTGGGATTTGCCAGGCGGCGCGCCGGGCGTCGTGGCAAGTGTCTCGGCATGTGTTGCGGTTCGGGGGCGGGCGTTGGCTTTCGCGCGCGGCCTTGAGTTTGACGTTGGCGTTTGGCTTGAGCGCCTGCGGTCTATCCACACAAGATAAGTCGGCCTCGGGCGATCCGCTCAATATCGACAACAAAGCCTCAGCTTGCATGTCGGACTCATTGGACTCGATCGAGTCCTACTTCCGAGGCAACGCGCGCGAAGGTGAAATCGAAAAGGCATTTGAGTGCGTTGATACGGCGCTGGAAACTTTCTCGCTGTATGCGCGAGGCTCGCGCGAACGCAATTCCTATTCGACACAAGAACTGCGCACCTTTTTGGAGCGCTACTTCTTGGGCGACATTCGCCTGAACGATGCGTTTCTGAGCGAGATCATGCTCATCAAGCAATTTTTGTTGGGTGGCGAGTCCACGCAGATCACGCGCTTGGAGCTTGAGCGCGCGCGCCGAATGATCGGCGTGCTGAAGACGGAAGCTGTGCGCATGCGACCCTATGTGCGTCTTTTGAATCGCAGCTTGCCTGATAATGGCGCGTCTTGGGATCCGAGCCTAATCGAACAAGGTTTGTCGGACTTTTCGTTCACGATGGATCAGCTCGGAGGCTTGTTCGCGCAGGCACGCGAGCCGTACAAGTTGGCGAACTTCGCGACTTTGCTCCTTGAGTTTCAGAAGTTGTACCGAGGTCGCTCGAATTGGACGGGTCCGCAATGGTTTGCCAAGCAGATGCCGCTGATCACATCGGCGAAAGCATTGTTCATACGCCCGGGCGGAGATCAAATTGCGCCTGATGAATGGCGTTCGATTTTGGCGACGACGGGTCGCCTGTATGGATTGTTTTTGCGCTTCAAGTATTTGATCGTCGGTCGCGAGCTGTTGCGCGGTGAAGGCTTGAGCCAAATTGAAATCTCGATCAACGAAGTCGCCGACATCCTCGAAGGTGCGATCGATGCCAAAGGCACAGGCGTGATCGACTACGGCATCATTGATGAATTCATCGATGCGGTTTATGCGTCGGAGGCTTTTGAGACGACGATTCGCGCTTCGACGGCCAAAGATTTGGCGCGACCGATTCTCGAGAAGATTCTGAATCCGCCGCGCATTTCGGCGCGCTTGCAGCCCTTGGATCCGCGCGATCCGCGAACAGCGCGAGGCGCACGAAGCCCGCAAAACGGTCTGACGAAAGTGAACTTAGCGCGTGCGCGCTCGGCGCTGTTGGGATGGATTGAGAACCAGCAGATGTGGGAGCGCGTGGAGCGCGAGGCTGTGCGCGAGAATCCGGCGCTGGCGGGTCGCGGAATTCCGGTGAACACGGTGACGCGGCTTTGGCGCAGCTACAAGCCGATTCACGCCGAGTCTTGGTCGGACATGTTGGCGGTTCTGGAGAAGGAAATTCCGCTGAGCACGGCGGCCAATGGCACGATGCTGTGGGAGCGCGATCGCGCGAAGATCAGTTTGGATCGCACGGCTTTCAACGGCATCAATTGGAAGCAAGCGCTGGTGCGGAATTTAGGCTACGGCTATGTCGCCGATCCGTCGCGCCTGCGCATGGATGGCATTTTACTTTCGCAGTTTGAAGAGTTGTTCCGCGATATGCGTTGGATCGCCGTCGATCTTGGGTTCTTGGCGCCGGACGATGAAACGATTTGGAATACAGGTTTTCAGATCGCGAACATTTTCTTGTTCTCTTCCAATGGCGATGATCGCTTGGGTTTCTTGGAAGCCGTGGACTTGTTTGTGTTTTCATTTGGCGGCTCACCGATTTCCCAGCGCGCGCGAACGGCTGTTTATCAGTCCTGCGCGGATCGCGGACCCGACTCGTCGGGCATGCAACGCGTGGATGAGGCGTGCTGGGCAAGAAACTTGCGTCGCACTTATGCGCAGACCTTTGCGGAGATGAAGGATTGGGTGCGCCACTCGCGCGATTTCGATGAAGGTTGGTGGCAAGGCTTCTTCCATCACTTGTCGCGATCTTCGCGCAAGCAGCCCGCGACGGGGCCGATGACCTCGGGTGAAATGGATCGCGCGATTTCGATTCATCATTACATCGAGGCGATCTTCGTGCGTTGGGACACGAATCGTGATGGCCGCTTGTCGTTGGTGGAGGCGGATCGTGCGTTTTACCTCTTTAAGCCAATCTTGAAGAAAGCGTCGGGCTTTACGGACGATGAAGAAGTCCGCGCGCTGTATATGTATTTGCTGTCATACGGTGAGCCGCCGGATCGTTCGAGCATTTCGAGCATCATCAATTGGCTGTGGTTCAAGAACAACACCGACACTTGGCCGGACAAAGTGAAGGCGCATCGCTATCGCGTGTTGCAGATTTTTGGCAACCTCGCTGAGTCGCTCTGATTTTCGTCGGGGCGAGCGTCAATTCAAAAGTAAGACGGCAAAGCCGATCATAAAAGCGACGAAGGCCGCGGCGAGGTAGCGGCTCGGTCGCTTTTTGTGGATCAGAGCTTCTAGCAGAGCTGCGAACATCGGACCGGTGATGCCGACAGCGGTGATCGAGCCGAGATGACCGATGCGAACTGCGGTGAGATACAAACACAGTGAGAGATATGTTCCGCCGAAGCAGCCGAGCAGAATCCACCTTCGCGCTGTGGGCTCGAGCGATCGCCAATACTCCAGCAGGCGAATGCGGCGGTGGGGTTCGCCGCGCGACTTGTAGTAACACGAAATGACGACGTAGCAACTGAGGGCGCCGAGGCAGCGGATGAAGTGGCCTTCGAGCGGATGCAATTCAGGGCTATGGTCAAAGGCGAGGCGAGAAATGAAAACGCCGGTGCTGTCGAGACTCACGCCGATCAACGCGTTCAGCAGGCCCTTGATCTCCCAGTGGCCGGATTCTTTGTAGCGTTCCAAGCTGAAAATGATCAGGCAGGCGATGAGAAAAATCACCGCGACGAGTTTGCCCAGCGGAAAGGCTTGGCCGAGGAAGATCGCCGCGACAAGTCCCAGGCCGATGGGTTGAAAGCCGTAGAGAATGAGTGTTCGCGAAACTCCGAGTCGCGTGTAGGCGTCGAGCAAAAACAGATCACCGATTCCGAGGCCCAAGGCACCGGAGAGCGCGAGCAAGCCGAGGGACGTGAGGTCGGGTGCAACGGCGGGCGCGAGCCCTGTCGCGTAGAGAATGGCGATCGTGGGCACGAGCAAGAGTGCGGCGACGAGGGCTTTGACGGTGTTGACCCACAAGACGCTGAGTCGGCGGGAAAATTGCGCGAAGATCAGACTGGCGCTTGAAAAGCAGAGCGCAGCGCCGAGTGTGAGGACGTAGGGGAGTGCGGCAGGCAGTTCGGCGGAAAGTGCTGAGGTGTTCTCGAGTGACAAAGCTTGGGACTCCCTGAAGCGGTGCGGACTTAGTTCACTTCGAGATCGATGTAGGTGATCTCGGGAAATTGCGCGCGGATCTGCATTTCGAGGCGATTCATTTCGCGGCCCATGACTCGCACCATGCGCTCGGCGGTTTCGTAGAGCACGGGTGCGGCCTCTTCGCCGTCGCGGATGCGGTCGGCGTCGCGCTCGATCAGTTCGCGATCGATGAAGGCTGAGCCGTGAAACTCAATTTCCGCAGCGAGACGGACATTGCCGGGCGCGAGCACGGCGGTTTTGAGTGAGGTCACGCGCTCAATCGATGGCAGGCTTTCGAGGTATTCGCGGATTTCCACTTCGCGATCCACGCTCATCGCGCGACCCATGAGGATGCGGCCGTTGGCGATCGCGAGTGACACGGCCATCACGCCGAGCAGTGAACCGATGACGATGGCGCCGATGGCGTCGGGGACGCGCGATTCAAAGTAGTGCGAGAGGCCGATGGAGACAAAGGCGGTGAGCACACCGAGTACGGCGATGCTGTCTTCCAGCAGCACGGCCACGCCGGTGGGGTCATCGCCGTGACGGACGAAATCCCAGAAGCCCATTTCGCCTCGCGCTTCATTCACGGAGCGAAGTGCGACAAACAGCGTGTAGCCTTCGATGGCCAAGGCGAGAAGTAGCACCAGCCAAGTTTCGAGGCCCGTCGAAACGGCGTCGGTGGGTTGTGTGGCGATCAGCTCTTCGATGCCGTGCCATACGGTGAAACCGAAACCCACAAAGAAAATGCCGACGGCACTGATGAGATTCCAAATGTAGCGCGCGCGACCTTTGCCGAAGGGAAATTCTTTGGTGGCGCGGCCGGTGGAGTGACGAATACCGATGAGGAGCAGGATCTGGTTTGAAGTGTCCGCGAGTGAATGCACGGATTCGGCGAGCATCGAGGGCGAACGAGTCACCAGCCATGCGGCGAATTTGGCGATGGTGACGAGGCCATTGCCGAAGATCGCCACCAGCACGGCGCGAATCGAGGCGTCGTCCCAGATGCTTCGTGGTGCGTAGTCCTCGGCCGGTGTGGTGTCGAGGCGACGGCCGCGAAAGCTCGCGGAACTTTGCGGCGTGCGCGAAGTTGGTCGTGCGCTTTTGTCGCCAGAAAGTTGGCCAGCGGTCTTAGTAGAATGATCGGAGGAGTTGGGGTCTTCGTCGGGGTCCACGGAAAGCATGCTAGTGGTCTGCGGGGGGTATTGGCATGGGACGGTGCGGGGCCAAAGGCCGTTGGGTCGTGGCCTAATAGGTTTGAATGTCTTCGGGGTTAATGCCCAGCGCGGCCGCGATCTTTTGGAGGGTTCGAAGTCTTGGCGTCTTCACTTCGCCGCGCTCGATTCGGCCGATTTCGCGCTCGTCCACGTCGGGAAAGTCACTTTGCTTGAAGCCTTTTTGCAGACGAAGCCGACGCAAGCAGGCTCCGAGTCGCTTGTCCGTCTTGGATTTTTCGACGTTGATTTGCCTTCGATAGTTGGCGTCGAACTCGTAAAGTAGACTCTCGACCGAGGCCTCATAGTTTCCGAAACTCAATGTCTGACCCGAGTCGGTGATTTGAAATTGATCAAATCGTGGTGCCACGCCGTCGCCACTGATTTTGAATGCGCTCAATGGCACGACGAGCTTCTCTAAATTTCCTCGCAAAAGCGCCAAGGTCTGTGAGCGGAAGTTCAGAGTGCCACTGACAATGAGATTCGCGGCGTTCTGGGCGTTAAAGACTTCGACGGCTTCGTCGAGAGATAGCGTGGAGGCTTCAGGCGCGACGATCAGCATCTTGAAGAGGGACTCGAGCGGAGCGCGTTTTGAAGATGCGAGCTCACCTCGGAGGAAGAGAACGGTATTCTTTCTGAGGTGAGTTTGCCGCTCGAGGATGGGTCTGGGCTGCTTCCGAAGTGCACTGAGGAGAAAGTCAAAGTCGTTAGAAATCCAGATCGCATCGGATACTTGGTGAAGCAAGGAATCAATCGCGTTGTGGGGACGCAGGATCGTGGTCTTTGACTGAGCCTGGTCGGAGATCTGAAAGCTAGTGTGCTCGGACACGACAAAAGTTCTCATGCTTCACTCTCCGAGTTGTTGACCTTGTTTTCGGGGTACTTCGCATCCCAATGCTGAACGAGTAGGTCGTAGTTTTCTGAGATCAATTGGAGAAGTTCGCTCGGCACCTGTCGAGGCGACGGAGTGGCGTCCAAAAAGTGGCGCTGTCTTAGACTCCAGCGCCAAGCTTGAGTTCCTCGAATGATGGTGACATGCGGTGGTTCGACGCGTTCGCGATCTCGAATCTTGACCTTCCAGCCTTGAGCTTTCAGTGAAATGGAGAGGGGTAAGCTGTAGGCCACTAAATGTCCTAAATTTCATATTTGTATTATCGGACATTTTTTGTCTGGCTTCAATATTCCGCTGAAAATACACTAATTTCCGATATTTAGATCAAATCATTGGGATCGATGCTGCTGGCGGTGTTTCTGCCGAAGCCGAAGGTGTATGCAAATCGTTAGCGAGGAGGCAAGTCCTTGAAATGCCGGCGGTTTTCGGCCGATTTGGAGTTTTTTACAGGTTGGCGGACCGTGGGCTCGAAATGGTGGGGTGCTGGGCTTGGAATCAGGTTTGCCCAGCGGGAAGGGATGTCCGGGTTTTGATCGGAAGCGTTCGAGTTTCGGAGCGCGCCTTTTGAGCCCGCGGGAATCCAGACGAGATCGTGATGAGGAGTTCGCACATGCGACAGGCAAGCTTGAAGACTGTGAAGTTGGCGGTGGCGGTGATGGCCGTGGTGAGCATGAGCGCCTGCCAAGCCAAAAAGCAGCTCGATAACATGCACGATGCGACCATGGACATGCGCGATCAAACCAAGCAGTTGGGGCGCACGAGTGATGAGCTCGGGCGACAGATGGGCGAGATGTACGATGCGCTTCGACAAGGGGATTCGCTGAAGGCGCGTCGCGATTCGTTGAATGCGATGGTGAGCGCGCGCGACTCGGCTCGCAAGGTGAGTGAAGCGGGCAAGTACTTCATGAGCTTCGAATATCAGATTTGGTCGGCGATCGGTGAAGACACTCCGGTTCGTCGGGTCGAGGCCGCTGAGAGTGCGATGAAGGAATTCATGAAGGACGTGCAGGAGTTTTTGGTGCCGGGTCAGACCGAGGTCGATCCGTTTGCAACTCGCGACTCTGATGCGGGCAATCGGCAAATGAACTTCAACTCATTGGCCGCGGCTCTGCACATGGTGAATCCGAAGCAGACGGTGATGCGCGAGCGTCAGCCGGGTGTGGCAGAGATGACGATGTACTCGATGTTGCGAGAGGCCGTGGCCTCGAAGGCGAAAATGGATCGCGGTGAAGTTCGTGCGACGGATTTGCCGGGCTATGTGCGCGAGGCTTTGAACTATCCGCGTGTGCTCGAGCTGTTGTTGCAGGCGCGCTACAACTACGTGGGCGCGATGGCGGTGGCGCGCGTGTCGAAACTGCGCGAGGGAACTTTGCCGTACTTGCGCATGCGTTTTTTGAATTGGGATTTGGATCTGTCGAAGCTGAATGTGGTGGAGATGCGTGAAGTGGCGCGCTACTTCCGTGCTGCGACTACAGCGCATGATGTGATGAAGGAAGCTGGTCTCACGCCTCGGATGAATCATGCCCTGGGACGCGTGCTGGGCAATATGCGTGTTCGCCGTGTGGAGGCGCCGAGTGCGACACCGTCGGTGAGTTCGGGCAGCGAAGCGGCGCGAGCCGTGGCGGTCTCTGAGATGATGGAGGCTCAGACTGAGCTTCTGATGCATGTTGAAACTTATCGCGCGACGGGTGGCGCGGGCGTGCGACCGATGACGGAAGAAGAGCGCGCTGAGGCGGAGCGACAGGCTGAGGCTTTGGCTCGCGCAATGCCGTATGGGGCTTGAGTATCGAGCCGGTTCTTTGATTAGAGGGCGGGCGAGCTGAGCTTTCGGCCGCCGACGAATTCATCCAAAGACTGAAGTGTCGTTTGCGCAATCGCGGTGAGCGCCTCGTGGGTGAGGAAAGCTTGATGTGACGTGATCAGCACATTGGGAAAGGTCAATAGCCGCGCGAGCTGATCGTCGTTGACGCCGGTTTCCGAGAGATCTTCGAAAAACACGCCGGCCTCTTCTTCATAAACATCAAGTGCGGCGCCGCCGAGCCGTCCAGACTTGAGTGCCTGGATGAGCGCTCGAGTTTCGATGAGGGCTCCGCGACCTGTGTTGATGATCAGCGCACCGGGCTTCATTTTGGAGAAGCGTGATGTGTCGAGCAGGTGACGTGTTTGATCGTTGAGCGGGCAGTGAAGCGAGATCACGTCGCTGAGTTTGAGAATTTCGTCGAGAGAGGTGATGCGCGCGCCGATCTGTTGGGCGAAATCCGGTGAGGCTTGCGGATCATGGAGAAGCACCTCGGTGCCGAAGCCGCTCATGATTTTGGCGAAGACTTGACCGATGCGGCCCACGCCAATCACGCCAACGGTTTTCCGATACAAATCAAAGCCTACGAGGCCGTCGAGCGAGAAGTTCATTTCGCGGACGCGATTGTGTGCGCGATGAATTTTCCGATTGAGGGTGAGCAACAAGGCCACGGCATGTTCGGCCACGGCGTGCGGTGAGTACTCGGGAACGCGAACGACTTGCAGTTTGTGTTCGGCAGCCGCCTTGAGATCGACATGATTGGTGCCTGCGCAGCGAAGCGCGATCAGTCGCACGCCAAGCGCGGCCAATTGCGCACAAGTGTCGGCGTCGACGCGATCGTTCACGAAGGAGCCGACAGCATCGTGTCCAGCGGCGAGGCGCGCGCTTTGTGAGTTGAGGCGCGCATCCAGCCAGGTGATCTGATGAGGTGTGGAACTGTGTGGGCGTGGTCGGGAGTTCGCGGCCTCGAAGTAGGACTTCTCAAATTTGTGCGTGTCGAAGATCGCGATTTTCATAGCGGAAAGTTTCGCGCGCTGAGCGGGAGGTGGCAAGCCGTGCCACGACAAAGGAGCGTGTGTCGCCAGGTTTGTCGTTGGTTGTGGCGCTATTGGGGTGCGAGCAGGAAGCTTTCTTCGGTGGTCCAGCGGCTGGATTTGATTCGCAGTTGTCCGCGAAGGTGTGTGGCCGTGGCTTGGAGTTTCGCGCTTGAGGGCTCGGCGACGCGACCCAGTTGTATGAAGGCGATCTCGCCTTGCGAGTCGCATAGTCCGAGGCGGGTCACGCCTTGTTGAGTGCGGGCTATGCCGTCGAGGGACAAAGTGTCCGCACCGATCCTAAGTGTCGGAGTTTTGCGCGCCGGCGTGTGCAAGCTGATTTGCAGCGTGCGACCTGTTGATGAGGATCCGACGAACGTCAGTGCTTGGCGCGCGAAGCTGGGGCAGCGATCCGGGCGATGCGCGGATGCCAGCAGGACATGGAGGTCGGCGACGTTGGTGCCGCCTGGGGGAATCAGGCGTAACAAGTTGGCGCGCAGCCGTGATCCGACCAGCGCAGTGAGGGCGAGATCTTGGCCGGAGAGTTCGAGTGTGTAGTCGAAGTTTTGCGGAGCGCTTGGGCCTGTCCCTGGGCGCGCAAGTCGATGGCCTTGAATGCGAAGGGCGCGGCCTTCGCAGCGAGCTTGCGCTTGAAGTTGAGGTTGGCCGCTCAAGGTGTCGGTGAAGCTTTGCGGACCGACATCGACGCTGAGTTCTTGACCGATTTCCGCGAGCAAAACCTGCAAAGCCTGCCGTTGATCAGCTGATCGGCGCAGTGACACTTGCACTTCGCCTTGCGGATCGGCGAATAGGCCGAGCGGAAAATTCGCACAAGGCGCTGTGGCCTCGCCCACTCTTGAGTCGCTGTTGTTGGGTTGCGGTTGGCTGACGTTGCAGCCCGACAGTGCGACCAGAGCCGTGACCAGAGTCGCGACCAGAATCGGCGCGAATGAGAGTGAGGCGGGCCATCTGCAAGACATGCTTTGGAGTCTGCCTGCTCTGCGAGGCTCGCACAAGTCTTGGGATGAGGTTCTGCAAGGCGTTCGCAGTGCTTTGAAATCTGCGTTTGTCGCAAAGTCGCTGGAGGAGCGCGTGTGGTTTTGTGGCGGAGGACTTACTTGAGGCGGACTTGCACGCCGGTGACTTTGGGCACGTAGGACATGGCGGCACCAGCGTGGGCGACACGGCTGGTGACAAACTTGGTGGAGAGACTGGAGACGGAGACGCCGGTGTTGAGAACGGCGTCTTTAACTTCCGTGATACTGAAGTTGGGGTTTTGCGCGCGCAAGAGGGCGACAAGGCCTGCAACTTGCGGCGAAGCCATGCTGGTGCCGTTGAGAATTTCGTAGCCTTGCGTGGAGGCCATCAAGCCATCGATTTTGATTTCGAACACTGCCGCGCCCGTCGATACGGTGCTCGAATCCGATACGAAATTGAAACCCGCGCTGCAGGCGACACTGAGGCAATTGACGCCGTAATCGTCGGCGGCATCGTCGCCGATCAGGGGGAGCGCGACGAGCGTTGACGTGCCCGATGAAGTACCGCTCAGTTCAAGTCCAACGTAAGTTGTGGAGTAAGGATCTTGAGTTCCAGTCGCGACACTCCACTTCATTTCATCGACGTTGGCTTGTGTGCTGTAGCTCATTCGAGCGGTGATGTAGGCTTCGCTCGGCGTGCCGCTGAAGATCGAAGACAGTGAGTTAAAGCCTTGCCAGATCGAATCGTTGGAAATGTTGTTCGCATAGGTGTTGCTGCTGCCGTTCCATGTGCCGGGCAAGGCGAGAATTGGTAAACCCTTGAAGAAGGCGCCAGCCCAGCCGCCCACCGTGCCCGAGGTGTCGGTCCAATTGGCGACGGACATGTTCACCACCGTCCACTTTTGAAAGTAGGGCGCGACGATGTTGGTGCCGGGTGCGCCGACATCGACATGCGTGGTGGAGTAGTTGGAGAAGTCGGCGATCGCAAAGTCTTGGTCGACGGCGCCGACACAGATCAGCCCCGTGACTTGGTAGTTGCAAGGATAGGTGGCGCTGGTGCTGGTGTTCGCGGCGCTGTTTCCTGCGGCGACGACGACGCTGATGCCCGAGTTCGCGGCGAGAGTCAGCGCATCGAGCATGGACTGCGAGAACGTCGAGCCACCGAGACTCATGTTGATCACTTTTGCGCCGTTGACTCGCGCGTAGCCGATCGAGTTCACGACGGCAGATGTCGTGCCGGAGCCATCGGCGGCCAGTGCTTTCAGCGACATGATCTTCGCTTGCCAACACACGCCGCTCAGCCCGATGGAATTGTTGCCGCGCGCGGCGATGATGCCTGCGACGTGCGTGCCGTGGCCGTTGTCGTCGGTGGGGTCTGTGTCGCCGTTGATGTAGTCGTGGCCTTTGGCGCTGGTGGTGGGGTGTGACCAAAGATTGTCGACAAGATCTTCGTGCGTGAGCAATGTGCCGGAGTCGATGACGGCGACGATTTGGCTTGTGCAGTCGGTGCGAGTGTCCCAGGCCTCGGGCAAGCCGAAATCTTTGCCGCGTCCCGTGGAGTTCACGGAGTAGGGCGAGGTCTTAAAGGCGATGGAGCGGATTTCCTGAGCGTTGTTGCGCACGGCCCAGGATTGCGAGAGCGAAGGATCGTTTGGGAATGTGGCACTCGCGTAAACGATGTAGTCGGGCTCGGCGACGGCGACCCTGGGGTCGGCTTGAAGCTGGTTGAGCGCTTGTTCAAGTGATTGTGATTGTGTGTCGATCTGCACTTCGACCCAGGCACTGTCGTCAGCGGTGTCGAAGAGCTTGTTGTAGGCGATTGCGTTTTTGAAGACGTTTGAAGTCTTCGTGCCTTGGGCTCGCGCTTCGGGCGTGAGCTTCACCAACACGCGATCCGGGCGGTGCTGGGCTGCTTCTGGCGCGGTGTGGGTGGCGGCTTTTGTGGGGCTTGATTCACGCGCGCGGAGAAGTGTTTGCGCGTGGGCTTTGGGCGCGGTGGCGAGTGCGAGTGTGAGGGTGAGGGTGAGGGTGATTATGAGTGTTGCGGACAACGCGAGTGTGGTGTGGGCGCGATTGGCGAGCGTGGTGTTGGCGTGCGCGGCTGTGTGTCGCTTCATTTGGGCACCTCGATTTGCACGAGGTCTGACGCCGCTGAGCGACCGGCTTGATTGTTGAGAGGATTGATGGCCTTAGAGATCGCCGTGATTTGCACAAAATAAGTTCCGGGGTCGAGTGACACTTCAAGTGCGGGCTGTGAACTCGATCCGAGGCTTGTGCCATCGACGAAATGCGATTGAGTGAGCTGAGTTGTTGCGGCGTCGCTGAAAACTTGCACGAGGTAGCCGCCGCCGCTTTCGTGCACGCTGTTGGCGCTGCTTTTGGTCCACGTGATTTCAACCGCGCGTTTCACGCGAATCGATGATTGCGCTGTCATTTCGGTTTGTTTGCAGGCGGAGAGTGGTGCGAGGAGCGCGATGCCGAGGAACATCGTGAGCAGTCGTTGCTGTTTGCGCAGGTCGACTTCCTTGGGTGCAACAACGGAGGTCGCACGGCTCAATTGAGAGCGGTGCTTTGTAGCTTGAAACTGAGGTCGCGAACTTCGACGCGAATTGCAGCCCGCCATGACTTAGGTCTTATCGGTCGGGCTCGTTCGCTGATGTAGTTTGTCTCAAAGTGGAACGCTGATGGGTTTATCGCTGTGGCCTTGAGTCTTTTGAGGCGGCTGAGGATCGCGAGGGTGTATCGCTCGTTGATGTCGTGTCCGGAGGGTTGGGAGTGATGCGATGAATGGTCACCCGAAGATCTCCGGAGAAGACCTCGTGAAGTTGAACAGAAGTCAGTGTCGGGTATTGGACCTTTTGGAGATTACTCGGGTCGTTCGATATTCCGAACATCACATCTTGGTTGAGGGACAAAACACCTTCTGAAGAATTGTGTCGTGATGGTCCAGGGCTGGAGATGCCTCTCTCGAGAGGGTCGGGCTCACCGAACAAGAGTTGATGGAGCGAAATTCCTAGAACTTGAGCAACTCTTCTGACCTGTATTGGATCAATTGAGCGTTGGCCGGTCGTCCAGCCATGAAGTGTCGCCTTTGGGATCTTCGTCTCCCGGGCCAGGTGGGAGAGTGAGATTCGCCGGTCTTTGAGGATTCGTTCAAGCTGCTGTCCTAGGATCATGTCCGATGATTTTCCCGAGAGTTCGCGTCGAACAGAAGTTGTGTTCGACTTCGCGAACGATCGTTCTGGGATGCGAACAGGCGTTCTGAGTCTGTTTTGGGAGTCAAAGCACTTCAATGTTTCTGACGAGAACGTCTCTTGCGAGGGGCTTAAGTTCAGTTCCGTATATGTGAGGAGGTCCGAGTTTCGTACTCGATTGAAAAGGTCGTTCGATATGAACCTATCTCTCCGTGTGTCCAGAATCTGCTTCGATAAGTGGAAACGATCCTAGGGTAGACTCAGGGATTCGACGAGGTTCAAAATGCATGGTGAGGAAATGTCGGGACCTCGACGGCAAGATCAGCTGGCGGATTACGATTACGGTCTGATCGATCAACTTTCAGAATCTGATCTAGGCCGTCAATTGCGAAACTATTGTCGCCATAGACTGTGGAGTGTCGGACGACTTGCTGCTGAGTTTAAGGTTTCCAAATCGACGGCGCACGGTTGGCTGTATGGAAGTTGGCCGCGCAGCGAAGCACATCGATCTGGGTTGAAGAAGCTTCTGGCTGACTTCGATTCCGAACTCAGACTGCGGGACACGTCTCAGAAACAGTTGGTGACAAAATCACACGTTCACCATCGGGCTAACACAGAGAATGCGACTGCACTGCCGAACGGCGACGACTCGATTGTTGGTGTTCAGAAATTTTGTATCTTGCGAGTTCAAATCAAAGATCTGACTGAAGTCCTCAGTCAAACTTGGCGAGACGTCTCAAATCGCGGCGTTTAAAATCTCAAACACATCAGGTCTCTCAATTTGTAAGTGCTCTCAGTGAGTGAGTTTGAAGTTGGAACCTAGTCTTGTTTTGCGCCGCGCTTGGCGTGCTGTGATCCTCTAAAGGGCAGAAGTTGATCGAACTAATGCGCCAGGTTTTTGAGTAGTTCGGCGTATAGTTCTCGATGGGCTTACTCCACCTGTAAATCAATGAATGCAAACTTGAGATCACAGTATACGGGTTGGTTCGCCCAACTTATTTTTGTTACCACCGCGGGCTACCCTTGCACCCAGAGTCTCATTCGGGTCATTGCTCCCTTGAGCGGTGGCGTTCTCACATCGGGACGTTCAAGATTGGATACAGCTTCGACGCTTGAACTAACTTAAGATTCGGATGGCAGGTTGCACACAATCGGTCGTATGGAATTCCGAATGAATGTCATCAATTCGATCAAAAGAACCGACATGGTCAAGGGTACGTATCAAACAGCTCACTTTTATAGGCTGGAGACTGTCTAATGTTGTACGTAGTTACTCGACAAATCTGCCGACTGACTTTGCTTAATTGCGGAAGTCTTAAGAGTATAATTCCGGTAGTGACGCTACTCATGACAACCGCGTGTGTCTCGAATCCAAATCGAATGGCGAGCGGCCAAATTCGAAATGTTCTGATTGTTGGATTCTATGATGGGCAACTCAAGCCCGATGAAATCGTACCCATACTGACTGAAGTTGAGCGAGATTTGGGACTCAAAGGTGCCAAAGAGAACGTTAAGTTCAGAATTCGACAAAAAATTGTTCCAGAAACAATGTGGCCGAATGACCTAGCACAATCTGAAGGAAAGCGTGAGGCTTGCGACGATGTGATTCTGGTGGCGGTTACCATTAAGCCAACTTTCTATGATGACAGTGAGCAAAGTATAGGAAGTCAACTTTTGAACATGGTGTCCTTTTCTGGTTCTGCTGTTGAGACCAAAGGTTGGATTCGGATTGCCTATATCAATACGGCAAGCGGAGTTTCGTCGATCTTAACCAATGGTGAGGCAAGTGAGTCTTCCCGACACGGGGGAGCCGTTGGTCTTGGGCGAACTAAACCAGCAGTCCTGCAGGCATTGAAGGAAAAGCTCAGAGAGTTGAGGTTTCCAGTATTCTCTCGAGAGCCGGCTTTTGTTGCTGCGCCCGAGGCAAAGCCTGAGTCCGCCGATGGAAATGTCGAGCGAGTGCAAATCGCAATTTCTGAAATCAAGAGTCAAAATGTGCCGCAATTGATTCTGTCAGCTCTACCCGGTGTCATCAAAGGCAGCATGGAGGACACTCGGCACTTCGTCACGTTGAGCCGAGGCGAGTCTCTCAATGTGGCTTTAGGTGAAATTTCGGCCTCACGTTCCATCGCATTTGATGCTGGAAAACTAAAAAAATTCGGAGGCTTTGCAGGAGCGAAGTTGTTAGTTCTGCCGGAAGTCTTCTGTGAAGAAGTGCGATGTATTTTGAACTTCAGTCTGATCGATCTAGAGTCGGGTGAGACTCTGAGAACTTCGAGCAAAGAAGCGGATCAGCAGCTCATTTCATTTAAGCGCGCAGTTGAGTCGATAGCGATCGAGTTTCGAGATCAGTCAATTTTGAGGGGGATAGGAAAATGAGTTACAAAATCGGCAAGTCGGTATGGGCAAAGCTATTGGTCAGTGCGGGTGTGTTATTGAGTGGTTGTGCGACACAAACACTGTCTGGAAACTCAGACGAGCCAAAATGGGTAAGTAGCCCACAAATTGCTGGCGAAAAGTTGTTCGGACCGGATGCATTCTATGGGGTCGGAAAGTCAAACTACTCTGATCTTGATGTCGGATTGAGTGAGGCACGAGACGAGGCTCGTCGCGAAGTCGCAGCTGCACTTCAAACTGAAGTGCAGAAGAGCGCTCAGAAGGTGATGGAGCGGATGAGATCAGCTGCTGAGGAGAGTGCCGGAAATCGAACGGCCGCTTCAGCAAGCTCAACTAAGGTGGTCGATGCATGGAGATCGAAGTTTACGGCAAATGAAACAAATCTCGTTAACCGAACTTTAAATGGCTCCACAATCGTCGCAACTTGGCGGGATCACAAGTCTGGAATGACTTGGGCGTTGGCCAAGATTGACAAGACGCAGGCGCAAAGAGCGATGATCGACGAATTTAACCGAGCCGCCACCGCGGCGCTTTCTGAACTGGGAGTTCGGTCCGACAGTGAAAAGAAAAAGATCATGTCGGCAATTGGCGGAGCATTGGATGAACGCTAAAGTTCTAGTTGGCTTCGCTCTCATGCTTTTGCCCTTTGAGTTTGCAAAGGCCGGTGAGTCCTTCGAGGGAAATGGCGAAGCAACGAACACATCGCAGATAAAGGCCTTGTCCGTAGCAAGAGACGAGGCCAGAGCTGAAATCGCCAAGTCGATTAAGAGCGCGGTAGACGCCCAATCCAATAAGAAAATTGAAGCTACGCGAAGTTTGAATCCGTCAGGTGGAATTACCGAGATCGTGAGCCGTACCTTCACGTCGCAGCACTCAGTTCGGGCAACCTCAGATTTTGTAACTGAAGTGCAGACTCTGGCTGAAGACTACGACAAGGTGACTGGACGGGCTCACGTTAAACTCCGCTTAAATCGCCGCGATTGGCTTGTTAAATATAAGCCTCGGCTTTTGGACCTCGGTAATCGAGTAGGATCTTTGGTCTCGTCCGCAAGATCCTCTTCGATCAGGCTGGCAAGAATTCGGGCGCTCAGGTCGGCATTGGACTTGTTAAACAAGCACGCTCCTCTAGTCGAGGCCTACGATGCAATTCGCTTTCCTAATGATCCAGATTTTCCTGACAGTTCACTGATTCTTCAGGGATCATTTAACAGTATCTCGGGAGAACTGATTCGAGAATCTATGAACGTTGAGTTTTCGCTCCAGCTTGAGGGCGATGCAGATCTTCGTGATCGAGTGTCAAAAGCTCTTTTGACCAATGGATTTAAAGTCACAAACAATGGACCGGTTATCATTCGAGTGAGATCTGAGAAAGAGACTGTGGCTGATCCGAAGATTAGTAATCTGAAACTTCATGCTCAAATACGCCGCCTTTATGTCACAGTGAATGAGGGAAGCGAATCATTTGGTTTTGAGATTCAGGTTTCGGAGGCAGCTGAAAGTGAACAATTGGCCGAACTACGTTCGCGAGATTTGCTTCGCCGGGAAATTGAATCGAATTTTGTTGCCCGACTTTTTTCGGCACTTTAACTGTTGGGCGTACAGTTTTGAGGCCCGCAATGGCTAACAATTTTATTCGCTACTAAACTTCGCTTCCGAAAGGTCCCAATTTTTGGCCATTCCGGATCCCCGTTGTAATGTTGGCCAGCGCTCAGTTCTCTCCACTACTGTTCGCGTACTTCTTTGAGTGACAGCTGGCGCAGTTCGAAGACTCATTTAAATTAGTTGATTTAGTGTTTTAGTCAGCGGGCGGAGCGGGGTTTGCCCGTCTGGCTTTAGCTGCATTCCAAATCTCTGTTTACCTATGGGCCTTGTCCGACTCTCGAGTTCGACCTCGTGCCGGTGGGCTCGTTGGCGGAGTTGAAGCCCTCTCGGGGAATTGCATTGATCTCGTCTCATCTAATTTGTTCGGCCGCTATGTCAACTATGGTTGACGTTTTGGGGACGAGGGGGTATGATGCGTTCGGGACCATTTCGGGTGGAGAGCCTTGAGTTCTATGTCGATCCGACGACGAGGCGATCCCCGTTTCTCGATTGGTTGAGTGAGTTAAAGGACACGAGAGCGAAGGCCAGGATCTTCGTCCGCCTAGAGCGAATGGCGAAGGGGCACTTCGGCGACTGGAAGTCTCTGGGGCGGGGTCTATTCGAGTGTCGGGTCTTCGAGGGACCTGGTTATCGTCTCTACTTTTCGACTCGTAATGCAGTCGGGATCAAATCGGATCGTGATTCTGCGGGGCGGATCGAAGGCGAATCAACGACTGGATGTGCGGCGCGCGCGGGTTGAGCTCGCGATCCTTCGGTTGGTGTGGCTGGAGGAGTCTGAGTGAATTTGGTTTTTCGAAAATTTGAGTTAGCGAATGGGTTGGAGGATTTATGGCAACGACGCTTCGGTGGAAGGGTGCGGTTGAAGAGAAACTGTCGGAAGAGCTCAAGCGGCCTAAGTTTGCAGCTGAGTATCTCGCGGCAGCTATGGAAGAAGGTGGTGATGAGTTTCTTGAGCAGGCCTTGGCGCGTGTGATTCGAGCGCATGGAATGAGCCGTGTGGCGGAGATGGCGGGGATGAGCCGGCAGGCTGTGCACAAGATGTTGTCTTCAAATGGCAATCCTTCGTTTCGAAATGTGGTTCGGCTGTTGTCGGCATTGGGGTTGAAGATTCGGATCGTGCGAGGGGCTTAAGGTCTTCGCGTGTGTGCGAGGGACTTACGGCAGTGTGGACTCGAGGAGTGTGGTGGCTTTGAGGTGGCGCACGCCGTGGCGGGCTTCGAGGCGGCCTCGGAGATGGAGGATGGGGGAGCTTTGCAGTTGCAGGCGCAGGCGTTGGTAGACCTCGGGCATGAGGATGATGTTGCTGATGCCGGTTTCATCTTCGAGTGAGAGGAAAGCGACGCCTTTGGCGGTGGGCGGCTTTTGCATCATGGTGAGAAGTCCTGCGACTTGCACTTCAGCGCCGTGGCCGAGGGTGGCGAGTTCGGCGGCGGTGCGCGCGCCCGCGCGTTGCAGTTGTGGACGCAAGAGTTTGAGAGGGTGAGTGTCGAGAGTGAAGCCTTTGGCGGCGAACTCGCGCTGCACGCGTTGCCATTGCGATTCGCGCGAGATGTTGTGGCGGCCGTCGTCGTGCTGTGTGATCGGTTCGCTCGCGTAGAAGAAACTTCCTTGATCATAGTTGATGCCTTGCAGGCGATAGAGTGCGAGGCGTGTGTCGGGCTCGAGTGCGCTGAGTGCGCCGGCTTGGGCGAGGCGTGTGTAGGTTTTGCGCGTGAGGCGTGTGCGTCGGATGAAGTCTTCGAGATCGCGGAAGGGTGTGCGCGGAGTGGGCGCGGTGAGTGGCGTGAGTGGTGTTGTTGGTGTGCGAGTGGCGGTGAGTGGCGCGGGCGCGGTGAGTGGCGTGGCGGCTTCTTGGATTTGTGATGCGCTGTGACCCGCGCCAGCGCGTGTGACGAGTGCATCGTGAGTGCATGTATCGCTTGCGCCGGTTGACGCCATGTGACCCGCGCCAGCGCGGATGCTAGAGCTAGAACTTGTGTCGCGTGTGAGGTGATCCTGCGCACGCGCGCGCGTGTCGTCACCGATCGTGTTGATGACTGCGCCAAGTAACGCAGCGTGACCCGCGCCAGCGCGGGCGGCGATCTCCGGCGCCTGCGCGCCACGCGCGTCGCCACAAGGCGCGCCACGCGCAGTGATGATCTTTTGCGCGTCGAGCTCGGACAGGCCGTTGATGGAGCGAAGACCTGTGCGAATCACGCCGGGTGTGATGACTTCGTAGTCCCATTGCGAGTGGTTGACGTCGAGGGGGAGGAAGCGGACGCCGTTTCGTTGCGCTTCGTGAATGAGTTGGCGGGGCGGGTAGAAGCCCATCGGTTGTGAGTTGAGTAGCGAAGCGACGAACACATCGGGGTGGTGGCGCTTGAGCCAGCAGCTCACGTAGGTGATGAGAGCGAAGCTCGCCGCGTGGGACTCGGGGAATCCATAGGAGGCGAAGCCTTCGATCACGCGATAGATTTGGTCGGCGTACTCGGTGCTCAGACCGTTGGCGAGCATGCCGTTGATGAGGCGCTGGCGAAGGCCGTGCATCACGGCTTTCTTTTTCCAGGCGCTGGAGACCACGCGGCGCAGTTCATCGGCTTCGCCGGGCGTGAAGCCAGCGACCTCGACGGCGATCTGCATGATTTGCTCTTGGAAGAGCGGCACGCCGAGAGTTTTCTGCAGCACTTTGCGAAGCCGCGGATGCGCGTAGCTCACGCGTTCGAGGCCATCGCGGCGACGCAAGTACGGATGCACCATGCCGCCTTGAATGGGGCCGGGGCGCACGATCGCCACACTGATGACGAGATCATACCAAGTGCGCGGCTTGAGGCGCGGGAGCAGCGCCATCTGCGCGCGCGACTCGATCTGAAAGACGCCGGTGGTTTGTGCGCGTTGGATCATCTCGTAAGTCGCGGGATCTTCTTGCGGGATGGTGGTGAGATCGTGCTCGATCTTTTTCACGCGTTGAAGAGTTTCGAGCGCTTTGCGAATTGCGGTGAGCATGCCGAGAGACAGCACGTCGATCTTCATGAGGCCGAGCAGATTCACGTCGTCTTTGTTCCATTGGATGACGTAGCGATTGGTCATCGTCGCGGCCTCGACAGGCACAAGATCAATAACGGGTTCGTGTGAGATGATGAAGCCGCCGGTGTGAATGCCGAGATGCCGAGGGAAGCCGACAAGTTCCCGCGCGCGTCGCACAAGCAGATCGAAGCGTTCGGGCGTTAGACCGTAGCGTGTGGGATCGAAGGGCTCGTGCGCGGCGGGGTTTTGCAGGCGCGAGAGCCCTTCGCGGCCCATGTACTTGACCAGCGCATCGACGGTGGGTGTGGGCACACCGAAGGCGCGTGCGACATCGCGAATCGCGAGGCGTGATCTGTAGCAGATCGTGGTGCACACCATCGCTGCGCGCTCAGCGCCATACTTTTGATAGATGTACTGAATCACTTCTTCGCGGCGCTCGTGTTCAAAGTCGATGTCGATGTCGGGCGGCTCGTTGCGTTCGCGCGAAAGAAAGCGCTCGAAGAGCAGTCCGAGTTTGATCGGATCAATCGCGGTCAGCCCGAGTGCAAAGCAGACGATGGAGTTGGCGGCTGAACCGCGGCCTTGGTGCAAGATGCCGCGCGCGCGTGCGAACTGGCAGACATCCCAAAGTGTGAGAAAATAATCTTCGTACTCAAGATCGCGGATCAGTTCGAGTTCATGCGCGACTTGGGCTCGCGCTTTGCGCAGAATTTCCGGCGGCGTCCACGCGGGATAGCGCCACTCCACACCTTGCTCGACGAGTTTCTTGAGAAAGCTGGCGGAGGTCTCGCCCGGTGGAATCAATTCTTGGGGGTATTTGTAGCGCAGTTCGCGAAGCGAGAACTGCAGGCGCTGTGAGATCTCGACGGTGCGAGTGAGGAGATCGGGTCGATCGCGGTAGAGCTCTTGCAGCTCATGGAGAGGCTTCAGGTGTCGCTCGCTATTGGTGAGCAGACGTGTGTGAGCATCTTGCAGCGTGGTCTTTTCGTGCAGGCAAGTGAGGATGTCGTGCAGCGGCCGGCGCTCCGGCGCGTGAAACAGCGGGCGCTGCGAGGCGATCAGTTGCACGCCGAGTTTTGTTTCATAGGCGAGCGCTTGTCGCGCGAGCGCAATCGACGACCAAGTGTAGTCCTTGGTCACCGGCAGATACAGGCGATCGCCGAAGCTCGCGTGCAGACGCTCGATCTGCGCATCCGTCCAAGGTGGTAGCGCAATGGCGATCAGATCACCGCTTTGATCGCCAGCCTCCTCGACGAGTTCTTCGAAGCTCAGTTTGATCTTCGCTTTCGCCGCGGGCCGCTTCACGCGCGTGATCAGCCGCGAGAGCAGACGATAGCCGTCCATGTTCATCGGCAAGAGCACCAAGGGACTGGCGTCGTAGGGCGTGAGCTCGGCGCCGACATGATAGCGGAAGTTGCCGCCACGCTCTTGGTGAAGTTGGTGAAGCGCGAGGCCTTCGGCATCGAAGTGACTCGGCCGCTCGGCGGCCTGATGCCCGCGCACGACACCATACAGTCCATTTACATCCGCGAGTGCCAAGCCCCTGTAGCCGAGACGCTTCGCTTGCTCGACCATCTCCTCGGGGTGCGAGGCCCCGCGCAGAAAGGAAAAATTCGAGCGCGCGAGCAGTTCGACGTAGTCGGGGCCGAGTGGGCTGTGAGTTGTGAGTGGGCGGGTCTCTGTGTTGGGTGACGCGGAGTGACCCGCGCCAGCGCGGGTGACGAGTGCATTGTGAGCGGAAGTGTCGCTTGCGCTGATTGACGCCATGTGACCCGCGCCAGCGCGGGTGAAGTCGGTGTCGTGCGTGTTGTTGTCGACGATTGGAGCTTGCGTTTGTGCATGTGCGGCCGCGTGGTCTTGAGCGTGTGCGGGCAAATTGCCCGCTCCAAGTAACGCAGTGTGACCCGCGCCAGCGCGGATGAACTGCCCAGAAACACGAGCAGAAACACGAGCAGAAGCACGAGCAGAGCCGCGTTCCGAGCCGCCACCAGAGGCCTCGCCAGAAGTACTACCAGAAGCACTACCTGAGCCTGCGCTCTCAGAGGCGCACGAGGACGTCGAAGCTGGCGAGGAGGAGGAGGGCGAGGAAGGCCACGCAGGTAAAGACAAGCTCTTCTTGTGTTGCATAGTTGGACTCGGTTCGGCGAATTGCGCGCGCGATCGGCGGCTGCACGAATTGAGAGCGAGGTGAAGCAGGAACCGAGGTGAGGCGTCGTGATGTCATCATGTTCAGTCCTCGTAAGTTGAAGTGTTGAGTGAGTACGAAGTTAGAGCCAATTCTGAGAGACACGGAGCGAAGGTCAGTGAGCCAGATTCAGTTTTCGCGTCGAAGTCAGCGTCCGCGCTAGCAAAAGTCCGCCAGCGCTAGGGGCGTCGTCGTCGCCGAGCATTTCGATTGCGAGCTTCAGTCGAAGTAGCCGTGACGGTAGAACTGCTGCGTCGACTTCTCCTGAAAGAGCCATTGGGCTCGGCCGCGCGGATCGACGGCGACATAGTAGTCGCGCGTGTCGCTCAGGCGGCTCGCGCCAATCGCGCCACTTGCTCCGCTCGCGCGATCGGCGAGTGGCGAGGCGGAGGTGTGTGGACCGGCGCGTGTTTCCCACCATGCAGGTTCGATGCGCTCAATGGGATGCGTGCTGAGAAGCTGCAACTCTTGGTGCTCGACGTCGCTGACGGGCTCAGCTTGTCGAAGCATCAAGCTTGGACGAGGTGCGCTGACCAAATCGCGCGCGTACTGAGCGTGCGGAACAAATCCTGTCTCCTCGTCCCACTCGCCATAGGCCGGAGCTTCGGCGTGAGCCGAGCGCGGTGTGCGCGACCATGACACCGCATCTTCAGGCGCGCGCCGATCTTCGCGCCGAGCGAAGCCGCATTCGAGGCCTTCGAGCTGCAAGAGAGCCGTCAGGCGATCGATTTTCAGCGCGAGCTCTTGGCGTTGGTTCTCGCCTTCGTCGAGCAAATCAATTTGCTGTTCGTTCTCCGGCATCGGCTCGACTTCAATTTCCAGATCCTTGATCGGATTATCGAGATCAAGTTTGGCGAGACGATTCTCAATCAAGCTCATGAAAAATCCGCGCTCTCGCGAAGGTGTAGTGGGCTCGAGTGCGAGCTGATGCACTTGATTGGAGTACTCGCAGCGCAGACGAAGATGCAGACGGCGCACGACGAGGCGGCGCCCCTCGAGGCGCGCGAAGAGCTGGCGGATCGCGCCGTCGATTTCGTGAAGAAGCAGCGACACCATGCCAACTGGAAAATCGAGCACGACGTTGCGCTCAAGACGCTCACTGGATTGGTAGGGCGAAATGGCCACAGAATCGAGTCCTAAAAGCCGCCTCCGAACTTGCTCGCCGGTGGCGCCCCAGCGCTCCTGAAAACTTTCGGCTTGGAAACCGCCCACTTCACTCAAGCGCTGAAAGCCGAGCATGGCGAAAAAGGATGCGACTTGCGAGACGCGTGCGGGCGACTCCCAGGCCTGTAGACCTTCGAGATCCAGCAGCGAGGTGAGTGGCAGTTCGCCGAGGGCCTCGCCCACATCGCCATCACGATTCATGATCCATTCGCCATGCGCACACGCGAGGGCCTGCGCCGTCGCGGGTGAGTCGGCGATGCCGAGAAGAAGCGTCGACTCCGCGCCGAGCTGACGAAAGAGTTGGCGCACAGCCTGCGCGAGGCCTTCGGCGGACGCATACACGCGCGTGAGATAGCCAGCGGCGCAGGCGAGATCGAGAAAGAACCAAGTCCGTGTTTCACTCGAGCGATAGGTCAGCCGCGGGGAGAAGCGCAGCAGCGACTCCGCGTAAGCGGGAGCTTCGATCGGGTGCAGAGCGGTTCCGATCGCGAGGACGCAGGACGAGGCGGGGATCGACGGGTTCGAGGAAAGCTTCGACATGAGCGTAGCTCCTTTCGAGTCGGTGGGGTGTGGGTCGATGTTGAGCACGAGTGATCCAGACTTCGCGGCGCTCGATGCGAAGAGCGAGAGCTGCGGCCTGATGCAGCTGCTGGATGGCCGATGAGTGAGAGGCTTTCTGGCTGATCGGCTGATGGGGCTGTGTCGCTTGAGACTCAGCCCCCGCTGTGAGTGTGGACGATGCCTTGAGATGCGTCTTCGATTCGAAGCTCAAAGGAGAATGCTCAAGATCGGTGAGTAGAATCAGAGCCGCTCCGGAGCGACGAGCTTGCGCGAGGAGTTGGCGAATCTCCGTTGGTCGAAGCGGCGCACGAGAAACTTGACTCGAGCGCGCGCGACGATCGACGGCGGTTCGCGAAGCAGGGAAGGCCTCTTGTCCACGAGCAGAGTCGTCACTCCGGAGTTGATGCTGAATTGAATGTTGCGGGCCGGAGCCCACCGGTGCTGCGCCCGCCGCGCTCGACAAGTTCGAGCTTGGCCAAGCTGATCTCGACAAGTTCGAGACTTCGGTGCGCAGATCGAGAACCACAAGACTGAAAGCTCGCGTGGCCAAAATTTCTTGCCAGGCCCAAGCCGAGCGTCGCTCTTGTTCACGCGTGTCGCGCGGCGTGTGCACGCAAAGCAAAGCTTCGGGCTGCACGCGCCAGCTGGCGGCGAGACCCGCGGGATTGAGGCGAAGTCGCGAATCACTATGCACCCACGCGACGGCTTGACCTCGTTGAGTGAGTGGCGCCATGGATCGTGCGATGAGAGTTGTGGCGCCGCATCCCCAGGGAGCCTCGATCCAACTCAGCTCACCGCGAGGCCAGCCGCCGCCGACCACGAAGCTGTCGAGCGACGCCCACTGCGACGCGAGCCCCTGCGCGGGGCGCACCTGTTCGTCGCTCAATAGCTGAGCGCCGAGCTCGCGCCGAAGTTCGGCGAGTCGCGGGTTGCGTGAGGCCGCGGACGCCTCAAGTTGGATTTCACAATCGATTTTAGACAAAGCGATTCCCTTCGCGCCGATCGGGCGCGTGAAAAAATGCATCAAGTTGTACAGTCAGTTCCGGCGGCCTCTGATTACATGCATCTGATTACATGCTTCTGATCAGTGGCATTTGATCAGTGGCATTTGATCAAACGGCCAGCTTTATCTGGCCAAGCGTGCGGGTTACCAGAACTTGCGGATCAGGCCGACCACCACGCCGCGAATTTGTACGGCACGAGGGTCACACCAAATCGAGGTCATCTCAGAGTTCGCAGGCCTCAGTTCCACTTTCGGTCTCTGCTGGCGATCGTCGGACTTGTGAATGTAGAAGCGCTTCACCGTGGCTTCTTCTTGGCCGCGCTCACTTTCGACCACAGCGACGACGATCTCGCCGTTATGCGCTTGGCTTTGGCGCTGCACGAGAATCACATCGCCATCAAGAATACCGTCGTCGATCATCGAACGACCGCGCACACGAAGCGCGAAGGTGCGATCCGGCGCCTTAACGAGCGAGGCCGGCACATCGATGAACTCGTCGTTCTCATAGGCTTCCAGCGGTGCTCCAGCTGCGACACGACCGAGAAGCGGCAGTTGCACGGCCTCGGGTGTGGGCTCGCCACTTGCGGCCATCGGAACGGCGGCGCGCTCGCGCTCTTCGACGATTTCTTGATATGCCGAGGACGATCGCAGCAAGCGAATCGCTCGCTTTTGATTGCCGCCGCCCAAGGCGATGTAGTGTTTGGCCTCGAGCTGTTTCAAGTAGCGTTGCGCGGAATTGAAAGAGGCGAAGCCAAAGTGCGAGCAGATCTCCTGATAGGTGGGCGCCATTCCATTGAGCCGCGCATAGCCTTCAAGAAACTCGAGCACGACCTTCTCTTTGGGCGTGAGTGGCGTCGGCGCTGTTTCATGGGCCCGTTCGTCGATTCTTTCGAGCTGTGGAAAAGTCTGTTTATCCATCGTCCCTACCCCTAGCGTCGCAGATGTGTGTAAGTCGCGTGCGAGTAACGTGTAACTGATGTGTAAGTTAGGAGTAAATTCTGTGAGGGTCAAGGCCCTCGCACGAAACTGGACGCTGGCCGAGATTCGGACGGAAGTGTCCGAAATTACGGGACTAACTAAGTTCTGACCCAGGGCCACAGGGCTGTCGACTATGCGCATCATCAAGAAAGCCAATTGCTCATGCCCTACTCGGCCAAGGCTACAATGAGAAAACGCAGCAGAAGCTCAGAAGGGGGTCGCATTGAAACTTCATTTCATTGTCCATGCACTCGCAATGGGACTCGCGATGGGAGTGACCTTCGGAGCGAAGGCGCAGACCGAGGCGACATCGAAGACACAGCAAGAGCGCGACTTGAAGGACTTGAAGGAGATGGCAGAGCTCGCTTGTGCTCCCGGAAAGTTTTTCGACACTTGCTTTGATTGGACGAAGCCGCCGTCAAAGTTGGCGAAGAGTGCGAAGGCTTACCAAGCCACCGCGCCTTGTGAGTCGCTCGGCTTTGAGTTGCTTCGGAATTGCAGCTCAAAGACCAAAGAGCCGAAGATGCGCGATCTCGTCATGTGTTCGTTGAAAGATGGACCGCGACGCTTTGGTCTCAAGCTCAGCGAGGCCTCCGTCTGCCAGGCCAAAGAGTTAAGCCAGATCGAGGAAACTTTATGACGAATCGAAAGCAACACAACCTCATCGCGATCAGTTTGATCGGCATCATGAGCCTTCCGACTTTGGCTTGGACGCAAACGCAAACCCCCGCGCCCTCCGGATCGGAAACTTCCGTCGAAGAAACGCGAGCCAGCATGCGCGCGATGAGCCGATGCATTGACCGCGTCGACGACATTCTCGGCGCCGAGGCCAACATCTATCAGCGTGAGGGCGTGAATTTCAATCGAGGCTACGCTCCTGATCTGCGCGACACACCCAATGCTCGTCCGCGAGATGTCTTGCGACTCAACCTCATCTACAACGATGAGTTTTACACCGCCGATTATCCCATCCCGATGACTCGAGACTCTCAGGGGCGAGAGCAGTCCAACTATCTATGGACGAATCATGAAATGCGCCTTGAAATCCCGAGCGCCAATGGCACGAGAGCATTTTGCGTGACCTTCCGAGCGAACTTCATCGTGGCGGACGAGTCCACGCAGTTCGCTGCGGCTCCGCCGGCTCAATGCGAAGGCCGCACCTCGGTCGTCGCGCAAAGACAGACAGGATCAGAGCGGCAACGAGGCCTTCGCAACGTCGAAAAGAGATTGAGCTCGGAGTTGGGCGTGATCTTGCGCCGGTCGCGACGTGTGGCTAACGACGAAGCTGGCTTCGCCGATCATCCGCGCCACCGTCAGGTGATGGAGCGTGCGCAACACACGGACTGGTCGATCTGTCGGGGCGTTTCGGCCGAGATCGATCGCGTCGTCACCGCATTGATCGAGTTTCAACAGCAGCACGCGACGCCCGAGTCGAAGCCGCGCACGCGGCGCTAGGCGCGGCCACGCCGCAAAAGCCTGTCAGGTCCAAAGAATCAGAGCCAAAGAATCAGGGCTGAAAAATCAGAGGCTTAGAAAATGTAGCGACCGCTCAGCGCCAGACCTGTGGCGTCCACCGAGCCGCCGATTTTCAGATTCGGCTGCGCGGGATCTTTCAATAGCAGGGCGTAGTTCACGCGGCGGAACATGAGTTCCATTTCAAAGTTCGCATTGACCTCGACACCGGCGCCAATCTGAAAGCCCACGCGCGGTCCCAAGTCAAAAGTTCCACCGCGCACATTCGAGCGCGTGAGGATCGGCAAGTTCACGCCGACAGGAAAGTAGAAGCTCTTCGGCGCGCGCCACTCAAGACCCGCGGCCAACACATTGCTCTGATACGTCGGCTTCGCATCGCCAGTGAGTGCTGTCGTTGTCTGGCCCGCGTTCGGTCCGTTCAGAATACGAAAAGTCGCCGCACCCACTTCGCGCTCGCGTTCGATGTTGAGCGAAGTGAACCAGTTGAAGCGGTAAGGAGCGTAGTCGCCTTCATAGGCAAACGACGACCAGCGCAGCTCGATCGCCGGCGTGGAGCCCGAGCTCAGCTCGGTGGTCGCGACCGTCGCGTTGTCGATGTCGACGTTCGCGCCTTGCAGTGAGGGAGCCGCCGCGATGGTGAAGCCGACGCGCAGTTTGCGAGTCACTCGGCGATGCAGATCCACCAATTCGCGCGGTGTTCCGGGTGCGAGGACCACGCGTGCGGCCTCGGGTGCTGCGGCGGGCGTCGCTTCGGTCGCAGGCTTGCGCGCGGTCGTCTTCTTCTTGGGAGGCAGCGACTTCGACGGCATCTTGGTCAGCTCAGTGGCCGAGGCCAAAGGCCCAAGACCGCTGACGACGAGAGCCGCGATCACCAATGCGAGGGACGACGAACGAAGTTGTGCCGAGATGGACTGCATGTGAGCCTCCGGAAACATTTTGAAAATGTGCTCATCGGTTAGCGCGAGTTGGGGAGCTGGGCAAGCCTGAAACTGCCGCGCTTGCGTGTGCGGGCTGAATTGTAAGTGTTTAAAAGTATTGCGAAATTCACCAACTCGGCCGCGCGTAGTTCATGTTTGAAGCCGAGGGCGCACGCCGCCGGGCTCTGGCGGATGTGAAATTACGCTGAAGTTTCAGACCCTTGGCGGGCCGTTGGCCTTGGGCAGCAGGTCAAGATTGGCGGGCGGGGTCTGGGAATCTGCACACTCAAGCGTGGCAGCTCTGGAGTCTCAAAATGAGCAGCTTTCACCCTCACATTCGCCAAGCTAGGTCTTTGAATCTAAACTGGAATTCATGTCGTCCGCGGTCCCGCGGGTGGGGGTGAAGTCGTGAGAAAGTCGCGCGAAAATTCGTCGTCGCCATCGGCATCGCCAACGAAATTGCCAACGAAATTGAAATTGTACAAGTCGTCGCGAGCCGCACAGTTGGCCGTCGTGTGCACGCTGGCGGTGTTGGTGTTGGCGTATCAAAACTGCGGCAAACCCTTTGCGGCGCAGACGGCGGATCAGCTGGGTCTGACCTCGTCGGGTGGAACGGGAGAACTTGCGGCGGATTTGAGTATTGAGCAGGGAAAAGTCGGCGTGGTGGAGATCGCGTTGCCGATTTCGATAGGCGTTGATGGCGAAACCAGCGTGCAGTTCACCAACTTGGCCAGCGAGGCCTCGGATCGCGCGCTGACTTATGCGTCGACGCGCGTGCGTGTGCGTGCGGGCGACACTTCGCTGCGCATTCCAGTGCCGACGTCGCGCTTTCCGGTGTTGGCGACAGCGCGGGATTTTGGATTGCGAATCTCGGTGGATGGCGCGGTTTCTTATTCGCGAGAGTTGCGCGTGCAAGTGAGGCCAGCGGCGCTGGTGCCGTCGCTGCCTGCGGCATTGCCCTCGGTGAGCACGGATCCGCGTCGCTTTGTGGGCGTCGGTGGGGCGCAGTTGTCGCCGCTGCCGGTGTACTTGCAATTGCTCGATGGCGCGAGTCAGGTGATGCCGGCGAATGCGACTTTGTGCGGGACGTTTGACAACGACACGCGCTGCGCGGGCGTGCTGAACGCGGCGAACTCGACCGACAGCGTGCTGTTGAGTCTGGCGTCGCCGACGGTGAAGCTGCGAGCTCAGTACGCGATCACGTGCCTGCGCGGCGTGGATTCCAATTTGCGATGTATGGAAGTGCCGCGACCGGGTGCCACGCCGGTGTCGGCGTTCACGACGACGCCGGAGCTGGTGATGAACATGGGCGCGATCGTCGATCACGGCGTGAGCTCGGGTTGGGTGCATGGACTGTTGGCGACAGGTGAGGTGAAGTGGGTGCGCACGGCGCCTGATAACTACGGCGTGAATCAGACTGTGGCGGCGGCGGAGGCGTTGGTGTCGATCGACTCCGCTCAACATCATGTTTGCGGTTTGAGCTCGGGCGGTAATTTGTATTGCTCGTACAACGGAAACCGCGTGTTTCGCGCGATCACTTTGCCGGCGTCGGCATTGGCTCTGGCGTCGTCGTCGGGTAACACAGCGGCGGGCGTGCAGGCGCATGTTTGCGCGCTGTTGTCGGATGGCAGTGTGGGATGTTTCCGCGAGAACGTGGACACGTCGGCGAACATTCTGGATCCGCCGTTTTCGGCTGTGAGTTTGGTGCAAGGCCTCAGTGGCGCGACGAAGTTGGCGATGGGTTATCAGTTTGGCTGCGCGCTGTTGTCTGACGGTAGCGTGAAGTGTTGGGGTAGCAATTCGGACGGACAGCTGGGCAACAACACCTACATCAATACGGATTTTTCAGCGGTGACGGTGCAAGGCTTGGATGAACCGATCGAAGAACTGGCGGCGGCGCCCTCGGGATTGGCGATGTTGGCTCGAGGTCAAAGCGGCCGCTGGTATGCTTGGGGGCGCTTGAGCTGGGATCGTCGACTCCCCTAAACTCTGGGCCACTTCAAGGTGCTCGCTCACATTTCGTTCCCGGCACAGTTCGTAAAAGTTGCGTTTTAGGCTCAACTGAATTGACGCTGCGGGGACCTCAGCCGCAAGCTCGTTTCTGTGGACCTGTCCTCTCGCGCGCTTCGAGTGTTGATCGAAGCGAGAGGGGCTTTCGTCATGCGCCTGAATTTGCGTTTCAGTTTCCAGCAGCAGCCCGACAATCAGCTTTGTTTGCGAATGCCTCGGATGGGTTTTGGGCGCCGCTTTCTGCGCGGCCTCCTGATGCTTTCGGGATTTTTGACCGCGTCCTCCGGCGCCTGGGGCTTTGAAGCGGGATGGAATCAGGCTTGGATCGAAGGCCGCTACGGTTCGCAGTGGGTGAAGGGGTTTGATTCTCGCGAGTTCGCACGCGTGATGGATGTGGCGGCGGACTCGGGTGCGAAGCGCGTGCGCTTCTGGTTATTTGAAGGCCATCAGTCGGATGCGTTGGTGTGGCGTTCGAGTGCCGTGTTGGATGAGGTCGTGGCCTTGCACCCGGATTTTTTGCCGAACTTGCGGCGCGTGGTGGATCTGGCTCGCGCCCGTGGCCTCAAACTGAATCTCACGTTGTTTGATGGCAACATCGCACATTTTCCGGCGCCGAATTGGGCGCGCAAAAATTTTTGGTGGAATTTTCTCAATGACATTGCGGGCACGCGCGAGGCCATGCGCGAGCGGGTGTTGGTGCCGCTGTTGGATTTCTTGGCGACAGAAGATCCCGCGGGCGTGGTCGATCAGTTGGACTTGATGAACGAGATCAATGCGGTGACTTTGCGGCGTCATGAGTTGCGCATCGAGAGCGGCTGGACGGGTGCGAACGCTTGGATCTGCGATTGGGCGAGTCGAGTTCGCGGGCACGCGGCGAGCGCGCGCGTGAAGTGGACGGCGAGTGTGGGTTGGGGCGATGCTGCGGAGATGATTTTGGCGAATCAGCCTTGGCCAAGTTGTGTGGACTTCTTTGATTTGCATGTCTACGGCGACGGCGGCGACATTCCTCGTGCGGCTGAGCTTGTCGCGCATGCGCGAGCCCACGGAAAGTTCATTCAGCTAGGAGAATTTGGCCAGGCTTGGTGGTTTGAGAGCGACACTTTGCAGGCGGTGCTGACGCGAAACTTTCTGCGCTCGGCGGAGGCGGCGGGATTTCGGGGCGCGATGCCATGGCGGTTGATGGGCGAGGCCAACGGCGAAAAGTTCTTGTACATCAAGGGCGGTCGAGTGCGCCCAGCCTGGTATGAGTTTCAGAAGTTCGCGCAAGCTCGTTGAGCTGTCGGGGCGGGAAGCTGTTGCGGCGGGCGGCTTAAAGGAAAGTGAGTCCGAGCGCGATCGCGGCAGGCGCGGCCTGCAGCCACAAGATGCGCTTGGAAACTGTGGCTGCGCCGAAGGCGCCAGCGACGATCACGCAGGCGAAGAAGAAGCGCGTCCAGAAAAGATCGGCATGGACCTCGGCCACGATCAGGCCTGCGGCCAAAAATAAATTGTAGAGTCCTTGATTGGCCATGAGTGGCGCCGCGCGCTCGGCGAAGGCCGCGTCGACGCGAAAGATTTTTTGTCCAAGGGGTTTCTTGAAGAAGAACATTTCAAGAACGCCGAAGCCGATGTGTTGAATCGCAATGAGCCATGCCATGAGTCGGAGTGTAGCGATTCATTCGCAGCGTTGTCGAGATCTCGCGCTGTGATTGTGAATTTTCCCGAGCGGCGCGCGTGTCCACAGCTCACTTCGGACTTGTGGCTATTGGCAGAACTCGAAGTCGCGCGGGTATTTGACCGGCGGATTCAACTTCGCTTCGACGATGATCTGCAGGGCCTCGGCTTGCGAGATCGCGCCGTTGCGAAGCTCGTTGTAGACATCCATCTCGAGATTTTGCCGAAGCGCTTTAATGCTTTTGTGCTCGGGCCAGAGATTTTCGCGGCGATTGGAGCCGCCGATTGCCAGCGGGATGAAGTGATCGATGGTGTATTCCTTGCGACAGTTCGCGCTGATGCCGTAGTCGTCGTAGATGTCGCGTTTGAGTGAGGAGGCCACGTTGCGCCCGCAGTAGGGGATTTTCTCAGCGTAGCGATCTTGTTTGTAGTCGCGATCGCGCTTGGAGCAGAGCGAGCCAGGTGTGGATTGTGAGTCGGGGATGAAGGGGAAGGCGAGTGTCGGGGCTTGTTGCGGTGGAGGAATTTTGAAGGCTTGAAGTTGGTGATCGGTGAAGCCGAGTGGAGTGTGGTCGAGCGCGGCGTGTGGGTTCGGAAGTTGCGGGTCGGAGAAGCTGAAGGCTGCGTACTCAGGCGTGGCGGGTGGATCAGCTTGCGAGGTCGCCGCGAAGAGAGTGAAGGCAAGGCTCGCCAAAAGCGATGAGGTGAAGATCCGAACAACCATAGTGACCCTCCGTTGGTCATGGTGTGAGCGGGCGGGGTGAAATGCTTCGCGCACGGCAATCCGTCGCCGTAGCTCGAAGCGGACCGCTCCGCAGAGAGTTTGAGACCTGTGGTCTCGCCCTGCTCGATGGATCGATCCTCCACGATGTTGAGCCTAACTTATTTCAGGATTTGGTCAAAATCAGAGTTGGCTTTGGGCGCGAATCGAAGCATCGGATCTGCGAGTTGGACGAGTTTGAAATTTGTGAGGTGAGTTTCGTGAGTTAGCTGCGTCGGGCGAGAAACCAGTCGAGGTGATTGTCGTGATGTCAGTGGTCGGCGGCGATGGTCGGCGGCGATGTTGAGGACAGAGGTGATGTTGCGATTGGTGGTGAGTTCGAAATCGCGAAGACTTTGACGTGAACGACGTGTGACCCGCGCCAGCGCGGAGAATTTTGCGCAGCCGAGTGGTGAGTGACGCGTAGTGACCCGCGCCAGCGCAGGTGAAATGCGACATTCGTAACGCACAGTGACCCGCGCCAGCGCGGAATCCCCAAGCCCGGCTCAGCTCAAACCGTGGCAATGGTAAAAAACACTGTAAATACAAATAGTTAATCCAATAGCCGCCCGGCACTTTCGCAACTGCGAAAAACCCTCCGCAGAGGCGTCTCCTGTGCTCTTGCAGGACAGGCCAATGGCCTTCAAATCAAATTCAGTGGGGGCTCGTGCGCTCCCCGCATCTTGCTCTCTGGTCAGCGCAGGAGGCGAACATGAACAACAACAACTCGCTCAACAATTCAATGTCAGTCGGTGAGTCGCGCACCATGGTGTTTTACTCGCGTGAGATTCAATACTTCATCTTAGTCGTCGAGCATCGTGGGATCATCGGCGCGGCGCGAGCTGCGAATCGCGATTCGGCGAATTTGTCGCGCATGCTGAAGCGGCTCGAAAAGCAAGTCGGCGCGCGTTTGTTCGATCGGCGCAAAACCGGATTGGTGCCGACGGCGACGGCGTTGCGTTTGTATCAGCGTCTGACGGATGTGGACTTGTTGCTACGTGATTTCGCACCTGTGGGCTCGTCCATCGGTTCAGGAAGTGTGAGCCGCGCAACACAAAACTTGGCAGTCGGCTGAGCTCTGCTCTAGTCTCCCTTCGCGTGGGAGGGGAGACATGGTGAATGCGTCCGAGGCCGCGGCGACGAGCTCTGCTCCTCGCATTGAAGACAGCTGGCGACGAGTGCTGGCCGAGGAGTTTCAGGCGCCCTACATGCAAGAGCTGCGGGCGTTCTTGCAGCGCGAGCTGCAAAGTGGCGTGAGTGTTTTTCCGCACACACGCGATTACTTTCGCGCTTTTGATCTGACGCCGTTTGAGAAAGTGCGCGTGGTGATTTTGGGACAAGATCCCTATCACGGGGCGGGTCAGGCTCATGGCCTGTGTTTTTCGGTTCGCGATGGCGTGGCGTTTCCACCTTCGCTTCTGAATATCTTCAAGGAAATGCAAAGTGATTTGGGGCTGGCGAGACCCGCGCGCGGTGATCTGTCGCCTTGGGCCGAGCAAGGCGTGTTGCTGCTCAACAGTGTGTTGACGGTGCGTGAGGGACAAGCGGCCTCGCATCAGGGCCGAGGCTGGGAGCGCTTCACGGACGCGGTGATTCAACAACTCAATCAGCAGCGCGAAGGCATTGTGTTTGTGTTGTGGGGTGCTTACGCGCAGAAGAAAGGCGCGTGGATTGATCGGCAGCGCCATCACGTCATTGAAAGCGTGCATCCTTCGCCGCTGTCAGCCTCGCGCGGCTTCTTTGGCTCGAAGCCCTTTTCAAAAATCAATGCGTACTTGAGAGCACGCGGCGAGCGCGAGATCGACTGGACGCTTCGATGAAGTCGCAAGCTTCGTGGGATCATAGCTACGCGCGACTGTCGCCGACGTTCTACACGCGCGTGCGGCCTGAGCCGGTGCGTGAGCCGCGGCTGATTTTTTTCAACGCTTCGCTGGCCGAAGAGCTCGGATTTGATGGGGATGAATTTCGTCGCGAGGGCTCCGCATGGTTGACCGGAGCGCGCGAGTGGCCGGGGACTGAGCCGCTGGCGATGGCCTACGCCGGTCATCAGTTTGGCGGATTCACCAAGTTGGGTGATGGCCGCGCGCATTTAATGGGTGAGCGAGTCCTCGCCGATGGGCGACGCTTCGATGTGCACTTGAAGGGTTCGGGCCCGACTCCGTATTCGCGGCGAGGCGATGGGCGCGCGGCACTGGCGCCGATGCTTCGCGAGGTTTTGATCAGCGAATCTCTTCACGCCTTGGGGGTACCGTGTTCGCGCAGTCTGGCGGTGGTGGCGACGGGCGAGACGATTGATCGAAGCGAGCCAAAGCCGGGCGCTGTGTTGGCACGCGTGGCGAGCAGTCACTTGCGTGTGGGCTCGTTCGAATTCGCGGCGGCGTTTTCCGCGGCGACGCCGGAAGAGCGGGTGCTGCGGACTCGAGAACTTCTCAACTATGCATTGGAGCGACATGATCCGACGTTGAAAGCAGCGACGCGCCCGGCGCTGGAGTTTCTGCGGGCGGTGATCGCGCGGCAAGCGCAGCTCATCGCGCGCTGGATGTCGATTGGATTCATTCACGGCGTGATGAACACCGACAACATGACGATCTCGGGTGAGTCGATCGACTTTGGCCCTTGCGCGTTCTTGGATCACTATGATCCTGACACGGTATTTTCATCCATCGATCATCATGGTCGCTACGCGTATCGCAATCAGCCGCGCATCGCGCCTTGGAATTTGGCGTGCTTGGCCGAGGCTTTGCTGCCTTTGCTGGCGGAAGAAGCCGGTGTCGATGTGCAGGCGGTGATCCCCGAAATCAAAGCTGAGATCGATCACTTCGCCGAGTTGTACGAGACAGCTTGGCTGGCTGAGTTTCGCGCCAAGCTCGGGCTTGAAGCTGTGGCTCAGGCGGGCGATCGCGAGCTGATTGAAGATTTGCTCAAAATTTTGCAGCGCGGACGCGCGGATTTCACGTTGAGCTTTCGCGAGCTGGCGGAAAATGGCGACGTGCTTCGCTTGCAGTCTCAGGCGGACTGGGGGCCTTGGTTGAAGCGCTGGCGGACGAGATTGCGAGTTGGGCGCGAGGCGCTGAGTGAAGTCGAGGCGCTGCAAGAGGCATGTGCGCGCATGCGAAGCGTGAATCCCGCCGTGATTGCGCGCAATGAGCATGTCGAGAAGGCGCTGGCGGCCGCGGAGCGGGGAGATCTGAGTCAGTTTGAAGCTTTGCTGGCCGCCGTGCGCGAGCCTTGGTCGGCGCATGCGAAATTTGGCGCGCCACCACCTGAAGGCTTCAGTGAGGGCTTTCAGACTTTTTGTGGGACTTGAGTCGAGAGTGTTTCAGTTTCTGAGACCTTGATCAGGTCGATTGTTGAATGGCACAAGCTCTGATACACTCGGTCGTATGTTTCGCGCTCTCAACCGTCATTCAGAAAAGCTGAGCTTCCAGATCGTGGAAGTTGGGGCGGAGCTGTGGCATCGCAACTCCATGGCTATGGGCTCAGGCCGACGCGAAATTTCCCGTCGCGATGCTGCGTCTCGGAGGCGGAGCAAAGACTTTGTTTTCGCACGGCGATGAGCTGAGGCGACGCTGATTTGGAGATCGAACGCGAAAGCGAGTTCGATCGCAAAGTTGGACTCGACCTCGAATGCCCTCATCGCCGCTTCGACATTCTGAATGGGGCGTGCCGTTGTGGGTTTCACCCTTCGGACCTGAACCCACAGAGTGGGCACGACACTTATTCCATCGACATAATTTGATTCACGGGTGCGAAACCGCGAAGTGACGCGTTTTGGTTCGGCCACAGCATGTGCCGACTCGCGTGTCATTTCGCCGGAAAGCAGAAAAGCAGGAGAGGAAAATATGAACTCGACACATAAAGCTTCGGCGGCCCTGCCGATCGAAGACCGTCACTTACAAGCGACAGAAACAAATTTGCCGGCGGGCTCGGGCTCGGACTCGGGCTCGGGCGAGCGGCCGGATGTTTACATCGCGGCTTCCGCGTATGAGGAACTGCTGCGATTGGCGGAAGCGGCGCAAGCTGAGGACCTGGCCGAGGAGTTGAGGCGTGCGCATGTGATTCCGGATGCGCAATTTCCTCGCGACGCTGTGAAGCTGGGCGCGCAAGTTCATTATCGCGATGAGAAAAGCGGTGAGCAGCGATGGGTGACCTTGGTGCGACCTTATGAGGCGGACTTAGCGCAGGGGCGACTTTCGATTCTAACGCCTGTGGGGATGGCGCTATTGGGATTGAAGCCGGGCGCGCAGATCGAGTGGCAGATGCCGCGCCGAGAGCGCCGACATTTGCGCGTGCTCGAAGTTCGCCAGCCCGAGTCCGAAGTGGCATCGCAGAGTGAAGGTCAGCGCGAGGGTGAGGACGCATGAGTTGGCGTGCGGCAATCGAAGCTTGGCTGGGAACAGATCTCTACATTGATTTAGGCACGGCCAACACTTTGGTGGTGGATCGCGATGAAGGCTTGATTGTCAACGAGCCCTCGGTGATCGCTTACAAAGTCATGGCCGACGGACGAAGGCGAATCGTCGCCGTGGGTGCGGAGGCCAAGCTTCGCCTTGGAAAAACGCCGGGCCACTTGACGGCGCGTCGGCCGCTGCGCGCCGGTGTGGTGTCGGACTTGGATGCGACGGAAGCTATGCTTCGCCACTTTATCTGGCTCGCTCGTCGCGCGAAAAAAGGTTGGCGTGCGCTGGGGCGTCCGCGCGTGTTGATGTCGCTTCCCTATGGCGTGAGCGACGTGGAAAAGAAGGCTGTGCGCGAGTGCGGCTTGCTCGCGGGTGCGCGTGAAGTTTTGCTGATGGATGAGCCGATGGCCGCGGCGATCGGCGCGAAGCTGCCGGTGCGGCAAGCGCGCGGCAGTATGGTCATCGACATTGGCGGCGGCACGACGGAAGCTGCGGTGATGGCGCTTTGTGGAATTGTCGCCTGTGAGGCTGTGCGAGTGGGAGGAGACGCCTTTGATGAGGCGATTGTTGAGTTCATGCGACGACGTTACAACTTGCTCATTGGCGAGCCGTCGGCTGAGCGCTTGAAGTTGCAAATCGGCACGGCGGATCTGGGGGCTCAGGAAGCTCAGCCCGAGGCACAAGCCGAAGTTCGTGGTTTGGATGCGACTTCGGGCTTGCCGAGGTCGCTCGAAGTCAACGCGGCCGAAATCCACGAAGCCTTGCAGCCGAAGCTTGAGCTGATTCTTCAGGCGGCACGCCGAGTTTTGGAACGGACGCCGCCTGAGCTTTTGGCGGATCTGTTGGCCGAGGGCGTGGTGCTAGCTGGCGGCGGAGCTTTGTTGTGCGGCTTGCCGGAACGCATGTCCCGTGAACTTGCGCTGCCTGTGCGTCGTGCGCCGGATCCGCTGCTGGCGATTGCCGCCGGCGGGGCTGAGGGTTTGCGCGATCCCGAGCTCCTGGAGCGCGTGAGTTTTGTCTGAGAATTGTGAATTTCCCTATGTCGGCTCGCGATCGCGCGGCCCGAGGCGGAGACTGACGCGGGGCAATTCCCCTATATGGTGATTGACCCGTTCCGCAGGCGCTCGACACAATCGATTCGTTGCGAAGAATTGCCTGAGTCTTTCATCCATCAAGGGGAGAGTGCGCATGTCACGATTCGAATTTTCTGGACGCCAAGATTCTGAAGTCGGTGGTTTTGAATTCAAGACCGTGAAGACGTTGGCAATTGCCCTCGTCGTGTCGATGGCTTGTGCGGCGATCGCGACGGCGCAGGCCGCGACACCACAGACTTTGGTGTATTGCTCAGAAGGCAGCCCGCGCACATTCAACCCGCAGATGGGATCGGATGGACCGACATTCAATGCCAGCGCGCGCACGATTTACAATCGACTGCTGGATTTCAAAAAGGGCGGTACGGAGTTGCAAGCTTCGCTGGCGGAAAGCTGGACGGTCTCGAAAGACAAGAAGCAAGTGACCTTCAAACTTCGTCGCGGCGTGAAGTTTCACGAGACTTCGTTTTTCAAGCCCACGCGCGAGTTCAATGCGGACGACGTGATCTTCACCTTTCATCGCATGATGAAAAAGGATCATCCGTATCACACGGTGAACGGCGGCGTTTACGAGTACTTCACGTCGATGGAGATGGATAAACTCGTGGTGAGTTTGGACAAAGTGGACTCGCACACGGTGAAGTTTGTGTTGTCGCGACCCGAGACGCCCTTTCTGGCGAATCTCGCGATGGATTTCGCGTCGATTTTGTCGGCGGAGTACGGCGAAAAACTTTTGGCCTCCAAAACGCCTGAGAAAATGGATCTTGAGCCGGTGGGAACCGGGCCGTTCAAGTTTGTTCGTTACGAAAAAGACTCGCAGATTCGTTATGAGCGTCACGAGGCTTACTTCGAGGGCGCCAATCCTGTCGCGAAGCTGGTCTTTGCTATCACTGTCGATCCGAATGTGCGCTCGCAGAAGTTGAAGCGCGGTGAGTGTCAGTTGATCGCCGAGCCCTCGGTGCTGGATCTCGAATCGCTGCGTAAAACTCCGTCGGTGAAAGTCGTTGAGCGCGAAGGTTTGAACATCGGTTATTTGGCGGTGAACGTAGAAAAGAAGCCGTTTGGTGATCGACGCGTGCGTGAAGCTTTAGCGCTGGCGGTGAATCGCCAGTCTTACTTGGATGCGATTTATCAGGGCCAGGCCGTGCTGGCGAAGAATCCGATTCCGCCGACGATGTGGTCGTATCATCAAGGCACGCGCGAGCTGACTCAGGATGTGGCTGCGGCAAAAAAACTTTTGGCGGATGCGGGCTTCCCGCAGGGCTTCGAAACCACATTGTGGTACATGCCAGTTTCGCGTCCATATAATCCGAACGCCAAGAAGATGGCGGAGATGATGCAAGCGGATCTTGCGGCGATCGGCATCAAAGCCAAGCTCGTGTCCTATGAGTGGGGAACGTATTTGGATAAAGCCCGCAAAGGTGAACACGATCTGCTGCTCATCGGTTGGACGGGGGACAATGGTGATCCCGACAATTTCTTGGGCACGTTGTTGAGCTGTGCGGCGGTGAAAGGCGGAGCTAATTTTGCTCGCTGGTGCAACAAGGATTTCGATAAGCTGGTGGTGGAAGCACGGCAAACTCCGGATCAAAAGCGTCGCACGGAGCTTTATCTCAAGGCGCAGGAGATCGTGGTGCGCGAGCGCCCGTGGGTGCCCATCGCGCATGCAAAAGCTTTCCGCGCGATGGATGCGCGCTTGAAGGGCTATGTGCAATCGCCGTTTGGCATCGACTCGCTGTATGGAGTTGAGTTGCTGGCGAAGTGATCGGAATTGTTGATTGAAGTTGGGTGGAGCGTCGAGGGAACAGCGGCATGCAGAGACCGGCCACAAAGCGCGAATTGAAGTCTCTTGAGGATCAAGCTGGGCGCGTGCGCTGGCGAGAGTCGCGCGCGCAGGTTATGTCCGTGGCCTTTGGCCTCGCGCTGGTGGGGCTTGTGACTTTTGCGTCCTTTGCGGCTCTGTCGAATGAGAAGAAACCCAGTAAGCCGGCGGCGACGAAGACTCCCGAAGTGGAGTTGCTGCCGCCTCCGGTTGCCGACGAGACAGTGGATGATCGAATCATCGATCCGTCTGACCCGCAAAACATGCAAAAGATTTTGCTCAATGAGTTCGCGGATCGTTTGGGTCGGCAGCCCAAGACTCTCGAGTTTCTGAAGGCGATGAAGAGTCGTCTCGCCGACGATGAGTACGGCGTGCTCGAAAACCGCGGCAGCTTGGCGGATGATCCGCCGCTCCCCAAGCTTCAGCTGTTAACTTCGGGTGACTATGCCTTTCGGCATGGCGTGAAGCTGATCAAGTTTCGCTACCTCGACGTGCGCAAAGGGCAGATCGAGCTCAATGGCGTGAAGTTGGCGATGGCGCCCTCGCGCTCGGCGACTGAGAGATGGAATAAGGTCCTACAAGCTTTGCCGAAGAAGTTGGACTTGGCTGATACGACAGATTTGCGAGATCGCGGTGCTTGGGCGCGGATGCCGTTGGTCAGCGTGCTGCCACAGGCGCAGGCGCAAGACATCAAGCGCGCTCCGAAGACCGTGGCGATGGCGATTGCCGCCAGCGCGATGGCGTTTGTGGGCTATCATGATTCGCTTTGCTATGAGCTTCTGTCGACGGACGCCGAATGCCGCGACCTGAGTTCTGAGATTCGCGATCGTGTCGATGCGCATTTGGAAAAGCTGAAGATTCCGGATCCGGTGACGGGGCGGCTTCGCAATCAGTCGCGATGCTTGCCGCGCGAGGTGAACTTTGAAGAGCGCATCCGCTCGCATTTGGTCGGCGTCAAAAGCCTACTGACGGCCTATGGAGTCGACGTCGAAAAGCTCTACAAGCCCTATGAGGGCCTCTGCCAAAAGATCGTCGACACGGCGAAGACGTGTTGGAAGACCTTGCAGACGGATCTGCATCAGGCCTGCATCCCTTTTCCGAATCTCAATGAATGAGGAGTGAAGCGTGAGCGGTCGCGACTGGCTCAAACGCTTGGGCATGCTGGGGCTCACTCTGTGGGGAGTGTCGCTGATCGCATTTTTTCTGATTCGTTGGGTTCCCGGTGATCCGGTGATGCTGATGATTGGTGAGCGTGGCGCTTCGCCGGAAGCCATAGCGGAGCTACGCGCGCGATTGGGGCTAGATGCGAGTTTGCCGGTTCAGTATCTTCGCTTCGCGACGCAGGCTTTGCGGGGTGACTTGGGAGTTTCGATTTTGTCGGGTCGCCCGGTGATGCAAGAGTTTCGCGAGCGCTTTGCCGCGACGGCAGAACTCGGTGGGCTCGCCATGATTTTGGCGGTGCTCGTGGGTGTACCACTTGGAGTTTCCGCGGCGATTTGGCGCGGGCGCTGGTGGGATCGTGTGGCGACATCGATGTCGGTGGCGCTTTATAGCTTGCCGATTTTTTGGTGGGGACTTGTGGCGATCGCGCTGGTGTCGGTGCGCTGGGCTTTGCTGCCGGTATCAGGACGCATCGGTGTGGAATTTGATGTGCCGATGTGGTCGGGGCTTTTGTTCATCGATGTGTGGCGCGCGGAAGAGGGCGGCTGGCCGGCGTTTGTGAGCGCTCTTCGTCACGCGATGTTGCCGGCGCTTGTGCTGGCAACTGTTCCGCTTGCGGTGATCACACGCATGACGCGCTCAAGTTTCCTCGATGTCCTCAATGAAGAGTATGTTCGCGCGGCGCGCGCCAAAGGCTTGTCGAGGCCGCGTGTGCTGTTCGTGCACGCGCTTCGCAACGCTTTGGTGCCCGTCGTGACGGTTATTGGCTTGATGTTGGGCACGATTCTCACGGGTGCGATCCTCACTGAGAGCATCTTCTCATGGCCGGGCCTGGGGCGCTGGTTGGTGTCGGCGGTGATCTCGCGAGATTATCCTGTCATTCAAGGAGGCGTGCTCTTGGTCGCCGTTGTCGTGCTGGTCACAAGTCTCAGCGTGGACGCTTTGAATGTGTGGTTGTCGCCGCGACTTCGCACGCGAGGTCGCTCATGAAGCTGGGTCGAGCGGCCTCCATCGCCGTCCTCGTCGGGGCGGCGCTCACGGTTTTGGCAGCGGATTTACTTTCGCCGCATGATCCTTTGCAAACTTTCGAAGGCGCTTATCGTTTGCCGGGCTTTTGGTCTGGTGAAGCTCAATTTGATGCGCGTTTTTTGTTGGGCACGGATGATGTGGGTCGCGATGTGCTGAGCCGCCTCATTCACGGCGCGCGTTGGTCGATGCTCGCGGGCCTTGCGGTCGCGGCGCTGGCGACTTTGATCGGCGTGATCTTAGGTGCTCTGGCGGCATGGTGGGGCCGCGGAGTAGATGCCGTGATTTCTCGCGCCATGGATGTGTTGATGGCCTTGCCCTCGATCTTGTTGGCCATCGTTGTGGTTACGGTGTTGGGTCCGAGTTTGCTCAACGCCATTCTTGCGGCGACATTCACGGCCATTCCCGGCGTCACACGCGTGGTGCGCGCGCAGCTGATGCTGGAAATGAGTAAGCCCTACGTCGCGGCCGCGCGGATCGCGGGTGCGGGAGGCTTTCGCATTGTCATGCGCGAGCTGCTACCCAATTGCGGCGGTCCGATCTTGGTGCAAGCGACTCTCGGGTTTGGTGACGGACTTTTGAATGTCGCCGCACTTGGCTTCTTGGGCTTGGGCGCCCGGCCGCCTGCGCCCGAGTGGGGCGCGATGCTGGCGGATGCGCGCGGATTTGTCGAAAGCGATCCGGCCTTGGTGACGCTGCCGGGACTTTGCATCTTCGCGGTGATTTGGGCTTTCAATATTTTGGGCGATGAAGTGCGGGACCACTTTGATCCGAAGACGCGTCTCCGGGAGGCCGCATGAGCGACGCTGATGCTGGAAAGTCGCCAAGCTTAATCGAACTGCGCGACTGGCGCGTGAGCTTTCCAGGCGGAGCGCGCGTGCTTCGCGGTGTGAACTTGCAATTGTCGCGCGGCGAGCGCGTGGCTTTGGTCGGCGAATCCGGCTCGGGAAAATCGATGACGGGACTCTCGATCCTCGGCCTGTTGCCCGAGTCCGCCGTCACAGCCGGAACGCTGAGTTGGAAGGGCGAAACTTGCGTGGGTCGCTCGGAAGCTTGGTGGCGCCAGAGGCGTGGCCGAGAAGTCGCGATGATTTTCCAAGATCCGATCTCAAGTCTTAATCCCGCCTACACCGTCGAGTGGCAGCTGCGCGAAGCACTTCGCCGTGGAGGCCAAGGAACTCATGATCGCGATGCCGCGCTGGAGTTGCTTCGACAAGTTGGTGTGACAGCACCTGAGTCGCGACTCACTCAGTATCCGCATCAGTTGTCAGGGGGGATGTGCCAACGCGTGATGATCGCACAAGCTTTGGCGATGCAGCCGGAGCTGATGATCGCGGATGAGCCGACCACGGCCTTGGATGCGACGGTGCAGATGCAGGTGCTCGAGCTTTTATATCGCGTGAGCGAAGACCGGAAAATGGCGATGCTGTTTGTGACACATGATTTGGCGGTGGCCTCGAGAATCGCCGATCGGATCTTGGTGATGTACGCAGGGCAAGTTGTGGAGCAAGGCTTAGCGCGCGAGGTCCTCAGATCACCGCAGCATCCCTACACACGGGCCTTGCTCGCTGCGCGTCCGCATGTGGACAGCGTGCCGCGATCGCGGTTGGCTCCGCTTGAAGGTGTCGTGCCGCCGGCCACGGCGGAGTTTCGCGGCTGTGCGCTGGCGGATCGCTGTCGTGAAAAGCGAGAAGCCTGTCATCACGAGCCGCCGCCATGGATCGAGGCCAGGGGCCGTGGGCGCTTGTGTGTGTTGAATGAGTCGGGTGCATGATTTGTCTGTGAGATGAAGTGAAATGAGAAGGGAGAGATTTATGAAGTGTGTGAAATTGATTTTGGGCATGATCGCTGTGGTGGGTGTGGCGGCGCTGGGGCCGGTGGCCTCGGCCGCATTTGCCGAAACGCGATCCGAGTTCGCGGAGCGAATGAAGACCAGCATTGATGAAGTGGATCGCGAGATCGCCGAATTGAAACAAGATCTGGCGAAATCGAAAAAGTCGGCGCAAGCGGGCATGCAGAAAAAGCTTCAGCAGTTGGAAGCCAAGCGCGCGGATCTGCAGGCGGACTACAAAAAGTTTGAGAAGGCCTCTGACAAGGCTTGGGATCGCTTGAAGCTGGGCATGGAGAAAGCGCTCAAGGAAGTGAAGAGCGCGTACTCGGATGCGAAGGAAGAATTCAAGAAGTGATACTTTCCGCGCGTGGCTTACAGAAATTTTACGAGCGTGGCCGACTGCAGGTCTTGCGGGATCTGAGTTTGGACTTGCACGTCGGAGAAATTCTGGCCGTAGTCGGTGAATCCGGCTGCGGCAAATCGACTTTGGCGCGCGTGCTGGCGGGACTTGAGGCGGCCGACAAAGGTGAGATTCAGCGTCCACGCGCGACCGACGATGCTGGTGGAGACTTGGGGCCGCCTACGAAATTCGGCGGCGTGGGGTTTGTGTTTCAAGACTCATTGGCGTCTTTGCATCCGCGGCGGCGCGCGTGGGAGCAGATCGCCGAGCCCTTGGCGATTCGTCGTGGGCGTTGGCGGCCAAGCGCAGAAGAGCGCGCCGAGGTCGAGCGATGGGCGACGACCATGGGGCTTGGCGCGGAGTTACTTGAACGATATCCTCACGAACTTTCCGGCGGCCAACGCCAGCGCGTGAACATCGCGCGCGCCATGGTGACGAACCCCGAGCTGCTGATTCTCGATGAGCCGGTGTCGGCGCTGGATGTTTCCGTGCAAGCGCAGATTTTGAACTTGCTCGTTGATCTGGTGAACACGAATGCGCGCCGTGGTCTGCTGTTCATCTCGCATGACTTAAACGTCGTGCGCTTTTTGGCCGACCGAGTTTTGGTGATGTATCTGGGTGAGATCGTCGAAGCTGGCCAGGCCACGGAAGTTTTGCGGCGGCCTCGGCATCCCTACACGGCGATGCTGGCGATGTCAGACCCTGAGCGTGGCGAGGGTCCGCCGACGCGAGTGGCGCAAGGCGAGCCGCCTTCGCCCTATGAAAGACCCAAGGGCTGTGCCTTTGCGAGCCGTTGTGATCAGGCCCTGCCGCGATGTCGCGAAGAGCGTCCAAAATTTGTCGAAATGCCCGAGGCCAAAGGCCGAGGCTGGGCTTGTCACAATCCGCTGAACACTTGAGTGCGAGCGGAGGGCGTGCGAGATTGCTCGCATGTCGCGACTTCGTCGAGTTTCCAAACTTCAAGAACTGAAGTCAGGTGCGCGAGCCCTGGACTCCAATCGCAGCATCGTGATGATCGATGCTCGGGTCGCCAGGCTGCCAGGGGTGAAGTCGTGGCTCGCCGCTTTTCCATTTCGGCGCGTGCTTCGCGCTGGCGAAGATCTCAAAACCCTTGCAAGCTTTCAGCGCGAAGTTGAGTTCTGGCAAAGACGTTGGGGAGCGAAGCTCAATCGTGACTTCAGTGTGATCGCCATCGGTGGCGGCAGTGTCGGTGATTTCGCGGGATTTGTGGCCAGTGTTTACTGGCGGGGCTTGCGGCTTGTGCATGTGCCGAGCACTTGGCTGGCAGCACTCGATTCAGCTCACGGCGGAAAGACAGCGCTCAATGTCGGCGGCGCCAAGAATCAGATCGGCAGTTTTCATCCAGCTGAAGAAGTGATCTTGGTGCGCGAGCTTTTGGCGGCGCAGCCGCCAGCGCGTGCCGTGGAAGCGCGCGGTGAGCTTCTGAAAATGGCGCTCTTAGATGGTGGCGCTTGGGCGAAGCCGGTTCGCGCCGCCTATGAGCGTGAGTTGCGGAGCGCGGCCCATGGCAATGGGGCCAAGGAAGCGTTGGCCAATGGCGCTTTGGGAACGGCGCCGAATTGGGAGAAGCTCATCTGGAAAAGCCTGCCTTCGGTGGTGGAGGCGAAGCTTCGCGTGGTGCGAAGAGATCCTCGCGAACAAAGCGGTGAGCGACGAATTCTGAATCTCGGCCACACCTGGGGCCATGTGCTCGAGGCCACACACAACTGGCCGCACGGCCGATGTGTGGAATTGGGACTGCATTTTGCCGACGAGTATTTCGGCAGTGATTTTTGTGATGAAACTCATCGCTCTGCGCTGCGAGTTTTGCCGCGTCTGCCACGGGCGCAGAAAACTCGCGCGAGGGTCACGCGCGCCGAAGCGCTCCAGCGACTGGCCCGCGATAAGAAGCGAAGTGGCGCCGAGCATGTGGTGATGATTCAAGCTCGCGGATGGGGAAAAGTGCGACGTGTGCGCGTGGAGCTTCAATCAATTCTTGATTTTGCGGCGGCTGAGGGTTGGCTCAAGTGACGGAGGGGTTGAGTCGCCTGCGGCCTCGGCATCCCTTTGTTTGGCAGTCGCGACTTCCACGCTCGAAGTCTTGGTGCAATCGCGCTTTGGTCTTGCGCTCGTGGAGCGAGTCCAAGGGACTGCGACTTCTCGATGGCGCGAAAGATCTGCAACTTCTTGAATTGGGCGATGACGTCGCGAAGTTGGCGCTGGCCTTCGACGCTCCACTCGGTCAGCCCGTGGATCTTGGAGCATCGGGAACAGGATTTCGCTTTTACTTGGCTAGGAGATCTCGCGATGCGGGCGTGCACGTGGTGCATGGAAGTGAGCGCTTATTGGCGAGGCCGCATGCGGACCTCGTGCGTGCGCTGGAGCAGCTCGGCGTTCGCGTCGAGCGCGGCGATGGCGGCCATGGCGGCGATGGTGGGCGGGATGCGTGGCGAATTCACTCCGACGGTTGGCGCGAGCCCGCAGGGGGCTGGCTTGAGATTTCCGCTGCGACCTCCAGCCAATTTGCGAGCGCACTTTTACTTTCAGCTCTGAAACTCGACTTTGATTTTCGATTGCGCGTGGTGGGTGAAGTGGTGAGTGAGGGATACTTGGCGCTCACTGTGCAGCTGCTTCGCCAAGCTGGTGTTGATGTGCAAACGCCTTCAAGCGGTGAGTATGTGATCCCGCGAGGGCAACAGCTTCAGGTGCAAGCTTTGGCGGCTGAACCGGATCTCAGCACCGCGGCCACCTTGGCCGCTCTTGGCTTGGCGGATCCGAATTCGCGAGTCCGCTTTGAGTTGGATGACGAAGCGGCGGCCCGCGACTCACTCCAGCCGGATCGGGAATTTTGGCGAATCGCTCACACTTTGCGTGAACCGCTTCGGCGAGGCGAGCAACGCCTTCGCGCCATCAGCGCGAACTTGCGCGGCTGTCCCGATTTGTTTCCGATTCTTGCGGCACTCGGCGCCTTGGCTGAGGGCACTTCGACCTTGCAAGGTGCCGAGCACTTGCGCGCGAAAGAATCGGATCGCATCGCCGGTATGGTCGAACTATTGCGCGGCTTGGGCTTGGACGTCGTCGAGTTCCCCGACGGCTTGGCGATCACCGGCTGTGGCGATTGGGCCAAAGCGCGCCAGCACTTTGCGACGCGACCTGTGCTTCGCTTCGATCCCCGCGAAGATCATCGCTTGGCTTTCGCCGCTGGGCTCTTGGCGCTTGCGGGCGCGCGCATTTCGCTCACGGACCGAAGTGTCGTGAGAAAAAGTTTTCCTCAGTTTTGGAATGTGCTCGAAGGCTCTGCGCCCCGAATCTGTGTGGCCGGTCATCGCGGCGTCGGCAAATCGACGGCGCTGACGCGCTGGCGGCGCTGGTGCGATGAAGTTGGCGTGCGTGCACAGTTCGTTGATCTTGATGCCGAGATCGAAACACGCTGCGGGCGAAGTGTGGCGCAAATTTTCTCGGAAGACGGCGAAGACGAGTTTCGCCGTCTCGAACAGCAGACCTTGAGCGCGTGGGCTCGCGAAAGGACGGCTTGGCCCCTCATCGTGTTTGTCGGTGGCGGCTTTGATGTCTCGCAAGTCGATGCGTCTTGGACGAGAGTTTGGCTCAGGCGAGTGACGGATCGTGATGATCGCCTGTTCATGGATGATCGTCCGAGTTTGGGTGAAGGTGATGAGCGTCGTGTTTGGCGCAGTCGGCGCGATGCGCGCGAAGAGCGATTTCGTCTGTGGGCCGATCGCGCGCTGGAGTTGCAAGAAGCCGCCGAGACTCATGAAGATGTCGGCGAACGCGCGTGGGTTCTTGATCTGCTCGGCGTGGCGAGCTTTCCCCAGGTGGGCGGCGTGGTGACTCTGTTCAAGTCGCAGCATCCTGAATTTTGGCGCCAAGCTGCGCGTTGGGGCGCAAGCCTCGAGCTTCGCGACGATCTGCTCGGCGATTTTTCATCTACGGAATTTCAAGCTTTGCGTGATGAACTTCCGCCCGGCGCGCGTTGCATCTTCAGTCGTCGGCGAGGTTCGAAGCTGCCGCTCATGCATGGCGCCGATTACGATTGGCCGCTCGAAGACCTGCAGCAGTTTCCCGAGGCCGCAGCGACATTGTCGAGTTTGGATGGCGTGCGCCTCGTGCTGAGCGATCACACCTCGACGAACATCGATCAGCTTGAGGCCCGAGTGGCCGAGGCCTTGCAGCACTGGACAGGTGATGCCTCGCGCGTGTGGGTGAAGTGGGCTGTGCCGACGCGAAGTTTTCGCGAACTGCACGAGCGCGATCAGTGGCGGCGAGCGGGGCCTCGGCGAATATTTCTGCCGATGTCGGAAGATGGCCGATGGAAATGGTACAGGTTGCAGTTTACGCCCGCGGAATTTCAATTCTGGCGCGAGGCCGATGGCTCGGCGGCCGATCAGCCGACGGTGACGGAGTGCTTGTGGCGTCAGGAACTCAAGTCCGAGTTTTTCGCCGCTGTTGTCGGGGCGCCCATCGCGCATTCGCGTACGCCGCTTGAGCAGCGTGAGTTTTTTGCGCGCTACTCCTGGCCTGTTTACGCCATCCGAGTTGAGCGCGAAGAGTGGGCCGAGGCTTGGCCTGTGCTGCGTGATCTGGGCCTGCGGGCCGCGGCCGTGACCTCGCCGCTCAAGGAAGTGGTGGCGCGTGCGGTTGGCGCGGGTGATGTGAGTGAGCGTGATGTGGGTATTGGTGATGTCGGGTTGCGCGCGGTGAACACTGTTGTTTGGAATGCGCGCGGAGATTTGCTTGCAGCGACCTCGACCGATGCGACTTGGTCGCCGGCTAGCGAAGTTTCGAGCACTGGTGAGCTCGACGGATGGGCGCGGCTACGACCCGCGGTTTTGTGGGGTGGTTCGGGGATGATCAGTGCGGTGACGCAGATGTTTCCGGGTGTCGTGCCGTACTCGGCGTCGCGCGCGATGCCGCGCGAGAGTGTTGCGGCGCCAGGCGCGAGCTTGTCTTTTGGGGGTGTTGAGGCGCATGCGCCTGCGTTGTTGATTTGGGGTGCGGGCTCGAGCGAATTGAAGGCCTGGCCTTGGGGCGAACATCGACCGACTGTTGTGTTTGATTTATCTTATCAGGAGAACTCCGAAGCTCGTCGTGTGGCCAAGCGCTTTGGCGCAAGATATGTCTCGGGGTTAGAGTTGTTTCAGCGACAGGCCAGCGCGCAGCGAGATTTTTTCCGTGTGCATCTGGCGAGTGTGGAGTCTGGTTTTGATCATCCGCGCGAGTGAGTGCGGGTTTGGGTGTGGGTGTGGGTGTGGGTGTGGGTGTGGGTGTGGGTGTGGGTGTGGGTGT
>ERZ761609.11-NODE-11-length-282495-cov-31.061379_pt1 | contig 282495 bp, 256 predicted proteins | sample MGYA00511163_ERZ761609 | MGnify/ENA primary metagenome ERZ761609 (study PRJEB28899, sample SAMN02445070) | bioreactor sludge metagenome | biome: EBPR sludge | place: Australia: Brisbane, Thorneside Wastewater Treatment Plant | collected 2011-12-16 ... | reverse complement strand
ATTTACTGTAATATCAACTCGTTATTTTTTCGGTCGACCCGTATGGGCGGTAACGTGTTGGGTTTGTTTAGTGGCGGATAAATCCAACGGATTTGTCCGCCTACACGAATATAAATAAACTTGTTGACACTACGGGTGACTGTGTCGCCCGCCATTAAACAAACCTGGTGTTGTGGGCTGCCCGCGTTTGGTCATCTTATTCTCTTCAGTCCTATGTCTTTGTTGTCTACGTTAACTATACTATGTATCAGAAAAGGCTCTGGAATTGCTGATTTTATTTGTTCAATATAGTTTTCCGGCACTCCAATGTCGATATGCAGATTTATGTTTAGTGGATTCTTATTATCACTACAAATTCCAGTTACTTGTACACATAGCTTTGGAATGTCTGTTAAGTTTATTAATACGTCATTGGTTTGAATAAATATTGAATCTGGATATGCCCTTGATAAACTGTCTCTAAAATTAAGGTCCGTCCTTAATTTTCCGACAAATATATCACCACTACAAAATGTTTTATAGGATGCATCATAATTATCAGATGCCTTTGAATTGTCAAGGAGAATGTTAATTGCACAATTAGCATATCTGTCTAAAATCAAACATTTTCTCAAGTCTGACTTTACATATTTGTAAATCTCGAGGCTATCTCGAATTGTTAGAGTGTCATTCAAAAGATGAAACCTAGTTGAATGTTCATAAAAACTGATAGGCAGTATTGACTTTCCATTTCTATCAAACCTTTTGTATTCAAGATATGCTCCGCCCAACAAATCATACTTGTCAGTAAATGTAACAGTATCTTCAATGTCAATTGTATTATAAATCAAATTGTCAGATGGTATACTATGCCAATGACCTAATAATATATCTGTTGGCGTCTTTGTCGTACAGCTTTGCATCAATAGGAGTGCAAGTAGCTCGAAAGTCACGATTCTATTATCCATTGTCTTTTCTGTCTGAGCGGGTTGCCCACAACGTTGGTGTTTGTGACGGGCGGGGAATAGGAGGGTTTAAAAATGCAGCGAAGCGGAATGTTAAACCCGACCATCACGTTCTTGTCACCCGACACAAAACGATTTAAAGATAACAAACTTTATGAGGAGACCGAACCCCCGCCTGGCACAAACATAGTGTTGGGCGCTGGGCGTCTTACTTAATCTTTTCTTTGAACTGTCTTACAGTCACTATTTTTGTCCTGCCGTATACTTTTATATCGAGCAAGTCCTTGTCTCCCGTTATTAAATAATTTGCTCTACTTTCTTTTGATAAAGCTAATAAGAAGTCGTCTTTGGGGTCACGACATATTTTATCAATCTTTTTGATTTTTACCTTGTCGGCCAAGATGTCGAGTAGAGAAATTAATTCTGATACTTTGTCTTGATTGAAGTACTTTTTTAGCTTATCTCTTGAAGTAACAAGCTTGATTTCATTTATCAATTGGTCAGTCGTGATGACTTTGACTTTTTCATCTACTATTAGGTCTTTAAGGTCTTGAAGTTCTTTACCAATTAAGAAACTAATCCAAATATTGGTGTCGAGGATTATTTTACTTGGCTTTAGACTTGGCATATAATTCAGCTCTTACAATCTCAACTTCTCGGTCAATTGTTGCTTGGTCAAGGTCGTCAGTTTTGAAAGCTTTTAATAAGGAATTCAGTTTTACATCAATTATCTCTTTTTCAAGTTCCTTTGATAGTCTGATTTTCTCCTTTTTTGGCAATTGTCTAACCAAGTCCAAGATTTGGTTGAATTCTAAGTCTATATTATATGTCCCTGCTTTCATAGTCCCCAAATTTAGTAAATTTTGATGTCACTTTTTCGGTCCGGACGCCTTGCGCCCAACGTTTGTGTTTATGACGCTTTGGGAGTAGGAGTGTTTGTTAAATGCGCAGCATGACAAACACGACCAGTCCAAAGTGTCCACCGTTACAAATTTAACTTAAGAAATGAGTTTATGATTAACGACAAACCCCAAAGTGGCATAAACACGTTGTTAGCGGCTGGCTTTCTTGTCCTGTGTTAATTCTTTAACCACTCTTTTTGAATAGTTAATGAGTCCATGTTTGTTGAACAAAAACATTAAGTAAGTCAATAGTCCGAATGCTGTCCACGCACCAAAAATCATAAGGAAACCTTGAAAGCTTCTCGAGAATAATAAAACACCCAATGACCATAAGGTCAGAGCGCCTATTGGAAGCCAAATCAAGATTGGTAGATTACCATTAAATGGAACTACTTCACATTTTAATTTGGTCGTATTATCATCACTGTCGCTTAAGTCAATTGTTATTCTTCCGTTCGGCTTAAATGCATTAAGTACTGTCGGTGTTTGGATTATCTCAATTCGTCTATTGTTGATATTTATTGCTTTATAATCTATCGTGTTAGTTACCAAAAAGTCTGTCCATGTTTGTTTTTGTTTGCCGTCCGAAAGTCTTTGTAATATGTCCTGCGTTGAAACGTTAGTCGTTACGTCAAATTGTTCAGTTATTTTTTCATTTAGTCCCATGTCACTTTTTTGTCGTAGAAAGCTTGCCGCTAACACTTGTGTTTGTGTATTGAATATATTTCATATATAGCATCAGGGCAAATTTTATCCAGGAAAACCCCTATTCCAATCAAATTTGAAGGATATTTTTTTTGTATGACTACCTTGCCAGCTAATTAATTCTTTCCTGCACCGACACTCTGATTCCACTCATACACCTTATCTGCAATTTCAATAAGCAGGTTGGGGTCTTTCTCCAGGGCATTGCCAATCACAATCATATCAGCTCCGGCTTCCAGCGCTGTGCGTGCTTTTTGAGCTGTGTTAATGCCACCCCCAACGAGTAACGGTGTGTGTATGGCTTTACGCACGGCACTGATCATACGGGCGCTGATCTCCTTTTCGGCACCGCTGCCGGCATCAAGGTACATGAGTTGTAACCCCAGCATTTCACCAGCCATGGCCGTGCAGGCGGCCAGTGAATATTTGTCATCAGGTATGGGCGTGGTGTTGCTGATATAGGCTACCGAGGTAGTACGGCCTGAACTGATCAGCATATACCCGGTGGGCAGTACTTCCAGCCGGGTGTTGCGCAAAATGGGGGCGGCTACCACGTGTTGGCCAATTAATAATTCAGGGTTGCGGCCGGAGATCAGTGAGAGAAATAGTATGCCATCGGCTGAAGGTTCTATTTGAATGGAGTTACCCGGGAAGAGTATAACCGGCAGATTTACATTTTCTTTAATCTGCTTTACAATCTCGGAAAGGTTGGTGGTGGTGACCAAACTTCCACCTACAAAAAAGTAATCAACGCAATTTTCGCTGGCCAGGTTAATGAGGTGCTGCAAGGCCGAAGCATCAGCCACCTTGTCGGGGTCAACCAATACGGCAATGGATTTTTTACCCTGCTTTTGGTTTTCTTTTAACGTCTCAAGAATTTTCATTCGCTTTCTTTTGGGCCTGTGCGTGTAAAAATTCCATCAGTTTTTCTTTCGCCAGGTCAAGCAACAATACGGTGGCTTGCGAAGCTACGGCTGTGCCGATCTGGCTTAGTATGCGCGATGGACCGGATTCTTCGTACACTTCATTTTCTTCAGCAACATCGGTTTCCGTAGACTTAGCTTTAGCCTTTCCTTTGCGTGCTTTCTTCTTTTTTGATGATGCGAAACCGCGCACCAGAAAGTAAAGAGCCAATGCCCCGCCAATGATAAGTGCATTGGTCAGTACTTTTTCGGTACGGTCAGTTAGCTCATGCATTTCACTTTCAATTTCCTGCCGTTGTTGAGCAGCTTTTTGAAGTAACTGGCTTTTAACCAGGTCATCCGTTTCCATCCCCTTCATGGTGTTGCTGTTTTTTCCTGAATGATTTTTTGATTTCGAGTTCTATTTTATGGCTGATCGGTTCGCGGAAGAAGACCAAAATAAGCATAAGTAATAAATAAAAGCCCGCCACAATACCAAACCCACCGTATGTTCCTATCGACTCAGCCAATACAAAGGCTACGGCAATGCTGATGAAGATGATAAATAGGGTTAAGAAGACCACAATGAGTGCTACGATGGCCACTTTAGCCATGGCCCTGGCAATATCTTCTTTCACCTCGTACTTCAGCAACTCAATACGGGTTTCAATGTACCCGGATAGGTTGTCGATGAGGCCGTCCAGTTTAAAGAACTTAAGTAACGTTTCTTTTAGCATGCCGCAGGGTTAATTCCACACAAGTTAGGCAAAGATCGCAACTTTAAGGGTATTGAAAAATGTGGCTATTTACGCGTAAAGGCGCTGATTTTACGTGTTTCCACTACAACATTTTTTTCCCTTCGCACCGCCTGTAGCACAACCGGATAAACGGCACTTACATAAAGGGTGCTGATCACAGAATCGGGCAGATCGTAGTAGCGTTGTGTGTACACATAAACCGAGTCGAACTGCAGACTTTCATTTATCACGTACCTGGGTAGCACTTCATTTACACATAGTTGATATTTTCCTTCCCGGTTCTCACCATCCCAACAAAAACCCGGTTCATTAAATAAAATCATCTCTTTATTAATGAACAGCACATTATTTTTTTTATACACCGGAAATATTTCATCCGGGTCGATAGTGTTGCGCCTGTACACCAACCATTCACCACTCTGACTTCTCGTTTGTTGTTTGGAAACAATGCGGTAAGAAGTTTCTTCACCGGTAATGAGATTGGTTTTTTGGTAGGTAAGTTCCAGCACTTCGGTGGAATCTTTGTTCAGGTATATGAGTGAGAAAGGAATAAAAAAGAAAACGACAAGAATGTAGACAAACCCTGCCAATCGGTAACGGATGGTAAGGCGCCCCAATCCGTTGGCCATGGCTATAGGGATGTTGCGCAAAAAAGGAATGGGAAAGAAAACCAGTACACCGATAAAATTGAATAGAAAGTGAGCCAACGCAATAGTAATGGCGCTGGAGGAGTTGGCATTTAACGTGGCCGCAATCATAGCAGTAACCGTAGTGCCTATGTTGGCACCCAGTATAAACGGAACTGCTTTTCGAAGGGTAATAATTTTTTGCGCCACAATGGGAACCACTACCGAAGTAGTTATTGTGCTGGAGCGAATGGCCGCGGTAGTTACCAATCCCCAGAAAAATGATTTGATAGTATTTTTGAAAAAGAACCTGCTGAATTTTTCCGGTGAACTCGCCATCAGCAACCCGGAAATCAGTTTTCTGAATAACAAAATCGACAAAAACAATAATCCAAAAGAAAATAGGGCCAACAGAAATCCGCTGGGAATAAGGTTGACCAGAAAATCTATAATCGGGTTAAACCCCGACCATAACGGTGTAAAGGCTGTAGCCGATGTACTTTTACTTACCGTAAAAAAGTTTTCGGTAATCCAGCCCGATAGGTTGGAAAGGAACCCGTTGAAATATTCCAGCGGAAATAAAATGGATACTGTTAGGATGTTGAAGAAATCATGATAAGTGCCTGCGGCCACGGCACGCCTGAATTCTTTTTTCTTATTGATAAAGCCTAACGAAACAATGGTGCTGGTAATGGTGGTACCAATGTTAGCACCCATAATAATAGGTATAGCACTGTCGATGGTGATGGAGCCGGAGGCCACCAACGCCACCACTAAACTGGTAGCCGTTGAGCTGCTTTGTATCATGGCCGTAATCAGCAGGCCGATAAAAAGTGCAGTAAATGGATTGGAGGTGGCTAAAAGAATGGCTTCCGCGGCAGTGCTGCCCAGGTTTTGTAGCGATGAAATCATTAAATCGAGGGCGAACACGAACAACACCAATGTACCCAGTATGTACAGGATTTTTCTTAACCGTTCCCAATTAAAGGGTGTGGGCCGAAGGGGTGTTGGTGGTGTGTTAGATTCCAATTCGATAAGCTTGCCTAAATGTAGAAATCTAAAATCTGATTTCCGAAAGCTAAGGCTTCAACTCATTCACCGCCATCCAGGCCATAAGTCCGGGGCTGATGATCAGGGCGTCTTCATCAATGTTGAAGGTAGGTGTATGTACATACGAAGTTATGCCCTTGCTTTCGTTGCGGGTACCTAATCGATAGAAGGATGCCGGCACAACTTGCGAGTAATAGGCAAAGTCCTCGCTGCCTAATGTGATGTCGATATCCACTACATTTTCTTTTCCCACATAGGCTTCAGCGGCTTTGCGGATGCGCTGGGTTACGGCCGGATCGTTTTGCAGAAACGGATAGCCATGTGAAATTTCCACTTCACATTTTCCGCCCATGCTTTCGGCCAGTGTCTCAGCCATTTTTTTTATTTTTTTCAACCCTTCTTTTCTCCAGGTTTCGTCCATAGCCCGAAAGGTGCCGGCAATGGTTACTTCATCGGGGATAATATTTGTAGCACCATCAGCCTGTAGTTTTCCAAACGTTAGCACCGTGGGTTGCCTGGGTGAAGCGTTCCGGCTTATAACCTGTTGCAATGCGATAATGATGTGCGAAGCAATAACAATGGGGTCGATGGTTAATTCGGGTGCAGCACCATGACCGCCCTTACCGATTACTTTCAAAAACAGTTCATCGCTGCTAGCCATGTACATGCCTTCACGGAAACCAATCTTTCCAACAGGTAATAGCGGAAACACATGTTGCCCGATGATGGATGCCGGTGGAGGATTTTCCAGCACACCTTCGTTGATCATGTAAGATGCACCTCCCGGGTTTTTTTCTTCACCGGGTTGAAAGATCAACCGAACGGTTCCTTCAAAGTCATTCTTAATATCATTAAGAATTTTAGCCGTACCCAATAACGAAGCCGTGTGCACATCGTGCCCACAGGCGTGCATCACACCTGGTTTTTTTGATTTGTAAGGAACATCGTTCGCTTCCTGAATGGGCAACGCATCCATATCGGCCCGCAGGGCTACCATTTTCTTATCCGGATTTTTACCTTTTATCTCCACCACCAGCCCCGTTTTGGCAACCTCTTCTTTAGGTGTAAGGCCAAAGGATTTTAATTGGTTGGCTACATACGTTGCCGTATTAAACTCCTGGTATGACAATTCAGGGTTAGCGTGTATATGCCTGCGCATATCCACAACATCCTTTGCGTACTTTTCGGAAAGGGATTTGATTTTTGTGAGAAGATCCATAGCAGGTCAAAAATACAAATATGAAGTCAAATCGGTTTGGTCTTAGTGGTTTGTGGTACGCAGACCCTGGATTGTATTAGAGAGGTGATTGCGAATAGATTAATTGATCGTAATCTTATCCGGAATGATGATGGCATTAGGAAAGAACCGCTTTATAGTTTCGTAGTCCTTCTGGGCCTCAAGCCTGTTCAGGTAGCGGCCGGTTTTTACGCGAAAGTTAGGTTGATTGTATTGAACCTCAGCTTCCATTTTAGGAAGGTAAAGGGTCATATCTTTTTTTACCGTCAGGGCATCTTCACGCTTTTGTCCGGAGTACACCTGTATGGTAAATCCCTCAATAAATCTGCGGGTTAGATTGATGCGATCAATACTGTCCAGTACAGCATCCAGTTGAGCGTTTACCGTAAATTTTGGATCCATATAAGCTTTTGGATCGCGCGGTGTTATACTGGTATTATTTCCTAAAGAATCTATGTTGCTCACTTCCTCAACTTTTGGTCTTACTGCTGAGAGGTCTTCATAATATTTGCCTCCTTGTGTGGATGTGGTTTTCTGGGCAGGTTTACAACCCTCCAGTACAAGTAATGCAACCAACAGACTATAAAGCAGTATTCGTATCATCAGTCGATAATTATACAACGGTTATTTAAAACGTCATCTTCTACCTTTTTGTATTTCACATCGCGTAAAACCCTTCCATCCGTGTACTGAACAGAAACCTTATCATTCCGGTTAGCAACTTTTTCTGATCGTACCGGCATCACTTTTTCCTGGGGCGGTCTTCCGGTGGCATTCGGCTGCTGACCTCCACCGCTTAACAAGGAGCGTGATTCTTCCTTCTGTTCGCTGAACCGCTGTCTTCCCCGGCTTCTTGCCTCTTCTACCTGGTTTGCTTCCTGTGCCGGTATATCGGCCTTCATCAGGAAGGAAATGGTTTCTTCATTTACTTTTCCGATCAAACGTTTAAAAAGTTCAAATCCTTCAAACTTGTAAATCAATAAAGGATCTTTTTGTTCATACACGGCCGTTTGAACGGATTGCTTTAAGTCGTCCATGTCGCGGAGGTGTTCTTTCCATAACTGATCGATGATGGCCAGGGTAATCATCTTCTCCATGGATTTCGTTAACTCCGCATTGTTGGTTTCAACCGATTTTTTAAGGCTGGCAACAACACCAATATTTTTTGATCCATCGGAGAAGGGTACCAGAATGTTTTCGATGGTGGCGCCCCGTGTCTTATATATTTCCTTGATTACCGGCAGCGCCTTTTCGGCCACCATTTTATTTTTCTTGCGGTAATGATCCAAGGCTTTGGTATAAAGATCATTGGCCAGTTTACCCTCATCAAGTTTTTCAAATTCTTCTTTCGAGATATCGTAATCCAACCCAAGAATGCCCAGTGCATTTAAGCGAAGGCTTTCATAGTCGTTGGCATTTTTTGCATTGGCTACCAGGTCTTCGCTGGTGTCGTTAAGCATGTTCAGGATATCCAATTCAAGACGCTCGCCAAACAGGGCATTTTTTCTACGCTTGTAAATTACTTCGCGTTGTGAGTTCATTACGTTATCGTACTCCAGCAGGCGCTTGCGTATACCAAAATTGTTTTCCTCTACTTTTTTCTGGGCGCGTTCGATGGAGCTCGTTACCATAGAATGCTGAATCACCTCCCCTTCCTTTAGGCCGAGGCGGTCCATAATGCGCGCAATACGCTCCGGCATGAACAAGCGCATCAGGTTATCTTCGAGGGAAACATAAAATTGCGAAGTACCCGGATCGCCCTGACGACCTGCCCGGCCACGCAACTGGCGGTCAACCCTGCGTGATTCGTGGCGTTCTGTACCGATAATGGCCAGTCCGCCTGCGGCTCGCGATTCCGGTGTTAGTTTAATATCCGTGCCACGCCCTGCCATGTTGGTAGCGATGGTTACGGTGCCTGGCTTTCCGGCTTCAGCAACAATATCGGCTTCGCGCTGGTGTTGCTTGGCGTTAAGTACCTGGTGATTGATTTTCCGAATCTGCAGCATGCGGCTCATCAATTCCGAAATTTCAACCGAGGTGGTTCCTACCAATACCGGGCGACCTTCCTTGGTAAGTTTTACGATTTCATCAGCTACCGCATTGAATTTTTCGCGTATGGTTTTATACACCAGATCGTCAGAATCTTTACGTGTAACCGGCCGGTTAGTGGGAATGGTTACAACATCGAGTTTATAAATATCCCAGAATTCACCTGCTTCTGTTTCGGCTGTACCGGTCATACCGGCCAGCTTGTGGTACATTCGGAAATAGTTTTGTAAGGTTATGGTGGCATACGTTTGAGTTGCGTCTTCCACTTTTACATTTTCTTTCGCTTCTATGGCCTGGTGCAATCCATCTGAGTAGCGTCTGCCATCCAGCACACGACCTGTTTGCTCGTCAACAATTTTTACTTTGCCGTCAACAATAATGTATTCGGTGTCTTTTTCAAAAAGTGTATAGGCTTTAAGTAATTGGTTTACGCTGTGTATGCGTTGTGACTTGGTGCGGTAGTCACGAATCACTTCTTCTTTTTTCTGAAAGCGATCAACTTCACTCAGGCTGGTATCTTTTTCAAGTTTGTTTAGTTCGGTACCAATTTCCGGAAGTATGAAAAACTTTGCATCCTCGCCTTCACCGGTAATCAGATCAATTCCTTTTTCGGTGAGTTCAACACTGTTGTCTTTTTCATCAATTATAAAATAGAGGGGCTTGTCGGCCTCCGGCATGTTTCGCTTATTATCCTGCAGGTAAAAGTTTTCTGTTTTCTGCAAGATTGACTTAATGCCGCTTTCACTGAGGTATTTAATCAGCGGTTTATTCTTTGGTAATCCGCGGAAAGCACGGAACAGGGCGAGCCCTCCGTCTTTTTCATTCCCTTCTGCAATTTGCTTTTTTGCCTGGATGAGGTAGTCGGCCACAATTTTTTTCTGTGCCTCAACCAGTTTGAAGATACGTGGCTTTAAATCGTAGAATTCGTGCTCATCTCCCTTAGGTATGGGGCCTGAAATAATTAACGGAGTACGGGCCTCATCGATCAGCACACTGTCCACTTCATCCACCATGGCGTAATGATGGCCACGTTGCACGAGTTCATGCGGGTCGCGCGCCATGTTATCGCGCAGGTAATCGAAACCGAATTCGTTGTTGGTTCCGTAAGTGATGTCGGCTAAGTAGGCATTTCTTCGTGCCATGGAGTTGGGCTCATGCTTATCCACACAGTCTACACGCAATCCATGAAATTGAAACAGGGGTGCCATCCACTCGCTATCGCGAACAGAGAGGTAATTGTTTACCGTAACGATATGAACCCCGCGTTTGGCCAGGGCATTTAAAAAAGCGGGGAAAGTAGCCACCAGGGTTTTACCTTCACCGGTTGCCATTTCGGCAATTTTACCTTCGTGCAATACAATACCACCGATAATCTGTACATCGTAATGCACCATATCCCAGGTTACGCGGTTACCGGCTGCTATCCATTGGTTGTGCCACAGCGCCTTGTCACCTTCAATTTTCACATGGTCAAATTTGGCCGCAAATTCACGGTCCATATCGTTGGCCGTTACTTCTGTTACTGCATTTTCCTTGAAGCGCCTGGCGGTTTCGCGAATGATGGCGAATGCTTTAGGGAGAACCTTTAATAAGACCTTTTCAAGTTCTTTATTCCGTTCCAGCTCTAACTTATCGATTTCTGCAAAAATGGTCTCCTTCTCTGTTATGTCGAGTTCAGGATTTTCATCGATCTGCTTATGCAAAGCAGCCAGTTGGTCGTCAATCTCCTTCAAATGTTGATTGATGGCATTTTGCACCTCCAGCGTTTGAGCGCGTAGTTGGTCATTGGTGAGCGAAGTCAGGCCTTGTTCCTCCTGCTTGGTTTTTTCCACCAGGGGCATGATCCGCTTAATATCCTTTTCTGATTTGGTACCGAAAATTTTAGCAATGAATTGTAGCATAGAAGATAAATAGTCCGTAGTTCGCTGTTTGCTGGCTGTTCAGCCGAACAAAAAGAGCGTCAAAGTTAAATTGTTTTTTTAGACCTACCTACCCGCTGGCAAGCCGGTTTGCGGGGTGCAATTATAGCTCCAAATCGCCCTCAAAGACCATTTTGGCAGGCCCGATGAGATAAATGTCGGAAAATGCGCCTGCCTGTCCGGATTTGAATTCAACTGATAGTTCTCCACCAAGTGTTTTTATAGAAACTGGCGATTTACAGCCCTGCATGGAAGCGGCCAATGCGGCAGCCGTCACACCTGTTCCGCAGGAAAGCGTTTCATTTTCCACCCCTCGCTCATACGTTCGCACATAAATAGTATTGTCAGCCAGGAGTTCCACAAAGTTCACGTTGGTACCGTTTTGTGAAGCAAACTTTTCGCTGTAGCGGATTTTTTTTCCTTCTTCGAATACCGGGTACTGGTGAATGTTCTTGACGAACCGGATGTAATGTGGCGAACCGGTGTTTAGAAAAAAGTCCTGATCCAGGGGTTGAATACCAGTAACGTTGTTCATGTGCAACCGAACAACACCCGAGCCTAGAAGTTCAGCATCATGAACACCATCGTATGCCGTAAAACTTGCTTTTGAGTTTACCATCCCCAGGTGTGCCGCAAATTGCATAGCCGCGCGACTTCCATTGCCGCATAAACTTTGTGAACCATCGCTGTTGTAGTAGATTAACTTAAAAGACTCAGCAGGATCTTTTTCAATCAGCATAATGCCATCGGCACCAATGCCAAATCTGCGATCGCATAATTGTTTTATCTGATCGTTTGTGAGCTTGTATTTTCCCTCACGGTTATCGATCAGGATGAAATCATTTCCTGTGGCCTGGTATTTGTAAAAATGTATTTTCATTTACTTAGTTCGCTAACGTTTTCCAAAAGCTGATGTACTCCGTATTCCCCGGATCCAGTTCAAGGGCTTTTTCAATATCACGTTTGGCTTCTGTTTTTCTGTTTAATTTATGATACGCCTTCGCGCGATAATAGTACGCCTCTTTAAATGAAGGATTAAGGGTAATCGCTTTTGAATAGGTGGCAATTGCTTTTTCCGGTTCATTCCGTAGGTGATAACACCACCCTAAACGAAAATGTGCCTCGCTCATATCGGGCATGCGTTCTGTAGCTCGTGTAAAGTCATTTTCAGCAGCCGTAAAATCCTCCAGCTCAAAATAACTTAAACCTCTATAATAATATACTTCGCTATTATCGGGTGTAAGCGCCAGTGTTTTGTTGTAATCCTCAATAGCCGGATGATTTTTTTCAATCAAAAAATAACAGTAGGCCCGCCAATAATACGCATTGCTGTGATCGGGGTTGTACCGTATGGTAAGTGTGAAATCTACAATGGCTTCGTGAATTTCTTTGAGGGTATACCGGCATAGACCACGGTAATAGTAACCGTCCGCTTCACCCGGGCTAAGTTCCACTACTTTATTTAAATCGGGTATGGCCTTTTGATGTTGCATCAGCATCATGTAGGCATTTGCCCGAAGCATATAGCTTTTAATGTGGTATTGATCCAGCGCAATTATTTTTGTCAACTCGTCAATGCTTTCCGGGTAAGCTCCTTTTTCGAAAAGCGCATCAGCTTTTTGATACGAAGCCTTAATTAGCTCAGGTGTTGCTGTGCCCGTTATGGAAAAGGGTTTTGCGGCTCGCTTCTGCGTGGCGAAGTAGAAATCTTCACCGGTAAGGGAAGTGGTTTCCCAGGGCACCTGCGCGCCAAAGGATTTTTCTGCAACTTCTGTCCGCACTTTTTTAAAGATTTGCTCTACGTTGAGGTCGGGATCTTTCAAATATTTCAGCAGGGCACTGGTGTATAAACCGTTGGAGCCTTCACCATCAGCGGCCACTTTTCCAGGAGCGGTGGCGTAAGCGATAAGGGTTCCTTTAGGCGCATCCATCATGGCCAGACCGTTACCCGTTCCGCTTCGGTGCCAGCTTCTTTCAAAGGGATTATTCCGGCAGGCATCCATGATAAGGAGGTTAACTTTGGTGGAGGCCGCATCCATGTATGCAAGCACGCGGTCGGCCGCTACGCAATCAAACTCAATTTGTTCGGCCGCTTGTAAATCCGCCTCAACCGGAATCATATAGTTGACGCCTTTGTGCTGTATACCATGACCGGCATAATAGAACAAACCTACATCATAACCTCGCAGCTTAATTCCGTATCCATTAATAGCCTGCTTCATTTGATTTTGCGAAACATTTTCATGCAGCATAACTTCAAAACCCAACTGCCGAAGTGTTTCGGCCATGGTTCGTGCATCGTTAACCGGATTTTTAAGTTCACCGCCATGTTGGTAAGCCGCATTGCCAATGACCAACGCCAGTTTTTTGGAATAATCCTGCGCCTTTGTTGCAGCAGAACAAAAAAAGATAAGGCCCGCAAGAATTACAGTTATCCGGTAATGCATATGGAGTTTACGGATAGTAAATTTACTGCAAAGCGTAGAGAAATCAGCGGTTAACTATTTTACCTCTTCATAGTCAACGTATTCACCGCCTTTAAAGTCGGTTTTTCTTTTCTCTTTTGGTGGAGCAGTGTCAATGTTTACATTGCTCCCCGGGGCTTTTCGGTTAATGTTTCCGGGTTCGTGATACCCGTCTTTTACGCTGGCGGTAAACACCCGGAATAACCCGAGTTTGTAGAGGGCGTAAAAGATCAATGCAAAAATTAAGAGAATCCTGAACATGTCAGCAAGTTATCGTTTATCTCTAACGACTTAAATACAAATTCCGTTCACCGTAAATCTTCAGAAAATAGTCATCCATTAAATCATCAATAAAATAAATGGCTTCTCCGGTTGATTTCATTTCAGGGCCAAGCTCTTTATTCACATCCGGGAATTTACTGAATGAAAATACAGGCTCTTTAATGGCATATCCTTTTTTAGTTGGACGGAAATTGAAGTCTTTTATTTTCTTTTCGCCCAACATTACTTTGGTGGCATAGTTTACATACGGTTCATCGTAGGCTTTGCAGATAAAAGGCACCGTACGGGATGCCCTCGGGTTTGCTTCGATGATGTATACCTTATCGTTTTTAATAGCAAACTGAATGTTAATGAGGCCAACCGTTTTCAAGGCAAGGGCTATACGATGCGTATAGGTTTCAATTTGTTTCATTACAAAATCACCCAGGTTGTAAGGCGGAAGCACGGCATAGGAATCTCCGGAGTGAATGCCGGCAGGTTCAATGTGCTGCATTACGCCAATGATGTATACGTCTTCGCCATCGCAAATAGCATCGGCCTCAGCTTCAATGGCGCCATCTAAAAAGTGATCAAGCAATACCTTATTTTCGGGTAGTTTATTCCAGATGTCGAGTATATGATTCTCCAGTTCTTTTTCGTTGATCACAATTTTCATGCTTTGACCTCCTAAAACATACGAAGGACGAACCAGCAAGGGGAATCCAATAATTTTAGAAACCTCGAGGGCTTCATCGGCATTGGTGGCCACACCAAATTCGGGATACGGAATGCTAAGTTCTTTAAGAAGTGTTGAGAAACTTCCGCGATCTTCTGCCAGATCAAGCGCTTCGAAGGAGGTGCCAATAATTTTTACGCCATACTTGTTAAGTTTCTCGGCCAGCTTCAGGGCAGTTTGTCCACCGAGCTGTACAATTACACCTTCGGGTTTTTCATGCTGAATAATATCCCACAGGTGTTCCCAGAATACCGGCTCAAAGTAAAGTTTATCGGCAATGTCGAAATCGGTAGAAACAGTTTCCGGATTACAGTTGATCATGATGGCTTCATAACCACATTCTTTGGTGGCCAGTACGCCATGCACACAGGAGTAATCAAACTCAATACCCTGGCCAATACGATTCGGGCCAGAGCCCAACACTATAATTTTCTTTTTAGATGAAACGATGGATTCGTTCTCCGTATCAAATGTAGAATAGTAGTAAGGCGTGGTTGCTTCAAATTCAGCCGCACAGGTGTCTACCAATTTGTAAACACGGTTTATGCCCATGCTCTTCCGTTTTTCATGCACCTCACTTTCCAGGCAACCCATTAAATGCGCTAATTGTCTGTCGGCATAGCCTTTCTCCTTGGCGGTGCGCATTAATTGAACCGGAATAGTATCCAGCTCAAACTTTTCAATTTCTTTTTCCAGTTCAACCAGTTCCCATATCTGTTCCAAAAACCATTTATCAATTTTGGTGAGGTTGTGAATGGTCTTCATGGAGATGCCCAGTTTCATGGCATCGTAAACATGGAATAACCTGTTCCAGCTTGGGTTCTCCAGGCTATACAGCAGTTCGGCCTGGTTGGTCAGTTCTTTTCCATCGGCTCCTAAACCGTTTCTTCTGATCTCCAGCGACTGACAGGCTTTTTGCAGGGCTTCCTGAAAGTTACGTCCAATACCCATGGCTTCGCCCACCGATTTCATTTGTAAACCCAGTTTTCGGTCGGCCCCTTGAAACTTATCAAAATTCCAGCGTGGTATTTTTACGATAACATAATCAACTGCCGGTTCAAAGTAAGCCGTTGTGGTTCCGGTAATAGCATTTTTCAGTTCATCGAGGTGATAACCGATGGCCAACTTCGCGGCTACCTTTGCGATAGGGTACCCGGTTGCTTTTGAAGCCAGGGCTGAGGAGCGCGATACCCGTGGATTGATTTCAATACCAATGATATCATCTGTTTCCGGGTTTACTGCAAACTGAACGTTGCAACCTCCGGCAAACTGACCAATGCCATTCATCATTTTGATGGCCAGGTTTCGCATGTTTTGGTAAACCGTATCCGGAAGCGTCATCGCAGGAGCCACAGTGATGGAGTCACCGGTGTGAACACCCATAGGATCGAAGTTTTCGATGGAACAGATGATGATCACATTTCCGCGGCCATCGCGAAGCAATTCCAATTCATATTCTTTCCACCCCATTATACTTTGTTCTACTAACACTTCGTGGATGGGAGACGCATGCAAACCGCGATTTAGTGCTTCGTCAAAGCCTTCTGGATTTTTAACAAAACCTCCACCCGTGCCACCCAGGGTATAGGAAGGGCGAATAACCAGGGGGAAACCAATTTCCTGTGCTATTTCTTTGCCCTGAAGAAACGAGGTGGCCGTAGAGCCTTTACAAACGCCTACGCCAAGTTCGTGCATTTTTAACCGGAACTTCTCCCGGTCTTCAGTGGTTTCAATGGCTTTAATATCCACCCCAATAATGCGAACTCCGTAATGTTGCCAGATACCAGCCTTATCACATTCAATACACAGGTTAAGTGCGGTTTGTCCGCCCATGGTGGGGAGCACTGCATCTATGTTGTGTTTTTCAAGAATTTCGCGGATTGACTTCTTGGTAAGGGGCTTCAGGTAAACATGATCAGCAGTTACCTTATCCGTCATAATAGTGGCCGGATTCGAGTTGATGAGGATCACTTCAATACCTTCTTCGCGTAAGGAACGGGAAGCCTGTGAACCGGCATAGTCAAATTCACACGCCTGGCCAATGATGATAGGCCCGCTACCGATGATTAAAATAGAACGAATACTTCTGTCTCTGGGCATGTTAAGGGATGGGTATGGATAAATTGCGCCAAAAATAAGGCTCAAGCGCCAACGGGCAAAGGGTATGGAAAATAAAAAACCCTGACGCGTTGTCAGGGTTTTGGATTAGTGTGTTTTAATAATCTTTTTCGTTATCCGTTCTCCGGAACGGCCTTGCACGGTAATGATATACATGCCCGAAGGTAATTCTGACAAGTCGAGTTGATGTTTCGTTTTTTCTGCCGAAGGGGTAAACACTGCCGTTTGTAACTGTTGCCCTTGCATATTCAACACTTCAACGCGCACTTCACCGAGCAAGGTGTTTTCAATTTGGATAGTCAACAGTTGATTACTTAACGGGTTAGGGTAAATGCCAACACCGGCATTCAGTTGCTCAACAGCGGTAATCGGATCCTGGATGTACAGGTTGTCGATAGCCCAGCCCCAGCCATTAATAGTTTCGTTGGCAAACAAACGGAAACGAATGATCACCTGATCGCCAGCCTGGAAGGTGCCGTTCGCGGTCATGTTAACAACGCGGTTGCGAAACATTCCTGCATTGGCATTTGATCCGATGTTAAACGCTGTTATCCATGAAGATAACCCACCAATAATATCGTAGCCGTCAAGAAATCTGTTCCAGGTGTTACCCCCGTCTTTTGATCCTTCAACAACAACATAATCTCTGAAATTTGGATTGCCAAAAATCGCACTGGTAGCATGACCTTCTACGATTACAATTTCATCAAACCGCATGAGGGGATTGGCGGATGATAGCGTAATGGGTTTGGTGAGCATATACTTGAACGATGAGGTTCCGTCCAGCCCGATTCCATTTAAATAGAAATGATCGGAGTGAATAGCACCATCGGCAAACAAATTTGGCTGTGCAATAGAGAAGAAGTTGCCCACAAAATCGTTTGTTGCTGAATTGAAATTATTAGCATAGGTTGTTAGGGGTGTGCCGAAGTTTATAATGGGTACATTGATGAAATTTCCTGATGGCGGGAAAAATCCCTCATTCCCCACACTGTCGGTGGCAGCGATTCTGTATTCCACCGTGTTGCCAACCGATAAGGCAGCCAGTCCGTTAAGTGTAAATTGATATTGACTAGCCGGTGGATTAACAGTAAAGTCAATGGTGTTAATTGCACCACCGTTAATTTTATATTCGATTTTCAATGATTCGATTCCGCTGGCATCAGAGGCTTTTGTTACGATAACCAATTGGTCATCGCTGTCTTTTAAATAATCAATATGATCATGAAGAACCAATGGAGGAGTGTCGTCAATTTGAATTTTCAGGTTATCAATGGCCCATCCCCACCCGGCCGCGAAAGGATCGCTGAAAAGCCTGAAGCGTATAACTACCTCATCACCGGTATCGAACTTGTTTTGCAGATCTAAGGTACGCGTACGGAATAACGCTGCGTCACCAACTGCTGTTGAGTTATTGCCGGAGGTTGCGCTGTTGTAACGTGTTAGCCAAACTGTATTTGCCCGCGAGTCGTATCCATCGGCAACGGGCGTCCAGGTTACGCCTCCGTTCTTGGACCCTTCAACAATTACATAATCCCAAAATTCAGCACTGCCAAAAACAGTTCCTGTTTCGCCCGGCTCAACCAAAACAATTTCATCAAAAACGAGCGTTGCTTCTTTTTCCTTGATGCGAATTGGAATTTTTAGCTGGTAAATCAAATTGAGTTCATTGTTAGGGAAACCATTTCCTTCAGCATAGGGGTGATCGGAGTGAATGGCCGGGTTAGTAAAGCCAGCCGGTTGGATAATGCTGAAACCGTTACCAAAGAAATCATTGGAAGATGTATTAAAATCATTGGCGTACGAATCCTGTGTTGGTTCAAGCCCTACTACATTAAGGGTATAAAACCCCGAAGCAGGTGATGTTCGTATGTTATTGTTAGATGAATTATCGGTGGCAACAATGCGGTACTTCAGTACATCTCCGTTATTCAACGAACTCAGAGCCAGTACTTTCCGGTAAATAGAGTCCGCTTCAGGCGTTTGAAGAATTAGTGTTTGGTTCGGTTGAGCAACATCGTTGATGGAATACTCAATTATGGCTGAAGCTATCCCAATGTTATCGGTGATGCGGGCTTCCAGGTCAAGTTCGGTGTCTGATTCAAGCAAGAAAGCTTTAGGTGAATGCGTGATAACCGGAGGCTTGTTGTCGGGTCCGGTTTCGAAAATGAAAATGTTCTGGAGTTCAGGCTGGAGCTTGCGGACAAATTTTCCCGGATTAACAAAGGAGCGGCCTGCGTTATCATTAACGGAAATGAAATATCCATACTGACGGGCTAAACCGGTGCCCGGAATTTCTGCCGAAAATTGATTTGGGGTTCCCGTAGGTTGCATGGTAACTTCTGTAAAAGCTGTTCCATCCAGCGTATAATTCATTTTGAGTGAAGCGGGATTGTACCCGTTATCGGATTGAATGGTAGTAATAACGGTGTAGGGGCCATTCAGATTTTCATTATCGCGTAAGGGTGTATGTACTATCCTGGCCACTTCCCATCCCATATCCTTTAACATATTCCAGGCTATACCCGGATCATGAATTCTTTCCTGTGGGCCAATTTGGGGCGTCATGAGTGCGCTGGCCGTATTGTTGAAAGTAATTTCATCCAGGTGGCTTATGCTGGAGCCACCGCTAAAATTTACAGGGGCATATAGTTTTGGCTTGTTTGAAGTAGCAGAATTAAAGAAAAGGTTATCACTTATAAGTTGTACCCGTAAATCAGGGGAGGGCGATGAAACAGTTTGTATTAAATTGGTGCCTGTTGCGTTTTCAACAGGTACATCATAAATGATTGGCACCCCTGTTGACTGTAATCCCACTTCACCGGTGGAACCATTTACGGTGAAAGTTCCCGCGAATCCTAAGCCGTGTCCTATTTCGTGAAGAACAACCGTTGCCAGGTCATACTGACCGGGTGGGGGCGGGGTTCCAGTATTGTAATGCCAGTTGGCACTGCTACTAAATTGAACAAATATATCAGGATTGTTTCCGTTTAAATTCCTTCCGGTTATTTTCTCGGCCATTGCAACAGGGTAAAACACGTTAAGTTTTTGAGCTCCTGTAAAGTTGGCGTATGCAGAAGTGTATAATGCTCCTCCTAATACACCAGGTCCGAGCGATGACCAATACGCATCAATTTTAATCGGCACAGAAGATGATAGTAGCGATTCCCATATTCCAATGGCATAATCAAATACCGCTATGGCTTCTGGTGTAAAACCCGGGTTGTAGGTTACTTCAATGGTAGATGTTTTTGTTCGGGCACCATTGGCCCATTTCATATATTCTTCCGGAGGAGGAATATAGCATGGGTTGTCTTCCGTATGGGCATAACATACCGTTGGTTTGGTAACCTTAATTCCCATTGGCTTTTGAGCTTTCGCGGAGCATATTGAAAGTAAAATCAACGAGCCTATCAGCCTGGTGGTGCTGTAAAATTTTATCATATAAATGCGTTTATTGGATCTTATCAAACCGTTAACAGGCAGTATCCTTTCCCTCTTTCCTGATTTGATTTAGTGAAGGTAAAAAAAGGCCTAAAACTTTCTAAATACAAATGATCAAATCAAACCCCGGGCCTTTAGTTCGAGGTATTTATTGATGGTATTTACCGTAAGGCGTTCGGGTGTGGTTAAAATGGTTTGTATCCCTGTTTTTTGAAGTTCCTTAGCGATTAGTTTTTTATCGTAGGCAAACTTTTCTGCAATAGCCTTGTGGTAAATTTCCTTCAGGTTTTCGGCAGGCTTCTGAATCAGGTCGGTCAATTCTGTATTCTCAAAGAAGATGACAACCAGCACATGTTGTTTGGCCAGGCTTCTGAGAAACGGTAGCTGACGCTGCATGCCATACAACGATTCAAAGTTGGTGAATAGTAAGAGTAAACTTCGCTGTGTAATTTTTCTGCGAATGTGTGCATACAGTGTTGAAAAATCTGATTCGCGGTATCCTGTTTTTTGATTGTATAGTACTTCCTGTAGCTGTGCCATCTGGCGGTTGCCTCGGCTGGCGGCCAGGGTAGTTCCAATAGTATCCTGAAAGGTGATCAGTCCTGCCTTATCAGATTTTTTTATGGCGATGTTGCTGATGACTAAACTTGCATTGATAGCATAATCCATCAAACTCAAGCCGTTAAAAGGCATTTGCATAACACGACTTTTGTCGATAAGTGAATATACTTGTTGCGAACGCTCATCCTGATAATGATTTACCATCAGGTTCGACTTTCGTGCGGTTGCCTTCCAGTTTATAGTACGGATGTCATCGCCCTGAACGTATTCTTTAATCAGTTCGAATTCCATGTTTTGTCCAATTCGCCTGATTTTTTTAATACCGGTTTCTGTCAATCGGTTAGAGATAGCCAGTAATTCATACTTGCGCATTTGTATGTACGATGGGTACACGGGCACGAGCGCATCATGCGAAAACCGGAACCTGCGTTTTAGTAAACTCAGTGGTGTACATACAAAAACATTTACGGCACCAAAGGAGTATTCACCGCGCTTTACCGGCCTGAGCAAATACCTGATTGTTTTGCTTTCACGGGGCGTGAGTTGTAACCTGAAAGTAAGATCACGCCTTTGAAACTGATGGGGTATTTCATCAATCACTTCTGCCGAAGCATGGAATGGGTAGAAATTTTCCAGGTAAATGCTGATTTCATTTTCATCTCCGTTGGAAAGTTTTTCGGGTGTGAACCGATAGCCGTATAACCCCCTTTGTGTTCGAAAGAGTAGTAACGCATCAGCAAGAATAAAAGCAAGCAGTACAAAGAATAAAATTTTGGGAATAATAGTATAGCCGCCCACTATAAAACTCAGGATGAAGCAAAGCACCACGCATACAATGGCCAGAAAAAGCCGGTTGTTTATATATAGACTTTTTAGCAACCTCATTTCTGTACAAATAAACTAGCGTGGCACTTCAACCTTATCAACAATTTGTTTCACTATATCATCGGTGGTAATACCTTCCATTTCCTTATCGGGTGTAAGCATGATGCGGTGACGCAGTACAGGCGCTGCCACAAACTTTACGTCTTCCGGTGTTACAAAATCGCGGGCATTAATGGCGGCATAGGCCTTGGCGCTGTTGAGTAAAGCAACTGAAGCGCGTGGTGAAGCGCCCAGAAAAAGCGAAGGATTGTTACGGGTTTCATGGATAATCTGCGCAATGTACCGCATCAGGTTTTCTTCTACGTGTATTTGCTGAACGGCAGCGCGGTATTGTTTAATTTTTTCAGCATTTAAAACAGTCTTTACGTCTTCTACCGGAGCGTGGCCTTTTCGCTGATGATGCCCCTGAATTATGGAAAATTCCAGCTCCATATCAGGGTAGTGTACTAAAATCTTGAACAAGAATCGATCTAATTGTGCTTCGGGTAAACGATAAGTTCCTTCATGTTCAATAGGATTTTGCGTGGCTACTACCATGTAGGGATGTTCCATTTTGTAGGTATTTCCGTCTGCGGTTATCTGGCGTTCTTCCATTACCTCAAACAAGGCAGCCTGTGTTTTGGCCGGGGCACGGTTGATTTCATCAATCAATACAATGTTTGAAAAGACAGGGCCTGCCTTAAACTCAAACTCAGAATTTTTCATGTTAAATACGGAAGTGCCAATAACATCCGAGGGCATAAGGTCAGGTGTAAACTGAATACGATTAAACTTCACATCAATTACGCGCGACAATAATTTGGCAGTTAACGTTTTGGCTACACCGGGCACCCCCTCAATGAGTACATGTCCATCCGCCAGAATGGAGATGATCAGTAAATCAATCATCTCTTGCTGCCCTACGATAACGTGGCCAATTTCTTCCCGTATCTTTTTCACACTTTCGTTAAGAGCGGTTAAATCAACCCGGTTTTCAAAAAGTCTTTCTTCCATAATCAGCGTTTTAGCAAGTTGGTTAATAGTTGAAATGATCTAATTTTTCGTTTAAAGATTTGAGTTCGCTTTCTGTGATCTGATTCTTTCCCTGAACCAAACCGATCAATAAAAACAACTCCCTTACCTTATCCTCTGCATGGCCGGTCTTTCTGGCTATTGTCAGGAGGGTGTGCTCATTTACCTGATGGGCGTTGATGCCGTACTTCGAACGGAGTTGTTCCATTAAAAATGCGACTCTTTTTTCAGCGATGTTTTTATGATCGGTCGCCTGGTAATACAGGTTGCCGATAGTTCGGACAAATTCAAGGGAGGTATTGGCCAGGGGTTTAACAATGGGAATGATTCGCTGCCTGCGCCTGGCCTCAAAAATCATGAACAGCAGAATGCTGAGAATGGTGATGTAATAGGCCCAGCTTAAGGGTTCGTTGGTGAGAATAAACCGCAACGGGGTTCGTGCCTCCAGTCGGCCGAGATGATAAAATTCTGTCCAATAGGTAGTACGATCAGGCAAGTGCGACAGTGCTAATGAAGCGAACTCAGCATTTTGATTATACAGCAGGTAAGCATTGGTAAAAGTCAACGGTGTTGAGCTGAGGTAGAGAAAGCCCTCTCCCCATGAAATTTTTATTAATACGGGTAAGTCAAGATCATTGGTGGCGATAATCTGCGTACGGGTAGTATCTACCTCATTAAAGTAATTGTGAATATTTTTTCGTGGAAAGGAATAGACCCCCCGCTGAGGTACACTTGGGTTTTTAAAGCGTATGCCTGTTGAATCGTTGCGATTGAATACAGCTGTAAAGCCCCCATCAAAAAAATAATCCGATGTATGAAGCGAAAGGGTATCGGCAAACCTTCCACGGAAGTACTCCGCGGCAATAAAGGCGGTTCCACCTTTTTCAATATTTTTCAACAGGGCTTCGCAATCTTCTCTACCCGGAGAAAATGATGAAGAGAGCGATAAAAAATTTGCGGGCTTATCCAGCGTGTCATACAACTCGTACAATGTATAGTTATTTTGTTGAATACTATTTTTTGGGATGATGGATCCGATGAGCTGATCAAGCGCATAAGCTCCAAAGGGATTTTTGTCTTTATGATGAAAGGTAATCGTCCAGTCGAGATTGCGTGGCGACAGTAACTTCACGGCCAGGTAAAAAACAAAGGCCGCAGATAAGTAGGCAATATATTTCCAGTCTTTACGCAAGGCTATACATTAGTTCTCCATTGCTTAAAAATTGAGTCTACTTTTTGATACAGAGACTCATTTATTGTGAAGTTACCATACCAGGCGTATTCAAAATAAAAGTTCAATTCATTAAATCCGGTTTTCAAATCCCTCGCGTTTAGCTCTTCCAGGTAATCGTGATTGGTTTTACCGGGCTGCCACAGAATGTGGTTTTTATCGGCCAGTAATTTCAGCGATTGCAAAAACAACAACCGAATCGCTAACCGGAATTCCTTTTTGCCGAGCGCTTCGCGTATGAGTTTTTCGAAGTCCATCGCATGGATATCTTCATCGAGTACGCCATAGGCAACCGGAGTTTGTTTTCCGGAGTAAAACATGGTAAACGCGTCAACCTTCAGCAAACGCAAAATAACGTACGCGATTAGGAGTACCGCCAAAAGGGTGAGTAAAACATTGAACCAATTAGCATTCTCAACGACTGTTAAAAACCGGGACAGCAAGTTGTTTAGCCAGATTTTAAAGCGCTCCCACAGGTTAATGGCGGCCGGACTTCGGCCATAATCCAGTTCGGGATCGGCCTTTAGCTTTTCAAGCTTCGCCTGATCAAAACTTCGTATGTCAACCTGACTGCTATCGGGCGGAAGGGTTTTGATTTCCTGACCGTAGGCAAAGGCAATGCTTGCAAAGAAAAAGCTGAAGAGAAGAAATTTAATACTGCTCATCCGTTTTATTGTTCGCTGCCGGTTGGCCGATGGTGTTTATGCGGGAAAGCAAACCCTTGGCTTCTTTTAATTCTACCAGGTTGAAGTATTGAAAGGCAAGGGCGACCAAGGGTAAAGAATACAGTAAAAAACTCACAATGAAGTAGAGCGTCATAAATATATTGTTGATCAGCTCCTGTGTAAACGATGGTTCCTGAAACGGATTTCTATCAATGGAGTGCATCATGCTCACAAAGAAATTAATGTACCACGGAATGAGAAAGAGTGATGAGAGGGTACTTTGAACCAGTGAAAGAATAACGAGCAATCCAAACGTGCTCCACCACTTATCGCGAATTAGTGTAAAGCACCTGGACATGGCCTCAAAAAAACCAATCTTTTCATAAGCTCTTATAATAAAGAGTAAGGAAAGCGAAATAATAGCATACATAAAGCCGATGAAAACAGCCACGCCACCCAAAAAAGCAAGCCATGGAGAAATGGCTGCGGCACCAATAATTACAAGAATAACCAGCAGGTATGCAGCAATCAGTAATATCCAATACAGAAAGATAGTGCCGAAATACATGGGCAACGAGTTGCGTACTCTTTCCCATATGGTGTTTACATCAATGTCATTACTTTTCCGGGCATCGTACTCCAGCATGTAGTTATACACTACGGCAACGATCATCACCCCGCTAAGGAACATGAGCAAAACCGCCAACGTAATCTCTACCCATAACATGGGTGAGCCCAGGTAGTCTGTAATAACATCAGGATTCCCCTGATTACGACTCATGTTGCCGATAAAGCCAAAATATCCTGAATAAAGACTGCCGGCCAACACGCTGCCTACCAGCATAGGCGGCCCGGCTATGTAGAGCAGGCTTTTAAAAAAGGGTTTGAAGTTCTGTTTAAGAAATTCAAACGTAGCATTCATTTTATTGCTGAAGTCGCGTGCTTTTTGAAATTCAATGGGGGTGAAGGTGTTTTCCATGCGTAACCAATTTGTACGGATAAATAACGAAATAATACAGGATAAGCCAGGCCGACAATCCGATAATAATTGTCTTCAGGCTCCAGTGCATAAAAGCATACCGGGTAATGAACGATTCAATAAACCCGGCCAGGATAAAAAACGGAACGAGCCCCATCACGATTTTTACACCCTTCAACACGCCCTGCTTGAATGAAGCCAACCGCGAATACGTACCGGGAAACAAAAAACTATTCCCCATCACCAGGCCGGCAGCTCCGGCAACAACAATTACCGAAAGTTCAATCGTGCCATGAAGCATGATTACGGAAAACGCAGCAGCCGCTAATTCTTTTTTCAGGAAGAAGGAATACAGGGCACCGACCATTATGCCATTGGAAAAAAGAATATAACCGGTGCCTAAAGAGAAAAAAAGGCCAGCCACGAACGCGTAAAATGAAACCCGAATATTGTTGAAGGTTATAGCAAAGAACATATCACTTTCCGAACTACCACTAAACACGGCTGTTGGATTTCCCCGCTCAATATTTTCAAGCGTCATGTTTACGTACGCATCACCTAAAATCAGGCGAATGAATGTTTCATCATAATAAGCAGAGGCGCCACCCATGAGTATGGCCACGGTAAAAATGAGGAAGGCATAAAGTAAGGGCTTCCTCGATTCAAACATAACTACAGGAAGCTCAAATTTCCAGAAGGTGATGAACCGGTTCTTCTCTTCCTTTTTGTTTTTGTAAATCTCGAGGTGAATTTTCGAGGCCAGGTTATTCAGGTATTGTGTTACCCGACTTTTAGGATATTGGGTACGGGCAAACGAAAGATCATCGGTGAGCTGAATAAAAATTTCGGCCAACCGGTCCGGGTGCGGACGGCCCTTTGCTGTCAGTATTTGTTCTATTTCCTGCCAGCGTTGCTGATTACGTTTTACAAAAGCGGCTTCACGCACAGGGACTACGGGTTACGAGCTGCAAGTTACGGGTTTCGGGTTTAACAGGGTAACCCGGAGCCCGTACCATGTATCACTTTTGAGATACTTCAATCACCTTATTCCAAACGCGCCACACGTTTTTATAACAGATTTTCTCAATGTCTTCAGGTGAGTAGCCCCTGCGCAGCAATTCGTAAATCAGGTTGGGGTATTGCGATACATCTTTCAATCCGGTTGGCAGACTGTCGCCTACGCCATCATAATCTGAACCAATGCCTACATGGTCAATACCGGCTAACTGAACAACACGGTCGATGTGATCGGCCACGGTTTTTACATCTGCGTAAAGCGATGGATTTTCTTTACGGAACGCTTCAATTACAGGCTTGGCTGCTTCATCACGGAAGCCTAACCCTTTTTCTTTAAGAATGGCCTGGAGTTTTTTCCGGTTTTCATCATTGGCTTTTGAAACGGCTGAATCCAAAAAAGTTGAGCCAAAGTTGATTTGTATCACACCACCATTATCTTTTAGTGCTTTTACCATATCATCGGCCATGTTGCGTTGCCAGCCCGGGGTGAAGTATCGGAGTGAGGAATGTGAGGCAATCACAGGTGCTTTGGTAATTTTTAACACATCGTAAAAGGTACTGTCCGAAACATGTGAAATATCTACCATAATCCCCACGCGATTCATTTCGCGAACTACTTCTTCGCCAAATGGACTTAACCCTTTCCACGTGTTGAGTGTATCGTACGATGAATCGCAAATCTGATTGTCTTTACCGTGGGTCAATGTTATATAGCGTATGCCGCGATCATAAAAGTATTTCACATTAGCGATATCATTGCCAATAGGTGCACCATTCTCCATGCCCATGGGCAAGGCAATTCTACCGGCTGCAAAGTGGGCATTAACTTCAGCGGGTGTTCCGGCTAATCCAAACTTATCGGGGTGTGCTTCTGTAATGCCACGAACCATATCAATCAGTGAATCAGCAAGGGCCTTGCCATGGTCGGCTTTAAGCTGATAACTGGAGGGAATATAAATGGACATGAAAGGGGCATCCAGTCCGCCCTTTTTTGCACGTTCAAAATCAAAATCGCCATCTGCTGTGCTGATGGGTATACCCAGAAATTCTTTCTCAAGCCGGAAATTCTTAACCTTTAGGCGATACGGCAGATCAACATGGCCATCGGTAATAATGTAAGCATGCGCCAGCGAATCGGCTACCTGGCGGAGTTTGTCTTCGGGCAAGGCTGTGTAGTCAATTTTTTCTTTCGTAGTGCAGGCTGCCATCACCAGAATCAGTGCGGCAAGTATTAAATCTTTATTTTGCATTATAATTAAGTTTGTTCAATATTATTGATTTTCAAGCCGGATGCAAACCGTTAGTGTACGAACCACCCAAAATGTTGTTATCGATTACCCTGTCGCCAGTTTAGGTGATCGCATTCTGGCGTATTTCATTGACTTATTTATTATCATCGCCTACTTCATTCTTATGATTTTTATATTAATAGGTGCTGAAGCAGGATCAACCGCATTAATTGTTTCAACACTGGCCATACCTCCGTTTCTTTACCATTTGCTCTTTGAAATTTTTATGAATGGTCAAAGTCCGGGGAAACGACAAATGAAAATAAAAGTGGTACGGCTTGACGGCACACCGGCCACCATTGGTAATTATCTTATCCGGTGGTTGATTCGGCTTATTGAAGTTGATGCGCTTTCCGGTGCCATTGCGTTATTCACCATAGCGGTAAGCGGTAAAGGTCAGCGCCTGGGCGATATTGCCGCGGGTACTACCGTAGTTAAACTGGTTGAACAACGAGCTGTTACGGCAAAGGAAGTATTTACAGTTTCTGAAGATACCTACACACCAATCTTTCAACAGGTAGTTCAATTGAGTGATCAGGATATTGAACTGATTCAGCAGGCGCTGGAGGTTAACCGTACCACGGGTAATTCGTTGCCAGTTATGGCGGTTACTGAAAAAGTTAAGCATAGTTTGGGCATTCAAACAGATTTACCGCCCGTGAAATTTCTCTACACGATTGTTAAAGATTACGGACACATCACAGCCGGTAAATAATGAGTGAAGAACTGCCTATATACACCACTGCACAGTTGGCTTTACGGAATGGGCAGGATAAACCCCAGGTATGGTTTGCCTTCAGGGGTATGATTTACGAAGTTACAGAGTCGCGCTTGTGGAAAACCGGAAAGCATTATGAACATTGGGCCGGCCAGGATTTAACCGATGAACTGAAAGATGCCCCTCATACCGACAAGGTATTTGATAAGTTTAAGGTGATTGGACGATTAGGTTCACAATGAAGTGATTCATTTTCTTTAATGGAGATTAATCAATTGTATCATATTTATAATCGGGGAAATAACCGGGGATTAATATGCTTTGATGAACGGAATTTTGAGTTTGGCCAATAAATTAGTGGATATTCCTCTGGATACCGAAAGATTCTATACCTTAAGTAAAAAAGTAATAAACTACGATAAGTCGTCCTACGACTTAAAGTCGTAGGACGACTAAAAACGAATATGATTCTGATTGCTGATAGCGGTGCCTCCAAAACGGATTGGCGCATACTCCGTGCTGATGGCAGCATTGAACAAGCTCAATCCATTGGCTACAACCCTTATTATCAGCCTATCGAGCAGTTTGATCAGGAGGTTCGGGAAGTTTTAGTACCGCAGGTTAAACATCGGGTTGAAAAGATTTTTTATTACGGCACAGGTTGTTCATCTGATAAAAACAGGCAAATGATCCGCACAGCCCTGGAACGCTATTTTACCGATGCGCATATTGAAGTATGGCACGATTTGCTGGCAGCTGCCCGAGCCTTGTGCGGTGAAGATCAAGGCATAGCCTGCATTTTAGGAACAGGTTCGAACTCGTGCTATTATGATGGTGTTCGCATAGTTGAGAACGTAACCTCACTGGGCTATGTATTGGGTGATGAAGGCTCCGGGGCATGGATGGGAAAAAGGATAGTAGCCGATTATTTGCGAAAAGATTTACCGGAAAAGCTATGGGATCAATTTAAAAAAAGATTTCCGATGGACCGCGATGAAATATTGAGTCGAGTGTATAGCCAGGAAATGCCCAGCCGTTTTTTAGGAAGCTTCTCTCATTTTATTTTTCAGCATTTGAAAGAACCCTATTGCTATAAGCTGGTGTACGATGGGTTCAGTGAATTTATGGAGAAGAATGTAATGCGGTACGCGAAGTATGATGAGCTGAAAGTGCATTTCGTTGGTTCCGTAGCGTTTTACTTCAGCGATATTTTGCGACAAGTTGCGAATGACAAAGGCATTACGGTAAAAAATATATTGGAAAGCCCCATAGCCGGCCTTACGTTATATCATAAGAAGGATCTGAAATAAACATGTCTATAACCGAATCATCTTCGTATTACAATCATCTGGAAAAGATGAGTATCAATGAATTGCTGACCAGCATCAACAAAGAAGATAAGACGGTTCCGTTGGCGATTGAAAAAGTAATACCCCAGGTAGAGAAGTTAGTGGGGGTAATTGTTGAAAAAATGAGTAGTGGCGGTCGGCTATTTTACATAGGTGCTGGTACCAGTGGAAGATTAGGTATTTTGGATGCCAGTGAAATTCCACCAACCTATGGTATGCCACACGGAAAGGTCATTGGCTTGATTGCCGGAGGCGATCAGGCCATTCGAAAAGCAGTTGAGCATGCCGAAGATGATACAGAACAGGCCTGGAAGGATTTGCTCATGCACAACATAACCGCACAGGATGTGCTGATTGGAATAGCGGCTTCGGGCAGAACCCCGTATGTGATTGGCGGATTGAAAGCTGCGCGCGCACAAGGCATAATAACCGCCTGCATTACCTGCAATGTGCAAACGGCTGTTGCTCAACAAGCCGATTATCCCGTTGAGGTTATCGTGGGCCCTGAAGTGGTTACCGGAAGCACACGTATGAAGGCAGGAACAGCCCAGAAGCTGGTGTTGAATATGATCTCTACAACAGTTATGATAAAACTCGGCCGGGTAAAGGGAAATAAAATGGTGGACATGCAACTCACCAACAATAAGCTCGTTGATCGGGGCATCCGCATGATTATGGAAGAACTTGGCGTTGATCAGGAGAAAGCAGACGCCTTGTTAAAAGAATTTGGAAGCGTACGCAGGGTGATAGATAGTTATACCGGTCATGCATGATATTGAGCCGTTTTCCAATTGGCTGAAGTATTACAATTCATCGGAAGATCCGCGCTCACCTTTTTTTGAGAAGTCCTACAACTTTGAGCAGTACACGGATACGATTTACGGTTACTATATAGATCCTGCATGGGATTTTATGGGCTCGGAAACATTGTACATTAAAATTCTGTACGCTGACTACCGGGCAGGGTTCGCCATTCTTGAATTCATAGGCGAGTGGAACGACACCATCAACAATGATATCATGCATCTTAAACGAAATATCATTGATGAATTGCTGGCCGCTGGAATCAACAAGTTTATTCTGATTGGTGAAAATGTTCTCAATTTTCACGGTTCCGATGATTCGTACTATGAGGAGTGGTTTGATGAGGTAGAGGATGACGAAAAAGGTTTGGGTTGGATAGCAGCCGTATCGTTTCCGGATTTTATTCAACAGGAATTCAGAAAGTATCGCATCGATCAATACGTAAACATGGGCGGAACTTTACAAATCGGGAACTGGCGTACGTTGCATCCATTTTCGTTTTTTGAACTGGTGAATGGGTTGATCATGAGGCGACTTACCTGAGTATAAAATTTTCAACGCTTTAGATAAATCTCAATTCAATACACATTAACTTTCTTTGAAATCAGCTCATAGCGCTATGGCACATCCCTCGCCCGAAAAAGTACCTGTAAAAATCTTTGGTTCATCTGAAGAAGCCTCAACCTTTGTTGCCAAAGAAATTGCGGCACTTATCCGGTCAAGGCAGAAGCAAAAGAAATTCTGTGTATTAGGACTGGCTACAGGCTCAACCCCAACCCGAGTGTATGCCGAACTGATTCGCATGCATCGGCAAGAGAAACTGAGCTTTAAGAATGTATATACCTTTAACCTGGATGAGTATTATCCCATGCAACCAGATGCGCTTCAAAGTTATGTGCGGTTTATGCATGAGTACCTGTTTGATCATATTGATATACCAAAAAAGAATATTCACATGCCGGATGGCACCATTTCAAGAGATAAAATTCCCGCCTTCTGCAACACGTATGATAAAATGATTGATGAATTGGGGGGTATTGATATCCAGCTTTTGGGTATTGGTCGCACCGGTCACATTGGTTTTAATGAACCGGGCTCCAGTGAAAAGTCAACCACCCGGCTCATTACGCTCGATCATATTACAACGATGGATGCAGCCAGTGATTTTTTTGGGGAAGAGAATGTTCCGAAGAAGGCACTTACTATGGGTGTAGGAACCATACTAAAATCCAGGCGCATCATCATGATGGCCTGGGGTGAGGGGAAAGCCCCCATTGTTCAGAAAGCTGTGGAAGGAATTGTTACCGATCAAAATCCGTCATCTTTTCTTCAACTGCATTCAAACACACTCGTGGTGTTGGATGAGGCCGCCTCTTCAGAATTAACAAAAATTAAAACCCCATGGCTCCTGGACTCACTCGGGCATTGGAGTGACAAACAAATCCGGAAGGCAGTAGTTTGGCTCTGTCAGAAGTTGGGCAAACCAATTCTCAAGCTCACGAACAATGATTACAGTGAGCATGGCATGGGCGATATTGTTACCGCGTTTGGATCAGCTTACCAGGTTAACATCAGAATTTTTAATGAATTGCAACATACCATTACAGGCTGGCCGGGTGGTAAACCTAAAGCAGATGATTCCAATCGTCCGGAACGCGCCAAACCTTTTCCTAAACGTGTTGTAATTTTTTCCCCGCATCCCGATGATGATGTGATTTCAATGGGCGGTACATTTTTACGGTTGGTCGATCAGGGACATGAGGTTCATGTTGCGTACCAAACTTCAGGCAACATAGCCGTATTTGATGATGATGTTGTTCGCTTCGCTGATTTTGTCAACGATTTCAGTGAGCAGTTTGGATTGGCTAAAATGAAAAGTGAACAGCTTTTTAAAAATGTCCTTCAATCCATTAAGAAAAAAAAGCCAGGCCAAATTGATAGCCCCGAAGTGATGATGATTAAGGGATTGATCAGGCGGGGTGAGGCAAAGGCAGCCTGTCGTTATGTGGGTATTCCAGAAAAGAACATTCACTTTTTGGATATGCCTTTTTATGAAACAGGGCTCGTTAAGAAAAAACCGTTGGGTGAAACTGATATTAAAATAATTTCTGATCTTCTGTTAAAAATTAAACCACATCAGATTTATGCTGCAGGCGATCTTTCCGATCCGCACGGAACACATCGCGTATGCTTATCTGCCATTTATAAAGCCATTGATCGGCTGAAGAAAAATTCGTGGATGAAAGATTGTTATGTTTGGCTGTACAGGGGCGCTTGGCAGGAATGGGATATCGACCAGATAGAAATGGCCGTTCCGTTAAGTCCGGAAGAATTGCTGCGAAAAAGAAGGGCAATCTTCAAACATCAATCACAGAAAGACAGTGCATTATTTCCGGGAACCGATGCGCGCGAATTTTGGGTGCGGGCCGAAGATCGTAACCGGGCAACAGCAAAAGCGTATGATCAACTTGGTTTGGCCGAGTATGAAGCTATTGAGGCCTTTGTTCGCTACAAATTCTAAATTAGAAATGCCATTCAAGCGTTAGCTGAGCATTGTTCACCAAGGCTTCGGCCGGCACCAGGTATTGTTTTTTTGATCTCACCTCCTGACAAAGAAAGCGTGTGCGCCTGAGTTTTCCTTTTTTGAAGTAACGCCCGTTTAACTGAAAAATACTGCCTTCACCCAACGATGAAAGTACGATATGAGCATCAACGTTGAGATCGTATTGGCGGAAGGCTTTGGTCAGCGCAACATCTGCAAATGTACTGGCCATAGGCTGCCGCATGTGTTGACTGAGCAACGCCAGCAGTTGTTCAGGGAAAACAGAATTATTCAAAACCGGCTCAAGCAGGCGTTGAAAAGTTTGTTTCCATAACTCGCCATGCGGTTCCGCGCGGTTTCCAACCTGTTGGTGCACACGGTGGTGGGCCACCTCATGAACATAGGTTGTCAAAAATAAATAGGGATTAAGATCCTCGTTTATGGTTATGCGTACACGCTCACCCGGCCTGCAGGTAAAGTCGCCAATTTTGGTTTGCCGGCTTTTAGTTATGCGAAGTATGAAAGGATTTTCTTTCCACAGGTGTAGACAATAGGAAACAGCTGATTGTGGTATATGCTGAGAAAGTATAGCATGAACTTGTTCGGCTGTCATTGAACGCGAAGAAAATAAAAAAGGCTTTAGATTTCTAAAGCCTCTCAATTTTACGTTACTGAATTATTATTCAGCAGCAGTAGAATCAGCAGCTACCTCTGTAGAGTCAGCTTCTTCAGTAGCAGGAGCAACTTCTTCAGTAGCAGGAGCTTCTTCAGTAGCAGCCTCTTCAGCCTTCTGACCACCACATGCAACAAATGCAAATGCAAAGCCACATACAGCTAACAATGCGATTAACTTTTTCATAGTTTACAGGTTTTTATTTTAAAACTTTGCAAATATACAACGATCTGATTTTGAAGCCTAAGCAGGTAAGATTTTTATTTTTTCTTGAAGATTAGCCGTACCGGAACACCCTCAAAGTCAAAATGCTCACGAATTTTATTTTCTAAATAACGTTCGTAAGCCGGTTGAATATACTGCGGGTGGTTACAGAAGAATGCAATCGATGGAAATCGTGCATTCACCTGGGTGATGTACTTTATTTGTATGAATTTACCCTTAATGGCCGGTGGCGGATAGCGCTCAATTTCGGGCAGCATAACTTCGTTAAGCTGCGAAGTCGGGATTTTCTTTGTTTTGTTTTCGTAAACCTTAACAGCCTTTTCCACTACCTGGAATATGCGTTGTTTATTCAGGGCGGAGGCAAATATGATAGGGATGTAGTCGATCGGAGCCAGCTTTTCCATAATCTCTTTTTTAAAGGATTCTGCTGTTTTCGAATCTTTTTCTACCAAATCCCACTTGTTTACCATAATTACCATGCCCTTTCCTTGACGTTCCGCCAGGCTTATGATGTTTACGTCCTGCGATTCCATTTTCCGTTCGGCATCCAGTACAACAATGCACACATCACTTTCTTCCAATGCCCGCAGGGATCGGAGTACGGAGTAAAATTCAACATCCTCCCGCACCTTACTTTTCTTCCGTATACCGGCCGTATCAATCAGGATAAAATGCTGACCATACATTTTATAATGGCTGTGTATAGCATCGCGGGTGGTGCCGGCTTCATCGGTTACAATGCTTCGCTCCGTGCCCAGCAACGCATTAAGTAAAGATGATTTACCTACGTTGGGTCGGCCCAGTATAGAAATTTTAGGAATACCGGCATTCGGATCCTCAACACCTTCCGATGGAAATACTTTAACCAGTTCATCGAGTAATTCGCCCGTTCCGCTCCCGTTCTCTGCGGATATCGGGTAAACTTCACCCAAGGCAAGTTCATAAAACTCAGCTGTATAAATCGATTTATCCGGTGTGTCGGCTTTATTGGCCGCAACAAATACGGGTTTTTTAGATGCACGAATGATGTTGGCAAAGTCTTTATCAAACCCGGTAACGCCATCCCGGCAGTCAACCATAAAAATTATGGCCGAAGCCTCTTCTAATGCCAGGGCAACCTGCTTGCGTATTTCCGTTTCAAACTTGTCTTCCGATCCGGTAACGTAGCCACCCGTGTCAATTACAGTAAAGTATTTTCCGGTCCATTCGGCATAGCCGTAATGGCGGTCGCGGGTAACCCCGGGCATATCGTCCATAATGGCCTGCCGTTTTTCAATCAACCGGTTAAAGAAGGTTGATTTCCCAACGTTGGGCCTTCCTACTATCGCTACAATGTTTGCCATAATTCTAATGTGTCACTTGTCAACGAGTCAATTTGCCAATGCTTTTTCATGGTTGACGCATTGATCAATCGGCTAATTGACTAATTATCTAAGTACCCAAACCTTTTTAGTTTATCTGTTTGTTTTCGCCAGTTATCGGCCACTTTTACATGTGTTTCCAAAAATACCTTTTTATTAAAGAAGGCTTCCATGGCTTGACGCGATTCCATGCCCAGTTTTTTCAAAGCGCTTCCTCCTTTGCCTATTATTATTCCTTTTTGGGAATCACGTTCCACATAAATTTCAGCCCGCATTCGAATGATTTCATCCGTTTCATTGAATTCAGTTATGGCTACTTCTGTGCTGTAAGGCACTTCTTGTTCAAAGTTCAGGAATATTTTTTCGCGGATAATCTCCCCGGCAAAGAACCGCTCTGATTTATCCGACAGTTCGTCTTTTGGAAAGTAGGCCGGATGCTCGGGTAATCCGGCTATGATAGCATCGAACAATTCTTTTGTATGCTCACCGGTAACAGCCGAAACAGGAAGAATGGCGTGAAGATTGGGCAACTGTTCTTTCCAGTAGGTGGCTTTATCATGTACTTGCGATCCTTTGGCCAGATCAGTTTTATTAATCACCAATAAAATGGGCGTTTGTATTTTCTTAAAGCGCTCGAATAGTTCGGGCTCATATTTGTCTTCAAGACCGACCACCAATAAAATCAAGTCAGCATCTTCTAAGGATACTTTCACAAAGCTCATCATGGCTGTATGAAGAGCATATTTAGGCTCCAATAGTCCGGGGGTATCAGAATACACCACCTGGTAGTTTTCTCCATTAAGTATCCCCATTATCCGGTGCCTGGTAGTTTGCGCCTTGGGGGTGGTAATGGAAAGCTGTTCGCCAACCAGCCTGTTCATAAGGGTAGACTTACCCACGTTGGGCTTGCCCACGATGCTTACAAAACCAGATTTGAATGGACTGGATGACATGATCGGTAAAATGAAAACCCTGATTTTTAGCTTGGGGTTTTTAGTAACGGGAGTAAGATTCGCACTTACGTCCGCCTTGGCGGATATGAGCCTTTCTGACTCCGTAGCATAAAGAAAGCGACCCCAAGTTGAGATCGCTTCCGGTTTAGTAGCGGGGGTAAGACTCGAACTTACGACCTTTGGGTTATGAGCCCAACGAGCTACCAACTGCTCCACCCCGCGATTTGGTGCACAAAAGTAGAGTCATTGGGGCTAAAAACCAAATCAGGATCAAAAGCGAAACCAAACTTCGGTTAACACCATTGATTTTGTAATTTTCAAAATTGGATTTTGAAAATGGATGAGTTAGGCAAATCTCTACCGGTAGCAGAAGGTATTATTGATAGTGAACTGGGGGCGAATGCAGCCGGAAACCCAACCTGTCTGAACTGTGGTGCGCCCCTTACCGGTAAATTTTGTTCGCAGTGCGGACAGAAAGACTTACCGCGCAGGCAGGCCATTGGTGATCTTTCCTGGAACTTCGTTAGCTCATTTTTCAGTTTTGAGTCGAAATTTTTCAAAACGTTTGCCAGCCTGTTGTTAAAACCGGGTATTCTAATTCGTGATTACAATGAAGGCAAGCGCGAACGGTATTACCACCCGGCACGTATGTACGTGTTTCTCAGCTTTATTTTCTTTTTGATTTTCGCACTTAAGCCCGATGAAGACAAGGTAAATTTTACAGATGGTGACCGTAAAATGACCCGGGAAGAGAAGCGACAGTTTATCGATTCAATAAGTACAAATTCATGGGGTGATTTTTCTCCCAAAACAATGGAAGAGTACGATTCCATTCAAAATGCAAAGCCTGCAGATAAGCGTGACGGAACCCTGGAACGGTATTTTCAGGAGAAATTAATTTTACTAAAGCAAAAGCGTGGGTGGGATGAGAAAACCATTTGGAAAAGTTTTGGAGAAAGCCTGCAGGCCAACATACCAAAAATGATTTTTCTACTGATGCCCATTTTTGCGTTGATTTTAAAATTGCTTTACATCCGGAGGGATTTTTATTATTCCGAGCACCTGGTATTCACGGTGTTTTTTTACGATTTTCTTTTTTTGGCCGGAATTCTTGGGTTACTCTTTTCGATGGTGAGCTGGCTGGATTGGATAAACTTCTTTGTTTTTTTATACATCAATTTCTATCTCTACAAAGCCATGCGCAAGGTCTACCGCCAATCCAGGTTTAAAACGGTAGTTAAATTCTTTTTGATTATCTCAATATTCTTCTTCTGCATGCTATTCGCCTTTGTAATTAATGCACTGGTAACACTAATGTTGTTGTAATGATTTTTCAGGTAAACCAACCTTTGGCAGAACGCATGCGGCCATCCACGCTGGATGACCTGGTGGGGCAAGAGCATCTGGTTGGTGCTGGTGGTATAATTCGAAAAGCAATACAGTTGGGCAACATTCCCTCCATGATTTTATGGGGGCCTCCGGGTGTGGGAAAAACCACCATTGCCAACATTATCGCTCATGAAGTGAAAAAACCATTTTATACGTTAAGTGCAGTTAGCGCAGGCGTGAAGGATGTGCGGGAAGTAATCGAAAAAGCAAGATTATCAGGAAAGTCGATTTTATTTATTGATGAAATTCACCGGTTTAACAAATCGCAACAAGATGCATTGCTTGGGGCTGTTGAGAAAGGGATAATTACGTTAATTGGTGCAACAACCGAAAACCCATCTTTTGAAGTAAACTCAGCGTTGCTTTCGCGATGCCAGGTGTACACATTAAAAGCACTGGATGAAAAGGACTTACTGAGGTTGGTAAATCATGCCTTAGCGCATGATGAACAATTGAAAAAAAGAGATGTTGAATTGAAAGAGCACACGGCACTCTTTCAACTTTCCGGTGGCGATGCCCGAAAAGTACTGAACTTATTGGAGTTAGTGGTTGACTCTGAACCTTCCGGGAAGGTGGTAATCACCGATGAAGTGGCTACCAAGGTTGCTCAAAAGAAAATTGCCATTTATGATAAAAGCGGAGAGCAACACTATGATATCATCTCTGCGTTTATCAAATCCATCCGCGGCAGCGACCCCAACGCAGCCATTTATTACCTCGCGCGTATGGTGGAAGGAGGAGAGGACGTAAAGTTTATCGCACGCAGAATGGTGATTCTGGCATCGGAAGATATTGGTAATGCAAACCCAACGGCTTTGGTCATGGCCACCAATACGTTTCAGGCGGTAACCATGATCGGCTACCCTGAAGCACGGATCATACTTGCACAATGTGTGGTGTACCTGGCCAGCTCGCCAAAAAGCAATGCCAGTTACGTGGCCATTGAAGATGCCATTCGTGTAGTGAATGAAACCGGAGACTTACCTGTGCCGTTGTCAATCCGAAATACACCAACAAAATTGATGAAGGATCTGGGGTACGGAAAGGGCTACCAATATGCGCATAGTCATGAAGGTAATTTTGTGAACATGGAATTTCTTCCCGAAGCAATTTCAGGAACTAAATTTTATGAACCGGGTAAAAATGCCCGCGAAGAGGAGTTAAGAAAATATTTACGCGACCGCTGGAAAGAAAAGTATGGTTATTGAAGCAAATATGGTCAATCTTGTGTTGGAATTTTGAGCGAGTGAAATGAAGCAACTAATACTTGAGTCGCCATCGGTTTTTGTTATCCTTTGTCTGGCCACGGGGCTTGGTTATGCCTGGCTGTTGTACACGAGTCATCATCCCTGGGGAAGGACACTGAACTGGATTTTATTTGGTTTCCGGGCAACAGTGGTTTTCTTTCTTACGTTTTTCCTGTTGGGTCCTATTATCAGGCAAATTCAAAATGCAATTGAAAAACCCGTTTTTGTTATTCTTCAGGATAATTCACTTTCCATTAAAGAAGCTGTTGACTCCACGTCAAGAGCGGCTCTCTCTTCGCAATTAGAAAACCTGCAAGCATCTCTGCAAGATGCCGGCTATGAAACACAGCTTACAAATTTTTCAGGAGGAGATGGTTTAGATGAGAACTTCAGTGCGCAGGTTACCAACATCCACGAATCACTGCGCACTATTTCCAATCGCTTTGAGGGACGAAGTCTGGCGGGAGCTGTTTTTGTATCGGATGGAATTTATAATGCCGGACTGTCACCGGTTTACGGCAATTACAACTTTCCGGTCTATACTATTGGTATTGGTGACACAATACCCCGGGCTGATCTGATGATCAGAAATATTTTGTATAATAAAATTGCTTATCAGGGTAATAAATTTCCGCTACGTGTTGAAATTCTGACCAAGGGATTTCCCAATGAGAATATTTCGGTTTCACTACTGCACAAAGGAAGTGTAATTGAGCGCAAAAATCAGGCTGCCCAGACGGATGGTGTGTTGACCTTTGAGTTTCAGCCACTGGCGGCTGAAGCCGGAATTCAGCGATGGGATATTCAGGTTGAGCCTAAGGAAACAGAACGCAATACCAAAAATAACCGGGCAACAATCTTCATTGAGGTGGTTGAGGGAAGAAAGAAAATATTAGTGGTTTCGGCTGCTCCACATCCGGATATAAAAGCGTTACGAACAGTAGTTGAGCAAAACTCAAATCTTGAGTTTCTGCTTCATGTTCCCGGGGTGGAGGAAACTTCTTCGGTAAATCTTCAGCCTGAAAATATTGATGTAGCGATTTTTCACCAGGTTCCGGATAATCGTGGACGTGCACGTGAGGTGTTTCAGCGCTTTGCCAAAAGCAGAACGTCACTTTTTCTTGTACTCGGAGCGTCCAGTGATTTAAATCAGATTGCTCAGCAACAGTTGCCCCTGCTATACGAACAACCTCCCAGGCAATTCGATGAAGTTACCCCGGTTATTAACCCTTTGTTCACAAACTTTGCTGTTTCAACGGAAGCCAATTCAATTTTTTCCGGTTTCCCACCGGTTCAGGTGCATTTTGGCAAGGCCACCATACCACCCGATGCTCCAATACTATTGTTTCAGCGTGTGGGCAGTCTGGCTACAGAAAAGCCACTGCTGTTTGTACATACAGAAGAATCGCGCAAAGTTGGGATTATGTTGGGCGAGGGCTTATGGCGCTGGCGATTACATGAATTTTCCAAGACAGAAAAGACAGAAGCTTTTGATGAACTGATGGGTAAGCTGATTCAGTTTTTAAGCACAGCTGATGATAAAAGAAAGTTCAGAAGTTATACAACCCAGCAACAGTTTTCCGATACAGAGTCAGTGGTTTTTGAAAGCCAGGTTTATAATGATATTTACGAACCCATCTATGGCAACACAATTGAGTTGGAAGTTACCGATGAACAAGGGAAGAGAACTCAATACAATTACGTATTGAGTCCGGGAAATAGCCGGTACGCCATTGATGGTTTAAAAGAGGGTGTATACCGGTACCGGTCTTCTACTCTGATCAACAATCAGAAGGAAGAAGTGCGTGGGCAATTTATGATTGCTGCACAACAATTGGAATTACAAAACCTTACAGCCGATTTCGATTTGCTTCGAAGACTGGCGCAAGGAACCGGAGGTAAATTCTATAAAGCGGATCAGACAGAGCAACTTAAAAGAGCGTTAACCCAAAAGGAGGCAAAAAGCATAATCCGAAGTGAAGAACGTTACGATTCGCTGATCAATTTGAAATGGATTTTCTTCGTGCTGCTGGTAATGATTGCTGCCGAGTGGTTTCTTAGAAAATATTTTGGAGGATACTAAAAAAGGCGGAGTGACCCGCCTTTTTGTGATAGGTTAAAATCCGTTACTCTTTCTTAGAGGCAGCTTTTGGCTTTTTAATTTTCAGTGTCAATTGATCGCCCTTACCATCGTAATCGGCAACAATTGTTCCGCCTTCTTCAATTTCTCCTTTCAGGATTTCTTCAGCAACGGGATCTTCGAGGTATTTGGTGATGGCCCTGTTTAACGGACGTGCACCAAACTGATGATCGTATCCTTTTTCAGAAAGGAAATCCTTCGCCTTTTCAGTAAGCTCAACATTGTATCCTATGGCGTTAATTCTATCGAATACTTTCTTGAGCGTAATGTCAATAATTTTGTGGATGTGTTCGCGCTGCAACGAGTTGAATACGATCACATCATCTAAACGATTAAGAAACTCAGGACTAAACACGCGCTTCAGTGCATTTTGAATAGTCGACTTCATCGCTTCCTCTTCATTTTCACGCTTGGCCGCAGTGGTAAATCCAATACCACTTCCAAAATCTTTCAGGTCGCGAACACCAATGTTAGAGGTCATGATAATGATGGTGTTTCGGAAATCAACACGTCTTCCCAAACCATCGGTAAGAATACCGTCATCCAACACCTGGAGCAGGATATTGAAAACATCCGGATGAGCTTTTTCAATTTCATCCAGTAATACAACCGAATACGGTTTGCGTCTTACTTTTTCCGTAAGCTGTCCGCCTTCTTCATAACCAACATAACCTGGAGGGGCGCCCACTAAACGCGATACTGAAAACTTCTCCATGTATTCACTCATATCAATACGAATGAGCGAGTCTTCTTTATCAAAAAGGTAAGTAGCCAGTACTTTCGCCAATTCGGTTTTACCCACACCGGTAGGACCGAGGAAGATGAATGAACCGATGGGTTTCTTCGGATCCTTTAAGCCTACGCGCGTACGCTGGATGGCTTTGGTTAATTTTTTAATCGCTTCTTCTTGTCCGATTACTCTGCCACTAAGCTCCTCGCCCATACCCAGCAACTTATTGCTTTCTTTTTGAGCGATGCGCTTGGTAGGTATACCTGTCATCATGGCGATTACATCGGCCACGTTGTCTTCGTTTACCGTATACTTTTCCGTACGGGTCTTTTCTTCCCACTTGGTTTTTGCGATTTCGAGTTGTTCCAGAAGTTTTTTCTCCTTGTCGCGCAGTTGGGCAGCCTCTTCATATTTCTGGCTTTTCACCACACGATTCTTTTCTTTCTTCACATCTTCAATGGCCTCTTCAAGCTTCACAATATCTTCCGGCACATGAATATTATTAATGTGTACCCGAGCCCCCGCTTCATCCATTACGTCAATGGCTTTGTCCGGCAGGAAGCGGTCGCTGATATAGCGGTCGGATAACTTCACGCAGGAGGCAAGTGCTTCCGGTGTGTAGATCACGTGGTGGTGATCTTCATATTTTTCTTTTATGTTTTCCAGAATCTGGATGGTTTCTTCAACGGTAGTAGAGTCAACCATTACCATCTGGAATCTTCTGGCCAAGGCACCATCTTTTTCAATGTATTGACGGTACTCGTCTAAGGTGGTTGCGCCAATGCATTGAATTTCTCCGCGTGCCAAAGCGGGCTTGAACATATTGGAAGCATCCAGTGAGCCGGAAGCTCCACCGGCACCCACAATGGTGTGCAACTCATCAATGAACAAAATCACGTCAGGTGATTTCTCCAATTCATTCATTACAGCCTTCATCCGTTCTTCAAACTGGCCACGGTATTTTGTACCGGCCACTAATGATGCGAGATCAAGCGTAACAACACGTTTTCCAAAAAGAACACGCGATACTTTTTTCTGAACAATGCGCAGGGCAAGGCCTTCAGCAATGGCGGTTTTACCCACACCAGGCTCACCAATTAAGATCGGATTGTTTTTCTTTCTGCGACTTAGTATTTGTGCTACGCGTTCAATTTCTTTTTCGCGACCTACAATGGGGTCGAGTTTTCCATCCTCAGCCAACCGGGTAAGGTCACGACCAAAATTATCGAGCACCGGTGTGCGCGATTTTTCTGTTCCCTTCTTCTCTTTTCCGCCAGCACCGGCACCGCCTCCAAAAATGCGTGAGGAATCATCATCCGGATCATCGGTGTCCGAAGCGGCTTGTGGTCCTTCGTGTTGATATTCGAGCATTTCTTTTACGGTTTCGTAGTTGACATCGAACTTGTTCAAAATCTGTGTGGCCAGGTTGTCGGCATCACGAAGGATGGACAACAGCAGGTGTTCTGTGCCAATCAGTTGGGCTTTAAAAATCTTGGCTTCCAGGTAAGTGATCTTCAATACTTTCTCAGATGCTTTTGTTAATGGAATGTTCGCCAGGTTTTTGATTTCGTGAGTGGCCGTGCCTTTTGATATCTTTTCAATCTCCCCACGCAAAGCGTCCATCGGAACCCCCAATTTCTTCAGCACACCAACGGCTACACCCTCTCCCTCGCGGATTAATCCGAGTAGCAGGTGTTCCGTACCGATATAATCATGACCCAGCCGCAAAGCTTCTTCACGGCTTAGGGATATAACTTCTTTTACGCGGTTGGAAAATTTGGCCTCCATGCAGTTTTGTGGAATAATTAGTATTGTAAATGTAAACTTTTCAATGAGATTTTATGCAGTTCAGCAAGCATTTTGGCGCTTTCTGGCCAGCAACACTAAAAAACACCCCGGCTATTTAATTTGTTCATTTCTGGGTACTTGTGCCTCCACAAACTGGCGGGCTTCCGGCCCCTGGCAAAAGATCAGGTCAATGATGCTTAAATGCTTTACAAACGCTTTGCCAAATACCTGAGTGTAAGGAATAGGCTGGTAGTATTTATCCAGTGTTTCGTCTTTTTTTGCTGATAGACAGTTGCGTAAGTCAGCAATTTGCACTTTAGGTGTTTTTTCATACACTGAAGTTTCCTGTATGGGAAGTTGAATTCTCAACCAGCCAAGACACATTGTCAGCAGGTTATAGTTCAGGTCATATAAAAATGTCTGCTGTTTGAAAAGATTGTCATGAAGATCATCGGCATAGTGTTCAAAGAACGGGGCATTGCGGTAGGCCGAGGTGATGGTGCGCCAATGGTTGTTCAGCCACTTCTGTGTATAATCAATTTTAACATCTTTCAGTGCAACCTTACCATGCTTCCCGGTAACTGGCACTGTTAGAGTTTGTATTCCATTGGTCGTGAGGATGGCGCATCGGTTACGGAAAGATTGCTTTACAAAGTGTTCATGCTTTTCCAGGATGATTGCATCATGTTTTAGTACTGTGCTGAACCAGGCAATAGTGGGAAGGTAGTGAGGTTCAATGAGAATGTTCAACGTATGCTTCGCTTAATTAATCAGTGACACAATCAAAAATCAATTTCACCCAACCCTTGCCGGATAATGGCCAACTCGTTACCGGTGCAATCCACCACCGTTGAGGGTATATTCCCACCGGCTCCTCCATCAATTACAATATCCACCTGATTTTTAAAATCTTCGTAAATCTCCTCCGGGTCGGTGGTGTATTCTTTTATGTGGTCATCATCTTTTATGGAAGAGGTTATCAGTGGGTTGCCCAACTCGGCTACGATCATGCGCGGAATGTTGTGATCAGGTATACGTATGCCTACCGTTTTTTTATTCACATCCAGAATTTTAGGCACCCTGCTGCTGGATTCAAAAATAAAGGTGTAAGGCCCCGGCAATGATTTCTTCAATACTTTGAATACGGGTGTATCAATACGTTTAACGTATTCTGAGATGTGGCTTAGGTCATTGCAGATAAAGGATAAATCGAGTTTGTGCGGTTTTATATTCATGATTTTGCACAGGCGTTCAACGGCTTTTCGGTTCATCAGGTCGCAACCTATTCCGTAAATGGTATCGGTGGGGTATACTATAATACCGCCCTGTCGTAACACTTCCACCACACGGGCAATTTTTCGGCTTTCCGGATTTTGTGGGTGAATTTGAATGAGTTCGGCCGCCATGGATCAAAAATATTTTCAAGGTACATAATACAAATCAAGCGGCCACGCGTTTCGTATCAGACTAAATACATTTTGTATCTTTACCGTTTATGAAATACGCAAAAACTCCCATTAAGCTGTTCGCGTTTATTTTGGTCTCTGTCCTTCTTATTTCATTTACCTTTTATACGTACCAGATTTGTTACACCCCCAACATTTTGGTAGGGAAGGAAGACCGGTACATTTATATTCCGCAGGATGCCACCTTTGAAACCGTTCAGAAGATTTTACACGAGGGTGAATATGTGCAGGATTTGATCTCGTTCAGTTTCCTTTCGCGACTAATGGACTATGATAAGCTGGTAAAGCCCGGGCGGTTTATTCTGCTGGGGAACATGAATAACATACAAGCTATTCGGTTTTTACGCGCAGGTGAGCAGGAGCCGGTTCGTATAACCTTCAATAACGTTCGGCTGATAACGGATCTGCCCGAAAAAATAACATCAAACATTGCGCTTACACCGGCCGAATTTGAAGCGGCACTGGCCGGATTCCTGGCTGGTGATTCGCGTGGATTTACCAGGGAGAATATTTTATGCATGTTCCTTCCCAATACCTATGAAGTATACTACACCATTAGCGGTAAGCAGTTGGTGGAGCGCATGTATGCGGAATATGAACGCTTTTGGAATGATGAACGAAAGCAAAAGGCAGAAGCAATTGGACTAACTCCAATTCAGGTTTCCATCCTCGCCTCTATTGTGCAGGCCGAATCGGTAAAGCGCGATGAAGCACCTGTTATAGCAGGCCTTTATCTTAATCGGATAAAAAACGGTATACCCTTGCAGGCCGACCCAACCTTAGTATACGCGGTGGGTGACTTTACGTTAAAGCGGGTACTCAATGAACATAAAGAAGTAGAGTCGCCCTACAACACCTATAAATACAAAGGTCTGCCCCCCGGCCCCATTAATATGCCGGAAATTTTTACCCTGGAGGCAGTGCTCAACTACAAGCCCAGTAATTTTCTGTACATGTGCGCTAAGGAAGATTTTTCAGGCTATCATAATTTCACTGCTTCATATTCTGAGCATCTAAAAAATGCTAACCGCTATCAGCAGGCATTAACCCGCGAGCAGCGCATTGCACGTGCCAATCAAAATAAAAAGTAAACATGTATCAATCGGAAACTACGGTACGTGTTCGTTATGGAGAAACAGATCAGATGGGGTATGTGTATTACGGATACTATGCCATGTATTATGAAGTAGCACGCGTTGAAGCGCTGCGAAAGCTTGGCTTGACGTATCGCGAAATTGAAGCGATGGGTATTATTATGCCGGTACTCGAAAACCATTCAAAGTTTTTAACGGCCGGTAAGTACGATGAACAGTTACGCATTGTCACCACTATTAAGGAGAAACCTGCTGTGCGTATTTCATTTCATTACGATATTTACAACGAAGACAATAAACTGATACACCAGGGACAAACCATGCTGGCTTTTGTTGATCAGAAGTCGGGGAGGCCATGCAGGCCACCGCAAGCCATGATGGACGTACTGGCGCCTTTCTTTACATGAAGTATAAACACAAGAAATTTTTTCTTCAGTTTACACGGGCCAGGATATTACTGGCCTGGACAAAAAAAGTGCGTTTTAAGCGATACGATAATGTATCGCTGTACATGATTGCGAAAACCCTGCTCAGCAATTTGCAAAAGGATGAGATACTGGACAGGGCCAACGGTGTATCGTTCAACTTTATACTGGCCATTTTTCCGGCTATCATTTTCCTGTTTACCCTTATTCCCTATGTAACGGTTTATTTTCCTGAACTCAACACCGAAACCATTATGGAGTTTCTGGGTGAGCAGTTACCGCCCAGCATGTACGAGGTAATTTCTTCCACGGTGCTGGACATCATCAGCAACCAGCGTGGTGGGTTGCTATCGTTTGGTTTTGTGTTGTCGTTTTACCTGTCAACCAATGGCATGATGGCATTGATGCGCGCGTTTAATGCCTGTTACAAAACCATTGAAAATCGCGGGGCAATTAAAACCCGCCTAATTGCTACGGCCCTTACCGTTAACCTGGCGGTAGCTTTACTGGTGGCCATTGCGTTATTAATCATCGGTCAGCTGGTGTTGAATTATATCACTGAAAATCTGAATGAATTACCAGGCATTAACCTGGATGGTGCCACGGTATATTTGTTGTTTGCGTTGCGGTTTATTGTAATTTTCATTGTGTTCTTTTTGGTGATTTCCAGTATGTATTACTTTGGTCCGGCCATTCATTACAACTGGCGATTTTTTTCTATTGGTTCATTCATTGCCACATTTTTTAGCCTGGCGGTTTCGTATGGTTTCTCTTACTACATCACCCACTTCGGCACCTATAACAAAATTTATGGTTCTATCGGTGTGCTCATTGCGCTGATGATCTGGATTCAGCTTATCACCATTGTGCTGTTGGCCGGTTACGAACTCAATGCCAGTATTCATGACAGCCGCAGAAAGGAATCTATCCGTCAGGCTAAGCGGGTGATAAGGAAGATAGAGGCGGTGCGGGGATAATTTAAAGCCTGGTTATACGCCTGATAAAATTTTAAAAATCGAATCGAAGAAAGATATTGGGTGTAAAAGCCAAACCCCGTTGCTCAATCTTTTCTGCCTGGTTTTCTGAGTTTACAAGGTAATGTTCATCCAGTATATTTTTATGGTTGGTAATATTCCACAGCGATAGACCCAGGTGGTATTTTACTTTAACGCCTGTATAAAAATGCCAGCGGGTTGATAAATCAATGCGCATATAATTTTTAAGTCTCACACCATTGGGTAAGTCGTAATTGATGCTGCCAGATACTACTTCCTCTCCGGCAACGGGCCGGGTTACCGGCCGTCCGGTATACCAGTTACCGCCTGCCGAGAGTTCAACTTTTGAGAAGCGGTAGCTCAAGCCCCCTGTAATAATGTGCCTGACGTCAGCACTGTTTGGAAATACGGCTGGTGTAAACTCCGGAAATTCATAATTGCTCTTTAATAAAGAGTAGCGCAGCCATTGAAGCGAGCGGCTTGAATGGTGATTGACCAGCACGTCAAATCCTGTTGCTGTGTATCCACCGCTGGTGCGCACATACTGAAATTGATTCTGGAAACCCTGACTGGAAGAAATGATGCCATCCACATCTTTATAAAAAACTTCTGAGTTCACTAACCAGTCGCCTTTCTTGAAAATCATTCCGGCAGCGGCCTGCCGGCTGATCAGCAGGGGAACATCATCGTCATTGGCCAGTAGCCAGCGGCTTTTCTCAATGCCGAAAAAATCATTCGGGGCATCAATTACCTGGAGGCTGCTTTGTGATTTCTGCTCTCCGAGTAATTCTACAGTAATTGTTTTCGATAGTGCCCGGGAAACCACCAGGCGGGGCTCAACGGTTAACCGGTTCAGTTTGTCGTAGTAGTTTGTCCGCAGGCCAAAACGGATGTTGGTTCTGTCCTCATGTAGTGTGATGCCACTTTCCGCAAACAGGGCATGGGTGCGCATCACCTCCTTCACCCTTCTTTCGAATGAAGGATTATTGATTTGGTCGGCATTGGTGATACCTGTTTCATAAAACTGATAGCCACTTTGAATGTGCCACTGCTGGTTTACTTCGATAAGGGAAGTGAGTCTGATACCAGTTTCCAGAACTTCATTTCCCTGCGTCAGTTGCTGATCCTGCGCGATGTTCTGGTTGATGGCATCCAGGGAGTATTTCGAAAAATACCCTTCGGCTTGTGTCTTCACCCTGTCACTCCATAAGTGCGCGTAATGTATGCTGCTGCCCAGGCTTTGCTGCCCCAGGCTGCTTTTTCTTTGCAGCGGCCGCCCGCTGAATTCACCTTGCTCATCGTAATTCAAAGCGTTGCTGATGGTAAACGTACTCACCCTGAGTTTATCTCGTGAGGAGATGTCGTACAGCAGTTTCAGGCTGGCATCATAAAAACTGAATTCTTCATTCCGGGTCAGGTCAGCACTGGCCTTATCAGACAGTTCGGTATTGGAAAAGGCACGTCTGTAATATTGCCGGAAGGTGGGCGTTTTCCAGGATGAAGGAAGGGAATGACGACCGGATGCATGAATGGATAATTTTTTTGTTAAAGGTATCTGAAGAAAGCCATCCGCATATAACAGGTTGATGCCTGCGCTGCCCTGTGTTTGGGTACTCAGCTGATCATCTGTTGTTATTGCAATGGTTCCGGAAACTCCGTCTCCATACCAGGCGCTGGTTCCGTTTTTTATGAAGTTGACTTTTTCCGTTATGTGCGGGTTGATGCCTGAGATCAGACCAAAGAAGTGCCCGGTCTGGTAAATTTTAATCCCATCCAGCAAAAAAAGATTTTGGTCATTGGTTCCACCGCGAATGTTAAGTTCAGCTGCTGATTCAAGAATGCTGATAACCCCGGGAAGGTATTGCAGGGTTTGAATGGCATCCGGTTGCGGAAACCCGGGCAGTATGCCGAGCAGTTTATTCCGGACGGTGATGGATCCATCCGATTTGCGCTCCATGCCCGTAGTCAATACATCAGATACTGTGATCTCATCCAGTGTCGTCCGGTTCACTTTCATCACCAGCGTGATGCATTTTTCTGAAAGTTCGCCAGAAGAAATTTCCAGCAACTGATAGCCCAGTGATCGGATGGTCAGCGTAACCGGTTCTGGTGATTCGATTTCAAAAAAGCCCGATTCAGTGGTAACCGTAAAATTATTGCCGAATTGAATGGTAGCGCCCGGTATGGGCTCACCGTTTTCCGATGAACGCAGAAAAGCACAGCGTTTTGCAGACTGGCTTACCAGGGGCTTGCGGATCGCGATGAAGCGTTCGTTGATCGGCTCGAATATCAATCCGGTTTCATTGCGCAAATACTGCAGGTGTTCATTAATACCGGATAATCGGGGAGCGGGCTGAACAGTGATGCCTTTAATTGTTTCATCCGCATAGGTAAAAACAACCCCGAATTTATTTTCGAGTGACAGCAGTAAAATCCTTACCGATTGTTTTTCGGCTGATTGTGCAAGGGTACAGCAGCATGAAGCGAACGACAGAATAATTGCTGCGAGACATTTGCCTGTTTTACTTGTCATGAAATACAACGATTTCCCTGCCGTTTACCTGGTATGACAAGTTAAGGGGAATAGTGACAGCCTGCAGTGCGGTAGTCAGGTTATTGTTGGGGAATTTACCGGTAAAAACCTGGAGTGTATCAACTTCCTTAACCTGTACGCTGACGTTGTACTGACGCTTCAGTTCATTAATTACCTCGAAATAGGGAACACTTGAAAAGGAACTTTCATTGTTCATCCAGGCCGGGGCTGTTTCACCGGCAGTAACAGACTTTGAAATGGCAGAACCGGTTTCGCGGTAAAAATCATGCTGCGTTAACAAAACCGGTTCAGCCGATGCTTTTACCTCCACACGTCCTTCATAGCAGATAACTTCATAAAAATTCGGCCGGTCTTTAACCGTGAAACGCGTTCCGAGTACCGTGACTGTTCCGGTAGAGGTTTCCACCTTGAAAGATCCGCCCTTCACCACATCAAAGTAGGCTTCACCCTCCAGCTTGATATTTCTGTTGCTTGACCAGTTATCTTCTGAAAAAGTAACTAATGATAACGCATTAAGCGTAACAACCGTATTGTCTGGCAACGTAACGGATTTCGTTTCACCGGCAAGGGTGGAATACTGAACCTCGTTTACAGTTTGCCTGAAAAAATTGGAATACAAAAAGAATAAAAGTCCGATACCGGCCACCAGCACGGCAGCAATGCGATATACCATACTCCAATTCACCGAAATAACCTTAGCCGTCTTTTGTCTTCTTGCCTTAATCCGTCCGAAAGCTTCATCAGCGTTAAAGGATTTGGGATGGAAGTGTTTCAAGGCAGCATCCATCCGTTGAAGAGACTTAAACTCCTCCGTTTTTTCGAATGCCGCTTTTTCCTCTTCCGTTAAGGTGCCGTCAAGCCACTTTTCTATGTATTGCTGGTTATTCATGAACCGTTAATCCTCCTATAGAACAGGTAAACATGCAAACCTCCTACCTATATAATTAAATTTTCCCCAGTTTCAATTGCAGGCTTTCCAATGCCTTGTAAATCCTTTTTTCGACTGCTTTCTGCGATATGCCCAGTATTTCGGCAATTTCCCGGTGTTTCAGACCTTCAACCCGGTTCATCATAAAAGCAACCCGTTGTTCTTCCGTAAGCTCTTCCAGCGCCTTCTGCAGTCGGGCCATGTATTCCGTTTCTTCCAGCACATACTGGGGCGAAACCTCAGTACTCGTTGCCGGTTTTTCTTTTTGGTAGTTTAATACTGTTTTCTTCTTCGCCAGGTCATTAAGCATTTGGTTGTTGGCTACTGTGAAGAGAAATGATTTGGCTTTTTCCGGGCTTACTTTCTTACAATTATCCCACAGCCGGGCAAAAGCTTCCTGCATCAGGTCTTCCGGGTTGTTTTCTTCCCCGTATTTATAAAAGAGAAAATTGTACAGCGACCGGGAATATCGGTTGAATATCTCCCTGAAAACTGGTTCGTCACAAACATGCGGAGGGGTCTGATCCATAGCTGAAAGGAAAAACAATATATCGGTTTAGTTGATTTCTGATTCAGATAACCGTTAATTCTGACCGGAATTATATGCACTATGAAAATCTTTTTAGGCAAGGGTAGGAGTTTCCGGGGGATACCGGTTCTATTAACGATGAAGCACCTGAGATCATTCCACTTCAAAGCAAGCAACCCATTCAAGGTGTGGGCACAGCTTGTTTTCCTGTTGATGGTGATGTCGGGTTGTCAGGAGGAGGAAACATTTATACAGATACCTACAGATGGTTCTGCCATACCGGCTTCATCACCGGTGGTTGACCTGATGTTCCGGGTAGCCAAACTCGATGGTTCTGATGATAATATTCTCGATAACTCAAGCTGTACCACTGTTGTATTGCCGGTAAGGGTAACCCTTGACGGTAAGATTATCCAGGTGAATACTCCGGCTGACTTTGTTTTGGTGGAAGATGAACTGGATGATGACGATGACGTAGTAGAGTTCATATACCCAATTCAAATCATTCTCTCAGATTTTACGCAGGCAACGATTAGCAGCAGGCAGGAGCTGAACCAGAAAATTGCTAACTGCAAGGATGATTTCATCAGCTGCATCAACTTCAAGTATCCGCTGGTATTGACCATCTATGATACCAATAACCAGGTGGCCAACGTGGTGACAGTTACCAATGACGAATCGATGTGCAATTTTATTAAACAGCTTCGTTCGGGTACGCTGATCAGTCTTGAGTTTCCGGTAACCATGCTGCTGCCCAACAGTTCGCAGGTTGTCGTGTCCAATTTCAATCAGCTGGAGCAGGCGATTGTTTCCGCTGACAATTCATGCCATGAAGATGATTTTATCAAGATCCTGACAACTGGCACCTGGCGTGTGGAATTATTTATCAATGATTCCAGTGATGAAACCAGTACATGGACTGATTTTGTTTTCGCATTCAGTCCTAACGGTACACTTACAGCAACCCGGGGTGCATTGGTGATCACCGGCAACTGGTTTACCGATACCGATGACGGTGAACTGGAACTGAACATTCAGCTGAATGCCGGAAACCCGTATGATGATATCAATGAAGACTGGACAGTGCTACGCTACACATCCACAACCATTGAATTATCGGGTGACGATGATGATGATGATGACCGACTGAACTTTAAAAAGATTTAATAACCAAATAAACAATTAACTATGAAAATTCACGTATTAGCATTCTTCATGTTGGCGATGGCGGTGATTTCGGGTTGTGATGATTCGAATTCCATAAGCCAGGGAGTAAAATTTAAGATGAAGGCAACCACTTCGGGTTCGCAAATCAAGCCTTCGGGCCGTACGAATGGAACATCGTATACCTTTGAAAAAGCCCTAGTTGGCGTTCGAAAGGTAGAATTTGAAAATGATGACGATGATGATAATGGTGATGATTTTGAAATTGAATTCAAAGGCAGGTATGTGGTGGATCTGATTGCCGGTACCAGCAACCCTGAGTTTGGCATCAGCCAGATCGACCCCGGATTATACAATGAAATTGAAATTGAACTCGGGCAGTTCCTCGATGGCGGCAACAGCATGTTCGTTGCCTTTACCTACCAGCCATCCAGCGGTGATCCGGTGAAGGTAGAGTTTTCAACCAAAGCCTTGCTGGAGATTGAAATTGAAGATGACAAAGGATTTGAAATGAAGCCGGATGCACTCAGCAACATACTGGTGCTGATTGACTTAGATAAATTATTAAATTCAGTGGATTTGAGCCAGGCAAACATTGATAATGACGGTGTCATTCGGATCAATGACGCTTCCAATACAGCTTTGGCACAAAAGATACGGTCTAATTTTAAAAATTCCTGTGAGTCAGGGCGTGACGATGATGACGATGATGATTTTGACGATGACGATGATTAATGACCTAACCTTTGTTCTTTACTCTGCTTAGTGGTAGTATGGTAGTAGAGTCCTCCGGATAATGGCCGGACTCTACTATCTTAATTGTATTTGTTCTCATTTGTCAGGAGGTAATTCCTAAACTCCCCTCCTGATAAGGAGGGGTTAGGCGGTGGTTTCACTACAACAACCCCTGTTCCTCCAATCGTATCTTCAGTTTTTTATGATTCGCCCAAAACTTCTTTTCAATTTCGTGTAGCACGTTCTTCATTTCAGGGTCGTTGGCCATACCTGCCAGCATTGGGTCCTTATCAATGAAAAGTATAAGCCAATATTGTATGTTATCTTCCCGGGCAAACTGGCGGAAGTGCTCCAACGCTTTTTGTTTGTCACCAGAATAACTGTAGTACATGCCCAGGCCGGCATGGCGGTAGGCGCTCTGGTCGTGGTTCAGAAATTGGCGGTAGCTTTCAATAAATGCTGTGCCTTCTTCACGGTACCCGGCTTTCTGGTAGGTTACCCCAATAATCATATTTTCGTGTTGGTATACATCCAACTTCATCGCTTCGCGCATGCGATTAAAACGCAGGTAATATTTATACGCTGTTTCGTAGTCTTTTAGGTAGTAGCTCACCTTCCCCAGGTCCTGGAGAATATCAAAACGCATGGTGTCTTTCTGAAATTCAGCCAGCAACAAGTTGCGTGTGTTGTTCAAGTCTTTGGTCTTTGCATACATCACAAAGGCGCGCACATAGCGCGAGTACATATTGAATTCAGAAAGCTCCAGTGATTTATCAATGTAGCGCAGCGACTCATCCACAAACCCGGTTTGGATGAGCGCATTGCCCAGACGCAGGTAGAAATAACTCTGTTCAACGGAATCACCAACGCCTGCATTTAATTGCATTCCTCTTAATGCATACTCCAGGTATTTGCCGGTGTTTGGCAGGTAGTTGGCGTAGAAGTCGGCCAGCAAGCCTACGAGCAACGATGAATTTGGATTGTATTCCAATCCTTTTTCAAGGTAGGGCAAGGCCTGCTGATATTCCTTTTTCAACAAATAATACATAGCCTTGGCGGTGAGCCCTTCGCCCAATTTAGGGTCGTACAGTAAGGCTTTGTCGGCATAGCTGCCAAGTTTTTCTACATGATCTTTTTCAGCGCGGAACACATCAAGGTAATAGCAGGCAATGCCCGCACAGGCATAGGCGAGGGAAAAGGTATTATCGTGTTCAAGGGCCTCATCAAAATGAACAAGCGCTTGTTGCAGGTTTTCATCTCCATTTTTATTCAACAGATCTAATCCTTTCAAAAAGTAATCGTACGCCTCTGTATTGGTAGTCGGGATTTTTTCGATTCGTGATTTCTCTTCTGGTGTAATCAGCGCCTGAATTTCCACAGCAATGTCTTGTGCTATTTCCTGCTGTAATGTAAAAATGTCTTTTGCTTCGCGCCTGTATTGTTTGCTCCACAAGTGACGGTCGGTGGCCCCATCAATTAACTGAATGGTTAACACGATGCGGTCGCCCATTTTCTGTCCACTGCCTTCCACAAAATAATTCGCATTCAGTTCTTTCGCGATTTCCGGTATAGCCTTATTGCTGTTGCGGTATTTTTCAGCTGAAGTACGGCTAAGCACCTTCAGGTCTTTGATCTTTTGCAGGTTATTAAGCGTGGCTTCCATCAGCCCGTTGATGAGATAAACGTTCGTGGAGTCGGCACTGTCGTTTTTAAACGGCAAAACCACAATGGATTTTTCAACCACGATTTTTTCTTCAGGCGTTCGGTTTGTGAACCACCACCATATGGATACACTTGCAACGACTATCAATGCGCCTGCCACCCAATACATACGGGTTTGCTTTACCGGAGGTGTAGCTATGGGCACCGCTTGTTCAGCACCGCGTTTGCCCGCCTCACCTGGCGGGTAGCCGTAATATTCACGAAAGCATTTAATAAAGTACGAGGTACTGTTAAACCCCACCTGGTGTGAAACTTCCGATACATTTAATGGTGTAGTACGCAGTAACGCCATGGCGCGCTGCAACCGCACCTGGTTAATGAGTTGGCTCACCGACAGGCTCGTGGCCTTTTTCACCTTGCGCAACAGGTTGGAGCGGCTCATGTTCATAGCCTCAGCCAATTCGCTTACCCCAAACTGCTCTTCCGCAATGTGTTCTTCAATTTTTGCGGTGAGTTGTTTTAGAAATTCTATATCCTGGGGTGATGCGTTGTTCATGGAAACTAAAAAAGCAGTCGGGGTTGAAAAGTATAGATTTTACAGCCGCGAAGGTAGCAGTTCACGGGCATTTGCTTCAAAATTTACAGGGTTGCATCAAAATTTATATGCTTTTACGCAAAGTTGATGGTTTTGTGCGCACCGCTGTTTAGCTCCCACTTGGGTTTGCCCGTTTCTTTGAGGCAACAAAAAACACTTAACCAAAAACAAAAATCCATGAAAACAACAGTTCTCTATTTTATTTCCTCCATGACTAAAATTTCCCTGTGGGCGATCGTACTATTTATAACAGCCTGTGGTGTAAAGGAAAATGCACAGGGTCAAAATGCCAAGGCTCCGGATATTGATTTGCACACGGCTGTGATTACTGAAAATGTGGAAGTGGTGAAGCAGCATATTGCAGCCGGCAGCGACCTGAATGTAAAAGACCCGTTTGGCGGCTCAAGTCCGCTGATCAGCGCGGCTGTATTTGGTAAAACGGAAATGGCCAAAGTGCTTTTAGATGCCGGTGTAGATATCAACTTTCAGAACAATGATGGCTCAACCGCGCTGCATACCGCGGCATTCTTCTGCCGCCCGGAGATTGTAAAGTTATTGTTGGCAAAGAAAGCCGATAAATCGATCAAAAATAAATACGGAGCAACAGCCTACGACAATGTTGCCGGTCCGTTCAGTGAGTTGAAAGATGTATATGACATTATGAAAAACACACTTGGCCCAATGGGCCTCAAGCTTGACTACGCGTATATTGAAAAAACCCGCCCCGAAATCGCAGCGATGTTGAAGTAGTTAATTTTGTTTTCACGCAAAGACCGCAAAAAGAAGAACGCAAAGTTCGCTAAGGCATACGCGCTTTGGCGTGCTTTGGGTGGCCTTAGCCTTTGCGCACTTTGCGTGAATTCAGGCAGCATCAACCACTAAATTAATCCAAACAAAAAATGAGACGCTACGACATCGACTGGCTTCGTGTAATTGCCATCGGATTGCTTGTGATTTACCATGTGGCCATAGGTTTTCAACCATGGGGCGTAATGATTGGATTTATTACCAATCAAAATCCCTGGACAGCTTTATGGACGCCCATGATGTTTTTGAATGTGTGGCGCATTCCCCTGCTGTTCTTTGTTTCGGGCATGAGCGTGTACTTTGCTATGCAAAAACGAAACTGGAAACAACTCATTACCGAACGAGCGTGGCGTATTTTGTTGCCTTTTGTATTTGGCATGTTTGCGATTGTGCCGGTGCATGTGCTGATCTGGAGATATCATTATAACATGGAATTGCACTATAACTGGCATCCGGGGCACCTGTGGTTTCTGGGGAATATCTTCAGTTATGTTGTGTTGCTCTCGCCTGCTTTGTTTTACCTGAAGCATAACGAAGGTGGGGTTGTTGTAAGATACTTGAAAAATATGTTGTGTCACCCCATGGGTTTGCTGCTGGTCGTTGCGGCCTTTGTGCTGGAGGTGATAATCGCCAAGCCCGTTCCGTTCGAATTGTACGCCATGACGTGGCACGGTTTCTTTTTGGGTTTGCTGGCATTTTTATTCGGCTTTTGTTTTGTGCTTTGCGGTCCTTCATTCTGGCAAATGATCCAGCGATGGCGTTGGTTTTTTGTGATCACCGGCACCACACTTTTTTTGTTGCGAGTCTATCATTTTGGTATGAATACACCAGGTTACTTAATGGTAGTTGAATCGATGAGTTGGATATTGACGATGCTCGCTTTCGGCAGTGCATACCTGAACAAACCGGGCAAAGCATTAACATACCTGAGCGAAGCCGCTTATCCGGTGTATATCGTGCACATGATTTTTTTATACCTCGGATCGCATTTAATTTTCAAATGGACATTGCCATCGGCCGTTCAGTTTGTGCTGGTGTTGTTGTTTACGATGGCCGGATGCTTTGTTACGTTTGAAATCATCCGAAGATTGAAATGGTTAAGACCTTTCTTTGGATTAAGGATAAAGCAGTAGCCTCTACTCAATCCAACGGTTCAATAAAATTTCTCTAAGAATTTTTATTGACTTGCCAGAAGTATCGCATCCAGGTCTTCACCAGGCCTGGCAATAATTTTTTCTTCTTCCGGACTCCATTCAATAGCCCTGCCTAGTTTATACGACAATCCTGCCATGTGTGCCGAAATGGCCTCCTCAAATCCTTCATCAATACCACAGCTTGGTTTGCCACCATTACGGATGCAACTCAGCCATTCGCGCATATGCAGAAATGTTGAGTCAACTCGCTTTCCATCACGGTAGGTCCACATCAATCCTTTGTTGGCAAAATATTTTGCTGTGGCTGACGTAACCGCATCAGTAGCGTTGGCCAGTGGATTGTATTGATAGATAGGAATCTCCGGATCAATCCGGTTTTCCTTTAACATGTCAGCATATCGGGTACTCCGGGCATCTGCATAAATGCTGATCACATTACCGAGTTCCATAGTTGCATCATGACCCATCAGGTACGTTGGCCGGTCAAACTGATTGCCAAGCGTTGCGCTGTAAACAAAAGTCATTCCTTTTTCTTTGCCTGCCGGCTGACTGGAGCCCGTGCTAAAATCAGGGTACTCCATATTTACTTGTAATGCATCCGGTACATTGCGGCCATCGCGGTGGGTATAAATTCCGCCTGAAGCCGTGACCAGTTTTGGAATACCCATTTTCAGGATGCAATTTATTCTATCGTAGTCGTGCGTAAGCAAATCACCGGATAATCCAGAGCCATAGGCCCACCACTTTCTCCACCGGAAGAAATGTTCTTTATTAAAAGGAACTTTAGGTGCTGTTCCTAAAAACAAATCCCAATCGATGGTTTCGGGTGATGCCTTTTCATGAATATCGTATTGCCAGGCACCGTTATCATCATTACGGTTAGTGTTGGTTTGTACCAGCGACACGTGACCGAGCGTTTGTTTTTGAATGATATCCATGGCCGCCAGAAAACTTTGGGTTTGCCTGTGCTGATGGCCGACTTGTAGAACTTTCCCCGAAGTACGCACGGCATCGCGCAGTGTGTAGGTTTCAGAGATGGTATGCGTCATGGGTTTTTCAATGTAAACATGAACACCTGCCTGCAGTGCATCGATGGCCATCGGGGCATGCCAATGGTCGGGTGTAGCAATGATTACAGCATCAACCTCACCACTGCTCACCAATTCTTTGTGTGTGGTATAGCGCTTAACCGGATTGTCGGCAGTGGAAAAAGAATCTACTACACGTTCGGCATGAACATCAAACACATCACAAACCGCTGTAATTTTTACATTTAAGTTTTCTTGGGCCAGGAATTCAGAGAGTCTTGTATCGTGTGAATTTTTTTCTGCAGCCTGTTTCATTTCACTCAGCCATTCCTTAGTGGCAAATCCCAAAGCCCGACACAACTGTTCACCTCGTATGCCAAAGCCGATTATTCCTAACCGTAAGGGTTTGCCGCTCATAGGCCCTGTTGGTGGTGGCAATGCTGCTTTAATATTTAATTTCTCAAGCAAAAATTCGCGCTCATGTTTTGCAGTTACCGTTGTTTTGGCACCGGCAAACCAAACCGAACCAAGAATGGGTATACCTGCCAAACTCTTTAGCATGTCGCGTCTGTTCAGGCTGAAAAGACTATCTTCTTTCTTTTTCATGATTTCAGTTTTTAAGTGGGGATTGTTGTTCAACGATTGTACTTTTCCTGAAAAGCAATTTCTCCAAACCAAAGGCAGCATACGTTGGAAATTGATACAGCACTACCAGTGCAGCAAGTTCAATCAGGTTTTTGTTCACCATCCAGTAACTTCCCTCGGTAAACCCATGATCAAATCCGGGAAGGGGAGGATGAGCCAAATAGTAAAAAGCCAACAGCAATATGCCGCCAATAGCTGCCCATCTGATTTTTAATCCCAGCAACAGCGCTGCACCAACACCCAGTAGCCCAACGATGTTGAGTGTGTCCACAATACGAATTACTGAATCGCCTGCCAGCCAGGTAAAAAATGGTTTTAGGAAGGTGGCACTTAACAAATAGCCTTTGGCAGTCCAGGCGGGGTTATAGATTTTGAGAATTCCCTCGTAGAAAAAATGCCATCCAATAAAAACACGAAGCAAAATAAGGCTTGCATTTTGCCCTGCCGAAAAGCCGCTGGATTTCATGATATATTAATTTTAATGAATACGATTATCCCTGTTTTATCGGGCAGAAAAAATGACAATAATCACTTCAGGGGGTAATCTTAGTCGTGTATTGCTGAACCATTTAAGGGGGGTGCAGACCAGATAGCCAGAAAACAAAGCCCCGCCAAAGCCGCAATTTGCTCGCTTTTGGCTAGTTAGTTTTGAATAATTATAATGGAAAATATTGTTTCCATTTATTTATATATTTGTAAATAATATTTTCCATTATGAGGTATAAAAAAACAATTTTACTGCCAAGGATTGACAAGCTTTTGGTTGAAGTTGGTGAGAATATAAAGCTGGCTCGCCTCCGCAGAAAACTAAGTGCAGAGCAAGTTGCTGAGCGGTCAAACACTACACGCCCGACTTTACGAAGCATTGAACAGGGCTCTGGTAGCGTGGCCATTGGAGTTTATGCTCAGGTATTGTTTGTCCTTGGGTTGGAAAAGGACTTACTTAAACTGGCCGGTGATGATCCGCTTGGAAGAAGACTTCAAGATGCCCAGCTGTTGGTAAAAGAACGTGCGCCTAAGAAAACTAAAAAGAATGGCTAAGAATACTCAACAACGATCCATATTGGTGTATGCAGATTGGGTAGAGCTAGGGAAACCCACTCTTATGGGCACTTTGCATTCAATTCAAGTGAGAGGCAAAGAAGTTTTCTCCTTTGAATATGCTGATGCCTGGCTCAAATCAGATCATGCATTAGCGCTTGATCCTGACTTACAACTATTCTCGGGGCAGCAGTATTTAGGTGAAGGAAAAAACAACTTTGGAATTTTTCTGGACTCTTCACCTGACCGATGGGGGCGTGTGTTGATGGACAGAAGAGAAGCAGTGCTTGCCAGAGCAGAAGAGCGGAAAGCACGAACGCTTTTTGAAACAGATTATTTGCTTGGTGTTTTTGATGGTCACAGAATGGGCGCGCTGAGATTTAAAGAAGATGAAGAAGGAGATTTTCTGAACAATAATAAAGAAATGGCTACACCTCCATGGTCATCAATACGCGAATTAGAAGAAGCGACTCTTCGATTAGAGGAAGACAATGTTGATGAAGCTATGAAAATTAAATGGCTCAACATGCTGATGGCACCAGGTTCCTCATTGGGTGGTGCCAGACCAAAAGCAAGTGTTGTGGATACTAAGGGCCAATTGTGGATTGCAAAATTTCCAAGTAAGGACGACAAGAAGGATATTGGAGGCTGGGAGATGGTGGTACATGAGCTTGCAGTTCATGCAGGACTAAATGTAGCTGCCGCCATGACAGGAAAGTATTATAGCAAACTACATACTTATTTAACAAAACGCTTTGATCGAAATGAGCAATGTCAACGAACTCATTTCGCTTCAGCAATGACGTTGCTTGGGTATACTGATAGTACAAACTATCAAAGCGGTGTAAGTTATTTAAATATTGCAGAATTCATCATGCAGCATGGGGCACAACCCGATTTTGATCTTGAAGAACTTTGGAGAAGGATAGTATTTTACATCAGTGTTAGTAACACAGATGATCATCTACGGAACCATGGATTTTTACTTACACCTACCGGATGGGTACTTTCTCCAGCCTATGATATTAACCCGGTAGAGACAGGAACAGGATTGAGTTTGAATATTAATGAAATTGATAATTCATTGACTTTGAATTTAGCGCTTGAAGTAGCACCGTATTTCAGAGTCTCTGAAAAAAGGGCTAATGAAATTATTGAGACTGTGAAGAAAGCCGTTGGACAATGGAAAAAAGTGGCGGGGAAAATTGGGCTAAGCAAAACGGAAATAGAGGCAATGAATAATGCATTTAGATTCTAAGTTATTAGGGCCCTAAAGAGAAAAGGAGCTAAGATTGTGAGCATTTTTTTGCGAAAGGAGACACTTTTCGGTACTTATCGCAAACTTTTGCTCATCTATAAAGCGGCAGCAAATGTCCATTGGTGCCGGAAATTTGAACTCGATTTTATCAGGCTAAAGCCTGATGTTGAATTGATTAATCAGGTTATAGCATGATGAACCCCACAAAGATAGTTACTCCTGAAACCCATATTTCTTTGCCTTTTCAAGGTTTGAAATGGCAATAGACTTATTACGGTAGGTAAGTGGTTTATTCCCTCTGCTTAGCTCCAATAAAAAAGTAAACTCACCGTTGTGACAGTGAACTTTAGAGTGGCTCGCCATAATCTTTTGAAGTTTGAATGCGTTAGGCCGATTCGGTGACCCGGAAGTGAGAATTTTTCGGGTCACCGAATTGGTCACCTAGGGATTGAGCAACTTTGTATAAAGTGGAGAGGTTAAAATGAAAAAAGCCTCGAATTCATGAGGAATTCGAGGCTTTAGCTCAGATTGAAATGTACTTGGCAGAGGAGGAGGGATTCGAACCCCCGGACCCCGTAAAGGGTCTCCGGTTTTCAAGACCGGTGCAATAAACCACTCTACCACTCCTCTGTGGCTTGGTTAATTTTAGGAGTGCAAATGTATACGTTTAAACCATTTTGGCAAAACCACCAGCAAACACACTAACTTAGTTTTCTTCTGTAAAGTCGGGGAAGTTTCGTTTGAGTTCTTTGTTACTTAATGGCTGGGCGTTTTTTCTGTAGGCGTCCAACTCCAGCAACACCAGGCGCTGATCATTCAGCACCATACGTAGTTTGTCTATATCTTTTTCGAATTCCAGCCCTCTGCGTGCTGTTTTTATCGCATATTTTCGTGAAAACTCATCACCAGCGCTTTGTACTCGGTTTCGGATGTCCACATTTATTTTAATCCTGTCCATAATCTCATCTTTCGATTTGCCGATAACCTGCGTAGCCTCCAGGGTGTTAAGCGTAAGCACCGTGGTACCCCCTACGGTGGAAACAACTTTTGATTGGTCGGTTTCCAATAAGGTGGGAGATAGCCCTGTAACCGCCCCCAGCGATGCGTTCATTAACGAGCGGTTCTTCTTTCCCTTCTTTGCTTTTTTGTAATCAACGTTTAGTTGTTTTTGATTTTGATCAAGCGTTTGAAGCAATTCGGCCGCAGCCGCCATGTTCGCCCTGTATTTTTGATACTGTAATCCGTCTTTCAATACAATATTTTCAGCATCAACAACAGTAATATTAATTTTTCGCTGTGTGCGATTGTTTGATTTGTCGAGTGCAAAAAAAATCAACTCGAATGAAAGTCTTTTTTGAGTGTCTTCAACAAACTCATACCCGGGCTGCCAGGTAAACTCATATTGAAGCGGGGTGTTTTCTTTTAAGGATGTCGCAGGCACGCGTGTATCAGAAGCTATAAATCCGGCATTCTTGATGTTATCATCGCCATTGGGATCGGATAAGTATAACTTCAGATTCAGTGTTTCATCTTCCTTAACAGTAAACGATGAATCACCCGGAACGATCAGTATTTCGGGTGGCAGATCAAGTTGCGTTTGTGCAACTCTAAACCTTCCTTTAGTCTCAGCTTTATCGGGCTGATCCTGAACAATGAATTCAATAGTAGCCGGATTGGTTTTCAGTGCATTAAACTGGTTGCGTGAGGGTGTCCAGCTAACCTGACCCTGCGAGTTTAACATAAAGCCTTCGGGCATTTGTGAAGGTATTGCTTTAAAGACAATCGGATCTCCGTCTGGATCAGCGACATACTCATTGCCAATTTGATAAGTATTGCGAACGGATTGCTTTACATAAAACACCGGGAGTTCTTCCACCTGTGGTGGCCGGTTAACATGATGGATGGTAAAGACTACTGTTTTGCGCACCCTGCTGCCATCGGCCCAAAATCCGTGGAAGATTACCGGAAACTCTTTCTTTAATTCAATTCGATTTACAAGATCATAGGACGGAGTCCATGAAAAATTTCCGATTGAATCAAATTGTATTCCGGGCAACTCATTATCCAGCAATGAAAAAACCACATGCTGGTTACCTGGCATTGCTTTAAGTTGGAACGAAATCAATCTTCCTTCGTAAAGATTAGTCCACCCAACCGAGTCAGGGAATACCAGTTCGTGACCATTTTGTCCGTAAAGAAAAAATGGAAATAAAAAGCAGGCTATACTTGTGTAAATTAAGCTTCTCAAGGATTCGGTTTTTTAAGCCAGCAAAGTTAGTAAGATCAACTTTTTAAAATATGGCAGGTAAGAAAATGACCCTAAAAGACAAGAATTTTTTTGATGACGTTTACGCGGTGGTGAAACTAATCCCTAAGGGGAGGGTTACCAGTTACGGTGCCATTGCACGCTATTTGGGTACGCGCATGAGTGCCCGTATGGTGGGTTGGGCCATGCACGGAGCACCAAAAGGTGTTCCGGCACATCGTGTTGTTAACAGTCAGGGGCTGCTCACCGGGAAGATTCATTTTAAAACGCCTACCACCATGCAGCATCTTTTGGAGAAAGAGGGTGTGGAGGTAATCAACGATAAAATCACTCACTTCAGCGACATATTCTGGGATCCAACGAAGGAATTGCTTTGAAGTTGGGTCGAATTTCTGGAAAGAACCTTCCCAAAATTGGAACAAATTGGACGGTAACCCCTCAAATTCTTCTAAAATCAACATTTTCTTACAAGGCATGGGGTTAGCATAAGGGTTATCCAAACAGGATGATCAAAAGACCCTATGAAAACCCTCGTTAACCTCTTCATCGCAACGGCAATACTCTTTGGGAGTGTTGCTAAAGCCCAGGCTTCTTCGCCTGATGAAGCGATTGACGTACTTGATTCGCGGCACAGGAATTTATTCATGTTCAAAGCCGATCGAAAATTTCTGGGGGCTTCGGTAGAGGTCTACTACACAAACGGAGACCTTGTGACATCTCAAAAATTGGAAAAACGAAAAATGATCATCGACTTCTGTGATGTGAAGTTTGGTGAGTACACGATACGCCTGAAAAAAGGAAATGAAATACAGGAGTATTACTATGTAAAGAAATAACGCTGCCAAGGCAGTAAACGTCAACACCAACGTGGGGTTGGTTTTAATCGGGTTAAGGTCGCTTCCAAAAGGGGTGGCCTTTTCCTTTTTTAGAGACTTTTGCTTTGTCGATCAGGTGCCGTTGAAATGATCCATAGCCCAATAAAGGTTATTAATCCGTTTACAATCAGGATTTCAAAACTGAAGACATAACCACCAAACCACGCTTTGGAATTTGCGCTCAACACATAGGAGATTGCCGGGGAGAGCAAACAAACTATGGGCACCAGTCTGTCACGCACATTGCGCTTAGTCAGCAAACCAAATGAGAATAACCCGAGTAATGGTCCGTAGGTATAGCCGGCAACACTCAGCACGGCATCAATCACCGAGCGGTTGTTGATTTCTTTAAATACCAGAATGATGATGAGGAAGAGCAAGGAAAATCCGATGTGTACGAAAAGCTTTTGACGCTTTTTAGCAACCTCAGGCTTGTTCTTAAAATCCAGAAAGTCGATGCAGAAGGAGGTGGTTAATCCTGCAAGGGCTGAATCCGCACTGGCATAAGAAGAAGCAGTGATCCCCAGAATAAAAAATATCCCAACCACCAAACTGAATTCATTTAAAGCAAGCGCTGGAAAGAGTTCATCGCTTGCAGCCGGAATGGCAATGCCATTCTTTTCTGAATAAAGGTAGAGCAGTGCACCTAATGCAAGAAATAATAAGTTTACAAATACCAGCGTAAGGCTGAACCAAAACATATTTTTCTGCGCATCTCTGAGTGTGCGACAGGTGAGATTCTTCTGCATAATTTCCTGATCCATGCCTGTCATCGTTAGGGCAATGAATGCGCCACCCAGAAATTGTTTCCAGAAATACAACGGAGAGTTTACATCATCGAAGTAAAAAATCTTAGAATATCTGCTTTGCTCAATGGCATCCACCATTTCGGTGAATGAATAGCCAAGGCGGTTTGAAATTTGCCAAACCGCAATGACTACGGCTGAAATCAGGAAGAATGTTTGAAATGTATCTGTCCACACAATGGTTTTGATCCCACCTTTGTTCGTATACACCCAAATCAAAACGATGGTTGTTGCAACGGTAACATAGAACGGGATGTTCCATGCATCAAATAGAAATAACTGAAGTACTGTGGCAGCCAGGTATAGCCGCAAAGATGATCCAATGGTGCGCGAAACCATGAAGAAAAATGCTCCGGTTTTGTACGACCAAAAATCGAAGCGTTGTTCAAGGTAGGTATAGATTGAAATCAAGTTCAACCGGTAGTAGAGCGGCATGAGTATGCCGATGATTGCCCAATATCCAAGCAGGTACCCCAGCACCACCTGAAAATAGCCGAACCCTATTTTACCAACATTACCCGGCACTGAAATGAACGTGACACCAGATAGTGAGGCGCCAATCATCCCAAAGGCCACCAGGTACCAGGGCGATTGACGGTTAGCGGTAAAAAAAGTATGCGTATCTGCCCCTTTCGAGGTTAACCAGGAAATCAGGATTAAGGCAAGGAAATAGAGGGTTATAATACTAATGACCAGTGTAGGCGTCATTGATTGTAGTTTCCTGCAAAAAATGAGTAAATACCTTCAAATCCAAATCAACCAAAGAAGTCGTTTTTGTGTTAATTTTGCACAGATCATTTCGGCACCATGCGAAGCGCTTATCAAGAAGAACTATTTACCGATTTACTGGAAGTAGTAGAAACTACTGAATTGATGGATTTGGTTGTTTTCAATGATGACTTCAACACGTTTGAGCACGTAATTGAAACACTTATTAAAGTTTGCAAGCATACAACGGAGCAAGCTGAACAATGTACGTGGATCATCCATCATAAAGGGAAATGTACCGTAAAAAACGGCACGTTTGATTTTCTGAAACCCATGCGCGATGCCATTTGTGAAGTTGGGATTGATGCCAAAATTTTATAATTACTCAATGCCCAGTGGACTACCCCTCTAAACTTATTGAAGAAGCTGTCGCCCAGATTTCCAAACTTCCGGGTATCGGTAAAAAAACAGCCCTTCGCCTGGTGCTTCACCTGATTCGTGAGAAGGAAGAAAGTACGTTTGCCCTTACAGAAGCATTAAACAAGTTGCGCTCAGGCATTCAGTTTTGTTCGCAATGCCATAATATTTCAGATGCCGAGGTTTGCAGCATTTGCGTAAGTCATAAACGTGATCGTTCAACCGTTTGCGTTGTCGAGAACACCAACGATGTTATGGCCATCGAAAACACTTCACAATACCGGGGTTTATATCATGTATTGGGAGGCGTTATTTCTCCTATTAATGGCATCGGGCCTTCAGAGCTTAAGATTGAGTCCTTACTTAATAGGCTCAATCATGGGCAATCGGAGGTTAAGGAACTTATTTTGGCGTTGAGCCCCACTATGGAAGGTGATACTACCTCCTTTTATATTCACAGGCGCATTAAAGATTTTCCTGTAAAAGTAAGCGTGATTGCCCGCGGTATACCGGTGGGTGGTGATCTGGAATATGCCGATGAAATCACCTTGGGCAGAAGCATCATTGGCAGAACGCTGTTCAATTAACCTTCCGGAAGTTTCATCATTCCGGTATAAATCTTTTTCTTTGTTGTCTTTCCTTCACAACTATGAATAAACTCTCCATTCGGCTAAACGCTTTTGAAGAATCAGCAACACTGGCCATGGCGGCCAAAGCCCGCGAATTTAAAAATCGTGGTATAGATGTGATCAGCTTAAGTCTGGGTGAGCCCGACTTTAAAACACCCGCACACATTTGTGAAGCCGCGAAAAAAGCCATTGATGACGGAAAGTATTTTGCCTACCCTCCGGTAGCCGGTTATCAGGATTTGCGCGAAGCGCTTGCTGCGAAGTACCAAAAGGAAAATAACGTTCCCTATAAAGCTGAAAATATTGTTGTTTCCAACGGAGCCAAGCAATCGATAGCGAATGCCATGCTGGCTATTCTTAATCCCGGAGATGAGGTAATTATATTTTCTCCATACTGGGTTAGTTACGATGCGTTGGTGCGCCTGGCCGAAGCAAAACCCGTTTTGGTAAAAGGGGGCATTGAAAACGATTTTAAGGTAACGGCAAGTCAGGTTGAGGAGGCTATTACATCTAAAACGAGAATTATCATTTTTTCTTCACCGTGTAATCCTACCGGGTCTGTTTTTTTACGCTCGGAGTTGGAAGCAATTGCACAGGTTGTAAGCAAACACGAAAATATTGTAGTGATTGCCGATGAGATTTACGAACACATAAACTTTACTGGTGAGCATGTAAGTTTTGCATCCTTGCCAGGCATGTTCGAGCGCACTATAACCGTTAATGGTTTTGCTAAGGGTTTTGCCATGACGGGCTGGCGTGTAGGGTATATTGGTGCACCAAAATGGATTGCCGATGGTTGTAATAAAATGCAAGGTCAGCTCACTTCTGCCAATTGCTCCATTGCACAACGGGCAGCGCTCGCAGCCATTACAGATGACCTTGCCCCCACATTTGCAATGGTGAAGGAATATGAAAAACGCAGAGAAATTGTTTATAACCTGTTAAAGGAAATCCCGGGAATCAAATCCAATTACCCGCAAGGAGCATTCTACTTTTTTCCGGATGTGAGTTTCTATTATGGAAAATCGGATGGGGAGCGAACGATCAAAAATGGTGATGACTTCTGTATGTACATGCTCGAGAAGGCTCATGTGTCGCTGGTGCCCGGGGGTGCCTTTGGTGAAGAAAAGTGCATCCGGCTTTCGTATGCAGCATCGGAAAAGGATTTGCGAGAGGCATTGAAGCGGATAAAGAACGCCCTTTCACTCCTCAACTAGTTGTTACCTCCTTCAAACTGTTTTTGCAGCGGCCCTGCTTTTTCCAGGTCCTCCAGGATTTTTTTATCAAGTGGTGTATCTTTAATGACGTTGTAGTTATCCCAGAAGGATTTATTATAGGGCTGATCCTGATACTGTAAGCCATAGTTGCGCATTTTCTCCGTGCCGCCAATACGCTCACTGGTATTGGGCTTTACTTCATTAATGAGCAACTGTTGAAATAATTCGGTTTCAAATTTAAGTTCGTCAGTTTTGATATCGTGCCAGGTTACTTTTGAGGTAATGCTCATGTAACTCAGATACATTTTTCCATCAACCGGGCGGAAGTCAATCGTTTTTCGCAATCCTGCAAAGCGACTTACCAATTTCTTCTTTTTACCAACCAATTCATTAGAAGAGCCTGTTTCAAAGTCCAAATGAACAATAGCGTAGTCCTGTTTATCGACAAAGATTTTCAGCAGGTAATCTTTGGTGTGCGCGATCACATAAATTTCATGACCGTTATAATAGGAGTCAGCCTGCCGTGTCATGGCATTGTACATTTCTTCGCGTGCTTCTATTTGGCGGTAGCGAATATTATTATGCAGCAGTAAATCTTCCAGTAAGTTATCCTGGTCGAAATATGCCGTAAATCTGCTTTCATACCCTAGGCTCTTTCGCACTTCTATTAAGCGAACCCGTTCGCGAAGTTTGTATTTGTTTCGAGGCTCAGCATAATCTTCATCATAAATCTTTACTGCTGCTTCGAGTAGAGAAATGTTTGTGCTGGCAACTTTTTTAACGTCACGGTAAAATCCCTCCATCATAAAGGGTTTCATTGGGTAGTTTGTGTCGATTCTGCTCAGGGCTATACGAAGGATATCACCACCGGAGAGTGAATCGGTTACCACAACTTCATTAAGTACAGTTGTTGATTTTGAAAGTTCAAAGGTTGGGTTGGCCGGAAGTGTCCACACCGGGGCTTCGTAATTAACATACCCTAACATGCTAATCACCAGAATTTCATTTCGATAGTCATTCGGAATATGAAAGTCAAACTCGCCTTGCAAATTGGTAATTGTACCTATGGATTTTCCTTTAATACCCACCGAGGCAAAAGGCAGTGGCTCGCGGGTTTCTTTGTCAACAGCAACCCCCGACACCGTTATTTTTTGTGCCCACCCCTGAAGGGCAAGGAAGCTCAATAGCGCTATGAAAAGGCCTAATCTCATGGAATTACTAAAAATGATCATTCATGAGGTTCTTTCAAACGTCAGGTAAGATTATCTTCATTTTTGCAGGTTTAGCGCCAAAATGAATTCCTTAGCCGATTTGTCTTCGTTCTGTGTAACTTTAAAAGACAATTTAACGGCTTGATTAACCTGGAAAAGATACCGCGTGTTTGGAAAAGGGCGTATTTACTGCTTTGCCTGTGGTACCTTATTAATTTTACGGTAAGCGCATTTTTGGAATGGAAACTTGTTACCCCATTCTTCTTTGTTTTTTGGAATGCTCTGTACCTGTGGGAGGCCCTCTGCGTGTGCATTATCCTGATTTTACTGTATTCAAATTTTCTCTTTCAATTCAGAATTTATGTTCAGATAACCGGGCACGTAGCCGGTATTCTGGTTTTCTTTTTGTTGATGGGTTCCTTCTCTTATTATATAAAGGATTATGTGGAGGGCTACGTTTTTCTGGATAACTGGAAGGAACATATGGTTGGTTTATTACGGTGGGACGGACTGCAGTTTCAAAATCAGTATATCATCACGGCAGCCGTGTATTATATCATCCGGTACTTTGAAGGACTGCAACGAAAGGAATATGAAAAGGGAGAACTGGCAATAAAAAATCGTGAAATGCAATTGTCGTTATTAAAATCGCAGATCAATCCGCATTTTTTATTCAATACGCTTAACTCTATTAACATGCTGGTGGGCTCCAATAAAGAAAATGCACGTAAAGTGATTACCCAACTATCCGATATTTTTCGCTATGCCCTCGATTCACATGGTGACCAAATGGTAAAACTTATTCATGAGCTGGACTTCATTGACAACTACATTAAAATTCAGCAAGTGCGTTTTGGTAATCGTTTAAAGTTTGTAAAGCAAATTGACTTCACCTGTTTAGGCATTAAAATTCCGCCTATGATTTTGCAACCCCTGGTAGAGAATTCAGTAAAATACGGAATCGGACCAAAAGAAGAAGGTGGTACCATTACGTTAATCGTGAAACGCTTTAACCACATGATCTTTTTTGAAGTTAAGGATGACGGCCTGGGTTCAAATGCAAAGAAGGTGATGGATGGAAGTTCCAGTGGTGTAGGAATTAAAAATACAGACCAACGCTTGCGGAACTCTTTCGGTGTAAGTTCGGGTCTGCGCATCCGCTCAAATGAATGGGGCTATTCTGTCAGCTTTTTTATTCCTGTTCCGGAAGATGAAAAGACCGAAAATTCACAACAAGCCGAACCTGAAGAGATAGAGACTGAGATAAAAAGTATTGCCGGTTAGATACCGATAGGATCAGATCAGCGTTTACCTTAGTAAAGAAAAACTGATTAACTGAACGATTTAAAACAACCCCAATGAACATAACGTGTTTAATTATTGATGATGAACAACTGGCCCGGGAGCTTTTGCGGGAGTATATCGACCAAATGCCCAATATTACTATTGTGGGCGAGGCCAATAAGGGAAAAGATGCGGTTGACCTGATTGATCAGTTGAAACCTGACCTGATTTTTCTGGATGTACAAATGCCGGGTATGACTGGCTTTGATGTTCTGGATGAAATTACCCACGATCCGCATGTGATTTTTACCACCGCATACGATCAATATGCTATTCGGGCATTTGAAAAAAATGCCGTTGATTACCTGTTAAAACCGATTGATCAGGAGCGCTTTCAGTTGGCGTTAAAACGTGCTGTTGAACGCATGAAGCTGGAGCAGAACAATGTTGGTGAGCTTTTGCGCAACATTAAAACTGAAAACAAAACCTCATACGATTCGCACATCTTTGTTCAGAAATCGGAGAAGCTGATTAACCTGGCCGTGGAGGAAATTATGTTTCTGGAAGCTTCGGGTGATTATACCATACTCACCACCAAGAATGATCAATTTGTGAGCTCCTCAGGTATAGGCAAGCTCGAAGAAATTCTGAATCCCGAAACTTTTATTCGCGTGCATCGCAGCACAATTATTAACATCAACTTCCTGAAAGAAATTGAAAAGCATTTCAACGGGGGTATGATTGTGAAAATGCAAAGCGGTAAAAGTTTTCCGGTGAGCCGTACGTATGCTAAGCTAATTCGTAAAAAAGTTGTTTAACTAAACATGCTTATTGTACGGGCAGGCTTATAGCTTCGTCATACACAAAATCCACCTCATCAACATGGCTTTTTAAAAGGTCACGGAGCTTTTCTTCCGTGACTTTTTTAGTATCCTGAATAAACGCAGCTTGTGCCGCAAAATTTCGGGCATCGGAAATAAAGGCATTTACTGCCGTAGTCCTGTCGTTTTCGTTTACCCAATTCCAGTAGCCGTTTTCATCTTTAAAGGTTAAATCGGCCTTTGGTTCGAGGGATAAAATTTTAGGACTTGGCAGGTAAACAATTGCCTTATTGTTTTCCAGAACGATCGAAAACTTCTTTTGAAGATCAAACCCGCATTTCGCTTCAAATGATCCGGAAATTTCGATCTGCTTGGTGCTCCCCATCCAGGCATTTTTCCAGTTGTAGCGATGCTGAAAGTTTTGTGATAAGGTGGCCAGTTCGAGTATAGCCGTTTGTTTCTGCAGCACAATGGTGTTACGCACCTTTACTTCTGGTGTAAACTGAAAGGCTTCACTAAAATCTTTTCCGATGGCTTTGGCGGTATTGTACGATTGTTTGGGAATGATCACCAGCAGTACATAGGCAGCTATGGTTCCCGCAATAATGATGACGATAGCAAGTTTAAGGTAGCGTGAAATCATTTTGGTAAATCAAATTTTAAGCGAACACGCGCTTTGTCGCGTATGGGTGTATTGTCTTTTTTGGTAGGAATCCATTTTGGCCCTTCCTTGATCAGGCGGATAAGTTCCTCATCGCAACCCGAACCAATTCCCTTTACAATTTTGAATTCTGTTAAGTTGCCATTTGGTTCTACATAAAACTCAACGGTTACGCGCCCCTGAACTTTGTTGATTTTTGCTTCCTCAGGGTAGTGTATGTTTTTCTCAAGGTATTGCTGGTAGGCACGATTTCCGTTTTCCGGATGGGCCAGGTCAACCGTTGGAGTATAGGGTTCACTGTTCGATATTCCATATCCCGTAACAACTACTTCACTAAGTTGAGTGGCATCAGGGCTCATCGAAACATTAACCTCCTTTCGGTCAGCAGCACTAACTTCTGTGGACTGCAACCCGATAAACGAGTACGTAAGCGTTGGATTGGATACCGTGGATTCAATCTGATAGTTTCCATCAATATCGGTAACTGTACCACGGTTCGATCCTTTGAGGATAACATTCACACCCGGTAAAGGTGAGCCATCTTCTTTGGAGGTTACGCGGCCGTGAATAACATTGGAAACATAAGAAAGTGAGGGTGCACCAGCGGCACGGTTTACTTCCTGCTTCTTTCGTTCAGCAGCATCTTTCTTGGCAACGGCAGCAAGTGTTTCTTTTTCGGCCGCTAATTCTTCTGTTTGTATCTCAAGTTTTGGCGCACTATCCACAGGCTTAACTTCGGCAACGATGGGTTGCTCTTTAAGCTCATCGTCCAGGTCAGCTTTTTTAGCTATGGTTTCTTTTTCGGATTTTGACTTTGTTGAGACTTCTGGCGTTGATCGCGGTTGTGTAATCTCTCTCGAATTTTCTACGGGTTCATCTTTTTTGTAATGATCTTCAGCGGGAACAATTACTGAATCTTCTTCTCCAGCCGGAACCTGGCCTGAGGGTGTTTCTTCAAGCGCTAGTGTTGAAGGACTTTCTACCGAATGGATGGCCTGCCAAATGAAATAGCCCGAAATCAAAAGAATAACTAGTCCGGCCGCAATTCTTCTTGGCCAAACCCATCGATCAGGTTTAGGCGCAATTTGTATTTCGGCTCTTTTTTCGCGTAGGGCAGCAGCGGTTTTGCTTGCTGCCGGTGCAAAAACTATATCCTTCTCAACAAAATCAGCTTGCTTTATTTTTTCATTCAGTGCCTGAACATCTTCAACAAAATCGGCTGCGTGAAGTTGCTCTGCGCCCTCCAGCGCCTCGGCCAAAAACGGGTCAGCCAAAACCTTCTTCTCAAAAGCATGCCGTTCGGCAGCACTCATGGCTCCCCTCAGGTAGCGCGCAATATCGTTTGTATAATCAGTCATGGCGCTCAAGGCAAATCTTCAAATTCCGCTTTCCGTTTTGGATGTAGCTTTTCACCTTTTTCAAATCAAAACCTGTCTCTACACCAATTTCCTGGTAGCATTTCTGGTGTAAAAAGAATAACCGCACACAGCGTTGTTGTTCATGGGCCAGTTTTTCGATGCACTTTTCCAATTTAACAAGATTTCCCTCCAAATCAGTTGCATCTTCCTGATGCGCAATACCATCCGATTCCATAAGAAATGGTGATAATTCTTCCGTTTGTTTGTTTTTGTTGGCCCGCAAATACATGAGGCAATGATTACGTGCAGTAACATACAACCAGCTTTTAAAGTGCGCGATGTCATGTTCCAGCAAGGTGGTGATAAGTTTTTCAAACACATTCATAACCGCATCCTTGGCTTCATCACGGTCTTTCAGGTATTTCAGGCAAACACCATATACCAATGAGGTATACCGGGTATATAAAAAGCCCAACACCTCCATATCACCGGTTTTCTGGTACCGCTGCAGCAGGTCCTGGTCAGTGACTTCAGCTAGGGGCTTGTTAAAAAGCATTTTTTAAGATAGTAAAAATTATTCCGATTGGTTTATGGAATACATGGAGAGGCTGCATCTCATCACCGTAAACCAAACAAAACAAACATGAAAACGCAATTTATGATTTTAAGTACCCTGCTGTTTACCAGCATGGGATTTAATCTGCAGGAACGGGTTGTTACCGGAAGGGTTACCTCGGCAGAAGATGGTAGTCCGATGGCCGGAGTAAATGTACTGGTGAAGGGAAACAAATCAGGTGTACTAACGGATGTGCACGGAAGATACTCCATTCAGGTTCCGGCAGGGGGTGGTACCCTTGTTTTTTCTTTTATTGGATTTGTTACGCAGGAAGTGAAAACAGGTACGCGAAGTGTTATTGACGTGCAGTTGGCTGTTGAGGTTGCTGAACTTAGTGAGGTTGTAGTAACCGGTTATAGCCGGCATAAACGTGTTGAAAAGAGTGGTGTGGCAGCTGAATATGCTTCACCTATAACGTATGCGCCAAGTGATTACCATAAACCGGATTGGAATACGGAAGAGTATGATGGTATAAATGAAAACATCTTTCACGATGCATTACGTAATCCGCTTTCCACCTTTTCGATTGATGTAGATGCGGCTTCCTATAGTAACATGCGCAGATTTCTGAACAATGGGCAACGCCCGCCTAAAGATGCTGTGCGCATTGAGGAGTTGATAAACTATTTCGACTATGATTACAATCAGCCGAAGAATGAGCATCCATTCAATATCATTACCGAAATTTCATCAGCACCATGGAATAAGCAACATAAGCTGGTGCATATTGGGTTGCAGGGCAAGCGCATTGCAACAGAAAATCTACCGGCATCGAATCTGGTATTCCTGATCGATGTTTCGGGCTCCATGGACGAGCCTAATAAACTTCCGTTGTTAAAATCTTCATTTAAAATGTTAGTGAATGAACTTCGCCCTCAAGATTATGTATCCATTGTTGTGTATGCGGGCGCAGCCGGAGTTGTACTTGAACCAACATCGGGTAATGAAAAGAAAAAAATAATTGAAGCACTCGACAGGCTTGAAGCCGGTGGATCAACCGCAGGTGGCGCAGGTATTAAACTAGCCTACGCTATGGCACACAAGCATTTTAAGCAAGGCGGAAACAATAGGGTAATTTTAGCTACCGATGGTGATTTCAATATAGGTGAATCCAGTAATGCGGCTATGGAACAACTGATTGAAAAGGAAAAGCAGGGTGGTGTATTCCTCACGATACTTGGGTATGGCATGGGCAACTATAAAGACTCTAAAATGAAAACATTGTCGATGAAGGGCAACGGTAATTATGCCTACATCGATAACCTTACGGAAGCCAAGAAAGTGTTGGTGAATGAATTCGGTGGAACGCTGTTCACCATCGCTAAAGATGTGAAGCTGCAGGTCGAGTTTAATCCTGCCAAAGTAAAGGCCTATCGGTTGATCGGCTATGAAAATCGCCTGCTGAAGAATGAAGACTTCAACAACGATAAGAAAGATGCCGGTGATTTAGGTTCAGGTCATACCGTAACGGCTTTGTATGAAATTATTCCGGTGGGCGTGGATAGTGAGTTTTTTACAATCGATCCACTGAAATATCAGACAACCAAAATTGATCCTTCCGCTTCGAAGTCAAAGGAGTTGATGACGGTGAAGTTTCGTTATAAGCAACCCGATGGTGAAACCAGCAAGCTGATTGTTCATCCGATGATCGATAACCAGATAGCGCTTGAACAAACTTCCGACAATTTCAGATGGTCAGCTTCAGTAGCAGCATTTGGTATGTTGTTGCGTGAATCGGAATACATAAAATCATATTCGTATGACGATGTAGCTCAATTGGCACAAGGTGCCCGCGGTCAGGATAAGGATGGTTACCGGATTGAGTTCATCAATATGGTGAAGTCGTTTGGCGGGGTAGTAGCAAAACGCTAGTCCAGCACACTACGGTGGAGACAAAGTCGTTGCGTAGCCCGCAACGACTTTATTTTTATTTATTTTTTGTCTAAACAACGATTTGTTACTTTTGGAATCCATGGAAGAAGAAATACGGCAAAACTATACGGAAGCAGAAAAATTGCAGGTTTTTCATGACGAGTTTATGCCTCATATTAACTCCATGTACAACTTCGCCTATCGCCTCACCTTTGATGAAGATGATGCGAATGACCTGGTGCAGGATACCTACCTGAAGGCTTTCCGTTTCATTCATTCGTTTGAAAAAGGAACTAATGCCAAGGCCTGGCTGTTTCGGATTTTGAAGAACAGCTTTATTAACGACTACCGGAAGAAGAGCAAAGAACCGGCTAAAGTCGATTATCAGGATGTAGAGACATATTACAACTCTGACGATGTTGACCGGCAGATTACACCTGATTTACGCGTAGAGTCGTTGCAGGATATGATTGGCGATGAGATATCCAATGCATTAAATTCATTGGATGTTGATTTTCGCACCGTGATTATTCTTTGCGACCTGGAAGGTTTTAAGTATGAAGAAATGGCAAAAATTTTAGATATACCTATCGGTACGGTACGCAGCCGTTTGCACAGGGCGCGCAACCTGCTGAAAGAAAAACTAAGCGATTACGCCAAACAAATGGGATATAAAAATACCTAAGCCTATGCCTGACTCTACCCACCCTTCAAAGCCCGGAAAAAAACTTTCCTGTATGGAAATGCTTCAACTGATTTTGGATGGTGATGCCTCACCGGAGCAACAACAGGAATTCACCACGCATATGGATGAGTGCATGCCGTGCTATAAAACTTATCACCTTGAAACAGCATTAAAGATGCTCATCAAATCAAAGTGCAATGGCCATGGAGCACCCCCGCACTTAATTGAAAAAATTAAAGCACAGATCAGTCAAAACACACCTCATTAATGGCCGGTAAAGCAATTATTTTCAGCGCACCTTCCGGCTCTGGAAAAACTACTATTGTTAAGCACTTACTTGAGAATAACCATGACCTGGGTTTTTCTATTTCTGCCTCTACCCGCGATAAGCGAGGAAGGAAAGAACAGGATGGAAAGGATTATTATTTTCTTTCGCCTGAAGAGTTTAAAAAGAAAATTGACAACGATGAGTTTATTGAGTGGGAAGAAGTTTATGAAGGTAACTATTACGGCACGCTAAAGTCTGAGATTCAGCGAATCTGGAATGAAGGTAAAAATGTAATTTTTGATGTTGACGTAAAGGGCGGCCTGGCTTTGAAAAAATATTTCGGGGAAAATGCGCTGGCCATTTTTGTAAAGGTGCCTTCCCTTGAAATTCTGGAACAGCGCCTGGTTGGCAGAGGAACGGAGTCGCATGCAAGTTTGTCGCAGCGGTTATTCAAAGCCAAGTTTGAAATGACCTTTGCAGATAAGTTTGATGTAGTGCTGGTAAATGAAAACCTGGAAAAATCGTTAGCGGAAGCACAGCGCTTGTACAATGAGTTTAAGGTCCGGTAAATCAAACAGTAAAGGGTGAAAATTGGTCTCTTTTTCGGCTCATTCAATCCCATTCATACCGGGCATATGATTATTGCCAATATTATGGTGGAAACCACAGATTTGGAGAAAGTCTGGTTTGTGGTTACGCCCCACAATCCGCATAAACAAAGCAAAGGCCTGCTTCATGATTTCGATCGGTTTGATATGGTTCGGGCGGCCGTCTATGAAAACTACAAACTCGAAGTTTCCGATGTAGAGTTTCATTTACCCAAACCAAATTATACCATTCATACACTTGTTCACTTATCGGAAAAACATCCCGATAAACAGTTTAAAGTGATTATGGGTGAAGATAACCTGGCCAACTTCACCAAATGGAAAAATTATGAGCGTATACTGGAGGATTATGGCTTGTATGTTTACCCCCGCCTGACCGGTGCAGTCGGGCAGGCCCGACCAAATGTAACAAGTACTGAACTTAATCGTCATCCCAACGTAAAACTGGTAGAAGCACCCATGATGGATATTTCAGCTACGTTTATCCGAAATTGCATAAGAAAAAACCAATCGGTACGTTACCTTGTTCCGGATGCTGTTGAGGCTATTATCCGAGCAAAAAAGTTTTATCAATAATCAGGCAACGAAATGATTATTATCATCGTCTGTACACGAGGTCAATCGTAACTTGAATCCCCAAGCCTGAATGATGCGCTACCTGTTAACATGGATTTTTTGTATTCTCGTTTACCTTGTTATGGCAGGCGGGGTTCGTGGCACGGTGAAGGCCAGCGATGGAACGGTGTTACCGTATGCAACTATTTATGTTAAGGAAACCGGAACCGGCACCGTTTCTAATCAGGATGGTTTTTATGAGATATCCCTTCCAGCCGGAACGTACCATTTGGTTTATCAATACCTGGGCTACGAAACCCAGCAGCATATCGTTTCCGTTGGGGGTTCATTTCACATGCTGAACGTTGAGATGAAATCGCAGGTAGTGATGCTGCAGAATGTAACCATTTCCGGTAAGGAAGATCCAGCCTATACCATTATGCGTAAGGCAATTTCAAAAGCAAAGTATCATACACAGCAACTCGATACCTATTCAGCCCGTGTTTACATTAAAGGAACGGGCAAATTAGTAGACTATCCGTGGCTGGCTAAAAAAGCACTTGAAAAAGAAGGGATTGAAAAAGATCGTGTTTTTATTACCGAATCGGTAAGTGAAATCAAGTACACGCGTCCGAATACGTTTGAAGAAAAAGTAATTTCCATCCGCAGTGATGGAAAGGATAACAACACATCGCCCAATGCTTTTATTTTCGGAAGTTTTTATCAGCCGGTAATTGCCGAAACGGTTTCGCCATTATCCCCCGCAGCATTCGGGTATTATAAATTTGAGTACCAGGGAACTTTCAAAGATCGCAATTATGAAGTCAGCCAGATAAAAGTAACGCCACGGTCGCGTGGCGATAATGTTGTAGAGGGTACACTTTTCATTGTTGAAGATTGGTGGGCTATCCATAGTCTTGATCTAAAAACGACTAAGCTCGGTATTCGTATTGGCGTAAACCAGGTATACGCGCCTATTGAGGATAAGGCCCGCCTGACTGGCGTAGTCGGGCAGGCTTGGCTGCCCGTTTCGCAACAGTTTGATATTGGTGGAAGATTTTTTGGATTTGAGTTTGTCTACAAGTACCTGGCTACGGTAAGCGACTACAATATTACCTTGAATCCTGATCTGGTGGTAGATGAGATGAAAGTAATTGATGAAAAGATTTTTAAGGATGAAGCAAAGGAGATAGTAAAGCGGAACAGTCAGAAGGATCAACAATTGCAGGAACGTATGGTCTCGGATAAGGAAATTACCCGAAAGGAATTGCGGTCAATTATAAAGGAGTACGAAAAAGAAGAGATCAAGCAATCCAAAGAACCGGAGGTGCTCTCCAATACTTCGTTTAAAATCGATAGCGGAGCCTTTAAAAAGGATTCTGCCTACTGGGCACTGGTACGACCCGTTCCGTTAACTCTGGAAGAGATAAAGGGTTATCGTAAAACGGATAGTCTTGCCATTGAAGAACGAAAAAAGGAGGAAGGCGATACGGTCAAGCGGTCGCAAAAAAACAAGAAGGGATTTCAGCCTTGGGATTTGCTCGTTGGAGATGTTTATCAAGTGTCGAAGCACTCTAACGTTGAGATTAAATTCCCGGAGTTGTGGTTCAACACGGTAGAGGGCTATGCCCTGATTTACCGGTTGAACTTTGGCACCATTCTGCAAGACACCACCAAAACCAGGCTCAACATTATGCCTGCGTTTCGCTACGCCTTTGCACGCGAAAAATTTTCAGGCAACCTCACATTCAGGTTACGGAACAAAAATTACCGGTTCGAAGTGCAGGGTGGCCGGTACGTAAAACAATTCAATCCCGATGAACCCATACTGCCCATCACCAACACATTTACTACCCTGTTTCTGGAGGAAAACCTGATGAAGATTTATGAGCGTGACTATCTCGATGTGCTCTACAGGAGAAGGTTCAGTCCAAAATTTACCGCTGAAGCCACAGTATCGTGGGCAACCAGACGTGAATTATTTAATAACACCAATTACAAGTGGGTTAACCGCGATAAAATTGAAGGCTACACACCGAATGCTCCTGTGAGTGATGAATTGCCCAACACCAGCTTTGATGAACACCAGGCTGTTATAGCCGGTATCCATTTAAGCGCAAGGCCGTGGTTAAAATACAGAATCCGAAATGGTCGGAGGAGCGAAATTGAAAGCTCTACACCAACACTACTATTAACTTACCGAAAAGGTATTTCCGGCATTCTTGAGAGTAAGATTGATTTCGATCAGGTTGAAGCCGGTGTCAAGCATGAACTTCCTGTGGGGGTGCGCGGAAGGTTGCATTTTTCCTTGTTGGGTGGTGTGTTCCTGAACACCGATAGCATGGCCTTTATGGATTACAAACACTTTTTGGGCAACCGAACACCATTTGTTACCACCGATCCCGTAGGGAGTTATCGTTTGCTTGATTACTACCGGCATAGTACGGCCGATAAATATTTTTCTGCCAATGTTCATTATCAGTTCAGAAAATTATTGTTGACAAACATACCGGAGGTAAGGATGTTTGGTATACGCGAAAATATTTTTGTCAACTACCTGGCCACACCAACTTCACAAAATTATACAGAAGTGGGTTATTCCATCGATGGTATATTACGTGTTTTCCGACTTGAGGCAGCCGTTGGTTTTCAGGATGGAAAGTATCTTAATTATGGATTTCGGATTGGCGTTACTACGGGCATCGCCATGCGCTTCTCTGATAACTGACAGTCAGCAGGAAGGTAACTTTTTTGGTACCTTTCGCCCATGATCATTACCCTCGATGAATTCTTAAAACTTCGACATGAACTCCCTGCTGTGGATGTTCGGTCGGAGGGTGAGTATGCTGAGGGGCATATGCCCGGAGTGATCAACATTCCCCTGCTTAATAATGAAGAGCGCAAGGCAGTAGGCACTGACTATAAGCAGAAAGGACAACTGGAGGCTATTAAAACCGGCTTTCGGTTGGTTGGGCCACGATTGAATAGCATTATCGAAGATGCACTACGTGTTAGTGATGGTGATGAGTTACTGGTGCATTGCTGGCGTGGCGGTATGCGATCGGCCAACTTTTGCAGTTTCGTACAGATGGCGGGAATTAAAACGCGTGCGCTGAAAGGCGGGTATAAAGCTTACCGGCAACGAGCTGTTGAATCGTTTGCCTCGCCCTTTAACCTGACAGTATTAGGCGGGGAAACGGGTAGCGGAAAAAGCGACATCCTTCGGGCATTAAGCGCAGCCGGTGAACAGGTACTTGATCTGGAAAAACTGGCAAAACATAAGGGCTCAGTATTTGGAGGCTTGATGATGCCGCCTCAGCCCACCACGGAACAATTTCAGAATGAATTGTTTGAAGCCATTCTTGAGCTCGATTTATCAAAACGCATCTGGATCGAAGATGAATCCATCGCCATTGGAAAAATATTTTTACCAGAACCACTATGGCGTACCATGGGCCGATCACCCGTTGTGGAAATTGATGTTGCAAAAAATGTGCGCATACAGCGTTTGGTAAATGAGTACAGCAAAACTGATCCAACGCAATTCCTGGATGCGATGAAGAAGATAATAAAGAAACTTGGCGGACAGCATTTTAATGCAGCGGCAGAAAAGCTTTCACTAGGGGATTGGGAAACTACCATTGATATTTTATTGACTTACTACGACAAAGCCTATCGCAACGGCCTTGAACGAAAGCAGCAACGAATTGTAAAGCGCATTTCGTGGGATGGTCAACGATTAGATGAGATTCTGAATAGTCTTTTAACCACATAGACACATAAGGACACATAGATTATGACAAAGAAATTTCTCGATGATCTGACTTATAAAATTATTGGTGCTGCTATAGAAGTACATAAGGATTTAGGCCCAGGGCTTTTAGAGAGTGTTTATCAAAAGTGCCTTAAGCAGGAATTTTTCTTACGAGAATTGAGATATTCCTCAGAACTTCTCGTGCCAGTTCAGTACAAAGGTTTTGAAATGGACACAGAACTGCGGTGTGATTTTCTTGTCGAAGATTCAATTGTTGTGGAATTAAAAGCAGTTGATGCACTGGCACCAGTTCACGAAGCTCAAATTCTGACCTATATGAAACTATTACAAAAACCGAAAGGGATTCTGATTAACTTCAATTGTGCAAACTTATTCAAGGAAGGACAGCGAACATTTGTAAACGAACTATTCCGAAAACTACCTGACCAGTAACTATGTACCCTATGTGCCTATGTGGTTAATAACTATTTATGATGGACATTAAACTCACTCAATTCTCTCACGGTTCAGGTTGTGGATGTAAAATTGCTCCGGCTACCTTGGAGAAGATTTTACAAACGACAAACGAAAAGAAATTATTTTCTCAATTGCTGGTAGGCAACGAATCAAAAGATGATGCTGCGGTGTATGAGCTTAATGACGGCACCTGCATCATCAGCACCACCGATTTTTTCATGCCCATTGTGGATGATCCGTTTTCATTTGGTGCCATTGCGGCTACCAATGCCATCAGCGATGTGTACGCCATGGGCGGCAAACCCATTATGGCGTTGGCGATCCTGGGTTGGCCCGTTGAAAAAATTCCGGTAGAGGTGGCACAACAGGTGTTGGCGGGTGCGCAATCGGTTTGTGATCAGGCTAACATTCCACTTGCCGGTGGGCATAGCATCGACAGTCCCGAACCAATTTTTGGTTTAGCCGTAACCGGCACGGTTCTCAAACCACATCTGAAAAAAAATAATACGGCCAAAACCGGTGATCAACTTTACCTGACCAAACCACTGGGTGTAGGCATGATTTCCACCGCCCAAAAGCGAGGGGTAGCACAATCGGAAGATGTAGCGGAGGCTGTTCGCATCATGACCACCTTGAATGCTGTTGGTGAAGTTTTTGGTACGCTACCGTATGTATCCGCAATGACGGATGTAACCGGCTTCGGATTGCTCGGACATTTGCTTGAAGTGTGTGAAGGAAGCCAACTTTCTGCGGAGATCACCTATTCAAAAATTCCACTAATTAAAAATATATCACGCTATGCGTCCAAAATGATTTACCCCGATAATACCATGCGCAACTGGCAAAGCTTTGAGGGCAAGGTAACGGGCATCGGATCAGAATCACTGCTCACCCTTTGCGACCCGCAAACCAGTGGCGGGTTGCTCGTTTGTGTTGATAAAAACTTCGCAGCAGAATTTGAACGTAAAACGATTGAACCCGGCCTTTCTCTTCAATCGTTCGGTAAACTAATCGATAAAGCACCGGCTCACATTACCATTCACGACTGATGGAGGAGATCACGCAACAACTTTGGGAGGCTGCTGAGCGAAAGCGCAAATGCCGCATCCGGATGAGAAGAGAACCCATTGAGCGATTTGTTCATCCGTATGGTATTTGCCAGACAGCCGGAAATAAAATTATGCTGGTGTGCTGGCAGGAGTTGGGTTTTACTAAGGCGGGTCGCACGGCAGGGTACCGGAACCTGAAATTAGCCGACATTGAAACTATTGAAATAACCGAATTTCACTTTGTAAAACGTGATGACTTCAACCCGCTTGATGGACAATATAAGGACTGGGTTTTTCATGTTTGAGTAACCGTTAATCGAGCCGGCATTTGCCATCATTTTGAGCTCCGGAGGGGCTAACAATGGTATATTCATTCAGGAAAAATTTTGCGTCTTTTTCCAGCCCTTTGCGTCTTGATTTCGTAAAACTATGTGCTCATGGAAGAACTGGCCGTACATGCGTGGACTCAAATTCGGGGTGAATTAACACGGTTTGTCTATAAACGGGTGAAAGACAAGGCGCTGGCGGAAGATATTGTGCATGATGTATTGCTTAAGATTTATGCAAAATCCGGTCAATTAAAAGAGTTGGATAAGATTTTCGCCTGGATTTACCAGATTACCCGAAATGCAGTAAACGATTATTTTCGCAGCCAATCCCGAACCGTTGATATCCGTGAGCTTGATTTCGATTCGGATCCGAAAGATTTCAACGACTGCGTGGCTTTTTGCCTGAATACGTTAATCAAAACGCTCCCATCAAAATATAAGGAAGCACTTGAGCTGACAGAACATCACAATCTCTCACAATTGGAACTGGCCGATCGGCTGGGGATATCCTATTCAGGGGCTAAATCGCGGGTTCAACGTGCACGCACGTTGTTAAAACAAAAGCTACACGATCTCTACCACATTAAAACCGATGCATACGGAAATGTACTGGTATGCGAAGATAAACTTCCTTGCGGTTGCGATACTTCCACGTCTTTTGAAGAGAAAGTCGTGATGCCTCGTTAGTACACCACGACTTTCACTGGGTTTTAGCAATCGCAAAGACCGCCACAGCAACCACCATCTTTTTGAATGATCACGTTTTTCATGGTTTTAACATTTTAGTGGAACATCATTTTTGGCCTCTTTGCAAGAGGTTCAGGTGATTGACGCTCCTGTCTCCTGAAAGACGCAAAAATTTTACTTGCGTCTTTTTGTTTGGTGGTTCGTCTATAGGCTGCTAATCAAAACATTAAAATTCATGAAAACATATCTAATTCTGATTGTGTTGCCGCTAATGTCATTAGTCGGGCACACACAATCACGCGAAATAAAAAACCTGATTCCTGCCCGCGGACATTACTATCAGTTGCAGCAATTCAGCCCAGCGCCTGCACAAAAGAATGCCGAAGTTGACAAGCAGAAATTTCCATTCGATAAACCGGCAGCAGAAAAGCGCTTGAGTTTAAAGCCTTATTATCTTAAGGATAACATAGATTTTTTGATCCCTGATCCTCCGGCAAACAGTTCGGCACAAACGCGGGCAGAGTTAAATTACCTGTTGGGCTTACAGCAGCAGCGTACCGATGAGCAGGTGCGTGCAGCACTGTATATGGCCGGTATATATTACAATCCGCGTGTTACCCCGGCAGATTCAAGCTACTCGCGTTACCGAAAAAACTTATTTCACATTGGCCGTTCAATCGGTACGTGGTTTTCACCTGAGTCGTTACCGGTAACGGCCGATTTCATGGCGCGTGTGTGGCAGGATGCCAGTTACTACATCTGGAAATATAAGTATCAGTTTTTGCGCGTTCGCCCGTATGTGCTTGAACCTGATTTGCAAAACCAGGAAGAAACAAACTGGGCGGCATATCCAAGTGGGCACGCAGCTAATTCGTATATCAATGCTTATGTGTATACCGCGTTGGCTCCCGAATTTGCAGACGTATTTTTAAAAGATGCGTACGACATGGCACACTCGCGCGAAATAATAGGCGTTCATTACCCGAGCGATTCGGAAGCATCCAGAGTGTTGGCCCGGCAGATCGTGAATGAATTGTTCAGTAATGAAAAATTCCTGAGTGATTTTAAATTGGTTCAGCAGGAGTGGGCAACAAAAGCAAAGGAAACCTTTGAGAAACCCGAACCGGTTAAGCCGAAAACAGTGGCAAAACAGGCGGGCTGTGCCAAAACATGTGAGTAGTCGCGAAGACTACTCACATGCATAATCTGTTATTTTCTGCTCACGAGTAACGTGTAACCGGCCGATTTTCCATTCTTATCAAACGATTCGCTTTTTACCATGCCCACTTTTTCGGCAATCCACTCTGTAGTTGCAAACTCAAACGACATGCTTACCCCCATTTTTGATTGGGTAGTTGACTTGCTGGTGATTTTGTAGCAATCGAATGTTCCTGCTGGTGTGGTAATGGTTTCTTTGCCTACCACTTTCCTATCCGTAATCTGAACGGACATATTCATCGGAATCGGGCTACCTGTTGCCGTCATGGTTATGGAGCCGTTTTTCAGGGTTTGTCCGGCTGATAATTTTGATGGCAGTTCAAGATTTTCTGATTCCATTTTCATTTCATATGAACTGAAGGCTTTTTGTTGTTCTTCCGGAATAAACTTGCGCATATCCATAATCATTACACCGTTTTGGCAGGTCATTTCCAAATCACCCTCCATTAATTTTTTACCCTTGTCACTAAAAATCACAGAGTTGATGGTAGCTTTATAACCATTGCCAATTTTTTCATAGGCGGTAACTTTTTGCTGATTCTTGCCCGAGGTTTTTCCATTCTTGCCAAAATTTTCATACGTCCACTCGGTGCCTTGTTCCAACACATAATAATCATTGCATTGTGAATAGGCGATAATTGTGCATAAAAATGCAAGCCAGAAGGAGCAAACTTTTTTCATATCTTGAGGGTTTTGGAATGTGATAAAATAACTACCATTTACATTGATGTTTAAAGTTAAACTATGATAATTAAGACTCCAATCCTATTAAAGATATTTTCGGTAATCATGGCTAAGTGGAATTGGGCAAAAACACCTTTTGTTGTTTCGGCTTTCCTGCTGTTGTTCGCTTGCTCCTCAAAAAGGGATACGAAAGCCGAAGCAGACGCTACTATACCTTACCTGATTTTTAAAATCTTTCCGCACGATACGGAAGCTTTTACACAAGGGTTGGTGGTAGCCGAAGGCAAGCTGATTGAAAGCACCGGCCAGTACGGAACATCGTGGATAGCCGAAGTGGATATTGCTACCGGTAAGCAAAACAAGAAAGTTATTCTCGATAAGGAATATTTTGGTGAAGGGGTAACCGTATTGAACAACAAAGTATATCAGCTTACCTGGAAGAACATGAAGGGTTTTATTTATGATTTTAGAACGTATGAAAAGCTTGGCGAATTTACCTACGACAGCGAAGGGTGGGGCATTACCCACGACCATGTAAACCTGATAATGAGCGATGGCAGCGACAAACTTTATTTTCTGGATACCCTGTCGCTGAAGCCGGTAAGAACAGTGGCGGTTACAGAAAATGATAAACCGGTAAAAAACCTGAATGAACTGGAGTACATTGAAGGCTATGTGTATGCCAACCTTTGGCAAACCAATTACATTGTACGCATCGATCCGGTTACGGGCAAAGTATTGGGCCGGCTTGACCTAACCAAAGTGGCCGAAGCCGTGTACCCGGGCAACCCCAATGCCGATGTGCTGAACGGTATTGCCTACGAGCCAAAAAGTAAAATGATTTTAATTACCGGAAAGCTTTGGCCGAATATGGTGGCCATAAAGTTTAAGGAAGGAAATTAATACAGGTCTCAGTCAATACAGATAAAAAGAAATGATTACCACCGTTTCGATCCGTCAATCTCCATAATTAAATCTTCACTATACGCCATGGCTGGTGTTTGATAGCCCGGTATAAAATTTCTGTTCAGGATTTTTTCTGCAATACGCACGCTTGTTTTTGCCGTAAGTAAATAACCGCTTACGGTTTCAAGCCGGGCTTCGGCCTGCTCACCATGTTCATTCCAAACTTTGCCCCACAAATAGCTTTTTCCGGTAAGCAGTTTTTCTTCCGAAGGCCCCCCGGGCTTTTTGTCAATTTGTTTTAACATCATGCGTTTCACCCACTTCATGCGCAACAGCCAGTTCAGGTAACGACTTCGCCTGGCGTTTTTTATCATGCCCGGTGTAGCGCCCGTGTACACTTCAATGTTCGGAATACCCGTGCTGCGCCATGCGGTTGAAATATCACCCCAGGGAATACAGAGTGTGGGTGTTTTAAATGCGCCAAAATCAATTTCAAGTGTTTTATCACCCAATGCGAGTGACGTAAGCCTTCCGTTCTTTCGGATTTTGCCTCCGTACCCCAGCCCTTCGGTCATGCTTTTTTTTGTGCCTCTTGATAAACCGCCTTTCGACATCGTAAATGCAAGTTGAAGATGTGTGGCATTGGGCAATTTATTTTTCAAATGTAACGCCAGGCAATCGGAAGGAACCACATCAAAGCCAGTTCCCGGTAAAATGGTAATACCGGCTTGCTTTCCTTTTTCATCATAACCGGCCAATAACTCAAATACCTCATATTCTCCGGTAATGTCGGTGTAGTGTGTTTGTGTTTCGAGGCAGGCATCGGCCATCTTTTTTGCCGTATGCCGAAAGGGCCCGCCACAGTGAATAACAACCTTGCCTTCGTTCAATAAGTTTACAAGTCCGGTGTGGTCATCAATATCAACGGTTGTATAAGGGTATCCGCTTTGTTCACTTTGTTTTTTAAGTGCTTCTTCATTACGCCCTGAGAGAATGACAGAAAGATTTTTTGTTTTACATTCTTCAACAATCAGCTTGCCGGTGTAGCCGTACGAGCCGTAAACAATTACTTTTTCCATTCTAAACTTTTAAGTGAAGGGTTTTCCCGGTTAGCTTTATTCATTCGCCTGCTCTACCCGCACAACAAAATATTTTGTGTCGCCACGCCAGGGAAAGGTGGCATACCGCTTAATAAAGTGAAGATTAACGCGTTCGCCTTTCAGGGCCACTTCTTCAAGTGCTTTTATCACTTCGGTTTCATTTTTTTCAACCGAAAAATCGCGGGTTTCTGCTATGGGGCTTGTGCCTTTCAGGGCACCAAACGACTCCATGGATATCTTTCCTTCATGGGTTTTAAAGAGCATTCCCTTTTCGGAAACACTAAGCACCTTTCCGGCCCACACCCCACGTTCGTAAACACCCCAATACAAAAAGGCCAGTGTACCGATGCCAAGTATCAGCAGTAGAAGAAGAAAGCGTTTTATGAATTTCATGGTAGTTTGTTTTGCCCGTTGACCAAAGCTTTGATTTTCCATAAGGAAGAAATGTTGATCGCACCGAAGGTAGTAATTCTGAAAACAAAAAAGTCGGGCTTAACCCGACTTTTTTAGCAGGCGTTTGTAAATCACTATACGGTCATAATTTCGGCTTCTTTCTTTTTCAGCAGAGCATCAATCTTACTGATGAATTCGTCTGTTAGTTTTTGAACCGTTGCCTCAGCGTCCTTAATATCATCTTCTGAAGCACCTTTTATTTTTTTCAGGTGTTCGTTGGTATCCTTCCGGATGTTCCGGACACTCACGCGGCCGTGCTCACATTCCTGTCCTACTTGCTTAACCAGTTGTTTGCGTCTTTCTTCCGTAAGCATGGGTATGTTTACAATCACCTGTTGCCCATCATTTTGCGGATTCAACCCCAGGTTGGCATCGCGAATGGCTTTTTCAATTTCCTGAATAATATTTTTCTCCCAAGGCTTAATAAAAATGGTACGTGCATCAGGTGTTGTTAAGGATGAAACCTGGTTAAGCGGAGTCATGTTTCCGTAATACGAAACCTGTATACCATCCAACATAGAGGGGTTAGCTTTACCGGCTCTTATCTTCGTTAGTTCATGACCCACATGATTGAGTGCCTTGTTCATGCTTTCCTTCGCGTCTTCGAGGTATAATTCAATTTCTTCCATAACGTTACATTTTAGTACCCATCCTTATCGCTTGCAAATTTATAAGGTTTAGCTAATCAGCGTTCCGGCTTCTTCGCCTTGCGCCACTTTTAACAGATTCCCTTTTTTGTTCATATCAAAAACAATAATGGGCAGTTTATTTTCCATGCATAGCGTAAAGGCTGTCATGTCCATAATGTTCAGATTTTTTTCGTAGGCTTCCTGAAAGGATAACTCATTGTAGCGCACTGCGTCTTTAAACTTTTCAGGATCTTTATTATAAACACCATCAACACGGGTTCCTTTCAACACAACATCCGCCTGCACTTCAATGGCACGCAAACTAGCGGTTGAGTCGGTGGTAAAATACGGGTTACCAATACCGGCTCCAAAAATAACAATCCGCCCTTTTTCCAGGTGGCGGATGGCTCTGCGTCTGATAAACGGTTCGCATACCTGTTCCATTTTCATGCCGGACATAAGCCGGGTATAGAGGCCGTGGCGTTCCAATGCACTTTGCAAGGCCATGGCATTGATTACTGTGGCCAGCATACCCATATAATCACCCTGAACACGGTCGATACCAAGGGCTTCTGCCTGCCCACCCCTGAAAATATTTCCTCCGCCAATAACGATGGCCAGTTCCACACCGGCTGCTTTCAATGCTTTTATTTCTTCTGAATATTGTTCAAGCACGGCTGGGTCGATGTTTACGTTTTTATTTGACCCCTGCAGGGCTTCACCGCTGAGTTTGAGCAAAATGCGTTTGTATTTCATGAATTGGGTGTAAAAATCCCGTAAATATAAGGCGATTGGGCAATAAGTTATAATAATCGACTACGGGAGGTTGAGCTAAAGAAGTGCAGAATAGTCTGGTTTAGCCCTTTAAAATTCGATCAATACATGACCTTTTTCTACACTATCTCCTTTTTTGATTTTGATCGTTTTGACCACACCATCACCCGGAGATTTTAGAATGTTTTCCATTTTCATGGCCTCCAGTATGAGTAGTGGATCGCCCTGATTTACCGTGTCGCCTTCTTTTACTTTCAAATCGATGATCAGTCCCGGCATAGGGGCTTTTACAGAGTTCACTTTATTGCCAGCAGCATGGTTCATGCCTAACTTCTCCAGCAACATATCAAATTTGTCTTTCAGGTTTACGGTATAAAGTCGTCCGTTGATTTTCCAGGTAAAAGTTTTTGTTGCTGCATCGGTTTTTACAACTTCTGCCCGGTAACTTTTGTGATTGTAAATAATGTGGAAGTAACCCTCCTGAACGTGTAAAACATCCCAATTTAATGGTTCACCATTTATCGTGATGCTATCTCCATCTGATTGGATGTCGAATAGCTTGTTGTTTACAGTAGCCTTGAACATGTTCAAATTTAGAATTTAGAATGTAGAATATTGAATGTAGAAGTTAGAATTTTGAAGGAGTCGGTATACTATTCTATATATGAGTATCTGCTTAACCTCCTAAACTATAAAGCATCACCAACATTAAAACCTCACCCCTTCCCCTCTCCTACAGGAGAGGGGTGTCCGAGGCACGAGGACGGGGTGAGGTTTTGATTAGGACATCAAGCGGAAATTCAGAATTCTAATTCCTAAAGACTTTCTTCTAACTTCTTTCTTACTACCTTTACGCCCAATAAGGGGTGCCTCATAATAACGGGCTGAGATTATACCCATAGAACCTGATGCCGGTAATGCGGCCGAAGGGATGGCAGATAAACTTGTAAGCATGGTACAGTCCCCTCTGTACGTGCGGGTTTAACAAAACAAAAGATGTTTAACAAATTAGTGTGGACAGTAATGCTTTTACTGTCGGGATGTGCGCTGGCGTTTGGCCAGGCGCGTGGTGTTGTGCGCGACCTGGGTACCCAACAGCCTTTGGCTGGTGCCACTGTTTCGCTTCTGAAAGACGGTAAAACAACCGTAACAAATGCCGAAGGTGTTTTTCAGTTTGAAGGTTTAGACACCAGGGATTATGACGCAGAGATTCGGTTTGTGGGATATAAAACCCTGCGAGTTATTTTGGAAGGCGGTATAGAAAACACTTTTTCAATGGAAGAGGCTGTAACTTTTACCGATGAAGTGATGGTTATGGCAACCCGCGCTGGCGATAAAACACCCACAACATTTTCTACTATCGACAAACCAACTTTGCGCAAGCAAAATTTCGGGCAGGATTTACCTATCATTTTAAACTGGTCTCCGTCTGTAGTCAGCACATCGGATGCCGGTAACGGCATAGGGTATACCGGTATCACCATCCGCGGAAGCGATGCCACCCGAATAAATGTTACGTTAAACGGTATACCGTACAACGACAGCGAATCGCAAGGTGTATTTTGGGTGGATATCCCCGACATTGCTTCATCCACCCAAAGTGTGCAAATTCAACGTGGTGTGGGTACTTCCACAAATGGCCCGGGGGCATTTGGTGCCAGCATTAATTTACAGACCAATACGTTGAATCAGGATCCATACGCAGAGTATATCAATTCCTTTGGTTCATTTAACACCTGGCGCAATACGCTTGGTTTTGGTACCGGATTAATCCGCGATCGCTGGGCTGTTGATGGGCGGGTTTCAAAAATTTCCTCTGATGGTTTTATTGATCGCGCATCCTCTGATTTATCGTCATATTATTTTTCGGCCGGGTATTACTCACAAAAAACAGTATTGAAAGCTATTGTTTTTGGAGGTAAAGAAGTGACCTATCAAAGCTGGTATGGTGTACCTGAATCACGCTTGAACAATGATACAGAAGCTATGTTGGTTACGGCCTCCAACGAAGGTTGGAATGCTGAACAAACGCAGCACTTGCTCAACTCGAATAGTCGCACATTTAATATTTATACCTACGATAACCAGGTAGATGATTATGCCCAGGATCATTATCAACTGCACGCATCCCATCGGTTTACCGATTTTCTTACCGGAAACGTTTCGCTTCATTATACCTATGGCAGGGGTTTTTATGAAGAATATCGATATAACGATCGGTTTAGTAATTACGGACTAAATCCTGTAGTAATAGGCGATTCCATCATTACCCGAAGCGACATTATTCGCAGGCGTTGGCTCGACAATGATTTTTACGGACTCACTTTTTCCCTGGCGTATGAGAAAGATAAATGGAGCAGTCTGTTTGGCGGTGCATGGAACCGTTATGATGGCCGACACTTTGGAGAAATCATCTGGTCGCAAGTAACGGCCGTTCCGAAAGATTATCGCTACTATTTCAGTGATGCGGAAAAGCAGGATTTTACTGTGTACCTGAAAAATAATTATCAGGTAACATCCATGCTTAATGCATTTTTAGATTTACAATACCGCGGCATTGGGTATACCACCGCAGGAAATGACAATCGCCAGAACAATTTCGATGTTGATGTTCAGTATAATTTCTTCAATCCGAAAGCAGGCCTGGTGGTAGATCTGAAAAACAGGCAGCAGCTTTATGCCTCGTATGCCATAGCCAACCGTGAGCCGGTGCGAAAAGATTTCATCGACAACCCGGAAAACCTTTCGCCCAAACATGAAACGCTGGGAAACCTGGAGATTGGATTCAGAAAAAATTCTGAGCGGCAGGCCTTTAACATAAACGTATATTGGATGAATTATAAAAACCAACTGGTACTTACCGGTGCCTTGAATGATGTAGGCGCACCCATCCGTACCAATGTTGATAAAAGTTATCGGGTAGGTGTTGAAGTGGATGGTATGCTCAGGCTAACCGAAAAGCTAACCTGGAATGCTAATCTGACGCTTAGCCGGAATAAGATCAGAGAGTTTAATGAAGTATTGTATGATTACGGATTGAATTTTGATGAATTCAATGTTGTGGTGAATACCTACAAAAATTCGGATATTGCTTTTTCTCCCAACCTGATTGCAGGTTCTGTACTTCGTTACGCACCGGTTTCAGCTGTTGAAGTAGCGTTGCTCACCAAGTATGTGGGTGCACAGTTTATGGACAACACTTCGAACACAAACCGCCAGCTTGACGCTTACCTTACTAATGATTTACGGCTAACCTATACGATAAAGCCCAGGCACATAAAAGAAGTTGGGCTTAGCGTGCTGTTCAACAATGTGTTAAATGTAGCATATGAATCAAATGGCTATACGTATGGGTACCTTGGAGGGGGAGATGTCTATCGGGAGAACTTTTACTATCCGCAGGCAGGTCGAAATTTTATGGTAATGCTTAGCATAAGGCTTTAATTTCAGTTGGAATTTAACCCCGGGGTTGGGCAAGAACTTAGTACGCTTGTTTGTACTTTTGCCCAACCCCTTGCCATGCGCCTCAGCAAAAGAATTATTGTTGCACTATTCAGGCTTACCCGTACCTGGAACCTGCTGATACTGGTGTTTGCCCAGTATTTTACTGCATGGTTCCTGCTTAAAGCTCACATCTTTACCGACTGGCGGTTGTTGATGCTTACCGCTTCTTCAGCATTGATTGCTGCCGGTGGCTATGTGATCAACGACTATTATGACGTAAAAATTGACCTGGTCAATAATCCTAACCGCGTGGTGGTAGGCCGAAGTGTACCCCGAAGGTTTGCTATTTTATTGCATGGCCTTCTTTCTATGGCCGGCATAGCCTTGGGTATATTTTTATCATGGTGGATTGTGGCCATTAATATTTTTTCTGTTTCGCTGTTGTGGTTCTATTCTAACCTGCTTAAGCGATTACCTTTTGTAGGAAATCTGGCGGTTGCTTTGCTTACCGGAACTTCCATTGCCGTGCTTAATGTATTATACTATCAAAGCAACCTGTTGGTCATCATCTATGCGGTTTTTGCTTTCTTCATGACGTTGATCCGTGAAGTGATTAAGGATATGGAAGATTTAAAAGGCGACAACACCTTTGGATGCAAAACCCTGCCCATTGTTTGGGGAATCCGAAAAACAAAAAGTTTTATCTATGGAATGGTTGCTGTATTTGCTGCAGCAGTACTTTTTATCAACCAGGTTTATGTTAAACTTCCGCTCATTTACTTTTTAATGATGCTGTTTGTACCACTGGCGTGGCTGGTGATGCAACTGGTAAAAGCCGACACGAAGCGCGATTTCTCCTGGTTAAGCAGCTTTTGCAAAGTGATTATGTTGTTGGGTATTTTAAGCATGGCGCTGGTTTGATGGCTCTATGTTGAAACGGATAATTTTTTAAATAGGAATTAAATAGAAGTAAGTTGGCTCAGGGCACATCAATAAATCGACTTGCGATTTTTGCATCCGGAAGCGGGACCAATGCGGAAGAAATCTTCAAACACTTTCAGCATCATTCAGCGATAAAGGTTTCAGCACTGCTTTCTAACAACCCTGAAGCTTACGCCCTGCAGCGCGCAGCTAACTATGGAGTTCCAACAAAGATTTTTAATCGTCAGCAATTTCGTGAAACGGATGAGGTAGTACATTGGCTAAAGGAAAAAGAAGTAACCCATATTGTGCTGGCCGGTTTTCTTTGGCTGATTCCTGAAAATCTGATCCGCACATTTCCGGGAAAAATCATCAACATCCATCCTGCCTTGTTGCCTAAGTTTGGAGGCAAAGGCATGTATGGCATGAAGGTGCATGAGGCGGTTAAAGCAGCCGGTGAAACCGAAACCGGTATCACCATTCATGAAGTGAATGAGCGTTACGATGAAGGCCGGATTTTATTCAAAGCCATTTGTCCGGTGATGCCGGAGGATACCCCAGAAGCCATTGCAGACAAGGTGCATCAACTGGAGTATTTCTGGTACCCTAAGGTGATTGAGGACTGGATAATTAACTCAAGGTAATGGGAAGAAGTCCTAAGCCGGTTTAATATTAAGGAGTCAATTTGTTAGGAATTTTTCCTAACTTCCCTTCTGAATCAAGCTGCAGGATTACTAACCTTTAAACATTGTCTTATGATTTTAGCATTGAGTATGCCTGGAGGTATGGAGTGGATAATTATTTTGGTTGCATTTAGCCTCTCACTCATCCTTCCTATTCTAGCCATTTCAGATATTATTAAGGGGGATTTCAGAAATCCCAATGACAAGTTGATCTGGATACTGGTTGTTTTATTTATGCCGATAGTGGGCTCAATGATCTATTTCTGGGTAGGCAAAGGTCAAAAAATAGGGGCCTGAGCCCCTTCATTTTTACGGTGTATTAATTTCGTTGTACGGCACATTCGGGTCATTATCTGTCCAACTCATCGGGTAATTCTTATCCAGAAACTCCAATGCATCGGTAGTTAAATACAAGGGCTTAAAGGTGTCGATCATCACAGCCAATTCATGTGTCTCTTTCGCACCGATACTTTTTTCAACTGTACCCGGATGCGGGCCATGGGGTAAACCTCCCGGGTGTAGGGTGAACGATCCACGGTCAATGCCTCTGCGGCTCATAAAATTTCCTTCAGCATAGTACAACACTTCATCACTATCGATATTGCTGTGGTTATACGGTGCTGGGATGGCCTGCGGATGGTAATCGAACAACCGCGGCACAAACGAACAAATTACAAAGTTGTGTGCCTGAAAGGTTTGGTGTACCGGGGGCGGCTGATGAATGCGCCCGGTAATGGGTTCAAAGTCGTGAATAGAAAAGGCATACGGCCAAAGGAAACCGTCCCAGCCAACCAAATCCAGCGGACTGAAGTCATACACATATTGATGCAGGTAGCCTTGCTTTTTAATCTTCATCAAAAATTCCCCACGACTGGCATCGGTGATGAGTTCGTGTGGTGGACGGATGTCGCGCTCACAGTAAGGTGAGTGCTCAAGTAATTGACCGAGGTCGTTGCGATAGCGTTTAACGGTTTCCACCGGAGATGCCGACTCGACAATCAAGAGCCGCAACGGTCCTTCTTCAAACTCAAGTTTATAGATTACGGTGCGTGGAATAACTACGTAATCTCCTTGTCGGATTTCAAGTTTACCGAAAGGCGAGATGAGCACGCCCTGGCCATCGTGAATATAAATTACTTCATCGCCTTCCGCATTCTTATAGAAGTAATCCATCTTACGCTGTTTGGGCGAGCATATGGAAATAGCGCAATCATTATTTTTCAGCAATACTTTACGGGCATCCAGAAAATCATTTCCGGTGGTGGTAACCTTTGAGGTGTTCAGGTGTGTTTGCCGCAGCGCATAATCATGCACAAGCTCAGGGCCATACTTCACCGGGTCTTTCAAGGCTTTGATGCGCGTGGGGGGATAGATGTGGTACAGGTTGGAATAAATACCCGAAAAGCCTTCCGAACTTACCAGTTCTTCTTTATACAGGCTTCCATCCGGCTGGCGGAATTGTGTGTGACGTTTGGGCGGAATGCTGCCAAGGCGATAGTAGTACATAGCTCGTGGAGATTAGTCGAGCTAAATTAGGGAAACAAATCCTTATTTAGTATAACAGTATAATTCTTATAGGATTATCCCTAATTGATGTAAGAGCCAATTAGGCTAGAGTGATTATTGGATAATACTTTCATCATATTCTCTTGATATTTATCGAATGTCACTTTTGATCATTTCTTTAACTTCTTTATTAACATCATTGAAATATGTAAAATCTAAGCAAGGAAACTCAAACTGAAATGCTTGATCCAGAACGCCATGGAAATAAGCTTTACTGTAAACGATTTTATTTTTATTTCTCTCAAATACTTTCAGATACTCTACTCGAATACTATCTACCTTTGCTTTGTATTTTACATAAGTTGCTTCAATAAGAACAGGGTCAGCGTTTTTATAGTTATTTTCTGCAAATCTTTTTAAGTATGGTTGAATTTTTTCACTATAAACGGAAAATACAGAGTCAAAATCAGTTGTATAGCTTTGGTTTTCTTGCCCATTTGCAGAAATAAAGCAGCTAGCATATATGGCAAAAAAAGAGATGAGATATTTCATAATACTATTAATCATAGCCAGCCCATACAATGGTGGAAACACCCAGCAAAAAATGCTGCCCGTAAGGCTGCGTTAATATCCTTGGTCTGCTGACTGTCATCGGGCTGGTCAGGGTATTGATTTTGAGCGCCTGCAGTGCAAACTGCGGAGCAACTTGCAGCCAATACTGGTAACCAAGGAATGTTTTGTGTTCTTGATTTACTGAAATTTAGATTGATCTCTTTTTCTATATTTTCTGAAATAATGAAAACTAAATCCTCATGCAAGAACTTAAAATTTAAATCAATGAACGTTTTAAAATTTTTATAATTAGTGAATGCTTCTACCTCTAATTTTGACATAGTAATAAATTGAGTGTATTTATTTTGATTAAATGATGTCAACAAATCTGAGGTCAGCTGTTGAAGTAAATCTCTATCGGAATCATTTAGTTGGGATAAAGAAATTATGTTTCCCGCAGTCTGTGAAACAAAATTCAGATAGTCAGAGTTTTCAGTCAGAATTTTTTTAAGCTCTTCTCTATTTTTTCTATGCTCGGCTCTTCAGAACAACTAACTATAAAGGCGAGTAAGAAGAAGAATAGAACAAATGGAGGGGAGGGAAACTTTTTCATGTGTTTTTTGGATTAGGTCAGTAAGCCAATTTAATTAATTTTTTTTAAAAAAATAGACTTTTACTGATAAATGTCAACTAACTTGATGAACAAGTAGCGAGCCTGACCGGAACAAAAAAATCAATATTCTAGAATATATTCCTCCGTTTACATTGCCGATCTGCTCAGTTCTGGTATTCGATCGAACAACTTAATGGACTGCAGAAAAATTTCGTTGGTTTCGTTAATGATCGGGAACAAACCATCGTTGCCCCAAATTCTACGCGCAATTTGTGCCTTAACATGGAGCTGGAATATTTTCTTGTTCCGCTGCAAGTCTTTATAGTCGGGTTTAATCTTGTTCCGCTGCCCAATGCTAATAAGTTCGTTCAGCATTTGATCGGTTACCACAAACTTGGTTCGGAATTGTTCAAATCCTTTACTCTCCAGTTCATCTTTATGGTGGTGTGCATAGTTGAAGGCAAACTCATAAATGGACAATGATGAGTAAAGCGCATTCAGGTAATGACTGTTCATGGAGGTATCTAAGGGCACAAAATAGTCGGGCATAATGCCGCCACCACCGTACACGGTGCGGCCGTTCAGCGTTCGGTACTTCAGCGAATCGTTTAGCTTTATACTGTCGGCTGAAAAAAATTCACCCTTCTTATAGCGTTCAATAATATCCAGTGAGTAGGCTTCATCATCGTCATACGGTTTTTGAATGGACCGTCCACTGGGTGTGTAGTAGCGGGAAATGGTAAGGCGCAGTTCCGAACCATCACTCAGGTCGAACGGATTTTGCACCAATCCTTTTCCAAACGTTCTTCTTCCCACAATCAAGGCACGGTCGTTATCCTGTAGGGCACCGGCAAGTATTTCCGAAGCGGAAGCACTACCTTCATTTACCAGAATAATCAGATCGCCAGTTTCAAAACTTCCACGTGTAGTAGACGAGGCGTTGGTATTCAGGCGTTTGTCCTTACCATCGGTATACACAATTTTTTTGTTGGCTGATAAAAACTCGTCCGCCAGATCGATGGCCATGCTCATGTAACCTCCGCCATTACCCTGAAGATCGAGTACGAGTTTTTTCATGCCCTGTTCTCTCAGCTTACTCAATGCTTTGCTGAATTCTTCATAGGTAGTGGCTGAAAAGCGATTCAATTTGATATATCCGATTTCAGCATTCACCATGTACGAAACATCAATGGAGAATTGTGGAATCTTATCGCGTACAATAGTGAAATCAAGAGCTTGCTTGCCCCGGAGAATAGTTACCCGTACTTCGGAACCACGCGGCCCTTTTAATTTGCGCATCACATCCTGGGTGGTAATACCAATGCCGGCAACATTTTCATCATCTACCATTACAATTTTATCACCTGAACGGATGCCAAGTTTTTCGGAAGGGCCACCGCTTAAGGGTGTTACTACTACAATCGTATCCTGAAAAATATTGAACTCAACACCAATGCCATCAAAATTGCCACGCAGTTCTTCGTTGGCAGCAACCCGATCGCTGGCCGCAATGTAATGCGAATGGGGATCAAGCTTGGAGAGCAGGTGACGGATGGATTCGTCTACCAGTTTATCGGTCTTGATATCATCAACATACTTGGTGTCAATATATGTGAGCACTTCGCGCAACTTTTGTACATCCTTGGTTACATCGCGCGATGGTTTGCGGGTATTAAAGCTGGTGCCGATAAAAACCCCGGCTGCCAGGCCAAGGCATAAAACAAGCGGTAATCGTATCTGGTAAGGCGTATTTTTCGGTTGTTCGCTCATAAAATTTCTAAAATCGTTCTCCTTTTAACGGGTAAGATTAACAAATGTTAAGCACAGTTTATTTTCAATAAAACATCAAATTTCAGGAAATAAAACGTTTAATCGGCAACGGGCAGTTCTGCCCATGCGATTTTTATGGTGTTTATCTATATTTGAAGGATAGTATGGAGGTTTCAGGATTAAAAAGTAAACTGGTAGGGCAACTTGTGGACGAAAATTATGTTCACGCCTATGTACTCTTTTATTTTGGAATCCGCTTTGAAGAGTATTCGGCCTTTACCCTAGAGCAGGCTTGTCGCGATAAGGGTTTGCAGGTTGAGCAGGTTGTGCGGGAGTTGGAATCACCCACCCATCTTCGTGAAGCTGAGCTTCCGTTGATTTCCTACCCTATTGATTTGATTATTGAATACCTCAAGCATTCTCATTTTTTATTCATTAAGCACAAACTTCCCTACATTGCTAAATTGGTAGAGGGTTTTAAGGCCGCCACTAAAGAGTACCACGCCATCGAACGCGACCTGAAAATAGTTTTCCCGTTGTTTGTTGAAGATTTTATTCACCATATCTATGAAGAAGAGGACACGCTCTTCAGGTACATAAAAGCGCTCGACCGTGCGTCAAAAGGTTTTTACATTCCAACACGCCTGTACCAGTTGATGGAGCGCTGCTCCGTTCAGAAGTTTGCTGTGGAGCATGATGTACACGATGATGAAATGCAGGGCATTCGTAAAATCACCAACGACTACGAAGTTAATGCGGATGCTCCGCTTCGCATGAAAGTCATTTACAACGAGCTGAAGGATTTTGAAAAAAGTTTAATTACTCACGCGCGTATTGAAAATGAAATCCTTTTCCCAAAGGCCATGATGCTGGAAACAAAAGTGAAGCAGATTTTTGTGGAGCGTATCCGCTTCAACTAACGGCATGGGCAGAATATTAGCCATTGATTATGGAACAAAACGTGCCGGGCTGGCCGTTACCGATCCGCTTCAAATCATCTCCACAGCGTTAGATACTGTTCCAGCTGATCAACTCCTGTCTTACCTGAAGACCTATTCAGCAAAGGAATCAGTAGATCGCTTTGTTGTAGGTATGCCCCGCACACTAATGAACGAAGATTCTGAAACAGCACCCGCGGTTCGGAACTTTATTACAGCGTTAAAACAAACTTTTCCCGACAAGCCAGTTCATGAAGTGGATGAACGCTTCACCAGTTCAATTGCCCAGCGTGCCATGCGTGAAGGCGGTATGAAAAAGAAAGACCGGCAGGCGAAAGGCAATGTGGATAAAGTAAGCGCGGTGTTAATCTTGCAGGCATTTATGGAATCGCGCTGATTACTTTTACAGCGGCTTAGCCAAATCAAAATCGGCATGAAAGCGTAGTTGCCCATCGCGCGTAAGGATGTAACTCAATATTTTTTTATTTGGATTGAGCACCAGGCGCCACTCGTTGGTTGACGCGGCCGGTATAAGGTTGGCCGTATGCGCATCGGCCGGAAACGATTGTTCAAAAGCACTTCCGCCTTGTTTTGCGTAGCCACCGTACATCGTTATTTCATCGGGTGTCCCATCTTCATGTCGGTGATCATGCTTGAGCAGCAACCCATTTTCGTCCAGGGTAAGTACCCATGTTCTGGATTTGTCTTCACCCACCTGGAAAGGTATGCGAACCTCAGTGTCTGTGCATTTCGCAAAATAGATTTTAAGCGCCTGTCCTTGAAAGGGGTCTTTATCGCCTTCAGGGAACACAGCTTTTCCGGCAAAAGATTTTCCACAAAATTTATTCAGGTTTTTCAGGAATTCCTTTTCAGTGGGCGGTGTTCCTGCCATGATGGCCAGCGAAAGCACCAGGAGTGTTGATACGGTACGCATGTTCAATACTACAGAAACCCTTTCTACTATCAATTTATAAATGGTGTGAATAATATTTATTTTTGCCGGTGAAAACAGTAATAAAACGCATGGTTTACCCGATTGTAATGTATGGAGATCCCGTTTTGCGCCAGCGGGCGAAGGATATTGAGCAGGGAACGGACCTTACCCAATTGATTGAGGATATGTATGAAACCATGCACAATGCCCAGGGAATTGGATTGGCCGCGCCCCAGATTGGTAAGGGTGTACGGCTATTTGTGGTAGATGGTACAGTGCTCGATAAGGACGATGATGAGGCTGAAGAAGGAATGGAGAATTTCAAGAAGGCTTTTATCAATCCAGTGCTGCTAGAGGAACTGGGCACCCCGTGGGATTTTGAAGAAGGCTGCCTGAGTATTCCCAACATCCGTGAAAAGGTTTCCCGTAAAGACATCATCAGGATCAGGTACTACGATGAGCAGTGGAACCTGAAGGAAGAAGAGTATGACGGCATGAAGGCGCGTATTATCCAGCACGAATATGATCATATTGAAGGTAAACTCTTCATTGATTACCTCACTCCCTTGAAAAAGCGTTTGCTCAAAGGCAAACTAAATGACATCAGTCGAGGTGATGTGAAAACCGAATACCGCATTTTGGCTCCGCTTAGAAAATAGTTCAATATTCAATATTCGAAATTTAAGGTTATTGAAGTTGGTTAATTTTAAATCTTGAATCTCAAATTTTAAATCTTGAATATAACTTCACGCCTTCCTGATGTTGGTACTAGCATCTTCGCCATCATGTCAAAAATGGCGAGCGACCACGGAGCCATTAACCTTTCGCAGGGTTTCCCTGATTTTAATGTTGATCCGGTTGCCATCAACCTGATTCATCAGTTTATGCAGGAGGGGCATAATCAATATGCGCCCATGCCCGGTGTGCCTGCCCTTCGGCAAGTGATTGCAGCGGTGATTGAGAACACCTATTCAAGAACCATTAATCCCGAAACGGAAATAACCATTACAGCCGGAGCTACTGAAGCGCTCTATGCTGCTATTGCGGCCTTTGTTCGTGCGGGTGATGAGGTAATTGTTTTTGATCCTGCTTATGATTCCTATAATCCCGCTATTCGCTTAAATGGTGGTGTGCCGGTACATATTAATCTCAGATACCCCGATTTTTCAATCGACTGGGATGTGGTGAAAGCGCGAATTAATTCACGTACACGCATGATCATGATCAACACACCGCACAATCCCAGCGGTGCTGTGCTAACGGCCAATGATTTACAGATGCTGGAGAAAATAGCCGAGGAACACGACCTTATCGTGTTAAGCGATGAAGTGTATGAGCGGATAATTTTTGACAACCTCCGTCACGAAAGCGTGCTCCACTATCCAGGCCTGGCAAAACGAAGTGTGGCCATGTTTTCGTTTGGAAAAACATTTCATGCCACCGGATGGAAGGTGGGTTATGCCGTTGCGCCCGAATACCTCACGAAGGAAATCAGGAAGACCCATCAGTTTATTACGTTTTCTGTGAACACACCCGTACAGTTGGCGCTTGCCGAATACATGCGAACCCCGGCTCACTACGAAAACCTGGGCTCTTTTTACCAGCAAAAGCGCGACTACTTTCTGGAGGGCATAAAGGGTTCATCCTTTCAGCCTACGCCTTGTCACGGATCCTATTTTCAAAACCTTTCCTACGCAACTATTTCTTCCTTGCCCGACCGACAGATGGCGGAAGAGCTAACGATCAAGCACAAAGTGGCGTCCGTGCCGGTATCTGTTTTCTATAATGACAAAACCGATAATAGGCTACTGCGCTTTTGTTTTGCCAAGAACGAACAAACGCTCGATCGGGCAATTGAGATTTTGAGAAAAATATAAGTCTCTCTTTACAGTTATTACCATACTGTCAGGTTGAGCTTGTCGAAACCTGACAAGCAGCTACATTTGCTTACTACTTATTGCCTGCTGACTTGTTCTTTCGTTACTTGCAAGCCGAAACAACCACATGCAGGACTTAAAAATCACACTCATCCAATCCGATCTATACTGGGAAGAAATTGATGCCAATCTTTCTTCATTTGAAGAAAAAATATGGCAGATCGGGCAAGACACGGATGTGATTGTGCTGCCTGAAATGTTTACCACGGGCTTTACCATGAATGCGCCCAAACTGGCCGAGCACATGAACATGCGCACCTTTAAGTGGATGCGCCAGATGGCCGATCAAACCGGTGCCTTGATGTTGGGAAGCCACATTGCAACAGTGCATGATCGCTACTACAACCGCTTGTTGTGGATGGAGCCGGGCGGACAGTATAAAACCTACGACAAACGCCACCTGTTCCGTATGGCGGCTGAGCATAAAACCTATTCGCCCGGAGAGAGTATGCTTGTGGCTTCCTGGAAAGGCTGGCGCATCTGCCCGTTGATTTGTTACGACTTGCGCTTTCCGGTATGGAGCCGCAACACGTTTGACATAACCACCAATCGGCTGAATTACGATGTGTTGATTTTTGTAGCCAACTGGCCTACCGCACGGGTTGATGCGTGGGATGCGTTACTGAAAGCCCGTGCTATTGAAAACCTGAGCTATGCCGTGGGGGTTAACCGCGTTGGGTTTGATGGAAACGGTATTGAATACAATGGCCACTCCTCCATTTATTCCCCCAAGGGCGAGTTGATGTTTATCTCCGAGGGTATGGAAACGATTAAAACAATAGAACTAAACGCCCATTCGCTGCAAGCCTTCCGCGATAAATTTCCTGCACACCTTGATGCGGATGATTTTTCGATTGAGTTGGGGGAGTTTGAACGGGATTTTCTGCCGGGGCAGGGGTGATCTAAGATTCACCACAATCTATTTCAGAAGTTCCTTAACCTCTTTTTCCAAATCAGGTAAATTTCTAATGATGATACCCCAAAGTATGTCTTCCGAAACGGTATCATATCCATGGATTATTCTGTTTCTGGTGTCTACGATTTTTCTTGTATGACTGATTTTAATATTTGCATCAACTTTAAGAATCCTGCTAACAGCCTCCCCGATAATCTCAATGTTCCGTTCAACGGCTCTTTTTGTCTTTAAGTCTTTTTGAAAGTCTTTGAAATTTTTTGTGTATGGTATGAATGAGGTGATTTCAGCTATGGCTTGTTCGATGTCCTTAAGCCATGCTCTTACTTCAGTATCCATAAATGAGAATTTTTGACTTGTCAATATTCTCTTTAAGGAAGGGATTTTTAATGGCTTTGCTTTCCAGCAAGTCAATTGGTCTTTTTAACAATCGTTCCAATTCAAACTTCAGATCAAAATAATTATCTGTGTACTCAATAGGGTCATTCGTTTCAAAATCGACCATTAAATCCACATCACTGTCTTTAGAAAATTTTGTTGTATTCACAGAACCAAATGAATAAAGTTCCTTTACTCCGGTTTTTTCACACAGTCTTTGAATTTCATCTTTATAGATTTCCAGTAGCCCCATAGCACACAAATTTAAGCAATTTCAACCGCTCAACTAATGCTCAAAGATTACCATAGCCCGTTAAAGTTTCTTAAAACCAAGTCCCATCGGGCATTTGGGTTTTTGATAATCATACCCGTTCAGGTACAGAAAAATGGGTTCGCTCAATCCTTCATACGTAATTTCCCATTTGTCGAGCATGGCTTTGCCAAACGGGGAGCTTTTACTTTTCACCGGCCAGCCGCTGCCTAACCTCCTGGCCGTTATTTCTTCACCGTTCGGCCCGGTGAGTTGCGCGATAAACGCATACTCATTGCTGATGCTCCCGACTTTAATGTTGGTTTTTGGTTTGGTGCCATACGCCTTGTCGGTAGAAATTTCAGTGAGAATAATCCGTTCATCAATGGTTCTTTCCTGGGCTAACATGGTGAAGGTGATCGAAAAGATGAGCAGGCTGGTTAGCAGTGTTTTCATACTAGTTGATTTCTTCTACCCGAATATAGCTCAACTTGTTTAAACTGCGGGCGTATTTTTTCCATCGCCTTTACGTAACGTTGATCGTTGCGGTTTTCGAAGACCGTTTTGTCCCACCTTACCTGAAGAAATTCCAACAATGGATGAGCGATTTTATTCAATTAAAATTTATAACTATAACCAGCCCGAATAACTTGTGTTTCAAAGTAGTCTTCGCTTGTATAACTGAAATCTGTCCCCTGTATTTCCTTTTTGATTACAAGTGTATTGAATAAGTCTGTGGCATTAAAAAATAACTCGCCTTTTCCTTTTTGTATAGATTTTTTAATTCCTAAATCAACAGAATATCTTGATGCAATTTCACCTTGGGGAATAATGTCTCTGGCCAGGTACACCAATGTCACTTGACCTTCAAGGCCATTCTTTAGGCGAAACAGATTGTTCCATTTAATATTTCCCGAGATTAATTTTTGAAGCTCTGCTGAAAAGGTATGTGGTTCAGGGTATTTGTTCTCAACTGAGAAGGCGTTAATCTGATTACGGTATGCGTTGGTAGTAAGATTAAATGAGTACCACTTGAGAAGATCCTGATTGTACGTTAACTCAATCCCGGTATTATAACTTTTACCCGCATTCTGAGTTGTTGCATAGATCAGGTTGCTTCCCGGAACAATGCTTGCGATACGTGTGATAGTTCCTTCTGCAAATCTGTGGTAAGCTGCAATATATATGTATCCATTGTCCCAGCTTGTTTTGTAACCTAATTCAATTGAATTGGTGAATTGTGGAAGGAGGGCAGGATTGCCTACTTTGATTATTTCAGCATCATCATACTTTGGAAATATTCGAATATCCACTTCATCAGGACGGTCAACCCTTCGGTTAAAAAATGCAGACAATCTATTTCGATCGTTTATTTTATAAGTCAATCTGGCATTAGGGAATGGTTGAAAGTAACTGTAGCCGTCACTTTGATAGGTGTTGTGGTTTGGATCTACATCATATTTTAAATTTACATATTCTATTCTCAGGCCTATTTCAGCTTCAAGTTTCCGGACTTCATATATATAGTTGCCGTAAAGTGCGGGAATGACTTCAGTGTAGGTGGCTTTACCGTCAGCTCCGGTATCCAACACAGAATTCTCTGGCGAAGGATTAAACTGCATGTCTGTTGGAATAGTCCTTCTCCTGAACTTAAAACCCGTTTCCAACAAGCCGTGTTTCAATGGCTTGGTGTAATCCAAAGTAAAATCAAGTACCTTTTGATCGGCAATCAGAAAGAACGATTCCTCCGTTGTAAAGGAGGGTGTTGTGTTAGTAAAGAAATATTTTTCATCTTCCCTGTCAAAAGTATAATTGAGGCCCAAATTGAGTTTATGACCGGGCTGCAGAAATTTATGTTCATACGCTACACTAGCCATTACTGCGGTTAGTACTTCATCTTCTAAAAACTGCCAAAGCCTGAGGCTTTCACCAGTGTTTCCGCTAAAGAAAGGTTGGTCACCATAATCCTTGATGGACTCCTGACTGAAAAGTCCTGAAACAGTTAACGTATTCTGGTCATTAATGAACCAATCTATTCCTGCATTGGAGTTGAAAACATTGGTATTTCTGTTGCGCTTCAACTGTTGATTAATCACTGTGCCATCATTGTATGTTCGCGTTACAAATTCATTCTTGTTTAGGGTTTCGGTATACAGATTGTCTGCCTGAAGAAAGAAATTAGTTTTTTCTTTTCTGTAATTAAGCGAGAGTGATGGATTGATTTTGGGTGTGGACTGATATTGCGGACGGATGCCCGGGAGGTTCTCTTCCCGAACCCATAATGCTCCTATCCCGGCAGATAGCCCAGCTTTTCCGTTAAGTCCATATTGATCTTCTTTTTTTAGAATGATATTGATAATACCCGCATTTCCGTTAGCATCGTATTTAGATGATGGGTTGTTAATGATCTCAATTCGATCAATAGCTGATGCCGGCAGGTTGTCTAATCCAGACTGATTTCCGAATCCTGTAAGCGCTGTCTGTTTGCCGTCAATCAGTATGACTACTTTTTCATTTCCGCGTATGAGAAGTTTTCCATTATCAACTGTTACACCCGGTAAGTTTTGCATAGCTTGTAGTACAGAACCACCTTGCTGGCTGATGTTGTCAGATAGCCTATAGGTTTGTTTACTCAACTCCCCACTCACGGACTCTATCCCGCTCGTAACCACTACTTCAGCCAATACTTTTGAGTCCTCCACCAATTCAATAGATGACAGATCTAAAAAGTCTGTCAAAGTACCCACATACAAGGATTGTCTTTTAGTGGTATATCCAACGAAACTCAACTCTAGGAAGTAATTGCCGGGTGAAACACCCGGGATGGAAAATCGTCCATTATCAGCGCTTACTGTCCCTGAAACAAATGTTGAATCCTTTTCTGTAAACAAAACTACATTGACATATCCAACAGGCTCTTGACTTGACCTATCCTTTACCAGTCCTGAAATGGTTACATTCTTTGATTGCGCTAAACAAATAGCAGATATCAATGAAAATAAAATAAATAAGCTTTTCATTTTTCCCAATTCTTGGTTCTCTCTTTTTCCAAAGATACGTGTGAGGCGCATTGATTGTCTATAGTTGATAGGCGGGTTGATGGTGCGTCTACCGCTCCAAACTCAACTCAAACTCAGCCAGCACAGGTAAATGATCGGAGGGGTAGTATTTTCCGTCATGGTCTTCAATTACTTTGTAGCCGCGAAGAATCCATTCTTTGGTATGGAAGATGTAATCAATAGCCCGGCACTCCATGGAGCCTACGGAAAAGTCGCAATACGTTCCTGTGTTATCGTTGGCAGGTTTGGTATCAATTAAAAGGTTGTCTTTTACCAGTGCTTGATACGTAGCTTCAGTTCGGTCACTATTAAAATCTCCTGTAATAATAATCGGTAGGGTAGGATTGTTGATCTGCATACCCAGCACCATCGACTGAAGCATCACCCCGCTCATTAATCGGGCCTCTTTACCTACATGATCAAAGTGTGTATTTAATAACACCAACTCACGTTTTAGTGGCTTGTCGTAAAACCGGGCAATGGTAACCAATCGGGTAATGGCAGCATCCCAGCTCTTGCTACCGGGTACTTCGGGCGTCTCTGAAAGCCAACGAGTTTGGCTGCCTAACAATCCAAATCGTCCATGTTTGTATAGAATGGCACTATACTCACCGGCCTCTTTTCCATCATCGCGGCCAACGCCTACAAAGGAGTAATCGGGCAGCACGCGAATAAGATCGTGGAGTTGATGATGCAAGGCTTCCTGTACACCAATAATATCAGGATTGTATTTCCGGATTAGGGCCGCCACTTTTTCAATCCGGTGAGGCCAAGCATTAACACCATCAGCCGGATTATCAAACCGGATGTTGTACGACATCACCTTTACCGACTGGGTGAACGCCAGGCTACTCATGAGTAAAAACAGAACTACAGAAAAAGTCCGCATTCCGAAATTTACCCATACTACAGGAATAAAGCAGGTTAAATTTGGATGAACTGTAAATTAAAAGGCCTCAACCGCCTTTACTTCGTTGGGCATCATGCGTGTAAAAAGATTTTCGATGCCGGCCTTGAGGGTTACCATCGATGACGGACAGCCGCTGCAGGAGCCCTGTAACTTCACTTTTACAATGCCATCGTTAAACGAGTGATAGGTGATGGCGCCACCATCCTGCTCAACAGCCGGACGGATGTATTCCTCCAATATGGCTTTGATTTTTTTTACCGTTTCGGGTTCATCAGCTTCATCAACCGCGGTTTCTTCTTTCATTTCAATGATGAACTTTCCGGATTCCAGAAATTTGGTGATATGATCTTTGAGCACGTTTTGCACTTCAAGCCATTCTACATCTTCGCGCTTGGTTATGGTAACGAAATTACTCATGTAGAAAACACGCTCAACAAACGGATAATCAAACAGCTCCTGTGCAAGGGGCGCATGAGCCGCGCTTTCGCGCGTAGGAAAATCAAAACTCATACCTTCCGGCACCAGCATTTCATTCACCACAAATTTCAGTGAATTCGGATTTGGATTGGATTCCAGGTAAATGGTAATATTCTTAGGTGCTATATTCATGGCAGCTTATGTATAATTATTTATGTTAATAACCGGAAATTCTTTTTTGTGAATTTTGTGCCTTTGAGTATTCGTGGCTAAAAAGCCATGAACTCACAAAAACACTAAAAATTTCACAAACCCAAAAGTAAAACAGCAGGCTGCAAATTTAGTTCATTGCAGGCTCTTTTCGAAAGCCATCTTCAGTAGTGGCTACAATGCTGGCTACTACGGTATCTCCGGTAACGTTTACAATGGTTCTGCACATATCCAGCGGCCGGTCAATGGCAATGATCAGGGCAAGTCCTTCCGGTGAAACGCCAATTGCGCCCAATACAATAACGAGTGTAATGAGTCCTGCGCTGGGCACCGCAGCAGCGCCAATGGACGACAGGGTGGCTGTTAAGATGATCATCAGCTGATCTGCAATGGTCAGGTCGTGACCGAAAGCCTGCGCAATGAACACCGCAGTAACGGCCTGGTGTATACTGGTACCATCCATGTTAATGGTAGCACCAAGGGGTAGCACAAAACTTGTTATTTCTTCTTTAATCCCCAGATTTTTTTCGGCACACTCCATCGTAACCGGTAAGGTAGCCGCACTTGAACTGGTGGAGAAGGCCATTATCTGTGCAGGAATAATTCCCTTCAGAAATTGTTTGTATTTAATGTGTGTGAACATCCGCATGAACAACGGGTAGATCACAAGAATCATCGCGGCCAGGCTGAGCAATACGGTTATCGCATACACGCCAAGTGCACTGAACAATTCCAGGGCCTGCTTCGGATCATCACCGGCAAAGTCAACAATAAGGGCACCAATTAGCGCAAACACACCAACCGGGGAATAGTGCATAACGATGTCTACGATTTTCAGAATGACTTCATTCACACCATCAAAAAATCCCTTCACATAAATTCCTTTCTGTTCCGGTATCATGATCAGCGCAATGCCGAATAGGATGGCAAAGAAAATAACCTGCAGCATGTTTCGGTTCGAGCCCATCGAACCAAAAATATTTTCCGGAACAATATCAACGATTACCTGTAAAGGCCCTGATTCTTTTAGTTTCTGAGCATCGGTTACTTTGAGATTAACATCCTTGGCGTATTTCTCAGAAAGTTCAACTTGTTTTTCTTTTGACAGAAAATCACCTGGCTTGATGGTGTTTACGGCAACCAACCCAACAATGATCGCGATAACCGTGGTTACCAAATATAAACTGATGGTTTTTCCGCCAATGCGGGAAAGTTTCGAAATGTCTTTCAGGTTGGAGACCCCGCTGATTAGTGAAACAAGTATTAGCGGAATGGCAATCAACTTTAATAAGTTGATGAAGATGGTTCCAAAAGGCTTTATCCAATCCGAAATAAACGGTCCCCAGTGAAGAAAGATGGAAACCAATCCCAACACAATACCCAAAAACATCCCGATAAAAATGCGGACGTGAAGCGGAAATTTCTTCATAATGCGAACACCATATCCGCGCAAGTTATGAGTTTGCCTTGCTATTCAAATACCGCGCGACAGGATTTATTTAAGCCGGCCGGCTTTCAGTTGGGGGCTCCAGCAATTCGCCTTCCGAACTGGCAATAACGGTAGCAACAGTAGAGTCGCCTGTAACATTTACTACGGTTCGCAACATATCCAATGGCCTGTCAACCGCCAGAATCAAGGCTAATCCGCTTGGATCTAACCCCACAGCTTCCAGTACAATAATCAGCATAATAATGCCCGCACCGGGAACGGCCGCAGCACCAATGGAGGAGAGTACGGCCGTCATGAGTATTGTTAACTGCTGACCCAGCGTAAGGTCTAATCCGAAAGCCTGTGCAATAAATACGGCTGAAACGCCCTGGTGAATACTGGTGCCATCCATGTTAATGGTGGCGCCCAAAGGCAATACAAAACTGGATACTTCCTCAGAGATACCAAGATTTTTTTCTGCGCAATCAAGCGTAACCGGAAGGGTGGCCGCACTTGAACTGGTAGAGAAGGCCAGTACCTGTGCCGGTAAAATACCTTTTACAAATCGCAGATAAGGCATTTTGGTAAAGGCTTTAAGAATTAACGGATAGGCCATAAAAACCATAAGCGCCAATCCCAACACCACGTTAAGACTATAAACCCCAAGGGCTTTCATCAATTGAATATCAATATTCAAGCTGGCGAGCAAGGCAAATACACCAACCGGTGCAAAACGCATGATCAAGTCAACAATTTTTAGAATCACTTCGTTGGCGCCATCAAAGAATGATTTTACAGGTCTTATTTTATCAGGCTTGGCCAGAATCATGGCCACCCCAAACAACATGGCAAAGAAAATGATCTGCAACATATTCGAGTTGCTCGACATGGCACCAAAAACATTTTCCGGTACAATGTCAACCAGAATTTGCAACGGACCGTCATCTTTTACCTCATGTGCAGAGGTGATACGACTATTTATATCCGAGGCGTAAGCATTACCAAGCTCCTCACGTTTTTCAGGGGTAAGAAATTTTCCGGGCTTAATTACATTAACCAGCACCAAACCGATGGTTACAGCAACAACCGTGGTGGCCAGATAAAACACAATTGTGCGGCCACCAATCCGGCTAAGCTTTGAAACATCGGTGAGGTTAGAGATTCCATCAATCAATGAAAAAATGATAAGCGGAATTGCAATTAACTTCAACGCATTGATGAATATCGTTCCCCAAGGCTTTATCCATGCGGTGGTAAACTCAGTCAGGCCAAGCGATTGAGCACTCAGGCCCCAAACCATGCCCAGCGCCATACCAATAAGTATTTTACCGTATAAGGGAAGCTTCTTCTTCATGCCTTAAAAATAAGAGGATTTGGTTAAAGAAGCCTGTACTGATTTTTTTAGTGGCCATATCCTTACCTGATCGTTGGCTTTATCCCTAACTTTCACTGTTATGGGTATCGAAGGCACAGCATTTAATTTTAATGAACACGGTTTACGGTCGAACGAAGTCGAAGAATCGCGCACGCGAAACGGAAGAAATGTGCTGGATCAGACCGGTGAAACCGGATTTCTGATTGCACTGAAGGGACTGTTGGTGGAACCTATGTTTTTGTTACTACTGGCAGCATCAACTATTTACTTCATCAGTGGTGAAATAGGGGATGGAATTTTTATGGCATCAGCCATTGTACTGGTCGCGGCAATTTCACTCTACCAGGAATCCAGAAGTCGAAATGCATTATCGGCCCTTCGTACACTTACACGACCTCACTGCAAAGTAATCCGCGATGGAGCACTCATAGAAATTCGTAGCGAGGAGATTGTGTTGGGGGATAGCATGATGGTGGCAGAAGGAAGTATGATTCCCGCAGATGGTAGTATTGTTCAGTCGAACGATTTTTTTGTAAATGAATCACTCCTGACAGGTGAATCGTTTCCTGTTCAAAAAGATGAACAAGATAACCAGGTTTACCAGGGAACACTTGTAACGGGTGGTTTAGCCATTTGCCGGGTAACGGCTATTGGTAATAAAACGCGCTTAGGAAAAATTGGAAAGAGTCTGGAAGCAATTGAAGAAGAGGATACTCCGTTGCAGATTCAGATTCGGAATTTTGTGAAGAAGATGGCCATTGCAGGCCTTATCGTTTTCCTGATCGTTTGGGCTATTAACTTCACGATGTCACATGACCTGCTGGATAGTTTTCTAAAGGCGCTTACGTTAGCGATGAGTATTCTGCCAGAAGAAATTCCGGTGGCCTTTACAACCTTCATGGCATTGGGTGCCTGGCGCATGATGAAAATGGGCGTAATAGCCAAGCAAACAAAAACCGTTGAAACCCTGGGGAGCGCAACGGTAATCTGTACGGATAAAACCGGAACGATTACCGAAAACCAAATGAAACTTGCGCAGGTATTTGCCATGGCGAATCAAAAAATTACTGAGCCGGCAGCGTTTGATAAAGCTGCTCTTGAACTTATTCGGATGGGCATGTGGGCCAGTGAGCCAATCCCATTTGATCCGATGGAGATTGCCTTACACGAAGCTTATCAAAACACAGCCAAATTTGATGAGCGACCTGACTACCGGCTGGTGCATGAGTATCCATTGAGCGGAAAGCCACCCATGATGACCCATGTATTTCAACATAATACTGGACTACGAATAATTGCCGCCAAGGGTGCTCCGGAAGCTTTACTGGCGGTGTCATCCGTATCGCAACAAGAAAGACAGGTTGTCGAAGAAGTTGTGCGTAAACTTTCGCTGGAAGGTTACCGGGTACTGGGTGTCGGTGAAACCCATATGGATGGCGATCATTTTCCGGAGAAACAGCAGCAATTCAAATTTGCTTTCAAAGGTTTGCTGGCTTTTTATGATCCACCCAAAAAAAATATAACCGGGGTATTTGATGCATTTTACAAAGCTGGTATTGATGTAAAAATTTTAACCGGTGACAATGCCGAAACTACTGCCACCATCGCCCGCCAGGTTAATTTTAGGGGAGCCGAAAATAGTTTGACGGGTGATGAGTTGGTAGCCATGAATGAGGAGGAATTGAAACAGAAAGTCAGGGATACGCATATTTTTACGCGCATGTTTCCGGAAGCGAAACTGCGGATACTAAATGCATTGAAAGCAAATGGTGAAGTAGTAGCCATGACAGGCGATGGTGTAAACGATGGCCCTGCGCTTAAGGCCGCCCATATTGGAATTGCTATGGGAAAGAAGGGATCTGAAATTGCCAAACAGGCAGCATCCCTTATTCTTACCGATGATGATTTAGCCAAAATGGTGGATGCGGTTGCAATGGGGCGCAAGATTTATACTAACCTGAAAAAGGCAATACAGTACATTATCTCCATTCACATTCCCATCATCTTAACGGTTTTTATTCCTTTGGTATTAGGATGGATTTATCCCAACATATTCTCACCGGTGCATGTCATTTTTTTGGAATTGATTATGGGGCCTACCTGTTCGATAATTTATGAAAATGAACCCATGGAGAAGAACACCATGATTCAAAAGCCGAGACCCTTTACGACTAATTTTTTTAATTGGCGCGAATTGAACACCAGCATTGTTCAGGGGCTTGTAATTACACTGGGTATTCTTATCACCTATCAGGTTGCGGTATACCAGGGGGCCAGTGAGGCCACCACACGCACCATGGTATTCTCCTCCCTCATTTCAGCGAATGTATTTTTAACACTAGTTAACCGGTCATTTTATTATTCCATACTCACCACCGCTTTGTATAAAAATAATCTTGTTCCATTAATCATCATGGTAACCCTTATGCTATCCGGATTGATAATCTATGTTCAGCCGCTTACCGGTTTTTTCGGGTTTGAACAACTAACCGGTCAGCAACTGCTTTTTAGTATAACCGCAGGCTTTCTTTCCGTTATCTGGTTCGAAGCGTTGAAGTGGCGAAAGCGAAGAAAAGAACAAAACCAGAACTTACCAGCTTGAACTGGCCCCACCGCCACCGGAATCGCCTCCGCCCCAGCTACCACCACTATCGCTTGAGGAGGAAGAACTGCTGTCGCTGCCGGATGACGAAGCCATAACCAGCATGGGGATAATAAATTTATCAAGGTGATGGTGCCCGCAGTGCATACAGGTGCGTTCTTCCTCGCCATAGCCTTCGGAGGTATACGTGGCGCTTTCAAGGGTTCGCCTGGCACCAAAGTGATACGTCATGAAACCGCATTTAGGACAATGGGTGAATTTTGATTTCTTATTGGGATAACGGAGTATTTCAATGGATCCGCAGGTGTTGCATTTCCATACATCGTAATCAATCGTGCCCACTTTCTCTTCACTTATCTGTCCGGCTTTTAAAAACTCATCTTCTTGTGCCTCGGTAAGTTTTACAGTTGTGGTTTTGCACTTCGCGCATGTACGAGGATGATTTCTGAAGCTGTTGCGTCTACCGCGAAATAGCTGATAAAATAGAATCATGGGTACCGGAAAGAAAATGGCAGCGGCTAACCAGTAGCCTTTTTGTCCGTTCATAAAGTTATAAGCTTCTTGTTGCCGACCTGACCGAACAAATTTTTTCCCGATTTGTACGACCCGGATCAAGCGCTCAATAAACCAAAATACGATGAGTGAGTAAAAGGACAGGAAAAAAAATCCGAAAGACCATTTGAGATTATATGCCAGGAAGAAAACAACCAGGGGTACGATCAAATACAAAATAAACCAGCGGACGCGGGTAAGCGTAACAGCAGGATAATCGGCACTCGGTTTGAATTTACGCGACCGTACAATTACCAGGTAGAAAATAAGTGAAACCACCACATATAATCCGGCAAGGGTTAAATAGGCATAGTGATCCTGTGATGTGTCGCGGGCAAACAGTTCTTCGATGGCTTCGGGTTTTGACAGAATTGAGACAGTAGCTTTAATTCCGTTTAACATCCCGGTGTTATAGTCACCTTCTTTGAAGTAGGGTACCATAAACCGCTGCTGAATACGCTTGCAAGTAACGTCAGGCAACACACCCTCTATTCCATAGCCCGTATGAAACCTAACGGTACGTTGGTCCATTATGAATAGAATAAGCAAGCCGTTGTTGTTGCTGGCTTGCCCGATGCCCCAATAACGGAATAATCGTTGTGCAAAATCGACATGATCCGCTTCACCAATGGAGGGCAGTATAACCACGGCAACCTGAGCCGTTGCAGTTTTCTCAAAATCGCCAAGCAACTGATTAATGCGCGCCACGGTGCTGTCGTTCAGAATTCGCGATGGATCGCTTACGTAGCTGTTGTTAACGAGTTTAGTATTGGGTACAGTCTCAACAGAATATACCTGTGCTTGCGATGCCAGCGAAATGACCAGCAACACCAATAGTAGATAAACATGTTTCATTTATATCCGCGAAATTTTTGCGCGAAGTAAGAAATCAGCAAGCACCAGGGCTGCCATGGCTTCAACAATGGGTACGGCACGCGGAACCACACACGGATCGTGTCTCCCTTTTCCACTTACGGTAACTTCATTTCCTTCTTTATCTACACTTTGCTGATCCTGCATGATGGTGGCCACAGGTTTAAAAGCCACATTGAAATAAATATCTTCACCGTTACTGATGCCGCCCTGTACGCCACCGGAGTGATTGGTTTTCGTTCGGATGGTTTTTCCTTCTTTAACAAACTCATCATTGTGCTGCGAGCCGGTGAGTTTTGTTCCTTCAAAGCCACTGCCGTATTCAAAGCCTTTAACCGCATTTATGCTGAGCATGGCTTTGCCCAATTCAGCGTGAAGTTTATCAAACACCGGTTCACCTAAACCCACCAGTGTATTTTTGATCACACAGGTAACCACGCCTCCAATGGTGTCGCGGTTAAGGCGAATTTGATCAATCAGGTCAATCATTTTCTCGGCTGTAGCCGGATGCGGACACCGAACAATATTATCTTCAGTTTTTGAGAGATCCAGTTGTGTGTAAGGTGGTGATTGAACATCGCCAACCCGCGACACATAAGCATTTATTTCGATGGAATAATTTTTCAACACTTGTTTGGCAATCGCACCAGCGGCAACACGGGCTGCTGTTTCACGGGCTGAACTTCTTCCGCCACCACGATAATCCCGAATACCGTACTTGGCTTCGTATGTATAGTCGGCATGGGAGGGACGAAATGTATTTTCCAAATGACGGTAATCTTTACTTCGTTGATCCTGGTTTTCAATTACGATGGCAATAGGCGCACCGGTGGACTTTCCTTCAAAGATTCCGCTTAGGATTTTAAAGGTATCATCTTCCTTGCGCTGGGTGGTAATTTTCGACTGGCCAGGTTTTCTGCGATTCAGTTCGTGCTGGATAAGGGTCTCATCAATTTCAAGTCCGGCCGGACAGCCATCAATCACCACACCGATAGCCGGGCCATGCGATTCACCAAACGTGGTTATGCGAAAAAGTTTTCCGTATGTATTCATTCAGAATTCAATAGTTAATATTCAAGATTGATTGAACAGGTTATTATCTTGAATTTTTAATCAGCCATCTTGAATCACTTCTTAAACACAAGATAAGCCGATCCGGCCAACATCACCAAAATAAAGATGTTAACAACGAGTTTCATCCACCCTTCATTCGATACACTGGTCAGCGTATTGTCAGCAAAATTGATCTGATCATAGAAGGAACCTGCATCCACGGATTCAATTACCTCGTTCTTCAAACTTTCTCCCCGCACAACAACTGCTGCTTTGGCCATCAATGTGTCATATGATTTTTTTGTCGGATTGAAGAACACCCACTTAAAATCATCACCCAACTTAAACTCACCCGGTTCTTTCGGAATAATAAAATAACTGAATGTTTTACTGCCGGTAACGCGGTTGTTTTCGCGTCTGATGTTCTGCCTCACGTTGGGCTCGTAAAAATCAAAGTTAAGCGTATTTTTTACGGCAGGTTTTTCAATGGATGATATGTTGCCTTCTCCGTAAATAATAAAGTCGTACGAAAAACTTTTACCCGTTTCCAATGCGGTAGAACTTATTTTTTCTTCAAGTCGATAATCCCCCACAGCAACTTGTTTGCTTAATGGATGGGGAGGCAGTTCTTTAACCTTAACTGTTTTGGGTTTGGAGTAAAACGTTTTGAAATCCTCCTGCCGGTTCTGTCCAAAGAAGGATGGGTTTTTGGCCACTTTATATTTTAACATCTCCAGAGGCACGCTTGGGAATGTTACAGGCTCACTGTTGAGTGGATAAAAATTTGCCTGGTACATTTTATACCGGGTGTACATTTTACCGTTTACGTTTACCCGTTCACCTTCAATATTTTCAATACTGAAGTTTTCTTCCCAGCAATTAGCGGGTTTTATCTTTTTTAAAATTTCCGACAATTGCTTGCTGATCTGATGCCATTGGAGCGGTGCCTTGTTATCTTCTGCAACATAAAAAGCTAAGAGTGCATTAAACCCTTCGCCAACGTATACTTCATCCTTGCCGGTAGTCAGTGCCAGAAAGGCATCTTCCTTGATGTCAATATATTCCGTTGGCGGAGTTCCATACGTATTATCGCGCTCAAAGAAACTTCTGAACGGATCATATTGCCTTGGCTGCGTAACCGGGGCGCCTACCGTAACTTTTTTTCCTTCGGATGAGATAACCTGATCATTGATCTTCATTTTAAAAGGAGGCACGGTTATGACTCCCTGGCGGGAAGGAAGATACGTCATGATGATGCTTTGGGAGGAGGAAATTTGTCCGTTGATCATACTGGTTTGCGAAGAGGTTGACTGCCCCCCCTTGGCAAATCCTTCAATGTCGGGGAAGTTGTCGATACTCTTTAAACGGTCGTTTTGAATGCTTACCGTGATCGTCCAACCCTGGTTCTGCCCGATTTCATCAGGGCCCAGGGTGATCTGGATGGCTTGTCCGTTTGCGAACGTTGCGGCTAAACCTGTTAGTAAAAGCGTGAAAAGAACGTTTATCGAAAAATCCGGCCTCATACTCAATCTCTGTACCAAAATGAACGTTTAAAAGTAAAAATGTTCTTTCAGTTAATTTAACTCCATGCTAAATTTAACTGTGTTACGCGTAATTATTTTTTAAACCGTTCCTTACTTATTGCTATGCTAAATTATGTAAAGAAGGTGCTCACGAAAGTGAGTTTTGACGCTCAGCTCTTCGAAAAGGAGCTTCGAAAGGCCATCAACTTGTTGATTGGCGATGACATCCGGGAGCTCAAACAGTGGTGTTACACCAGGTTTGGGAATCAGTATGAGGCGATTTTGAATCGCTGTTTTGTAGCCGCTTGATCGTTTAATCAAACCCCCTTGTGTCCTGCGAGGGGGTTTTAATTTATTGGTGAAGTGTCAAGCAAGCCATTATTCAAAGAAACACACCGATCCGCCTACCCACGTTTTATTCATATTAAATTTTACACCAATCATTTCTCCGCGGCTTAGCCGGGCCAGGTTGGTGACCAAACGCGGACGAGGCTCTCCCTTTTCCCAGACAAACAATAGCCGGATTTCCGTTTTCACAAAACCATCGGGCGCTTGGATTACCGGTTCATATTGGATTTTACGTTGCAATAAAAAATTATGACGTTCTTCAAGAGGAATGGATGTCAGGTCTTCTTTCTTAACATGAAAGATGATGCCGCTGCCGGAAAAAGAGAACAGGGGTTTTAGTACATAGTTTTGCAGATCGTCCGGAAAGTGACCATAGTCGCTTAAAAACCTGCACTCAGGAACATATTCACTTTTAATAAACGGCATGGTGAATTTGCTGATGCGGAAAAACCAGTTGGGATGCCCGGCCCACTCCACATCCACTTCTTCGGTGAGGTTAAAATCAAGTTGTAAATCTTCTCGGGCTGTGAGTTCATCAAAGATCACGCGATTATAAATCCGCTTCACCTGGGTTTTCCTGCCATTATTCGTGTAGAATAATTTTCTTCCTTCCCGCTTGATATCGCCAATATGAACAGGCTCAATACCCGTGTAGTGTTTGGTTACCACAAAATCGATAGCCGTGTTTTGCTTGAGCGGATCGATCTCAAGAAGTACTACTTCGGCAGGGTCATGGCCATTAAGCAATACACGTTTAATCAACTGCTGGTATTCAGCGCTACTCAAGTCAACATGTGAATTCAGATTTTCAGGAATAGGAAAGTGCTCGCGGTAGCGATTGGAAAGGAAATCCTGCCAACAGTACAAGGAGGGGAAACCCTGCATCTCAATGAGCTGTGGCTGCAACTCACCGGTTGGTGATTTTACAATACCAAAATCAAGCGCCAGAAAGAGGGTGTGGTCATCTTCATTGGGTACGTATAAATCTTTTGGTATGGCGCGTTCAGTTTTTTTCTTCAGTTCATCACTCACCAAAAGGTCAACAATCGTGTCGGAGGCATGAATTAATTTCATCTTCAACTCACGCCCTATAAATATAGGTGTTTCGGCTACCCGAAATTTTATCGGGAAATTATAGTAGCGATTCAGTGCATCCACAAAGTGATTGTACTTTTCTTCTGAAAAGAATTGATTGTAGTTACGTCTGACCGAATCGATCATGATACCACGGAGGATAACTGTGTTTGCAGGCCCATCATTAAAAAGCGGGGTACTACGGCATGGTAGGTGGCCATAATTTTATCCGGATCGCCTAAATGCTCTAGCATTTCCCAGTATTTTTTTTCTCCGTGCTTTTGAATGACCAGGTCTTTTTTGTCTTCGCGCAACAGGTACATCCGCATACCGGGGGCATCCGCTTCCGGATGAAATTGTGTGCCGATAAAAGCTTCATCAAACCGAATGGCCATCACCGCCCTGTCGAGATGAACATGCGGACGAACCTTTTCAAGCGCCAGTAATGAGCCGCCTCTGTTTTTTAGTTTGGTAAGATTGGGATCGGTGATCTGATAATCGCGCGAGTCAACCGCCCAAAGGGGGTCATTCAGGCTTCTGAACAAGGGCTCGTGCATGCCTTCATCCGTTTTATGCACGGGCATTACCCCAAACGAAGTGCTTTTACGCTTAGTAACTTTTGCGTAACCATAATACCGGCAGTAGAGTTGAAACGAATGACAGATCAGTAATACGTGTTTTTTCTCCTGCGGGTGATTGGCGTTATGGGCATGAAGCGCATCCATCAGGGTGAAGTATTTCCGTTCCCAGAGTGAACCTTCACTGTCTATAGGGCTACCCGGACCACCGCTGCTGATGTAGATATCGTAATCTGTGCCGGGTACTTCGCAATTCAACCGCACATCAAAAATGTCGAAGGTGACAGGCAGGTGCGAGTCGGCTGTAAATTCCTGTATGAGTTGACGAATGCCGCGCATGCCTTCATTGGGCATTCCTTCATACATATCAAGAACGGCTATGCGTATGCTATCCCGTAAGGTCAATGTTGTTTTTTTAATTCAATGTAATTTTATCAAGAACAATTCTTACTGGTTTCTTCAATAATGTAATCCACCACGTGCTCCATATTGTTGGCTTGTTGAAAAACAGCCAGTTGGCGATCAGCTCCAGTGCCTTGTTCCAGCATGGTGTAAACATAATTGATGGCTTCGCGGCTTCCAAGTTCATCCACTACATCATCAATAAACTCAAGCAGTTCTTTTATTAACGCCCGTGTTTCTACTTCAGCCTGTTTTCCAAAATCAATCAGCTTTCCGTCAATACCATACCGGCAGGCGCGCCATTTGTTTTCGTTGATGAGTGCCCTGGTATATACAATGAAGCTCATATTTTGCTTGCGCAGCTTATACAGCTTAGCCACCAAAGCCTGAAAGATTGCGGCAATAGCCACAGTTTCCTCAACACGGGAGGGCACATCGCAAATGCGAAACTCAATGGTGTCGAAGAAGGGATGCACACGAACGTCCCACCAGATTTTTTTGGCGTTGTCGATACATCCCGTTTTTATCAACAGGTTTACATAGTTTTTAAACTCATCCCAGTCGGTGAAATAATCGGGCAGGCCGGTGCGCGGAAATTTATCGAACACTTTTGTGCGAAAAGATTTGAAGCCTGTATTGCGCCCTTCCCAAAACGGACTGTTACACGACAGCGCATAAACGTGTGGTAAAAAATAACGTATCGTGTTCATGATGTGTATGGCCATATTTTTATCGGCAATACCCACATGCACATGCAAGCCAAAAATCAGGTTCGATCGTGCCGCATCCTGCATTTCGTTTACGATCTCATCGTAACGCGGATTGGGTGTAATCAGTTGCTTCGACCAATGTGAGAACGGATGCGTACCTGCTGCACCGATACGCAAATTCATGCTTCGGGCAATGCCACAAACCAGTTTTCTTAAATTATGAATGTCAGCGCTGGCCTCCTGAATGTTGGCGCAGATTCCTGTGCCTACTTCAACAACGGCCTGGTGCATTTCCGCTTTCACCCTGTCTGGAATGATCTGTTGCGCAGCATCAACAATTCGCTGATCGTGCGAGGTGAGTTCACGGGTAACCGGGTCGATTACCATGTACTCCTCTTCAATGCCCAGTGTAAATTTTTCCATAAACGTCAACTCAACCGTTTCACATTGAATTTATTTTGATTTTGTTTTCACTGCTGTTTTTGATTTGGTTGCAGGCTTACCACTGGTTTGCTTTAAATAACCGGAAACCGAATCGGTAATAAAGGTGCCCCACGTTAGATTGTCCGCACCGGATTTTTGTTGTTGCGCCCGCTCAACAGCCATTTTTGCGGCATGCTCCACTACCCATTCAAAATTTTCCTGTCCTACCGAGTGTACATCGGCATCCGGTGCAGGATTGCAAAAGTCAATGGCATAAGGAACTCCGTTTCGTACGGCTAACTCTACGGTATTGAAATCATACCCCAGCGCGTTGCACAACTGCAATACATAATCATTTACTTTTTTCAGCAGTTTTTCGGATGCCGGAGGTCCGTTAACCACATAGCGTAAGTGATGCGGATTACGCGGTTCATATTGCATAATGCGCACGTACTTTCTGCCCAGGCAGTAGCACCGGAAATACTCTTCAAAAATGATTTCTTCCTGCAGCATCATCACCAGTTGACCGGTTTCTTTGTAGGCTGTAAAGAACTCATCCATATTGTTGAGCTTATACACGCTCTTCCACCCTCCGCCAGCATGGGGCTTCATGTAAGCGGGCCAGCCGATGTATTCAAAAATCTTTTCCCACGAGAGTGGGAATTTTAAATTCCGGAATGACTCATCGCTGGTATCGGTAGGTTTATCGTGTGAAGGAAGGATAACGGTTTTTGGTACCGGAACGCCAAGTTTAACGGCCAGTGCATTGTTAAAGAATTTTTCATCCGCACTCCACCAAAACGGATTGTTAATAACGGCCGCTCCGCCAATGGCAGCATTTTTTAAGTACGCACGGTAGAAGGGAACATCTTGTGAAATGCGATCGATGATGACGGCATAGTCGGAAGGTTCGCCCTGTTCAACCTTGTCGATCAATACCGGCTCTGCTTTTATGTCTTTAAGGCCCATCTTGTTAACGCGTTCAATAAAGGCTTCAGGAAAGGTGCGTTCCATGCCGTGGAGTATGCCTATTTTTTTCATGTGTATTTGTTTTCGTTATTTAATTAGAGAGAGGTAATGCGGAAACATTTCGCGCCAGGCAGGCCAATCGTGTGGGTGCTCATGCCGCACATCCAGCCAGTGGTTGATGCCTTTATTGCGTAAAATTTCTGCCATCTTTTCATTGGCACTCCAGCACATATCGTGTGTGCCGGTACCCAATACTACAAACATATCATGGAAGTGATGGTTTTGAGCGTTGGGGATAAAGTCGGGTGGGTTGTTAAAATAAACGTTATCATCGTAATGCCCATCCAGTTGATCTTTTATATCGAAGGCTGCGCCCATGTTAAAAACATATTTCACTACTTCCGGATGACGAAACGCAAAGTTGGTGGCGTGGTAACCACCAAAACTGCAACCGGCTGTAGCCACGCGATGAACACCTGTTTCGCGTTGCATTAAGGGCACTAATTCGTGCAGCAAAAACTGGTCGTACCAGATGTGATTCTTAACCCGATCGGCCGGATGAATGTTTTTGTTGTACCAACTCATGGAGTCAATACCATCCGGACAATAAATTTTTACAAGCCCTTCATCCAAAAACCAGGATACACTATCAATGAGCTTAAAGTCTTTATTCTCATAATAACTGCCCATGGAGGTGGGGAACAAGATGAGGGGGTATCCGCGTGTGCCAAACGCAAGGGTACCGATCTCTCGGCCCAGGCTAGGGCTGTACCATTTGTGGAAATGTTCGTGGGGCATAAGCAGGTAGTTACCGGGGGTTATCAGTAAACTTATATTTTTACTGCTTTAAAATACGCAAATCAGTCTAAATTAAATTCATTGACAGCCAGGCATCATTATCATCTGGAACGCCTTACGGACGTTCACTCCAAGCTTTTGGAGCGCGACACTATAGTCGATATTTTTCTTCCCTATCAGTTTGAAAAAGCAGAAAAGCCCTTTCCGCTCTTGATCCTTAATGATGGGCAGGACGGAGAAGCAATAGCCTTGAAGGAAACCCTGGAGGAACTTACGTTAAACAAGCTCATAAAAGATATTGTAGTTGTGGCTGTACATGCCGGTGACCGCATGCAGGAGTATGGGGTGGCTGGCTATCCTGATTTTAAAAAGCGCGGGAAAAAAGCTAGGGATTACACCCGTTTTATCATGACCGAGTTGATTCCTTACATCCATTACCGGTACGCTATTTCCAATGAAGTTGCTGACCGGGCAATAGCCGGATTTTCCATGGGTGGCCTTTCGGCTGTTGATATTGCCTGGCATCATGCGGATTATTTTGGCAAAGCTGGCGCCTTTAGCGGATCATTTTGGTGGCGCAAACGCGATGCGAAAAGCCGGTTGTATTCGGATAACCGCGACAGGATTATGCATAATGTTATTCGAAGAGGAAGATATAAGCCAGGGCTGAAGTTTTGGTTTCAAACCGGACTATTGGATGAAAAGGCTGATCGAAACAAAAATGGTGTGATTGATTCAATTGATGATACGCTGGACCTGATTGTTGAGTTGACGAAAAAAGGTTACCGACCCTTCCATGATCTTGAATATTATGAGATGCCCAATGGCGAACACAACTTACCCACCTGGAAGCGTGCCATGCCGGAGTTTTTGAAGTGGGCTTTTAAAAATTGATTGAAAGATTAATCAGGTTGACTTAGGCTTTAGAGCAAATTCAATGTTTCGCTTTAAGCCTTTAAATCCGGCACGCTTCACAGCCGATTTCTTAAACACTTTTTGAAACACTTCTTCCGTAATTTCTTCCCAATCATTCACCGACATTTTTTCCAGTTCAGCATGTGGTTTAAAACGACTTTCGTTGTGTGGTTGTGAGAAACGGTTCCAGGGGCAAACATCCTGGCAGATGTCGCACCCGAAAATCCAGTTTTCAAATTTTCCTTTTACCTCATTCGGTATTTCTTCCTTTAACTCAATAGTGAAATAGGAGATGCATTTACTGCCATCGACCACATACGGTTGTGGAATGGCATCCGTAGGGCAGGCGTCCATGCAGGCCGTGCACGTACCGCAGTAATCTTTAATCGGTCCGTCATACTCCAGTTCCAGATCAAGGATAAGCTCAGCGAGAAAGAAAAAACTACCCATCGATCGGTTTAACAACAACGAATTTTTTCCAATCCAACCGATTCCTGATTTTTTTGCCCACGCACGTTCCATCACCGGGGCTGAATCAACAAACGCACGGCCGTTAACATCACCAATTTCTTCATGGATCAAGAATAGGAATTCCTTGAGTTTATCTTTTATCACAACATGATAATCCTCACCATAAGCATACTTGGCAATTTTAAGATTGTGGTTACTGGCCAGATCTTTTTCGGGACAATAGTTGTACACCAGGCTTATAACCGATTTTGCCCCTTCAACGAGTTTGGTTGGGTCAAGACGTTTATCAAAGTGATTTTCGAGGTAGCTCATTTTGCCCTGGTAGCTTTTCGCTAACCAGGTTTCTAATTTGTCAGCCTCCTCTTCCAGAAAGGCAGCTTTTGAGATACCGCAAAAACTAAAACCGAGTTTTGCGGCTGTGGATTTTATGAAGTGCGTTTGGGTTTTTGGCGATGATGATTTCAACCTTTAGACTTTTTCAAATTCGAAATGAAGCAGCATAAGGTCTGATCCTTTGAATGATTCAATAGTAAGCGTTTCACCATTCTTGTTAGTAAATTCTACTTCAAAAATATTATCATCTAATTGTTCAACAATAGTCCCAACTTGTCCCTTACTTAGTTTTTTTTCAGGCACATCATTAAGAAGCGCGACAACATCTAATGTTTTAAAAGCTTGCATACTTTTACGTTTTAACATAACACGTTATAAGCCTTGGAAATTCCTCGTTTTTCAGAATAATCCATACTGTTCGAACGGTAGCCTTTTGATTAAAGTTACTAATATTTATATCAACAAAATATCGGGTGCCGTATTCATCTGTATGGCCAGAAAAGGCTTCGCTTTGACCTAGCCCTTTTAGTATCTCATTACTTAATTTTTCCGCATCCGAGGATTTTAAGGAAAGTGCGGATAGAAATACTCTGGCTTTAAACTTTCCTGTGGGATGACCATCATTCAAAACATAATTTCTAAGTTTTGTTATATCAATTTTCGCATTAATCCAATTAGGTAGTTTCATACCTTTTAATCAAACAACCCCGGCCTTTTCGATTGGGGCGGAGCGAGCTTTAGGTGTTTGTAGGCCAATTCTGTTGCTTCACGTCCGCGTGAAGTGCGTTTGATGTACCCCTCTTGAATTAAGAATGGCTCATATACTTCTTCAATAGTTTCTGCTTCATCGCCCACGGCAGTGGCAATGGTAGTTAATCCAACCGGGCCACCTTTAAATTTCTCGATAATGGTTAGCAAAATGCGGTTATCCATTTCGTCCAGTCCGTGTTCATCCACGTCCAGCGCTTTCAACGCCATTTGTGCAATGGCGAGGGTTATGGTTCCATCACCTTTAATTTGTGCAAAATCCCGTGTTCTACGTAAAAGGTTATTGGCTATACGTGGCGTGCCGCGGCTTCTTCGGGCAATTTCAAAAGCGGCATCGTCATCAAGCGGGGTATTTAAAATGCTGGCTGAGCGATGAATGATTTTATTCAGCAAGGTAGCATCATAGTATTCTAATCGGGCATTGATGCCAAAGCGAGCACGTAGGGGTGAGGTAAGCAAACCGGCTCGTGTGGTTGCACCGATTAGTGTAAAGGGATTGAGCCCGATTTGAATTGATCGTGCATTCGGGCCGGTATCAAGCATGATGTCGATTTTAAAATCCTCCATGGCCGAATAGAGGTATTCTTCTACTATTGGATTAAGCCGGTGGATTTCATCGATAAAAAGAACATCATGAGCCTCGAGGTTGGTGAGTAAACCGGCCAGGTCGCTGGGTTTATCGAGTACCGGGCCTGAGGTGATTTTTATGTTCGTTTGCAGTTCGTTGGCAATAATGTAGGATAGGGTTGTTTTGCCTAAGCCGGGGGGGCCATGGAGCAACACATGGTCCAGTGGCTCACTACGCTGCCGGGCCGCCTGCACGAACACCTTAATGTTATCAACAACCTTTTGCTGACCGGTAAAATCACTGAACGAAAGCGGCCTGAGTGCTTTTTCAAATTCCTTTTCGGCTGCTGATTGGTTTTCCGGAGTACCCTGCAAATAATCCTCGCGCATGAACTAGAGTTTTGCGAAGGTACTCAATTCGATGGATTTTGTTAAAGCAACACTGTTGCATTAGCGCAATTTCCATAACTTGCGCCTTCATTTTTTGGGTATGGACAATCGGAAGAAAAATATTATCTACAGCATTATATTAATCACCTCAGTATTTGCTGTTTGGCTATACCGTAAAAACCAGGCACCGGAGCCCATGTTGATTGAGGGGAAGACAATGGGCACCACCTATCACATTACCTATTTTGATGATCAGCGCAGGAACTTTAAAGCCTCGGTAGACTCCCTTCTGGAAGTAGTCAATCAAAGCATCAATACCTATTTACCAAATTCCGACATTACATTATTCAATAAGGGAGCGCGTTCATTCGCTTTCAGTCTTCCGTACTTCTTGCCGGTGTTGAGGAAGTCGCAGGAAGTTTTTGCTGCCTCTTCCGGTGCGTTTGATCCTACGGTAATGCCCTTGGTTAATGCGTGGGGGTTTGGTCCGGCTGAGCCACTTAATCCGGGTAATCTTCAGGTAGACTCCATTCGCGATTTTGTAGGCTTTGAAAAAATACAATTCAATAAGGATAGCGTGTGGAAAACCGACTCACGCACGCAGCTTGATTTTGGCGGAATAGGACAAGGATACGGTGCCGATGTGGTTACTGAATTTCTCAAAGCCAAGGGCATTGTAAATATGTTAGTTGAACTGGGCGGTGAAGGAATGGCTTGTGGCATAAATCTTAAAACCCAAAAGCCCTGGGAGATCGGCATACTTGATCCGGCCTCCACACGCGATAATCTTTTTTTTAAAGCATACATTTCGTTAAAGGATAAATCGTTCACTACTTCCGGCAATTACTTCAACTACCGTGAAGTTGATGGTAAAAAATTTTCGCACACCATTGATCCAGAGTCTGGGTATCCGGTACGGAAGGAAATTTTAAGTGCCTCTGTTTTTGCAGCGGACGGCATTACGGCTGATGCCTGGGCTACTGCCTTTATGGTTATGGGGCACGAACGCGCGATCGAAATTTTAAATACCCGAAAAGACCTGGATGGGTTGATTATATATTCAGATGAGCAAGGCACTCAACAGGTATTTATTACTGATGGGATCAAGAAAAACGTGGTGGTGAACTAACGCAAAGCGCATGACCGTAAAACTTCTGGTTCTTTTCTTCACACCACTTCTTTCGGGTTTGTTGGTTTACCTTATACCCGGGGGCAGAACGAAAAGCTTCAGGCTTTTGCTGGTATTTGCCGGGGCATATCTTTTTGGTATTACTGTAGTGCATATCCTTCCTGAGTTGTATCGTGGAAACGGTGAGGTAGAGTTGATCGGGTTGTTTGTTTTATGCGGCTTTTTTCTGCAACAAATCCTTGAGCATTTTACATCCGGTGTAGAACACGGTCATATCCATACGCATGAGCATGCCCACGATCATCACCATGCCCATTCCCATCACCAGATTTCAGCACTTGTTTTATTGATGGCTTTGTGTGTACATGCATTTCTTGAAGGCGCTATGTTGGCGCAACCCACTACACCAGGATTTCAATACGATGTAAATGCTGTTTTGTTGGGGATTGCCCTTCACCGCGCCCCGGCTGCGTTTGCTTTAATGACTGTACTTTCCTTCCAACTGCATTCACGAAACAGAGCCATTCCTTACCTTATTGTTTTTTCTGTAGCTGCACCTATCGGCTTGCTGATCAGTACATATCTGGTAGAAACAGAAATTCTCTCACAATCTGGATTGATATTATTGTATGCGTTGGTTAGCGGTAACTTTCTTCATATTTCCACCACTATTGTGTTTGAAAGCAGCCCTGAGCATCATTTTAACGCGCGAAAACTAACCGTGGCTATTTTAGGTGCGCTGGTGGCTGTTGCCGTGGAGTACTTTCTATAATAAAGGTTTTTCAAGTCAAACAAATATCCGATTTTAGGTGCCACCAATCGGAATGAATATGAAGCTGATCACTTCTTTTGACGAATACCAGAAACAATATGAGTTTAGCGTTGATAATCCGGAAACCTTCTGGGCGGATGTGGCTGAGAATTTTCAGTGGCGGAAAAAGTGGAGCCGAGTACTGGAATGGGATTTTCATAAACCGGAAGTCCATTGGTTCATTGGTGGGAAATTGAACATCACAGAAAACTGCCTCGACCGGCATTTGCCTGCACGGGCAAATCAAACCGCTATCATTTGGGAACCTAATAATCCTGCTGACGCGTCACAACATATAACCTATCAGCAACTCTTCAATCATGTTTGCCGTGTGGCTAACATGTTAAAGGCTCAAGGCATTAAAAAAGGTGATCGGGTATGTATTTATATGCCCATGATTCCCGAAGTGGCATACGCTATGCTGGCCTGTGCCCGGATTGGAGCCGTGCATTCTGTGGTGTTTGCCGGTTTTTCAGCCGGTTCGCTGATCGATCGCATTAATGATGCCGGATGTAAATTGGTGCTGACTACCGATGGAGCTTATCGGGGTGATAAAATCATTGATCTTAAATCCATAATAGATGAAGCGTTAGAAAAATGTCCTACCGTGGAACGGGTACTTGTGGCTAAACGCACACACTCAAAAGTAAAGATGAAACCCGGCCGGGATTTATGGTGGGAAGAGGAAATCCGAAACGTTTCGGATGTATGCGTGGCCGAAGAAATGGATGCTGAGGACTTGTTATTTATTTTATATACAAGTGGTTCAACAGGAAAACCAAAAGGCATGGTGCATACCTGTGGAGGGTACATGGTGTATACCAGCTATACATTTAAAACAGCCTTTCAATATCAGGATGGGCAAGTCTACTGGTGTACAGCTGACGTAGGCTGGATCACCGGGCATTCCTATATTGTTTATGGCCCATTGTCGGCCGGAGCGATCACACTCATGTTTGAAGGTGTTCCTTCCTGGCCCGATATGGGCAGGTTCTGGCATGTGGCGGAAAAACACCGGGTGAATATTTTTTATACCGCACCAACGGCTATCCGATCGTTGGAAAAAGCGCCACTAAGTTTTGTGCGCCAATACGATTTACATTCCATTAAAGTATTGGGCACGGTGGGTGAACCCATTAACGAGGAGGCCTGGCACTGGTATCATGACAACATCGGAAGGGGAGAATGCCCCGTGGTGGATACCTGGTGGCAAACCGAAACAGGTGGCTTTATGATTTCACCCATAGCCCATGTTACAAAATTGAAACCAGCGCATGCCTCTTTCCCCTTACCGGGTGTGCAGCCAGCCATTATGGATGAAAATGGAAATGAGTTGTTGGCCAACGGAGTGGAGGGTCGGTTAGCAATTCGTTTTCCTTGGCCGGCTATGGCCCGAACTATTTACGGGGATCACCAACGGTTTAAAGACACGTACTTCTCCACCTTTCCGGGAAAATATTTTACAGGAGATGGGTGCAAGCGCGATGAAGAAGGCTTCTATCGGATTACCGGCAGGGTAGACGATATTATTATTGTGTCGGGCCACAACATGGGCACCGCTGAAATTGAAAGTGCCATTGATGAACATTCGGCCGTGTGCGAATCAGCTGTAGTGGCGTATCCGCACGACATAAAAGGGCAGGGTGTTTATGCCTATGTTATTTGTTACGATAAACCCCATGAAGAGGAGAAACTGCGCAAGGAAATTCGCGAACTGGTTGCTAAAATTATTGGCCCCATTGCCAAACCAGATAAGATTCAGTTTGTGAGCGGGCTGCCCAAAACACGATCGGGAAAAATTATGCGAAGAATTTTACGAAAAGTTGCCGAAGGAGACACCTCCAATTTAGGAGATGTTACTACCTTGCTCGACCCTGCGGTGGTCGATGAGATTAAAAGCGGGGCATTATAGAAGTAAACAATGTAAACATGGAAATATCAGGAACAGTAGTATCGCTTTTGCCCATGCAAAGCGGACAAGGAAAAAATGGAACATGGAAGAAACAGGAATTCATTCTTGAAACTCCCGGGCAGTATCCGAAAAAGGTTTGCCTTTCGCTGTGGGGTGAGAAGGTGGATGAAAACCGATTAAATCCAGGGGATAGGATTACCGCATCTATTAACATTGAAAGCCGGGAGTACAATGGGCGCTGGTATACCGATGTGCGTGCCTGGAAAATTGCAAAACAAACCGCACAAGAGCGAGAGATGGCTCCACCACCGGATCAGTCGTTTATGCCGGACACTAATTCCAGTGACGATTTGCCATTCTAAAATAAGTCGTTCTACCACTTCAAGTGGTAGAACGACTATAAACGCACATTTAACAAAAAACCCTGATGGATCACCGTCAGGGTTTTTATTTTTCGCTCTTTGGTGGAATCAACTTCCACACGCCTCACAGGCATCCGGATTATCCAACGAGCAAGCCATATCAGCTTTCTTTTGGTCATAATCAGCTACTTGCTGTGCAGCATAAACCATTTCGGTTTGTGGTTCAGCAACGGTTGCAGTCTTTGCTTCGGCACCAACGGTTTGTTGCATGGCTGATTTATCAAGTGTAAACTGAATGGCATCAGCAGCAGCAGTTGAACGCAGGTAATACATGCCGGTTTTCAATCCTTTTTTCCACGCATAGAAGTGCATGGAGGTTAGCTTACCGAAGTTCGGATCTTTCAGGTGAATGTTCAGACTCTGCGATTGGCAGATGTACGCACCACGGTCAGCCGACATATCAATGATCGCTTTTTGAGAAATCTCCCAAACGGTTTTGTAGATGTCTTTGATGTTTTGAGGGATTTCAGGAATGGGTTGAACAGAACCATTCGTAGCAATCAACTTCTGGCGCATGGTTTCATTCCACAGTCCCAGATCAATCAGGTCTTTCATCAGGTGCTTGTTGGCAATGATGAATTCACCCGAAAGTGTTCTACGGGTGTAGATGTTCGAAGTGTATGGCTCAAAGCATTCGTTGTTGCCAAGAATCTGTGAAGTAGAGGCGGTAGGCATCGGAGCAAGCAACAAGGAGTTGCGTACGCCATGCTTCTTCACGTCTTGCTTCAATTGTTCCCAGTTCCAGCGTCCGCTCTTTGGAGTCACGCCCCACATATCGAACTGGAATATTCCTTTCGATACCGGTGAACCTTTGAAGGTTTCATAAGGTCCCTGAACTTTTGCCAGTTCCATGGAAGCCTCCAAAGCACCAAAATAAATGGTTTCAAAAATATCTTCATTCAGTCTGCGTGCTTCTTCCGAATCGAACGGCATGCGCAGCATAATGAAGGTATCGGCTAAACCTTGCACGCCAAGCCCAATCGGGCGGTGGCGCATGTTGGAGTTGCGTGCTTCTTCAACCGGGTAGTAGTTTACATCGATAACCTTGTTCAGGTTGCGGGTTACTACTTTGGTGATCTCATACAGTTTCTGATGATCATACTTGCCATCCTCTGTAACAAATTTGTTCAGCGCCAATGAAGCGAGGTTACATACGGCAACCTCATCTTTCGAGGTATATTCGATGATCTCGGTACACAGGTTACTCGACTTTATCGTACCCAGGTTTTTCTGATTGGATTTGCGGTTAGCGGCATCTTTATACAAGATGTACGGTGTTCCGGTTTCGATTTGTGATTCCAGGATTTCAAACCACAGGTCTTGTGCTTTTATTTGCTTGCGGTAACGTCCTTCTTTCTCATACTTATCGTACAGTCTCTCAAATTCCTCACCCCACACTTCCGCTAAACCGGGGGCTTCGTTCGGGCAGAAGAGTGACCACATTTCGTTGTTCTCCACACGCTGCATGAAAAGATCAGGAATCCACATCGCATAGAAGAGATCACGCGCGCGCATTTCTTCTTTACCATGATTTTTCTTCAGATCAAGAAAATCAAACACATCAGCATGCCAGGGCTCCAGGTAAATGGCAAAGCTTCCTTTACGCTTTCCACCACCCTGATCGACATACCGTGCAGTCATGTCGAAGTTGCGAAGCATAGGAACAATACCGTTGGATGTTCCTCCGGTACCTTTAATATAAGAGCCTTTAGCGCGTACGTTATGGATGCTCAGGCCGATACCTCCGGCTGATTGGGAGATTTTAGCGCATTGCTTTAACGTGTCATATATACCATCAATACTATCGTCCTTCATGGTAAGCAGGAAGCACGAAGACAGTTGTGGCTTGGGTGTACCGGCATTGAATAATGTAGGGGTGGCGTGTGTAAACCACTTTTCTGAAAGCAGGTTATAGGTTTCAATGGCAGCCGGAATATCTTCTCCGTGAATGCCTACGGCCACCCGCATGAGCATGTGCTGGGGGCGTTCCACCACTTTACCGTCAATCTTCATCAGGTAGGAGCGCTCCAGCGTTTTGAAACCGAAGTAATCGTAACCAAAATCACGATCGTAAAGAATGGCTTCATCCAGTTCTGCGGCATGGTCGCGTACGGTTTTCCACATCTCTTTTGAGATGAGGGGTGCATTCTCACCCGTTTTCGGATCCACGTACGTGTACAAGCGCTTCATGGTGTTGGAGAAAGACTTGCTCGTTACCTTATGCAGGTTGGAGGTAGCCAGGCGGGCAGCCAACTTAGCGTAGTCCGGGTGCTTGGTCGTCAGGGTTGCGGCAATTTCCGCAGCGAGATTGTCCAGCTGAATGGTGCTTACGCCATCGTACAAACCGTTAATCACCTTCATAGCAATCTCTACCGGGCTGATATATTTCATATCCAGTCCGTAACAGAGCTTTTCAATGCGAGCGGTGATTTTGTCAAACTTTACGGACTCTCTGCGTCCGTCTCTTTTTATGACAAGCATTTTGATAGGGTTGTTTAAAAAGTTTAAAAAATGGTGAAAAGTGTTTTGAAGATATTAAAAATCTTCGTTCAGTGAAAACTTGGGTGACGAATCTTTTTCCGAGCTGTTAAGCACCCCGGCCTTTTGGTATTCGGCAACGCGTTTTTCAAAGAAGTTGGTTTTACCACGCAGCGAAATCATATCCATAAAATCGAACGGATTGGTGGCTCCATAGATTTTTTTGCCAACCAATTCATTAAGCAACCTGTCGGCTACAAATTCAATGTACTGCCGCATCAATTCGGCATTCATGCCAATCAGGTTAACCGGTAAGGCATCGGTAACAAACTCCTTTTCAATTTCTACAGCATCTTTAATAATGTCAACTACGGTTTGTTCAGGAAGTTTATTGATTACATGCTTGGTGTACAAATGACAGGCGAAGTCGCAGTGAAGCCCTTCATCCCTGGAAATCAACTCATTGGAGAAACTTAGTCCGGGCATTAACCCGCGTTTTTTCAACCAGAAAATGGAACAGAATGAACCGGAGAAGAAAATTCCTTCCACTGCGGCAAACGCAATCAGGCGCTCCTGGAAATTTCCTTTGTCAATCCAGCGCAGAGCCCACTCAGCTTTTTTCTTTACACAATCCATCGTTTCAATGGCGTGAAAAAGTTTGTCCTTTTCTTTTGGATCCTTTACATAGGTATCTATTAACAAGGAGTATGTTTCGGAGTGAATATTTTCAATGGCAATCTGAAAGCCGTAGAAAAATTTAGCCTCGGTATACTGCACTTCCGATACGAAATGTTCCGCCAGGTTCTCGTTAACAATACCATCGCTGGCCGCAAAGAAGGCGAGGACATGTTTTATAAAGTAACGCTCACCGTCATTAAGGTTTTCCCAGTCGGTAAGGTCCTGGCTGAGGTCGATTTCTTCGGCCGTCCAGAAACTGGCCTCGGCCTGTTTGTAGAATTTCCAGATATCGTGTTGTTGAATGGGGAAGAGGACGAAACGATCTTTGTTCTCTCTCAAAATTGGTTCTTCCTGTAAAGAATTACTCATCTTTTGATGGGTTTAGGGTTGTTAAATATAGTTACTCAGGCTTTATGGAAATGCTGAAGAAGTAACAGCACGCCATGTTGCCAGTTTAAAAAATCTAAAAAATTTTACTTGTAGGGACAGAAAGGAAGACTGACCTTTTTCCGCCCGGTGTAAGCGTACAAATATTTGAAATGGTGCGTACAAATCAAAAGGTGGATTTCTGGTAAAAGTTCTGTTTTTATGCTGAATTTGCATATTTCAGGGGCTTATAAATGGTTGTGTTTTAGGTGGTTGATGGGCCCTTTGAATGCTCTTCTTTCAGTTAAAATCAAGCCTGAAATTTTTTATTTTTTTTTCGAGGGCTTCAAAATGGTGCGTTTTGAGGGGTTGGTGGTCAAATTCTGTATTCCGGATTCTGAATTCTGAATTCTTTTTCTACCTTTGCAGTCCTATTTTTGAAAGCTATGTATGCAATTGTAAACATTGCCGGAACACAGTTCAAAGTGGCTAAAGATCAATACATCTATGCCCCTAAATTGGACGGAGAGGCAGGATCAAGCGTTAGTTTTAACGAAGTCCTTCTGCTCGACAATAACGGGAAAGTAGAAATTGGCGCCCCTACTGTGAAAGGCGCGAAGGTGTCGGGTAAGATACTGGAGCATGTAAAAGGCAATAAGGTTATTGTCTTTAAAAAGAAACGTAGAAAAGGCTATGCCGTGAAGAACGGTCATCGCCAACAGTACACGAAGGTGCAAATTGAAAGCATTGGGTAATCCATAAAGAGTTAAAGAGTTATGGCACATAAGAAAGGTGAAGGTAAAGTAAAGAACGGCCGCGAATCGGAAAGCAAACGATTGGGCATAAAGGTTTTTGGTGGCCAAAAGGTGGTTGCCGGCAATATTATTGTGCGTCAGCGCGGTACGAAGCACCACCCGGGTAAAAATGTAGGATTAGGTAAGGACCATACCTTGTTTGCCCTTACCAATGGGGTAGTAGTGTTTAAAAAAGGGCGTGAAAACCGTTCGTTTGTATCGGTTCTTCCTCAGGCAGAGGCGTAACGATTATCGTAAACCCTTAAAAAAAGGCCCCGGATATATATCCGGGGCTTTTTTTGTTCTTGCACATTTTAATATTAGCCAAATTTATATTTTGATGATTCTCAATCGGATAAAACAATGTTTTGAGATTTTTAGATCAGCCCATTTTTCTTTCGGAATAAATTATTTTACCTTAGGTCTTTAACCTAAACCTAAACCAAAACCTATGAAGAAGTTTTTACTGCTGTGCTTCTCGTTGGCTTTTGTGGCTTCATTGTATGCCCAGGAGCGAACAGTTACAGGTAGGGTGACGTCTACAGAAGACGGATCTTCCTTACCTGGTGTAAACGTTGTTATAAAAGGAACAACAAATGGAACGGTTACTGATTCTGAAGGTCGATTCACACTCAGTGGTGTTCCTGCCTCGGGCGGAAGCCTTGTTTTTTCATTTATTGGTCTTCAATCTCAGGAGGTGGCTATTGGCGATCGATCGGTTGTTGATGTGTCTCTTTCGCTTGATGTCCAGCAACTTTCTGAGGTTGTTGTGACAGCCATTGGTATCGAGCGTGATAAGAAAGCGCTGGGGTACTCTGTGGCAACCCTTAGTTCAGATAATCTTGCTCAACGTTCTGAGCCCGATCCGCTGCGTGCCATGCAAGGAAAAATGCCCGGTGTTAATATTGTCGGTGGAGGTGGTGCTCCGGGTCAATCCACTAAAATCAACATACGAGGTATGTCTTCAATGACTGGAAATACCCAGCCATTGTTTATCGTAGACGGTATACCTTTTGATAATTCCACATCTTCGTCTGATGGTGCTGACCGGAACACGGTATTTTCGAATCGCGCCTTTGATCTTGATCCAAATAATATTGAGAGCATTTCAATATTAAAGGGTGCTGCTGCATCTGCTCTGTATGGATCGCGCGCAACGAATGGGGTTGTAGTGGTGACGACAAAAGCTGGTAAAAAGGGATCAAAGAAGGGGATGGAAATCACCTATAATGGTTCTGTAAATTTTGAAGAAATCTCAGGTATTCCTGATTATCAGGATGTCTACACCCAAGGTTCAAATCAGGTGTATAACGGTGCATTTATTGGAAACTGGGGCTCTCCTTTTCCTAATCATGTTGATAAGATAAATGCACAATATGGTACTAATTACTCAAAATCTTATGGAACATATCCCGATGGTCAGCCCTATCCGATAGGTACGGCTCCTAACCCAATTAATAACCGTTACCCTGGCCTTTTTCCTGACTTCGTTCAGCAATATACACGCACCGACAATGGTCAGGTTGTTAACGTATCGGCTCCATATGAAATCAGGCCTTATGATATCATAGGAGGCTTTTTTGATCGTGGTATGGTAACAGAGAATTCCCTTCAAATCTCATCCGGCTCTGATAAGGCTAACATCAATGCCGGGTTTTCGAGAATGGATAATAAGGGTATAGTTCCAAATTCTGAAGCAACAAGAACGAGTTTGAGTTTTGGTGGTAATGGGCAACTTGATAACGGATTATTTTTGTCCGGTACACTTTCTTATGTTAACACTACTCAACAATCTCCTCAATCTGGAGGAAGTGCATTTGCTGATTATGCCGCAGGTGACGGAGCGTCTTCTATCTTTGCACGCATCTTTTATTTGCCAAGAAACTTTGATTTAAATGGCTTGCCATTTGAGAATCCTGTTAATGGCGATAATGTCTTTTACAGGGCATTGGATAATCCACGCTGGATTTCCAAATATAACCTTTACAATTCAGATGTAAACAGGGTATACGGTAACCTTACAGCGTCTTATGATGTAACGGATTGGTTAAGTTTTCTGGTGAAGGGAGGGATCAATACCTATTCTGATTCAAGAAGAAATGTGATTCGCCCTGGAGGCATTACCTTTCCTTTAGGGGAAGTTTACACAGAGGATATTGTGAACACAGAGCAAGACTACACGTTCATGATGACGGTTAATAAGGATTTAGGTACCGACTTTAATATACGAGCGCTTGCCGGAGTTAACCTCAACCAGCGCGAACAAAGCAGACGTAAAGTAACAGGAACAGGCATTATTTCAACAGGGTTGAATTTAACGGATGCAACAACAACGCAGATTGTTGATTATGACTTCCGTTCTTTAAGAAGATTAAATGGTGTTTATGCAGATGTTTCACTTTCGTACAAGAACTATTTATTCTTTAACGTAGTAGGCCGTAACGACTGGTCTTCAACACTGCCTCAAGGAAACAATAGCTATTTTTATCCGGGTGCCAGTGTTTCGTTGATCTTATCTGAGGTTGTTTCGCTGCCTTCTGTATTTGACTTTGTTAAATTAAGGACTTCAGCAACAAAAGTGGGTAATGATGCAGGTGTGTATTTAACAGGTGTTAATTACTCAATTATCACCCCGTTTACCCCTTCTGGAGGAGCACCTGTTAATAGAGCGACTTTGTCCAATACATTGGGTAATCCCGAATTAAAACCGGAATTCACTACAGAGTATGAAGGAGGAATTGAAGTTAAGGTATTGAAAAATAAAGTAGGGCTGGATTTAACCTATTTCTCAAGAACCTCAACTGATCAAATCGCCTTTGCATCGGTTGCACGTTCCAGCGGATTTACGCAGGAAGTTGTTAACGTAGGAGAATTGTCGAATAAGGGTTGGGAAATCGGTTTGGACGTAACACCGGTGAGTTTAAACAATGGCTTCACCTGGAATATGTTCTTTGCCTTTACCAAAATCAAATCAGAAATTGTTGATGCCGGTCCAAATGGTGAAATTACAGTCGGTGGCCCAGGTTATGGTGGTGTAACAATACATCGCAATGGTTTCCCATATGGTCAAATCTTTGGTACCAAAAATGCCCGTGATGATGAAGGTAATCTGTTAATCAATCCAGCAACAGGTCTTCCTTTTGCCGAACCAGTTTCTTCTATAATAGGTGATCCTAATCCTGACTTTACATTAGGCTGGACCAACACCTTTACGTATAAAAATTTCACCCTTCGTGCATTGATTGATTGGAGACAAGGTGGAGACTTTTACTCGTTTAGCGCAGCCTCTTTACTGCTGAGGGGGCAATTGGCGTTGTCAACTGATCGGGAAGCACTTCGCGTTGTTCCTGGGGTTTTAGGAAGTCCTCAGACATTCCAGCCAATTTTGGATGAAAACAATAATAAGATTAGAAACACAGTACCGATTACTGCTTTTGATTCTCATTTTAGTAATGGATGGGGTGCCTATGGTCAAGATGAAGTAAACGTTTATGATGGAACCGTTATTCGTTTGCGTGAAGTTAGCTTAGGATATAGCATTCCGAAGTCATTATTGGCAAAAACACCTTTTGGTTCAGCCTCTATATCGGTATCCGGAAGGAACCTTTGGTTTAATGCACCAAATGTTTTGGAGGGGCTTAATCTCGACCCGGAATTACTTGGAGAAACTGCAGCTTCCAATGTACAGGGTTTCGAATATGGCGCTACCCCTACAACAAGGCGCTATGGCTTCAACATCACATTAACCTTCTAATTTTTTACATGTATGAAAATGATACGAAAAAGGTTTCTTAGTTATCTGATGGCGGTAGCCATGATCTTTTCAGTAGGGTCATGCGATTTGCTTGAATTGGATATCAATACAGATCCTAATAATCCGTCAACAGCTTCATTAAGTTTGTTGCTGACGAACGCACAAGTTAATCTGGCATCTACTTTTGCCGGAGGTTTGAATAATATGGCCCATGGTTTTATGGGCATTACTTCATCGACCGATGATTTTGATATGACAAACAATACATGGAATGGAACATGGAATGGTTTGTACTCTGGACCTCTGACTGACCTTGAGCGATTAATTGAGGCCGCTGAGGCGCAGGGCAATAATCCTCGTTATCTTGGCATTGGTCGTGTTTTAAAGGCTTACTACTTTAGTTTAATGGTTGACCTTTGGGGTGATGTACCCTATTCGGAGGCATTTAAGGGAAGCGCAGGGATTAAAGAGCCTAAATACGATACGGACTCGGAAATTTATGCTGATTTACTTAATTTGATTGACCAGGCCATTGCTAATTTTGCCGAGAGCAGTGCAATTACGGTTGTTGGGGATGTTATGTATAGTGGTTCAATTCCTGCATGGAATAGGGCAGCGCATTCTTTAAAGCTGAAGCTGCTCATTCAAACCCGCAGAGTAAATCCAACAGCAGCAGCCGATATTCAAGCAGTGATTACAGCCGATTCATATATTAAAACTGCTGCTCAGGATTTTCAATTCAGGTTTTCCCGTCTTCAGAATCCCGATAACCGACACCCTTGGTATCAAAATGGCTATGCTGGTGGTGAGGCTGGTTTTAGTTATTTTGGTCACCAATACATGTTTGAAATGTTGAATAATCGTGATCCCAGAACGCCATATTATTTCAAACGTCAAACTACCCAAGTGTTGGATCCTGCTGATCCTTCTGAGAAACAAACAATCCCTTGCTCACAGCGTGACGATTGTATTTACTCTTATTTTGTAGCCAATCCTACCATTACAAATGCAATTTTTGGTGTTAACCCAGATGGTTTAACATCCTCACAGCGTTCATTTTTAGCAGGTTGGTTTGGTCGGGACAGAAGTGATCCATCAGGCATACCAAACGATAACCCGTTACGGACAACCGTTGGTGCCTATCCTGCGGCAGGACTTTTTGATGATGTAGCTGAGTTGGGTGGTAATAACAAAGGCTCAGGAGATGGAATATTTCCGATGATCACTTCCTGGATGGTAAAATTCTATTTGGCTGAGGCAATGATTACATTAGGTGTAACGGTGCCAGCCGAAACACAAACTTCACTTTTACAAAAGGCGCTTACAGAACAACTGGCTAAGGTGGTATCAGTGGGTACAGCGGCCGATCCAGCTGGCGTAGCTGCGGGAGGTCCATGGCCAATTACTTATAAGACTTCAGCAGCCTTTGTTGCCGAAGTTGTAGCTGGATACCCTGCAGCGGGTAATGAGAATCAGAAGCTTCAATACCTAATGAAACAAGCATGGTTTGCCAATTTTGGTAATGGTTTTGAAATTTACAATGCTTTTAGAAGGACTGGATTTCCAAACGATATTCAGTCACCGCTGCAAATCCCACGTCAGTTTGCGTTACGGTTACCGTATGCTCAGGATGAGTTAAACCTCAATAGAAAAACACCAACCGTTGTTTATGATAGCCCTGCGGATGCGATCTTTTGGGATGTGATTAAATTCCAGTTTTAAAAATTAGAAATTATGAGATTTAATAAAATAATATTTGCAATAACCGTCTTTACTTTTGGCTTCCTGATGTCATGTAAAGATGACAGTTTGCAGATTGTTCCAGAATGGGAGTCTGCAGTGCACGGGTTAGGTTCATTCAGTGCAACGACTGATGATGTAAATTTCATCAAAGGTGATCCGAGTGTTGAATTAACTTTTGATTTGTTATGGAATTCAATTGATAAGAAGAATACCGTTACCAAGATTGAGTTGTATGTGGTCTTTAATGAAGCGTATATTGATCAAGACGGTAATCCTAAAACGGCCAAGCATGGTGGTGATCAGGGTAAATTACTCATGACCATGCAAGGAGGTAATGTTCCTGCTGATAAGGTTAAGACAACATTCTCCATCAGTCAGAATGATGTTTATGCCCTCTACCAAGCGAATACATTCAATTACTTTGGCACCGGACAATTGCCTGTTTGGGGTGCAGGATCCATACGTGATGATCGTGACACTGGCGATTTTAAATTTGTTGATGGTGACTCCTTTCAGTTACGCTGGGCATTTACTACAGCAGATGGCCGTGTGTTTAAAGCGTGGGGCATTTCTGTATGTACTGAGTTTCCTGGAGCAAACTGTTCCGTAAACTGGCAGGCAGTGTGTTCTCAAACTATAAATGAACCCGCTGGCAACTGGACTATTGCCATGAATGATTCTTATGGAGATGGATGGAATGGTGCTGCGATTCGAGTAACTATTGATGGCGTTTCAACCGACTACACCCTCAATGATGGTTCAGCAGGTGTTAGTGTTGTTACGGTGCCTCCAACAGCTACTTCACTTACCTTTGCTTTTGTTTCTGGTGATTGGGATTCTGAAGTGACATTTACAATAACATCAGCAAAAGGAAATGTTATTGCTAAGGGTGGGCCCTCGCCCCCGGTTGGAATTCTTACCCTGGATTTGTGTAAAGAAAACGAGTAACATTTAAAGAGTTAAATATATAAAGAGCCACCCAGCAATGGGTGGCTCTTTTGTTAATTAACCATGAAATTTAATTACGAGCACAGGTGATTTTTAGAAGGTCGAAAAAGCTATTTTATTTAGTTAAATCTCTTTTGGTTATTGGTTCCGTTTCTTTCGGTGGATACATGGCACTTATTGCAATGGTCCGGGATAAGTTTGTTGTTCGTGATAAAACTGTAACTGATGATCAGATATCGGAGGCCATTACAATTGCCTCTTTATTGCCGGGTCCCATAGCGGTTAATGTTGTTGCCTATGTAGGGTATACGCTTTCGGGGCTAACAGGAGCTTTTTGTTCAATTGCAGCTGTATTGCTGCCTTCTTACCTCATGGTATTGGCTCTCTCCGTTTTGTATGTTGAATTTGCCTCTACTTTTGATTTTAATCCCATCGTTGCTGGTACTTTCCCGGTGGTTATTGCCTTAATTTTTTACATGGCCACAACGCTTTGGAGGAAGAACTGTAATTCCAGAGTTGAAATTCTGATTGCAACTCTAAGTTTTTTTGTTCTGCTGATTTTTAAAAGTTATTTAACCATAATGTTGATCCTGATCGGAGCCGGTGGTTTAGGTGTTTTGCTCACCAAACCCAGTGATGTCAAGAATAGCCCAGCACAGTTACATTTCTTGTTCAGGTATATCGCGTTGATATTGCTGTTGATAACGTTTTATTTTGGTATTCAATATGTTTGTAAGCCGTATTTCATCTGGCAGATTTTTGATACGTTTGCCCAAGCTAGTATAACCTTGTTTGGTGGTGGGTATGTTATGGTGCCTGTATTAAAATCCTTATTGGTCGATCAGTTAGGTTGGCTATCCTCCGAGGATTTTATCTTCGGCATTTCTATTGGCCAGATTACCCCTGGCCCAATTTTAATCAGTTCTGTATTCTTTGGATATAAAGCGAATGGTTTCATGGGGTCTTTTCTGGCAACTGCGGGAATGTTTGTCCCAACGTCAGTAATCATGATCTTGGCCACTCACTTTTATACGGCCATCAAAACCGTTCGGTGGCTTAATACAGCTATGAATGGAATAAAGCCCGCAATTGTTGGCCTTATACTATATTCAGGAGTTTCTTTGATTTTCGGATCACAATTATTTTCCCGTAAAGAATATTTATTGTTATTGGTTTTACTTGTTTTATTTTTTCTGATCAGATTTCAATTCAGTCCAATGAAAGCTGTCATCCTGGGGGCTTTAGCGGGTTATTTTATTCACCTGATTTCATGTTATTTATAGCTTTGGAATTATGCGCGCGATTCAATTTATAGGAACACAACGTTCAGGATCAAATTTGCTTCGGGTTATGTTAAATCAGTTACCTGAAATTTATGCTCCGCACCCTCCGCATATTCTTAAAACATTTTTTCCACTGTTGCACTTGTACGGGAACCTGCATGATCAGGAAAGCTTTATTCAGTTGGTTAGTGATGTTTGTGACTGGGTAAATAACAATCCAGTTGCCTGGGAAGGCGCCCAACTAAATAGGATAGATATACTGAGGCTATGTAAAAAAAACGATCTTATTTCGATATTCCATGCAATCTATGAATTGAAGGCAAAAGAATTCAACGCAGAATTCTGGTGCTGCAAAAGTATGGAAAGCGTTTATTATGTTGACGAATTGGAAAAGTCAGGAATTAAGCCTTTTTATATTTATTTGTACAGAGACGGAAGGGATGTGGCCCTTTCATTCAAAAAGGCGATTGTAGGGCCCAAGCATATGTATATGCTTGCTACCAAGTGGCGCGCAGAGCAAGAGCTATCGTTGAATTTTATTAAGTCAATCCCTGAGTCTAGATATATTTCTATTTGCTATGAGGATTTTATTCATGAGCCCGATAAGGTCATTCATAAGCTATGTTCAAAGCTTGGGATTCCGTTTTCAGAGATTGTTTTTGATTTTTTTAACTCAAAAGAGTCCCGAAATACGGCTAATTCTGGTTTGATGTGGAAAAATGTTTCAAATCCTATCATCCAAAATAATTTTAATAAATTTATTAAAGAACTTACTGTTGATGAGATTATCTTATTTGAATACGTTGCCGGTGAGATGCTTCACCGATTAGGTTACCAGCCAGAATTCTGGCCTGAAATAGAAGATTTAAATTTTACTGAGGACAAAATTATTAGTTTTAGAACACTGGATGCAGAACTAATGGAAGAAGCGTTGTTGAGAGCAGCTCCTTTTGAAATCGCAAGACGAAAACCTCAAGAGGAGATTTTTAGAAAAATTATTTCAAGACATAGATCAAGTGTATGAAGTATTATAACTTAATGTTCATCGTCATTTTGATGGCAACTGGCTGTTCCGTGCAGGAAAAATTTAATCCTCAGGTCAGTTTTTATAATGATAATTCGTTGCTTCCTGCCATATCCTTTAGTTCTTCGGACTCAAATGCTTATGTCATAAAATATTGGCCTGATGGCGAGCCAGATAAGGCTCAGCAGTCTGGTCTTTCTACAGGCACAGAGCATAAGATCGTGCTGACTCATGTAACACCGGCCACAACATATCATTATCTTATTCAGAGCCAAAGCACCAAACAAATCTCGGATTCACTAACCTTTCAAACCAAGGAATTGCCATTTGATATTGTTTCGATTAAAAAACAGAATATTAAAAGTAATGTATTTGACGGTTATATTTTGATAAGAAGATGGGCACCAGTAGGCTCTGATGTAATTATTAATAATGAAGGAAATATCGTGTGGTACCATTTGTATGACGCTGCTGTGAGGAGGCCTTTTACATGGACAAATCGAAATTCGGTTCTTTCAGTTTATGATTCTGCCCAAATTGTTGAATACGATTTGAAAGCGAACAAACTTATGGATCTAAAATTAGAGGATTACGATATCCCTAACATGTTGCACCATGAAATTCTTTACAATTCATCCGGAGATATTGTTGCCCTTACTCATGACTCAGTGAAAATGGATTTGCGCAGGCTTGGCATGGGAGCTAACCAATTTGTTCGTGCTGATGGGTTGATTGTATTGGATAAAAAGGGCATTCTAAAATGGAAGTGGAATTTACTGGATGTATACAATCCGTTGGATTTTCCAACAAGGCAAATTAATTTGAAGCAGTCTGTTGGTCACGCCAACAGTGTTGCAATAGGGAAAGATGGTCATTATATCATTTCGTTCAGAGATTTCTCTCAGCTATGGAAAATAAATGCTTCAGATGGCTCTGTAATTTGGAAGCTGGGAGAAGGTGGAGACTTTAAAATGGATGTGGATGAATACTTTATGCGACAACATGCTATTCATTTTAATGCGAAAGGCGAGTTAATGATGTTTGATAATGGAGACCGTAAGTTGAGGCCAAATTCTAGAGTGTTGTCATTGGTGATTGATGAGAGCTCCAAGCAAGCCAGAATATCAATAAATGTTTCATTGCCTACTGAGCTTTCTGCAGATAAAATGTGTAGTGCAGAAATGATTGAAAATGGTAAGTACCTTGTGTGTACATCAAAGAAAAATGGAATACTGACAGTGGTAAATGATAATGCCGAGGTGCTTTGGCGAGTTGATCTTACAAGTCCATCCTATAGAGCATATTATTTATCTAATCCCTTTACACCAAATTAACTAGTCATGAGTCTTGGTTTCGTCACCCTCCTGATATTCAAGGTAATATAAAACAAGATCAAGCATTTCACTAGTTGTGTTCCATCCATAGGTAATATCTTTGGGCGGTGAATTTGGATTTGCAGGATTCCCTGCAGTGTTGTCAAAAGTGGCCTCAATTAGAATGACTGAATTTTTTGGAATAATTTGAAGTTTTTTAAACAGATAAGTCTCTTGCCATTTAAAATCCCAATCATCAATCTTAATTAATGGTATAACATCACCTTCGGGGGTAGCAGCAAATGCTCGAAAGGTTTTGCCAATGTAGTGCATATGCGGAAGAACCCCGATCACAGAAATATCAATTGGGATAGGTCCGAAACTCGAGTAAAAGGTTTTTTTTTCGCCAGCAGAAATCAGAAAGGGTGGATTTGAAATATCATCTTCTGCTATAGCAAGGCTATACACTTCACGGTCTGCTTTCTTTTCTGTGAAGTACAAGTTAATGACTGACTTATCATATTGACTTTCCCTTGAATTTGGAGCATAATGAATATTAATAATGATATCGGTGTCTTTATGAATTTTCTTGCCTGTTCCCGATGGAAATTCTATGGCTGAATTTCCAGGCACCCAGCCGTATAAAAACTTATCTAAGGGAGGGTATTTTTCAAATGCTGAGATTCTGGGATCATCAGCCGACATTCCATCTATGGCGTGAACCATGTGTGTTGTGTCAGTCATAAGTCGGCAATGGTGAACCAGGCGTTTATTACCTGGAATAAATTCAATTTTACTTAGGTATTTATCTTCTCTTAAATTTGTGGGTATATGAAAGAATCTGTAATCATCTTTATTTGAGGTAGGAATTAGGTAAGGATTTTTCATTTTAAGGGTGACATCGGGTTTTTCAAACCGAAATTTTGATTGATCCACCTTTTTGTCTTTTTTTCCTTTTGGCATGCCATTTTTTAGCCAATCCTGAATAGCTTCAATTTCATCCGCTGTTAACACTCTTTCGTTTTTGTATTGCTGGAACTCACGGTCAGCCTTCCACGGAGGCATATAACCACTTTTGGTTACATGCCCAATAAAATCCCCGCGCTTTGCTACATCTTCGAATGTCAGTAGACTAAACGGGCCCGATTGACCCGGGCTATGACAAGGCATGCAATTTTTAAAAATTATTGACTCAATTTTACCGTAATATGTAATAGGATTCTCTTGACTGAAAGTAAAGGGGCATATAGAAAAATAAGTAAAAATAACCAGCACACTTCTCATAGATGATTTATATAGACTAGCAATTGGTAGTTCAGGCTATACTCCATAACTTAATTAAAAATAATAAATATGCGAGATAAATTTTATTCTCTGTTCTTTATTAGTTGGGCTATTATTTCATCAAGTGCCTTCGCTCAAAAAATAGTTCAAAAGGAATGCCCTAAAGTGATTTTATTTTTTGGTTTACAGTGCCCCATTTGTTTGAAATATGTTCCGGAGCTTAATCTAATCTATCAAGAGTATTCTTCGCGCGCTGAATTTGAAGTAGTTATTCCTGAGAAATCCAAAGCGAAATTGATTCGTGAATTTATTTCAGAATACAATGTTGCCTTTCCTATTACCAAAGATAAAAATAGATTAACGCGTTCTTTGAATCCTGGTGTAACACCGGAAGTATTTCTGCTAGATTCAAAAGGAAAGCTGGTGTATCAAGGGGCAATCGATAATTGGTTTTATAAGCTTGGTAAGTACCGTTCTGAGCCAACAGAATTTTATCTGAGGAATGCTTTGGACAGTACCCTAGCCGGTACAGTACCGGGAATAGAAAAAACGGAGGCTATTGGATGTGTCATTTCAACCCATTTAAAGCATAGCCATTCGAAAGATTAATGACTTAGTTTATCCTTGGTTGTTTTGTAAAATTAACCAGCCAGCATTTTAAGCAGCGTGGTGAGTTTACTTTTCAGATTCCTCCGATCAACAATAAAATCCAAAAAGCCATGATCTAACACAAACTCGGCACTTTGAAAGCCCTTAGGAAGGTCTTTGCCAATGGTTTCACGGATTACACGTGGACCAGCAAAACCAATGAGCGCTCCGGGCTCGGCAATATTAAAATCACCCAACATGGCGTACGATGCGGTAACACCACCGGTTGTCGGGTCTGTCATCAAGGAGATGTAGGGTATTTTAGCCTGATCGAGCAAGGCAATTTTGGCTGATGTTTTTGCCATCTGCATAAGCGAAAGCCCTGCCTCCATCATGCGTGCTCCACCCGAACGGGAGATCATCAGGAAAGGTTTGTTGTGCTTAAGCGAATGATCCATGGCCCGGGCTATTTTTTCACCTACTACCGAGCCCATTGAACCACCAATGAAACTGAAGTCCATGCAAGCAACTACCAAATCCATACCGCTCATTTTCCCGTAGGCTGTACGTACGGCATCTTTTAATTCGGTTTTTTCCTGCGTTTCTTTTATTCGTTTGGGATAAGGTTTTGTGTCTTTGAATTTTAACGGGTCTGCTGATTCCATGTTGGCATCTAATTCTGTGAATGCACCATCATCAAACAGTATTTCAAAATATTCCTGTGAACCAATGCGAACGTGGTAGTCCTCTTCAGGTACAACATAGGCATTGTTTTTAAGCTCACGTGTATGAATTATTTTTCCACCGGGCGATTTAAACCAAAGTCCATCCGGTACTTCGCGTTTCGCTTCCGTTGGTGTTAAAATTCCTTTGTCTGTTCTATTAAACCACGACATGGTTATCTTTCAGTTAGGCCAAATCAATGCTCTCATCCAAATAAACATCCTGAATGGCATTCAGGATTTCTACACCTTCTTTCATAGGCCTTTGGAAGGCTTTTCTTCCCGAAATTAAACCCATACCTCCGGCCCGCTTATTGATTACAGCCGTGCGTACAGCATCGGCCAGGTCGCTGGCGCCTTTTGATTCGCCTCCTGAGTTGATTAACCCGGCACGCCCCATATAGCAATTTGCTACCTGGTAACGGCAAAGATCAATCGGGTGATCAGAGGTGAGGTGGGTATAAATACGTTCATCAAGTTTGCCATAGCTGCTGCCACCAGTATTCAAAGCTTTGTACCCGCCATTGTTCTCAGCAAGTTTTTGTTTGATGATATCAGCCTGAATGGTCACACCTAAATGGTTGGCTTGCCCGGTTAAGTCTGCCGACACATGATAATCCTTTCCGCCTTGCTTAAAAGCATTGTTACGGATATAACACCACAGAATAGTTGCCATACCCAATTCATGGGCTCGCTCAAAAGCGGCAGCCACTTCTTGTATCTGACGGGTTGAATTATCAGAACCAAAATAAATGGTGGCACCAACCGCAACCGCACCCAGATTCCAGGCTTCTTCTACTGTTCCAAACATGATTTGATCATGTTTATTGGGATAGGTGAGAAGCTCGTTATGATTAATTTTTACAATGAACGGAATTTTGTGGGCGTATGAGCGCGACATCATAGCCAGTACACCATAGGTGGTAGCCACTGCATTGCATCCGCCTTCAATAGCAAGCTTTACAATATTTTCCGGATCAAAATAGATAGGATTTTTGGCAAACGAGGCCCCTGCACTGTGTTCAATACCTTGATCTATAGGAAGAATGGAAAGGAAACCAGTTCCACCCAAACGCCCCCGGTCAAACAATGTTTGCAGACTTCTCAGTGTCTGAGGCGTTCTGTTGGATTGTGCAAATACCCGGTCCACGAAATCGGGTCCCGGGGTATGTATTTGGTTGGTTGGAATGGTTTTGCTCTTATGATCCAGGAGAAATTTTGCGTCTTTGCCGAGGATCTTAGAAATGCTTTGTTTAGCCTGTTTTGCCATAATATTTTAAGTAGGGAAGCAAAGTTATCAATTATTTAAAAGTATGCTAATGCGGTAAATCACACGGGCATAAAACAAAAAAGCCACCCGGAAATGAACCGGATGGCTTTTGTAAAGGATGTATAATCAGATCTTTTCTTTGATTCTGGCTGATTTGCCCTGACGGCCTTTCATGTAATACAACTTGGCCCTGCGAACCTTACCGTCTTTCAATATCTCAACTTTATCAATGCTGGGGGATGTAATCGGGAAAATACGCTCAACACCTACGCCATTGGAAACTTTACGCACAGTAAAGGTCTCGCCATTGGTTCCATAACCTCTGCGTTGGATAACAACACCCTGAAATTGCTGGATCCTTTCCTTATTTCCTTCTTTAATTTTAACGTGAACGTTAACGGTATCACCGGCCTTAAAATCAGGCATTTTTTCACGGGCGGCAGTGTATTCCTGCTCAACTACTTTTATTAAATCGGCCATAATAGCGTGTTTTTTCAAAAATGGACTGCAAATGTAGGGAAAGAATCGGGATTTTAGAAGTACGGACGAGAATGTTTTTGATGCAATAGGCTTTATTTCAGGCTATTTAAGCAGATTTGGGCGCCTTTTACGCGTTCTGTCCAGAGACTGCTCATGTTTCCACTCCTCAATGCGTGCCTGATGCCCGGAAAGCAGGATATCAGGCACTTTCCAGCCCTTATATTCGGCAGGCCGTGTGTAAACAGGTGGGGCAATGAGGCCGTCCTGAAAGGAATCACTCAGCGCTGAGGTTTCATCAGACAGTACTCCGGGAATGAGGCGGATTACGGCATCGGCCACCACTGCAGCAGCCAGTTCTCCTCCCGATAACACATAATCTCCGATACTGATTTCGCGGGTGACCAAATGCTCGCGCACGCGCTCATCAACGCCTTTATAATGCCCACAGAGCAGAATAAGGTTTTTCTTCAGGCTAAGTTCATTCGCTATGGATTGCGTGAACAACTCGCCATCCGGACTCATGTAAATTATTTCATCGTAGTGTCGTTTTGATTTTAAATCAGTAATGCACTTATCGATAGGTTCAATCATGAGAACCATTCCGGCCCCTCCGCCAAAGGCGTAATCATCAACGGGTTTGTGTTTGCCCGTTGCATATTCCCGCAAATCGATAATGTTGACACTAACTAACCCTTTGGTTTGAGCACGTTTTAAAATAGAATCATTGAATGGACTTTCAAGTAAACGCGGGAGACAGGTTATGATGGAGATGTGCATGGTCAAATATCCAAAAAACCATCCGGAAGGTTAACGCTGATTATTTTTTTTGATCGGTTTATCGATTTCACCAACGGCTGGTGCGCTGGTATCATCACTTCTTTTTGTTCATAGTCCAGAATTATAAACCGGTTAATACCTGCTCGCTCCAGCGTTTTTACCGTACCCAGTAGACCTAACGCTTGATCACTCACCTGAAAGCCAATGATTTCATCATCATAAAAGTCGTCAACCTTTAATTTTGGTCGGGTGGTTTTTAACAAATAGATGGAGTGGTTTTTTAGTTTCGCAGCTTCTTCGGGTGTCGAAACATCTTCAAATTTTACAAAGGCCTTGTCAATATTAACGGATATATTTTCTATAAAATAGGGTACCAGTGTATTCTCATGTTCAACCAGCATGGATGAGAGAGATTCCCACTCGGCTGGCGAATCCGGATCAAGCGAAATAGTTACCCCACCCTTTAGTCCATGGGGTTTCATGATAAAGCCCGCTTTATAACAGTCTTCCTTTTTCATTTGAATAATTTTCAAAAATAAAAATGCCAATGCTGTAAAGCACTGGCATGATTTCAATATTAGGTCTAAGCGAATTAAGCTTGTGCTTCTGAAGTAGGTTCAGCTGCCGGAGCCTCAGTTGGTGCTTCTTCAGCTGCAGGCGCAGTAACAACTTCTGCCTTTTTGCGAATAGCTTCAGCGCGGGCTTCTTTAATCTTAGCTTCAGCTTCCTTGCGCGCTTTGGCTTTTGCCTGTTTGTCGCCAGCAAGGGTGTCAATTCTGCCTTTGATTTTGGCTTCTTTTGATTGCTTCCAATCATTTAGTTTGCGGTCGGCATCATCTTGTGAAATGGCGCCTTTAATCACGCCAATTTGAAGGTGTTTGCGCAACATTATGCCACGGTAAGAAAGCATTGCTTTTACCGTGTCGGTAGGTTGTGCACCATTCATTAGCCATTGGAAGGCCTTTTCTTCGTCTAATTCAATGCTGGCCGGAACCGTTAACGGGTTATACGTACCAATCTTTTCAATAAAGCGACCATCACGTGGTGCCCTGGCGTCAGCGATAACTACATCGTATTTCGCCAGCTTTTTGCGGCCTCTGCGGGCCAATCTGATTTTAACTGCCATTTTCTTTCAGTTTAATTGTTGGAACTCGTCCTTTTTAAATATTTGGGCTGCAAATATAGGTTTTTTTGAAGTCCCGCCAATCCTCTGTTTGAAAGAAACCTGACAAGCATTAATAAAACAAATAATTGTGTAATCGAGTATTCAGTTTTTTAATCCTGATCCGGTTCAATACATTTGATTTCTCATCACTTTTTGAACCATGGATAAATACTCCTACCTCTCCAATGCCGATGTGGGCTACCTCGATCAGCTCTATCAAAATTACAAAACTGACCCCTCCAGCGTTGACGCAACCTGGCAGAAATTTTTTGAAGGGTATGAATTCTCCCAACAGCGGTATGGTGAGAATGGCGCAGGCACTGGTGTAGCCGACACGCACGCGATAAAAGAAACGCAGGTGCGTAACCTGATCTTTGCATACCGCTCTTTCGGACACCTGGCCTCAAAAACCAACCCTGTTCGGGAGCGAAGGAATCACAATGTTCATTTCGACTTGAAATTTTTTGGCTTGTCAGATACTGACTTGGATGTAGAATTTGATGTGGCGAGTGAAATCGGCATGAACCGCACTTCACTACGAAACATTGTAGAAAAACTCAAGATGGTGTATTTAGGGCCAATTGGATTTGAATACAACTATATCCGCAATGATGATATCCGCCAGTGGTTTTTTAATAAATGCGAGAATGAATATTTCAATCATAATCCAAGCCTGGAAGAGAAGAAACGAATTTTAAGTAAGTTGAATGAAGCGGTGGTATTCGAGAATTTTCTTCATACGAAATTTTTAGGTCAGAAACGCTTTTCGCTGGAAGGAGGGGAGAATACAATTCCTGCATTGCAGGCCATTATCAATAAGGCTGCCGAGTTGGATGTTAAGGAAGTTGTTATTGGTATGGCGCATCGCGGTCGGTTGAATGTGTTATCCAATATATTGGGAAAAACCTACGAACAAATTTTTACAGAATTTGAAGGCAGCGTAAACCCGGATGCTACCATGGGCGATGGTGATGTGAAGTATCACCTCGGGTACGCCAGCCGTATTGACACCCCGTCAGGGAAAAAAATATATGTAAAACTTACCCCTAATCCTTCGCACCTCGAAGCGGTTAACCCGTTGGTTGTTGGTTATACACGTGGTCAGATTGATGATGAGTTTGGTGGCGACTTGAAAAAAGCCATGGCGATTCTGATTCACGGTGATGCTGCGGTGGCTGGTCAGGGTATTGTATATGAAGTTGCACAGATGTCTGGTTTGCCTGGCTACACCACCGGAGGCACCGTTCACTTTGTGATTAATAATCAGGTAGGCTTTACTACCGACTATGACGATGCGCGCACCTCCATTTACTGTACCGATGTTTCCAAGATCATCGATGCCCCCGTATTGCATGTGAATGGTGATGATGCGGAAGCCGTAACGTTTGCATCGAACCTCGCGGTAGAATACAGACAGAAATTCGGCAAGGATATTTTTATTGATTTGTTGTGTTACCGCAGGCACGGACACAACGAAAGTGATGAACCCAAATTCACTCAGCCCAAACTTTATAACATCATAGCCAAGCACCCCAATCCACGCGAAGTGTATGTTAAGAAACTCATCAACAGCGGGGTTGACGGTGCTGCAATGGCCGAAGAGATGGACAAGAACTTTCGCAACCAATTGCAAGACAGGCTTAACGAAGTAAAACAAAAACCACTTCCGTATAAATTCCAAGAGAGCGAAGAGGAGTGGGCATCCATGCGAAAGGCTGTGAATGAAGATTTCGACCAGTCTCCGGACACATCAATTCCTCAGAAACTGGTCGAGCAGGTAGGAAAAGCTTTAACTACTATACCCGATGGTTTTAAACCGATCAAGCAAATTGAAAAATTATTAAAAGACCGGAAGGCAGCATTTTTTGATGAGAAGCAACTGGGGTGGGCCGAGGCCGAATTACTTGCCTTCGGTTCGTTGCTGGCTGAAAAATGTATTGTGCGCATGTCCGGACAAGACGTTAAGCGCGGAACCTTCTCACACCGCCATGCTTATTTCTGGGATGTAAACACCAATCAGTCCTATTGTGGGCTCAATAACCTTGGCGAGGGACAGGCAAAATTACACATGTATAATTCGCTTCTCTCTGAGTTTGGTGTAATGGGTTTTGAATACGGTTATGCCATGGCCACTCCGCACGCATTGGTTCTATGGGAGGCCCAGTTCGGTGATTTTGTAAACGGAGCGCAGGTAATAATAGACCAATTCATTACCAGTGCTGAGTCAAAATGGCAGCGACAGAACGGGCTTGTATTACTACTTCCTCACGGCTATGAGGGGCAGGGGCCGGAACACTCCAGCGCTAAGCCTGAGCGCTTTTTACAACAAGCGGCTGAGCTTAACATGGTGGTGGCCAATATGACTTCGGCCTCCAATTATTTTCATTTATTGAGACGTCAGGTTAAATGGGAGTTTCGTAAACCCTGTGTAGTATTTTCTCCGAAATCGCTCTTGCGTCACCCGGGGGTTATTTCACCTGTTAAGGAATTTACTTCCGGAACGTTTGCGGAGGTGCTGGATGATCCAAATGCGAATGCCAAAGATGTTAAGCGTGTAGTGCTTTGCACAGGTAAAATATTTTTCGATTTGCAGGAGTACCAGCAAAAGAAGAAAATAAAGAACACGGCATTGATTCGCCTGGAGCAACTTTATCCTTTCCCGAAAAAACAATTAGACAATGTTTTGAAAAAATATAAAAATTCTGAATTGATATGGGCACAGGAGGAACCTCACAACATGGGATACCGGGCGTATATGCAACGGTTCATGCCGGAGATTGATCTGAAACTGGTTGCCCGCAAATCAAGTGCATCACCGGCAACGGGATACTCTAAAGTTCACAAAGCTGAGCAGGAAAAAATCATAAGCCTTGCTTTCGAAATCTAATATTTTAAAAAACCCTACTACAAAATCTAAAATCAAATCATGGCTATACAAGTAAAAGTACCCACCGTTGGCGAGTCCATTACCGAAGTAACAGTTGCCAACTGGATCAAAAAAGATGGCGATGCTGTGCAAATGGACGAATTAACAGCTCCGGCTTCGGGTATTCTGCGCATTAAAAAACAAGTAGGAGACGCGGTGCCCATCGGTGAATTGATTTGTGAGATTGAGGAATCGGCCGGGGCAAGTGCTGCGAAGCCAGCGGCTAAAGCTGCGTCCGCCAGCGCGTCATCTGCAGCCGCACCAAAGGCTACAGGTGCTGTAAAAGAAATGAAAGTGCCTGCCGTTGGCGAGTCTATCACCGAAGTCACTATTTCCACATGGCTAAAAAAGGAGGGTGATTTTGTTAAGCTCGATGAAGTTATTGCTGAGGTGGAATCGGACAAAGCAACTTTTGAATTACCTGCAGAAGCTAACGGTATTTTACGCATTGTTGCTAAGGAAAAGGAAACACTGCCTATTGGCGGGCTGATTTGTAAAATTGAAGTGATGGAGGGAGCACCTGCCGGTGAACAAGCCGCTGCAAAACCTGCAGAAGCAGCATCTGTTGCTGCCGGTGATAAGTCGTATGCGGCTGGTCACCCTTCACCCGCTGCTGCTAAAATTTTAGAGGAGAAGGGGATTCCTGCTGCTCAAGTACAAGGCTCCGGTGTAGGTGGAAGAATAACCAAAGAAGATGCCGCAAAAGCACAACCCACTGCCAAAACTGAACCTGCAAAACAAGTTGCTTCAGGCCCCCCTGTGATTTCAGGTGGCGTTTCAAGAAATCAGCGTAGGGAGAAGATGACATCCTTACGTAAGACTATTGCCCGCAGACTCGTTGCCGTAAAGAATGAAACGGCCATGCTCACTACCTTCAATGAGGTTGACATGAAACCGATTATGGACATGCGCGCCAAATACAAGGATAAGTTCAAGGAAAAATACGGGGTTGGTCTTGGCTTCATGTCATTTTTCACAAAAGCTGTTTGTCAAGCGTTGAAGGAATGGCCTTCTGTGAACGCTCAAATTGATGGCGATGAAATTGTGTTTAATGATTATTGCGATATATCCATTGCCGTGTCTACTCCGCGCGGTTTGGTGGTGCCGGTAATCCGGAACGCGGAATCACTTTCATTCGATCAGATAGAAATGGAAATCGGAAGATTGGCTGCCCGTGGTCGCGATGGGAAACTTTCAATCGAAGAGATGACCGGAGGAACGTTCTCCATTACCAATGGTGGTGTGTTCGGTTCCATGTTATCAACACCTATCATAAACCCGCCACAATCAGCTATTCTGGGTATGCATAATATTGTGGAGCGTGCCGTTGTGAAAAACGGACAAGTTGTAGTTACACCCGTTATGTACGTGGCACTGTCCTACGATCATCGCATTATTGATGGACGGGAATCAGTGAGTTTCCTGGTACGCGTTAAGGAAATGTTGGAAGATCCGGGACGGTTGATATTGGGTGTGTAGGAACTCACATCCTAAATCCCACTTTCCTGTTTGGGAAAGTAGGGCGGTTTATTTTTAATTAAAATCCTCTTTAAACACTTATTTATGGATTATCAAGTTATCGTAATTGGTTCTGGTCCCGGTGGTTATGTTGCGGCCATTCGTTGCGCGCAACTCGGTATGAAAACCGCCATCATTGAAAAATATAACACACTGGGGGGTACGTGTTTAAACGTAGGCTGTATTCCATCAAAGGCGTTACTTGATTCATCCGAGCATTTTTACAATGCCGGACACACGTTTGCCGAACATGGTATCGAGATATCAAAACCAAAAGCCAACATTACCCAAATGATAAAGCGGAAAGGTGACGTGGTAAAAGCCAATGTTGATGGCATTGCCTATTTGATGAAGAAGAACAAAATTGATGTACACACTGGGGTTGGATCTTTTGTTGATAAGAATACCATTAAGATTACTTCAGGTGATGGAAAAGCAAAAACCATTACCGGTGAAAAAATTATTATCGCAACAGGTTCAAAGCCAACGCCACTTCCATTCGCACCTTTTGATAAGAAGCGGATTATCTCCAGCACGGAGGCACTGGAATTAAAAGAAATTCCGAAACATCTAATTGTTGTAGGGGGGGGTGTAATCGGTATGGAACTTGGATCCGTGTACGCGCGCATCGGTTCCAAAGTTACGGTAGTCGAATTTCTCGATAGCATCATTCCTACTATGGATGGTACCATGGGTAAAGAATTGCAAAGGGCCACCAAAAAACTGGGCATGGAATTTTACCTGGGCCACAAAGTCACCGCTGTTGAGAATAAAGGCAAAGAAGTTTTATTAAAAGCCGAAGACAAAAGTGGGAAGCAAATTGAATTGAAGGGCGATTACTGCCTGGTGAGTATCGGCCGCAGGGCGTATACTGAAGGACTTGGCCTTGATAAGGTTGGCATTGAAACCGATCGTGGACAAATACCGGTTGATAATCACCTGAAAACTAAGGTGGAAAACATTTATGCTATTGGTGATGTAGTGCGCGGTGCTATGCTTGCCCATAAGGCTGAAGAAGAGGGTGTGTTGGTGGCCGAACAGATTGCGGGTCAAAAGCCTCATATCAACTATTTACTTATCCCGGGTGTGGTATACACGTGGCCGGAGGTAGCCAGTGTTGGGTATACTGAGGAACAATTGAAGAAAGATGGAAAGGCCTTTAAGGTTGGCAGTTTTCCCTACAAAGCACTGGGCCGTGCCCGGGCATCCATGGATCTGGACGGGCTTGTAAAAATTCTGGCCGATAAAAACACCGATGAAATTTTGGGTGTACATATTATTGGTGCGCGCGCAGCCGATATGATTGCTGCCGGAGTGGTAGCTATGGAGTATCGTGCTTCAGCCGAAGATGTAGCGCGCATGTCGCACGCGCACCCTACCTATATGGAAGCGGTGAAAGAAGCCTGTCTGGCCGCAACAGCTAACCGCCCCCTGCACATGTAATGTTGCTTAACGTTTGTATTGAACATAAGCTCTTGCGCTAAGTGCGACAACAATAGGCACGAGTGAAAAATGTAGGGTTTGAGGTAGCCATGCCCATGAAATGAGCAGCAGGGAATTAATGATCAGCACAATCAGAAAATATTTTTTTACCCACGCACGTGGTTTAAAAACCAGGAAAGCGATTACAACGTGAGTGGGTATTGCCCAAAGCACATTCAGGTTATTGGCTGCTGCACGATGGTCGGTTGCAACCCAAAGAAGAAACAGTAGCAGCCCGATTAATCCGGTAATGCCAAACAGTAAAACATCAAACCAGTTTGATGTTTTTTTTCGCTTTAAATCGTAAACGGTTAACACCAACGCAAGTATTGCGAATAAGGAAAAAACATAAAGCGGCTGAAAGATGCCGTTGCTGTGAGCCTCAGGCCTTGCTTTATACCGTATCACTTTTTCTTTTACAAGAGGCTGTGCGTTAATGGTGGCATGATCAAACCCAGCTTCAACATAATCGGGCAGAAACATGTGTTCATAGGGCGTTGCCAGCTTATCCATCGGCAAACCCAAACAAAGATCTATACCCAAGTCACCCCAGGGCTGGTATTTAAGGTATAAATCGGTGAGCGCCCGAATGGATAGTGGGTTTGTAATATAGGAACCATCAAACACTACGGCATCGTTAAAAACTTTCTGAACAATTTCCGGAATTTTCGTGGCACAATTGTCATAGAAATAATCGTAGAAGTAAAATTGATTTTCGGGTTGAGCATTCCACATCAGGTAATCAAATAACGCCTGCTTTTGTTCCGAAGTTAAATTCAGCACCTGCTCATGTACATAGCGGTTGTAGTACTGGTACACGTACTCAAACCGTTCAAAATCCTGAACGGCCAGGCGGTAACGGTTATGCCCACGGGCAAAGTTCAGGTAGAAGTTGGGCTGGTCGAAATCAAAGACACCGTAGTTAAAGGCTGCATTAATACCGTTAACCGGATCGTACACCCGGAAAGCACTATGACCAAAGGCGGTGAATACTGCTTCTTGCCCGGGGCCACAGGTAATAACAGATATTTCAGCCCGATCAGAGAGTTTCTGTGCATTGGTTGCAGCGGCAACCATTAACGCCAAGAGGCAGCCAAGAACTTTTTTCATGCGTGGAAAGATGGCCAATAAATGAGATTAATTCAAACTACTTGTTATTTTGCCCGTGGTAAGTGATGCAAAATGACAATGACGTTGAAGGCATTGGGTGATTGGCTGGGCGTTCGGCATCCGGATGATGCCGGTGTATTTTTTACTACCCGAAGGGCTGTATTGTATACCCGTATTTTGATGGTAAATGCCGTGGCCGTTTTTGGCACGTTGGTAAAAGATGTAATTGACCAGGGTTTTTCTTTTGTTCCCTTAGTTGTTTTCTTTTTATCAGTCGTCATTTCCGTTTCCATCATATTGAATCGGATCGGGAGAACAACGGCTTCGAAGATTGTTTTTTTGTTGTTGCTCAATGTGGTTATTGGTTTGTTATGCTCGGTAATTCCACCTGAACGGTTGGCTTTCGTTTTTTTCTTTCCACTGCTTATTATGGCGTATGTGCTTTTTGAAGATCACCAGGGGGCGCATCAGCGTTTTTTTGTTTTCCTTTCTGCCGGCATGTTGCTGCTGTTGGTTTTTACTGATTTTAAATTGTTTTGGGATTATCAGCTCTCGGTTTCTGCGCTGGGCCAGAAAAATATGATAATCAATATTATTGTAGCAATTATTATTATTATCCTCTGTGTGGATTTTCTGATTCGCTCCAATAAACGAGCAGAAGAAAGTTTAAAGAAGCAGGCAGCTTTTATTGCGCAGCAAAACCTGGAGTTAAAGAAAATTAATGCGGAGTTAGACCGGTTCGTTTACAGTGCTTCTCATGACCTGCGCGCTCCACTGGTATCTATTCAGGGGCTTTCCAAAATTGCTATGCAGGAAGCACAGCACGAAACCGATAAGAAGTACTTTAAACTGATCAACGACCGGGTGATTCGACTCGATGATTTCATCCGTGATATTATTGAGTACTCCAGAAACTCAAGAACCGAGAGAACATTGGAAACATTTTCGCTGGAGCCAATGATTTACGAAATCATAGAAAATCTTAAATACCTGGAGAGAGCCGATAGGATTAAATTTGATCTTTTATGTGATGTTACTGAGGTATATTCTGATAAAAGTCGTTTAAAGGTTGTACTGTCTAATATCATAGCCAACGCCATTAAATATCATAACCTGCGAAGAGAAGATCCATTCATTAAAATTTCAGTAAAAGAGGAGAATCAGAAAATTCATCTTTCTATAGCCGACAACGGCATCGGTATACCCAAGGAGGCTGAGAAAAAAATATTTGATATGTTTTACAGGGCCAGCGATCGTGCAGGTGGCTCAGGCCTTGGGTTATATATTGTGAAGGAAATGGTGGAGAAATTGGAAGGAACTATTCTTGTTGAGTCTGAGGTTGGTGAGGGCACAACGTTTTTTGTAACTATTCCACATCAACAAAAGCCGTAATGTCAAATGTCCGCGACATATGGAATGGAATTTCTAAATCCTCACCTCAACGTGTGCTCAATGCGGCACGCATCTGGTCAAGTTACCAGCAATCCAGATTAACGGGTAAACCTGCAATCAGTGGCTTGCCTATTAGTATTTCTTTTGAGCCCACTACCAGTTGCAATTTGCGCTGCCCCGAATGCCCCAGTGGGTTACGATCGTTCACGCGCCCTACCGGTATGCTTCAGCAGCAGCTTTTTGAAAATGTTATTGATCAGCTGGCGTCAAAACTCAGTTACCTCATTTTTTATTTTCAAGGCGAGCCTTACCTGAATCCACAATTTTTGGAGATGGTGAAGTATGCCGGCAGTAAAGGAATTTATACGGCCACCTCAACCAATGCGCACTATTTTACTGATCAAACTGCTAAAGCCACTATTGAATCGGGGCTTGACAGATTAATTATCTCCATTGACGGAACCTCTCAGGGTACGTACGAATCCTATCGTGTGGGCGGAAGCCTGGACAAGGTAATTGCAGGAACAAAAAAAATACTGGAGTGGAAGAAAACGCTACGTTCAAAAACCCCCCACACCGTATTTCAGTTTTTGGTAGTTAAACCGAACGAGCATGAAATACCTGAGGTGTACAAACTTGCCCGTGAGCTGGGTGTTGATGAGGTGGTGCTAAAGACGGCACAGATTTACAATTTTGAAAATGGTTCGGATTTAATTCCTGTTCAGGATAAGTATTCAAGGTATAAGAAAAACGAAGTAGGTACATATGCTATTAAGAATAACCTCGACAATCACTGCTGGAAAATGTGGCACAGCTGCGTGATTACCTGGGATGGAAAAGTAGTACCCTGCTGTTTTGATAAAGATGCACACTTTGTGTTGGGTGATCTTACTAAAAATTCTTTTGAAGAAATCTGGTTTGGTAAACAATACAATCAGTTCCGGTCATCTTTGTTAAAGTCCCGGAAGGAGATAGAGATTTGTAAAAACTGTACGGAGGGAACGAAGGTGTGGGCTTAACAGCGAAGAACTTAAACTGTTTTAGGTTTATTTTTTATGAGAATTTGTTTTTCAATGGCCTCCACATCAAGCGTACTGCATTTGCCGCAGCCTGTAGCACATGACCTGGCTTGGAAGGAACGCCAGACTATCCTTGCCAGGTAAGCCAATGCACCAGTGAAAAAGATACCAATAATGATTTGCTGTAACATCAGGCAAAATTATAAGGTTTAAAGAGTAATTCCTACCGTCCGCACATGGACACTGGTTTCCGATTCCGAACGAGGCACAGTTAAAATTCTGCTTAATTAAAGCGGTTTTTCGGTATGGCACAGCTTTCGCCATGCATGCGCGAAACTGGCCTCATAAAATTATGCTAAAGAATTACCTGGTCACTGCCTTCCGTTCACTAATGCGCAAACGGGGCACTACCCTTATTAACCTGGGTGGGCTAACCCTCGGGGTTTCCGGCACCATTATCCTCTTCCTTATCCTGCAATATCATACTCATTTCGATAGGCAGCATAGCCGGTACGACCGTATTTACCGGGTTGTTACTTCCAGTAAGGGTAATGATGGTGAGTGGGGGTTTACAGCAGGCATACCAACCGTATTGCCCCCGGTCTTCCGGATGGATTTCCCGCAAGCTGAAGAAGTGGTGTTTACCCAATACCGGGCAAGTTCGTTGATCCTGATTCCTCAGCGTAATAACGATTTTAAAAAGTTTTATGAAGAGCGTGGTGTGGTCATCACCGAGCCGAACATTTTCAGGGTGTTCGATCGCGCGGTGTTGATCGGGGATGTTGAGAAATCCCTGGATGAACCAAATGAAGCGGTGATCAGCCGTTCGTTGGCGCTGAAGTACTTTGATCGTGAAGATGCTATAGGCGAGATTGTGCGATTTGAAGAACGCGACTACAAAATCGGAGCCGTGGTTGAAGATCCACCGGTTCAATCCGATCTGCCGTTTTATTTGTTGTTGTCCTATGAAACCATTCGCGCCAACAATGAAAGCCGTGGTTGGCGCAGCATCTGGAGCGATGAGAACTGTTACTTCTTACTGCGGGAGGGTGAATCCATAAGTTCTATTGAGAGTCAGTTATCCGAATTTTCAAAAAAGCATGATCCGCAAACTTCGTGGGATCAACGCAGGTATGTAATACAACCGCTGTCAGACCTTCACTTTAACGATGATATCGGCAATTACAATTATAATGCGGTAAGTAAAGATTACCTGATCGCGCTGGGTGTTGTCAGTCTTTTTCTGATCGTTACAGCCTGCATCAATTTTATTAACCTTACTACGGCTGAGGCTATCCGCAGATCGAAAGAAGTTGGAATCCGGAAATCGTTAGGCGGTTCGCGCATGCAACTGGTATTTCAGTTTTTGGGTGAAACCAGCCTGGTTACGTTTGGCGCTATGCTGCTCTCATTTATTGTTGTGCAAGGCGTATTAGGCATTGTTAATGCATTTCTGGAGCTGTCACTGGTATTTGATTTAACTAATAATCCGCTGTTGCTTACTTTTTTGCTGAGCATATTCATGGTGGTTTCCTTGTTGTCCGGCTTATATCCTGCGATGGTTATATCCGGATTTAACCCGGTATCAGCATTGAAAAATTCAACCTCCAATAAATTCACCTCTGGCTATCGGTTACGGCAAGGCCTGGTGGTAACCCAGTTTGTGATTTCTCAACTGCTGGTCATTTTAACCTTAGTGCTGATTAACCAGATGGAATTCTTTCGCACCAAAGACCTGGGCTTTCGTAAAGATGCCATTATTACCATACCGGTTCCGGAAGGCTCGCGCCAGGATACACTCAATGTGAGCAGAGCTCGGGCCCTGGCCAGTGATATTTCGCGCCTGGCAGGAGTTGAAGGGTTCAGTCTTTGTTTTTCAGCACCATCGGATGGCCGTGTGATGAGTTCCGACTTTTGGATGGAAGGACAGAGTGAAGACCAGGCCAAAGGAACACAAGTAAAGCTGGCGGATGGAAATTACCTCTCGTTGTTCGACATTAAACTCATTGCAGGACAAAATATAGAGGACCTGGATACGCCACGCAGTGTGGTGGTTAACCGGAAATTTACGGAGGTGGCTGGCTATGAATCCCCGGAAGAAATCATTGGCAAAAAAATCAGGTTATGGGGAAGGATGTTGCCTGTTGATGGGGTAGTGGAGAATTTTCACACGCTTTCGCTAGGCAACGCCATTGAGCCAACCGTTATCCTAAACCGTCTGGAACGCTACCAGTTGTTGGCCTTACGCATCCAGCCAGGTCAATTTCAGCAACTCGTGCCCCAGGTTCAGAAGCGATGGGAAGATGCCTACCCTTTATCGATTTTCAGTTATGAATTTCTGGACGAAAACATCCGCGAATTTTATGAAGGTGAGGCACGATCGTCTGTTATGCTAACCGTTTTTTCAACAATCGCTATTGCCATTGGTTGCCTCGGGTTATTGGGATTGGCTACCTACATGGCCAACCAAAAAACTAAAGAAATAGGTATTCGTAAAACCTTGGGCGCTTCAGTGGAAAGCATTCTCTTTATGTTCTCCCGTGAGTTTATTGTGCTTGTACTGGTTGGTTTTGTGGTGGCTGCACCGCTAGCCTGGTGGCTGGGCAATTTATACCTAAGCCGCTTTGTTTATCGTATCGAATTAGGACCTATTCTGTTTTTATCAGGCATTGGCTTAACCTTGATTATTGCATTGTTAACGGTAGGGTATAAATCATTCCGGGCGGCAACGGTTAACCCGGTGGATTCACTCCGCTACGAATAGTATCAATCTGTCAGTCGGACAGGTTTCTCTGCAAGCCCTGGTGGAAACATCAGGGCTAATTTTTTTTATACCAAAGTGATTCAATAACTTTTTGCATGTGTGGATGTATGGCGCCTCCGGCAATAAGTTCACCACCATGCAGGTAATTATTTCCGCCTTTAAAATCACTTACTTTTCCCCCGGCTTGCTGCACAATAAAGGCACCTGCGGCAACATCCCACGCATGCAGGTTATACTCAAAGAACCCTTCCATACGCCCACAGGCTACATAGGCTAAATCAATAGCGGCACTGCCGAGCCTGCGAATGCCATGGGTTTGTTCCAGAAACAATTTTATGATTTCGAGGTATACATCCTTTTTATCGAGATGGTAATAGGGGAACCCCGTGGCCAGTAAACTTTCGTTTAAGGTATTTATCGTTGAAACCCGTATGGGTTTTCCATTACAAGCGGCAACACCACCTTCACTGGCATGAAAGCATTCATCGTGTGCAACTTCGTAAACAACACCCAGAATAACTTTATTATTCTGAGCGAGCGCAACACTAATGGCGAATATGGGCAGGCCGTGCATAAAGTTGGTGGTTCCGTCAAGCGGATCGATGATCCAACAGTATTCTTGCTCCGTGTTGGTTTGAACGGTTCCTTCTTCAGTCAGAAAAGCGCTGGACGGTATTAATTTTCGTAATTCGCGCACCAATTGAATTTCGGCTTCTTTATCAACATAGGAGACCAGGTTGTTGAAACCGGTTTTGAACTCAATTTTTGAACGATCAAACTCCGTTGCTTCTTTTCGGATAAAAGCGCCTACTTCTCGGCAAACCCGTATTACTTCTTTTTCGAGGTGAGCTAACTGTATCATCTTTTGTTTTTACGCTTGTAAATCCAACATCACCCAACAGGTAATTGTTTCAGGTTTATGGTTTTCCACCAACTACTACTACAATTTCCCCTTTTACTTCTTTGGTTGAGAAGTGGTGGTAAACTTCTTCCAGGGTTCCGTTCTTCGTTTCTTCAAAAAGTTTCGTGAGTTCACGCGAAACAGAAACTTGCCTTTCCGGCCCAAAGTATTCTTTGAGCTGCGCTAACGTTTTCACCAAACGATGAGGTGACTCGTAAAATACTATCGTGCGCTCCTCTTCGGCAAGTTTTTTTAACAGGGTCTGCCTTCCTTTTTTGTGTGGGAGAAATCCCTCAAAAACAAAACGGTCGCAGGGTAGGCCTGATTTTATTAATGCCGGAACAAACGCGGTTGCCCCCGGAAGGCAATCAACCTCAATACCGGCCTGCAACGCTGCGCGAACAATAAGAAATCCAGGGTCGGAAATGCCAGGTGTTCCTGCATCGCTGACCAGCGCCATGGTTTCGCCTTCATGCAGTCGTTTAATCAGTGTATTGACCACTTTGTGCTCATTAAAATTATGAAAGCTTTGCAGTGGTTTACTGATAAGATAATGCTTTAACAACTTTCCGGAGGTGCGTGTGTCTTCCGCCAGAATGAGGTCGACATTTTTTAAAACATCTAACGCACGAAGGGTTATATCGGCTAAGTTTCCGATGGGTGTAGGAACAATATACAATGATGCTTTCAACTCCATTATACCAAAGCATCAATGGCCGTTGCCAGTTTTGTATCCTTATCGGTTACACTATTTCCTGCATCGTGGGTACTTAACGCAAAGGTTACGGTGTTCCACGTGTTTGTCCAGGTAGGGTGGTGATTCATTTTTTCAGCTACCAGGGCCACCTTGGTCATAAAACCAAAGGCCTCCGTAAAATCTTTGAACACAAAAGTTTTTGTGAGTTTATTATTCTCTTGCTTCCACATAACCATCCGGGGTTGTTGACGGAACGAAGTTACAAGAATTTGGCAGTAACCGGGCTTACAACGCTATCAATCCTTCAACGGTTGATGCTTTTTGATACATCTCAATAACCACATCGCTGGAAGGGGCCATGATTTGAATGGTAATACTGGTATAATTTCCTTCGCGGGAAGCTTTTTCTGTAACGGTATGAAGGGGAAATAAATTCTTTACTTCTTGTTCCCTGCCTTTTGGAACGATGAACTTAAATATATAAAGCGATGGCCACTGATAGTGTTGGTCTAGCTTACTTCGAAATGAGTTAATCCAATTCTGATCCATGGTAAAAAATACGGGCGCCCCGGAATACTTCCGGGGCGCCCGATGATTTAACACTATTGTTTAATAAAATCTATAGCGTCTGTCTTCAATCTTGGCAGCTTCCTTAATCGCATCCGCAATACTGGCGGAATTGCGGTTAAGCGCACTTTGCTGCAATTGTGTTTTAAACATAGTATAGTCACCAATTGCCGGTGCCAGTGTTTTTGTTTTTGTTTCGATAATCACCACACCATTTTCACCTGCATAAGCCTGTGAACGTTTCCCATCTTCAATGGAGAAAGCTTTTCCAACAGCGATAGGGTCAAAACCTACCGAAGTAAGAGAATTGACATTAAGCTTTACGCTGCTGTTGGTGTATACATTGGCGTCCTTGCCAAAGGCAGTGGCTATTTCATTAAGAGAACCTTCCAGACCTTTAAGTTTTTCAACAATCACTTTACCCTTCAATTCATTTTTAACAACGGGTGTAATTTCTTCTTTAACCAGGTCGAATGGTTTATAACCTTTTTCTATTTCGCCTGTCATCACCGCTACTGCGTATTGATCCTGCAAATCGAAAACTTCAGAAACCTTGTCTGCTTTGGCATCGCGGAAGAGCCACTGCACAACCTGCCGTGCTTCCCCTAAATTGTTCACACGTCTTTCGGCCGGGCGAACATTCTTGGCCTCATAAACTGTTAAGCCCTCTTTGGCAGCACGTTCAGTGAATTCTTTTAGTCCAGACAGTTCACTGGCGAAAATTTCTGCCTTCCGTATAGCGGCATTAATGGATGCATCACTGGGAAGAATGTCGCGCTCAACAACAGCCAGTGTATAGTAGTTATTGTCTTTTACCTCGGTTACATCAATGATGTGATAACCGAATTCAGTTTCAACCACATCGTTTAATACGCCCTTTTTGGTGGCGGAGAAAACAGCTGTTTCAAATGGCTTAACCATGGCACCCGTGCTGAACCAACCCAAATCTCCACCGCGGGTGGCTGTTCCGTCCGTGCCGAATTCTCTTGCTTTATCGGCAAAGCTGGCACCGGCTTTAATATCCTTTAAAATGTTTTGTGCCTTTGTTTTGGCTTCTTTCTTGGCAGCCTCAGTATCATTATCCCAGCGGATAAGAATATGACTTGCCCGGGCATTGTTTATGGTATCTTTTCCAACTTTCGAAACTTTAACCAGCTTAAAGGTACCTTCATCGATAAAGGGTCCTTTAACCGATCCTACAATCAGTTCGTCCGTTGTCATGTATCCGGGAAGGTTAGAAGCGTTGAATCTTTTGTAGGCATCTGAATTATCGGAATTGATTATGGCGAAAATAGAGTCATCCTGTGCAGCTTTAAAGTCTGCAACCAGGCGTGTTAATTCTTCTTTAAAAGAAAGCGAATCATCGGCTGAAGGTACCACCGGGAAGGTTACAAACTTCATGTCGCGGGTGTGTTCGCTTTTGTACTTTTCTTTGTTTTTGTTGTAGTACGCTTTTAGGTCACTGTCGCTCACCTTTACGGCTGTGTCGCTAACAGCATAGTACGGAACAAACAGGTATTGAATTTCAGCCACATCATTTTGCAGATGATATTCCTTCTCAGCTTCCGCTGAAGTTACATATGCGCTTTTGATGAGCAGGTTCTCATACTTCATACGTTCGCGTCCGGGTTTGAGATCGCGTTGAAAGATTTCCCACTGCATGCGCTCAGGTGAAGTTTCAGGCGCCAGCTTGATCTGTGAGATGTAAGTACCCAACATGCCGCGGTCGAACTGGCCGGTTTGTGGATTGATAAAGGACTGCTTGATGCCTTCGTTGATATTTTTTCCGGAGATCATATCCACCATTTCGTCATCGGTAACCTTTACGCCTACCTTTTCGAATTGATTTTCGATGGCATGACGAAGAATGAGCATTTCCCAGGCCTGTTCACGAATGGTAGGCATATCGCGATCGCTGGGCTGCCGGTTAAAGTACATGATAAAGTTGGCCTCGCGTTCGCGAACCACCTGCTGATATTCTTTCAGCGATACAGTATGTCCGGCTATTTCGCCAACCGAATCATCATCAAAAAGGAAAGAATTATTGCTAAAAAGATCACCCAGTACAAAGGCGGAAATAGCCACAAACACAAAAACCACCACCCAGGTGCCCATCTTATTCCTCAACGTTCCAATAAATGCCATAAGTCAAATTTTAAAGACCGCAAATTTAACCCGCTTTGTGGATTAGAAAAATATGGTTCTGAAAATAAACCGTTTATTCGTGCTTGATGCAACGTGCTGTGAAATAGTCAATTAGGCCTCAAAAATGCCTTATCCGGCATCCTCAGCCACGGTAATGCGTAGGGTGTCTATTCGGTTATCCAAGGTTGACTGTATGGTGAAGGAAAACGGGGGTATGGAAATCGTTTCCCCGGGTTGCGGAAGGTCTTCACGATAGCTAAGAATAAGCCCCCCTAAGGTTTCGTATTCGCCCGTGGGCAGGTTCCAATTATAGGTATCATTCAAATAGTCTATTTCCAGGCGGGCACTGAGTAGCCAGGTATGTTTATCCAGTTGCTGCTCCACCAGGTCGTCTTCATCGTGCTCGTCTTCTATTTCGCCAAAGATTTCCTCGATCACATCCTCCATGCTTACCAGACCCGAGGTGCCACCAAATTCATCTACTACCAGGGAAAGGCTTTTTCGCTCATTGATGAACCGGATCATCAGTTCGTTGGCCAGGATGGTTTCGGGTACGATGATAATCGGGGTGAGGATATCTTCAATGCGGGTAGGTTTTTTGAAGAGTTCGGAGGAGTGGCAATAGCCGATAACATCATCAATGGAATCTTTATAAATCAATATTTTCGAGTGACCACTCTCCACAAAGGCCTGGCGCAGTTTCTCAATGCCATCCTGAATATCGACCGCAATAATTTCGGTCCGTGGAATCATACATTCCCGAACCCGTACGGATTTAAATTCAAGAGCATTGTGAAAAATCTTTTTGTCCAGTTCTATATCTTCATCTTCATGCTTCACCTTAAGCATGTTTTTGAGGTAATGATTCAAATCAGTTAATCCGAACACCGGTTTCTCATCAGAGTATTCTGTTCTGAAAATTTTAGTAATGACAAATTTGGAAAGGAAAACAATGCTGATGACTAACGGTGACAGGATATAATATAAAATATTGAAGGGTACCGCTAAGGCGGTTAGCATCAAATTCGGATTAATCAGAAATAAGCTCTTAGGAAGAAATTCTGCGGTAAACAACACCAGCATAGTAGCCAACAGCGTTTGGATTATCAAAATTGCAGCATCATTTTGAAAAAACTCAGGCAACCATAATTGAAGTTTTGGTTCCAGTAGCTGGGCCATAAAAATTCCATACAGTACCAAGGCAATGGTGTTACCGATAAGGGTTGTTCCAATAAACAGGGAAGGCTTTTTTATGAACCTGGAAAATATTTTTCCAGAGAGTAAACCTTGTTTTCCCTGCAGTTCAAGTTGAAGTTTATTGGCTGACAGGTAGGCGATTTCAATCCCTGAAAAGAAGAACGAGAATGCCAACGAAAGCAAGATGAGTATCAGCAGGGTAGGATCCATATTATTTTCGCTTGCGGTACGTTAATATGAAAAACGAAATCACCGAAAGCATGATGGCCCAATAGGCATGGCCTAGCCCAACGGTCATAATCTGGTGTATGCCAATGATCAGGAAAGCAACTGAAAGGGAAAGCAGAAGTATATCCGGTAGCTTCATAGAACGTGCAAAGATAACGATTTTAAAAGGCTATCGGGCAGGCGTTTCAGCGCCTTCTTCTATGGTAAACTCACCCTGAGGCTTTTTAATGGTGTAGGATGACATGTCTTGTTTGGCCTCCAGACCTTCGCCATAGATTACCTCCGTCTGCATGCGGATGGTTACAAAACTTTCGGTATAGATCTGCTCTTTGTCGGGGCGCCAGAAAAGTTCTTCTGTATTAAGCTGTTCATTTTTCTCCAGGTTAATTACTTCAACTTTTCCAGTGGCTTTCCAGGTATTATCTTTTTTAGAGTAGTAAGCATGGTTCGCCCGGAGTGTAGAGGAGAGCACCCCCAACTCATTAAAAAATTCCATATAAATGCCTTTCGGAAATTCACGATCACCCACCTGGTACTCATACACCAGGTCGGCCAGCATTCTTACTTTTACAATTTCATTTTCGCTGTAGTGCATTTCCACCTGTTCGCCTTCGCGCTGAGGGCCATCATACTCCAGTGGCTGCATTACTTCTGTTTTGCCGCAGGCAATCAGTTGAAGAAGTATAAAAACAAAAAACAACTTATTCATATAAATGAAAAAGGCCATAGCAGAACTATGGCCTTTGTTAATCTTAACAAGATATCAATCGCGTGTGCGTATGGTAACCGTTTCATTAATCCAGCAACCTACACGTTGTGTGTCTCCTGCTGACCAGTTCACCAGAAAGATATCTTCCTTAGAGGGAAATTGATCCTTAGCCATGGTCATTTTCTTGCTCTCGCCAGCACGTTGATACATATCATAAGCGGCCAGGTACACTAAACGGTCTTCAGCCATGTTATCTTTCTTTGCACAATCAGCGAAGCTTCCATAGTAGAGGTCACCAATTTTTTCATAAGCTTCTTTTTTGTTACCATCAGCGGCCAAGGCCTGGCGGTATAAATCACGCGCAGCTGTTTTTGAACCTTTGCGTGCCTCGATGCTGCCTTTGTAAATCAGCACATCAGCTTTTTCCGAATTACCTGGGGCTGTTTCAAGAGCAATGGCGAACATTTCATTTGCTTTTGAAAAATTTTCCATTGACAAGTAGCGTATGCCCAGATTTTTAGAAATTCCATAATCCTTTTCTTCCTTTAAGATAGCTTCTGCAGCCTCCATCCATAACGGATCATCTGTACACTTATCCTGAAGCATGAAGGCAAATATTTTCTTCGCCATTCCAATGTCGGAAGGATTCTTCTTGAACTTAGGACCCAGGTTGGTGCGAACGAAGTCGCAATTAATGGTAATGATACCTATTAAAATTTTGTCAACATCTTCTTTCCAGGCCTTGTAACGAGTAACCAAATCCTGTTTACCCTGACTGGAAGCTACTTTTATTTTTGCATCCAATGTGCTTTGAACCAGATCATATCTGGTAAGTACATCATCATCACTGAGGTTTTTTAATTTCAGCTTGTTTATTTTTATCACCTGCATGTATGGAAGAATCGTTCCATCCAAAACATTGTTTCCATTTAGCTTAAAAGCCTGATCCATTAAATCCAGCACATATTTTTCTTTGCCGGTTTCGTTTGCCCAAAAGGCTACAGCAGCCAGGGCTTTTCGGTTCATTACACTGGCTTCTTCACCACAATTTTTAATTCTTAAATCATGGATGAGCAAAAGGGAGTCGACCAAGATATTCTTCTTGGCAGCATCTTTTTCAGCGCTGGCCAGTTTTTGATAGATCTCAGCACCGTTAATATAGATACTGGTATTTAAGTTGGGTGTATTGGTTAACAGCCAGTTTAGGTGTGGCTTGGCCTTTGCAAATTCATTGTTCTTCCGGTAGTCGTCATACAACGAAACCTTCTCTTCAGCTTTTGCCTTTTGTTCTGGTTCGTCCGGCCACTTCCACTCTTTGCACTGGGCAATTGCAGAAAATCCGCTTAATGCAAGGGCTGAGATAAGGACAACGGGCGCAAAAAACTTTTTCATCATTTCGTATTTTTTATTAGTCAAATCGTCTTCTTATAAACCACTGGTCGTTAAATGTGATGCCAAAGTAAACCCTGAAATAGGTTTCTTCTAAAACATTTTTTGACTTATTGCCGCGTTTGCCCGTGCTAAAGGCAAAATCGAGGCTTGAACGGCCAGCTGGCACAGATAAGCCAATATTTATGCCAAGATCTTTAACCGGGTTATTGTTTACCAAAAATGGAGAGTTTTCGTAGTGAAATCCAGTTCTGTAGGTGATTCTTTTGAAGAAATTCTCGGATAGCAAGTCGGGTGTAACCTCCCCTCCGGCCGAAAATCGCCATGCCTGCCCCAGATTTTCATTATCCTCGGCATTTATACTGCGAAATTGCGACCAATCCTGGAGCGAAATTTCAGCCCCGGCTGTCCATTTGGCTAGTTTGCTAATCGCAAATCCTGCAGTTAGTGAGGATGGCAAAGAAACGCTTCCTCTACGCAATATAAGGGTATCGGTAGTTATCGGATTTCCTCCAAAATTTCTACGCTCAAATATGGTTCTTTTAGATGCTTTTAAATTGGTTGACAGGCTATAGGTTAAGCCAGCACTAATTCGATATTCATCTTTGCTCCCGATGGAATCCTTGCTGAACGATAACCCCCCGGTAAACTGAAAATCCTTTATAAAAGTTTGTTCATTAACGGCTACAACATAACCGACTGGTTGGGGCACCGTAAGCAGCGTGTTGGTATAGTCATTAACAACAGACCCAAACAGGTATGCGGCTTTTAAACCTACCGACCAATTATCATGTATACGCACACCATTTGACCAATACACCTGCGACAGCCCGCCACTGCCCTGCTCAGCAACAATAGCGGTATCAATAGGGTTGGAATTTTCTACAATATCAAAATACTCTGTCCGGTAATTAACACTGGTAAAGGGCATCAACCCAACTGATGTAGTCCATTTACCAGGTTTTATGGGCAACGCTGTTACCAGGTAATTCATATTTCCATTAACACTTTTAATCTTGCTGGTATCAGCTGAAATTGTTTTGGATTCGAGCAGACCACCTGCCTGAAAAACGGTGTAGTAATTGAATACCAACAGGGCTGGATTTTGATTATTCACAAACCAATATTGGGGCTGACTAACACCAATTCCGCCCATTGCCTGATTTTGGATTAAGGCATTTCCATACGGATCACCAATACCAAAAGTAGAGAACGGTGATCGGGCTGCCTGGCCCAGCGCCACAAACGATAAAACGAATAAAGCGAGTGTGAATAAATACTGTTTAGTGAGCGACATTATGTAATAAAATGCGGTTTAAACCAATGAGGACCAGATTTGGGCACGCAAATATGGAGGCTTTCAGCTTGTTTTCAAAAAAGGAGGCATCGCCACCACATAAAATCACCTGTAAATGGGGATATTTTATACGATATCGGCTAATAATACCTTCTATTTCTTCTGTCATGCCCAATACTATTCCGCTTTGTATGCAGTGTTCCGTACTATCTCCAATCAATTCCGGATAGTCCACAGGCTTCACCAACGGTAGTTTTGCTGTAAACGTATGAACGGACTGAAATCGCATGTGCAGACCAGGAGAAATTCCTCCACCATAAAAGTTATGATGTTGGTCAACAAAATCATATGTAATACACGTTCCGGCATCAATAACTAGATTACTCTGTGAGGGAAAAAGTTGTATGGCTCCACAAACTCCTGCAATCCGATCAACACCCAGGGTTTTAGGCGTGGTGTAAAGAATGTTAACCGGAAGAGGCAGATCGGGTGTTACTTTAATCTTATGTGTTGCTTTCCCGGCCCATGAAAGAAGTTCATCCATATCACGGGTAACAGAACTTACGATAATATTTTTTGCAGTTGACTCCTGGAGATAATTTTTAATTTCTGCCGAAGTAGTAAAGACGTTTTTCTCCATCAACTTTTCATTATCGAAAATCGCTACCTTAGTCGATGTATTACCGGAATCAACAACAAGATTCATGTTGGGGTTGTAAGCAAGCAATAAAAGTATGGATTCAAAGCAGAAATATAAAGTACTTGGCTTAATGTCGGGCACCTCGTTGGATGGTGTGGATGTGGCATGCTGTAATTTTCAATACAAAAATGACCAATGGCAATTTAAAATTGAGAAAGCCATTACGGTTCCATACACCACCTCCTGGATGAAAAAACTTTCTCAGGCGCACCAACTTTCATCAGCACAGCTTTTACAATTGCATGCTGACTATGGAAAATACCTGGGTGATCTCTGCAAGAGGTTTTTCAGCTTATATGGAATTAAACAAGTAGATTTTATTGCTTCGCACGGACACACTATTTTTCATCAACCGGAAAAAGGATTCACTTTTCAACTCGGGAGTGGTAACGCACTTCATGCTGCTTCAGGCAAGCCGGTTGTCTATGACTTTCGAAGTTTGGATGTTGCCTTAGGTGGACAAGGTGCGCCCTTAGTACCTGTTGGTGATCACTATCTTTTCTCTGATTATGATGTCTGCTTAAATCTTGGGGGTATTGCAAACCTTTCGCAAGTGGTAAAAGCAAAGCGTGTGGCCTTCGACATCTGCTTTGCGAATATGGGACTTAATTATCTGGCAGCGAAGAAAGGTAAAACGTATGATGATGGTGGGGGCATGGCTGCCAATGGTTCGCTGAATACCATCATGTTAAAGAAACTGTCAAAAGTATACGCCCGGATTGAATCAAAAAGACCATCACTTGGTCGCGAGTTTTTTGAACAACATATAATGCCTGTTCTCGATGATGACAAAATTGAATTGAATGATCGGCTCAACACGTTTACAGAGTCGGTTGCTATTCACATTGCATCATCGCTGAATTACGGAAAAAGGCGATTGACCGTCCTTTGCACAGGAGGCGGAGCTTTTAATTCATATCTGATCTATCGATTGATGGAACAATGTGGCGATAAGGCAGATTTAATTATTCCAGAGCCGGATGTTGTAAAATTTAAAGAGGCACTGGTTTTTGCTTTCCTGGGGGTGAAGCGTGTGAGAAATGAAATAAATTGCTTGAAAAGTGTTACCCAGGCTACACGTGATTGCAGTAGCGGTATGTTGGTTGGTTTCTGAAGGTTTTGCCATCTTTGCCGCCAGATTTTTATACGTATGCAGGAACTCCTTAAAAAATTCGAGAATAAACGCCCCGAAATTGTATTTGAATGGAAAGATGCTGAAACTGAAGCTGAAGGTTGGGTTGTAATTAACTCACTACGGGGTGGAGCAGCCGGAGGAGGTACACGCATGCGCATAGGGCTCGATAAGCGTGAGGTAGAATCGTTGGCCAAAACCATGGAAGTGAAATTTACCGTTTCGGGCCCACCGATTGGCGGTGCTAAATCCGGAATAAATTTCGACCCGAATGATCCGCGCAAGGAGGCTGTGTTACAGCGCTGGTATAATGCGGTAATGCCGTTGCTGAAATATTATTACGGAACGGGTGGCGATTTAAATGTGGATGAAATTCATGAAGTGATTCCCATTACGGAAGATGCCGGAATCTGGCATCCGCAGGAAGGGGTATTCACCGGCCACTATAAGCCTACTGAAGCACAAAAAGTAAATCGTATCGGGCAACTCAGGCAAGGTGTAATAAAAGTGATTGAAGATGAACGCTTCACGCCTTCGTTATCAAAAAAGTATACGATTGCCGATATGTGCACGGGTTATGGTGTGGCCGAAGCCGTGAAACATTTCTATCAACTTTGGGGCGGTGAACTAAAAGGAAAGCGTGCAGTTGTACAAGGTTGGGGTAATGTTGGTGCTGCTGCGGGATTTTATCTGGCCAAAATGGGGGTAAAAATAGTTGGCATCATTACCCGCGATGGCGGTGTTATTCGTGATGATGGTTTTACCCTGGAGGAAATTGCAAAACTTGTTGTTGACCGCGTACATAATAAAATACAATCCCCAGAACTTATTCCGTATGAAGTGCTGGATAATAAAATATGGGATAAGCGGTTTGAAATTTTTATTCCTGCAGCCGCCTCCCGCCTGGTTACGAAAGATCAGGTTGACCGCATGATGGCATCCGGCCTTGAAGTTTTTTCGTGTGGAGCTAATGTTCCGTTTGCTGATCCGGAAATATTCTTCGGCTCAACCGGTGTTTATGCCGATGAAAAATTTTCTGTTATTCCTGATTTTATTGCCAACTGTGGTATGGCCCGTGTGTTTGCCCACTTTATGGAACGAGAAGTGAGTATGGACGATGAATCAATCTTTACAGATATCTCCGCCACCATTAAACGCGCCTTGGAAAGAACGCAGCAGGTTCATTCAGCTAAAACTGGAATTGCACAGGCTTCTTTTGAGATTGCCTTGAGGCAACTCGTGTAACAACCCTTAGTGCACCGCGAAAAATGGCCAGGTGAGCAAGTAGACAATTGCACCTGCGAAATAGCCCATCAATGCCAAAAGCGTTATTTTTTTCAGGTACCAGATAAAGTCAATCTTTTCCATACCCATTGCAGCAACACCTGCTGCCGACCCGATAATCAACATGCTTCCTCCGGTTCCGGCACAATAGGCTAAATATTCCCAAATCATATGATCGGTCGGGTAGATGGTCATATCATACATACCCATGCTGGCCGCAACCAATGGTACGTTATCCACAATAGAGGAGAGAATACCGATGAGTGTAATAATGACACTGATATTGCCCACTTTATCGGTGAGCATTTCTGCAAAATTATGCAAGGTGCCCATGGCCTCTAATGACCCTACAGCCAGCAAAATTCCAAGGAAGAAAAGTACGCTGGGCATATCAATACGGGTTAAGGCATGAGCCGCTGTGTATTGCTTTTTGGTGGCCTCATCCATATCCGGGTTAATCAATTCCGACACTACCCACAAAACACCAAGTCCTAACATCATGCCTAAATAGGGAGGCAGATGTGTTATGGTTTTAAAGATTGGCACAGATATTAGCGCACAAACACCGACTATCAACATTAAGGTGCCACCGCCACTGGTTTGCTGGTATTCCTCTTTGGTTTTAGGAGGCGCTTCACCCAATTCTCCCTTCAATTTGAAGTTGAGGTAGATGAGTGGTATAACCGCACATACAATGCTGGGCAACAACAGAGTCTTTACAATATTTACTGCGGTTATTTGTCCGCCAATCCAAAGCATGGTGGTAGTAACATCACCAATGGGCGACCATGCACCACCGGCATTGGCAGCCACTACAATCATACCGGCAAAAAACAACCGCATCTCTTTGTTAGGTATTAGTTTTCGGATAAGCGATACCATCACAATAGTGGTTGTCAGGTTATCCAGTATGGCGGAAAGAATAAACGCTACACCACAAACAATCCACAGTAATTTCTTCGGACTCTTTGTGCGGATGCGATCAGTAATAAATTTAAAACCATGATGTGCATCTACCAGTTCAACAATGGTCATGGCACCCATCAGAAAGAATAAGATCTGGGCAATTTCATCCAGGTGCTCACCCAATTGTTCAAGAACAAACTCACGATGTATTTCACCCGTTGTAAGGGAACTGAAATTAGCCGTTGTTCTCTTCAGGTCATCCAAAAAATGAGTGTAATGCGAACTTTCCAACAGGGTGGTTGGTGAATCGGCCACCATAAACAATGTCCAGCAGATTACACCGGTAAGTAATGCCGAAGCGGTTTTGTTTATTTTAATGGGATGTTCAAGGGCGATGGCAAGATACCCGATAATGAAGATGATAACGATGGCCAGTTCCATTAATCCAATAGGTTTAATATCAGTGCACTAATATTAATGCATGATTGGAGGATCACCAAATTAATTTGTGATTAACGGAACGTGAACCAATAAACAGCGCTCAGAATATAGTTTTTAACTGATTCTAATGACGGCCGTCAGCGCAATTAGCCAAGCTTAAAAATACCCTCGTTGAGTTGAATTAAAGTCTTTTCTTTATACCGGGTGTCTACCAGAATGGAAATGTTATTATACGAGCCTCCCACGGAAACCATGCGGATGGGAATATCACCAAGGCACCCGAATATTTTATCGAGTATGCCGTGCTGGTTTCCAATTCTATGCCCGACTATGCAAACAATAGTTTGATTCCTGTCGATCTCAACGTTTCCAAACGTGGTAAGTTCTTTTACGATAGTATCCAAATGGGCGTTGTTATCAATGGTCAGTGATACCGCCACCTCTGAGGTGGAGATCATATCGATGGGTGTTTTGAACTGCTCAAAAACCTCAAATACCCTGCGCAAAAAACCGTAGGCCATCAACATGCGCGATGATTTTATTTTGATTGCCGTAATGCCATCTTTAGCGGCTACAGCTTTAAACACCCGCTCTGTTTCTTTATTGCTGATGATGGTGCCTGGCGCCTTTTCATCCATGGTATTCTTTAACCGGACGGGCACATTATACTTCTGTGCCGGAACAATGGTGGAGGGATGTAAAATTTTTGCACCAAAATATGCCAGCTCGGAGGCTTCATCGAAAGTAAGCTCACTAATCGGAATTGTTTTCTTCACCACCCGGGGATCGTTATTGTGCATGCCATCAATGTCGGTCCAGATTTGAATTTCCTCAGCACCTATGGCTGCACCCATTAATGATGCCGTATAGTCACTTCCGCCTCGCTTCAGGTTGTCAATTTCATTGCGGTGATTGCGGCAGATGTATCCCTGAGTGATGATAATATCAACGTTTTGGAACGATTTGAGCAGGGGCTTAAGGCGTTGCGCAATTTTTTCCAACTCGGGTTCTTCATTCTCATCAATCGACATGAAGTAGAGTGCCGGAAGCAACCGCGCATTTATTTTTTGCTCCATTAAATGCTGGTAGAAAAGCTCTGTAGAAATCAGCTCCCCCTGTGCCAGTAATTCGCGGTAACTTTTATCATCAAACTGCCCGGCCGCCAACAACCGGATAAAAATGAAAAACCGGCTTACAATTTCTTGCCCGATGGTTTTAAAATTTTCGGAAGCATATAACTCCTGTATAAAGGCATGATAATGCTTTTCGAGAAGGGCAATTTCTTTTTCAGCTGCGTCTAAATCATTTTTCAATATTAAGTCTCCGATGGCCACCAGGGCGTTGGTGGTACCCGAAAGAGCTGAGAGCACCACCACTTTTTGTCCGGGGGTTTCCGTTACCAGGGTTGCAATTTTTTTCATTCGTTCCGGTTTGCCAACCGAAGTGCCGCCAAATTTTAATACGAGCATATACCTGAAATTGAGGCGACAAAGTTAGAGAAGCAGTTAAAATAAAAAAGTCCTGACGGTTATCGTCAGGACTTTTCAGGTTTACAGGTCGATTTGAATTACTTCTTATCGTTCACCTCTTCATACTCTACGTCCGAAACATTATTGGAATCGGCTGAAGCACCACCGGTAGGCCCGGCATTAGCGCCCGGTTGTGGGCCGGCATTTTGCTGCGCCTGATAAATCTCCTGCGAAGCCGCCTGCCAGGCACCATTCAGGGCTGCCATGGCTGTTTCAATAGCCGTTAGGTCCTGACTCTTATGTGCTTCGCGCAGTCGATCAAGGGCACTGGTAATGGCACTCTTGTTTCCATCGGAAAGCTTGTCGCCATATTCCTTAAGCTGTTTTTCCGTTTGGAAAATCAGTGAATCGGCCTGGTTAATCTTTTCAACGCGCTCTTTGGCTTGTCTGTCCGACTCAGCATTGGCCTGAGCTTCCTGCTTCATTTTGTTTATCTCGGCTTCCGTCAGTCCGCTGGAGGCCTCAATGCGTATTTTCTGCTCTTTGCCGGTGCCTTTGTCTTTAGCCGATACATGGAGAATACCATTGGCATCAATATCAAAGGTTACTTCAACCTGTGGAATGCCTCGTGGTGCCGGAGGAATACCATCGAGGTGGAAGCGGCCAATGGTTCGGTTATCTTTCGCCATAGGACGCTCGCCTTGCAACACGTGAATCTCAACAGAAGGCTGATTGTCAGCCGCGGTAGAGAAGACTTCAGATTTCTTAGAAGGTATGGTTGTGTTGCTTTCAATTAGTTTGGTGAACACACCACCTAAGGTTTCAATACCCAATGAAAGCGGGGTAACATCCAACAACAGTACATCTTTCACCTCACCGGTTAATACACCGCCCTGGATAGCAGCTCCAACGGCCACTACTTCATCCGGGTTAACACCTTTAGATGGTTTCTTTCCGAAGAATTTTTCCACTTCTTCCTGAATGCGCGGTATACGGGTTGAACCGCCTACCAGAATGACCTCATCAATTTGGCCAATGGAAACACCTGCATCTTCAACTGCCTTGCGGCATGGTTCTAGTGTTCTACGCACCAGATCATCTACCAACTGTTCAAATTTGGCGCGGGTAATTTTCTTCACCAGGTGTTCAGGAACGCCATCAATAGAAGTAATGTACGGCAGGTTAATTTCAGTTTCCTGTGAGCTGGATAATTCAATCTTTGCTTTTTCAGCCGCTTCTTTCAGGCGCTGTAGTGCCATCGGATCTTTGCGTAAGTCGATGTTACGTTCAGCTTTGAACTCATCGGCCAGCCAGTTAATAATTTTCATGTCGAAGTCATCACCACCTAAGTGAACATCGCCATTGGTAGATTTAACTTCAAACACGCCATCACCTAATTCAAGAATAGAGATATCGAATGTACCACCACCAAGGTCGTACACGGCAATCTTCATGTCTTTATTTTTCTTGTCAAGGCCGTAGGCCAATGCTGCAGCCGTGGGTTCGTTGATGATGCGCTTCACATCAAGGCCGGCAATCTGCCCAGCCTCTTTTGTTGCCTGGCGTTCAGCATCATTGAAATAAGCAGGTACGGTAATAACCGCCTCGCTTACGGTGGTACCGAGGTAATCTTCGGCAGTGCTCTTCATTTTTTGAAGAACCATTGCGGAAATTTCCTGAGGGGTGTAAAGGCGGTCACCAATGCGAACACGCACGGTGTCGTTGTTTCCGCTTTCAACCTGGTAGGATATGATTTTCTTTTCTTCCGCAACATCTGCGAATTTCTTACCCATAAATCGCTTAATAGACGATACGGTATTTTTCGGGTTGGTAATGGACTGGCGCTTGGCAGGATCACCCACTTTGCGCTCACCCTTACCGCCATCTAAAAAGGCCACGATAGAAGGGGTAGTTCTACGGCCTTCGCTGTTGGGTATAACAACGGGCTCATTACCCTCCATTACGGCTACGCAGGAGTTGGTAGTACCCAAGTCGATTCCAATAATTTTTCCCATGATATGTTATATTTTAAGATTCAGATTCTAAAGTCGAATAAGGCTTATCAATGGCTATGCCAGTGGGTTTTTAGGGGTGAAATGGTGACACAATGGCATGAAAGGCTTAAGGCATTTACTTCCACAGATGCCATAATTAAGTACTTTTGCGCCCGATTATGACGTTAGACGAAGAAATAGCAAAGCGCAGAACTTTCGGTATTATCAGCCACCCCGATGCCGGAAAAACTACACTTACCGAGAAGTTATTGCTGTTTGGCGGGGCCATACAAAAGGCTGGAGCGGTAAAATCATCCAAAATAAAAGACCATGCCCGAAGCGATTGGATGGAGATTGAAAAGCAACGCGGTATATCGGTAGCAACTTCTGTTATGGGCTTTAACTATAAGGATGTAAAGATAAACCTGCTGGATACACCGGGTCACCAGGATTTTGCTGAAGATACTTATCGTACCCTAACGGCCGTGGATAGCGTAATCATGGTAATCGACTGTGTGAAGGGTGTGGAGATTCAGACGGAAAAATTGATGGAGGTTTGCCGGATGCGTAATACCCCGGTAATCTGTTTTATCAACAAACTCGATCGGGAAGGGCGCGATCCGTTTGATCTGCTGGATGAGGTCGAAGAGAAACTCAACATTAAAGTTCGTCCATTAAGCTGGCCAATCAGCATGGGCAAAACTTTTAAAGGGGTGTATAGCTTGTACGAAAAGAGTTTGCATTTATTTACCCCGAGTAAAATCAAGGTTGAGGAGGGTATAGAGTTAAACGATATTCATAGTGCTGAATTGGATAACCTGGTTGGTGAGAATAACGCCAAACAGTTACGACACGATGTAGAATTGATTGAAGGTGTTTATCCTGATTTTGATGTTAAGGATTATTTAAGTGGTAAGGTTGCACCGGTTTTCTTCGGCAGTGCTGTAAATAATTTTGGTGTGAAGGAGTTGCTGGATACCTTTATCCGCATTGCTCCGCCTCCCATTCATCGCGAAACCACGCTTCGGGTTGTTGAGCCGGATGAAAATAAATTCACCGGATTTGTTTTTAAGATTCACGCCAACATGGATCCCAAGCATCGTAACCGCATTGCTTTCCTGCGGGTTTGTTCAGGCAAATTCGAGCGCGGAAATAACTACCTCCATGTTCGGCAGGATAAAAGTATTCGGTTTTCAAATGTTACTGCGTTTATGGCACAGGATCGGGAAACGGTGGATGAAGCCTGGCCCGGTGACATTGTTGGTCTTTTCGATACCGGCAATTTGAAAATTGGTGACACCCTTACAGAAGGCGAGAAGCTGATCTATACCGGAATTCCCAGTTTCTCTCCTGAAATCTTTAAAGAAGTGCAAAACCTGGATGCCATGAAGACCAAGCAATTGGAAAAAGGCTTGCTGCAATTAATGGAAGAGGGGGTTGCTCAACTGTTCACCTATGAGTTAGGCAATCGTAAGGCCGTTGGTGTGGTAGGTGCGCTTCAGTTTGAAGTGATTCAATTTCGGCTAAAGAATGAATACGGGGCAACCGTACAGTTTGTTCCACAAAATATTTACAAGGCTTGCTGGATCAGCAGCAAAGACCCAAAGAAGCTGGATGAGTTCATCGCCTCAAAACAGCGCCACATTGCCCGAGATAAAGATGGCAAGCTGGTGTTTATGGCCGAATCAAAGGGCTGGCTGCAGATGGTGCAGGAAAATTTTCCGGAAATCAGTTTTCACTTCACATCAGAATTTAAAGATTAATTCTTGCGATTAGCGCGTAACGTAATCGTAAATCAATTTTGACACCCGGGCCATAGCCTCAACACCGGCATCCGGGTTGTTCATATTTTTGGAAAGCAGCACCAACACATATTTTTTGCCATCGGGTAGAAATACAATTCCTGAGTCGTGGCGCACACCGGTAATGGAGCCGGTTTTATGCGCAACCTTTACGTTTTCCGGTAGTCGTGCGGGGATCATTTCATTGAATTTCTGATCCAGTAAAATCCTGATCATGTCATCGGAAGCTTCTTTGCTTACGGCTTTCTCCTTTCCAATCTGCTCAAAGATGATCATTAAATCGTAAGCTGTTGTGGTATTGTTCATGCCCAGTTCAAAGGCTTTTGAGTCTTCTACCCCTCGTAACACCTGAATGTCGTTTGCTCCCATGTCGCGCATGGTTTGTGTAACTTTTTTTGCGTCTGCTAATTCAATCACAATGTTGGTAGCCAGGTTTGAGCTTGCAATAATCATGTCGTACGTGAGGTCGGCCAGGGTGCTTTTTTTCCCCACTGCAGTGTATAAATCCTGTTCACTGTCATCACCTGAATTGAGTTTATAGATGCTGCCATCAACAATGCTGTGGAACTCGTTTTTCACTTCAATGGAATCTGATAAAGAAAACTTCCCCTCTGCTACCTGTTTATACACTTCAATCATCACCGGTGTTTTCATGGTGCTGGCAGCATGAAACACTTCACGCTCGTTTAAGAATAGGGAGTCACCTGTTTGTAAATCTTTGAAAGCTACTGCAAAAGTGACTTCTACGGAGGCTAATTCGTTTTCTATTTGCTGCTTGAGCAATTCTAATGAAGAGGGTTTATTGCAGGTGAAGAGGAGGGAGGCGAGTATAATAATTGTAATTCGTGCGGTCATGGTGTTAATGGTTTGTCGAAATTAGATAATCCTTATGAATATCTTTGGGCAATGGGCGGACGAATATGGAATATACTGTATGAAGACAATCACCTGTTGATCATCGATAAGCCTGCAGGCATATTGGTGCAGGGTGATGCCACCGGTGATGAGCCCCTGGTTGAATCGGCTAAGCAGTATGTGAAAGAAAAGTACCAAAAGCCCGGAGCAGTTTTTATGGGCGTTGTTCATCGTCTTGACCGACCTGTAAGCGGTGTGGTGGTTTTTGCCCGCACATCAAAATCGTTAGAGCGCATGAATGCCCTCTTTCGCGATCGGAATACCGAGAAGATTTACTGGGCTGTTGTTGGGAGGAAACCGCCTAAATCGGAAGACACATTAATTCATTGGCTAAGAAAGGACGAGAAGAAAAACAAAACAACGAGTTTCATTCGCGAAACCGAAAATGCCCTGCGTTCAGAGTTATCCTATAAAGTTATTGGTCACGCTCACGAAACTTTCCTGTTAGAAGTTAAACCAATAACCGGCCGGCCACATCAGATTCGGGTTCAACTGGCCAGCATAGGTTGCCCGATTGTTGGCGATGTGAAGTATGGCTATCCGCAGCCTAATGCCGATGGAAGCATTTGCCTGCATGCGCGTTCATTATCCTTTGTTCACCCGGTAAAAAAAGAGCCGGTAAAAATTACAGCACCACTTCCAGATACAGGCTTATGGTCTAACTTTGCCGCCTTTGAAGCATAACTATGGCACAGTGGATTGAAAAGTTGAAAAGCCGTTGGAACCTGAAAAGCACCGGGCAGGTGGTTCTGGTGTTAATTGTTTTTGCCTGCACCGGTACTACGGTTTTGCTACTAAAGCGACCCTTGTTTGCCTATTGGTTTCCGGATGGTGAAAAACCTTTGTGGGCCAGCATTACTTATTTTATTTTGATTTTGCCTGTGTATAATGTTTTTCTTTTGTTTTACGGATTTGTTTTTGGGCAGTTTAGATTTTTCTGGGAATTTGAAAAGCGATTCTTCACAAGAATGTTTCGTAGAAAATAACAATAGTTATTATCATAAAAAAGGCTGCTCATTGAGCAGCCTTTTTTAGACGTGAGAATTACACGTGTTAATCAACGATACCATCCGCCAGTAAGATTACTTTGTTCTTCAACACTTCAACCACACCTCCGGTAATCTGAATATTGTGGTTGACACCCTTGTCTTTATACTCAACAGTACCTTCCTGAAGTAAGCTGATCAGCGGAGCGTGGTTATCCATGATCTGAAAAGAGCCATCCGCACCCGGAAAGGTGGCAATAGCCACCTCGCCTTCAAAAATTTTCTTTTCTGGTGTTAGTATTTCTAAGTGCATAGAGTTGATCCGTTAATTTGTTGATTAGTTAATGTGTTGATGGATAAACGAATTAAGCCATCAGCATATTAACGAATTAATTATCCTTTGGCTTCGGCCATCATTTTCTCGCCTTTGGCTACCGCATCTTCAATGCCGCCTACCAGGTTAAAAGCCATTTCAGGAAGGTGATCGTACTCGCCATCCATAATTGCATTGAAACCTTTGATTGTGTCTTTTATATCTACAAGCGCACCCTTTAATCCGGTAAAGGCTTCAGCCACGTGGAAAGGTTGTGATAAGAATCGTTGCACGCGTCTAGCCCGGTGTACCACCAGCTTATCTTCATCCGAAAGTTCATCCATACCCAAAATGGCGATGATGTCCTGTAGTTCTTTATAACGTTGCAAAATCGCTTTTACGCGTTGTGCGCAATTATAATGCTCATCGCCCACAATGTCGGCCCGAAGAATACGCGAAGTAGAGTCCAGTGGATCTACCGCAGGGTATATTCCAAGCTCTGCAATTTTACGGCTCAATACGGTGGTAGCATCTAAGTGAGCAAATGTTGTTGCAGGTGCCGGGTCGGTCAAGTCATCCGCAGGTACATACACAGCCTGAACAGAAGTGATTGAACCGTTTTTGGTTGATGTGATACGCTCCTGCATGGCACCCATTTCGGTGGCCAGCGTAGGTTGATACCCCACTGCAGAGGGCATACGGCCTAAAAGCGCAGATACTTCAGAACCTGCTTGCGTGAAACGGAAAATGTTGTCAATAAAGAAAAGAATATCACGACCTTTACCTGTGCCATCGCCATCGCGGAAATACTCCGCAACGGTAAGACCGGACAATGCCACACGGGCACGTGCTCCGGGAGGTTCGTTCATCTGACCAAACACGAAGGTTGCTTTTGATTCCAAAAGATCTTCATCTTTTACTTTCGATAGATCCCATCCGCCAGCGTGAAGTGATTTTAAAAAATCTTCACCATAGTTCACGATACCCGCTTCAATCATTTCACGAAGCAAGTCGTTACCTTCGCGTGTACGCTCGCCCACCCCGGCAAATACTGAAAGACCTGAATATGCCTTGGCGATGTTGTTGATCAACTCCTGAATCAATACGGTTTTTCCTACCCCGGCACCACCAAACAGTCCGATTTTACCGCCCTTTGCATAAGGCTCAATCAAGTCAATTACCTTAATACCGGTATATAATACTTCAGTGGAAGTAGATAAGTCTTCGTAGGCAGGAGCGGAACGGTGAATAGGAAGTTTTTTATCGCCTTTAGGTTGCTTAATACCGTCAATCGCTTCACCCACCACATTGAATAAACGGCCTTTTATATCATCGCCAATAGGCATTTCGATAGGTGTACCGGTATCCAACACCTTCATTCCGCGAACCAACCCCTCGGTACCATCCATGGCGATGGTCCTAACCCGGTCTTCACCGAGATGTTGCTGACATTCCAAAACGATTTTAGTGCCGTCAGCTTTAGTTACTTCCAGAGAGTCAAGAATGTTCGGGAGTTTTGCACCTGGTTCATCAAAAGCTACGTCTACTACGGGGCCGATTACCTGGGTTACTTTACCAATATTTGCCATGTTTAGGATTAATTATTTAAGCGTTTGACCTTTAAAAATTCGCTCGCAAAAGTAGCGTTTACGGTAGGAAGAACAAAGCCCGGTTCGCGAATTATTAAGACAAGGAAAGATTGGTCATTAACCCTGAGAAAGCCCATTTTTATTCGGCAAATGACGTTTTTTGCCATCAATTTTCTACCTGACTTTCACCGGTTAGGGCATTCAGCGAGATCCGAAACGTAGTGCCCAGGTTTTCTTCGGATGTACGCACAAAAATTTTTCCGTTGTGGTATGCTTCAATGATTCGTTTAGCCAGGGCAAGACCTAAACCCCATCCACGTTTTTTGGTGGTAAACCCTGGCCGGAATACCATAGAAATTTTAGAACGGGGTATGCCTTTGCCGGTGTCAGAAACATCAATAAAAACTTTTGAATTGCTTCCCCTGAGAATTTTAATGGCGATTGAACCCGAGGTTCCTATGGCATCAACAGCATTCTTACAAAGGTTTTCCAACACCCATTCAAAGAGCGGGGCATGAACCATCACTTGAATGTTTTCTGAAAGGGTAAATACTTCGATGTTTATTTTGGAGGAAATCCGTGGGCGCAGGTAATGCACAACATTGTTCACCAGCGCTACAACATTTTCCGGTTTTAATGCAGGTACAGAACCTATACTGGAAAAGCGCTCAGTTACAACCGTCAGTTTTTTGATATCTTTTTCCAGCTCTGAAATAATTTCTTTTTGTTTCAGGGAAGGATCATCCCGTAACACCTCCACCCATGCCATCAGCGATGAAATAGGTGTGCCCAGTTGGTGCGCTGTTTCCTTGGCCAATCCTACCCAAACCCGGTTTTGTTCAGCGGCTTTTGAATAATTAAATGCCAGATAGGCGATAAATGCAAAGATGGCAATGACGGAAAGTTGTAAATATGGATAGAGGATCAACTGGGTGAGCAAAAAGGAATTCTTGTAGTACACATAGCCTAAAATTTCTACATCACCCGCCTCGTTTCGGTAGGTCATCTCAATGGGATCATAGGAGGCTTTCATTTCTTCAACCTGCTTATGAAGAAATTCTTCCTTTCTTTTTGCCGGCCATGATTCATTGATATCAATATTCCGATACTGGTAGCTGTTCTCTCCGGTGATGTATATGGTGGGGATGGAGTTGTTCTTGAAGATAATTTCATCGGTTACGAACAGCAGGTTCTCTGCTTCATTGCTCAGGGTGTATTCAATGGCACGTGCAAACAGTTCGACCTGTTGCCGTTCACGACTTTTCAGTTGATCGACCAGTACCTTAGTGTAGTAAATAGAACCCACACTAATGAGCACAGAGGCCACCAGCACGATCCACTTCACGTTGGTGTTGCTGGCATAGAATTCTGAAGAAGGAATGGAAGATCTCCTGGCCATTGGTGATGAAAAATAAACAAAAATAGCGGATGCCCGGCATCCGCTACTATTTCAAAAGTTAGTATAAGTCGGTTATCAGCCTTTCATCATAAACCACTTGGCTAAAACTTTATAGTTCACCTTCGTACCGTGCATAAGAATACCTACCCTGTAAATTCTTCCGGCAATCCAGGTGGTAAAAATGAAGCCTCCGATAAGTAATACCTGTGAAAGAATAAGCTGCCAGAGTGGAGGATCATAACCTAAACGACCCACCATAGCTACGGGCGATGTAAAGGGTATAATCGAGAACCAAAAACTGGCTGTGCTGTGCGGATCGTTCAGAATGAACATAAATAATCCGAAATAGGCAATGATGAGGGGCAGTGTTATTGGAAAGGTAAATTGCTGGGCTTCCTGCTGTGAATCAACCGCTGAACCAACCGCTGCGAACAAGGCTCCGTACAATAAATATCCTCCCAAAAAGTAAAACGCAAAATTAAATACAATGTACCCGAAAGGAATTTCATTCACCGACTGAAGCACATTCATAATTTTCTGATTGCTCTGCATGGCTTCTGTCACCTCAGGATCGTCAACTTGTTTGGTTACCTGTTCCATAGCTTGTTGCTGTGGATTATTCAATCCAAACAGACTTAGCGTTGCCGTTGACAATACGCTGATCAATAAAACCCAAATGGTAAACTGCAACAAGCCCACGGAGGCGATTCCTAGAATCTTACCCATCATGAGTTGAAAGGGTTTGACAGAAGAAACAATCACCTCCACAATTTTACTTGTCTTTTCTTCAATTACGCCCAGCATAATCTGCATGCCGTAAATAAGTACGAACATATAAATCAGCACCCCCAGGGCAAAACCCAGGATGTAAAGCATTCCGGTATTGCTGTCTTTCTCCACCCCGGTTTCACTCAGGTTAATGGATTTGAGATCAACCGAAGTTTTCAGGCTTTTGATTGTTTCTTTATCGATGTTGAATTGTTCCAGTTTTAAATCATGGATGCGTCTCTCCAGCATACTTTCAAGGTCTCCCATTTTTCGTACACCGGGGTTTTCTTTGGTGTATAATGTCATCCCTTCTGGTTTGGCAAGTTCAAAAGAAGGAATGTATAACAGGGCAAAATGAGTAGACTGACTAAAAGTAGTTTTGGCCTGGTCCAGGCTTCCACTGAGCGGAATAAATTCAAACTTACTGGTGTTTTCCAGGTTTATTTTACCACTCTCATCAAGTACTTCAACTATCGATACGCCTGCGCTTTTTTCCTGCTTCATTAAGATGAAACCCATAATGCCGATAACAGCCGGAAAAATGAGTGGAATGAGTATAGTAGCGATAAGAAAAGATTTTTTCTGAACACGGTTCAGAAATTCACGCTGCATGATTAGCCATATCTTATTCATAGTGTTGTCGTTGTAAAGGTTAATGGGATGGGTCTTCTTTTACCAGGCTGATAAAAATTTCACTCATGGTGGGTACTTTTTCGGTAAAGCCATGAACTTCTGTAATTTCCACCAGGTCGCGAATTAATTGGTTCGGTGTTCCGGTTCCGCGAATGCGAACGGTGGAGTGGTAAAAACTATCTTCCGGGTTTCGTTGCTCCAGCAAATCGTATTTTTCGGCCGGCAACTGAATGCTTCCACGGTGTTCCACTGAAAACGTATTGGTTTTGTAGGCATCTTTAATCTGTTTTTTGGGGCCTTCCAATATTTTTTTCGATCGGTTTATTAAGGCAATATGATCGCATAAGGCTTCTACAGTTTCCATACGGTGTGTGGAGAAAATAATGGTAGAACCTTTATCGCGCATCCCCAGAATTTCATTGGTGATAAGTTGCGCATTGATTGGATCAAAGCCAGAAAAGGGCTCATCCAGAATAATCAACTTGGGTTCGTGCAATACGGTGCTTACAAACTGCACTTTTTGGGCCATGCCCTTACTAAGGTCTTCAACTTTTTTATTCCACCAGTCTTTGATCTCAAACTTCGTAAGCCATACTTTAAGTTTGTCCAACGCCTCCGCCTTACTCATCCCTTTAAGCTGGGCCAGGTAAAGCAGTTGCTCCCCGACTTTCAGCTTCTTGTAAAGCCCACGTTCTTCGGGCAGGTAGCCTATCGTACCAATATGTTTTGCGCTAAGCTTTTCATTGAAGATCGTGATGGCTCCACTGTCGGCATCAATGATCTGGTTGATAATTCTTATCAATGTTGTTTTGCCTGCCCCATTAGGTCCCAAAAGTCCGTAAATACTTTTTTCAGGAATGGTGAGCGACACATCATCCAGCGCAAGGTGCTGGGTATAACGCTTGGTTACATTTTTGGCGGTAAGTGCTTCCACAGGATTCTATTTTTTAACACATGAATTAGTGTCAAAAGATAGAAAGGAATTACAGAAAACCTTGTGTTACTGGTTAACGTGTTTGAAAACAATATTGCCCATGGATACGTCAAGATCGAAGTTGAGGGCATTTTTTGAATCTTTCTGATAGGCTTCGTTGGCATAGCTGCCATCACTTAACTTTTTGAAGCTCCGGGGCATCTTCACACTGCATAACCAGGATTCCTTTATCTTAACCGAAACGGGAGTTTGATCGGTGAAGGGCAGGAGGATTACAAGATTGCCGGCCCCAACGCTTCCTTTAATTGTATTGCCGGAAACAGAACCACTGCTAAAATCCAGCATGATGTTTCCAAGGCCAACATCGGCAGTTATATACTTACTTTTCGCAAGACTGATATTTTTGGCACTTACCGATCCAAGGTCTACTTTAAAAGCCAGGGTATCCATCGTCACCAGGTTATCGATGCCATTATAGTAGCCCACGGTTACATCAGCACTGGCCGTGTTAATCTTTAGATTTTTTACAGCTAATCCTGAAAGGTCAATGTTGGCGCTACCCAGTCCGTATGAAAACTCCAGATCATAAGGCTTGTTATCCGTCAGGTACATTTTCCAGATTTTATCGGATGATGGTTTTTCTGAACTGAACACCTTATAGGAGATCGATTGGCTAAAGCCTTTACTGCCGGCATCCTCGAGGGAAAGAAATACTTCGCAGACTTTTCCTTTTATTTCCTTTCTGAAATGGTGAGAATAAGCGCCAGGTTCCTGGTTACTAAAAACGTTTAAAACCTCCGGATTGTGGCTGGGCTTTATAAAGCAGTTACCGCTATTGGCCTTAATCTGAAGCTTAATAGTTTCACAGGTGGTATTGTCTTCAACCGTAATTTGTTTCTTGATCTGGCCAATAGCCAGGCCTGAAAAAAGCACAAAAACCCCCGAAAGGCCTAAAAATCTCTGCATGCAGAATACAACGAGCTACAGCCCTAAGGGTTGCAACTTGTAAGGTTATTTAGAAAATAGTATAAAAAAACAGCGCTAATTAAGCTTTTTACGGCTTTCCGGGGTTAGGGTTCCATCTATCAGTGAAAAAATTCCTTCATTTTTTCAAAGAAACCCTTGTCTGAAGCATCCGGGTGAGGGGTAAAATTGGCAGAATGACGAAGGTTTTCCAGTATGGCCTTTTCTTCTGAACTTAGTTTTTTAGGAGTCCATACGTTTATATAGATCAGCTGGTCTCCTGTTTCATAGCCATTAATGTCTTTAATACCCTTTCCGCGCAGGCGAAGAATTTTACCGCTTTGCGTTCCGGGGTCGATCTTGATTTTTACTTTTCCGGTGATGGATGGAACTTCTACGGCAGTACCCAAAGCAGCATCAATAAAGCTGATGTATAAATCGTATATCAGGTTGTTACCATCGCGTTTCAGCACCTTGTCTTCCTGCTCTTCAATCAGAATGAGCAAGTCACCGGCAACACCTCCGCCAGGGGCTTCATTTCCTTTACCCGACATGGAAAGTTGCATGCCATCACTAACCCCGGCAGGTATTTTTATGCTGATGACTTCTTCTTTTGAGATTAATCCGGAGCTATCAACTCCTGAAGGTCGCTTGTCGATCAGTTGGCCTGAACCGTTACACTGTGAGCAGGTAGTGGTTGATACCATTTGACCCAGCATAGTGTTAACCACTTTGCGCATTTGGCCGGTGCCCTGGCAGGCTGTGCAGGTTTTGAAGGTTACACCCTCTGCATGGACCAGCCGGTTTACTTTAATTTTCTTCTCAGCACCGTTGGCAATTTCTTCCAGTGAAAGCTTGAGTTTGATGCGAAGGTTTGATCCTTTGCGTTGCCTTCTGCGACCGCCACCACCACCAAAAAAACTATCAAACGGGCTGCCACCGCCACCGAAGATATCCCCAAACTGACTGAAGATGTCTTCCATATCCATGGTATGGCCTCCACCAAAACCACCATTGCCACGTGAATGACCGAAGCGATCGTACTGTGCACGTTTGTTAGTATCGCTTAAGACTTCATACGCCTCAGCGGCTTCTTTAAATTTTTCCTCTGCCTCTTTATTATCCGGATTTTTATCCGGGTGATACTGAATAGCAACCTTGCGATAGGCTTTCTTTATTTCCTCAGCGGTTGCGCTTTTATTTATACCCAGTATTTCGTAATAATCTCTTTTTGCCATGATTAAGTCTTTATTGACCCACTACTACTTTTGCGTAGCGGATTACTTTTTCGTTTAAGAGGTAACCTTGTTCAACAACGTCAATAACTTTCCCTTTCAGTTTTTCTTCGGGTGCAGGCACCTGTGTGATGGCCTCATGTACATCGGCATTAAAATCCGAGCCGGTTTTGATATCCATTACTTTAACGCCTTTTTGCTCCAGTGTTTTTTTGAATTTATGATAGATCAACTGAAAGCCTTCAAGTTCTTTACTTTCTGTTCCAATCAAGGCTTTTTCGGCACGTTCAAAATCATCAATAACCGGTAGCAAGGAAACCACTAAACTTTCGCTGGCGGTTTGAATCAGTTCCATTTTTTCTTTAGCAGTTCTGCGTCTGAAGTTTTCAAACTCAGAATAGAGCCGCAAATATTTATCTTTTGCTTCTGCCAATTCGTCCTGTAGCTTTCTTAATTCTGCCTGTAATTTAGGCTCATCTGAACCATTTAGGGTTTCAAAGGATTCGGGTGAATCTTCTGGTGCCTCTACATCTGCAGGCTCAGGCATACCTTCTTTTTGCAAATCCTGATCAGTTTGCGGGTTGTTTTCCATGGTAAACAGCTCTTAACGTTAATTTCAAACGCAATTTGTCAATAATTCTGCCAATTGCCTTATGCGTGCCAGAGTGGCACTTAGTGTAAATGATATTATTGGTTACTGGTCATCAGACACGCATGTCAGGTTAAGCCTGTCGAAATCTGGTTTTCCACATATGGTTTTCCACAAGCTCTGCCTGACATCCAAAATGATTTTTGAGATGGCTTCTGGTCTCAACCGGTGATTGGTGACGAATGACTTTTAATGGAGGTTTCTCCAAATCAGATCTTTCAACTCAGTTATTCCTTTTTGGGTCACAGCGGAAATGAAAACATAAGGAACGTCGGCTGGCAATTCATTTTTTATGGCGGTAATCAATTCATCATCCAGCATATCCGATTTGGAGATGGCCAGTATTCTTTTTTTGTCTAGTAACTCAGGGTTATACTTCCTCAACTCATTTAACAATATTTCAAATTCCTGTTTAATGTCTTTTGAATCTGCAGGCACAAGAAACAACAACAATGAATTTCGTTCAATGTGACGTAAAAAACGAATACCCAATCCACGACCTTCCGCAGCGCCCTCAATGATTCCGGGAATATCGGCCATTACAAAAGATTTATCATCCCGATAGGAAACCACGCCCAGGTTTGGAGTTAACGTGGTAAAAGGGTAGTCGGCAATTTTAGGTTTGGCTGCTGATACCACCGAGAGCAACGTTGACTTTCCGGCATTCGGAAAACCTACTAACCCTACATCGGCAAGAAGTTTTAGTTCAAGAATTATCCACTCTTCTTTACCGGGTTCACCGGGTTGTGCAAAGTTTGGCGCTTGCCGGGTTGATGTTGCGAAATACAGATTGCCTCTTCCACCACGACCACCGGGGGTTAGAATAAATTCCTGACCATCTTCGGTAATCTCCACCCGTACTTCTCCGGTTTCGGCATCACGTGCAACAGTACCCAGGGGCACGTCAATGATTTCATCTTTTCCTTCGGCTCCCGTACAGTTTTGTGATTCACCGGCAGTGCCCGATTGTGCAATAATGTGTTTTCTGAATTTTAAATGCAGGAGGGTCCATAGTTGTGCGTTGCCACGCAGAATGATGTGACCACCGCGGCCGCCATCGCCCCCATCAGGGCCGCCTTTGGGCACAAATTTTTCGCGATGGAAATGCAGGCACCCTGCTCCGCCCGCACCGGAACGCGAACAGAATTTTACATGATCAATAAAATTGGGAGACGACACGTTTGATTATAACAAAAGATGTTTGTCAATTTCGCGGCACAGGTTGGTAAAAATCTGTTCGATTTCACCTACACCAACAACAGCAGAATATTTTCCATGCTTTTGGTAATACTCGGCCACCGGAACTGTTTCTGCTTTGTAAACTGCAATACGGTTTTCAATTACCTCGGGCTTTGCATCATCGGGCCGGTTTTCTTTGTGGGCGCGTTCAGCTAAACGTGTTTTAAGTTCTTCCTCATTAACCATTAGTTCTACCAGGGCTGTAATGCCGGTATTCTTTTTGGCCAACAAAGCATCCAGGGCTTCAGCTTGTTTTACTGTACGCGGAAAGCCATCGAAAATAATTCCTTTAATAGCTCCGCTATTCTTGATTTTATCATCCACCATATCGATCACCACCTGGTCAGGAACCAGGTTTCCCTTGCTCATATACTCCTGTGCCAGTTTGCCGAGAGGTGTGCCTTCTTTTAAATGCTTGCGGAAAAGATCGCCTGTAGAGATATGGATGAGTTGGTATTTATCAATAAGCTTGGCGCTTTGGGTGCCTTTGCCTGCGCCCGGAGGGCCAAAGAGTACAAGGTTAATCATGATGCATTAAATTTTAAGGATCGCAAGATAGTGATCTATTCGTAAATAAGCCGATGACGATGATCAGGGATATCGGTAGGGGCAACTGTTATGCTCAGGATTGCTTGTAGATGTCCTTCAAATTTCTTCCCAATCCTTCATAATCGAGCCCATAGCCCAGAATAAATTCATCCGCAATGTCAAAGCCAACATATTTAGGTTGAACGGCATGCTGGCGGGCAGGTGCTTTGCGCACCAGGGTAACCACTTCTACGGAACGTGTACCCAGACTTCTGAGTTCTTCCACCACTTTGCTAAGGGTAAGCCCGGTGTCCATAATATCTTCCACAATCAGAATGTCCTGGTTGAAGATGCTTTCATTTAGTCCAATAAGCGTTTTGAGTTGGCCCGTACTGGCCGTACCCTGATAGGATGAATGTTTCACAAACGATACGCGACACTCCAGGGTAGTTTCACGGATAAGGTCGCTGGCAAAAATGAAAGAGCCATTTAATATGGGGAGGAACAATGGAGTACGCCCTGTATAGTCGATATTAATCTGGCTGGCCAGTTCACTAACCTTGCCTTTAATTTTTTCTTCGCTGATAAATTTTCTAAACGTAAGGTCCTTGATCTTCATAGTCCGGTAAAGGCTGCAAAGATAACTGAATCAGCAAAAGAACGATAAGTCGTTTTACATCAGTAGGAATCGTCCCGTGCAAACGTATTCTTGCGGTGCATCCATTGCCCCTTGGTAAAATCGGGAAAAGCCAGTGTTTCTCCGCCCAAACGAATGGATGTTTCAGACAGCGGTGTTATGGCGCTCCAGGCTACGGCATCATACACATCCATAGGTGGAGGTGTTTTGCGTTTGATGGATTCAATGAATGCATTCAACACAAACCAATCCATGCCGCCATGCCCGGCACCGGCTGCATCGTTGGCATATTTTTTCCAAAGCGGGTGATCGTATTTATCCAGCCAGGGTTGGGCGTCTTCCCAACGGTGTGCTTGTTTGCTCATGCCTTCAATGTAAATGGATTTATTTACATCCATCCAGAGACCGTTCGTTCCTTGCACACGAAAACCGATGGAATAAGGTCGCGGTAAATTTGTATCGTGTTGAAGTAAAATAGTTTCCTCATTGGCGCATTTAATCATGGTAGTCACTACATCACCCAATTTAAAATTTATTTTTGCGTTCGGATGATTTTCGCCTGCGGTTTTTACAATGTAATCGTGCAGGCCGCGGGCTTTTGATGAATAGGAAACCAACTCGGTAAACCGATTACCACGATTAATATTAATCATCATGGCAATGGGCCCGATGCCGTGTGTCGGGTAAAGGTCGCCATTGCGGTGCACGGAGTGTTCGGTGCGCCACTGTGCTTCTGAAAATCCCTTCTCACCAAACTCTACACCACCTCCATACGGTTTTACACCATCGTTAAATTTAACTTCCCGTAAATCATGCTGGTAGCCACCTTGCAAGTGCACCAACTCACCAAAAATATTTTGGCGCACCATATTCAACACGGCCATTACATCGCGCCTGTAACAAACATTTTCCAGCATCATTAAGGGCATACCAGTGCGTTCAGATGTTTGCACTAACTCCCAGCATTCTTCTATGGTTGTTCCGGTAATTACTTCGCATCCTACATATTTTTTTGCATTCATGGCATCGAGGCATTGAACGGTGTGCCATTCCCATGGTGTAGAGATGATCACCGCATCGATGTTTTTATTTTCCAGCATCTTCCGGTAGCCGTGTGGTCCATCCAGAATTACCTGCGGTTTAGGTTTGCCTGCTTTCTGCACCAGGTTCAAACTCATATCCATCATGCGTTGCTGAATGTCGCACAAGGCAACCACTTCAACATCATTTCTGCGTAAGGCAAGATCAAGATGGTTTTGGCCGCGTAAGCCAACGCCAATAAAGCCCAATCTAACTTTTGGTGCTTTGTCTTGTCCAAATAAAACGGATGCTGGTAAAATAGAAAAAGCAGCTCCTGCGATAGCGGTTGTTTTTACAAATGTTCTGCGATCGGTTTTCATAGGATTAAAGTTCTTTCATTAAAAGAGTGTATAGCGTTATCATAGTTTTGATATCGTGCTTATGCACCTTTTCATCGGGCGTGTGCGGATATTGTTGAGGCGCTCCAAGAAAACACCAGTCGAACGGGTAGGCTGATGTTTGCAATTCGCGACCATCGCTGGAGCCCATGCCTTCTACTTCCAGTTGGTGTTCAAGTTTGTGTTTGTGGGCAAGGTGGATAATGCGTTCTACATATTTTTTCCTGGGGATATTCCGGTCGCGCATAGAAATGGCTACACCTTTACCGGGCTCCACCCCATCTGAAACCCAGGTGATGTCGGCAATCAAAGCCTGGCGCACACCCCATTGCTCGTGCATGTATTTGGCAAGGTAGGGAACAGCGCCTCCGCCATGTTCCTCCCAGCAACTGAAAGCAATCACACCATCCTTCAAGGTTTCGGCAATTTTCAAGGCCACGTAAACCCCAAGCCGGTTATCCAGGTAGGCCGATTGAATATATTGTTTTGTTTCGCGGAAATCGATTTTGTAGGTGAGGGATGTGCCACGATCAATGGGGCGACCAAACCTGTAAAATGCATGGTTCTCTTTATCGTATTCCAGTTCGCATTCAATCGGCCCTTTGCTATCGTGGCCAACGAGTTTGGTGCCCATTTCCGCTTCCGGACTTCCAATGGGCAATAGTTGATTAAAATACCGAACTGTAAACCCAATGCTGTCCATGTGCGCAAAGACGGCCGTACGCGGCTTACCGAATTTCAGCAGCAGGCAATCCTGGAATTCATCTTCACCGTGAATAATTACCGGTTGAGTTTTCCACGATTTTTTTGCTTTACTGATGTAGGTCAACAAAAAATCCTTCATGGCAAATTCTTCGCCTGAAGGAGCGTGTACTTCGCACAGCTGTTTGAGCAGTCGAAAATCACTTTCGGCAGGAGATTCGATTTTTTTATTTCGCGGCATAGTATTCGGTATGCAACTTAATCCTAAATTTTGGTTGGAAAAAAGTGCAACACCATGACGTTCATCTTAAATCAGGTCAATTCCATTGCCAACAGCATGTTGAAAGAATTGCGCGACAAAAACCTTCAGCAGGATCGCGCACGGTTTAGAAGTAATGTTGAAAAACTCGGTTCCATACTCGCCTATGAGATTTCTAAAAAGTTGCTTTATAAGCGGGAAGAGGTTCAAACACCCCTTGGTAAAAGTGTAATTCAGGTACTGAGCGACCAACCGGTATTAATTCCTGTACTGCGGGCCGGCTTACCATTCTTCCAGGGCTTTCAGTATTTTTTTGATAAGGCCGACAGTGGGTTTATCGGGGCCTATCGTAAAGAAAATGGTGAAGACATTACCATCAACTTAGAGTACCTTGCTGCACCCGATCTTACTGGTAAAGATTTGATTATGATTGACCCCATGCTGGCAACGGGTAAATCGTTTGTAAAGTCGATTGAGACATTGATCAAACATGGTAAACCACAGCATGTTCATATTGCCTCACTGGTTGCTGCGCCCGAAGGTATTGCATACCTGAAGGAAAAGCTTACACTTCCCTATTCTGTCTATACCTGCGCACTGGATGAAAAGCTGAACGCACAATCGTACATTGTGCCGGGATTGGGTGATGCAGGTGATTTATGTTATGGTGAAAAGCGCTGATGTTCAATTTTAGAAATGGCTAATGATTCGTTTGAATAAAGTTTTCTTATTGATGATATGACAGAGGAGTTGTTGAAAGCTTTACCGGTATATTTTTCATGTCTAATCAAATTTATAATCGGTCCAATTGCAGGCTACGGCTTAGGCTTACATATCATAACCACTATTCTGACAACCATAGCGGGCATGATGACCAGTGTGGTAGCTTTTACGTATTTTGGTGATTGGCTTCGCGCTAAAGTATTGAAGCGTTGGATTGCTAACCGGAAAAAATTCAGTCCGGGTAACCGAAGGGCTGTGCGTATATGGCAGCGCTTTGGATTGATTGGGGTGGCGGTGCTAACTCCTCTTTTACTCACACCCATTGGCGGAACCGTAATAGCGGTAAGCTTTGGAGCGCCTAAGGAAAAAATATTATTATATATGCTGGTAAGCGCTTCTTTTTTTGCGGTGCTATTTTCTGCAGCCATTTATGGTTTTGGTGAAGCAGTAATACCGGAGATGTTCCGTCCATCATAACACAGATGCCATGGATTTGAATTCTAAAAAATCATCTGATAAATCGCTTAAGCGGAGTCATATTGTAGGACAAATTATTATGATGCTGGCCACGATAGGATTTATTAGCGCAGCTGTATATGTAATCATTGATCCGTATCCTCCGGGGAGTATTGTAGTTTACGAGGGAACCGTTCAGGAAATAGGGCCAACCGAAATATCAACGGGTTCAAGATTTGGGGGAACCAGAACGGTGTTATACCTGAAAATGAATGGCCTTGATGAAGTATTGGGAATACGCGAGCCTGACACTAAAGATTTGGATAAATTCACGACACAGATTCAACCCGGAGATGTTAACAAAGTTCATTTTTGGTCGTCCGGTGAACGTAGGAATAATATGAATTTTAGCCTTTATAAAATTGAGAAGCACGGTAAGATGATCAAGGAACCTTTTGAGGGTAATGGGGACAATACGTTTATTATAGTGTTGTTATTTGGTATGGCCGGTGCATGCCTGCTGTTATCTATGTATCTCTATTTGGATTACAAAAAGAAATTCAAAGCTCAATCTTGAAAAGCCGAAGCAGTGGTTAAAGCTTCGGCTTCTCTTTTCATGATTTTAGTTTATTCTTTCGGTTGTATCAGGTAAGGCGTTTTACCGTCCGTAATAATAATTTTGGTGTTAGGCGAGTTGGCCAACTCGCGAAAGGCTTCAATGCTGCGCAGTTCAATGATTTCCTTACTTAAACCTTGTGAAAGAATCTGTTGTGCATCACGGGTTCCTTCTGCTTCAATTTTTCTGCGCTCAGCTTCCCTGCGCTCGCGCTCAAGAACAAACTCCATGCGTTGCGACTCTTGTTCGGCTTCAAGCTTACGTTCTACTGCGCGCGAAAGTTCAGTTGGCAGTTCAATGCTTTTCAACAATACCTGTTCAATGATAAAGCCACGATGGCCAAGCACTTCTTCCATACGCGATTTTATTTTTTCTTCAATAACCGATCGCTGACCGGAGTGCATGTCTTTCGCCATAAAGTTGGAAGTCACATCAGCGGCAGCTGAACGGAATACCGGTAGAATAGCTGTGCGCTCATACTCCAACCCAATCTCGTTAAAAATGCTCGGTACCTTATCTTTTTGAATGCTGTACAAAATTGAAATTTCAGAGTTGATGGTGAGCCCCTCTTTGCTGGGCAGACGCAAACGTACTTCCAGGTTTTCGGTTTGAATAGTGGTTTTTAATACCCGTGCGAAGAACGGATTAAAGGAATACATGCCCGGGCCGAGGCTTCGCTCCTCCAGTTTACCGAACTTCCGTTTAACTCCAACCTCGCCTTGCCTTATGACTGCGCACGAACCCAGCGTGACAATCATTATTACAGATAATATGATTTTCATAGCGAATAAGTTTAATAAGTATACCATACTGTATACGCAGGAAGGCTACAAGCGTTGGTAATTTCAGATTAGAAAGGGATTAGAAAGTTGTTGAATCCGTTACTACCTGCTTTGATTTTTTAATGTTGGCGTAATAGCGCTCGTATTTTTTGAACAATACAGTTTCCGATGGTAATAAGCTGCGCTTTGAAGAAATGTTTTTCAGTAAATTCCAAGCATACCATGGGCCATCGTAACGACCCGGTATGATATGCATCGCATTCAATTGTTTGAGCAAGTACAAGGACAACTGTGGTGTTACTATGCTGGCATGTCTACCGTAGTAACGTGAAATAAATGTCAGGGATTGTTGTGCAATTTCAGTTTGCTTATGGTTGCCTGGTTCGAAATAAATACTCAAGTAGTGCAAGGTCTTTAGGTAGTAATCCAGGTAAAGCTGGTTTATCTGATCTGGACAAATTCGCTTGTTGATTTTTTTAAGTAAGCTCACCAGCTTGTTCATTTCCTCTAACTGTATTTCCGCATCCTGAAAATAGTTTGCTAACGGTTCCCAGTTTGCTACATTGTAATGAACCAATGTCCATAAGTCAAATTCATACAAGTTATCTGAACTGATGATATGCTGCCGTATGCTCGGTTCATTGTTTAGGAAAAGTAATTTAAGATAAAACAACAATGGGCTGTACACAGGTTTGCCAAACGATGGACGATACCGGCCATCTGGAAGGGACACTTGTAACGAACCACCGGATTCAGCGGCCAGTTCATCCAGCCAATGATCCGTATATGCTTTTGGTTTTTCATTTTTGGTAAGTACCAGTTTCTCGCAAGGCACTTCACCAAATCGGGTCATATATTGCAGAAACGACAACTGATTAAGTTTGTAGCCCCTAAACCGGGGGCAGTTCGGGTAGTCCAGTTCACACAAGGCCTCCAACGACAGCCAGCCATTCTTTACATAATCAAAGGTGTAGGTTTGTATGTCTACCAATTGCCTGCGGAACTTTTCGTATTGATTGTGAAGGTTACCGGGTCTCTGAATCAATGCGATCAGATTTGATTGGGCCACTAAAAAAGAGTTGTTGAATTTTCTTGCGTTGGCATATTTATCCCAGAGCAAAGAGTCGCGATAATTGCTTTTTTCGAAAAAGATAATTTCATGATAAACAGAAAGTATACAAGTAAGGTTGCTGTTCATAGCATTATCGATTACATCTGCATACTCTTCTGAGCTTATTTGATCGGTGACCATCAACTCAAACATATAGGCAATGATCCCAATTACCCGTGCTTCTACTTCCTTGGGTGATGCGCCTTTGTTTTCCGCTGGATCCAATTGCCTTTCCCAATAGGTGAAGTCCCGCTTCATCCGAGCAAAGAGATCGTCTCCCTCCAGTCTTTTCGCCAGCACGAGCCTTAGCGATGCTTTTCGATGATGGCTCAGGTACGGCTCAACCGATTGAAGTAATGCGGCATCGGTATTTAATCTCGTGCTCAAATCCTGATTGCTCAGCGTATCGAGCCATTGATAAGGTGTGTTCTTTATCGACTGCCTGAACAAATCATACCCAAACATGACGATGAGTGTATCTGAAACAATGGGTTCGCTGTTGTATTGACGCAATGCATCGAGCAATACATTGGCCCGTTTCTTTTGTAATCGTAAGTTAGTTTCTTCACTTCCTTCAATGGATGAATATCCTTCAATGCTTGCGTTGAGAATGCTATAGTTGTTCTCCTGTAAGAAGGTAATCACACGCTTCAGATCCTCAGGCTTTGGAATTATACTGTTTTTATCAAAGTAAAGTTCAAAACTGTGGCGTATGGGTTCGCGATCGGGTGCCAGGTAACGGTGGTACCGGAAACGTTCAATACCGTAGCCATTCATTTTACGCAATTCGTGAAAGCGGTTTATCGGTGTACAGGGTGTGGTATCCAGCGCTGGCAGGTGGGGGGCAAAACTTATGGGTAATCTATCAGTATGGTATTGTGCTTTACGGAACAGTGTACCGGATATGTTCAGGGTAACGGGTGCGGTGAGCACTTCCGGTAAAGTATATAGCGGTATCCAGTTATGCTTAAAGAAAAAGCCTCCTCCATATCCTTGAAAAAACCTGTCGCGGTTGCGCGGATAATATTGAAAGAGTTGCTTTTTGCGCTTTTTGTTGGTAAAGAATACCGTGTCAGCTAGGAGTTCCTCTACCCGGGCATCTAGTGAGGGCTGCACAGAGGGTAGCAGGTCCTTTCGTGAGAAGCGATAACGCTTGCCGACTGATTGAAGGGTGAAGCGTTTAAAGAATTTAGGGAGTTTATCAAAATCGTTGATTACCAGCCAGGTTGATTCCTCGGTAAACCGAACCTGAACACGTCCTTTGATTCTCTTATTTTTATTTTTAAGGGTAAGGTTACGGTAGGTGATGGTGATGGAATCGCTCTGAGTTTCAGGTTCAGCAAAAAACTGGGCTGATGCCTGAAATGACCCTCCGAGTAAAAGTAATATCAGGTTAAGGCGCAGAACAGTCATAAGCGTATACCTTACACGCTAAATTGGTGAAGGTATTGTGACAATTGGTGACCATAGATTGATTTCTTCCATGTGAACACGACCATCAAGTAGGTTAATTTTAAGTGCTGAAATTTTTAATTGATAATGATCTGTTTTAATATCTTTAAAATGTTCAGAGTTATTTCATGGTGTGACTTGATTCCTCAATTTTTTAAACAATAGAGTATTCTATACCACAACTCTTTCTCGTTTCCTTGATATCTTTCACGTAGTTTAAAGTAGATTGAAGTATTAGTCATTCCTTCTTTACGCATTTCCTTAATCTTTTTTAAAAATCTATCCTTTTCATCGATTATTTTTAAATAATTAAATCGGCTTTGATGGACTTCTCCATTAGCTAAATCTAACTCAGAATACTTCCTTTCTTTTATGTTTTCAAGTTGTGAAGGGGCTCCCATCTAATCAATTGATTTTAATTGTATAAATAAGCTTGTTATAGAGGAAATAAAAGTTAATCCCAGCATGACATTGCACCCTTTGGATCAATCGTCATTTCAGTTCCGCATTTAGGACAAGGCTTTTGTTCGCTATTCCAAAGTTCAAAATTTTGCCCTCCACATTTTTCACAACGTTGCCCTTCCTTTATCTCAGTGTTAGAGCCTTCATTTTCTGCCATATCGCCTTCCTTATCTATTACTAAATCATTTAAGATTTTGCTATCAAGACAAACAAATGTATTGGTCCATATGATACGACCTCTATCCACACCACCTGAAGTGAATGTCTTGTAATTGCAGACGGGACAGATTATTGTTTGCTGAAGACCCATAGCATTGATTTTTTAAAAGGAGATTGAATTAATGACCCTAAAAAAGTCACTTAATTTAGCGATATTGATTGAATATATCCAATGCTGATCATAGCCATACTTTTCAGTTCAGGCGTGGCAATTGGATATCACTAGATGGTGCCACTCGTGTTTTGCGGAGTGCTTTGTTGAACTCTTTCTTTCCATTCGTTACATTTGAAATACAATTCAGGAAATTATGAACACGCTGGTAATTGACAACAAAAAATATGTATTGGTCGCACAACGCGAGTACGAAAGACTTTTAGAAAAGGCCGCAAAAAAAAGCAGACAGCCCGAAAATTGAGTCTTGTTGAAGGCAAAAAAATGGCCTACAAGCTTATTGACAAATGGCACAAAGAAAGGTATGCATTCTCAACAAAGCTGTGAAATGTAGTTAGTGAATTTCTAATTTTTTTAAACGGGCCTCAAGCTCAATTAATTTAGCCTCTAAGCGGGCATAGTCAACGATCTTAACAAGTGCAGTGGTGGTAAGCCTTACATCAGCTAATTGAGCGTCAATATCATCGAACCGTTTTTTCATTACTTCATTATAGAAGTCGCTCATTACATCGCTAACGGCTACTTTAATGGTTTCTTGGTTCATGATTTTTAATTTTACATTATAATAAAGCTAAGGGTTTTTGACACATTTACCAATGCTCAAAAGCCCTATTAAACATTAACTTTTATAGGTTCTAAGAATTTCACTCCACCTCCTCATCCGGCAACATTTCAATATCATGGATCAACACTTTTTTAGCAATAGCCAGACCAGTCTTGGTGGCGGCCAGTCCGCCCAATGCTGTTTCTTTGTAGCGCGTTTCCATGCTGGCGCCAATCTCGCCCATGGCTTCTATTACTTCATCAACCGGTATTACGCTGCTTACATTGGCCAATCCAATTTGAGCGGAGCTAAAGGCAATGGCAGCTGCGCTTGCGTTGCGCACGATGCACGGTACTTCAACCAGTCCGGCTACGGGGTCGCACACCAGGCCAAGCATGCACTGAACCGTTATGGCCACGGCATTAAAAATCTGATCGGTGTTGCCATTCAAACAAAATACAATGGCAGCTGCGCCCATCGCGGCTGCCGTTCCGGTTTCAGCCTGGCAGCCACCCACAGCACCGGCAATGCTTGCTTTCTGTTCCATGATCAACGCCACACCCGCAGCAAGCAACATGGCTTCACGAATTTTTATATCGTCAACACTATGAATTTCCTGCAACGTGTACAGCACACCCGGCATAATGCCGCTGGCGCCAGCCGTTGGTGCAGCCACCACGCGCCCCATACACGAGTTTACTTCTTTGGCGGCCAGTGCGCGCGAAATCAGGTTTTGAAATTCTTTAGAGAGTACAGTTTGCGGATGGTTGTATACTTTCTTGGCTCCGTTGTTCACCATGCCCGAGCGCGAACTCATGTCTTCGGTGAGTCCGGTAACTACCGCTTCCTTCATCACGGCCCAGGCTTTTTCCAGACCATCCCATATCTGTTGTTCCGTTCGTCCTTTTTGCGTTTGCTCGTACTCCAGCACTACCTGTACCAACGAGAGGTTGTTGTCGGTTGCGTATTTTTTCCAGTTGGCGAAGGAATCAAATAAAAAAGCCATCGTATGTCAGTAGTATTTATTGTTCTTTTTCCGATTTCAGGTTGAAGTTACATTATTATAACCAAACCAGTTCGGTAATTTTTTGAATGGCCACCAGGCTAATAATGATAAGAAAGAGGATGGTAACAACCCGGGAAGATATTTTGTGACTAAGCAATACACCTAACGGTGACCCAATAATCACTCCGATAGAAAGTGGTAAAATAAGGGGTAACACAATCAGGCCTTTGCTGTGAGGTATAGTATTGGCCGGTTCAAAAAAAAGGTTGTTGATGGACAGCCATAACGCTATGGCGAAGATGGTTCCGAAAGAAATAGACTTTGCTTTCAGGATGTCAACCTTTTGCCAGAGGTTAAGCAGCGGAATAATTAATGTACCGCCTCCTAAGCCGGTGAGGGCGGCAGCCGCCCCGGCAACACTACCGGTGGTTAATAGACGCCCAGTTGTTACGTGTTCATCTTTAGGGTTTGAGAGCTTAAGTTTCTTAAACGTTTGGATGATAATGATTAACATAAAAACAACAACAACTGCATTAAACAGTGTGCGTGAATAGAATTCAGTTTTTACCACCAGCTCAAAAACTACAAATGACATAACCACTGCTCCTACCGCTGTCCATGCAGTTTCTTTCCAAAAGAATTTTTTTTGCTTGATGGTGGTAGCCATGTTTGCAAAGGAAGAAACCATGGTGGCAAAAATGGAATTGGCAATGGTTACACTCACCACGTAACTGTCTGGCACGCCAAAATGGGTAAGTACCAGCGGTATTACGGCCAGCATCATAAACCCGGTACCTATGCCGGTTAGTCCTGCAATAAAACCACCGATCATTCCGGCCAGTGCTAATAGCAAATTTTCAAGCATGAAGTTTGGGAACAAAGTATATTTCTGCTGTAAAAGTGTTTATTATTATCCTTAATTAATCAGTTTAGTGAGTTTTTGTGTTTTGGAATTTTGGTGGCTAAGAAAACAAGCCACAAATTCAAGAAAACACAAAAGAGTTCACAAAAAAATTCATACCGGTTTCCAAAAGCAATGGCCTGCATAACTAAACTTATCATTCTGTTTCTTTTCTCTGGCTCAGTTTCCTTTGCCCAGGAGGTTGACGTTTGGCAGGTGCTTTCTGAAGTCGGCTTTGAAACCCAGCCGAGCCGCGAAACTGGTTTTGAAATTGAATCACCAAAATTCAGCAAGCGGCTGTGGAGTTATAACGGAAAAGTAGTTCGTGTAAAAGGGTACCTGATACCCATGGCCGAACTGGGTGGCCGAAACGAGTATATGCTTTCCTCACTTCCTTTTAATCAATGTTATTTTTGTGGAGGTGCCGGGCCGGAAACAGTAGTGGAAGTGCAAACCAAACAGAATATCAAGTTTGTTACGCGTCAGATTACCCTTGAAGGAATTCTATTTTTAAACGAATTTGATCCGGATCATCATATGTATATTATTAAAGATGCGAAGTTGATTGAGTGATTTGTTAATTTGAAGATTTGAAAATTTTATGAAATACTTTTTACTGGCTGTACTATTCTTATCAAACCTGATAGCAGAGGCTCAATCACAGGATGAGCAATTCATTCGCAAAATTTATGATGAGGCATTAGCCAGGGGGCAATCGTATGAAATGCTGGAACACCTGTGCACAAAAATTGGTCCGCGCCTGAGTGGTTCACCCGGGGCTGCGGCAGCAGTCGAGTGGAGCCGTCAGGTGATGCAGGCCTATGGTTTTGATTCGGTATGGCTGCAACCGGTAATGGTACCGCATTGGGTTCGGGGCAAAAAGGAAATCGGGCGTATTGTCAATTCAAAAAAATTGGGATTGGAAGCCGTAAACATTTGTGCCCTGGGTGGTTCGGTAGGAACCGGTGCTGCGGGAGTGTTGGCCAATGTAGTAGAGGTAAAAACCTGGGATGAGTTAAAGCAATTGGGCGAAAAAGGGGTGAAGGGAAAGATCGTGTTTTTTAACCGGCCCATGGATCCGAAAATAATCCCAATGTTCAGTTCGTATGGTGGAGCTGTCGATCAACGTGCCAATGGAGCATCCGAGGCTGCCAAGCTTGGCGCTATTGGTGTGATTGTTCGTTCGATGGGTGTTAACCTCGAAGATTATCCGCACACGGGTTCATTACGCTATGCGCTAAATGTTCCGAAAATTCCGGCTGTTGCCATTTCCACCCGCCATGCGGAATTGTTGAGCAGTCTTCTGAAGGATGACAAAGAATTGAAATTCTATTTTGAAACGCATTGTGAAACGTTACCCGATGCCCCTTCTTTTAATGTGATCGGTGAATTAAAGGGTACGCAATACCCTGAAGAGATTATTGTAGTGGGCGGCCACCTCGATAGCTGGGATCTTGGGCAAGGTGCACACGATGATGGAACCGGGTGTGTTCAGTCGATTGAGGTGTTGCGCCTTTATAAAGCCATGGGCTACAAACCCAAACGCACCATTCGTGCCGTGATGTTTATGAATGAAGAAAATGGTTTACGCGGTGGTGTGGAGTACGCCAACCAGGCAAAACTCAAAAACGAAAAGCACATTGCCGCTATGGAGTCCGACCGCGGTGGATTCACACCGCGCGGTTTTACAATGCCATCGGACGCAAAAGCAAAGGAGAAAATAAGAAGCTGGAAACCCTTGCTGGAACCCTACGGTCTTGCTGATTTCAATCAGGAAGGTGGCGGTGCTGATATTAGTCCGCTGGCACCACAAGGTGTTCCGCTCATGGGCTTCTTGCCCGACTCACAACGTTACTTTAATTATCATCACACGCCAGAGGATACCTTTGATAAGGTGGATAAACGCGAACTTGAGTTAGGGGCCGCGTCTATGGCCGCTTTAGTGTACCTTATCGATCAATACGGGCTTAAATAGATTAAATTTTAAGGATCAGGTTACGGCATGTACAACTTTCCTATTAAGGCATAACTAATGTATGCTCATGGAATCTGAAAAAGAGAAGCGAAGTTTTGTGCGGGAGCGTATAAGACGGATTACACAGTCAACCGATCGTTTTGATTCTGTAATTGTGAAGGTTGCTGTAGGCGCATTGCTTGCTCTGGTAATTTTTATTGCCGGTTATTACCTGCTAGGGTAGTTTCGGGTTGTGCTTTGTCGAAACCTGGTGAGGCTCAGGTCGAGAACTGAAACCGATTATGTCTGCCCTTTAAAAATCAATCGTTCCTAAAAACTCAGCCTGCTCCAACGTATAAATCATCAGGTCAGGATTTTTATCGTTGAGCCGTAAAACACCTTTTACTTCAATTGGTTTTTCGGTGTAGGTAACTGTACTTTTTAAAAATACCTGCACTACCGATTCGGGTCCGCCAACACCACAAAAGAAACATGCATTTAATGGTAATGAGGTTAGCATAAATACGGTGCCCTTTGTTCCGTTGTCGAACGGTACCATGTAGCCGGGCAGTACAACGCTTTTGCCGGCCAATGATTTGGCTGCTGCGCTGAATATGGGTTTGTCATACTCACCGTTATCGTCAAAAGCTTTTTCATACTGAATGTCATACAGCTTGGGCCATACCAGGGAAGGAAAACCCTGGTATTTGTTTTTGGGTTGGGCATAAACAAAACCTCCCGCCTGAAAGAATAGTAATACGATCAGAAGTTTCTTCATAATATGATTTCTTAGCTGCTAACCAGTGCATCAGGTTTTCACAAAGATCACAAAGGGATTAAAGTTGCTTTGTGGGCTTTGTGCCTTCTTTGTGACCTTTGTGGGTAGCTAGTTCTTAAACTTCTGCAACTTCCGACTGCTCATAAAGCTCAACAGGCAAACAACTGCACACCAGGTTGCGGTCGCCATAAGCATTATCCACACGGCTAACACTTGGCCATACTTTTGCTTCGCGAACATACGGTAGCGGATAAGCAGCTTTTTGCCGGCTATACGGACGCTCCCAGACATCCGCAGTAATTACTGATGCGGTGTGTGGTGCATGCTTCAACACATTGTTTTCCTTATCGGCTTTGCCTTCTTCCACTTCCCGGATTTCATTTCTGATTTCAATCAGCGCATCGCAGAAGCGATCAAGTTCATCTTTCGTTTCGCTTTCGGTGGGTTCAATCATTAACGTTCCCGCCACCGGGAAAGAAACCGTGGGAGCATGAAAGCCATAATCCATCAAGCGTTTGGCAATATCTTCCACTTCTATACCAGCCTTTTTAAAATCACGACAGTCTACAATCATTTCATGTGCACAGCGGCCATTGCTGCCGGTGTATAAAATCTTGTAGTGACCTTCCAGCCGGTCTTTAATATAGTTGGCGTTTAGTATGGCCAGCTTGGTTGCGTTGGTTAACCCTTCAGCACCCATCATGGCAATGTAGGCATATGAAATAGCCAGAATACTCGCGCTTCCCCAAGGCGCAGCGGATACAGCGGTGATGGCATGATCGCCTCCTGTTTTTATAAGGGCATGTCCCGGAAGGAATGGTTTCAGTTTATCGTTAACACAAATGGGTCCCATGCCTGGTCCGCCTCCGCCATGCGGAATACAAAATGTTTTGTGCAGGTTAAGGTGACACACATCGGCACCGATGTTGGCCGGTGAGGTTAAGCCCACCTGCGCATTCATGTTGGCGCCATCCATGTACACCAGGCCACCGTTGGCATGAATGGTTTCACAGATTTCAGTAATGGCTTCTTCAAACACACCATGGGTTGATGGATAGGTTACCATCAGACACGAAAGTTTTTCTTTGTGCTGTGCTGCTTTTGCTTTCAGGTCGGCTACATCAATTTTTCCATCCGCATCTGATTTTACAATCACTACTTCCATGCCGGCCATCACGGCACTGGCAGGGTTTGTTCCATGTGCGGAGGCTGGTATCAAGGCAATGTTTCGATGATGATCACCACGGTGCTGGTGGTAAGCGCGAATGACCATAAGGCCGGCATACTCACCTTGCGCCCCGCTGTTGGGCTGAAGCGACACTCCGGTAAAACCGGTGATCTCTGCCAACCATACTTCGAGGTTCTTTAAAATTTGTTGGTAACCTTGGGTTTGATTGGCCGGTGCAAAAGGATGCAAGCCCCCCAGTTCAGGCCAGGTAACCGGAATCATTTCGGTGGTGGCATTCAGTTTCATGGTGCATGATCCCAGCGAGATCATGGAGTGTACCATAGAAATATCTTTATTCTCAAGGCGCTTGATGTAGCGAAGCATTTCATGTTCGGCATAGTACGTGTTGAATACCGGGTGTGTCATAAATGCGCTGGTGCGCACCAGGGTAGAAGGTATTCCTGCATCCTTAACTTGCTTATGCTGTAAGAGGGGAGAAGTAGCACGGAATATTTCCAGCAATTCATTTACATCGTCAACGGTTGTGGTTTCGTCTAATGAAATACCAACATGATTTTCGTTAACATACCGAAGGTTAATACCACGTTTTTCAGCTTCTTCTGCAACAGCTGTTTTGTTCGGGCAGGGCACAGTAAGGGTATCGAAAAAGTTGTTGCTTACGGGCTGAAGGCCGATGGCAAGTAAGCCATCGAACAACATTTTGGTGAGCGCATGAACACGCCCTGCTATTTTCTTTAATCCTTCCGGTCCGTGATAAACAGCATACATGCCTGCCATTACCGACAGTAATACCTGGGCAGTACATATGTTGGAAGTGGCCTTTTCCCTGCGGATGTGCTGCTCGCGGGTTTGCAGCGCCATACGATAGGCCGGTTTTCCTTGTGCATCAATAGAGGCACCAATGATTCTGCCGGGCATCTGGCGTTTAAATTCTTCCTTGGTAGCAAAGAAAGCAGCATGTGGTCCGCCAAAACCCATGGGTACACCAAAGCGCTGGCTAGATCCTACCACTACATCGGCACCCATTTCACCGGGTGACTTCAATAGGGTTAAGGCCAGCAGATCAGTTGCCACTGCTACATATACATCGTGCTCGTGTGCTGCCTGAATAAATGCCGAATGATCTTGAATGGCACCGTGGCTATCGGGATATTGAATAAAGACAGCAAACAAATCCGGATCGGTAATATCAACTTTGGTAATATCATCGATAACCAGATTGACGCCCAACGGTGCCGAACGGGTTTTCAGCACATCAAGCGTTTGTGGAAATGTATTCTGATCTACAAAAAGTTTGCGTGCAGTTTTCTTGGTGGGCTTTAACGAAGCGTGGAGTAAATGCATGGCTTCGGCTGCAGCAGTACCCTCATCTAATAAAGAGGCGTTTGCGATTTCCATACCGGTTAAATCAATCACCATGGTTTGGTAGTTGATCAGGGCCTCTAATCGGCCTTGGGCAATTTCAGCCTGGTAGGGCGTATAGGCAGTGTACCATCCCGGGTTTTCTAAAATATTACGAAGGATGACGTTAGGCGTGTAGGTATTATAGTACCCCATGCCGATATAGGATTTGTACAACTTGTTTTTAGCGGCCAATGCCTTGAACGATTTCAAAAAGGCTTGCTCGGTTTGGGCGGCAGGCAGGTTCAACGTTTTTTTCAACCGAATATTAGCTGGCACGGTCTGGTCGATCAATTGATCGATAGACGAAGCCTTTACGGTTTTAAGCATTTCGGTTATCTGCTGTGGGTTAGGCCCATTGTGGCGATATTCAAATTTTTCAGTGTAAGCAGGATTAATATTCATAGTTGTGGTTTCTAATCGTCCGGAAGGGAAAATTTTGCACAAATGTAAATCAGGCAGCACACAATTCTACACCGCCAGCCCATGATTTCTGTCACTTACCTTAACCGCTGTGGTATCATTTTGTTACCGTCTGAATGTCAAGGCTTTTCTATTCTGTACCGATCCCTATCTTTGAAAAATTCTAATCCTTAAAGAAATATGAAAATCAAGTTTTTAGTGTTTTGGCTGGTGGTGGTGTTTGTGGGTGTACATGCCCAGGATCCCGTGGCCCAAAAGTATGGCCAACTGGTAACGGCAGCCGATTTAAAAGAATATTTAACCATCATAGCATCCGATGCCCTGGAGGGTCGCAGAACAGGATCGCGCGGACAAAGAATGGCAGCAGCCTTTATTGCTGCCCATTTTGAAGAGCACGGCTTGCAAGGCCCTGTTAACGGAAGCTATTTTCAGCCGGTTATGCTCTACACATCCGGCATTCCTGAAGTTTCTTTCAATGCAGGGGGTATTCCGCTAAAAGAGAATGAAGAATTTGTGTATTTCGGCTCAGGTGATACCGGTGGCCTGTTGCAGTTGCCGCTGGTGTTCGCTGGTCAGGGTAGTGAAGAGGACTTGACCCAGGTTGACGTAAAAGGAAAAGCAGCACTCGTCTTCCTCGATGCAAATGCTTCACTTCGTAACAACCCGGCTATGGCCAAGCTTCGTGAGAAGGAAGCTAAACTGATGGTGCTGGTAATGAACAGTGAAGAAGATTTTAAAACCATGGCTGGTCAGTTGCGCATGTTTGCGGGTGGTCGTATGAGCTTAACCAAAGGTGCCGCCACACCTAACCTGGGTTTGTTTTTAGTAACACCAGCAGCTGCCGGAAAAATATTCAAGTCAACACCGGAAAAGTTAAAGAAAGCTGCTGCTGATAAAGCACTGGGTAAAGTGAAACCATCTTCGCTGGCGTTTACGGTTGCACAGAAACAAAAGGAAATTAAAACGGACAATGTCCTCGGCTTCCTGGAAGGCTCTGACAAAAAAGATGAAGTGATCGTGATAACTGCCCATTACGATCACATTGGCAAGCGCGCATCCGGTGAGGGTGATTTAATCAACAATGGTGCAGATGATGATGGCTCCGGAACGGTAAGTGTACTGTCGCTGGCCAAAGCTTTTGCACAAGCGAAGAAGGATGGTAAGGGGCCGCGAAGAAGCATATTATTCATGACGGTTACCGGTGAGGAAGAAGGATTGTTGGGTTCTCAATTCTATACCGATAACAGCCCTGTCTTTCCGTTGGAGAAAACCGTTGTTAACCTGAACATTGATATGGTGGGCAGACGCGATCCGCAACACAAAGACAGTGCGCCTTATATTTATGTAATCGGCTCCGATAAACTTTCAAGTGAGTTGCACAGCCTTAGTGAAGAGGTAAATAAAAAGTACACCAATTTGATTTTTGATTATACCTACAACGATCAAAATCACCCGGAACGTTTGTACTACCGTTCTGATCACTGGAACTTTGCCAAGAAGAATATTCCTATCATATTTTACTTTGATGGCATACATGAAGATTACCATCAGCCCAGTGATGAAGTGGATAAAATTGAATTTGACTTGATGGCAAAACGCGCGCAATGTATTTTTTATACCGCCTGGGAGATTGCCAATCGCGATGGTAGAATTACTGCAGACAAAAAGTAAATAAGTTATGATACGGGCTCCACGGGTTTCACGCGTTGTTATTTTTCTGTTGCTGGTGTGTGGGTATGGTGCAGTGGGTCAATCCTATGATCTTATCATTCGCAACGGAAAAATAATTGACGGTACCGGAAACCCGTGGTTTTATGCCGACCTGGGTGTGCGGGATGGAAAGATTGTAGCAATCGGAAATCTTAAAGAAGCCACTGCCTCTGCTACTCTCGATGCAAAAGGACTCATCGTTTCGCCCGGGTTTATTGATGTGCACACCCATATCGAAGGCAACGAAATCCGCATCCCTACGGCAGGAAATTTTATACTTGATGGGGTAACCTCAGTAGTTACCGGCAATTGTGGATCTTCTTCTCAGGATATTGCCGATTATTTTCGAAAAATTGATAGCGTTAAGACTTCTATTAACATCGCTACACTTATTGGGCACAACACCGTAAGACGTGCCGTGCTGGGCGACTATCAACGCGACCCAACTTCTGATGAACAGCAGGCGATGGAACTATTGGTAGAAAAGGCTATGCAGGATGGTGCCGTAGGATTGTCCACCGGTTTGATTTATGTGCCGGGCACCTATTCCAAAACCGAAGAAGTGGTTGGGCTGGCTAAAGCAGCAGCAAGGTTTGGGGGTGTGTATGCTTCGCATATCCGCAATGAAGGCGATCAGGTTACTGAGGCCATTGATGAGGCTATCTCAATCGGAGAAGTAGCCGGCATGCCGGTAGAAATTTCACATTTTAAAGTTACCTATAAACCAAACTGGGGAAGATCAATTCACACCCTGGAACAAGTTGAACGTGCACGGTTGCGCGGTGTTGATGTTACCATTGATCAGTATCCGTATGTAGCAAGCAGTACTACACTCAGCACCACCGTGCCAAGTTGGGTTTTTCCAGGCGGAAAGGATTCAGTGCTGTGGCGATTGAACGACAAAACCACACGGCAGAAGATCAAGAAGGAAATGACTGAAACGCTCAAAAGCAAAAAACTAAAGAATTACAGTTATGCGTTGATTGCACGTTATGCCCCTGACAGCACCTACAACGGAAAAACGATTACCGATGTAAACAAACTAAAGGGAAGAAAAACCAAACCTATGGAAGAGGCTGAAACAATCCTGGAGTTGGTTGCTTCCACCGATCGTGTGCAAATGGTTTACTTTAGTATGGATGAAGCAGACTTGCGCAGAATTCTACAATACCCCTTCAACATGTTCGCATCCGATGCCGGTATTAACCGCTACGGTACCAACATGCCACACCCGCGCGCGTATGGTACCAATGCCCGTGTACTTGGTCAATACGTACGTGAGCTCCAACTCATCCGCCTGGAAGAAGCGATCAGACGAATGACTTCTTTGCCTGCTACTAAATTTAATCTACGTGATCGCGGGTTGTTACGCGAAGGCATGGCCGCGGATATTGTAATCTTTGATGAAAGGAAGGTAGGTGACCGGGCTACCTATGAAAAACCGCATGCCTATTCGGAGGGATTTGAATACATTATCGTTAACGGACAGATTACAGCCGAAAAAGGAAAACATACCGGTGTGCGTAATGGTGTGGTGTTGAAGCCGGGCCGTTGAAAAATTCGTTGAAACTTTTCTGACGCCCTTGCGTCTAAACGCTAAAACCAACAATAGTATGATCCGAAAAGCCCTGCTCTTAATTCTGTTAATTGGCTTCGGTAGTTCCTTTGCGCAGAATACCGTTGAGAATCTCGAAAAAATTTTAAAAGAACGCTTTTCAGCCACCGAACCTGGGGCTGCCGTGCTGGTTGTTCAAAACGACAAGGTTTTGCTTCGCAAGGGCTATGGTATTGCCGAGATAAACCGTAAGCAGGCCATTGAGCCCGATATGGTTTTTCGTATAGGCTCCATTACCAAGCAGTTTACCTCCACCGCAATTTTAAAACTGGTTTCGGAAGGAAAACTTTCATTACAGGATGAGTTGAGTAAACACTTACCGGATTTTAAAACAGAATATCCTGTAACGATTGAGCAACTGCTCAACCATACATCAGGAATAAAAAGTTATACCAGTGTGTCGGAACGCATGACTACGGAAGCAAAAAAAACAAAGGTTGGTGTAGCTGAAATGTTGGGGTACATTCAAACTTACCCGATTGATTTTAAACCCGGTGAGAAGTGGTCATACAATAACTCTGCTTATTTTATTTTAGGTGCAGTAATTGAAAAAGTTACCGGTAAAACGTACAACGATTATATCAGTCAGAATTTTTTCAAGCCATTGAAAATGACTGCCTCCTATCCGGATGATAGTAAACCAATTGCCAGGCAAGCCGGGGGTTACACTAAAGGTTCTGGAAATGCCTACACAATGGCCGATTATGTTCACCCATCTCTACCGTATTCTGCCGGTTCAATTTTTTCATCGGTTGATGATTTATGGAAATGGAACCAGGCGGTGTTCAGCTACAAGCTGGTGAAGAAGGAACTTTTAGAGAAGGCCTGGGAGCCAACCCAGACCACTTCGGGCGATGTGGAAAGTTATGGGTATGGCTGGCAATTAGGGAAAGTTGGTGGCCGTAAGGCCATTGGTCATGGTGGTGGTATTGATGGTTTTTTGTCGTTTGAGGTATATGTACCTGAGCTTAAAATTTATGTGTGTTTATTGGCGAACAACACCAGTGTTAATCCGGAAGATATTGCTTACACCCTGGCCGAAGAAGTTGCCGGTGCTCGTGGCAGCAAGCCTGAACCAATAGTGTTGACGGCCGCACAAGGCGATGCATATGTTGGCGTATACAAAATAAACGACCAGGAAGAGCGTGTCATTACCCGAAAAGGAGATCAATATTTCTCGCAACGCAGCGGGGGAACAACGTTTGAGATTTACCCCTATGCGGTAGACAAGTTTGCCTTTAAGGAAACTAATACATTGATTGATTTCAAGCGCGGTAACGATGGTGCTGTAACTGAAATGGAAATGATTGATCGTTCTTATGTAACAAGAAGGGCAACAAAGACCAATAAGCCCATTCCTGCAGAACGAGAAGCGTTTGTCATGAATCCAACAGATTTTGACGTGTATGCAGGTGAATATGAATTGGCTCCCGGCTTTATTATAAAAGTGTGGCGCGAGGAAAATAATTACAAAGCACAGGCTACCGGTCAGCCTTCATTTGATATTTATCCCGAAAGCGCTTCGAAATTCTTTCTGAAAGTTGTGGACGCACAAATCGAGTTTAACCGCGATGATAAGGGTGCAGTTACCAGTATGATCTTGCACCAGGGCGGAAGGGCTATGCCCGGTAAGAAAGTAAAGTAGGCACTAGTTAAGCGCCTGCTCTACGACTGGTTGTCATTTAAATGATTAAATCCCGCAGATTATTTACTTTTTAGCTTTGCAGCCACCCTATCATAATATTCTTGTGTTAGTACCGCTGTCCAAACAGTGGGCTGTTCACCACTATAGAAAGCCAGGTATGTTACATCTTTATCCTTAGTAGAGGAATGCCAATGCTCGACATCTTTGGCACATTTTATTATGTCACCTTCTTTTAGAATTACTGGCTCTTTTCCCTTTTCTTGATAATAGGCTTCGCCATCTACGATTATTAAAACCTGCACAGAACTATGTTTATGCCAATCCAAGGTGGAGTTGGCTTTAAAGGTGGCCTTTGTAATGTTATAACCCAAGTCTGCATCATCGTGGATTATGGCATTTAACCAGGCCTCCCCGATGTAATGGGTATTTGGCGCCTTTGTACCCGTAGTAAGATAGGAGGCTATCCTATATTCGGAACCTTGTGCAGATAGGTATAGAGGAGTTAAAATACATAGAGTGAAGATTGAATTTCTCATTTTATGCTTTTTTGATTAAATATTTTTCGTGATTCAATGCGTAAACACAACTCCTGACCTGCATCGGGTGATTACGCTACTAATATATTGGAATCAAATATGTAATAGCTAATCGCTATTAGTACAATATTTGAAAATCAGTCCATCGGCACATTTACATGACGTTCGGCATGGTAAGAGGAACGAACCAGCGGCCCGGACTCAACATACTTCAATCCGCGTTTTAATCCTTCTTCGCGGTACATATCAAAAGTTTCGGGGTGAATGAACTCGGCAACTTCAATATGCATTTTGGTGGGCTGTAAATATTGACCGAGCGTAAGAATCATCAATCCGTTTTCGGCCAGATCATCCATGGCCTTAAATACTTCTTCTTTGGTTTCGCCAAGCCCAAGCATAATGCCCGATTTGGTACGTTTGCCCGCTTCACGGGTGCGCTTGATTTGCTCAAGGCTACGCTCATATTTTGCTTGCGGCCTTACGATCCTATAGAGGCGTCCTACCGTTTCCATGTTATGGCTTACCACTTCCTGCCCGCCTTCAATCATCCGGTACAAGGCGTCCCAGTTTCCTTTGGTATCAGGAATGAGTGTTTCAATGGTTGTTTCCGGACTGATCTGTTTTGTTTGCACTACTGTTTGATACCAGATTTCCGCCCCGCGGTCTTTCAATTCATCGCGGTTTACGGAAGTGATCACGGCATGTTTTACACCCATTAATTTTATTGCTTCCGCCACACGTCTGGGTTCATCGGTATCGTATTCAGGCGGCCTTCCGGTGGCTACCGCACAAAAAGTACAACTGCGGGTGCACACATTTCCTAAAATCATAAAGGTTGCTGTACCGGCACCCCAGCATTCGCCCATGTTTGGGCAATTACCACTTTCGCAAATGGTGTGCAGTTTATGCTCATCTACCAACCTGCGCACCTTGGCATACTCAGGACCAACGGGCAACTTTACACGAAGCCAGTTGGGTTTGCGTTGGCGAGTTTGTTCGGGAGATATGGTGGGTAGTTCGATCATGATATTATCGTTCTTCGTTGTTTGTTCTTCGTTGTTCGTTTTTTACTTCGCGAGTAATCATCATCGAACACCTAACAACGAAAAACCAACAACTGTTATTTACCAATAAGTTCCTTGTACTGGTCGGCTGTTAACAAGCCATTCACGTCAGCAGCGTTTTTTACTTCCACTTTCACCATCCAGCCTTCGCCATATGGGTCGGCATTTACTTTTTCAGGACTTCCGTCAAGTACTGAATTAACCTCCAACACTTTTCCGCTCACGGGCATATATAAATCCGAAACGGTTTTTACGGCTTCCACGGTTCCGAAAACATCGTGCTGGTTAACTTCTTGCCCAACGGTATTAATGTCGATGTAAACAATATCGCCCAGTTCGCCTTGTGCAAAATCGGTAATGCCTACAATAGCGGTATTTCCATTAAGTTTTACCCATTCGTGGTCTTTGGTGTACTTCAAATCGGAAGGAATATTCATATACGTTGTGATTTAGGCCTCAAATTTAGCACAATTGTTAATTGACGAGACAAATACCCGGTAATTATTGGGCTAAACTAAACCGCACCTGAATGCCAAACCGGGTGGTTGCCCTGCGGAAGGAGTTTGAGACCTGCGGATCGTTAATGGTACGTTCAAAATAGGCCTGTACATTCAGCTTTTGGTTCACCACGTAGCTGATGTTTGGCCTGAGTTGGAAATTAATGTTACCATTGGTGAGCACGTTCAACTCTTCTATTTTACGTTGGATAGTAGATTGGTTGCTCACCGTCATGTTCATGCGAAAGGTTACATCGTTTTTCAAAACAATAGTACGCCCCTGTGATTTAATCGGAAGCTTCATATTGTTTTTGGTGTACCCCAGTTCCATAGAAATGTCTTTGCTGCTTACTTCGGTAATCTGTGCGTTAGAAACATTCAGTGCCAGTTCACGCTTGGTTTTGTACTCGGCCCGGGCGGTTAACCTGTTTTTGGTGCGCAGGTTAACACCAATCAGGGGTTGAAACTGTTCGGTAATAAGTACCTGGCTTATTACATAAATAGGAACGGGCCTTCCATCGTTGGTCAGGCTGGCATAGATTCCATTATTGTATTTTTCTATCGGTACGTTAATACCTACATCGCCAACATTTTCATACTGCAGGGAGTTGGAATAATTCAACACCGAGTATGTTGAGGAATAGGCATGGGTAAGCGTGATGGATTGGAACAGGTTTTTAAACAGTTCAATTTTGTTCAACCCGTTATAATCGATACGCCAACCGGGTAGTGGAGTACGCGGAAAAGGACTCAGGTTTTGCCGATCAGCTTGCTTACCGGTATAGGCCGCTATAAAAGCAGGGATTACCACATCCTGACTGATGGAGTCATATTCAAAGCCGGGATTAACGCGTGCAAACTTTTCCTGAACTGTAAGAAGATTTTCTTCAAATTGTTTAAATACCGATGACACCAACGCGTCATTATCCGGTCGGAAAGAAGTTTTAATTGACAGGGTGGATATTTTATAACTACCATACCTGCTGGGGCTTTGCGATATGTAGCCATTCTGCACATCATCAAACCTGAAAATTTCCTGATATCCATCAGTAATATCCTTTTTAATGTCCAGTTGTATTTTCAGATCGGCTGAGGGCTCTACATTGGCACGCCCTGTTATAGAGCGCGTGGAGGTTTGGGTGAAAGGCTGTGTGAGCGAGTTGGTTCGCACCAACCAGTTATTCTCGGCTGCTTTAAACCGGATGTTCGGGTTTTGACTGCCCAGCACAAAATCCCAACCGGGTGCACTAAAGGCTTTATCCATGCCAAACAAATAAGGATCAGGTTCGAACCCCGGCAACATGGTACCTTCCGTTAACGTGTAGGTTCCGTTGATCGATCGTACGGACATCAACAGTCGGAGAAATCCTTTTACCAGCGGAGGTGTGGTTTGTGTTTTTACGGTATCGGGTTTTTGATTGGGTTGCGGCCGTGTAGTGGTTGGGCGTGGCGGGTTATTGATTTTTTTCAAGAAGCCCACTTTATTATACAGCTTTACCATATCCAACCGGCCCGACAATGTTTGGTCGCGGTTGTTTTGAATAATGTTTCTGAAATCCAGACTATCCGGAAGATCACGGATTTCCCCGGGTAAGTCCGGCCGATTCACAGGACCGGCTTTCCAGTTGTAGTTGGCCTGGTAGCGATACTCTGCGCCAATCCAGTCAGTAATCGGGAATTTATCCAGCGGTACAATATAGTTAGCCGTAATGCTCTGATCAAAATTTTTCATTCGCCCAAAGCGCTTCAGGTTGGTGATTATACTATCACGTTTTTCACGCGTATCAATATCGCCTTCGGGTTCATCAATAATAGCATTGGCACGGGCCGCGTAATTGAGCGAAAGGCTTTTTGTTAAATTCCACTGAACGTTGTAGGTGCGATTGAATGTAAAATATTTAAGGTAATTGGATTCAGAATTGGATAACGTGTTTCGATAAATAATTTTCGAGAAGGATCGGTCAAGATCGCCCCGCACCATAATGCTAGACGGCAGCAAACTGAAGTTGAAATCCTTAATAAACTTCAGGTAGGGTGATTTAAATCCTTCTGAATTTTTAAAGGGTTCTATACCGGTGCCTTTCGGTGAAAAATTGTAAGCCACCGATCCACCCAAGTCTTTTCTTAGGGCTTCGGCAATGGTAAAACTTTGCCGTATGTTATCGCTGTACCGGTAGCTGAACGAAAAATTTTCAACGTCCCACAGATTAGACTTTGCCTGAGGATTCACCTTGGTTTTCCGCACATTCGTGAAGTTTAAACTTCTGCGTACTTCGCGGTCGCGGATAAGCTTAACATAATCATCTTTTTCTTCCTGCGTGTTGAAGGAGGCCAGGGCGGCATCCAGTTTTTGATCGGGGTTGGCCGGATCGTAATTTGGATTAATGGTGGTGCTTTGATAACTCACCAGCATGGGTACTTTTATTCCGTGGTTGCCGGGAAGCAGCTTGTCAACATTTACGTTGGCGGTAACATCGTAGGCAAAAGTTTCTTCTCGTGTGCGTTCACTTATTTTAGAGCTTACGCTGCCAAAGCCATAGGTCATGTAGCGCATCGAGCCTGACACCATAGCAAAATCGGCAAGCTTCGCATTCAGTGTGGTGTTTACTGCCCAGCCCGGTGTTCGGTCAAAGTCGGTAAGGCGAAGTTCATTGGCCCACAAACAAACCGAGTATGACTGACTGTTGGTGGTGCGCGGGTTGCGCACACCAATCATAATTACCCGCACACTGCTCAGGTCGGGGCGACCTAGCACACGCACTCCATGTTTACCGAATTGGCGCGGTGCTTGCCGGGGATAAAATTCGTCCAATGAAAATCCTTCCCGATCGCGCTGGGCTTTTAAGCCGTATAAATCCTTCAGCAAAAAGTCAAACTCATTTTCACTGGGCCAAACATCGCGTGCCGCAGAAGCTGTACCCGGTGTAATTTTTAAAGGTAACTCTACTTCATAAAAATTCTGATCGAAGTCGGTACCCAGGCGCATAAATACACGCAGGTCATCATCTTGCGCGTTGGGGCTGTTGGCATGAACCAGCATTTTAATGCGGCCATAATTAAAAAAGTCCATGTCTACATTTTTGAAGATCGCTCGTGCATCGCCATTTTTTAAGTTATCGATACATACCTGCACCGACTGTTCATTTAACTCGCGGTAAACTGATGACGTATTATCACGATCGCGCACAAAACCAGGAGGTAACACATAAGGGGGTTTTCCACTGCTCGGATCGGGCGCAGAGTTCTCTTCAATATTGACTACGGATAGGGTGAAGTTATCGAAGTCAGGCTCGGGATCGGGTACCAGGCCGCCTTCTTCCAGGTTTTCGAGGTAGCGTCTCCACCGACTGCCAATCAGGCGGAAGTTCGCCATGCGCATAATAACCGGTTGATCGAAATCAGTAAGGATCATTCGTACATAGCGAATGGATTTAAAGCCTTCAATGTTGCCCACTCGGTTGTCGAAGTTGCGCACCGGTATGCGGAACAGGTACCATGTCACCTGATCGGGGTTGTTTTCGGTTGGTGTTATCTTATCGACAATATACTTTTTACCGATGTCGAGGTTTGCTTTACGCAGATCGATTTCATATTCATAGTACTCTTCCAGTTCATTTAATGTGTTATCCGCATTCAGGTCTTCGTTATCGGGAAGAAACCCATTCGATCGGGGAATATCACTGCCGGTGTTGATGGGTGTATTGTTCTCAAGGCCATTGTAGAGTTTATACCGTTCCAAAATTTTAGCGTTGCGTGCGTCCAGTTCATTGCCGAAATAAAACCGGAAGTCATCAGCAGAGGGGTCATTAATTACTAAGTTTCTGGCCGTAGGGTTAAGTGCATTAATATAATCCTGAAATTTATTTACCTCGTTTGAATTTGAAATTCCATCCCAGCCAACATCCTGATTGACCCTGGCTGCGGGTGAGTTATCAAACGCGTTGGTGATGTAGGTGCGATTCGCTACATAGCCCCACGGGGTTTCTGATGCGGTGGTCAAATCGCCATCGGGTGGTAAACCATTTTCAAAGCCATGGCGTCCGTCACGAATAACATCTTCAGAAATACTACCCAGGTGAAAAATAAGCTTACCACCGGTTGTATTAAAATCGTTGTAAACCCCATCGATAATTCTGCCGCGCTCGGTATTGTTGATAAACGGGTCAAGCATCCAGAATTCAACATATTCAATGTTTGCCTTATCGAAATCAACTTCGGTTCTGATTGCGGTGGTTAGTCCGGCCCAATTTGCTTTGGGGTTAGGGAGTTCAGCAATTCCGCGAGCTCCTACTAACAGGTTGGGATTATAATTATACGGGCCACGTTCATAGGGATAATAGGCGATATCTAAAACGGGTTCGAAGAAATTTCCCTGCGGAGGGTTACGTTTCGGGAAAATTTCGGTGGGTAATACGGCACGCACATAATGATTTTCAAGATCGGTGCTGGTAATATTACTGGGCTTAAATCTTCCACCATCGCGGTAAAACTGATTATCGACTATGTACCAGGCCAGGCGTGCCCGGTTAAACCCGGCACTGATTTGATTTAAAGCACCGTTACTGGGATCAAACCTGATATCTTTTGGTGTTGCGGCTAATTTCCACGCCTGTGGGCTCATCAATGAATAGGGTGTGGCGGTGTTTTCAAAATCATCGATGTAGGCGGTGCCATCACCATCTACAATGTTAGAGGTACCGGGCAGGAGTTGTGCAAACTCACCACTCCAGTTAATGGACGACATTTCTTTGGTTTGTACACCGGGTATGGCATCAATGATTTTTGTAAGCAACCGGCTGTCTTTTCGCACATTAAAATCAAAACCATATTGAAGGTTGCGTGCAGGTTCAGTGCCTATAGCATTACGGGTAATCAGTGGTCGTTCGTTATAGTAAAGTAGAGTTGAGCCCAGGCTGATATTCTCGTTTAACTGGTAATCGAACCGGGTACCTACCAACGAACGTGTTTGAAAAGCAAACGGGTCGGCCTGTTCGTATTGGATACTGATGTTTTTGCCCGAGTTTAAAATGGCATCGCTGAGTATGGTTACGCGGCCAAAGGTATAATCAACGGTATACTCCGTTCCTTCCATTAAAGGAGTGCCACCCGCATAAACCCGAACAGAGCCGGGCGATACACCAAAGCCTGGAATCAGAATTTCTTTGGATGATCCGGCTGAGTATGTACCTACCAGAAAGAATTTATTTTTTGTAGCGATCAGTTCAGCATCGGCACGCGTGGTGCGATAGAGCGTGTCGAATGCATATTTCTGAATCAGGAATGTTTCCTGTGGATCATTCCGGAATGCTTCGCGCAACGCTGTACTGAACGGTTCGAGAAAGGGAAAGATAATTACCCCGGTTTGTGTGTTTATGGTAACCCCTTCCACAAAATCGAAGTTACCATCGCGCTGCGGATCGTTCACCGGGTTTAGTTTATCCAATCCAAAGACTTCAATCAACTGTCGGTTACGAACGTCCTGGCCTTCCTGCAACTGGGGGTTATCAATACCGGTGCGGTCATCGCGGTAAATAATGCGCAACTGAAAATTTTCACGCGTAAGCTGGCTTACGTTTAGGGAGTAAACATTTTTCATCATCAGGTCCCAGGTAGGAATGATGTTACGTGCCTGATCGCGTATACTTACTTTTCGGGGGCGCAATAATTTCAAGAACACCACTTCATTGTCAGGACGACTGGCATAATCTTCAGAGAGTTCACCTACTTTATAACTGCGGCCATTGAAGGTGTACTCATAGGCCACGGCAATGGCTTCATCGTTTTGAAGTTTACGGGTGAGGGTTATATACCCTAATTGCCGGTGAAACGTATACTCGGTAGGGCTTAGGATACGCGCCCCGGTAATTTTTTCATAATCGGTACCGTTGTTTCCTTCACCCGCAAAATAAGCATCGAGCAAGCCGTTAATGCCATCGGCATTTCGGTCAAGATTTCTAACCGCGCCAAACAAATTATTGGCATCGTTGGCGTTGGGTAAATTCGCCCCTAACGAAGTAACCGAGCTGTTGTAAATTCTTTGCGGCTCGGCCAGATCCATTAAACCAACTACGTTGCGCAAGGTGCGGGTATCGTTATTGCGATTGAGAATATACACCTCCACACGGGTGATATTAATGCCTGAATAAATTTGAGGTGGATTGGCCAACCAGCGCTGGAAGTTATCGCGGAAGAAATGGCCTAAAAAGAAATGTCGGTTTTCATCATACCCGGAGGCTACCAGTTCAAAAGGTCGGCCTTGTCCACTATTACCGCCCGGTATGTCAATTGATGCAACTTTTCCCCGTTGGGTTGAGGCAATGGTAGTTACGAAAAGTTTGCCGAACTGCAATTGTGCCTTAACACCAAATAAATTTTGTGAGCCTTGTATAAGGGTGTTGTTTAGCGGAAGACTTACGTTACCGATTTCCAGTTTTTTTAAGATGTCTTCTTTAAATCCGGTGTACTCCACCTTCATGTTGTTCTGGAAATCAAAGGAGTTGTTGTTGTCGAAGTTGGCGCTCACGGCAAGTTTTTCACCCACCTTACCGATTACGCTCATGTTGATCTGTTGATCAAATTCAAAACCACCGTTTCGTTGCTGGCGGATGGGAATGTTCGGGTTGTCGATGCGCTGGAAGGCTACACCGAAATCAAGCGTAACAAAACCACGAGGAACCAATTCAACATAGCTGCCGCCAAAAATCCGATCAAGAATGGGGCTAACATAAATTTTTGGTATCAGCCCACGGCTGCTGACGGCACTTTCGCCATCCTGACTTTTGGATTTTCCCTGCCAGTAGCCTTTGAGCATCTGCCTGTCCTGGTAGGCTTTAAACTCCTCAAACGACATGGTGGTGATGGGCCGGTAGTTGAAGTCACCAATTTTTTCGTAGATGGTGTAGTTGAGGCTGGAATCAAGTGCTATTTCATAATTTACTTTGGTAGGATCCTTTAAGAATAAGGGCGATTGGGTAGGGGCGTTGGAAAAAGGATCGCCATAGCGGTCGCGTACCTGAAAGGTGGGCCTTCGGCTAGGGCGGTAAGTCTGTTGTTTAGTAGTGTCTTGACGTGCTGATTCCTGTTGCTGAAAAAAGAGCTCAGCATGTGCATGGGCGACAGGCTGCCCGGTCAGGAGCAGGGTAATCGCTACAGGTACAAGTAACACGAACGTTTTGAGCGTCACGCAGGCTTAGGCGTTTTTCAAAGCTTGTTTAACTAAATCTTCCAAAGTAAGCGTATTTCCCGACTTTTTAAGGACGGTATCCACACTTTTCTCCGCAGCACTTTTGGTAATCCCAAGGGTGATTAGTGCAGATAACGCTTCGTTGCGCAGGGTATTGTGCTTCAAGCCGGGAATGCCCTGAATGGCATCCTCCGATAGGTCTTTTCGTAGTTTGTCTTTTAGTTCGATAATCACGCGCTGGGCGGTTTTTCCGCCTATCCCCTTTATGCGTTGCAGGGTTGTTACATCCTCTTGAACAATGGCCTGCTTCAACTCTTCAGAGGTCAGGAAGGAGAGCATAACAATGGCTGTGCTGGGCCCGATGCCATTTACGGAAATAAGTTGTTGAAAAAGTTTCTTTTCAGCTTCTGTACTGAAGCCATAGAGCAGGTGTGCATCTTCGCGGATAGCGAGGTGCGTATGAATAAGGGTATTCTCCTGATCTTTAATTTCCGCAAAAGTTTGTAAGGAAATACTAAGATGATACCCAACACCATTTACATCAATCACAACATGTGTTGGATCTTTTTGAACAAGTCTGCCTTTAAGAAATGAAATCATGTCGAATTTAGATTGATGATTTTACTCCGTTACTAAATAAAGTGCAAATCTAAAATCGTAAATTCTAGAGATGATCATTTTGTTCATGAAGTTGTGCGTCCACAACAGCAATAGCCGCCATGTTTACAATTTCCCGAACAGAACTACCAAGCTGCAATACATGCACGGGTTTTTTCATGCCTAATAAAATAGGCCCGATTGCTTCCGCTCCGCCAATTTCCATTAGCAGTTTGTAAGCAATGTTTCCGGCTGCCAGGTTGGGGAAGATCAGGGTATTTGCTCCCCCATCCACCAGGTTGCTAAACGGATAATTTTCGCGTTGTATCTCGGTGTTCAGCGCAACGTTGGCCTGTATGTCGCCATCAATAATCAGATCAGGGTGTTTTAACTTAGCGAGGCGTACGGCTTCGCGTGTTTTTTCGGGCACTTCACCGCGTGACGATCCGAAATTTGAATAGGAGAGTACGGCAATATGCGGTTCAATATCAAAGAAACGCACACCACGTGCTGTTAAAGAAATAATATCCACCAATTCGTGTGCGGTGGGATTGAGGTTAACTGTTGTATCAGCAAAAAAGTAAGTGCCTTTTTTATTTAAGATGATGTACATGCCGGCCACCCGCTCAACACCTTCGGCCATGCCGATTATTTGAAGCGATGGCAAAATGGTTTTTGGATAATCTTTGGTAAGTCCTGACACCAATGCATCGGCTTCTCCTACTTCTACCATCATGGCGGCATAGTAATTACGGTCGCGCATTAATTGCTGACAATCTCTATAGGTTAATCCTTTGCGTTGACGTTTTTTATAGAGCACTCCAGCGTATTCATCAACCTTTGCATGCTCTTTGCGTGGATAAATGATGGGGCAATCCAGTTCTAATTTGTGTTCGTGGATTAAACGTTCAATCTCATCTTTATCGCCCAGCAAAATCGGTTTGGCAATCTGCTGATCTTGCAGTTGTTGTGCCGCTTTCAAAATTTTTAAATGATGGGCTTCTGCAAAAACAACACGCTTGGGATTTTGCTTGGCCCGATCAATAATACGCGACATTAACTTTTGATCAATACCAATGCGATTCAACAATTCCTGGTGATAGGCACCAAAATCCGTTATTGGTTTTTTAGCCATGCCCGAATCCATGGCCGCTTTGGCTACAGCCGGAGAAATGGTTGTGATTAATCTCGGATCGAGCGGCTTGGGGATAAGGTATTCTCTCCCGAATGTTATTTTATCGATGCCGTATGCTTTCACTACAATATCGGGCACGGATTCTTTGGCCAGGTTGGCAATAGCTTGAACGGCCGCCAGTTTCATTTCTTCATTAATTTCAGTGGCGCGTACATCCAGTGCACCCCGGAATATGTACGGAAAGCCAAGTACATTATTAACCTGGTTAGGGTGATCGGACCGGCCGGTGGCCATGATTAGATCAGGCCGCGATTTTTTGGCGAGGTCGTAGGCGATTTCCGGATTGGGATTAGCCAGCGCGAAAACAATCGGATCTTTCGCCATGGATTTAATATCATCAGCGGTTAATATATCGGCTACGGAAAGTCCGATAAAAAAATCAGCCCCTTTTAAGGCTTCGGTTAGGGTGGTGAGGTTTCGCGCTGTGGCAAATTCCATTTTTATATCATCCAAACCCGGGCGATCCTTGCGTATTACTCCTTTACTGTCGCACATCACCACGTTTTCTTTCTTAACACCCAAGCTTAAGTAAAGCCGTGTGCAACTTACAGCTGCTGCCCCCGCACCGTTTACAACAACTTTAATCTCATTGATTTTTTTATTGACGAGCTCCAGGGCATTGAGTAATGCTGCACCCGAAATAATGGCGGTGCCATGTTGGTCGTCATGCATCACCGGAATATTCATTTTTTCCCGAAGCTCATGCTCAATCTTAAAGCATTCAGGAGCTTTAATGTCTTCCAGATTAATACCACCAAAGGTGGGCTCAAGCGATTTAACAATCTGAATAAATTTATCGGGGTCTTCTTCGTCAATCTCAATATCAAACACATCAATGCCGGCAAACTTTTTAAAAAGAACACCTTTACCTTCCATAACGGGCTTTGATGCTTCGGGGCCAATATTACCTAAACCCAACACGGCTGTTCCGTTGGAGATTACCGCTACCAGGTTTCCTTTGGAGGTGTACTTGTATACGTCTTCTTTGTTAGCAGCAATTTCTTTACAAGGTTCCGCAACACCGGGTGAGTAGGCCAGTGCCAGGTCAAGTTGCGAGCTCAGTACTTTTGTTGGAACAACTTCAATTTTACCGGGCTGCCCTTGCATATGATAATTGAGGGCATCTTGTTTTCTGATTTTTAATGACATTAGAATGGAATTAAGAAACCAAAGATAGCATACTATTGGGCAAATGGGTGACCCTTCTTAAAAAACCAGCATGCTGGTAAGGATGTGGTTTTAGGGTTTGCCTTTACTAACGCTTGATTTAAACGACCACAGAATAGCCTCAAATTCGCGAATAGTTTCACGTTGGTCTTTACCCGGACTAAAGCAAAATCCCTCGATATAATAAATGCGTTGTTGTTCGTTGTCTACCAGGCCGTAACTAATAAATGGACCGCCCATGGAGTTGTTATTGGTTTTCCAGAGCCAACGCATTTCCATAGCAAAGCGATTATTGAAGTTTACCTGGGTGGCTTTTAGCGGTTTAAAAGGCACGGACGTTTCGGTTACCACATAACTCTCAGGATTATCAGGATCATCAAATAAATATTTTCGGGCAATTTCGTTACGCCAATGAATTAAACTGTCGGGCAGCAATTGGTATTCGCTCTCATAAGGCTTCCAACTGATGAAAATATTTTTATCGACACGGTTATCCATTAGGCGAAGCCACACAAAATCTTGCTGTTTATCAGCTACCTTAAATCCAAACGGAAGTTTAATTTCAAAGTCAAACTCTTTTCGAAGTGCCTCGGTTATTCCCCGAGTAGTAGTACTTTTTTCAAGCGCTGCATTTAACCGCTTCTTTTCTACTGCATTGAAATAATCCTGAATTCGCTTTCCGTTTTGCCGCAACTTTTTGATGAGGTTTTCCTGTGTATCACTGAAGAGGTACATTACCTCCTGTCCGCGTGAGTACTCATCTTTGGAGGTTACCAGGAAAAAGGATGAATCCATACGGATGCGATCCAGTGTTTCTTCCGTAAAATTTTCCTTCATGATTTTTGAACCAGAAGTTTGCTGATCCAGTGTAAACACAAAGACCAGGTTTCGGATTTGGGTGAGCAGGGTGTAGCCCTTGCGTGGGTACACATAAATCACATCGAACAATGGTTCTTCGCGTGGTAAACCGGGCACTTCAGCCTTAAAAATTTTTCGGAGCTCATGGCCCAGCTCACCTTTCCACTGTACAGAGTCAAGAATAAGAATCAAATCACCGGGTTTGCCTGTGGCAGCAGGTAAATTTTCGATTCTGCTTTTTTCAGAAGTTGTGCACGTCCAAAAGCCCGCCAGAAAGATAAAACTGATCAAAAGAATTCTCATACCACAAGTTTAAGGCATAATGCAGAAATCGTTGCATTCGTCACGAAAAAAATGATGTAACCCCTGCAGGGAATTTATCTTGAAATAATCAGGGTTTGACCGGGCTGTATTTTGCTGTCGGAAAGATTGTTCAGCTCCTTAATCTTTTCAATGGTCAGCCCTTCAAATTGTTTAGAAATACCCCACAGCGTGTCACCAGCCTGTACCACATATCTTTTAGAGTCTGGAACCGGAATAGGTTGGGTTACTTTAGGTGCCGGAGTAGTTGAGGCGATGACTGTGCCTTCTGCTGGTGGCTTTATCCAGATTGTTAATGGTTGACCAATTTTAATGATGTTGCTGTTCAGGTTGTTCCATTTCTTGATATCCTCCACACGCACTTTGTAGCGCATGGCTATGTTGCCCAGCACATCACCACTTTTTACCCGATAAACAATACGGTCTTTACCGTAGGTTGTTTCTTCTGTGGTGCGGGCTAAAACCTCCAACTCACGCTTACCAACTTTTGATGCTGAGTCCAGTATAGCCAAACGATTTTCGTCAAGTAATTCTTTTGCCACCAAAGGAATTTTTATGATGTGAGGCTTAGTGGCATCCGGCACCGCGTTACGTAAAATTGACGGATTTAATTTTTGTAAATCCTCCAGACAAACTTCGGTAAGCCTGGCAAATGTCTCCAGGTGAAGGTACTTGTCTATGTGCAACGTATCATGTGGCATTAATACTTCATGTTCGCCCTGAATAAAATTATGTTCTTCCAGGTAGTTCATTGTATAGATCATGGCTACGAATTGCGGAACATAGGAGCGGGTTTCGCGTGGCAGGAAGGGATATATTTCCCAAAACGATTTTTTGTATCCTGATCTGCGAATAGCTTTCTTCACATTGCCGGGGCCGGCATTATAGGCAGCCAGTGCCAGTTCCCAATCGTTAAACATGCCATACAAATCGCGCAAGTAACGGCACGCGGCATCGGTGGATTTTTCAGGATCCATGCGCTCATCCACATACCAGTCTGCACGTAAGTTGTAGTGCCTGCCGGTAGCATACATAAATTGCCATAAGCCGACAGCGCGTGCCCGCGAAATTGCTTTTGGATTTAAGCCTGATTCGATGATGGATAAATATTTCAATTCATCGGGAAGGCCATAGCGTTGAAGATGTTTCTCGAAAATGGGAAAGTAAATATGTTGCCTGCGCATGACCATGCGTGTATACTCACGATCGCGTACAGTGAAGTAGTTGATAAAGGAGTGAATGCGATCGTTGTAGTGCAGGGGGATTGATTTTTCAATACAACTCAAGCGATCCCTGATGATGGCGGGCCGGTCATCGCCCGGAATAAATTCAATGTCGGACAGCAGGGTATAAAAAGCAAAACTGGTGGTGTCTTCTTTAAAAACCATTTCCTCTTCGGCCATGGCTATTTCAAGAGAGTCAATAACCGGTTCGCTTCCCTGTGCAAAACAAGGAGTTAAGCCTATTGTAAAGAGAAAAAAAATAAACACTCTGCTCATATCAGTTCAGTTTCATCAGATAAGCTGAAAACTGTAAAAGATTTGCCTCCTCAAAATCATTGGCCAAAATTTGAAGCCCAATAGGCAAACCTTTACCATCCACACCGCAAGGTACGGAAATACCGGGTACCCCTGCAACATTGGCCAATACGGAGAACAAATCGGCCAGGTACATTTCCAATGGATCGCTGGTATGTTCACCCAGTTTAAAGGCTGTTGTTGGCGCGGTGGGCATTAGTATGAAGTCATACGTTTTGAATATTTCCTGCATCTTATTTCGGATAAGCTGTCGCACTCTTTGTGCTTTGGTATAGTAGGCATCGTAATAGCTCGCACTCAGCACAAATGTTCCTAATAGAATTCTTTTTTGTACTTCTTTTCCAAAGGCTTCTGTTCTGGTTTTTTTATAAAGCGATTGTAAATCTGATGTAGACGGACTGCGGTACCCGTAACGAACACCATCGAAGCGCGAGAGATTAGAACTGGCTTCAGCGGTAGCCAGAATATAATAGGTCGGTAAACTGTATTCGAGCAAGGGAAAGTCCAGGGCATCCACCGTATGACCAGCTGTCTTCAGTTTGTCAAGATTGTCAAGTAAGTTCTTTTTTATTTCCGTTTGAAGTCCGGGAGAGTCAATCGTTTCACGGAAACAGGCAACCTTATATTTTTTGTTGGGGGGTTGAGAAAGTTCTTTGGGGTACTGAAGTACGGGTTTTTTCGAAACGGTGCTGTCGTATTCATCAGCCCCGGCAATCACTTCCAAAACGTGTGCTACATCCTCAACGTTTGTTCCGAAAATTCCAACGCAATCAAATGAAGAGGCGTAGGCAATCAATCCATAGCGTGAAATCCGTGAGTAGGTTGGCTTCAATCCAACAACCCCGCAAAAGGCTGCTGGTTGGCGAACTGATCCACCGGTATCGGAACCCACTGAAATCCGACACATGCCAGCCTGAACGGCAACAGCTGATCCGCCCGATGAGCCACCGGGCACACGCGTATTATCGGCATCATTAAGCACGGGGCCAAATGCAGAATTTTCATTGGAAGAGCCCATGGCAAATTCATCGCAGTTTTGTCGCCCAATAATAATGGCATCTTCATCTAACAAACGTTGAATAGCCGTAGCGTTGTAGGGGGAAATAAAACCATCCAGAATTTTACTGCCCGCTTGTAGCGGATGGTGTTTATAGGCGAAAACATCTTTAATGCCCACCACTAAACCGGCCAACCGTCCTGCAGTTCCTGATTTGATTTTATGATCAATAAAAGAAGCTTGTTTGAGCGCTTCTTCTTCGTACACGCTCAAAAAAGCATTGAGGTGTTTTTTCAAATGTATAACACGAAGGTGGTGTTTGACTAAGTCCGCACAGGAAACGGTTCCGCGAGCGAGATCATCTTGTATATCGCGCAGTGTCGCGTAATCTTTCAATCCTTAGTCTTCTATTTTTTTAGGCACTTCCTTGCCTGCCTCATCCACTTCCTTCTTCACATCTTTTACGGCATCCTTGAACTCGCGGATTCCGCGGCCAACACCACGTGCAAATTCAGGGATTTTTTTCGCTCCAAAGAAAATCAAAACAGCAAGCGCAATGAGAACCCATTCCATCCCACCAGGCATTCCAAGCAAAAAAATTGAATTCATGTTTTTGTATTTATCGGGTAAAGATAGAGCATAAATCTGAATCCAAAAAAATAGCCATAGAGGGCATTATATACCCTTAAATGGTCAAAAATCAGTTTCTAAGCCATTGTTGGGGATCCAGCGCAGTGGTATTTTTACGGAGTTGGAACCGCAATTCAGAAATTCCATCGGCATTGGACAATACCTGTCCTATTTCCTGGTTGGTGTTTACCCGCTGTCCTTTTTTAACGTACACCTCCTTCAAACCCGAATAAACGGAGAAGTATTCACCATGGTTAATTATGACCGAGTTACCAAAGGGAGGTATAACAGCAATGTAACGCACCTCACCCTCAAAGATGCTTTTAACCTTTTCGTTTTCTTTGGTTTGGATGTTAATGCCATCATTCTGGATAACAATGCCCTTTAATACCGGGTGATTTTGTTTTCCGAATTTTTGTGAAATAAAACCCGATGCCGGCCAGGGGAATTTGGCCTTGTTCTCCTCAAATGAGTTTGATAAGGCTACCGATGCGGCACTTGTTGCGGCTTTGGATTCGCGTGCTGCACGTTCCATTTCTTCTTTAATAATTTCATTAATTCGTTTGTCCAGAACAACAAGCGCTTTTTTGGTGTCTTCTAAATCCTTCTTTAATGTTTTTTCTTGCTTCTCCAGTGATTTTACCAGTGTATTTTGTTTGACTTTAAGATTAACCAGGCTATTATTTTCGTTAACCTGCTGGCTTAGTAATTCGTTTTTTTCTGCCCGCTTAGATTCTATCTGTTTAACCTGAACACCTAATTCAGTTTGTACTTGCTGAATGGCTTCCACCTGAATTTTGCGTCTTTCAGAATATTGACGCATATACTGAAGGCGCATCATAAGTTGATCAAACGATTCGGCAGAAAATAAAAAAGTTAACCGCGTGGCGCTGTTATTTGCTTTTTGTGCAGCAAACAGCATGGCCGCATACTCTTCCCTGAGTTTTTTGAGATCTTCTTCAAGGGCCAGTATAAAACCGTTATTGTCGGCAATGTCTTTATCCAATAAACTGATTTCGGATTTTATGGATTGTATTAAATTTTCCTGAACGCGAATGCGTTGGTTTAAGGCATTCAGTTCCCCCAGTGAACTCTTCTTTTTAACTGAAGTCTCATCAAGGATTTTTTCAACCTCCTTTATTTTCTCCAGGTTCTGTTGTTTTTCCTTTTGTAGCTGAGCCTTTGTTTTTTTCTGGGCTACAGCACCCAGTGCACACAGAACAAGAATAACCGAAAGCAGCGCTCTTTTACCTGCGGTCATATTTTTTTGGAATGTTGAACGGGAATTTTAATTCTTTATCGCCAACCTCGGCTTTGTTGTACTCAAAAATAACAGAAGTGTTTAATAAACCGGCTGAAGTTTTGTACAGCAACGATATGGTGGCATTATACGGAAAGGTTTTTCCAGACACAGGTTGAAAATTTCCGTAATTAATGGTGAGCGAATTATGCGAATCATTTTCTCTAAGCTCAACCTTTTGAATTTTCATAGAGGTGGCACTGATGTAATTTAAAACGTCTACCGTGCCGGAAGATTGTTTTAATAAAAACGTTAGACTTTTTTCATCAACCTCATCTTCTTCTTTGCGAGCCATAAGCAGGTTGCCTAAAAAGGCCGATTGAATAACCTTATAATTTACTTCAAAATTGAAACGCCTGGAAAGTTCCTTATAATCAAACACATAGTACTCCTTATCGACATTGCTGATCACAGTAATGGAATCCTGATTGATTAATACCCGGCCACCCTGTACACCTATAACGGTAAAGTTCATCCAAATTACGCTGTCCTTTCGTACCCGTATTACAGCCTTTACTTCACGCTCCTTGTTTCCATCCTTTAGTACCATCCTCGCTTTTCCATGAAAATACTCAAAGTCAATCTCCTCTATAGCCAAAACGGATTTGGGTTTTACGTCACTTGATGAGGGTGTGGATTTCTTACTACACGAAGTAACAATGAGGGGGAGCGCAACAAAACAAAACCAGAGAAGCCTATTCATATATTTTTCGGTTGGCGATTTTTTTATTCAATGTTTCGTTGCTGGCATTGAGCAAACCCTTGGCCTTTTCCCATTGCTGCACCGCCTGATCCACCTCGCCTAATTGAAAAAGTATATCGCCATAATGTTCAAGGTGTGTAGCATTTGCCTGGCCTGTAGCTATGGCGCGCTCAATAATCTTTTTGGCTTCTTTATATTTTTGCCGGGTGTAAAGCACCCAGGCGTGAGTATCCAGGAAGGAAGCATTATCCGGATTATTTTTAATTAAGAGTGCCGACATCTTTTCGGCTTTATCGAGCGATGCTTTACGCAGTGCGAGGTAATAACTGTAATTGTTTAGCACCATGTAGTTATTGGGATTGAAGGCCAGCGCCTCCTCATACGCTTTGTCTGACTTGTCGTATTCCCTGGTGGCATTATAGGCATCGCCTAACATCGCGTTGATTTCGCTTGTCATACCCGGGTTATTGGCGGAAAGTTTTTTGCTCTGTTCCAATGAAGTAATGGCTTCCCTGTATTTACGTTTTCGCAAATGAGCCAATCCGTTAAAATAATAGAGCATGCCCTGGTTTGGATAAAATTCCAGTGCCTTTTCGGAAGAATTAATCACTGCATCAAAAGCTTCCATCTGCGTTTGCAGATAAAGTAAGTTCTGCCATACCTCAAAATTTACTTCGCCTAATTCAATGGCCTGTAAATACTTGCGTTCAGCTTGCTGATTTTTCCCAACGGATAGATAAAGGTCGCCTCCTAAAATAAACGTGTTAACTTCATCGGGGTATTGTTTCTCGAGTTTCTCCAGCAATTCGATAGCAAAAGATTCTTTCGCTGAATCCGTTGTTCCTTTTGTTTTTCCATTGTTTAACTCAGCATTGTAGGTTCCCAGCACCATGAGTTTACTGGTGTAGTCGGTTTCGGGGTCGTCAAAAATTTTTGATAATAACTTGCGCGCCTTCGTTTCTTCGTTTGTGTCGCGGTAAAGGCCGGCAAGAAATACCGATGCCCCTGGTGCCGATTCATTTTCTTCGATGAATTTTTCAAGAAACACAATTGCACGGGCTAACTGATTTTGCTGTGCCAATAACTCGGCAAAAGCTACAGCATACTGTTCTTCATCCGGGAAAGCTTTTGTTAACTTTTCTGCTTCTTCAATGGCTTCATTTATTTTATCCATCTCCCAATAAATACGCTGCTTTTGGGTAGAGGAAGTTTCGTTAATACCAAACACGCTCTCCGCCCGATTGTAAACTTTTATAGCCTCTGTTGGCTTGTTGGAATATTGATAGAGGATGGCCAATTCATACAGGTATTCATCTGTGCCTGGTACCTCCTGAACCATAGCTTCATACAATTGAGCCGCGCGGTCGAACTTTGAAAGGTTTGAATAAATACTGGCACCCAACAGGTAGAAAAATTTATTTTTTCGTTCGTACTTCAAGGCCTGCTCTATGCTCAGCGAAGCCCTGATCAGGTCATCCTGTTTGCTACCCTGCGCTAAAACCTCAGCAATTTTATAGTGAATGGTGGCATTGGTGGGAAGGATATCAAGCGCTTTTTGATAATACACCAAGGCCTTGGCAAAATCCTCGAGAATGAAATATTTCTCTCCTTCTGTAAAATAGAATTCAGCTTCGCGCGATTTCAGGCTGGTTGGCGCAGTAACTTCGTCCGCTTTCTTTTTCTTCTGAGCCATCAATGAAAGCGGTGACAAAATGATTAAAAGGATCGTGCTATATAGTATTCTGGTAGTCAATGCGGTGCTGCTAAAAATTGAAGTCAAAATTAATGAATTTTATTCACTGCCAGTGTTTAATCTGGTGTTGGTTGATAGGGTTATTTAACCGGACAAATGGCGGGATAAACTCTATCCGGCCACTAGCTTAAACTTTTTAAGTTCTAAAACATAAACCATACCGGAGAAGATCAGCAGGACAATGAGGCGTACAATCAGTGCTATGCCCAGGTTGCTGAATTCAATCAGGTTCATGGTATAGATGAGCAACAGTGTTATGGCGATATAGGTTAAATCCTTAACAACCGGATAAGGTACCGGATAATGGCGTTGCCCATAATAATAGCAAACTGCAGCCATTAAAAAATAAACGATTAATGTTACCCAACTGCTGCCCTCATAACCAGCGATGGGAATAAGAAAATAATTTAAGGCGATGGTCAGCACAGCTCCCCCCACAGCAATCCAGGTGCTGTAATAGGTTTTGTTGGTGAGTTTATACCAGATGGAAACGTTGTAGTAGATGCCCAGAAAAAGATTAGCCAAGAGCAGCACCGGAACAACGTGCATACCTTGCCGGTATTCCGATCGTCTAAGCAAATGTTCAAGCACATCCAGATTAATACTAACCGCCAGCAGGATAATGCATCCAAACAAAATGAACCCATGTGAAACCTGGCTGAACAAAGCGGGTGAATTTTTATCAGCAGCACGTGAAAAGAAAAATGGTTCGGCTGCATACCGGAAGGCTTGCACGGCCAGGGTCATGAAAACAGAAAATTTATAGACTGCACCAAAAATACCGAGTGCTTCTTCACTGGTTAAACCCGGATAGAAATTTTCAGGCAACCAAAAACGCAAGGCCCAGCGTGAAAGCATTTCATTGGTTACCCACGCCAATCCGGCAAAAAGAATCGGGTAGGCATAAACAAGTAGCGGTTTTAGTTTTGACCAGTTTAGCGTGATCCGAAGTTTTGCCAGGGTTTTCCATAAAATAAAAATCAGGGCAGCATTAGCCATCAGGTTAGCGATAAACACGTAACCAACCTGCAACTCCGGATTGTAGAATTGCCCGACCAGGGATTTTAATGATGGGAGAACTTCACCACGCACAATGGCCGGACATAAACTGAGAAAAAAAAGATTGAGTAGGATGGAAATTGTAATGTTGATCAGCTTGGCAAGGGCGAACTGTTTTGATTTTCCTTCCAACCGAAGTTTGGCGAAGGGAATGGCCATTACAGCATCAATGGCCAGGATAAAGGCAAACCAGATGATATAATTCTCCTTACCGGGATGCTGGAGGTATTCAACAATGGGTGTGGCTGAAAGTATGAGCACACCGGAAAAGAGTATGCTGGTGAATAAAATGGCACTGGTGGTAAGATTGAAAATGCCGGGTTCATCTTCTTTATTTAAGGTAGCAAATCGGAAGTACGCAGTTTCCAGCCCGTAGGTATACAATACATTAAAAAATGCAGCATAGGCGTAAAACTCCGTTACAACACCATATTGCCCCGTGGCAAACACATAGGTATAATACGGAACCAGCAAGTAGTTGAGCAACCGCCCAAGGATGCTGCTTGCACCATAAATTACCGTATCGCCAGCCAGTTTCTTAAGGGCGCTCATGCAATTCCCAAAATGATTTCATATCCGCTCCAAATTTGGCATTTTTGTACTGCTTTATGCCCGAGCGCAAATAATATTTCCGCTAATTCATACACTTTTTGCGGTATTTAAGATTGAGCTATTTTTTTGACTATGATTTTGTTATGCTCATCTTTGCGGGATTTTCTAAACACTTAAGTATTAAAATCTGAGGAGTTTAATAGCAATGAAGTATCAATTATCCATTCTGGCACTACTATTTGTAACGGTTATGACTGCTTTCGGGCAAAATAGAACGATTACAGGAACAGGAGACTGGAACGATCCCGGTATTTGGACTGGTGGTAATATTGCAGATGAATTGGCAGAAAATGTAATCATGAATAATGGAACCTTTGTTACGTTAACCAGTCCACTTAATTATACAGTTGGTAACTACTCAACCGGCAACAATAACACACTAACTATAGATGCTGGAGCCGAGTTGAATATTGGTAGTTCAGGAAATCCACGTGATTTTAATTCAAGCAACAATACCGTGATTAACGTTTACGGCACCCTAATTATTTGGGGTGACCTTGTGGTTAACAACAATCTCATTCTAGTAGTTACCGGCACGCTAATCATTAAAGGAAATGTTAATATGAACAATGGGGGTGCGCTTAATGTATCTGGTAACATGGTTGTTGATGGAAATTTCACCGGAAACAATAACACCGAGGTGAATGTGGATGGAAGTATTGCCGTAGGCGGAAGCGTAAATGTGGGCAATAACGCCATTCTTACCGGAAGCGGCACATTTACTGGCGGAAGTTGTACACAGGGTTCAGGAACATTTTGTAATTCAGGCACCTTTAATGGCCTCCCGCTTTATTCCCGTAAGAGCGGCACCTGGCGAGATGTTACCGGGGGTGTGGGTGGCACCGGAACATGGTCAACAGTTTCTCATACCGGTAGTGCCTGTGGATGTGTTCCTCAAAACAATCAGCGAGCCATTATTGGTAACGGCCACACGGTTACCTTGCCCCTAAGTCAAACAACTGTTGGTGCCGGGGTTGCAAACGATCGGGCTCCCGCAGGAGTAATTGTTGAAAATACCGGAACGCTTCAATTTTCAGCAAACAACGTTACGCTTGGTATTCAGGGAAACTTGGTGCGCGTTGCAAGTGGAGGGACGATCAATGCCGGTGTAGGAATAACCGGCCACCAAATTCAATTTCAAGCGGCAAATGCCTACACCATTGAAGGTGGTGGCTCATTATCTGTTGAGAATATTATTGTTAATGCCAGCAATGCAAGTATTACCAATAACATGACTTCAACCCTTACTGTTGGCAATCGCATCACATTTGCCACAACAAGAACCAACTCTTCATTTGTGAATAACGGCACGATAACAGCTTCTACACTACTTTTTGATGATGACAATAACACGTTCGCGAACAACGGAACAGCAACATTTTCTGGCAATTTGGCCGCGAATAATACTGATGATGATGGTAATGAGATCATCAACAATACAGGGGCTACACTATCTTTTGTAAATATGGATGGCCTGGCAACGGGCACAGGTGATGGTGCATTCCTATCTATTTTGAATAGTGGTACGATCAATCAAACAGGTACCTTTTTAGATATTGAGAATAGTGCCGATGCACGAAATGATATCAATAACCTGAATGGTGGTGTTTGGAATTATTCTGGGAGTGGTCATGATACAGATATACGGTTATTCGCCAATAACGGAACAAACAATTTTAACTATACAGCTGCAGGTGCTCAACAAATTATTACACCCGTTGCAGGTAATGGATATTCCAATCTTAGTCTCCAGAATTCAGGAGCCAAAACCGCTCTTGGAAATTTTTCTGTGTTCGGAAACTGGACCCGCAGTGGTACTGCCACGTTTGCTCCGGCTACCTTTACCGTTACGCTAAGTGGTACTGGTACGCAGTCGATTTCAGCCGTTGGCGGAGAAACGTTTTCCAACTTGACTGTCAATAATACTTTCGTAACCTCACCTCAGCTTGTACTTAACAATCCGGTTACGGTAACGGGTACGCTTACTATGACAGCTGGAAGGATGAATCTTAACGGGAACACTTTTACGATAGGTGTATCAGCTGCTGCACCAGGTACACTTACCCATGGCGGTGCCGGCACAAATGGATGGATGTATGGGGGAAGTTTGAGAAGGTTTGTAGCGAATACCGCTATTGCCATTGGAGCAAATGCGGGTTTTTTCCCATTAGGAAGTGCCTCTGATTTTCGACCTTTTTTTGTTAGTAAAGATAATATTGCAAATTCTGGAGGTTCAATTACAGTAACGCATAATAATGCCACTACAACAAGTAATGTTTCAATCCTTGATGCCGGGCCGGCAGCTACTATTAGCAGGAGACACGATTCTAACTGGTCGGTAACAACCTCGGGTATTACATCAGGCACCTGGGGTTTGCGTGGCGGAGGTACTGGTTTTGGAACCATTCAGGAATTACCTGACTTAAGAATGAGTACAACAACCGGAGTTGTCGGAGCACATGCAGCAGCCACCGGAACTATTGCTGATCCGCGCGTTAACCGCACTGGTCTAACCTTTGGTCAATTAACCAACAGCTTCCATGTAGCCTCTATCGATGCAGTTAACTCACCTTTGCCTGTGAAATTATTGTATTTAAACGCAAATCAAATTGAGACATCAATTGAATTGAATTGGGCTACTTCTTTAGAAGAAGGCTTCAGTCACTTTATTATTGAGTTTTCCGTGAATGGGGTTGATTTTTCTGAATTATCGGAAGTAGAAGGTGCAGGATATAACACGAATACAAAGCAGGAATATTCCTTTTTGCACGCCAATCCATTTGTTGGTCAAAATTATTATCGCCTTAAAGCGGTAGATTTGGATGGTTCATATGAATATTTTGGCCCAATCGTTCTGTCTTTTAATGCCGGCAAGCAGATTCAACTTTTTCCAAACCCGGTATCGGATGGTTATTTGAATGTTCAACTGAATTTTAATCCTTCAGAGGAAGCAAAGTTGACTATCCTAAATATGCACGGTGTTGAAGTGCTGCAGATTTTAAATGTGGCAGTTCAAAATAAATTTGAATGGAGTGCTCTACCCAGGGGTTTGTACATTCTTCGTTATTCTTCCCGCGATTTTAACGACACAAAGAAATTCATTGTTAATTAAAGCGATCAAGCTTCCTGGGCTAAAAGCTCCGGAAGTTTTGTTAAGATCTCTTCCGTCATTTCTTTTAGTCCAAATTGATGTTTCCACCCCCAGTCTTTGCGGGCGGCAGCGTCATCAATAGATTGTGGCCAGCTTTCAGCAATGCCTTGTCTGAAATCGGGGTTGTAGGAAATCGTAAAGTCTGGAATGTGCTTTCTAATTTCAGCTGCAATTTCAGCCGGAGAAAAACTCATTGCTGAAATGTTGTAGCTTGAACGAATCTTTATTTTATCAGCTGGAGCCTCCATTAAATCAAGTGTGGCTTTCACTGCATCGTCCATGTACATCATGGGCAGGTAGGTATTTTCCTTAAGGAAGCATTCAAATTTTTTATTGGTAAGTGCTTTAAAGAAAATGTCAACGGCATAATCGGTGGTACCGCCACCGGGTTTTGTTTTGTAGCCGATCAATCCCGGGTAGCGCAAACTGCGTACATCAACGCCCTTGTTTCTGAAATACCATTCGCACCAACGTTCACCGGCTTGCTTGCTAATGCCGTATATGGTGGTTGGATCCATAATAGTATCCTGTGGTGTATTTTGTTTTGGTGTTGTCGGGCCGAAAGCTGCAATAGAGCTTGGCCAATACACCCGGTCAAGTTTAAATTCAATGGCTGCATCCAGCACATGTACTAATCCATCCATGTTTAAGTGCCACGCAAATTTTGGATTTTTCTCACCTGTGGCTGAAAGTACTGCCGCTAAATGATATACCTGGGTGATTTCGTTTTTCTTGATAAAATCGAATAGGTTCTTTTGTTTAAGAACGTCCAGAATTTCAAAATTCCCCTGACTTAAAATTCCCTGCGGATCCTTTATATCGGTAGCAATTACATTTTCTTTTCCATACAAGCTCCAAAGGCCTTGTGTCAATTCTGAACCCAGTTGCCCGCCTGCGCCTATTATTAAAATCTTGTGCTTCTTCATGGTATTGATTGGGGCCGAAAGTTAAAGAATTTTGGCTTTTTACTACCGGATGTTAGGCTCAGTTTTCGTGGAAGCGATTAACTTTGCGGCCTCATAACTACTGTCAGGTGGAGCCTGTCGAAACCTGACTCATTACCGAACATCAGCCTTCGACAGGCTCAGGCTGACAATTGTACTTTTATTTATGTATAAAAAGCTGAAACCCGTACTGGAAAAAGAACTTGCTTCCATTAAAGAAGCAGGGCTGTTCAAAAAAGAGCGCATCATTATTTCCCCGCAAGGGGCCGATATAAAAATTGAGGGTGGAAAAGAGGTTATCAACTTTTGTGCGAACAATTACCTGGGACTCTCTTCGCACCCCAGGGTAATTGAAGCCGCCAAGCGTGCCATTGATACGCATGGCTTTGGTATGTCTTCGGTTAGATTCATATGCGGTACGCAAGACATCCATAAGGAATTGGAAAAAAAGATTTCTGAATTTCTCGGTATGGAAGACACCATTCTCTATGCTGCAGCTTTTGATGCCAACGGGGGAGTATTTGAACCGTTGCTCGGGGCTGAGGATGCCATTATTTCCGATGAGTTAAATCACGCTTCGATTATTGATGGCGTGCGGTTATGTAAAGCCATGCGTTACCGCTACACGCATAACGACATGAATGATTTGGAAAAGCAACTGCAGGATGCAAAGGCAGCCGGTGCGCGCCAAATACTTATTGTCACCGATGGCGCCTTCTCCATGGACGGTACCATTGCCCGTTTAGATTTAATTTGTGATCTGGCCGAGAAGTATGAAGCCCTGGTGATGACCGATGAATGTCATGCAACAGGTTTTTTAGGTAAAACCGGAAGAGGCGTGCCGGAATATTGTGGTGTAACCGATCGGGTAGACATTATTACCGGAACATTAGGCAAAGCGCTTGGTGGGGCTTCCGGAGGGTTTACTTCAGGTAAAAAGGAAATCATCGAATTGCTGCGTCAGCGGTCACGTCCGTATTTATTCTCCAACACGCTTGCACCCTCCATTGTGGGTGCTTCCATCGAAGTGTTTAATATGCTTTCTGAAACTACTGCGTTGCGCGATAAATTGGAGCAGAATACAAAATACTTCAGAAGTGAGATGACCAAAGCCGGCTTCGATATCAAACCCGGTGAACATCCCATTGTTCCTATAATGTTATACGAGGCTCCATTGGCCCAACAGTTTGCCGAAAAACTTCTTGATAAAGGAATCTATGTTATCGGATTTTTCTTTCCGGTGGTGCCAAAAGGAAAGGCAAGAATTCGTGTACAGATTTCAGCAGCCCATGAAAGGCATCATCTGGAAAAGGCCATTCAGGCATTCACTGAAATTGGAAAGGAGTTGGGTGTACTGAAGTAGTTACCTGCCATTTTTGCCTTCCATCTTCATGATTGGATTGCTTATGAAATAGTAGAAACCTGTTTGCAGTTTAATTTCTATATTTCATCACCTAAACCAAATTCATTCATGAAGAATTTTCTCCTTGCCGTTACAGCACTCGGTATAGCAATTACAGCATGTGCCCAACGGACCACCAAAAGTCAACAACCTGCTGCTGTTGTAAATTCAATTGATCTTAATGCTTATTATAGTTCAGTAAAATGGAGGAGCATCGGGCCTTTCCGGGGTGGACGTTCAGTTACAGCCAGCGGGGTAGTGGGTGACATCAGCACCTATTATATGGGCACTACCGGTGGGGGTGTTTGGAAAACCGATGATATGGGGAATACCTGGAGAAATATTTCGGATGGTTATTTCACCACAGGTTCGGTAGGCGCTATTGCCGTTTCGGAGAGCGAGCCCAATACAGTTTACGTAGGTATGGGCGAACATGCCGTTCGTGGTGTTATGACGCATCATGGCGATGGTGTTTATAAGTCAACGGATGCCGGAAAAACGTGGAAGAAGTTAGGCCTTGAGCAAACCCAACATATTTCACGCATTGTCATTCACCCGCGCGATCCGAACATTGTTTATGTAGCCGCGCAAGGCGCCTTATATGGAAAAACACCAGAACGTGGGGTTTATAAATCTGTGGATGGCGGAACAACCTGGAAAAAAGTTTTATATGTAGATGATAAAAGTGGATGCGTAGAGCTTTCTATGGACTACAACAATCCGCAAGTATTGTATGCCGCTATGAATGAATATGGCCGATTACCATGGAAGGTGATTAGTGGTGGCAGCGGAAGCGGCTTATATAAATCGAATGATGCGGGAGCAACCTGGGAAAAAATTCAGAATGGTTTGCCTAAAGAACTGGGTAAGATGGCCGTAGCGGTAAGCCGTTCCAATTCCGAAAAAGTTTATGCACTCGTAGAAAGTGATTCCGATAAGGAGCAAGGTGGTTTGTTTGTTTCAGAGAATGCCGGAAAGAACTGGACACGTGTTAGTGATGATCACCGTCTGGTTCAGCGTGCCTGGTATTACATTGAGGTGTTTGTTGATCCGCAGGATGAGCATACCGTATATGTATTGAGTGCTCCGGCATTGCGGTCCATCGATGGTGGAAAAACCTGGGAAAATATTGAGGGTGCGCATGGAGACTATCACGATTTATGGATTAATCCGAACAATCCTAAAAATATGGTGATGGCCGATGATGGAGGTGCCTCCATTACACTTAACGCAGGTAAAACCTGGTCAACTCAAAGTAATATGCCCACCGCACAACTTTACCGCATCAATGTCGATAACGAGTTTCCGTACAGAATCTATGCCGGTCAGCAAGACAACACCTCAGTAGTTATTGCTCACCGTGAATTTGGTAGCAGTGGAATTTCTGCCAAAAGTTGGGCGCCATCAGCCGGAGGCGAAAGTGCTTTTCTTGCGTTTAATCCGGATGACCCACGGTATGTATTAGGAGGCAGCTACCTGGGTACCATTGAGGTACTGGATTCAAAAGCAAAAGCAGGCACCAACATAATGGCAGCTCCAATTCAATACCTGGGGCGTGATTCAAAAGATATGAAATACCGCTTCAACTGGAACGCGCCCATCATCTGGTCGAAGCATGAACCAAATGCTTTTTATCATGGTGCACAGGTATTATTGAAGACCACCGATATGGGTAAAACCTGGACGGAAGTTTCGCCTGATTTAACACGTAACGAAAAAGAAAAACAAGGCAAAGGTGGAGGGCCATACACCAACGAAGCGGTTGGTGCGGAGAATTATGGAACGTTGAGTTATGTGATTGAATCCCCTCATGAAAAAGGAGTTATCTGGACGGGTAGCGATGATGGCCTTGTACAGCTTACCCGTGATGGCGGAGCCACCTGGAAAAATGTTACGCCTGTTGGTTTGCAAGAGTGCCTGATCAACGCCATTGATGTTTCCCCGCATGATCCGGCTACAGTCTATATCGCCACTACGCGCTATAAGTTTAATGATCATACACCTGCGCTATACAAAACAACCGACTATGGAAAAACATGGACCAACATAACCAGGGGAATTCCGCAAGGTGCATTTACCCGCGTAGTACGCGAAGATGATATACGAAAGGATTTACTTTTTGCCGGAACAGAAACGGGAGTTTACATTTCTTTTAATGGCGGTGTGGCGTGGCAATCTTTTCAATTGAATTTACCGGTAACACCCATAACCGATCTTAAAATTCACCAAGGCGATCTTATTGCATCAACATCCGGTCGTTCATTCTGGATATTGGATGATTTGGGTTTGGTGCGTCAGTTTAAAAATGAAACCACGAGCTTCTCACTTTTTCAGCCTGAAAATGTAATTCTGGTTACAGGCTCAAGTGAGTTGGATAGTTCAACATCAGAATTTAATGGTTCGCATCCTTATAGGGGAGTAAACCCTGCAACGGGCAGCGTGATCTATTATCAGTTACCGGAATTGAAGAAGGAAGATCACATTTCAATTACTATTAAAGATGCTTCCGGTAATGTAGTTCGTCAATTTAGTTCAGTGGCCGACACCACCTTTGTTACCTACGATGGGGGCCCATCACCTGAACCAGTTTTACCGAAAGCAAAAGGGCTTAATCGGTTTGTGTGGAATCTGCGTTACCCGACTATGCCCGGTGTAACCGGTGTTTATATTGAAGCAAGTTACCGCGGACATAAAGCATCACCGGGAAAATATACCGTTGTTTTAAAGTCGGGTGATCGCGAGTTGAGTACTTCTTTTGAAATTTTGCCTAATCCACTCTATGAAACCGATGCCAGAAACTATCAGGAGTATCATACGGTAATGAGTAAAATGGAAACAGAACTTACGCTGATGCATAACCTGGTAAATTCAGTGCACGATAAGCGTCAGCAGCTTGAGCAACTTCTCAACACCCTTCCTTCAGAAGAAAAGTATAAAGCTATTAGAACAAGTGGACAAGCGTTGGTTCAGCGCATGAAGCAGTGGGACGAGGACATGGTACAGCGCAAATCAAAAGCGTACGATGATGTAGAAAACTTTCCGAACAAATTTACCGCTGAATACCTCTTTCTGATCAATCATACGGAAAGCACTATTCCTAAAGTAAATAAACCTTCGTTAGATCGATTAAATGAACTCACCAGGGAGTGGACGGTGCTTCATACGCGCATACGCGAAATTTTAGAAAAAGATATTCCTGCAATTAACAAGCAATTGTGGGATGCGGGTGTGGGTGCAGTTTGGAAAAATTGATTTCAGTGCTCAGGCCTTAACACCATTTTTAACTGTGCCGGGTTCAACTTCAGGCGCTGTTTCTTCCCAATTTGTAGGCTCTGTATTATGCAGGTAGGCGAGAATTTTCTCTTCTACCTGTTTTAATTTTAAGGCCCGCAGAAATTTTCCGTTTCTGGCTAATATTAATCTGCCGGTTTCTTCCGATATGGCCAGTACCAGGGTATCCGTGCTTTCCGACATGCCTACAGCAGCACGATGACGCATGCCAAAGTGAGCAGGCAGATGGTCATTTTCGCTAACGGGAAGCACACATCGCGCGGCCTTTACGCGGCCTTTGTGGACAATAATGGCGCCATCATGCAGCGGACTGGTTTTGTTGAAGATGGAAATTATAAGCGACTTTGTTATTTCTGCGTCCAGCGGATCACCGGTTTCGGCATAAAATTTTAGAGCCGTGTCGCGTGAAAAAACAATTAGCGCCCCGGTTTTTGTGCCCTTAAGTGTTTTACAGGCTTCCATGATTTGGTGTACATCCGTTTCATCGTTGTATTCACCCCGCCAGTTGGTAAGGGATTTTAAAAAATTATCACGGAATTCAGTACCTCGTCCGATCACTAATAGAAACTTGCGGATTTCCGGTTGAAACAAAATTATCATGGCCAGCACACCCACACCCATAAACTGGCCTAGTATGGTGGCCAGTAATTCCATTTGGGCTGCACGAACGATCAGGTAAATAAGGTAGAGGGCGAGTATGCCTAAAAATATATTTACGGCAATACTTCCCCGAATCAGTTTGTAAACCTGGTACAATAAAATACTGACCAGGCCAATATCCACCAGATCAACCCACGTAACATCCAGAAAGCCTATTTTAAAGAGAAGGATCATTGGTGTAAAGGTACTAAACTCTGCCGTCAGCTTGGGTGAGGTGCGTAAAAAGTTTCACCGCTTCAGCAGCTTCCTTCACATCATGCACACGAAGAATGGATGCGCCTTTCATTAAGGCAACCATATTCAATGCTGTTGTTCCGTTAAGGGCGTGTTCAGGAGTTGATTGCAAGGTCTTCCAGATCATCGATTTTCGCGAGATGCCAACCATTAGCGGTTTCTCCAAAATCTTCAGCGCATGAAGGTTATTCATCAGTTGAAAATTCTGCTCAACAGTTTTGGCAAATCCAAATCCGGGATCAATGATACTATCCTTTACTCCGGCTTGCTGTAAAGCAGCTACTTTTTGATGAAAGTAGGTGATAATTTCATGCATCAGGTTTGAATACTGTGTCAGGTTGTTCATGGTTTCCGGGTTACCCTTCATGTGCATGCAACAATACGGTACCTGAAGTTGAGCCACCGTGTTGAACATGTCCGCATCGAGATCGCCACCCGAAATGTCATTGATCATATCAGCACCCAGCAAAACAGCCTTTCGGGCAATGCCTGATCGAAAGGTATCAATGGATAGAATGGCTTCAGGAAATCTTTTCTTGATGCCTTGTAAAGCACTTAACACACGATGTTCTTCTTCCTGCTCCGAAATATTTTCAGCTCCAGGGCGTGAGGAGTAGCCCCCAACATCAAGTATGGAGGCACCCTCGGTCAACACTTTTTCAGCGTGCTTTAAGATTTCTTTTTCATCCATTAGCCGGCTGCCCGCATAAAAACTATCGGGTGTTACATTAATCACGCCCATAACCAGCGGGGTCTGTAAGGTGATTAGCCGCCCGCCTATGTTCAGTGTTTTGTTTGTTGAAAATGCCGTATTTTGCCCCGCTGAAATCATGATACACGAAAAAACTGCCACCGAATATAAGCAGGTGATTGCCACCTGCAAAGCACTCTTCCTCAAGAAGACAAAAGATTATGGAACAGCCTGGCGCATACTTCGATTACCCGCCATTACCGATCAGATATTTATCAAAGCCAAACGCATCCGCAGCATACAGGAAAAGGGCTCCCAACGAATTGATGATCCTGTTTCGGATGAATTCATTGGTATCATCAATTATTGTGTCATTGCATTGTTGCAGCTAAAGCTGGAGGGATCAGCACAGACTGAGTTAACCGTTGAAGAGGTGGAACCGCTCTATACTTCGGCTATTGATGAAACTTTCCATCTTCAGCAGGATAAGAATCATGATTATGGCGAAGCCTGGCGCGATATGCGGGTGGAATCCATGACGGACATTATTCTTATGAAATTGTTAAGGGTGAAACAAATTGAAGATAATGAAGGTAAAACACTGGTAAGTGAGGGTGTGAAGGCCAATTATCAGGATATGATCAATTATGCGGTGTTTTGTTTAATTAAACTCAAGGAGAATAACTAAGCGATATGAGGAAATACATTGATGGCTTCTCACGTTTTTTTGTTGGAGGACTGTTTATTTTTTCAGGACTGATAAAACTTAATGATCCGGTTGGTACGGAAATCAAGCTAGAGGAATACTTCGAAGTTTTTTCTGCCGACTTTGGTTCGTTTTTTCAACTGTTTATTCCATATGCATTGCCCATCGGGTTGATACTGGTGGTGCTTGAAGTTGTGCTGGGTGGTGCTGTACTCATCAACTACCGGATGCGCTTAACAACAACCGTTCTGCTGGCGCTTATCATCTTCTTCACTTTCTTAACCGGGTATTCAGCTATTTTGAATAAAGTTACCGATTGTGGTTGCTTTGGTGATGCCATAAAGCTAACACCATGGGAGTCGTTCTATAAGGATCTGATTCTGCTGCTGTTCATTTTGCACTTATTCTGGTATCGAAAAGTTTACGATCCGGTGTTGCGCACCAGGGAAGGACATGCGGTTATAGCCGGTGTGACGCTGATTAGTTTCTTTTTGGGTATTTACGCTATCCGTCATTTGCCGTTTATTGATTTCCGCGCTTACAAGATCGGGAATAATATTCCCGAGCAAATGAAATTACCTCCCAATGCCAAACGCGATAGCGTGGTAATGACTTTTATTTATGAGCATGCGGGTGCCCGAAAGGAACTTACCATGGACCAACTAGGCCAGGTGGACTCAACGTATACATTTGTTGATCGTATTGATAAGGTGGTGCGGCAGGGCGATCGGCCAAAAATTATCGATTACCGGGTGGAAAGTGCAGAAGGCGAAAATTTTACCCAGCAGACCTTTGAGGGTGCAAAACTTTTAATCGTTATGTACAACGTGAAGGATGCCTCGGTTAAACATGCTGAAAAGATTTCCAACCTCATTAATGAACTGGAAGGAAAAGCTGAGGCGATCATCCTTACTTCGTCATCAGCGGTTGATGTGGAGGCGTTTCGACACGAACATCAATGGGCTGCTCCCTATTACTTTGCTGATGCTACGGTGTTAAAAACGATAATCCGTTCAAACCCAGGCTTAACCTTATGGGTAAACGGAACGGTAAAGGGAATGTGGCACCATAACGACACACCATCAGCCGCGGAGGTTTTGGAATTACTATAATGCCCTTGAAAATCTTTCTTATAGGATTACCCGGATCAGGAAAAAGTACGTTGGGTAAGCAACTAGCACATGCGTTGAAACTTCCATTTGTTGATTTGGATGATGCAATAGAAAATCATTGCAATTTGTCGATCAGTGAAATTTTTAAATCAAAAGGTGAAGACTGGTTCAGAGAAATGGAAGCGCACATACTGCGCAGTGTGGCTGAAGAAACTGAATCTTTTGTGATGGCTACGGGGGGAGGCTCTCCCTGTTTTTATGAGGGCATCGATTTTATGAATCGTGTCGGCACAACAATTTTTTTAGACGTTTCACTAACCACTATTGCACAGCGCCTGTCGCAATTGGAGAAATCAGCAAGGCCTCTGTTCAACAAGGTTAGTAATCTTGGGGAGGCACTTCAACAACTACAGCAAGGCAGAGTCTCCTATTACCGAAAAGCAAAATTAATTTTGAAGGAAGACGAAATTGAGGCAAATCAGATACTTGAAAAGTTATCCTTTAAAAAATAAACCCAATCGTCATTATGGCTGAGGTCAATTGGTTCTTCAGGCTTACGATGGGTCCGGTATTGTCCTGAAAAACATAGGGACTATACGCACTTGTTCCGGTTGAATTTAACAGGGCAGCATCAACAAAGAATTTTTTCATCCGTGCCCCCATGCCAACGCTAACCGTTTTTATGCTTCTATCAACATCAATGGAAGCATCATAAGGATTTGTCAGCACATTATAACCGGCACGGAAGCGCAACAGTTGGTATCGGAACTCTGCACCTAACCGGTAGTTAACGGTGTTCGCGAATGTGGCCTTAATGATATCATTTTCGGGGTTAAAGGAAATACCGCCAATATCAGATTCGTATTTTGCCTTCCGGTAATTCACAAACTCAATATCTCCGGTAATAAAACCAGAGGTGCCCAGGAAAACCGCAGTGCCCAAACTGAATTTCAATGGAGTTACCAGATTATACTCGGAGATAACAGGCGAGTTTGATGCATAGCTCAGGGCATTGAGAATGTCACCTGTTCCCAGGTAATTATAGTTGTTCCATTGGGTGCTTAAGCGAGCCGTATATGAATCCGTTATCTGGTAGTACGTTGGTGTAACCAGCGAAGCCCCTACCTGAATAAAATCTGCAGGCCGGTAAATAACACCCAGGGTCAGGTTTACTCCGGTTCCTTCAATGTCAATGGTTTCCTCAAGTAACAAACTATTCAGCGGATTAAAATCAGGATCCAGATCAAACATAAAATTTGATTCCTGATAAGCGGATGAAAATTTATAGCGTAGCGTAGTAACACCAACATTAGCACCCAGGAAGACCTTATCCTGAAAATTTGCACCGTATGCAAACGACCATTGGTATTGAGCGCCTTTGGTGTTTATGCTGCCAACCCTTCTGAGCCTTCGAATATCATCCGGATCATCGTAAAGACCGAGTACCGAAAAATAATAGCGTTGCGGGCCACCCCAAAAGGTTGAATCGTCAATAAGAAAATTGTCGTAGGCTAAACCCGTTGGAAAATCAAAGTTTAAGTTATTGTTGAGTGTGCCCGTTGCATCTTGTATAAACCAATCCACAATGGACGAAACATTATCATTTCCTGCATAGCGCATAGATGAGTTTAAATCATTTGTTCGGGTCATGCTAATGGCAAAGGACCCTCCTAAAAATCCATTTTTTTCTTGTGGGGAATTAAATACATAACTCAACCCGGGAATATTCAATTTACTGTTTGAATCCTTTCCTGTTTCTGTATTATGAGTAGCGTCAGTAGAGAAAAAATTGATTCCGGGGCTAAAGGTAAATTCTGATCGGTTGTACATACCCAGCCCGGCAGGATTTGATAATGCTGAGTTAAAATCACCTCCTAAGGCCACTTGCGCTCCGCCCATGGCCTGTACACGAGCGCTTCCGTTTGGTTTTGTACGGCTAAACAGCAGGGCATTATCCACAAATCCTTGCGCGAATAAATCCGGTGAAAAAGACAACAAAAGTCCCGCGAGTTGTAAGAAAACCCTGAATTTCATGCCTGATGATAATTAATGGTTAGTTGCCGCCTCTTCTGCTGCCTCCGGATGAAGGTGAAACACTACCCCCCGAACTACCACTGCTACGGCTTGGAGAAGAAAAGCCACTGCTACCAGACGAACCAGTGGATCGTGTTGGTGATGAAAAAGAAGATGACCGGCTCTCCCGCATAAAGCCCGTGTTGGAGTTACCACTTTGAGTCCGGTTTGAATTATTATCCCATGTTCTGGAACCACTATTGTCCATGGTAGACATGTCTGACGTTCTTCTGGAAGGACGCACATAATATTCATCTGTCGTGGTTCTTGTGCGGCCACTGGAGTTGTCACCCGCCAGGTTATTTGATCTTGCCGGACGAGTATCGGTTACGGAACTCACACCTGCCGAGTTGGTGGTAGGACGTTTTCCATAATTAGGGCGTGCACCATCACCAACAACCACAACCGTGGTGGGTCGGTACCAATTATTCCATCCCCAGGAATTGAAGTAAGGATTTCCCCAACCATATCCCATTCCCATATTCCAACCATTACCCCAGCCCCAACCATTACCCCAGGAATATCCCAGGCCCATGTTCCAACCATTACCCCAACCGGAGCCCCATGTGTTGCCCCAGCGGCCACCCATGTATGGGTTCATCCACGGATCATTCCAGCCCCACGGATCGTTCCATGCCCATGGGTTGTTCCAACTGTTGTAATAGGACGGTCCAAACCATCCCGGTGAGTACCAGTTGTTGAAGTTATTCCACTGATTATTGTTTCGGCCACTGTAGTAACCTGAATTGTAATTGAAGTTGTTTGTAGTGGCGGGGTTATAGCCATCTACAAAATAATTCTGCTCATCTTCGCTTAGTTGTTCGGAATACGAACGCGAAATATATTCAGGGTTAACATTGCGTGCTGAATAACTGTCAGTAGGGTTGGCATATTCATCCAGCATAGTGGATTCCTTGAAGTTCTTCTTTTTGAAGGTTTCATAGCTATTGCTGGCATAAACCTCTTTAGCGATAACTTCTTTTGAAGCTCTTTGCTTTTCCCGGTCTTTTGAACGGAAATACATATCGTCAAACTCTTGCGCAAATGCACCAGCGCTCACCAGCATCACCATTCCGATTATCCATTTCGTTTTCATAAGCGTATTTGTTTAAAGTCCGGTATGTATACTTTATAAACGTTCAAAGCCTGATAAAGTGTTCAATAAAGATACGAAAATTAGCTGAATTGTGCTTAAAAATGCCGCTTTATCCGTTCTTTCGCACCCTTCTCACCGTATATTTGCCGCTCAGTTAAAATAACAAGAATTATACCAACATGGGCAAAGAAATTCCCTCCCGAAGTGAAGATTATTCGTTGTGGTACAATGAGTTAGTGAAGAAGGCCGATCTGGCAGAGCATTCGGATGTGCGCGGGTGCATGGTGATTAAACCCTATGGGTATAGCATCTGGGAAAAAATGCAGCAAGCGCTAGACGGCATGTTTAAGGAAACCGGGCACGTGAATGCCTATTTCCCGCTTTTTGTCCCGAAAAGTATGTTTGAGGCAGAAGAGCAAAATGCAGAGGGTTTTGCCAAGGAGTGCGCCATTGTTACGCATTATCGTCTGAAGAATGATCCTGAAAAAAAAGGAAAATTGATTGTCGATCCGGATGCAAAACTGGAAGAGGAGTTGGTTGTTCGTCCTACCAGCGAAGCGATCATCTGGAGTACCTATAAGAAGTGGATTCAATCTTACCGCGACTTGCCTTTACTCATTAACCAATGGGCCAATGTTGTTCGTTGGGAGATGCGCACCAGGCTCTTTTTACGTACGGCTGAGTTTCTTTGGCAGGAAGGTCACACGGCTCACGCAAATGCTGATGAAGCTGTGAAAGAAACCAAACAAATGCTGGATGTATACGCTACGTTTGCAGAACAATACATGGCCATGCCAGTGATCAAAGGAAAAAAATCGGAAGGCGAAAAATTCCCCGGAGCCATTGATACGTATTGTATTGAGGGTATGATGCAGGATGGCAAAGCCTTACAAGCCGGAACTTCACACTTTCTCGGTCAGAATTTTGCCAAGGCCTTCAATGTGCAATATGCCGGTAAAGACGGCAAGCTTGAATATGTATGGGGAACCTCGTGGGGTGTTAGTACACGGTTGATGGGTGCCCTGATTATGGCACATTCGGACGATGATGGGTTGGTGTTGCCACCGAAACTTGCGCCCATTCATGTGGTCATTGTTCCAATTTTCAGAACCGATGAGGAGTTGGCCAAAGTTTCTGATAAGGTAAGCACTATAGTTAAGACACTTCGTGAAAAGGGCTTGTCAGTAAAATTTGATAACAGGGATACCCATAAACCCGGATTCAAGTTTGCGGAGTGGGAATTGAAAGGTGTGCCTGTACGATTGGCCATTGGTCCACGCGATCTTGAAAATGGAACCGTGGAAGTGGCCAGACGTGATACCAAGGAAAAGCAGGTTATGAAACTGGATGATGTTGCCAGTCTTATTCCCGAATTATTGAATACTATCCAGGAAAATATTTATAACCGGGCGTTAACATTCAGGAATAGTATGATCACTACCGTTAATTCTTTCGAAGAGTTTAAGAAAGTTCTCGATGAGAAGGGCGGCTTTGTTTCTGCGCATTGGGATGGTACTGCTGAAACTGAAGCTTTTATTAAAGACCAAACGAAAGCTACTATCCGGTGCATTCCGCTGGATGCAGCGGAAGAAAGCGGCTCCTGTATTTACTCAGGAAAGCCTTCCGGCAGACGTGTATTGTTTGCCCGGGCGTATTAAAGGCCATCTCAAAATACTATAAATGTCAGGTTGAGCTTGTCGAAACCGGTTTGGTAACTGGAAATAGCCTTCGACAAGCTCAGGCTGACATTTGAAACTGATTTTTGAGATGGCTTCCAAGCATAAATTAGTTAATAAATTAATCGGGTGATTTCGTCACGGAGGTCACCCTTTCTTTTGTACTTTTGATTCCTTTCGATTTTACTGAATGATCATGTGGTTAGCCATTGCTGCCTTAATTCTGGCAGGTGTAGTACTGATAATTGTTGAAGTGGTGTTTATTCCGGGCACTACGGTTGTGGGAATATTGGGTCTGGTGTTTACTATTATTGGAATAGTAGTAAGCTATGGCGAGTTTGGCCGCGAAGGCGGATCGTATGTTTTGTTGGGTACAGGGATATTCCTGGCAGGAGCTCTTTATTATAGTTTTCGAAAGGGTGCTTGGAAAAAATTCTCGCTTAAAACCAGCATAGATAGTCGGGTAAACGAAGGTGCTCATGCTGATTTGAAAGTGGGCACGGAGGGCGTGGCTGTATCGGCTTTGCGCCCCATGGGCACAGCCGAATTCCAAGGTAAAATGGTTGAAGTTAAAACCAATGGCGACTATCTTGCAGCAGGTACACGCGTAAAAATTATTCAAATTCAAACCAACGATATTGTTGTTGAACCCATTAATTAAACCCTAAATCAATATGGAACTTGAAGGTGCAATGCTTCTTTTTATGGTCTTCGCAGGGATTGTCCTGTTTTTTATTTTTCTATACTTCGTGCCGATTAACCTGTGGATCACTGCGTTGTTTAGTGGTGTTCGGGTAGGGTTGTTCGAGCTCGTATTCATGCGCATTCGTAAGGTTCCGCCACGGGTTATAGTTGAATCCTTAATTACAGCCACCAAGGCTGGTTTGAAATTAACATCAACCGAATTGGAAACGCACTACCTGGCAGGTGGTAATGTTCCCAATGTTATACGCGCATTAATTTCAGCTGAGAAAGCAAATATTCACCTCGACTTCAAACAAGCTACGGCTATCGATCTTGCCGGTCGCGATGTGTTTCAGGCGGTGCAGATTTCGGTTAACCCCAAAGTTATCACTACACCCAAAGTAGCTGCAGTTGCAGCTGATGGTATTCAGCTTATCGCGATTGCACGGGTAACGGTGCGCGCTGCTATTCAGCAGTTGGTGGGTGGTGCCGGTGAAGATACCATCCTTGCCCGTGTGGGTGAAGGTATTGTAACGGCTATCGGTTCTGCAAAATCACATAAGGAAGTATTGGAAAACCCGGATAAGATTTCAAAAGTTGTGTTGTCGCGTGGGTTGGATGCAGGAACAGCTTTCCAGATTCTTTCCATTGATATTGCCGATGTAGATGTAGGAGCAAACATTGGTGCAAAACTGCAAATCGATCAGGCATCAGCCGATTTAAAAGTAGCTGAAGCAAAAGCAGAAGAACGCAGAGCGATGGCGGTTGCCGAGGAGCAGGAAATGAAAGCAAAAGCGCAGGAAGCTCGTGCTAAGGTAATTTTAGCAGAAGCAGAAATTCCAAAAGCCATTGCTGAATCATTTGTAAAAGGAAACCTGGGTGTGATGGATTACTATCGCATGCAAAATGTTCAGGCCGATACGGGCATGCGCCAGGCGATATCCGATTCGGGTAAAGGCCAGGGTCCAAGCAATGCTCCCAAGAAAGATTAAATCTTAAGAGTCGTAAAAATAATGAAGGGGCCGCAAGGCCCTTTCTTTTTTGAAAGTGATTGTCAAGTTAAGCTTGTCGAAGTTGACACACGCGCAATTAACCTTGATTCAGAGTTTCAATTCCCTGAACTCACTTTTCTTCAAACCGAAGAAAACATTTTTTACCGGTTCAAAAAGCAGTAAATCGTAGTGAAGGGGTATGGTGCTTACTCCTTGCAGGGTTACCAGGCCATAGTGGCCATTTTGTTTTACAATAACGAAACCATTACCAAGATCATCGATATATTCATACTTGGGTTGAAGCAAAATATTTCCATCGGCATCGGCAAGGCCAACAGTATTACCGACAGTAATTAAAATTCTTCCATTCTCCAGCAACTTGATATTATCATAGCGCACATCCAATGCTAAGGCTCCATCGTGTTGTAAAAATCCATATTTTCCGTTTTGTTTCACCAGGGCGTAACCTTTGGTAAATGAACTCACTTCTTCAAATACAGGTTGAATTTCAATTTTGTCTTCCCGGTTAATGTAGCCCCACTTGCCCCTGATTTTTGCACCGGCTAATCCTTCTTGAAAGGGAAGTATATCCTCATATCGATTGGCAATGCGAAGTCTGCCTTTATCGTCAATAAAGCCATATTTTCCGTTTTTCTTGATGCCGCGCAGCCCTTCACTTGAGGGAAGAATTTTTTCATTACGTTCATCATGTGGTTCTTCGCGATGAATGATCTGCCCATTAAAATTAATTGTCCACTTTCCACCACTTGATATTATTTCGATCAGGTTATCTCCGGCAATTTCAAATGGGTTACTTGTAAAGTAAATGGTTGTGCCGGTGATGGATTTCAAGAAAGTAAGGTTATCAGAAAATTCAAAATAACGATCAGCGTTAAGCAATTTAATCGGATTGGGCTGCGGTATAATTTTCCACTCTTCCTTCAGGTTAATAATTCCATAGGCTCCCCTGAATTTCACCGCAACCAAATCTTCAAACACACTCACCAAGCTATCGTATGCGCACGCGAGGATTTCTTTTCCTTGTTTATCAATGCCGCCATAGAAACCATTTTTCTGTACCGGATAAAATGATCCATTGAAGTCTTCAATCCGATCATAGACTTTAGTGGTAAGACGGTTTCCGGTAAGCGTATATAAAGCTGAAAATTCCTTTCCCTGGCTTTGTGTTGACGTGATGATATAATCTGAACCAATGTGCACTTGTTTGAAAGCTGCAGGTAATAATGCAGATCCATCTTCCTTCATTACGCCTTTATATTGTTTGTTGGTGAAAACAGCCAGGCCATTTCTAAAAGACTGAAGCCGGGATACTTCTTCTTTAGTGATCTTGTTCAAGTCAAGGTCCAACACTTGTGTTCCTGTGGCGGATACACGTTTGATGCGGTTGTTGCCAACGGGCAGCAGGGAGTCAGCTTCAATTTTTTTTACCAGAGAATTACCTGCAGTAAGAATGTGCCATTCATTTGACAAACGTGCTTCCGGAACACCACTTTCTAATTTAATTTCGCGGAACGCAGGCTCCTTTACAATAACACCTTCGCGGTTCATCAGGCCTTGTTTTCCATGCTGATAAATAATGGCGAGGTTATTTTGTATGGGTGAAATACTGTCGATATCAAATCCGGTAATCTGTTTTCCGTTTTCTGAAAACAAAGCTGTTTTCTGCTGAAAGTTCTGAACGCCAAAGCGCAAACTCCCCAACGGATAGATATTCTGATAGACCTGTGGAAGCAGCAACTTGTGCTCCAGATCGATCAATCCGTATTTCAGTACGCCATCATAAAGGGTGTACACAACCGCCCTTGAATGGTGTATTCTTATTCCGGCATATTGAAACGGGATAACGATTTTACCGGAGGCATTGATACACCCTGTGCTAATCCGAAGGGAAAGGGTTGATTGCTTACTGGCAATAAACAGAGTTGGTGGGGCAGGAGTTAAAGAACTGTAAACCGGTTTTGTAACCTGTTGATTGGCAATGCTGATCAGGCCCCACTGATCGTTTAGTTTATACCCGGTAACTTTTTCAACTACAGAAAATGAACCATCACTCCAACCCAATGCTTCATAGTGGGCCGGCACAAGGATGGTACCCTGTTGGTTTTTCAGGCCTACCTTTCCGTTATCGGTAAACGTATAATAGGAGTCGGAAAAAACCTGCTGAAGCGTACTCATCAGCAGCAACGACAAAAGGATCAATCTCATAAAGCGTCAAAGATACGTGTCGCTTTTTAATCGACAAGTGTATTTGGTTAGCGCTTCATTCAGGTAAGATTATTCTGTTCCCGGTAACGGTTCAAATCCTCAAGAGAATCCAAATCAATTTCGCCACCGGGCAGGTCAACAGCCATAAGATTTTCCTGGTGTTTCAATACGATATTCTTGGCGCCTTGACTATCTGGTAACTGAAGAATTTCCTGAAAAAGTGTACGATCAAAAATGGCAGGCACACCGTATGTTGAAGCATAACGTGAAGCTACCAGTGGGTTTTGCGTTTTGGTATACGTATCGATTAAGCTATTCAAATGGTGTGTGGTTATGCTGGGCTGGTCGCACACCATAACCAGGATGGCTCGTGTTTCCGGAAATTTTTCCAGGCATGCGGTCAGTCCTTTTTTTAGCGAGCTACCCATGCCTTCGTTCCACCGATCATTCACTACACTATCAGCCGATAAGTGCTTAATGGCCTCCATGCTCTTCTCCCCGCCACTTCCTACTACAACCATTACATGATCGGCTTTTGAATTTTTAGCAGTAAGCACAGCATGCTCGAGAAGCGAATAGCCATTAAGTTTTATTAATTGCTTGGGCTGGCCCATACGCGTGGAGGCACCTGCCGCCAGGATGATGATGGTAATCGCGTTATACTGCGATGTAATCATGCTGAATTATTATCCGTTTGTGCGTTGCGAACCTTCTGAATGGGTAAGCAATACTTGTTTGAAGATCTGATCAGTTTTCTTATCGCGATGATGGATAGGCCCTGATCGGTATTTCAGGAAGCCTCCTGATCGGTTGGTAAATTTACTTTGAATCTCAGCCAGAATGGATAGCGCAATTTCATCGGGCGTTTCAGCGCCAATGTCTAAACCGATGGGGGAGTGAATTCGATGAAGTTGTTCTGCGGTTAATTCAAGTCCTGAGTGCTTAAACTCTTCCAGCATTTTATCGAAGCGCTTACGCGGACCGAGAATGCCAATATACGGTGTTTCGGTGGCGATAACTTTCTTTAAAACATCTCTGTCGTATTCATAATTGTGTGACATCAACACGCAGGCTGTATAGGGCGTAATGATAAAATCGCGATTGATAAATTCACGCTGGCAAAGGGATAACTTGTCCGCGGTGGGAAAAAAAATGGGGGCAATGTGGGCCACACATTCATCGGTAACCTGAACATCCCAACCCAACGCTTTAGCCATGGTGCTCACCGGTCGGGCATCGAACCCTCCACCGAAAATAATTAGATTTATAGTAGGTTGAATCAGTTCAATAAAAACTTCGTGGTCGCCAAAGATTTTTGTTTCACTTTTATGATTTTCAAACACACCCTGTAAATCTTTAACTACAAAATTATTGAGTTGATCGGAAGAGAATTTCTCAATAACATTTGCGTTGATGTCCAGCACTAATTTTTCCGCGGCAAATTTACCGGAGATACATGTTGCGAAAGCTACCGGTTCATTTTGTGTTATGATGGTTTCGAAGAGTTTTACGGTGTTCACTTTCTCATTTGAAACAGGTTCAATCAGAACATCGATCACACCGTTACAGCCTAATCCGATCCCCAGGTTTTGATTACTCTCTTCACGGGTATCGTACGTTACCGTCATGGGTTGGTTGTCCATCATCACTTGCCTCGCTTTGCGCAAGGCATCCCCTTCCAGGCAGCCTCCGCTGATGGAGCCCACCCATTTTCCGTCATCGGTAATGAGCATGCGTGCACCCGGGCTGCGATATGAAGAACCCCTGACTTTGACTACCGTGGCCAAGGCTGCCTTTCGTTGAGAAAAGTCAACTTTTTGAAATGCCTCCACTATGGTTTTAAGTTCTTTCATGGGTTGTATCAATAGTGAATGTACGGATAAAAAAGCATATCGTATGAGCGTTATTCAGAGTTACCTGCTGGTTAGTTCGTTCAACAAATTCCTGCAGCGTTCTTTCCGTTGTTCATCATCAGGTTCTGCCAACGGTAGTTTTAATGCGCGTTGAAGAACTTTAATGGCCTTTTCCTTTTCACCTAAATCGGCATAGGCTGATGCCTGACCAAACAAGTATAAAATGCTGTTGGGGTTAATTGTCAATGCTTTGTTAAAATACTGAAGCGCAGCGTGTTTGGAAATTTCTTCAGGTAAACCACCAAACAGTAGTTTGCATGCCATCAATTCAAACCAATTTAACCGTGACAATTCCAGTTGCCATTTGCCTAATACGAAATATGCTTCTCCGTAAAGGGAGTCGAGTTCAATAATTTTTTTCGCTTCTCCATGAATGAGTTTGGCATCCAATACTTTTTCACGCGGGTTCCTTGAAATTTCAGACAGCAACCCCAACGAAATAATATGCGCCAGCCGGGCATCCGGATCAGCCGGACTTAGCTCAATACTTTTCTCGGCATACTTGCGGGCTTTTTCAAGGAGTTTTCGTTTTTCTTCCAGTTGGCTCTTGGGTAGCCGTCCTCCCATATTCGATAACATGCGGCTGGCATGTGTGTAGGCCTTAAGGTGATTCGGATTTTCCTTAATGACTGCCTCAAATTTTTCAAAGGCTTGTTCAGTCTTGAAAGCTTTCTCTAACGCCAGGCCTTCTTCAAAAGTGTTAGCGTACTGTGCATAGCCAGGTGATGAAAAAAGAAGTACAAAGCATAAAAAATATTTTTGAAAACCAATTCTTTTTAACGTGGCGCACATGCATTCAAAATTTTATCTGCCTCTTTAACGTCAACAAGTCCGCGCTGGTATTCCCATGCATTGTAAATGTAGGTGGCAAGTTCAGCAATTTCCAGGTTGGTGAGGGTGGGTATACCGGGCATGGCCTGGTTGTACTGTATGCCATTTACGATTAATTCACCATTTATTCCATTTCGCATCAGGCAAAGTACCTGATCAAAGTTGTTTACCATAAAATCCGATTTGTTTAAGGGCGGATAAAGCCTTCCTAATCCGGTTCCGTTGGCTTGGTGACAATTGCTGCAATGCTGTGTGTAAAGCTGTTCGCCTTGCCGGAAGTAGTGCGTGAATTTATTCGAAGCGTTGCGGTCAGTATTAGACTGACCGCAACCTTGAAAGAAAAAACGTGCAAGTAGAAAGAAGTTGAAAGCGAGAACTGCTCTGCGCAAAAATCGAAAAATCACATCCGTTCAATATTTACAAGATCCGTTTGCGCAAAGGGTTGAGTGGTTAACCTTTTACCCGTGGCGGCATACAAGGCATTGGCCAATGCAGCACCCACCGGAGGTAAACCGGGCTCTCCTAATCCTGTCGGATCAATTCCATTATCAACAAAGAAACACTCGATTTCGCGCGGAGCCTCACTATTTCGGATCAGTCTATAGTTGTGGAAGTTACTTTGATCGGGTTTGCCTTCTTTAAACGTCATGGCGCTATACATGGCATGCCCGATACCATCTACCACACAACCTTCCATTTGGTTCCTGGCACCTTCCGGGTTAACTACAATACCACAATCGGCTGCGCACCAAACTTTTTGGATGATGGGTTTACCATCGTTCATAATAAGATCCACCACCTGGGCCACATAGGAGTTGTGGCAGAAGTAAGCGGATACGCCCCGGTTTACCCCATCCTTTTTTGTGCCGATCCAGCCTGACTTTTCGCGTACCAGTTTAAGCACGCCTGCGTAGCGGGCAGCATCATAATCATTACGTTCGCCTACGGGTTTGGCAGCCGCGCGTTCAAGGAGTTCAATTCTGAAGTCAATAGGATCTTTACCTACCGCTTCGGCCACTTCATCCAGAAAACTTTGTTCTGCCACAGCAATAAAATTGGAGCGGGGTGCGCGCCAGGCACCGGTGGTGATGTTTGAATCCAGTGTGTGGTTTTCTACCAGGTAGTGATCAACCGCACCGGCCGGAAAACGATTAGCAAATACGGGGCTTTCATGAATGCCCGCTCCGCGAATTTTTATTCCCACCAGGTTATTATTTTTATCAATGGCCGCCTGGTATTTTACTTTGTAGGCCGGGCGGTATGTGCCCTGGGTAATGTCATCTTCGCGTGTGTAGACTAGTTTTACGGGTGCGCCAACTCGTTTTGAAATCACAGCCGCTTCAACTCCAAAGTTTCCATAGAGTCTGCGTCCAAATCCACCGCCTTGGCGGGTCATATCAACAGAAATCTTTTCTTCGGGCATACCCAAAACCATAGAAACTGTGGCGCGCAATTGTGCCGGAGTTTGAATGGGACCAACCAACTCAGCTTTTTCTGCGGTAACGTTGGCAAAAAAGTTCATCGGCTCCATGGTGTTGTGCGCCAGGAAAGGACCACTGTAGGTTCGTTCAATTACCCTCGCGGCTTTCTTAAAGGCTTCATCCGGATTGCCATCTTTCCGGGCAGGCTCATCTGCTTTTTTCTCTAATAGATCAGTAAGCGCTTTTTCGTACTCATCGGTACTTTCCAGTTTTGAGGTGGCTTCCCATTCGATCTTCAGCGCTTTCTTCGCTTTCATTACTTCCCAGGTGCTGTTGCCAACAACCACCACAAGTTCCGGATAGGCATTTACATCCGACCACTGACGTTCAATACCCTCGGGTAGTGAGTTTACAATAAATACATCTTTAATGCCGGGCATAGCACGCGCTTCGGAATCGTCAACTGATTTTGGTCGCATGCCAAATGCTGGTGCATGCACAATCATGGCGATTAACATGCCCTCGCGTTTAATGTCAAACCCGAATAAAGGTTCGCCTTTAATTACTTTCTTGCCGTCAACATTTTTTGTTGGTTTGCCGATGATCTTAAAATTCTTGGGATCTTTTAACTGAATTTCTTCAGGCACTTCAATGCTTACGGCCATTGATGCTACTTCACCATATCCGATTGATTTTCCTGATGAACTTTTTATTACGCCTTTATCGGTACTGAGCTCACTTACGGGAACTTCCCATTTTTTCGCAGCGGCTTCCATCAACAAACGTCTTGCCGTTGCACCCGCTACCCGTAAGCTTTTCCATTCCTGCCGGATGGACTGGCTGCCTCCAGCCAATTGCCGGTTGAATTTTTCTGTGTTCAATGGTGCCTGCTCCACCAGTACCTGGCCCCAATCCACATCCAATTCTTCTGCCACAATCATGGGCATGGCAGTTTTTACATTCTGCCCGATTTCAGGGTTTTGAGAAAAGATGGTGACTACACCATTATTACCAATTTTCAGGTAAGCGTTTATGTCGAACCATTCATCGGGTAAGGCGAGTTCGCCAAGCCTTTCGTTACCTGGTGAACATGACATCAGCCAGTTAAAGCCGATCATGATTCCGCCACCGGCAGCAGCGGATACTTTTATGAATGACCTTCTGTTATAATGTGTTTTAATAATTTCCATGGTGTGTGATTTAGTAATTAACCGTAACCAATCAACTTACTGTTGATGCTTTTTTAATGGCCTCGCGTATGCGTACATAGGTGCCGCAACGGCAAATGTTTCCATTCATTGCAGTAAAGATTTCCTCATCGCTGGGATTCGGATTTTTCTTCAGCAAGGCAGCAGCCGACATCATCTGGCCGGCCTGGCAATATCCGCATTGCATCACGTCAACTTCTTCCCACGCTTTTTGCACCGGGTGATCACCTTTTTCTGATAACCCTTCAATGGTAACAACCTTGCCTGTACCTACAGCCGAGACGGGCATTGAACAGGATCGCACCGCTTCGCCATCAAGATGAACCGTACAAGCACCACATTGGGCAATGCCGCAGCCAAATTTGGTTCCGGCCAGATCGAGCGATTCACGCAATACCCATAGCAAAGGAGTATCGGGTGCAACATCTACTTCGCGGGTTTTACCATTTACATGAAGTTTGAAAATTGCCATAAAAAGGAATTTAGTGTTAAACGTAATTACCGGAGATCGAAAACTAAAATGGAGTTCTAAGTTACCACACTGACGCGACAATCCGCAACCTGAATTAGATAATTTGAGGTGGGGTGGGATAGACGGTTATTTGGGTTCCTATTAGCCTAAACGAGCACGAAATCGTTTGTTAAGAATTTGTTAAACGGGTGTTCAGGATTAGTATTCGGCACGGAGCCGATGAATGTCATTGATCAGGCGATTAACGTCTTCCTCAACAGTGCCATCGTACTTTCCGCGGATTCTTCGCTGTTTATCGATGAGTAAGAAAGCACCGCTGTGAATGAATCCATCGGGTTCGGTTTTGTCAATCATTGCGGTAGCGAAGTAACTGGTTTGCGCGATGTCATATATGTTGTCCTGCTCACCGGTAACGAAATGCCATTTGTCACTTTTCACACCAAGTCTGTCGGCAAAGTCATGAAGCCGGGCAACATCATCGTGTTCAGGATCGATGGTGTGCGAAAGAATGGCCACATCGGGAAGTGCCTGAATAGAATCATAGACACGCAATAATTGTGTTTTCATTTTCGGGCAAATGGTGCGGCACGAGGTAAAGAAAAAATCGGCCACGTAAATTTTTCCGGAGAAGGTTTCGTTGGTTACGATGGCACTGTCCTGATCGATAAATGAAAATTCGGCAATGGTGTGGTAAACGGTATCGACAACTTTTTTGCCATCCAGTTCTTTGGCCACTACTTCACGGTAACCAAAGATGGGAAGTTTTTCTTCTTTCTTTTTATCACCACAACTTGTAATTGAATTAATGAACAAGAATGAGGTAATGGCAAAAATTAATACACTCTTCATTTTATTGTTTTTACTAATTTATCCTTCTCCCACACACCATGCACTTTTAGCTTTCCGTTTGGTTCATAAAGTTTTCCTTCTCCGTGCCGCATATCGTTTAGCCACTCACCTTCGTAGCGTCCGGCTTTGGCGGTGTATATTCCGTAGCCTTGGCGTTGATCGTTCACATATTCGCCTGTGTATTTTTCTCCATCAGCCCAAAGAAATGTGCCTTTACCGTGCCTCATATTATCTTTCCAATGACCTTCATAGGTGCTTCCGCTTTTCCAATACCCAAAACCCGTACCGTTGGCCTTCCCATTTTGCAGATCTCCAAAATATGTAATTGAACCATTTCGGTTACCTGTGAATGTAAGAACACCCTTTTTTTCTGTGATGCTTTTATCTTCGTTTTGGACCTGATTTAGTTTTTCTTTTAGCGTAAAAATTTCGTTTAACAATTTTGATTCATTGTTTCTCAGTTCTTCCAGTTCAGGATTTGTAAGATCTGACCCTTTTTCTTGTTTTTCATAGGCGTTTAATAGCGAAGTGGCTCGCTCAAGCTTACGTTGCAGGGAGAACACCTGTTCATTTAAATTTGCCTCATCTGTAGAGGTAAGCAGAACAGAACGTTTTGAAACCAATGAGTCACCGTAAACCGAATCAATAAAGGAATAGCGGGTTAATGCAAGGTCTTGATTTCCTAGTATAAACAGTTCATCGGCTTCTGCCTTAATTTTTAGGTATTCTAAATCCTGAAGAATTTTTTTTTCATAGCCTTTGGATTGAGTTTTGGAATACAAAAGCCATCCTGTTGTTACCAACAACAGGGCTGAAATTGTACCCAGTATTTTTGAAGTGACTTTCATCAATCGAAGTAACGTACTTTTAAAATATCTTTCGTTCCAAGCAATGAAACCTGGTCAATATAAATTCCAACCATAATCCCTTTGTCCATATCGTACTCAAATCCGGTTGCCCCTCGTGCCCGAACGCGATCAACGTAGCGTAGCTCAACGCGGGCAGCTGTTAAGAAACGATAGCCCATGCCAATATATAACCTGTTTTGATTAAACATGTAAGGTACATTTTTGCCGAAGTTTATACCGATCTCATTTGAGATGGCCGTGTACAGCGTTTTGTTTGCATAGAAATCCGAAGAATTCAATCCCACACGAATCCGATACCGTAATCTGAAGCGATTGAAGTACCGGTAGTCATTAAGAGCAGGTTGTTCCTGCCACCGCAATTCATACCGGTACCGCCAGGTGTGCATAACCCGACCCTGTGCTTGCTTGAGGTGATGAAAAAATTGAAAAGTTGTGCGGAATTCATGGTAGGGTAACCGTAAGTAGTCAGCTGGTTTGCCTATGTAATCTTGTGTATTCATATACCCGATAGGCGAAATGCTTAGGCGGGCATTTTGTGAGAATTGGTAATGAAACCAGGGTCGGTAACTTTCGCGTAACATGCTGGTGAAAATACTTCCTTGGCCGAGCTCGTTTTTGGTTCGATAGACAAAATCAAAACCAAGCCCCCATTTTTTTTCATCAAAAATCTGGTTGACTTCAGTTTTCGACCAGAAGGTATTGGTATTGTACGTTACCTTTTGTGTCTGCGCAAAAGAATTTGAGCAGATTAAAACGAAGGGAAGAATCAGAAAAGTACTTGTTTTGCGAAAAAACATGTGGCAAAGATAGGCCTACAACCCAAAATGAAAAACCTGTTTTATGATTGGTATATAATATCGCCTGCCTGAATAATTCCGAAATCACTGGCTACCAGATTCTGCCCGAAATAAATTTTGTTGTTGCGCTTTCTGTATGTTGATAAAGTTTGTAGTGGCTCTTTACCTTTTATCCCCGTTTTAGGATCAACGGTTGTGAGCACACACCGGCTACAGTTTTTTACACCAATAAATCTTACTTCACCAATCGTAAAATTTTTCCAGTGGTCTTCCTCATAAGGCTCCCCGCCCGTAAACACAAAATTTGGTCGGAAGCGTTGCATGGTTATAGGATCCTGAAGCCGCTTGTTCAAATCATCTAATGAAGATTGTCCGATGATGAGGAAGGGATAACCGTCAGCAAGGCTTACCTGATCGTTTTTTATAGCATACGCAGCATCTACCGGGCGACTGTTGGTTTCCGGAAAAAACATCAAACGACATTTCATTTTCAGTTGATCGGAAAACCACTTGCTGATTGTTTGATCAACTTCTGATGCCTGCACCTGATCATCCCAAATGGTTACCGTTTCAATATCAGTGGAATGTGTATTTATACTGAACTGCACAGATTCCTGGTTCGCCCGATGCAGTATTGTTAATTGTCCGTTGGAAATTTCTACTTGAAAAAGGGCCAATTCAGGATGTTCTCGTTGAGTTATAAACCGGTTGTGTTCATCCACCAACATCCAGCGCCTGTCATGCTCCAGGCCTTTTGGCAGCACGTGGGCTTTTTGCAAACGTATTCCACTTAAAGATTTAATCGGGTATATCCAAATTTCACTTAACCGTAGATCGCGCATGAACGTTCTATCTATTTTTTTGTTAAATTATCAAAAATACCCGTCACCATGTCAAGCACCGCATCCTTGTGGTATTTCGAAAGTGTAAACCTGTATAATGTTCTTTGTCCGCACAAAACCAAAGAACTGGACAAGAAGCATGAGTTCAGGCAGTTTAAAAAAGATCAGTTTATTTATTTTCCCAATGATGAGGCTGATCATATCTATATGGTAGCTGAGGGGCGGGTAAAAATTGGTCATTACCTGGACGATGGCAAGGAGGTAGTGAGTTCCATCTTAACAAAAGGTGAAATTTTTGGAGAACTTGCCCTGGCAGGAGAGGATAAGCGCAGAGATTTTGCACAGGTGATGGATAACAATACCTCTATTTGTCCGCTGAGCATTGAAGCATTGAAAGCCCTGATGAAGGATGATAAGGAATTAAGCTTTCGGTTGTTGAAACTTGTTGGGCTTCGCCTGATGCGCCTGGAGCGCAAACTTGAATTGCTGGTATTTAAAGATGCCCGAACGCGCATTGTTGAGTTTTTAAAAGATTCAGCTTCGTGGAAAGGAAAAAAAGTTGGGTATGAAACCATGATCCCCACTAAGCTTACCCATAAGGATATTGCAGCCCTTACCGGAACATCACGCCAGACAGTAACCACTATTTTGAATGAGCTTAAAGAACAGAACCTGATTTATTTCGATCGCAGAAAGATTCTTATCCGCGATCTTGCAAACTTGAAATAATTTACAGATTCATCTTGTTGTCAGGTGTATGACATTGTCGAAGCAACTCTGCCATTAGCTTTACTGTTAAAGGCTTATGAAAAAGACAATATTCCTTTTCGTATTGTTGTGTTCCAGTAGTGCGTGGGCACAACTGCAGTATGGCGATGCAACCCTTGCTGTTGGTAATTCACAGGGCACGTTAAGTGTTTTATACGGTTACGATTGGGAGCTTGGCAGTAAAAAGAAATTTATGGTCGGTTTGGGTGGCCGTTTTACTTCTTACTTCGGCAGGAATCAATATTATCGTACAGCGCCAGCAAAGCTTACCTCCGGCTCCTCCGGACTATTTGTGATTTTCAAACCAGACATTGAAGCGAACATCGATACTTTTTTAATAAAGTCACCCCAAGTAAATTCATTAAACCTGCTGATCAACCTGCGGTATGCATGGAGTAACCGGCTTCATATGGGGTTTAATATTGATGCCATTGGATTTTCTTTTGGCGCAGATAAGGAGGGAACTTACCTCAATTTTCCGGAGGGCTCAGCGAGCCGCGCAAAACCTACTTCCCTTAATATTCTATTAACCAGTGATAACGACAAGGGAAGTCTTAACTCTGAGTTTTATGTGCGTTATTTTCTTACTAAGCGGTGGGCACTAAAAGCTGCAGCACAGTTTCATTTCACCGAATACACCACCAGTACAGCAGTTCAGCAATTTCCTGGGCCTAATGACCGATTCAGAAATAAATCATTGATGTTGGCTGTGGGTGCCAGTAAAAGATTTTAACATATTCTAAAATGAAAACAAATTTGATCTTCTTAATGGTGATGGCTCTTTTCTCTTGCGAAGTTGAGGAGAATACGCCTGGGCAAATCGGAAATGAAGTTTTTGATATAGCGGGGGCTGTACTTGTGAAAGAAGGAGTTTTAGCTGGTATAGGCGGTCATTCCGTTTCGGGAAATACTTCCCTGCTTGAAAAAGGAGGGAAGTATTATTTATTGCTTGACCCCTATCAATCACAAAATGGCCCTGATCTTAGAGTTTATCTGAGCAGGAATGAGTCGGCAACTTCTTTTGTAAGCCTCGGTCTTTTGAAGTCCACCATGGGAAAGCAAGTATATACTGTTCCGGCAGGGGTAGACATCTATGAGTTTTCGCATGTTCATATCTGGTGTCAGAAGTTTTCCGTGCAGTTTGGAAGAGCTCTGTTGAATTGAAATGTTCCGGTTAATTATAATTTTCTGGGTACTGGTAAACCCAACGCTCAACGCCCAGCACACCTATGTTGTAGAAGATACCCCGGGCAATGTTTCTTTTTCGATTCGGAATTTTGGCTTGAACGTTCGGGGAGATTTTAGCAACATAACAGGTAAGGCCAGGTTTGATCCACATCATAGTACAAATTCGAGTTTTGAAGTTTCCATACCGGTAAAAACTATTAGCACCGGAATAGCTTTACGTGATAAACACTTGCTAAAGGAGGATTATTTTTACGCCCAAAAACATCCTGTAATCAGGTTCATTTCAGAAACTGTAAATGCAGGTGATGAAGAAGATTTATGGATCCTGCAGGGTAGACTATCCATAAAGGGAGTAACAAAATCTGTAACTATCCCCCTTCGGGTAAAACTACTGCACGATAATCAGCTGCATTTTTCAAGTGAATTTAAACTTAACAGAATTGATTTTGGGGTGGGTGGCAGGTCGTTAAGCCTAAGTGATGAGGTAACCGCCATTGTAAATGTTGTGGCCAGTCAACAAGCGCCATAGTGCTATGAACTTTATCAGACTATAAATGTTAAATTGTAGTAACATCAGGCAGATTATGAATAAGAGTATCATATTATTAACCTCATTTTTATTTTACGCGTGTATGAATTTCGGACAAGACATGAAATCAAAGATTATTGAAAAGGAAAAGCCGGTAGTAGCCGAGCAGAAAGTTTTTAAAACCGAGGAGGAGTGGAGGAAGACCCTTACCCCCGAGCAATATCAGGTGCTTCGCCAAAAAGGAACCGAGCGCCCCTTTACCGGTAAATACTATAAAACCAACGATAAGGGAGTTTACACCTGTGCGGCTTGTGATGCTGAACTATTTACCTCGGATATGAAATTTGATTCCGACTGCGGCTGGCCAAGTTTTGACCAGGCCATGGCAGGTGGAAAAATAAAGTATGAAGTTGATCGCGCACATGGCTGGGTTCGTACCGAGATAATGTGCGCCAACTGTGGATCTCACTTAGGCCATGTGTTTGATGACGGCCCCACCATTACCGGAAAGCGATACTGCGTAAACTCCGTGTCACTCAATTTTTATAAAGAAAAGAAGGAGGAGAAGAAGTAAGCAACTGATGAATCGAATGTTAGTACCTTGTTGTTTTAGTGAGTTTAGACTTTGCCACTGAAAACAGGTTAGAAGCCATCTCAAAAATAAACTGTTACGTGATTGCAAGGGAGCCTGCCTGCCGGCAGGGAACGACCGAAGCAATCCCCTTATCTTGCTTTAAGAAATCGGAATTGCTTCACTTCGTTCTCAATGACCTGAGTATTTTTGAGATGGGCTCAAGTCACTATTTATAAAGCTTCTCGTAGTATTCATCAGCCATGCGGGCAGAGTCAAAGAACGGCACTACGTCTTTCATTCCCGCCTTCATCATTTTAATCCACTTCGAAGGATTTTTATAGTATAAGGGAATCACTTCGTTTTCCAGTAACTCGTAAAGACGATTTGCTTCTTCCTTGTCTTTGTCGCTCACAGAAAGATCATCGGCCGCGGGTTCAATAATGAAGGCATTCTTACCATGCTTGGCGAATTCAGGTACCCATCCGTCAGGTATGGAGCAATTGATGGAGCCGTTCATGGCGGCTGTCATACCCGAAGTACCCGATGCCTCGTGGTACAATCGTGGGTTGTTCAGCCATACATCCGAACCTCTTTTCAAATGACCGGAAAGCCAAAGCTCGTAACCTGTTAAAATGGTGCAGTTTTTAAAACCCTGAATCTTCCAATGAATTTCATTAAAGATATTGATGCTTTCAAAATCTTCCGGATAAGGTTTGCCAGCCCAGATGATCTGAACAGGGTACTCTTTATTCGAAACAATTTTGGTAAACCTCTCGAAATCTCGAAGCAGCAGGTTGGCGCGCTTATATCCGGCAAATCGCCTGGCCCATACAATAGTCAGCACGTTTTCATCAAATAATTTTCCGGTTTGGTTAGCCACCACACGAAATAATTTTTTCTTGAGCATTTTTTTACGGCTCACCAGCTTCGCATCATCATCTTTCTCCAGTGCTTTGTCAAGCATGTAGTCGTGCCAGTAGGTTTTGTTTTGGGCGTTGGTAATGGCATCAATGGTGCATATACCCTTGTAGTCCTTCCACATGTCACGGGCTACTTCTCCATGCAACTGCGAAACGCCATTTGCCTTTTTGGCAATTCGTAATGCTGTAAGCGTATAGTTTAAGGTTCCGTTTTCAGGATAAACATACTCCTCAACTTGCTTCATCGTTAACCCGTTGAAGAAACTCATTTTTTCCAGCAGGGTAATGTTATGCTCTTCATTGCCTGCCTTCTCAGGTGTATGCGTGGTAAACACCACACGCTTACGCACTTCTTCCAGGCTTTTGAATTTGTCAAGCAGGTAAAAGCAAAGCGGTAAAGCGTGCCCCTCATTCATGTGGTAGATTTCAGTTTCACGACCTAAAACCTCCAGTAATTTCGCACCACCTGCACCTAATAAAATAGATTGTGAAATGCGGGTTGCTTCGTTCGGATCATAAAGCCTGTGACTGATCGTTCTGGCCAGGTGATCATTTTCTTCAATATCCGTACTCAATAGAAAAAGCGGAGCGCTTTTGAAAACGGTTGGTTTCAAAAGGTATGCCTTCACATACACACGTGCATCGTGTATAGTTATTGGAAAAAGAATTCCGGTATCGGTTAAGAAAGAGTATTCCTTATTTCGAAATCCAACACGCATACTCTGGTCTTCATTGCGTTCCTGATCGTAGTAGCCTTTCTTCCAAAGAATGCCAATACCGATCATATTTTGCTTTAACTCGTAAGCACTTCGCATATGCGAACCAGCTAAAAAACCAAGTCCGCCAGAATAAATTTTCAGTGGCTGGTCGATGGCAAACTCCATAGAGAAGTAGGCCACGGGCTTGGAATATTGCTTATTGAATTTGTACGGGAACAGGCTGGTCAGGTCAAACATAGCGTTAGATTAAAGGATGCGAAGCTAACAAATCAAACGCGATTCAGTTCAAAGTTTTTGGAAGCGGTTTTTGCAAACGATTGAAAAAATGAATTTAGGATGATAAGGCAACCAGCAATTGTTGCAGTGAGTGATATACCTGACCTTGAAATTCCCAGATTAATTGATTTCCATCATGCGAAACCTGTACCACAAAATTTGCCTTCATGTCTATTGAAAATCCATTTCGCTCCAACGCATTCTTCGTCCACAGATATTCATAACCTTCACCAATCAGGGTAATGGAAATTCCGCGCCACGCTTCATGAAATACTTTACCGGTTTTCAGATCGAATCCTTTAAACTGAAAAATGTCATCAAACGATCCGTTTAGCACCAGGTCTTCCGGAATGCCCGTGAGCATGTTTTTATTTTTTCCGGTAAGCCAGATTGTATCAGCGGTTTGAAGTGCCAGGTCTAACTCATGCGTTGCTACTAAAATTCCCTTATCTGAATGATGTGCGAGGTTACGCAGCAGGTTCATGATTTCTACACGGTTGTTCTGGTCAAGATGGGCCGTGGGTTCATCCAAAAGCAATAGCGGTGTGTCCTGCGCAAGCGCACGAGCGATCATAGCCATTTGCATTTGTCCATCGCTTAGTTCGTAAAGTTTTTTTTGTGCAAGATTTTCAATGCGCGTTTGTGCTATGGCTTTTTGAATGATGTTGTTATCCTCAGCGGTGAGCTTTAAATTCCAATCGAGATAAGGATATCGGCCATAGGTAACCAATTCCTGAACAGTCATGTTCACGGCCGTGATGCGATCGGTAAGCACAAGTGAAATGCGTTTAGAAAGTTCTGGTTTTAAGTCTTGTTGAGGCGTTACCACCCGACCACTGAGGGGAGGTTGAAGTCCGGCCAACGTTCGGATTAAAGTAGACTTACCGATTCCATTGGGGCCCATAAAGCAGACCAGTTCTCCCTGCCGCACCACCAGGTTAAGGTTTTCCAGTAGACTGTTTTGTGCACCACCAGTTTTGTATCCGATCGCGAGGCTATCGGTACGTAAAAGTTCAAGCGGTAGCTGAACGTCCAACGGCTTCATACCCGTACCTTTTTACTCCGCACAATTACCCATATAACTACCGGTGCACCGATAAGGGAGGTGATAGCATTAATGGGAAGCACCAGCGAACTTCCCGGAAGTTGTGCAACGGTATCGCAAAGCAACATCACAGCGGCTCCTGTTAACACAGTTCCGGGCACCAATATTTTGTGATTGGTGGTATTGATAACCAATCGCGCCAGATGGGGCACCGCCAAACCAACAAAGGCTATCGGACCACAGAAAGCCGTAACAGAACCAGCCAGCACACTGGTACATATTATAATGAGTGTTCTTGCCCGCTGGATTCTAATACCCAGGGCCTGCGCATAGTTGTCGCCCAGCAACCAGGCATTTAACGCTTTTGAAAGAAGCAGAGACAGGGTCATTCCAAACAGAAAGACCACCCCAAGTAAATAAATTTCCTGCCAGTTTAACCCGCCCATGCTGCCAAACGTCCATACCAGAAAGTAATGCTGATCTTCTGATCGGCTGGTAAACTGCAAAACACTAACCAGGGATGAGGTAGCCGCACCAATCATTAAACCGATAAGAAGAAGGGAAGTATTGTCCTTAATACGGTTCGCAACAACCAGTACGACTATAAAAATTAAAGCCGATCCCAGGGACGCAGCAATGGCTATCGAGAATGGCCCGTGTAGTAAAGGGGGCATAAAAGTTGCGGCCATTACTAAAATAGCAACAGCCAGGCTGGCGCCTGAACTTAGTCCCAGCACATCCGGTCCGGCCAGCGGGTTTCGGAAAAGGGTTTGCATTAGCAGGCCGCCCAAAGCCAATGCGCCACCGGCAAATACACAGGTCAGGGCCTTTGTGAGCCTGAAGTCAATAAGAATATCCTTCCACACCGGATTTTCAGGGATTCCTCCAAAAAGTATTGATACCGTGTCCATTAAAGGTATTTGGACACTTCCCAAGGAGACGTTAATCAGGAATAACAGAACGAGTAGCACTGATAAAATCAACCATGGTTTTAGGGAGATAATTTTTTTCATTGACTAAGTCAGGTCCGGCAATGATACTTAAAAACCGGCTTTTTTGATTCCGGATTGGTAAAGATGGGGTGGCAATCCCGGCATCCCAAAAATTTTAAATACCGCATTTGTTAACTATCCTTTATCTCCTATCTTTGCAGTCCTTTTTGCGTCAAGAAGGCGCAAAATCCTGAAAAACAGCATAAAAAGGTTTCAACCATGCCTGGAATTATAGGACGAAAAGTAGGAATGACCAGTGTTTACGGACCAGAAGGCGAGAATATCGCTTGTACGGTTATCGAAGCAGGTCCCTGCGTAGTCACACAAGTAAAAAATGTAGAAACTGACGGCTACCGTGCAGTTCAGCTTTCTTTTGGTGAGAAGAAAGAGAAGAATTCTACCCGTGCTCACATCGGCCATGTTAAAAAGGCCAACACCACTCCCAAAAGAGATATCATCGAGTTTCGCGACTTCCGAAAGGAGTATGACGGGCTAATCGAACTCGGCAAAGAGGTACGTGTTCAGGATGTTTTCAAAGAAGGCGACTTCTTGGATGCTGTAGGCACCTCAAAAGGAAAAGGTTTTCAGGGCGTTGTAAAACGTCACGGCTTTAGCGGTGTGGGTGAAGCAACCCACGGTCAGCATAACCGTTTGCGTGCACCCGGTTCTATGGGTAACGCATCATTTGCATCACGCGTACCGAAGGGTAAGCGTTTGGCAGGCCGCATGGGTAACGACCGTGTGAAGGTTACTAACCTTCAGGTTGTTAAAATCATGGCCGATCAAAATCTGATTGTTGTCAGCGGCTCTGTTCCCGGAGCTAAGAACTCAACTATAATTCTGCAGAAGTAATGGAAGTTAGCATTTTAAAATATAGTGGAGAGCAGACCGGAAAGAAAGTTAATCTTTCTGATGCGGTGTTTGCCATTGAGCCCAACGATCACGCTATCTACCTGGATGTGAAGAGTTTCCTCGCCAACCAGCGGCAGGGCACACACAAATCCAAGCAACGTAACGAGATTGCCGGATCCAGCAAAAAAATCAAAAAGCAAAAAGGTACTGGTGGAGCGCGTGCGGGTAACATTAAAAACCCTCAGTTTAAAGGTGGTGGACGAGTATTTGGTCCTCAGCCCCGCGACTACTCGTTTAAGCTTAATAAGAAAGTAAAAGACCTCGCGCGTAAATCTGCGCTTACCTATAAAGCAAAAGATAATGCCATTGCAGTTTTAGAAGATTTCAGTTTCGAAGCCCCTAAGACCAAGCAATACATCAATTTATTAAATGCCCTTTCACTAGCCGACAAGAAGACTCTACTGGTGCTTCCCGAAAGTAACAAGAATGTTGTGTTGTCTGGCAGAAATTTAAAGCGTGCTAAAATCACTACGGCTGATCAGATCAACACCTATGATGTGATGAATGCTGACAATGTGATTTTTGTAGAGAGCTCAGTAAGCAAGGTTGAGAACCTATTAAATAAAGAATCATGAGCGTATTAAAGAAGCCCCTGGTTACAGAAAAAGTATCTGCCTTGAATGAAAAGGGCAAATACGGCTTCATTGTAGATATTGAAGCGAATAAGGTGGAGATCAAGAAGGCTGTTGAAAAGCAGTATGGCGTAACGGTTGAGCATGTTAACACCATGCGCATGATGGGTAAGCAGAAATCCCGTTATACGAAAGCTGGAGTTCTTACAGGTCGTAAGCCTAATTATAAGAAGGCCATTGTAACATTGGCTGAAGGAGAAATAATTGATTTTTATAGCAACGTATAATTATTGAACGATGGCGTTGAAGAAATTAAAGCCGGTAACACCAGGAACGAGACACAGACTCGCCCCTTCTTTTGATGACATTACGTCATCAAAGCCGGAGAAGTCGCTGGTAAATACTAAGAAGAAAACCGGAGGCAGAAATAATAATGGTAGAATGACCATGCGCTATATCGGTGGTGGTCATAAGCAGAAGAGTCGTTTGATTGATTTTAAACGTGACAAGGCAGGCGTGCCGGCTACGGTTAAGACTATTGAATATGATCCAACACGTTCTGCCCGTATTGCCTTGTTATTTTATGCTGATGGTGCCAAGTCTTATATCATTGCTCCAACCGGATTGAAAGTTGGCCAGCAGGTTGTAGCGGGTTCGGATGTTGCGCCTGAAGTAGGCAATGCACTTCCGCTTTCTAAGATTCCGTTAGGTACTGTTGTTCATAATGTAGAATTGAAGCCAGGCAGAGGCGGAGCAATTGCGCGCAGTGCTGGTTCATTTGTTCAATTGTTGGCTCGCGAAAATGGTGTGGCCACATTGAAGATGCCTTCCGGAGAAATGCGCACCGTATTGGAAGTTTGCACAGCAACCGTAGGTTCTGTATCCAATGCTGATCACATGAACGAAAGCGTTGGTAAAGCTGGTCGCAGTCGCTGGAAAGGAAAACGCCCACGTACGCGTGCGGTGGCAATGAACCCTGTTGATCACCCGATGGGTGGTGGTGAAGGACGTGCTTCCGGTGGACATCCGCGCTCACGCAAAGGCTTAATTGCGAAGGGTAAGAAAACACGTCACCCTAAGAAATATTCAGATCGACAAATCATATCCAGGAGGAAAAAATAATGGGACGCTCGATTAAAAAAGGACCGTACTGCGATTTACGTCTGCTTAAAAAAGTAGAGACGACTGAGAAATCGGGTAAAAAATCGGTGATCAAAACATGGTCACGCAGATCAACAATTACACCCGAAATGATAGGCCATACGTTTGCGGTTCACAACGGAAATAAATTTATACCGGTTTACGTAACCGAGAATATGGTGGGGCACAAACTTGGTGAATTTGCACCTACCCGCACATTCAGAGGGCATTCGGGTAACAGAAAAGAAGCTTAGTAATCATGGAAGCTGTAGAGAAAAAGACTAAGAAGTCAGTTTTAAAAAGAGAGAAACGCGATGCCCGCAAGGAAGCGGCTAAAACCGGTCCTGTGGTAGCTAAGTTGAAAAACGTGCCTACTTCTCCGCGTAAGATGAGGCTGGTGGCTGATTTGATCCGTGGCGAACGCGTGAGCAAGGCTTTGAACATATTGAAGTATGAGCCCAAAGTAGGTTCATTCAAGCTGGAAAAGCTTCTTCTTTCAGCTATTGCTAACTGGGAAAATAAAAACCAGGAAGCAAAACTTGAAGAAGCCGACTTATTCGTAAAGGATATCTGGGTTGATGGCGGTCGCATTTTGAAAAGACTTCGTCCGGCCCCGCAAGGAAGAGCGCATCGGGTTCGCAAGCGTTCCAACCACGTAACGCTCGTGTTGGATAGCCTGAAGAATAAAGCAGTAGTTGAAACAACAGAAAAAGAAACAAAGGAATAATGGGACAGAAAATTAATCCTGTAGGATTTCGCTTGGGTATCGTTCGGGGATGGGACTCTAACTGGTACGGTGGCAATACCTTCTCTGATAAGCTGGTTGAAGATCAGAAGATCAGAAAATACATTAACGCCCGTATTCCTAAAGGTGGTATCGCCAAAATAGTTATTGAACGCACATTAAAGCGTATTACATTAACCATCCACACTGCACGCCCAGGTGTAGTTATTGGAAAAGGTGGTACCGAGGTCGATAAGATTAAGGAGGAGTTGAAGCAAATCACCGGAAAGGATGTTCAGATCAACATCTATGAAATTAAGCGTCCGGAATTAGACGCCAAGTTAGTGGGTGAATCCATCGCGCAACAAATCGAAGCACGTATCTCTTACAAGCGCGCCATGAAGCAAGCTATTGCTTCGGCCATACGTGTTGGAGCTGAAGGTATTAAGATTAAATGTTCTGGTCGGTTAGCTGGTGCTGACATGGCCCGCACTGAGCAATATAAAGAAGGAAGAATTCCTTTGCATACACTGCGTGCTGATATCGATTATGCGATATCGGAAGCGCAAACCGTTTACGGAAAGATCGGTATTAAGGTATGGATCTTTAAAGGCGAAGTGTATGGCAAGCGTGATTTGTCGCCTAACGTGGGTATTGTGAGCAATGCTGCCGGTAGCCAGGGTGGCGCAGGTAATGAGCGTGGTGGTGGAGATCGTGGCGGAAGAAGAAGACCCAATGAAGGTCGTGGTGGAAACCGCGGTGGTCGTGGTGGAGAAAATCGCAGAGAGAAACGATAGTATTAAGAAGTATAAAGTAAGGTAGCAATGTTACAGCCGAAACGTACGAAGTTCAGAAAAATGCAAAAAGGCCGCGTAAAAGGGGTTGCCACTCGTGGGCACACTATTGCGTTCGGATCGTTTGGTCTTAAAAGCCTGGAGGGCGGATGGATTACATCCCGTCAACTGGAGGCCGCCCGTATTGCCGTAACACGTTTTATGAAACGTGAAGGTCAGGTATGGATTCGTATTTTCCCTGACAAACCTATTACACAGAAGCCTGCTGAGGTTCGTATGGGTAAAGGTAAAGGTGCCCCTGAATATTGGGTGGCGGTGATCAAGCCAGGAACAATTCTTTTCGAGGCCGGTGGTGTAAACATGGCCACAGCAAAAGAAGCGTTACGGTTAGCCGAAGGTAAATTGCCGATCAGAACAAAGTTTACCGTTAGAAGAGATTACGTAGAATAATAGCGCCATGAAGAGCACAGAAATTAAAGAGTTAAACGTGGTTGAACTGCGTGAAAAAATCGGCAGTGAAAAAGAAGCGCTGCGTAAAATGAAATTTGCCCATCAGGTTTCGGCTATCGAAAACCCGATGAAAATAAGAGAAACAAAG